>BFBZ01000004.1_pt38 | contig 137568 bp, 118 predicted proteins | sample 1888401 | NCBI WGS metagenome assembly BFBZ01 (sample SAMD00112614, study PRJDB3348) | symbiont metagenome | host: Chara braunii
GCCACACCGCTGCTCGCCGCGCGCCAGGCCAATGAATTGATGGACCGGACGCTCCAACTGATGGAAGCCGCCTCGGTGGCCTTGCCGGAACTGAATCGCGCCGGAGCGCCCGCGCTCGAAGCCGCCCGCCAGGCCGCGGCCAACCTCAAACAGCGCGCCGGCAACTCGAGCTCCACCTATTCGTTTCTGGCGAGCCTCCGCGCCTTCAACGCGCTTGCGGACACCGCAGTGAGGCCCTTCCCGTTCTCCCAGGAAGCCGCGCGCCAGTTAGCCGAACTTCGCGACAACCAGGCGCGCCTCGAAGCTCACTTCCGTGCCCTGCTCGACCAGCGCGAAACGCAGCTGCGCAGCCCGGACCGCGACAATCTGCGGCGCTACGCTGAAGCCAATAAAGTGCTGCCTCAACCCCAGGCAGCCAAGCCCCGCGTGGTGTTTTTCGGCGACTCCATCACCGACTCCTGGCGCCTGAACGAATATTTCCCCGATTCGGATTTCGTCAACCGCGGCATCAGCGGTCAGATTACCGGCGAGATGCTCGGCCGGTTCAAAGCCGACGTGATCGACCTCAAGCCCCAGGCCGTCCTGATTCTCGCCGGCACCAACGACCTTGCCCGCGGCATCCCCGTCGCCGCCATCGAAGATAACTACACGATGATCTCCGACCTCGCCGACCAGCACCAGATTCACGTCATCTGGGCCTCCGTGCTCCCGGTGAGCGATTACCACAAGGATCAAAACCCGGCCTGGGAGATGACCAGAATCCGTCCTCCGGCGAGCATCCGCGCGCTGAACGAGTGGTTGAAGGCGTTGTGCGAACAGCGCGGCTACACGTATCTCGATTACTACTCCGCCGTCGCCGACAGCGCGGGCCTGTTGAAATCCGACCTCGCCGACGACGGATTGCACCCCAACAGCGCCGGCTACCGCATTATGGCTCCTCTTGCCGCCGCCGCCATCCGGCAGGCGCTCACCCCGGCTCCGGCTCCGCCCAAGAAACGGAAACTCTTCTTCGGCCGGGGTGAGTGATGCCAGGCCGGCTGATTCTGGTGTGGTTCGCCGGCGTATGGCTCTGCTGCGCCCAGACGCTCACGGTTCAGCAACTGCGGCAATTCATCGCCTCGTCCATCCAGCTCAAGCACGACGACCGCAAGGTGGCCGAGTACCTCAAGAAAATCAAGCTGAGCGGGCGGCTCGACGACCGGACCATCGAGGAACTGCAGGGAACCGGCGCCGGTCCGCGAACCGTGGAAGTTCTGCGCCAGTTGCGCGACGCCACCGCTTCGCTTCCGCGCGAAGCCGCGCCGGCGCCGAAAGCGGTGTACGTTCCGCCCCCGCCACCCGATTCGGTGGAGCAGAAACGCGTGCTCGCCGCCATCACCGAGTACGCCAACAACTACAGCGCGCGCATGCCCGATTTCATCTGCACACAGGTGACGCGGCGGTTTGCGGACCCTTCCGGAATGGAGTTCTGGCAGCGGCGCGACGTCATCACTGAGCGCCTGAGCTACTTCGAGCAGAAGGAAGACTACAAGGTGGTGCTCATCAACAATCAGCCGGTGGGCGACATCCCGCACGAAAAACTCGGCGGCGCAACGTCGAGCGGCGAGTTCGCCTCGGTGATGCGCGAGATCTTCGCGCCTTCGACGGGCACCCACTTTGAGTGGGAGCGTTGGGCCACGCTGCGCGGGCGGCGCATGCACGTGTTCTCCTACCAGGTGGAGCAGGCGCGCTCGCAGTACAGCATTCTGGCCGAAGGCGCGGAACGTCTGGTCATCGCATACCACGGCCTCATCTACGCCGACCGCGCCACCAACACCATCGCCAAAATCACCCTCGTCGGCGACGGCATCCCGCTCACCTACCCCATTCGCGAAGTGCGCCTGTCGCTCGATTACGATAAAACCGCCATCGCCGGCAACGAGTACATCCTGCCGCTGAAGGCTGAGATCACGTCCCGCCAGGGCGACAAGTTTCTCATTAAGAACGAAGTGGAGTTCCGGATGTACCGCAAGTTCACAGCCGAGTCCGTGCTGAAGGACATTGTGGAGGTGGAGCCTCTGCCCGACGCGGCCACCAAGGAACAAAAACCGCCGCCTCGCTAGCGCTCAGACCAGGGGCGGCCCGATTTTCTTCCCGAGCGCCAGCGCGTAGATGGGCTCGAGCGTGTCCGGCAGCGCCATATGGCGGCGCGCGGCAGCCGAGTCGAACGCGCCCAGCCCGATGACGCCGAGATCCAAAGCCGCTGCCTCGAGGCACACATTCTGAGCGATGTGCCCGGCTTCGATGTGCACGAGCCGCTCGGCCCAGTGCTTGAATTCGCGAACCGGACCCCGCAGGTCCGCCGCCAGCATCAACAGCATCGCTGCGTTTTGAGCCGCGCCGTCGAGTCCGTCGGAAACCAGCCGGGCACGCAGGTCGCCGCCGAGCGTCAGGCGGATGTAGTGCTCATCGGGGTCGTAGCGGTACAGGCCCGCCGGCAATCCGCGCACGCGAGCCGCGGCCATGAAGATGCGCACCGGATAGAGCGCCCCAGCCGATGGCGCGGTCCGCAATCCGCCCAAACCGGTCACCCCCTGCGCCGCCCACAGAAGCTGTGAAACGTCGCCCATCGACAAAGGGGCGGCCGCGAATTGGCGCGTCGAACGCCGCGTGGCCAGGCAGGCCTCGAGCGGAACCGCACCGCGCAGGCGAGGCCGTGGCAGTCCGATAGGAGGCAGGTCGGCGGGGTGAACGACGGGCGCCGCGGGGCGCGGCTCCTTACGGGCCATCGAAAACAGGATACCAGACCTCAAACTCCTGATTCCAGCAAAAAATGACCCGTTTCGGCCGGTCAAAACGCACCGTCCCTGGCTCGGGAGGGTGCTACGATTCGGGTAGTGGATGTAAACACAAATAAGTTTATCGACCCGGCGGATTTCGCGGCTGTGCCGGTGGCCGAACTGCTCGAAGCGGCGGCCAAAGGGCGCGCCGGAATCGATCAGCGCTTTATTCACGCCATCGTCGACCGCGGCGACGCCGCGCTGCCCGACCTGCTCGCCTTCGTCAAAGCCGACCATTCTTCCGACCCGGTGAATCTGGAGGAAGATCTGATCGCCATCTTCCGCCACCTGAAGTCCGACCAGGCGCTGCCTTTCTACATTCAGGTGATCCGCGACAACGCAGACGACGTCAGCGACGAACTGGTGGACGCCATCGTTCCCTTCGGTCCGCGCGCGCTCGAACCGCTGCTCGCCCTCTACGACGAACTCGGCGAGGAACAGGGCGGCGATGTGGCCTTTCTGCTCTCCGCGCTCGGCGTGCACGACCCCCGCATCCTCAAAATCCTCACCGACCGCCTGGAGTACGATGCCGGCGACGCGGCGCTCGCCCTGAGTGTCTACCGCGACCCTGCCGCCCGCCCGGCGCTCGAAAAGATTCTGGCCGAGGTCCCGGAGGATGACGCGGAACTCCGTCGCGAGATTCAGACCGCGATCGACGCCGGCAGCGAGCCGAAACTCGAACCGATGGTTGAACCGGAGCCGTTCGATCTTTGGGAACTGTTTCCGGAAAAAGCCACGCCGCCCGTTGAAGTGCTGAGCGAAGGCGACCTGCTCGAGATGCTCGGCAGCGCCTCGCCCGAGTACCGGTCCGAAGCCGCCGTCAGCTTCCGCAACCGCAGCGATTATTCGACCTCGGTTCGCGACCGCCTGCTCGAAATTGCCCGTCAGGATCCCGTTCCCGCCGTTCGCGGGCGTGCCTGGGAAGCGCTCGGCGAAAAAGCCGGCGAACCCGGCGTGCTCGAAGCCCTTCGAAAAACGGCTTTTGACGCCGGGCGCGACACGGCTGAACGTTTGGGCGCGCTGGTCGGATTGGCCGGCGCCAGCGACGACAAGAAAATCGCTCAACTCATGCGCGAGTTCTACAGAGAGCCGGAAACTCGCGCCCGCGCCCTCGAAGCGATGTGGCGTTCGTTCGACAAGCAGTTTGCGCCGCTCTTCCCCAAGCACCTGAGCGACGCCGACGAGGACGTGCGGCGCGCCGCCATCTGGGGCACCGGATATCTTGGCGGCGAAAAGGACGCGAAACTGCTCGCCGCCATGTTCGAGGACGAGGATTTCCGCGCCGACGCCCTGTTTGCCTATTCGCTGCTGGTCCCGGGCAAAATCGCCCACTCCACAATCGCCGGACTGTTTCGAAAAATTAACGATGCTGCAGGCGGGTTGACATATGGAGAGGCTGAACTGGTACAGACAGCGCTCGATCAGCGGCTGATCATGCATGGCCTCGACCCTTACTTCTCAAACGAAGAGCCCGAAACCGGAGACTGGCTGGAGGAAGAAGAGGCGCCCGCCGGCCCTCAGCCCGTGGTCGCGAGTCCCAAGCCCGGCCGTAACGACTTGTGCCCGTGCGGAAGCGGCAAGAAGTACAAAAAGTGCCACGGCGGGTAGCGTAAGCCTGGCGGCGCAACCGTTACACCACCGTAACCGTCCACAAGATCGGGAGCTCTCCCGATGAATACGCCCCGCGTGGCTTTCTTCGCCGATTCCTTTCACGAAGTGAACGGGGTGGCCAATACTTCGCGGCATTTTGAGGACTTCGCCCGCCGCACGGGCCGTCCTTTTCTCAGTGTTCATGCGGCGCCCGGCTATCGTTGCGAGACCAGCGGTTCGGTCACCACGCTCGAACTCGACCGCGGGAAAGCCGCTTTCGGCATCGAGCGCGACATGTCGTTCGACCCCCTGCTGATGCGCCACCGCGACCGCGCCACCGCCGTCCTCCGCGATTTCCGGCCGGACGTGCTTCACATCACCGGCCCTTCCGACATCGGCATTCTGGGCGCGACGCTCGCGCACAGGCTCGGGATTCCGCTGGTTGCAAGCTGGCATACGAATATTCACGAATTCGGCGCGCGGCGTCTCGACAAGCTGATCGCGTTTGTCCCGCCCGGAATTCGCGACAACCTGACCCACACCGCCGAAAGCGGCATTTTCGAGGGCTGCGCGCGCTTCTACCGGTTGGCCCGCGTGCTGCTCGCTCCCAACGACGAGTTGGTGAACCTGCTCGCACAGCGGACCAGGCGTCCCACTTTTCTCATGCAGCGCGGAGTGAACACGGAGCTGTTCTCGCCGGCGAAACGCTCGCGAACCGGCGGCAAATTCGTTTTCGGCTACGTCGGAAGAATTACTCCCGAAAAGAGCGTCCGGCTGTTCGCCGCCCTCGAAAAAGCGTTGCTGGACGCGGGACAAGAGGATTTCGTCATCCGCGTGGTGGGACACGGCAGCGAGACCGAGTGGCTCAAGTCGAACCTCCGCCATGGCGACTTCCCCGGCGTGCTCAAAGGCGAAGCGCTCGCACAGGCGTATGCGGATTTCGATGCGTTTGTCTTCCCTTCCCGCACCGATACCTTCGGCAACGTGATTCTCGAATCCGCCGCGTCGGGGGTCCCTTCGGTGGTCACGGATGCGGGCGGCCCGAAATACCTCGTCAACGACGGCGTCTCGGGCTATGTCGCCCGGGATGACGGCGAGTTTGTCGCTCGGGCCTGTTCGATGATGACGGATCCGGCTTTGCATGAACGCATGCGCCTGGCGGCTCGCGAATACGCGCTCACGATGAGTTGGGACGCGGTGTTCGAGCGCGTTTACGAGACGTATACGGTCGCGCTCGAGCCGGGGGCGCCGGCTGCGGGGTGAAGTTCCGGCGGGGATGATCCGATCAGAGGTAATTGGTCTCCCCGGCGATATCAACCCTGGTACGGTCCTTGACGACCACGAGCGTGGTTCTCGCGTTCGGTCTCGAAGCACTCGTGTTGATGCGCCGCCGGTTGAAGCGGATTCGCTGGTCGGCGGTTCTGGTCACCATCGCCGCCTGTGTAGCGGGCCTGTATCCGATCCGTCAAGTGACGGCTGAGCCGCATCAGCCAAGTCCGTTTGAAGCCGCGAGCGCGTTTGCCAGCGCGGTCATATTTGCCGTCCTGAGTTGGAAAATCCGGGCGAGATCCGACGATCTCGACAGGCTCGTGGTTCGATACCCGAGGTTCGGCGATTCCGAGTTGCGCATGGGCGGGCGCATCGTGATGGGGGTCTCGGCCATCGTCTTCCTGTTGAGCCTGCGCGTGCTGTTGTGGCAGGGCTGCCTCGATGGGATGATGCTGTTCGGCTTCGGCTACTACCTGGCCTTTTATCTGGGCCAAGTGGAGATCTACGGGAAAGGCGTGCGCTGGTGGGGCTTTTTCCGGCCGTGGGAGCGGGTCCGGTGTTCGGAGTGGGAACCGGCCGACCCGCCGCGCCTGAGGATTTCACCGTTCGGCCCGGGAGGACCGGAAATCCGCATAGAGTGCGACCCGCACAGCGACCTGGCACGGGCACTCCGCGCGGCCATTCCCCGCTGATACACTGGCCGTCATGAACAGCCGGTTTCCCCGTCGACGTTTTCTGCAGGGTGGAGGCGCGCTCGCGGCTTCACGCGGCATGCTGCTCGCCCAGAACACCCCGCCGCCGGCCGGCCGGGTGCGCTTCGGCATCATCGGAGTAGGCATGCAGGGCTCCGGACTGCTTCAAAACGCGCTCCGCCTGGCGGGCGCCGAATGCGTCATCGCGGCCGACCTCTACGAGGGCCGCCACCTGCTCGCGCGTGAGATTACCGGCAACTCCAGCCTGCCCGTCACCCGCGACTACCGCCGCGTGCTCGAACGCAAGGACGTCGACTGCATCATCGCCGCCGTCCCCGACCACTGGCACAAGCGCATCGTCGTCGAAGCCTGCTCGGCGGGCAAAGACGTGTACTGCGAAAAGCCGATGTCCCACACCGCGGCTGAAGGCTTCGAGATGATCGACGCAGCCGCCCGCAACAAGCGCATTGTGCAAATCGGCTCGCAGCGCGTCAGCTCGATGCTGTGCGCCAAGGCTCGCGAACTCTACTCGGCCGGCGCCATCGGCGAGGTGGAAATGGTGGAGTTGTCGCTCGGCCGCAACGATCCGACCGGCGCCTGGCAATACCCGCCGCCGCTCGATCTTTCGCCGCAGAACCTCGATTGGGACACCTGGCTCAATGACGCTCCGAAAATCCCGTTCGACAAATTGCGCTTCGCCCGCTGGCGCTGCTGGCGCGAGTACGGCACCGGGGTGGGCGGCGACCTGATGGTCCACCTGCTGAGCGGCATGCTGTACACGCTGGGCTGGAACGAGTTTCCGCGCTCGGCTGCCGCGGTGGGCGGCATCCTGCGCTGGAAGGACGGCCGCAACATGCCCGACACCCACGCCGTGCTGTTTGACTACCATGGCGTGCCCGTTTACGTGCGGCTCAATCTCGGCTCGGAGACCCCCGAGCGCGCGCGCTTTCTCGGCCCCAAGGGAATTCTCGAGGCCAACGGCTCCGAGTTGCGCTATCTGCCGCAATCGGGCGAAGACACCGAGCCCAGTTACTACGCGAGCGGTTTCCCTTCCGCCATGCGCGCCGAATACGAGAAACAGTGGCGCGCCGCTCATGCCGGGAATGCCGCCAAAGGCGGGGTGTCGGAGGAGACGCTCTACCGGGGCAACGATTGGGACGACGTGCGGCCCCATCTGGCCCGCTTCTTCGATTCCGTCGTGACGCGCAAGCCTGTGGTCGAGGACGCCGTGTTCGGCAATTATGCGGCTGTGGCCTGTCACATGGCCAACGAGGCTTATTTCAGAGGCCGCGCGGTGCGGTGGGATGCAACCCGGCGCAGCATCGAGACCGTCTAGAATCCCGGACCGGGCAGCCGTCCGGCCGCCTTTTCCTTGGCCTCGCGCTCGGCCCGCATTTTGTCGTACTCGGAACGCTGCGGGTCGCTGAGCATGGCCTTGATCTTCTCCACCTGCTCGCGGCGGATGGCGTCGAACTCAGGCCGCGTGCGCTCGCGGACTTCGTGAAAGCGCACCCGCGTTTCGTCCAGAATCGACTCGAGCGTCTTGATCTGGTCCGGCTTGAGCGTCAGGCGCGTTTGCATCTCGTTCATGTACCTCTTGCGCCACTCCTCGGGCGGACCCGGGTGCGGGTTGGCGCTCACTGAACTCACCGTGTACAGCCGGTGCCCGAAGGCGCCGAGCGCAATGCCGCTCACAAATACCAACAGCACGTACAAGGTGACGGTAAAGCGTGACAGTTTCATCGGGTTGGAACTTCGGATTCGGGCTCTTCTCCGCGCTCGATTGCCGCGTAGGCCAGAGTCTCACTGGATTGTTCGTTGGCCAGCACGTCAATATAAGAAGCCTGGTAAACCGGCAGCGATTGCAGCCGTGGGATGGCGAACAGCGCGATAAACAACGCCGCCACCGCCGACACCGCGACGAGCGCCTCGGTCATCCGCCGCAACCACAACATCGGCGACCGCCGGGCCTCAATTCGTTTCCAGACCGTTGGCGTAAAGCCGGCCGAAGGCTCGGGGTCCGGAAGCGACGCCCGGTAATCGGCAAACAGTCTGTCTAAATCGTCCATAGCCAAATCCTTTTCCGTACCAATTAGGCGCGTCGCGCCGTTTGAAGGTTACCCGTTCCGGTTCGAACTCCGCTCCGGCGCCGGCTGATGGGCCTCATAGGCCTTCAAAACCCGCTGACGGGCCCGAAATAACCGCACTTTCAGGGCCCCCTCGTTTACTTTGTAGATCTGTTCCAGTTCCTTCAGGCTAAGTCCTTCAACTTCTTTTAATGTCAATAAAATACGGTCTTCTTCCGAAACCGAACGGAGCACTTCTTCGGCCGTTTCACGAACCTTCAGGCGGTGCTGCTCTTCCTCGTTGCGCTTGCCGCCCTCAGCCGCATCCGCCATCACCACTTGCTGCTCGGACAGATCCGACATGCGGCTCTCCGCTCGTCGCCGCTGTTTTCTGAGGTAATCATAGGCGGCGTTGACCGTCAGGCGATATAGCCAGGGCTCAAACACCTCCGGGGTCCGCAACTGGTCGAGCGAATAATACAGGCGGACGAAAACCTCCTGACCCACGTCTTCCACATCCTCGGGTCTGCCGATCAACCTGGATATCGTTCCCAGAATGCGTTTCCGATAGGCTATGAGGATCTGGTTGAAGGCGGTATCATCACCGTCGCGAGCGCGCTCGATCAGTGCGAATTCAACCAGCATGCCGGAGTTGCGGCCCGTGCGGCTCAGCCCGCTGGCCCTTATTCGTTTAGGTTACAGCAGGCTTCCTAAATCGCAAAGCTTTGAGTTGAGAAAGCCCCGCAAAGACTTACGGGGCTCCGGGAAGCCCGATGCGGGCTAACTGGCCAATCGCTGGAAACGCTTATGAGTGCGGGACTGCCGTTGCTTGACGGATTCGCCGGTCAGGCGGGCATAGCGCTCCAGCAGTTGAATGGCATTCGCCAGAAGCGTTCGCCGCTCGTAAAGCTCCGCCAGTTCCTGCCGGATAGACTCGGAGGGGATCGTTAGCATACTAAACATTTGTAGACGGCATAGTACTCCTAACGCAATCCCCGTGAATGAGGGCTTGTCCCTGGTCCCCACAATCGCCACTCGATCCCCGTCGCGGGGGCATCGGGTAGGGATGTTCAAATACCGCCGCCCGGCTACTGCGCGGGAGCCCGCCGCCGGACCTCGTCGAAGAAGTTCTGGACAAACACGACCTGCGGCACAGAGGCGTCCTCCGGCGGGAACATGGCGATGCGCTTGCCATCCGGATGCAGCGCGTACGACGGGTGACGAAGGTACCGGATGGGAGCGTTGCTCCATACGCGCGGCTTGGAAGCGATGAAATCGCCGCCGCTGACGCGATAGTCCACTGCCATGATCTGCTGGTTGAACGTTTCAAACAGCAATTCGCGGCAGTTGCCCGACCATGCCGGGAAGCCGCCAGGTTCCACGGACACGAGGCGGGGCCGGCCCGGCCCCCGGAAATGGACGGACATAGACCTGGTAGGTACCGCTCTCGTCGGACATACCACGGACATAGAGTTTGGTTGATGATAACGCAGAAGGTCGTGAGCTCGTGCCCGGTTGGTCGGCAACCCGGAAGTTGGCCGGCAAAAATCAGCGGAAGATCGGATCGGGGTCCTCACTTTCCCGGTTGCGCGTTATCCGTCAGTTGAGGGCAGCGGAGTTTCCCAAAATGCCGTTTCGGACCAATGTACGAGTGGGCGACTTTGAGGAGTTGGCCAGACGCAAGCGTCGGTCCCTATCACCGACAGAGAGCTAGCTAGAGGTATTTGGAGATCTACAGCGTAGGATTTTCATGTTCCCCAAGTGAGAAAATGGACAGGCCGTCCCATTTTTCTCCAGTCCTATTTCTGACGCTTGTCTCCGCACGGTAAAGCCCACAGGCGCTTCGCTGTGCGCAGAGGCCAAGGCTTGCCCGCTGCGGATGTGACCGGCGAGAACGCTGATCAACGTGGTTTGCTACCAGCCGTTTGTCAGGAGTCTATGATTTCGGTATTGATTCGGCAACTCGAGACGTGACCGCGCCATGCCTTTGGTTACCAGGGTGCCGGTCCGCATATCAGTGCGAGAACACAATCTCGCCATCATACTTCGGGAAGTCCCGGCGGAATTGCCTGCTGAATTCCGGTGGCAAGATGACTCTCCAAATATCGTTCAACCGGAATTTCACATCCCGACTAGTTCGCCATTCACGTTCGAAATAATAGTTGGCTTCTTCCCAGTCCTGCAATTTTGCATCGAAGAACTTCATGTGACTGAGAACATGCATGTCGAGAAACTCGACCAGTTTTTTCATGTCTCCGTGCCACGCTTCGCTCTCGTCGAGATCCTTCGCTACAAGCGATAGCCGCCCGTAGCGCTTCCAGAATTCGTCAAAAGAAGAACTCTGGGAAGCAACCCGGCCGCGGCCGTAGCCCTGGTATGGTAACAGTGCCGGCCGACCATTCGTCGGAACATACATAACCGGCAGTGCACCCTGCTCCAGTAGAAACTCCTTCTGGAATGCAATGCCAAACTGCCCGTACTTCTCCATGTGGATGTCAAGGCTGTCCACCGGGATATCGCAGAAACAGACCACAGAGGCTCTGTAGGCTTCGTTTGAAGAGAGATTCACGCCGAGGTTCTTCTGAAGCACGTAAGGCCTCAGCTCGAATCCCTTCGGCTTGGGCGCCTTCAATCGCCCGGAGCGTAATATCTGCGCGAGGAGTTGGTATCTCTGTTTTTTCGACCGAAGAGCGCGCCCAACAAAATGTGTAAGCTCCGACGAAACGTACCCCTGAAAACTCAATCTGCGGTTTCCTTTCCCCAACTTTCGGCGCAGCGCGAACCCCGCGGTTAGCTTGGCGATAATACGCTTGCCGCCGGAACCGCTACAATCGGCGCGTGGCGCCTCACGTAGGTAATCAGCGTGAGCACATCGTGAGTATTCGAGAACGTCTCAAAGAGAAAAATGTGCTCGTCGCCATTGTCGTCCGTCAGCACCAACTCCTTCTCCCCCAATGGACCTCGCTTTTTCCAAGAGCAGTAGCTCCGGATCATATCGAGGGCGTCTTTCTCGGTTATTCTTGAAAACCGCTCCAAGAACTTCCGTGATCGGATCCAGTAGCGAAACGGCTGCGCCGGATCGATGTCGTGTCTATCATGGTGCGGGTGCTTTCCCACGACGCCCAGTGCAGGGATGTCGAGCGCTTCGACAATTCGCCAAAAGCTGGTGGTAAGCGTGTTTCCAAAATCTTTCTTAGCCTGTTGCACGAGATCGAAAGACGGTTTCGAACTCCGCACGAATTCGTCGAAAATTCCTTGGAGGAATAGAAGCCGCCCGGCCCCATAGTTCGCTTCGGCCTCCACCTGCTCATGGCAATCAGGCGTCAGGCTGTACTCTGTGTCGCCCATCATCGCGCCAGCATGCCAAGGCACAACGCTGTGAATGATCTCGTGCGTCTCGTTCCAGCGCCATTTCGGCTGTGGCTGGGCCTCATCGATCATGATGCGTTTTCGGTCCGGAACCCACAGCGCCTTTAGATCAAACTTCCTTACCACGTCCAAAAGAAGCGTCGGGCGCGCTAGGACTTGCTTCCCGGCGATCTTTGCTTTACTGATCTTCTCCTGTAGCCAGCTTTCATTGGTCGAAGAGTAGTACTGACGATCCAGTTCAAGGAGCGCCCTGACATCATCCAGCACGATCGGAGTCGTGGGATTTCCCAGGCCGCGAAGGATCTTCGTGACCTGGGCATCGATGTCGCGGGCTGTTCTCGCTTCAAGGAAGCGATTCCTTACTGTTCGCACAAGAGCCGTACAATCTCCTCGAGGTCGGAGTGCTCCTGTTGAGAGAGCTTCTCGACCGGCGCTGAACGCGCGGCAAATTTCAATGCGGCTTTCTGAAATTGCGGATCTTTCGCCTGCAGAAGGCCAGCGAGAGCAAGTAGCATTTTTTCGGGCACCTTCAGAAACCCAGCGATCATGTGGACCGTGCGCAGCGTGGGCTTATAGTGCTCCTCGGTCTCGATCTTTACGAGTTCCGCCAGATCGACATCGACCTTCTCTGCAAAATCTTCCAGTGAAAGCCTGCGGTCGCGACGGGCGAGCTGAACAAAGCGCACAAACGCCGGCTTCATCGGAACCACGTTCGTTGCCGTTTGCTCTCTCTCTGCCAGAGACTCCACTAGCCCGCCAACGGAGACAAAGCACCCGTCTTCCAGTTCCGCCCTTTTCTTTAGCCAATCCTTATCGGTATTCATCTTCATGCGGCACCTCCACCCTCGCCAAGAAATATCTCGGCCTGCTCTGGTGTGAACTCACACCAAAGCAGGTCTTGCTTTGCGGAATCACGGCCAACACCCGTCATCCCGCATTTTTCGAGGTAGAACTGCTCTGAAGTTGAAAGCGAATGAAGAGCTAGACGCCCCTTGAACCCTTCTTCGAGACTCCGACGCACCGCAGCTTCAATAAGTCTTGTCCCGACCGCGCCGAACTGTGGTCCCTTACCGAGTGCCTCCACCAGCGTCTTGATGTTCCAAGGAGCCGTCTCAAGATAATCAATATAAATGAGCGGCTTTCCTTTATGTTCCGGCAACCGGCTCGAGCGACCTGCGGTTTCGATCTTCATGATCCCTTGCAGCTTTCCGCGGCAGGTGATGCCGAAGAATGAAAAGGCAAGCACACGGAGATCCGCCTCCTTTGTGCTCCAGTCCCAGTGAAAGTGCCGAGGAATGTTCTCCCGAGGCGCGCCGCTCTTCAACATCGCCTTTGCAGCCTCGATCACGGCCGGCCGCCAATCGCGTTGCGTCTCCAAAAAATGCTCGACCGTTACCTCATCAAACAGCTCCCCTTCGACCGGCACCTTCGTCGCGTAGTCGAAGAGTTCAACTGGAACTCTCACAGCACCATCAACTCCGCCTTCTCTTTCTTCTGGTCCTCAAAAAACAGCTTTCCGCCCTCTGCAAGTTTCACATCCACGAGCTGATACAGGCGCAGCGCTTGCCGCAGGATAGCCGTTTTGCTCAGATCCTTCTGTGTCGAAAGCTCTTCGAGGACCTTCATCTCCTGATCCGTCAGGTTCAGGGTCATCGTCTTCTTCGTGTTCACGCTTCGGCCTCTCTACCTTCTCCATTATATGCGATCTAGCCATTAAGTCAAGATCCAATCAACGTGAAATAAATGTTTTGTAGCTAGTTTTTGGCCATTTAATGTATACTGCTACCAGAGCCTCAAGGAGGGCTCACGCATGGAAGAAATTCAATCCGTTGAAGTAATCATCATCGAAATCGTGGAACTTGAGGAACACGCCAAGAACCATGGAACCGAGGCCCCGCACGCCAAACACTACGCTTTCCGCGTGGACAAACAGCGTGTGGTCGTCTCGACCCCCACCATCACCGGCACCAAGATCCTCGCCGAAGTGGGGAAAACGCCCGAGGGGTTTAAGCTCTACCAGCACAAGCGGCACCATCAACCGGTTCCAATCGGCCCGAATGACGTGGTGAATCTCCGCGAGCCTGGCGTGGAGCGCTTCACAACAATGCCGAACGACACGACGGAGGGCCTAGAAGGCCCCCGTCGTGACTTCAAACTCCCCTCCTCAGATGTGGAGTATCTGAACGGCCTCGGCCTGTCGTGGGAAACCGTCCTCGATGGGAAATCCCGCTGGTTATTGATCCACAACTGGCAACTGCCGGCTGGATACAACCACGCAACCACCAGCCTCGCCCTTCTCATCCCCGACAACTACTCGGACAGCCAGATCGACATGGCCTACTTCAGACCCCACCTTGCGAGGACGGATGCGAAGGGAATAAACGCTCTCTCCACGGAAACGATCAGCGGTGAAGTCTGGCAACGCTGGTCGAGGCACCGCACAAGCCAGAATCCCTGGCGTCCAGGCTCGGACGACATTGCAAGCCACCTCGGCCTCGTTGATGAGTGGCTCAGGCGAGAGTTCCTCAAGGCTGCAGCATGAAATACGCCTTCCGTATGACCGCAGCCCAACACCAGGAGCTTCGGTCTCATCTCTTTCCGGGGGACGGCAATGAAGCAGCGGCCCTGCTTCTCTGCGGGAGAAGGAGTGGGCAGGACCGTCACATCTTCACCGTTAGAAAGTCGGTGCTCATCCCGCATGATCTCTGCAAACGCTTTCCCGATCGGATCACCTGGCCGACGAATTTCGTTGACGAGCTGTGGAAAGAAGCCCGCGAGGAGCACCTGGGTATCGCAAAGATCCACAGTCACACCTCGGAGTACCGTCGCTTTTCATCCACCGATGATGCTTCGGATAAGGCAATGTTTGCCTCGGTCAATAGCCTACTTGATGACGGGCTCCCCCACCCGAGTCTCATCATGCTTCCAGACGGCGAGTTGTTCGGCCGGGTGCTCGGCGAAGACGGTGCGGTCATCTCATGCATCTCTTCGATCACTATTGTGGGAGATGAGCTGCAGGTTTGGAACAATCACAGGTCTTCCCCTGAAGACGCCTTCACTCTTCGCCACGCTCAGGCATTTGGCAGCGGAACGACCGAGCTCCTTCGGAGACTCTCTATCGCCATCATCGGCTGTTCCGGCACAGGCAGCATCGTCGCAGAACAACTGGCTCGCCTCGGTGTCGGCAGGCTTGTTCTCGTTGATCCAGATTTCGTCGAGGAGAAGAATCTCAATCGGATACTGAACACCGGAAAGGAAGACGCTTACCTCAGACGGCCCAAGGTCGAGGTGCTTGCACGTGCGATTGCTCGAATGGCGCTCGGACAGGAGGTTGTGCCACTCCATTCAAACCTCATCGAACGCGAGACCGTAAAGCAAGTCGCCACATGCGACGCTGCCTTTGGCTGCATGGACGGCGTCGAGGGACGCCATCTGTTGAACCGCATTGCCACTTTTTACACCCTCCCCTACTTCGATGTCGGAGTTCGACTCGATGCAGATGGAAGCGGCGGAATTGAGCGCATCGCCGGCGCCGTCCACTACATCCAACCTGGCCGCTCCAGCTTGCTCAGTCGCGGCGTCTACACTATGGCCCGCGTCGAAGCAGAGGAGATCCGGAGAACGAATCCGGAGATGTTCCGTCGTCAGGTCAGAGAGGGTTATCTGCGCGGCGTCGAAGAGGATAGACCTGCTGTGATTAGCGTGAACATGTTTTTTGCATCCCTCGTCGTCAACGAGTTCCTGGCGAGGCTTCATCCCTTCCGCAATCAGCCCAACAGCCACTATGCCTATGTCGGCGGCAATCTTTCCGAAATGCAGTTATACCCAGAGTCTGAAGCTGCTCCGTGCCAGCTTCTAGCCCGCCACGTCGGCAAAGGCGATGTGAGCCCCCTTCTCGAACGGCCCGCCCTCTCATGATCAAATCTCTTGGGATATTATGGGAGACCGTGCGAAGGGCCGTTCTCCCCTGGATCTACCGCGACCGGCTAAGAAGCGTCCGCGTCGAAGATCTTCCGGAAGCACCGAACAAGCGGAATCTCTACCTCATCGGAGGACGCCAGCCCTGGTCGGCAGCTTTTCTCTGCCCGTGCAAGTGTGGCGAAGTGATTCAGCTTAGTCTCCTCCCCGATGACTCGCCATCCTGGTCTGTGACCGTTGACCGAGATGATTTTGCGACGCTCGCTCCTTCAGTCTGGCGAACGAAAGGATGCAGATCGCACTTCTTTGTGCGACGGGGCTCGGTCGTCTGGTGTCGCCCGACGGACATTCGCTAGGTTCAACAGCGTTCGATAGCGCATTCAAAGAACCATCCAAACCTCCTTTCCCAGTCTGGATACCGTCCTCGAGATGATCACCGACGTGGGGTTTATTGCGTGAGAGATATCGCATTACAGCGCTGGATTGAACGGTTCGGCGGGGAATAGAAGTAACGGGAAGTCGTCTTGTGTCTGGTGATCTCGGGCGAATGACGCACTACTCGTACAAGTCCCTCGGCCGGACGCGGGCCGGAAGTCCCGTTGCGAGAAGTTCCACGAAGTCCTGCCCGGATGGTCGGCAACCCGGAAGTTGAAAATCGAAGGCCAATGCGAGCGGCTCAACTTGTGGTTTGCGCGTCATGCCCGCGTCAGAATCGATGTCGGCGCCACGTAGCGCTTCGCGATCGTGCAAACGTTCGATGCGAGCGTGGGGCGTTGGATCGAGTGGATATCGTCCAGTTCGCGAAAAGGGTTCAAGCTCGCGTCGATTGCGCCGCTTAATCCGTCAAGTTGGGCTACAATCGTGAAACGCTGATGCCCCTCGGGATCGGAACGCGGCTTGCGCATTACGAAATAGTGGAGTCCATCGGAGCGGGCGGCATGGGCGAGGTGTATCGCGGCCGCGACACGAAGTTGGATCGCGACGTAGCGATCAAGTGCTTACCGCCCCGCCTCGCATCCGATCCCGAACGGCTCGCCCGATTCCAACGCGAAGCGAAAGCGCTCGCCTCGCTCAATCACCCGAACATCGCACAGATCTACGCAGTCGAGCAGGATGCGATCGTGATGGAGTTGGTAACCGGCTCGACCCTGACCGGGAAGGTTCCGTTTCACTCCGCCGTTCAATACGCACGTCAAATCGCGGAGGCGCTCGAAGCCGCGCATGAAAAAGGAATTGTCCACCGGGATCTCAAGCCAGGGAACATCATGGTCACGCCGGAAGGATCCATTAAGGTTCTGGACTTCGGACTGGCCGTAATTTCGCAACCTGCGGCGGTGCCGGCTGGTTTCAATGAAACGGATGCGCCGACGGTGACGGTCGCACCGACCATGCCCGGCGTCATCCTCGGTACGGCCGCTTATATGAGTCCTGAGCAGGCATCCGGAAAACCGGTCGATAAACGCGCGGACATTTGGGCTTTCGGAGTCGTGCTGTACGAAATTCTGACGGGCGCGAAGCTCTTCGACGGCGAGACGATGTCCGAGATTCTCGCGGATGTTCTGCGCGGCCCGATCAACTTCGAGAAACTGCCTGAACACACGCCGGGAGCGATCCGGACTCTGCTAATTCGCTGTCTGGATCGCGATCCCAAAACGCGATTGCGTGATATCGGTGAAGCGCGAGTCGTCCTGTCCCGGCCATTGAACGATGTTGTCGCACGACAAAAACCAAAGGCCCGAACATGGCTGGCGTGGACCCTGGCCGCCGTGCTCGCGGTTACGACGGCGGCGCTCGGCATCATTCAATGGAGCAAGCGCGAAAGGCCGCCTCGTATGATTGCGACCACGCTTCTGCCGCCTCCAGATCGCGACTTTTTTGTCGGCGGCGCCTACCCTGTGCCTGCAATCTCTCCCGATGGGACGCAAGTCGTTTTCGCTGCGCGGAAGGAAGGTGAAACACCCCAACTGTGGGTGCGCACCCTCGATTCAACCGTCGCGCGTCCGCTGCCTGGCACTGAAAATCCCGCAACGCCGTTCTGGTCTCCGGACAACCAGTGGATCGGCTTCGGGCAGGGGAGCCGGTTGAAGAAGGTCCCGGTGAATGGTGGCTCTCCGCCGGTAACCATCGCGGACGTATCCGCGCCCTTGCGGGGCGGAACTTGGAATTCGGATGGAGTGATCCTGTTCGGGCTGTTCAAGGCCGGCGATGCGCCGGCGCCCATCATGCGCGTTCCGGCGTCGGGGGGAACGCCTGTGGCTGCCACCAATCCGCAAGGGAAAACGCACAGGCATCCATGGTTCCTGCCCGATGGCCGGCATTTTCTGTACACGATGGTTCAGCCAGGCGAATTGCCGGTCTATGTCGGCCGCTTGGACGCCCCGAATGAAAGCAAACTCGTGGCGCGGACGCATTCGCCGGCCGTATACGGTCAGGGGTGCCTGCTATACCTACGGGAACATGTGCTGATGGCCCAGCAGTTCGATACGGACAAATTGCAGGCCGCCGGCGCGCCAATGCCGTTGGTAGAGGGCGTTCCGACCTACACAACTCCGTCGCGAATCGCAGGTTTCGCAATATCGACCGGCGGCTTGTTGCTGTATGCGAAAGGCGAGGCGCAACGGTTCCGCCTGCTTTGGAAAGACCGGAAAGGCGCAATCCTCGACAGTCTCGCTGAGTTGCAGAGTATCGGCGTGGACGGAATTGAGATATCGCCCGACGGGAAACACGTAGTGGTGAGCGTGTTCGATCCGCAAGCCAATTTGTGGATCTATGACACGGCGCGAGGCCTCCCCGTCCGATTTACCTCAGGCTCGAATGACGATCGCAGCCCTATCTGGTCGCCCGACGGGCGCTATGTGTATTTCAACTCCAACCGGAACAACGGAAATGAGATTTATCGCAAGACGGCGGCCGGAAACGAAGTCGAGGAGCGCCTGACCGGGGACGAATCATTGAAGCTGCCCACCGGCATGTCGCCCGATGGTCGTACGCTCTTGTTCAGCCGGCCCGACGAGCAAGGACGGTGGAGCATATGGACGATGCCGGTGGGTCCAACGTTGCCGGCGGGAAAGGTCGAGAGCCATCCCGTCCTGCGATCGCCGTTCGACAACTTTCGCGCCCGCGTCTCGCCCGATGGTCACTGGGTGGCGTATCAATCGACGGAGTCCGGCATGGGACAGGTCTACGTGACTACGTTTCCAGAGGCAGGCGAAAGGATTCAGATTTCGTCAAAGGGCGGCGGATTTCCAAGGTGGCGCTCCGACGGCAAGGAACTGTTCTTCTGCTGTAGCGGGGGCCCGACCGTCAATTCGGCCGAACTGGCGTTTCGGGGCGGCACTTTGCAGGTCACCAGTGAGAAACAATTATTCCAAGGATTGTTCAATCCAGGGGCGTTCGCCAGTCCTTACGATGCAGCGGCGGATGGTCAGAAATTTCTCGTGTTGGATGGTACGCCACAGGCCACCAAGACCCTCACACTCATTCAGAATTGGACCGGTTTATTGCGAAGATAGCCTTCCTCCGGCGGGAACATCGCGATGCGTTTGCCATCCGGATGCAGCGCGTACGACGGGTGACGAAGGTACCGGATGGGAGCGTTGCTCCATAGGCGCGGCATGGAAGCGAGGAACGCGCCGCCGCTCACGCGAATCGTCGCGCCTCTCGGTGCGGGCGGGATAGTGTCCGGTTGGTGGGCGAACCGGAAGTTGGCAGGGAAAACCAGCGGGAGATCGGATCGGGATCGTCAACTTCCCCGTTGCCCGTCATTCGGGAGTCGGATTCGGCAGGATAACTGAGGGGTCTTGGCAGAGTCCTTGGCCACGGAATCGGCCTGACCGGAGAACTCCAGGTCTATGTGCCCGTTAAGGTTGATGGGCGCGCCTTGCCGGCTCCCGTGGAATCGGAAGTAGGACAGCGTGTCGGCTCCTTTCCCCTAAGGCCTGACGGCTGGACTCACGAGGGCATCCTTTGGAACGCTGGCGAGGGACGAGATTCCGCATTGAAGCATAATTAGCTCCAGTTCGGCGCGAAGAATCTCGAGAACCCGTTCCACGCCGGGTTGGCCGAACGATGCCAAGCCCCAGATATAAGGACGGCCGATGCCCACGGCGCGGGCTCCGATCGCCAGGGCTTTCAGGATGTCGGTGCCGCGGCGGAATCCTCCGTCGACAAATACTGGAATGCGACCGCCTACAGCGGCGATCACCTCGGGCAGGATGTCCATTGTGCCGCGGCCGGTCTCGGTGGCGCGGCCTCCGTGGTTCGATACGATCACGCCGTCGGCTCCATGCTCCAACGCCAGGCGGGCGTCGTCCCCGGCGTCGATGCCTTTTATCAGGAGCTTCATGCCGGTCATCTTCTTCAGGCGGTCGACGTAGGTCCAATCTGCACCCACCGGATTCAACGCCCCAGAAAGTCCGGCGAACATCGGCCTGGCGCGGTTAATTTCGACCCGGGAGCCGGTAATTGGGTGTGCTTTGTGGCAGACGGAACAATCGCGCGTGTCGGTTCTCGCCAAACGGGTGAGCGTTTCGGTGTGACGTCCGGTCAGGACGTCGATGGTCCAAACCAGGACGGGACAGCCGGCCGCTTCCACTCGCTTCACCATCTTTTCGGTTTCGGCCCAGGACACCGGCATGTACAGCTGATACCAGGGCGCCGCACCGAGCGCCTGGCCCACTTCTTCTACGGGGGTGGAGGTGACGGTGGAGAGCATTTGGACGGTTCTCTGGTTTCTTGCGGCTCGGGCCACGCCCAACTCGCCTTCCGGATGAAACTGCTTCTGGCTGCCGACCGCGCTTAGGTAGACCGGCATGTCCCAGGTTGCGCCAAGTATTTCTGTCTTGAGGTTCGCGGTGGAGCCGCCGGTCAGACGGCGGGCGCGGAGTTGGTAGTGCGTCATCGCCTCACGGTTCATCCGCAGTGTGAGGTCGTCATCGACGCCGGTGGCGAGGTACCCCCAATGCGCGGGCGGCAACGTCTTCCGGGCGCGCAACTCGAAGTCCATGACGTTGATTGCGTCTTTGGGGGCCGCGATTGCCGGGAGCAGTTCCTGGGCGATCGCCGAAGCCGCGAGCGGGCTGGCGGCGAGAAAACGGAGAAATTGCCGGCGAAAGGCGAGGCGGTTATTCATTGGCGTCACAGAATAACATATAGTCCAGGACGGCAGGCAGTCTGGTCCCGGGTCGTCGGCAACCCGGAAGTTGAGAATCGAAGGCCCATGCGAGCGGCTCAACTTGTGGTTTGCGCGTCATCCACCAGGACCGCCGCCCGGCTACTGCGCGGGCGCGCGCCGCCGGACCTCGTCGAAGAAGTTCTGCACAAACATCGCGATGCGCTTGCCATGCGCGTACGTCAGATTCGACGCGTAGCGGAAGGGAGCCTTGTTCCACAAGCGCGAGGCACGCAGAGCGAGGCCTTTTTCGTCTCCGGCCGATGCCCCTTGCTAAACTCGTTTCAAGTGGATTTTCTCGCCGGTCTGAATCCCCAACAAAAAGAAGCCGTCGCCCATGTGGAAGGCCCGCTGCTGCTGCTGGCGGGCGCAGGCAGCGGCAAAACGCGCGTCATCACTCACCGCATCGCGCATCTGGTGGATGCCCACCGCGTCCCCGGGCCCTCGATTCTCGCCGTCACCTTCACCAATAAAGCGGCCGGCGAAATGCGCGACCGCGTGGGCGCCCTGCTCGGCGGCGAATCCACCATGCGCCTGCCGCTGGTGGCCACTTTCCATTCCTTCTGCGTCCGCCTGCTCCGCCGCGACGGCAAAGCGCTCGCCGACATCCGCCCCGGCTTCACCCCGCGCTTCAACATCTACGACGACGACGATCAACTCGCCGTCATCAAGTCCATCTTCAAGGCGCTCGGGCTCGACGAGAAGCAGTTCATGCAGTACCGCGCGGCCCTGTCGCTGTCTCTTATACACATCTAGATGTGTATAAGAGACAGCGCTTCAACATCTACGACGACGACGATCAACTCGCCGTCATCAAGTCCATCTTCAAGGCGCTCGGGCTCGACGAGAAGCAGTTCATGCAGTACCGCGCGGCCCTGTCGCGCATCAGCCACGCCAAAAATCATCAGCACACGCCCGCCGACATCGCCAAGTCCGCGCACGACCCCAAGGCCGCCCGCCTGGCCAAGGTGTTCGACGACTATCAGACTCGCCTGCGCCAGGCCAACGCGCTCGATTTCGACGACCTGCTGCTCGAGTCCGTGCGCCTGCTGCGCCACGACGCCGAAACGCGCGCGATGTGCAACCGCCGCTACTCGTTCATCATGATCGACGAGTATCAGGACACCAATCGCAGCCAGTACGAACTGGTCCGCCTGCTCACCCAAAGTCACCAGAACCTGTGCGTGGTGGGCGACGAGGATCAGTCGATTTACGGCTGGCGCGGCGCCGATATCCGCAACATCCTCGATTTCGAGCGCGACTATCCGCAAGCCAAGGTGATTCGCCTCGAACAGAATTACCGGTCGACGAAAAACATCCTCGAAGCCGCCAGCGTCGTCATCGCCAACAACAAGGAACGCAAAGGCAAGTGGCTGTGGACCGAGCACGACCTCGGCGAGAAGATCGGCTTTTACCAGGCGCAGGACGGCGAAAACGAGGCGCTGTTTATCGCCGACACCATCGAGCGCCACCTGCGCTCCAATCCGGGCGACCGCGTGGCGGTGCTCTACCGCACCAACTTCCAGTCACGCCAGATTGAAGAAGCGCTGCGGCGCTACAACCGCAAATACCTGGTCGTGGGCGGGTTCAGTTTCTATCAGCGCGCCGAAGTGAAAGACCTGCTCGCCTACCTGAAAACGCTGGCCAATCCCGACGACACCATTTCGCTGCTGCGCGTCATCAACACGCCGGCGCGCGGCATCGGCAAGTCCACCGTCGAGCAGATGGAGCGGTGGGCGCTCGAAAACGGGCGCAGCCTGTGGAACGCGCTCGGCGTGATGGTGGACAACAAGATGCTCGGCGCTCGCGCCGAAGCCGCCTTGAGCGCCTTCGAGCGCATGATCAACGAACTGCGCGAGGGCCTGGAGCAGCGCACGGTGGGTGAACTGCTTCAGTCGGTGGTCGAACGCACGGGCTATCGCCGCATGCTCGAAGAAGAGCCTACGCCCGAAACCGAGGCCCGGCTCGGCAATATCGAGGAACTGGTGAACGCCGCCCTCGACGCATCCGAGCGCGGCGAGACGCTCGAAGAATTCCTGGACCATGCGGCCCTGGTCGCCGACGCCGACGGTCTCGACGAGCACGCGCAGGTCTCGCTGCTGACCATGCACAACGCCAAGGGGCTCGAGTTCCCGCTGGTGTTTGTCGCCGGCATGGAAGAAGGGCTGTTTCCGCACTCGCGCTCCATTCAGGGCGACCTTTCCGCGCTCGAAGAAGAACGCAGGCTTTGTTACGTCGGCATGACGCGCGCCGAGAAGCGGCTCTACCTGACCTGGGCCAAATTCCGCCGGCGCTACGGCGGCGGTTCGCCCGAAGTCTCCATCCCGTCCCGCTTCCTGCAGGAAGTGCCCCGCGAGTTGATCGAGTTCCTCAACGAGGACCAGGACATGGGGCAGGTGAACCTCTACGCCGAGCGCCACGAGGTCCGCGACACGGTGAAGAAGAATCTGTACACCGGAAAGACGTATAATTCGTTAGATAACATCGCGCAGTTCTTTTCCGAGCGCGGGATGCCGCCCCCAAGAGGAATTCAGGAAGCGGCTCCGGCGCGGCCGGCGGGGAGTCCGGGATTTCAGCCGGCTCCGCGATTCGGCGCGGGACAGCCGCAACAGCGGCCGCAATATCCGCCGGTTCAGCCGCAGCGGCCTGCCGTCAAGCCGAATGGCGGCCTCCCGGCCGGCTCGAGAAAGCCGTTCGGACCCGGATCGAGCGTCCGGCATCCGAAGTACGGCCGGGGAACCGTGATGCGGCGCGAAGGGGATGGAGAGGATGCCAAGCTCACCATCAGCTTCCCCGGTTTCGGCTTGAAGAAGTTGATCCAAAAATACGCAGGAATTACGGAAGAATGAATACGAAAACGATCGCAGATAAAGCAGAACGCAAGAAGGCCAAGCGCACCGCGCGCAAAAAGGCCGCTCCCGCCGCCAAGCGAGCCTCGGGCGTCGCCCGCGGCTCCATGAAGAAAAAAGTCCAGAAGATGGTCAAGGGCCAGCGGAAGCGCTAGCGGTTCTTCACGTGTAGGGGCCGGGCCACTTCCCGGCCCGGTTCCCTCACATGTCCCTTTTCCGCACCAAAAGCATCGACGACCTGATCGCCGCTTCGCAGGAGCCCAACAAAGCTCTGCGCAAGACGCTCGGGCCGTGGAGCCTCACCTTCCTCGGCATCGGCGCGGTGATCGGCAGCGGCATTTTCACGCTCACCGGCACCGCCGCGGCGGGAAAAGTGGTGGAGGTGAAGTCCATCCTCAACGCAACGGTGCTCGACCTGTTCCTCTACGGCGGAAACGCCGCCTCGCAAATCGGGCGCCCCGGCGCCGGACCCGGCATCACGCTTTCGTTCGTGCTGGTCGCCGTCGCCTGCTGTTTTGCCGCCCTGTGCTACGCCGAACTGGCGTCGATGATCCCCATCGCCGGCAGCGCCTATACGTACGCCTACGCGATTCTCGGCGAACTGTTCGCCTGGATCATCGGCTGGGACCTGATCCTCGAGTACGCGGTGTCGAATATGTCGGTGGCGGTCGGATTTTCGGCTTATTTGCAGGATTTGTTCGAAAATCTGCTCGGCTTTCGCTTGCCGGCCGCACTCGCATTCCCGCCCATTCCCGCGCCCGGACAGCCCGCCGGCTGGTTCAACATCCCCGCCCTGCTCATCACCATGGCAGTAACCGTGGTGCTCGTGCGCGGCGTGAAGGAAAGCGCCGAAACCAACACCACCATGGTGATCATCAAGATGGGCGCCATCGTCCTGTTCTGTCTCGGAGCGGCGCGCGCGATTCATCCCTCCAACTGGCACCCCTTCATGCCCAACGGATTTTCGGGCGTGCTCACCGGCGCCTCCATCGTCTTTTTCACCTACATCGGGTTCGATTCGGTTTCCACCGCCGCCGAGGAGTGCCGCAATCCGCAGCGCGACCTGCCCATCGGCATCATCGCCACACTAATCGTCTGCACGCTGCTCTACGGATCCGTGTCGCTGGTGCTCACCGGCATCGCTCACTACTCGACGCTCAATACCGACTCCCCGGTAGCCGACGCGCTCAAGAACCTGGGCATGAACAAACTGCGCCTCATCGTTACCGCCGGCGCCCTGATGGGAATGCTGAGTTCGCTGCTCGTCTACCAATACGGGCAGGCGCGCGTGTGGTTCGCCATGTCGCGCGACGGACTGCTGCCCCGCCTGTTCTCGGCCGTCCACCAGCGTTTCCAGACGCCGCACCTGAGCACCTGGATCGCGGGCTTCGTGGTCGGCATCCCCGCCGGCATCTGGGACATCGACACCTTCGCCGAACTTTCGAATATCGGCACGCTGTTCGCGTTCGTTATCGTATCGGCGGGCGTGATCGTTCTGCGCCGCAAACAGCCCGAGCGTCCGCGCTCGTTTCGTGTGCCCCTGGTACCGCTCGTTCCGGCGCTGTCGATCGTGTCGTGCCTGATCCTGATGATGGGCCTGCCGCTGCTCACCTGGATCCGCTTCTTCGTCTGGCTCGCAATCGGACTGGTGATCTACTTCAGCTACAGCCGCGCCCGTAGCGCGCTCGGCGCGGACTCCCGCTGACCCCGTGCTGCTTGCCGCCGCCGCGGGCGCACAGAAGGCGGATCTTCCGGATTGCCCTTCCGCACCCTCAGCGTGATGAACTCGTAAGCCGCGCTGCTCGCGCCAATAGATAAATTCGCTCCGGCTGGCTCGACGTTCGATCGGCCGCTGCGCTGTAGTCGGCTACGGCTTGCCCGGTATCCCCCGCCATCTCGCGCAAGTGAGCCCGCACGGCGTAGAAGCGGTGGTGCCCGGCTAAGTGCCCTTCCCGCTCCAGGCAGTCCAGCAGTTCCAAGCCGGCGGACGGGCCTCTCACCATGGCCGTCGCAACGGCGTGATTCAGCATCACGATGGGGCTGCCCGACATGGCTCTGAGCAAGTCGTATAGAGCGAGAATCTGGGGCCAGTCCGTCTCCTCGGCGCGCGCCGCCTCTGCGTGCACGGCCGATATGGCCGCCTGCAATTGATAGGGGCCGATGGAGCCTTTGGGCAGCGCGGCCGTGAGCAGCGCAATCCCTTCTGAGATTTGGCCCGCATCCCATAGGCTGCGGTCCTGCTCAGCGAGCGGAATCAACTCCTGTGCCGGGCCCGTGCGGGCGGAGCGGCGGGCGTCCGTCAGCAGCATCAGCGCCAGCAGTCCCGATACCTCCGCCTCCTCGGGCATCAGGCGATGCAGCACCCGCGTCAACCGGATGGCCTCGCGCGTGAGATCCGGACGCTGCAAGTCCGGCCCGGCACTCGCGACGTAGCCTTCGTTGAACATCAGGTAAAGCACGTGCAGCACGGATTTGAGCCGCTGCGCCCTCTCGTCGCCGCCGGGCATCTGGAACGCCACGCCCGATGACCTGTCTCTTATACACGCGTAGATGTGTATAAGAGACAGCTGCAAGTCCGGCCCGGCACTCGCGACGTAGCCTTCGTTGAACATCAGGTAAAGCACGTGCAGCACGGATTTGAGCCGCTGCGCCCTCTCGTCGCCGCCGGGCATCTGGAACGCCACGCCCGATGACCGTATGCTTTGTTTGGCGCGACTGATGCGCTGCGCCATGGTTGCCTCCGGTACGAGGAATGCCCGGGCGATCTCGGCCGTCGTCAGCCCGCCCACGGCGCGCAGAGTCAACGCGATGGCGGAGGCCGCGCTCAACGCGGGATGACAGCACAGAAAGAGCAGCACGAGTGTATCGTCCGGCCAGGCTACGGTATCGGGGTCCGGTGCATGCGTCTCTACCGGCGGCGCAGCCCGGTCTTCGCGCCGGCGCCGCGCCGTCTCTTCCCGGATCTGGTCCATTCTGCGCCGGGCGGCCACCTGAATCAGCCAGGCACGAGGATTTTCTGGAAGGCCATCGCGTGGCCATTTCAGCGCCGCGGCCAGCAACGCCTCCTGAACGGCGTCCTCCGCTGCGCTGAAATCCCGAAACCGCCGGGTGATGGAACCGAGCACCTGTGGCGCCAGTTCGCGCAACAGGTGCTCGATGGGTTCAGGCGCAGCGCTCACTGCATCTCAGCCGTATGAGGCGTCATCATCGCCCGGACTTCGATGGGCATGCTCAAACGGATGCCTCCCGGGCCTGGACCGCCGGAGAGCTTTGCCGCGATCTCAACAGCACGGCTCGGACTCTCCACATCGACAATCCAGTAGCCCAACAGGAATTCTTTCGATTCAGGGAACACGCCGTCGGTGACGGGTGCTCCGTCCTGCCCGGCACGCACGAGCGTGGCCTGGTCCGGAGGCGCAAGGGGTGCCGTAGCGATAAACTCCCCGGATTCGGTGAGTTCCTCGTGCAGCCGTTTCAGATACGCAAAGTGCGTCTTGATGTCGGCCTCGGACCAGGCGCGGTAGGCGTCCACGCCGGACTTTGTGCCGGTCATCATCAATAGGTATTTCATTTCACTGGCTCCTGTTCAATTCCGCGCCTCCAGTGGCGCGTTCTATGGACAGGTCGGAGCCGGCGCGAACTTCTCGACATCAGGCGGATCAATTTCCGCCCGGAAGCAGCGTTAAACGAACTTCCAGCCCTTCCTGAAGGCCGGCTTGATGTACTGGTTCGCCTCTTTGTTGTTGGTGAACGTCATCTTCTGAGCGTCCCATTCCAGCTTCTGCTGCGGGTACTTCATCGCAATCACGCCGAGCAGCATCCACTCGACAAACGGGCCCGCCACGTTGAAGTTCGAGCACGACGCCTCGCCGCCCTTGGCGGCTCGAATCCAATCGCGGTAATGGCCGGGCGAGCGGGTCAGGAACGGCGCGGGGATTTTGTAGTCGGCCATCTTGTCGTCCGGAATCAGCCGCGTCCGCTCGCCGTAGCAACCGGTGGTCATCAGGCCTTTCTCGCCGATGAACAGGCTGCCGTTGCAATCGGAATCGCCGAGCAGGACGTTGTCCGCCACCTGGTCGAAGTGCGGCCGTTCTTTCAGCCCGTCATGCCAGTAAATCTTCACCGGCGGCATCGCCCCGCGCGCAGGGAAATCAAAACGGATGACGGTCTTGGCCGGGAAAGTATACTGGCTTCGCCCTTCGCTCAGTTCGCATTCGACGCTCACCGGATTACCGAGTTTGAGCGCCATGTTCGGAGTTCCGAGGATGTGGCACGCCATGTCGCCGAGCGCCCCGCAGCCGAAATCGGGGAAGCCGCGCCAGTTGTGCGGCACGTACGCGGGACTGTAGGGGCGCGGTTCCGAACCGCCGAGCCACACGTCCCAGTCGAGCGTATCGGGAACCGGAGCTTCTTTGGGCACCACGTCCGGACCCTGCGGCCAGTAGACATGCGGGCGGTTGGTCCAGGCGTGCACTTCCGAGACGTTGCCGATGTCGCCGCTCCACAGAATCTCGCAGCACTCGCGCGCGCCTTCGTTCGAATAACCCTGGTTGCCCATCTGCGTCGCCACGCCGTATTGCTGCGCGGCTTGCCTCAGTTGCCGGGCTTCCCAGATGGTTCGGGTGAGCGGCTTCTGGCAATAGACGGCTTTGCCGCGCGACATCGCCCACATGGCCGCCGTGCCGTGCATGTGGTCGGGCGTCGATACCGTGCAGGCATCGATGTTCTTGCCCTCTTTGTCGAGCATCTGGCGGAAGTCTTTGTAGCGGGGCACGTTCGGAAATGCCTTGAACGTGCGCTCGGCGCGCTTGTCGTCCGGGTCGGCGAAGGCGACGATATTCTCGGTTTGAGAACAGGCGTTGATGTCGCTGAAGCCTTTGCCGCCCGCCCCGATGGCCGCGATGTTCAGTTTCTCGTTGGGGCTTTTGTAGCCGAGCTGCTTCAGCGAAGCAACCGCACCAAACCCGCCGGACGGGACCGCGCCTGCCAGCAGCGAACCAAAAAAGAAGTGGCGTCGTGAGAAGCTTGCCATAACGGATACACTATAACAGTACGCCTGCCATGACAATTCGTCCCTTCGTTGAGAAGGACCTTCCCGCTGTTCTGGCCATTGAACGATGGTCCTTCCGCGGCGATGCCTGGCCCGCGTCGCTGTTCCGCGAGTACGCCGCGCGCAATCCGGACTTCTTCCTGGTGGCCGAGCATGGGCGCGCCGTGGTGGGCTATGCCGTTGCCCGCCTGCGCGCGGGACGGATTGAGCTCGATTCCATCGCTGTGCAACCGCGCTTTCGGGGTCGCGGTTACGCGAACTTACTCATGCTCCGGGTGATGGCACTGGCCCAGGCGGCGCATGCCCGATCGGCCGGATTGACGGTTCGTGACACCAACACCACGGCCATTCGCCTTTACGAGCGCCTCGGTTTCCGCAAAAGCCGGACCATCTACCGGTATTACGAGGATGGCAGTCCCGGCATTCGGATGACGCGCAGCCTGTGATGGTGCAATGGCCGGTAACCCGGTCATAGCAGGCCCGGGCTTATTTTTCTCTTAATAGCAAAGCATTTATCCGGCATTTTGCCGTATCTTCACCCTTTTTCGCTTCGTCCGCCCCGCTACCCTCGAAGCGAGAAGGGACTTCGCCTACCGTGCCCGAACGCATCAACAAACTACAACCCAACCGGACCCTGGCCCTCCGCGGATTCGACTCGCTTGGCGCGTCCGCCTCGCTCCACCACGCCACCGCCAACAGCTTCAAAGTGAGCGGCGTGTTCCGCGACCCCGCCGACTTCTGCGTGCTCATTGTTCATGACGCCGACGATTTCTACGAGCACCCCTCCATCCGCTACCTGCCCGACAACAACTTCGCGGGACTCACGCTGACCTTTGATGTCCACTACTCCGGACTGCGGACGCTCGACTCTCCGCGCTTCGCCACCATCGACTGGCCGTACCTGGATGTGATTCCCACCCCCGCCAAACCGGTCCGCCTCTTCGATCACGCGACGCTGGTCTCCGGGAACTACCTGCCCGCCGCGGGACAGTTCACGATCGTCGACAACGGACTCAAAGAGTACGACCGGCTCACGGTCTGGTATCTGAACTTCGCCTTCGACTACATCGTGCCCAAAGTTGAAGCTTCGTATAACTACACGCCCGGCAACACGGGCGACGTTCACACGCTCACCGTCGCGGGCGTGACCTATTCCTACACGCAACTCGCCGGCGACGATGGCTATGTCATTGCGCAGCGGCTTGCCGATGCAGCCGGAGCATCCCCATGGGTTTCCGCGGTGCGGACCTACACGCAGGTGGACTTGCGCGCCAGGAAAGATGACGGCGCTTCGTTCGTCGTCTCATCATCGGCATCGCCCAACTCGTACACGATGTACGGAGTCGGCGCGGCGACGGTCGCGACCCGGCTCGCTTCGCAGATCAACTCCGTTGATTGGGCCACGCTCAAGATCGACATGCCTATTTCCGCGCACGCGAACGGAGCGACACTCAATCTGCAGGCCGTCAAACCCGGCGTCGACGGCAACGCAATTTCGCTCTACGCCGTCGCGAAGAACACGCGGCTCACCGTCTCGGCGCCGGTTGCGCAATTTTCGGGCGGATCATCGGACTGCATCTGGCGCATCAGCCTCGATTTTACGGCGCTAGGTATCGACACCATACGCCTCGCATGGCTCACCTTCGCGCCCCCGGTTTCGAGCGGCGCTGCGTTCCGCGACACCGAGTGGGAAGCGGCCTTTACAAACTGGACGCTCAGCGGTCCGGACGATCGAAAAAAGTTGCAGGTCGCCGGCGCCGGCTCGGTTCGCATCGAAGACAACAACGCGGCCTGCGTCTACTCGGGAACATGGAACGTCGAAAACGGCTTTTTCTCGCGCGGCTATGCTGTGCGGTGCACACAGAAGGGCGACGCGGTCACCATCACTTACCAGTGCGGCTCGGTCCACGATCTCTACCTCGGCACTTCGCTTTACAAGGATCGCGGCGGGATTTCGGTTTCGCTCGACGGCGATACACTCACGCCTTACACCTGCTATCTCGATAATGAGCCCGCCGTCAACACGAGGCTGAAAATCCGTTCGCAGGTGGCCGCGGGAAAGCACACCGCCACCATCACCTCGACCAGCGGGTTTTTCTACTTCGACTTCCTCGAGGCCGTTGTCCCCTCGGACATTCCACCGCCGCGCGCCCCCCGCGCCGACCTGTCGCCGGCGCTCGACTATTCAACCGACCACACCTACAAGCTTTCCCCACAGCGCCTCCTGTGGAACTTCGACCAACTCGGCTTCGCCGCTCCGATGAACGAGTACATCGGAGTTTTCTGGTGGAACCAGCGCAAGCGCGTTCAGGCGCATATCCCTTCGGCCACCTGCACCTTCACCGGGACGTTCCTGACCGGGGACCAGATTTTTCTGACCATCGGCGGACAGCCGGTCGGCAAGACCGTTTTCGACAACGAAGACAATACGACCTTCGCTACGCATTTCGCCGCGTTCATCAATACATCGTTTGTCGGCATCTGGGCTTCAGCCTCGGGAAACGTCCTGACGCTCACCGCCCATTCGCCCACCGCCGCGTACTCGTTCGATCTGTCGAAAAGTGTCGAACCGAAGTTCGGCTCCACCGGCGACGTCGCCATCACGGGCGCGCTCACCGGCGGCGACCCTGGGCGCTGGGAAGTGGATCCGGCGCAGTCCCCCGCCCTCAATCGCGGCGCTCGCGAGTGGCACGCCGACTTCTACTCGGAATGCGCCGCCCGCGGCCGCGATGTCGTTTCCGCGGCTTCGATGGAACTCGTCTACCCGCCCTCCGGCTACGCCGCGAAGTTCCCGGACGGAACCGAGGTGGCGACTTCGGTCGCCTTCGGCGGGCTCACATCCTCGCACTGCGCATTCAATTCGAATGTGCGCGCTTACCAGCAGCAGGTCTTCGATCACCTGGCGGCGCTCCAATCCGCGGCGGGACTCAAGCCGCATATCCAATTCGGCGAATTTTGCTGGTGGTACTTCCCGAAACAAAACAGCGGAATGGCGTTTTATGATGACGAAACGAAATCAGCCGCCGAGGCAGCGCTCGGGCGTCCCCTGCACATATTCCTCACCGCCGACGACGATCCGCAACTGAATCCCGGCGACGCGTCGTTTCTTCGCGACCGGTTGCGCGATCACATCGCTCAGCTTGTGGCGGCGCTCCAGGCGAGCCATCCGGGCATGTTGTTTGAAGTCCTGTTTCCTTACGACGTCAACTACCCGTCCGTCGTCGGCATCCATAACCTCGGCGGGCGCCTGCTGAACTTCATCAACTTTCCGAACGAATGGCGGGCGCAGGCGACTTCCGGCTTCGATTTTCTGAAGGTCGAGGCGCTCGATTTCGGATCCGCGACCCGCTCCACCGATCTTGCCCGCAACGCCATCGAATTCCCGATCCACCTCGGTTGGCCGCAAGCCGCGCTGCGCTATCTTGCGCCGGTGTTTAACGGCGGCTGCCCGTGGCGACAGGAATATCGCATGGCGCGTCAGGCCGGGATTCCGTACGTGATCCTGTGGGCATTCGACCACGTTGCGATTTTCAACCTCGACGTATCGACACCTGCCCGCCGCGTCCGCTCCGCCCGCTTTTCGTAGCGCTTAATACAGCCGCGCCAGGTTCGGATCCACCACCCGATCCGCCGTGGCCGAATCGGCACGGTAAGCGGCATGTTCGGAATAGAGCCAGCCATGCACGTCCGCCACCGAGCCGAACCGTTTCGCCGTTTCGCGAAACGCCGCGAGGCTCGCCGCTTCGCGCGCCTTCCGGTCCCGGAGGTCCTCGGGCGACATGCCCACGTCGGTTGTCGATTCGAAGGTGAGCTCGTAGCCGCGCTGCGGCGCCAGGGCGAACATCCACTCGAAAATCGCCCGCGTCCGGGGCATGTGGAACTCGCTGTTCACAACCAGCAATCGCCGCCAGCCGCGAACATCACAATGTTGAACGCGAGCAAAGAAAGCGTTGCCGATGGTGTCGTAGGAAGAAATCTCGGTGTAGATCTTCTCCGGAGAAACGCCGCGCGAGAGCAGATACCGCGCTCCGGCGTAAGCTTCAAGAATCGGCGCAGGCTTATGATGCGTGCCGCCGCTCAGCGCGAGAAAAGGCCCGTTCGGAAGCAATGCGAGGGCGCGATCAAAACGCCGCTCCACCCAGGGATGCAACGAACGGTCGTCGCGCACCCCGCCGCCAGGGATGATCGCCGCGTCGAAGCTCACATCTTGTACCGGCCGAAGTCCTCGTCGTTCAACCCTTCGAGAAGCTTCCGCATCTCTTCGTTGTTGATTTTGTCGCTGACGTTGGCCGACTGCTTGGACGACTTGAGCACCTGCTCTTCCACGTAAATCGGGCAATCGAGCCGCAGCGCGAGCGCCAGTGCGTCGCTCGGCCGCGAATCCACGCTGATCAGGTCGCCGTCCCGTTCGAGCCAGATCACCGCGTAGAACGTGTCGTCTTTCAACTCGCTGACCACCACTTTACGCACACCCGTATTGGTCCCGAGCAGCAGCAATTTGATGAGATCGTGCGTCATCGGACGCGGCGTTGTGACCTTTTCAATCTCGAGCGCGATGGCGTTGGCTTCGTAAATCCCCACCCAGATCGGCAAGATGGCGTTGCCGTTCACGTCTTTCAAAACGACGATCGGCATGTTCGTTACCGGGTCCATCATCAACCCGCGAATCTTCATTTCGACTTCCATCGCGCCCTCCTACCCGCTTTCAGTTTACGCTCTCACCGGCCAGCGAATTCGGCCCCGACCGCGTCACCCGCACATCCAGATACTGCCCCAGCAACGAATCGCCGTTCGACTGCGGACGGATGAAGTTCAGCGTCTTGTGCTGCGAGGTCCGGCCGATCCACTGACCCGTCGCTTTGTTGAAACCTTCCACCAGCACCTGCTCCACCGCACCCACCAGCCGCGCGTTGTTGCGGATCTGAATCTGGCGCTGCTTTTCCTGCAAAATCGCCAGCCGCCGCCCTTTCTCGTCCTCGCTCATGTGATCGTCGTAGCGAAGCGCGGGCGTATTCGGACGCCGCGAGTATTTGAAACTGAAAATGGCGTCGTATTCGACCTGATCGAGCAGACTGAGCGTCTGCTCGAAATCCTCTTCGGTCTCGCCGGGAAAGCCTACGATGATGTCTGTGGTGATGGCGATGCCGCGCCGGGAGTTCTTCATCCACTCGATGCGCCGCATGTATTCGTCGCGATTGTAGGACCGCTGCATGCGCTCGAGCACTTTCGAAGACCCGCTTTGAACGGGCAGATGCACGTGGTTGCACAGCGTTTCGTGCTCGTCGATGGCGTCGATGATGTCTTTGCCGAAGTCACGCGGGTGGGACGTGGTGAAGCGCACGCGCCGGATTCCGTCCACCTGCCCGACACGGCGGAGCAGCGCGGCGAACCCTTCGCCGGTCAGCGGGTCACGGTAGCTGTTCACGTTCTGTCCGAGCAGTTGAATCTCGGTGTAACCTGCCGCGGCGAGTTCGCGCGCCTCGCGCACCACGCTGTCGGCCGTGCGGCTCCGCTCCGGACCCCGCGTGAAGGGCACCACGCAATAGGCGCAGTTCTTGTCGCAGCCTTCGATGATGGTGATGTAGGCGCGATGCGGGTTGTCGCGCCGCGCAAACGGCGTCTCGAACGTGTCCTCGGTATCGAGGCTCAGCCCCGTCACACGGTTGCCGCCGCTTTCGATCTGCACCAGCAGGTCCGGCAGCTTGTTGTAACTCGCCGACCCGCAAACCAGGCTCACATGCGGCGCTTTCTCGAAGATCTTCGCGCCTTCCTGCTGCGCCACACAGCCGAGCACGCCGAACGTCTTGCCCTTGCCGTGGTCGCGCTTGAACTGCTGAAGGCGGTTGAACACTTTCTGCTCCGCCTTGTCGCGAATGGAGCAGGTGTTGTAGAGAACCAGATCCGCGGCTTCCGGCGTTTCCACCTGCGAGTAGCCTTGCGCCACCAGGGTTCCGATCACCTTTTCGGAATCGTGGACGTTCATCTGACAGCCGAACGTCTCGAGATAGAAAGTCTTGCTCATGGGTGGGCGGATGCTTTCATTTTAGCAGAGCGCTCCCCGCGCGCTTATGCGTCCGTCACCCTGCAGACATTCGCTGCGGCACGGCTGCACGGCACGTTTACACCGGCTCAAGTGCCCCTCTCAGCGGCCGAGAAACAACAGCCCGATTCCGGCCAGCACCATACCGACGCCGGCGAACTTCTGCGGCGTGAGCCGTTCCTTGAAAAACACCCGCGCCCACACAAGCGCCCACACGTACCCGAGCGAAACCATCGGATAGAGCACCGTCAGTTCGCCTTCCTTGATTCCGAGCACGAAGAAGGCGCTCGACAGAAGAAACAGCGCAACGCCCACGGCCAGGTGCCAGTTGCGCAGCAGTGCGGCGATTTCGAACTTGAGCCTGGCCGCGCCGGATTTCAGAAACGCCATGCCGATGGAGCCGATAAAGGCGGCAATCAGCACCAGAACAATCGAGCGGGTGGGCGTCACGATTTCGATCCTCGCCCGAGCACCGCCACTCCGGCAACAATCACCGCGATGCCGGCAATCCGCATTGCGCCCAGCGTTTCATGGAAGACCAGCACCGACAGCACCGATACCCAGACATAGGTGAGAGCGATGATCGGATAAAGCACCGAAAGTTCGCCATGCCGGAGCGCGAGAACCATCATGGCGGCGCTTAGTCCGTAAAGCGAATAGCCCGCCACCAGCAGTGGACTCGAGGCCATCGCAATCAGTGTGGGGATCGCTCCGTGCGCGTGTACGGTAGCTGCGCCGGACTTGATGAGAATCTGCGCCGCCGCACCGACAACCGTGCACATGACCACCAGCAAAAACGAATTGCGCCGCTGGTTCGAACTTGCGGCCACGCTATTCATGAGGCTCCAAGCTTCTTCGCACCCCCGCTTCTACAGATGATACTGCAGGAATGCCACCGGGCCTCTCCGGTATTCGATTGAGGCGGAACGAGCCTCCGAGCTCTCTTTCCGCCTCCCGGAAGCACTTACTTCGGTTGCTTTTCGCCGTCGTGCTTCTCTTTGTAGATCTGGCGGCTCAGGCGATTCTGCTGGCGGTTGATCTGGGCGCGGTCGGCCGGCGTGAGTGGGCCTTCTTTCCGCTCGTTGCGGATTTCGCGGTTGAGCTTGGCTTCCTTGCCTTCGAGTTTGGCGGTTTCGGCCGCGGTGAGTTCGCCGCTCTTGACGCCTTGGGCAATGCGCGCCTGCTGTCTCTCCTGGCGCTTCTGGATGCGACCCTCGGCAAAGGTGGTGGTGGTGGTGGCCAGCAGGCCGCCGATCAAAAGAACTCCGATTTGATTTTTCATGTTTACTGCTCCTTTCGATCAGCTAAAAACGAATCGCGGTCGAAAGTCGCGGGCGGTTCTCGTTAAACTCCGTACACCAAAAAACAGAATCAACGGATCTTGTCAGCGACGAGCAGCAGCGACTGGCCGAGGGGGAAATTGATGCCCGCGCCTAGCGCCGCGGCCTCAACCGCTAACGGCGCATATAGCAGGCGATCGAGCCAGGGCGCGACCGGCGCCACGCCGCTTGCCGGCGCCTGCCTGCTCAGCGGCTCCCACAGACGGAATTTGGCGAGCGCGACCGGCAGCAGGAGCGCGTTCAGGTAAGTGCAACGCCTGACGCGCAGCCCATGTGTTTCGCTGAGACGCATCAGCCGCGCGCGCGTGAAACGCTGCCGCTCGTGGGCGAACTGCGAGTGACGGCTGCGCAGAACGTCGAGCGCCGAGACGCGGATCACGGCCGTGCCGCCGGGCGCGAGCACGCGGGCAAATTCGGCGAAGGGGCGATGCTCGTCGCCCCGCGGAAAGTGCACCACGACATCCATCGACAGCAGCAGATCGAAAGCGGCCGAGCGAAAGGGAAGACTGGCGATGTCGGCCTGCACGGGACGCTCCACGTTCATCGAGCGCGCATACTCGAGACCTTCCCATCCGAGGTCGACCGGAAACATTTCCCATCCATAGCGGTTTCCGAGCACCTGCGCCAGGTAGCCCGTGCCGCATCCCGCCTCGAGCACGCGCCCGAACTTTCGCGTGGCGGCCATCGGGTCGAGCACGCGCTCGAGGATTCGCAGCATCCCGCGATACCACCAGAAATCGCGTTCGGCGGCGGCGATATTGTCGAATTCAGCCGGGTTCATCATCGGGAATCGTAAGTACTATAATGGCCTACAGCCACTGGGAGGCTCCCATGTTTGTACGTCTCGTTGTTGCCGCCGCTGCTTTCGGCGCCGTTTTCGGCGCGAACACTGCCGGCTCACGCCCCACCTATAGCAAGGACGTCGCACCCATTCTCAACCGCCGCTGCGTGGAGTGCCATCGCCCGGGTGAAGCCGCGCCCATGGCGTTCACCAACTACAAGGAAGTGCGCCCCTGGGCCAAAGCGATTCAGGAGCGCGTCGTAACGCGCGTGATGCCGCCGTGGCTCGCCGACCCGCACCATGGCTCGTTCAAAAACGACCGTCGGCTGCCCGAATCCGAAATCGAGACCATCCGAGCATGGGTGTCGGGCGGCGCGGCGGAAGGAAATCCGGCCGACCTGCCCCCCGCCCCGCAATTCGAGGCCGGCTGGAACATCGGCAAGCCCGACATCACCTTCGACATCGGCACCGATTTCGAAGTTCCCGCCGAAGGCACCGTGCCTTACAAGTATTTCCGCGTTCCCACCAACTTCACCGAGGACCGCTGGATTCAGGCCGCCGAAATCCGCCCCGACAAGCGCGGCGTGGTGCATCACATCATCGTCTTCATCCAGGAACCCGGCGCGCCCGAGGGCTCGCGCGGAGGCGGCACCGGCGGCAACCTGCTGGCCGGCTTTGCTCCCGGCGAACCGGCGCTGCTGCTCGAGCCCGGCACCGCGCGCCTGGTGAAAGCCGGTTCCACTCTGAATTTCCAGGTCCACTACACCACCAACGGCAAGGCCACCACCGACCGCTCGCGCCTCGGCTTGAAGTTTGCCGCCGAAGCGCCCAAGTACCGCGCCATGACCGGCAACGCGCTGAACTTCTCGTTCAAGATTCCGGCCGGCGATCCGAACTACGAGGTGAAGTCGAGTTTCACGGCCAAAAACGACATCACGCTGGTCGGGCTGATGCCGCACATGCATGTCCGCGGCAAGGACTTCAAGTACACGCTCGTGTTTCCCGACGGCCGCGAGCAGGTGATTCTCAGCGTGCCCCGCTACGATTTCGGCTGGCAACTCGCCTACGAGTTGAAAGAACCGATCGCGCTTCCCAAGGGCACCCGCATCGATTGCGTGGCCCACTTCGACAACTCGCCCAACAACAGGTACAACCCCGATGCTTCGAAGGAAGTGCGTTGGGGCGATCAGACGTGGGAAGAGATGATGATCGGCTGGTTCACTTATACGGTTCCGGCTGCACCGGTCGCGTCGGCTCAGGCTTACTAATAGAACAAATACTTCCGCCACTGATCGTCGCTCTTGCCGAGCAGGCGCATCAGGTGGCGTGAAGTGTGCAGGCTGAAGGGCCGCGGGGCGCGGTTGAGTTTCATGCCGGCTTCTTCGGGCGTGCGGCTGCCTTTGCGGTTGTTGCAGGTATGGCAGCAGGCGACGAGGTTTTCCCAGGTGGTCTCGCCGCTGCGCGACCGCGGCATGACGTGGTCGAGCGTGAGTTCGCCCGAGGGCAGCGTCTTGTGGCAATACTGGCACGTGTACTTGTCGCGCATCAGGATGTTCTTGCGCGACAGAGCCCGGGTCTGGTGCGGAATGCGCCGGTATTCGAGCAGCCGGATGACGCTTGGAACGCGCATCGCGTGCCGGGCCGAGTGCAGGTGGTTGGGGGCGTGCTCCTCCGTACTGGCGATGCCCTTCAACACCAGAACCACGGCGCGGCGGGCGGCACAAATGTTGATCGGCTCATAGCTCGCATTCAGCACGAGCACGGGCTTATGCAGGCGATCGAGGCTGGCCATCTAAACATTGCTCCCAGTGGTTTGAATTACGAAGCGAGATTCGTTCCAGAAACGGCGGTCGGCGCGCGCGACGGTGAGCAGCGTGACGCTGGCCGCGCCGGCACGTTTAAGCGCTTTGGCGCAGGCTGAGGCGCTCGCCCCGGTCGTGAGCACATCGTCGACGAGCAGTATGCGCCGCCCTTTCACGCGCTCGGGGCGCGGCACTTTGAATGCAGCGGCGACGTTCGAGCGGCGCTTGGCGCTGGTTAGTCCGGCCTGCGGCGGAGTGGCTTTCGAGCGGCCGGCAAGGGCCTCGATCTTGAGCCCGGAATACCGGCCGAGTTCACGCGCGAGCAGGTCAGCCTGGTTAAAGCCCCGCTCGAGGCGGCGGCGCCAGTGCATGGGCATCGGAACAATGACATCGTAACGGCGGTCACGCGGGAGCGCGCGGGAAAGCATCCGTCCGAGAGGCCTCGCCAGGCTCGTGACCTTGCCGTATTTGAAAACCTGGATCAACTGCCGGAGCGTTTCTTCGTAGTATCCAAACGAATAGGCTTCGTCGAAACCGCTCAGCCCGAGGCGGCACATCATGCAGCGCCCTTGTTCATCGAGCGGAAACTCGCTCGAGAACGGCGCGCGGCAGCAGGCGCACATGAATTCGGCGGAGAGCGGTTCGGGTTGGGCGAGGCAGGCCGGGCAGACGGGAACCCGTGAGGCGTTCCGGAGCGGCGCCTCGCACACGCGGCAGTTATCGGGGATAAGAAGGTTAAAAAGGCCGTGCGATATCTTTTGTACGGTGGCCCGTACGGCGGGGGGCAAAACAGTGGTCAACCTATGGCCGAGCCGGGGACTCGAGAAGACTCACCTCCGCTAACCACCCTCAGTATATCAAGGGCCTCGGAGGTTTCGCCAGACGCGGGGGCTAGGCCGAACAGTCGAGCCGCGGAGCCGGTGCCGGAGAGGAATCGGCGATTCCAGCGAGCGCTCGCGCCTGGTAGAGTGATTCCTCCAGTTGCCGCCGGGCGGTGAGCAGGCGACGCGTGGTCTCCTCGCCTTCAATCAAGGCTTTGGACAGACGCTCGACGGCGGCCGCGCTGACGTCGCCCTGGCTCGCCGAGCCGGCCAGCCGCGCGATGCGGGCAACGGCGTCAGCCCGGTCTTCGAGCGCGTTGGTAACGGCGATCAGGTCGCCGATGTCGGCCGACGATAGTTGGACGGTTGACCGCTCGAGATCTTCGAGCGCCGCTTCAAGCTCCGGGCGAAGGCTCATCTCAATTGCCCTGCTGCTTGCCGTAGAGCGAGAAGTTCATGCTCTGAATGCTCGCGGTGAGGCTGGTCTTCTGGGATTCGAGTTGCGCGAGCAGTGTATCGGCCGCCTGGAGCCGAGAAGCAAGCGCGCGTTGCATGGCGTTAATGCGGTCGGTTGTTTCGGCCACCTGCTTCTGCAGCCGGTGATCGGTCGCATCGTAGCTGTCCAACTGCTGGCGGATAGCGCCGTCGATGGGGTCGGCGATTTGGGTGAACTTGGCGGCCAGCGCGCCGAAGCCGGAGGTGGCCGAGCCGCAGAATTGTAGCGCCCCGACGATTTGGGAATCGGAGAGCGCGCTGAACTTCGCCGTGTTGAACGACATCTTACCTTTCGAATCGAATTCGATGCCCATGTCGGCAAGGCTCTTGACCGCGCCGCTCGCCTGGTAACCGCCGATGGAGCGCAGGCTGGTGCGCACTTGCCCCACCAGGAAATCGCCGCTCAACAGCCCGGCGCCGGGTCCCACCTGCTGGTTGGTGAGAGCCGTCACGGCGTTATAGTCGTCGACAAAGGTCTGAATGGCGCCGGAGAGCTGATCGCGGTTGGTGGCGATCTTCACGTTGACGGTCTCGCCCTGCGCCGTCTTGTCGAGCAGAGAAAACGAGACGCCGGGGATCAGATCGTTCACCGTGTTGCCGTGCCTCGTCACGGCAATGCCGTTCAGCTTGAACGCCGCGTCCGAGCCCTGGTTGTTGGCCGTGAGCAGGTTGGTTTGCGCGCCGGCCGGATCGTCAACCAGTTTGAGCGTGGTCGCGCCGGTGCCGGCGGCCGACACGAGAAGATAGTTGGTCTGTCCGGTGTTGATCACCGACGCGGTGACGCCCGCGCCGAGCGAGTTGATTTTGTCGCGCACGCCGTTCAAGGTATTGCTGGTCAGCGTGAAGTCGAAGTTTGTGCCGCCCAGCACGAGACGCATCTTGCCTTTGGCCGATACCGGCGTGGCGGCCGGGTCGGCGTAGGAAGCGGCGGAGGTTTCGCTGGCTGCCTGGGCCAGGGACGTAATGTCCGAGATGACGTAATTGCCGGCCGCGCTGGCATTCGAGCTGACAATCGAGACCTTGGCCGGGTTGGAACTGGTCGCCGCCACCGCCTGATTGGCGGCGATGGTTCCAAGCGCCGTAATCGAATGGCCGAGGTCGGTCAACGGGGTCATCATGCCGCTCAACAAGGACTTCTTCTGGAGCGTGTCGGTGTCCAGGTTCTGCAGCCGGGTGAGCGGAATTTTGGCGATATTTACCGCACGGGTCAGGATGGTTTGCAGGTCGCTCGACATCGAACTGACTCCGGTAATGGTCAATGGTGACAGGCTCATGGCGCGCCGCTCCTTGTTCAGACATATCGGCGGGGAGCCGGAGAACTTGAGCTAGGCCATTGAAACGAAAGTGGTATTCCTTCGCGGACAGCGCCTATTTCAGACAATTACCTCTGAAACACGTTGCCTCGGGAGCCTCCGGTTGCTACACTGTAGAGTTAACTAACACCCCCAAGGAGACCCTGCATGCCAATCAAAGTTGGTATCAACGGATTCGGCCGCATCGGCCGGAATGTCGTTCGTGCCGGACTGAACAACCCGAACATCGAATTCGTGGCCGCGAACGATCTCACCGATACCAAGACCCTCGCCCACCTGCTCAAGTACGATTCCATCCTCGGCCCGCTGCACGCCGACATCGTAGCGGGCGAGAACAGCATCACCGTGAACGGCAAAACGATCAAAGTTTTTGCCACGAAAGATCCGGGTGAAATCGACTGGCCGAGCGTGGGCGCCGACGTGGTCGTCGAGTCCACCGGCAAGTTTACCGACGCCAAGGACGCGGCCAAGCACCTGCGCGGGTCGGTCAAGAAAGTCATCATCTCGGCTCCGGCCAAGAACGAAGACGTGACGCTGGTGCTCGGCGTGAACGACGCGGCTTACGATCCTTCGAAGCACAAGGTGATTTCAAACGCCTCGTGTACGACCAACTGCCTGGCGCCGGTGGTGAAGGTTCTGCATGACAAGTTCGGCGTGGAAAAGGGGTCGATGACCACCATCCACAGCTACACCAACGATCAGAACGTGCTCGATTTCCCGCACAAGGACCTGCGGCGTGCGCGCGCGGCGGCTCTCAACATGATTCCGACCACGACCGGCGCGGCGAAAGCCATCGGTCTGGTGATGCCGCAACTCAAGGGCAAACTCGACGGCTACTCGATGCGCGTACCGACGCCGGACGTTTCGGCGGTGGACTTCGTGGCGGTGGTATCAAAGCCGACCAGCAAGGAAGCCGTGAACGCGGCCCTCAAGGAAGCAGCCGAGGGCGAACTGAAGAACATTCTCGGCTACACCGAAGACCCCGTGGTTTCGACCGACATGATGCACAATCCGAACAGTTCGATCGTCGACTCGCAGATGACGTCGGTACTCGACGGGAACCTCGTGAAGGTGCTGGCCTGGTACGACAACGAATGGGGCTATAGCTGCCGCGTTGTGGATCTAGTTGAGTTTCTGGCCAAGAAGGGCCTGTAGTAGGAATCTTTTTTTCCGGTTTGGGCGGGCGCGCGCGGCGCGTCCGCCTTTTTCATTTAGGAAGCATGGGCGAAGGGGCGAGAGCAGCAGCGTTCGCTGCGCAGGGGTTTTCCTTTGATCCTGAGTCGTATCCCCCGACGCCCGGCGGAAATATGAAAAAGGAACCGAGGTGACTGACACCTCGGTTCCTTTTCTGGTTGGGGCGGGCGCGCGCGGCCCGTCCACCTTTTTCATTTAGGGAGCATGGTCGAAGGGGGAAGGCAGCACGCGTTCGCTGCACAGGGGTTTTCCTTTGATCCTGAGTCGTATCCACCCAACGCCGCCGGGAATATGAAAAAAGGAACCGAGGTGACTGACACCTCGGTTCCTTTTCTCGTTGGGGCAGGCGCGCGGCGCGTCCGCCTTTTTCATTTAGGGAGCAGGGTCGAAGGGGGAAGCAGCAGCGTTCGCTGCGCAGAGGGTTTCTCCTTTGTTCCTGAATCGTATCCCCCTAACGCGCGGCGGGAATACGAAAAAGGAACCGAGGTGACTGACACCTAAGTTTTCCCGAGCCCGTTGAATTCCTATTCCTGCCGCAGAGCCGCTAGCGGATCGATTTGGGACGCTCGCCTTGCCGGCGCAAAGCCCGCGACAGCCGCGGCACTCAGCAGGACGGCACCGGCGATCGCCAGAGTCCCCGGATCATGCGGCTGAGTCTCAAACAGCAGCGACCGCAGAAACCGGAACGCGACCAGCGCAACAGGCAGACCGATCGCGAGTCCCGCCGCCGCCATGAGCAGCACTCCACGCAGAACCATCCACACAACGGCGCCTCGCTGCGCCCCGAGCGCCACACGGATCCCAATCTCCCCGGACTGCCGGGCGACGTTGAAGGACATCGTCCCGTACAGTCCCACGCACGCCGTCAGGAGTGCGAGTACGGCAAAGCCCGTGCACAGCTTCCCAAACGAGATTTCGCGGCTGATCGTTCGATCGATTTCCGCAGCCTGGGTCACCACGTCGGTCACCGGTATGCGGGAATCCGCCTCTCGCACGATCTCACGCACGCTTGGGACATCTCTCAACGGATCGCCCTCGGTGCGCAGGGCAAAGGTCACCCGGTCGGGTGAAAACTGGCTCGCGGCTACGAACACGGTCATTGCGCTCGCCTCCCCGCGCTTCAGACCACCGTTGCGAAGATTCGCCGACACGCCGACAATCTCGACGTCCCGCCTGTCGTCGGATAGCGTGATGCGCCGGCCCACTGGATTCTCGTTGCCAAAGTAAGTTCGCGCCAGCCGCTCGCTGATCAGTGCAACCGGCGTCGAACCCGCCTGGTCGCGGACGTCGATCTCGCGCCCAACCAGGACCGGAATCTGCATGGTCGTGAGGAAACGCGGTCCCACGGTGATGACGCTCGCGCCTTCAATCGTGACCCCGCCGATCTTCATCGGCCCCCGGTATGTTTTTCCCGCAACGCCGGCATTGATGATCGAGGAATGGGAAAGCGTGGCGCTGCGCACTCCGGGAATTGATTCGAAGCGCTTGCGCAGGTTCTCGTAGAAACTCGTGGTGTCCGCGTCGCCACGGCCAGACTGGCGTGCATTCAATGAGAACAGGAGTATGTTCTCGCGCGCATATCCCAGTTTCACCGAATGGAGTTTGTTGAGTGTCTGGGCAAACAGGCCCGCGGCCGCCACGATGAGAAAGGACATCGCGATTTGGGCAACCGCCAGAACGTGCTGCGCGCGCCGGCGCGGTCCGGCCTGGCGGCCATTCTTGAGCGCGGGCATCACGTCGGGACGCGTCGACTGAATGGCTGGAAACAGGCCGAACAACAGGCCGCAAATCACCGAGAGCGCCGCCGTAACGCCCAGCACGTGCCAGTTCAATTCCGCGTGCAGGGTGAAGTTCTCCCGGCCCTTGGAGAACACAAAGGTCAGCCATCGCACGCCCCAATCGGCGAACAGGATCCCGAAGGCGCCACCGAGCGACGCCAGCATCACGCATTCGGTAAGCAACTGCCTTACCACGCGGAGCCGTCCCGCTCCCAGGCTGAGCCGGATCGCTATCTCGCGGCGCCGCGCGGCGGCCCGGGCCAGCAGCAGGTTGGCGATGTTCACGCAGGTGATCGCCAGAATCAATCCCACCATCGCGAGCAGCACGTACAGAGGCTTCGAATACTCGCGGCGCAAACTGCCGAGACCCTCGGCGCCCGGATTCAGAATCAGCGCGGGCAGTTTGGCGCGCTCACCGGGGGTCTTGGCGGTGGTGGCAACCCATTGACGAAATCGGGGAGCCAGCCCGGCCTGTGCCTGCGCGATGCTGACACCCGGACGCAGACGGCCCATCATCTCCATCCAGTAGAAGTTCTCGTCCGTATACAGACGAGCCAAACCGGCGCCGCCCACGAGCACATTCGTGTGTACCGGAAGATAAAGGTCCGGCGAAGCGGCAGGGTCGACGCCGAAGAACCCGGCCGGGGCAACGCCGATCACCGTGAAGGGGGCGTTGTCGACGAGAATGGATTGCCCAATCGCTTCCGGCGCTCCTCCAAAGCGATTCTGGCTCGCTGCGAAACTGATTACGGCCACCGGCGCCGCGCCCGGACGGTCGTCTGCGGCTTCGATCAGGCGCCCAGCGGCCGGCGACACCCCCAGACCGCGGAAATATTCGCCCGTGACGAACTCCGTGTTTGCGCTCGTCACCTGTCCGCGGACGGCCAGGGTGCGATTGAGTCCGTTGAAGTATCCGAAGACAGTGGAGAAAGCGGGGTTTTCCGCGCGAAGCATCTCGAAGGCGCCGTAGGGGAATATCCCGCTGACCAGGACGCCCTTGTCGCCCGGCCAGAACACGCCTTGGAGCCCGTGCACCACGTGCTCCCATTCGCCGGCAGCGTTCTGCGGCGGCTGGCTCTGCCAGTTCAAGACCACCAGCGACTCAGGATCGCCCACCGGCAGCGAGCGCAACAGAATGGATTCCGTCAGGCTGTAGATCGCCGTATTGGCCCCGATGCCGAGCGCTAGCGAGAGGACTGCCAGCGCGCTGAAGGCCTTGTTGGCGATCATCGTGCGATAGCCATAGCGCACGTCCTGCCAGAGTTCCGGCCAAAATCGCGTCATCCAGATCTCCCTCGATTCTTCGCGCCTCAATCCGGTGTTCCCGAATCGCCGGCGTGCTTCGGCCCGGGCGCACTCCGCCGTCATACCGTCGGCTTCCAGCTCCGCCGCCCGCTCTGCCAGGTGGAGTTCCATTTCCTCGCCGAGGGCCTCGCTGCGACGGGCGCTCTGCATCCAGTACTTCAGCCGTCGAAACACGCCGGTTACTCCGCTCCCATCACCCGCGCGATCGCCAGCGTGAGCCTGGCGTACTTGCGGGTTTCAACCGCCAGTTGCTTGCGGCCGGCCGCCGTAATTTTGTAGATCCTCGCACGCCGGTTGTTCGGCGTCACTCCCCAGGCGCCATCGATCCAGCCGTTCAACTCCAGCCGTTGGAGTGCGGGGTACAGCGAGCCCTCTTCGACGAGGAGATCGTTGTCCGACGATTGTTGAATAAATTGGACGATGCCGTAGCCATGGAGTTCGCGCCGCGATAGCGTGCGCAGGATCAACATGTCCAGGGAACCCGGTAACGAGTCGTTCTTCTTCGCCTTGCGTCCCATACCAAGAATTCTTAGCTTACGGCCACCAGGCGACTCTGGTCAAGTTACAAGGGTGAGGCAAGACGCGTTTGGGGGTGCTCAGGCGGGGATGAGACCAATCGGCACCGTCGATCCGCAGTGTCGCGATGATCCAACAGGTCGGACAACTGAAGGCCGGTTGTTTACCAAAACAGGCAAGTATTCCCGCAACCCGCGCGGGAATACGAAAAAGGAACCGAGGTGACTGACACCTCGGTTCCTTTTATTTGTGTTCGGGGGCGGCGGCCGCGGGAGCGGCGGGGGCGGCGACCTTGGGAGGCTCTTTCAACGTGCCGGGGGCAAGCGGGTCGCGGAAGTTGATGTCGAGCAGGCAGAACAACAGCATCAGCGACAGGAACAGGAAGCCCGACACGGCGATGACGGCGTTGACGGCTTTGTCGTGCGCCAGGTGCATGAAGATGAGCGCGACGAGCGAGGCTTTGATGGTGGCGATGCCGAGCGCGATCACGACGTTGCCGGCGCCGAAATCGAAGCCGGCGGCGACTACGGTGATGATGGTCAGCACGAGCAATGCGCCGAGCGTCGCGATGAACGGCTTATAGGAGTGACCGTGTGCGGCGTGGGCTTCGGCGTTGTGTGTGTCGTGGCTCATGAGCGGTCTCCTATTGAATCAGGTACAGCAGGGGGAACAGGTAAATCCAGATGACGTCGACCAGGTGCCAGTACAGGCCGACCAGGTCGACCGGCGTGTAGTAGTTCGAGTTGAACCGGCCTTTCAGCGCGCCGATCAGGGTCCAGGTGATGGCGCCCATCCCGATCAGAATGTGGATGCCGTGCAGCCCCGTCATCATGAAGTAGAAACTGAAGAAGATGTTCTGGTGCGGCGGAGTGGGGTGCTCCTTGAGGTCGAAGTATTTGCCGGGCAGCAGACCATCATGGAACTTGTGCGAGTATTCGAAATACTTGACGCCCAGGAATACGCCGGCGCACAGCAGCGTGAGCACCAGGAAGATGATGAGCGCCTTCTGCTTCGAGTTCTGCGCGGCCCAGACGGCCATGACCATGGTGAAGCTCGATACCAGCAGCACGACGGTGTTGAGGGCGCCCAGCGAGCGCTGGAGGTGGTGGTGGGCGGCGACCCAGGCATCGGGGTACTTGCCCTGCATGATGCCGTAGCCGACGAACAGTCCGCCGAACAGCAGAACTTCAGTGGCCAGGAACAGCCACATGCCGAGTTTGCTGGCATCGAACTGCTGCTCCTTGGTGGAGAAATGGTGCTGCAGGGCCGGGTCGTCGTGCCCGTGGTCGTGATGTGCGATTGCGGATGTGCTCATCGTCGGTCGTTTCCTTTAGCGCCCAACCGGTTCCAATTCGACCGGCTTGCGGTAGTCGTAGGGCAGACGGTCGAGAACCGGAGTCTCGTGGAAGTTGTGTTTAATGGGGGGCGACTGAGTGCGCCATTCGAGCGTCGTGCCGCCCCACGGATTGGCGCCCGCCTTCTTGCCGTTGATCAGCGAAGCGATCAGGTAGAACAGAGTGAGGAACAGTCCGGCGGCGAGAATCCAGGATCCGTAGGTGGACATGCGGTGCATGGTTTCGAATTCCGGCAGGTAGTTGTAATAGCGCCGCGGCATACCACGCTGTCCCATCAGAAACTGCGGCAGGAAAGTGGCGTTGAAGCCGATGAACACGAGCGTGCCGCCGATCTGGCCGAGGGTCTCGTTGTACATGCGGCCGGTCATCTTGGGCCACCAATAGTGGAGTCCGCCGATGAAGGCGATGAGCGCGGAGCCCATCATGACGTAGTGGAAGTGGGCTACCACGAAGTAGGTGTCGGTGAGGTGGACGTCGGTTGAAAGCGTGCCGAGGAACAGGCCGGTGAGTCCGCCGATGCCGAACAGCAGCAGGAAGTTCAGCGCGTAGATCATCGGGGTCTCAAGCGAGATGTTGCCGCGCCACATGGTGGCGAGCCAGTTGAAGACCTTGATCGCCGACGGGATGGCGACCAGGAAGGTCAGGAACGAGAAGATGACGCTGGCCAGGTCGCTCTGTCCGGCGACGAACATGTGGTGGCCCCAGACCAGGAACGAGATCAGCGCGATGGCGACGCTCGAGAAGGCGATGGAGCGATAGCCGAAGATCACCTTGCGCGAGAAGGTGGGGATAATTTCGCTGATCACGGCCATGCCGGGCAGAATCATGATGTACACGGCAGGGTGCGAGTAGAACCAGAAGAAATGCTGGAACAGCACCGGGTCGCCGCCCATCTTCGGATCGAAGATACCGATCTGCCACACGCGTTCCATGGCGATGAGGGCGAGGGTGATGCCGAGCACGGGCGTCGCCAGAATCTGGATGATCGAAGTGGAGTAGATGCTCCAGCAGAACAGCGGCATGTTGAACCAGCCCATGCCGGGGGCGCGCAGCTTGTGGATGGTGGCGATGAAGTTCAGTCCGGTAAAGATGGACGAAAAGCCGAGAACGAAGGCGGCCATCACCATCAGCGTCACCGGGCCGTTGGTCGAGGTGGAGTAGGGCGTGTAGAACGTCCAGCCGGTGTCGACTCCGCCGCTCACCATGGCGGTGATGCCCATGATGGAGCCGATGACGTACAGATAGAAACTCGCCAGGTTGATGCGCGGAAAAGCCACGTCTTTGGCGCCGAGCATCAGTGGGAGCACGAAGTTGCCGAGCGACGCCGGAATGGCCGGGATGATCACCAGGAACACCATGATGACGCCGTGCAGCGTGAAAACCTTGTTGTAGGTTTCGGCGGTCATGATGACCTGGCCGAACAGCATGTGTTTGGGGTTGAGCAGCGACAGGCGCACCAGCAGGGCGAAGATGCCGCCCAGCAGGAACGACGTGAGCACACCGCACAGGTACATCATGCCGATGCGTTTGTGGTCAACGGTGCTCAGCCAGGACCACAGGCCCTTGTCTTCGTTCAGGTAATTGACGCTCGAATCGTGTTCAATAGCCGGCTGTGCCATATTCGTCTCTCAATCCTACTTCTGCATCTTGATGAAGTTGATGAGCGCCTGAATTTCGCGCTCACGCAACAAGCCCTGGAACGTCGGCATGATGTTCTCGTACCCCATCACGATTTTGGCGCTCGGGTTCAGGATGGACTCGCGGATGTAGTTTTCATCCACCTTATACTCTTTGCCGTCCGTCATTTTCTCCATTCTGCCGTACACGCCTTTCCAGCTCGGTCCGCCCTGGGCGAGCTTCGAGCCGTCCAGGGTGTGGCAGGTTTCGCAGCCTTTCGACTGGTAGAGATACATGCCGTATTCCTTGGGCGTCATGGTCTTCCACTCGTCGCCGCCTTCTTCCACCCACTTGGCGTACTTGGCGGGCGAATCGACAAACACCCGGGCGCGCATATCGGAGTGGCCCTTGCCGCAATACTCGGCGCAGGTGCCGACGTGCTCGCCTTCAACGGTAGGCGTGAACCAGATTTCGGTGTAGCGGCCGGGCACGACGTCATGTTTCTGGCGCATGCTCGGGACGAAGAAGTCGTGGAGCACGTCCTCGCTGGTCATGATGAAGCGGACCGGCTTGTTGACCGGCAGGTGCACTTCGTTGAGCGTACGGGTGCCGTCGGGATATTCAAACGCCCATTGCCATTTTTTGGCGGTCACCGTGATTTCGAGCGCTTCGTTCGGCGCCACGCGGCCTTCCATGTAGGACTGCGCGCCCCAGAAGAAGAGGCCGATAACGATGAGCAGCGGCAGGACGCTCCACAGCAGCTCGAGCGTCATGTTGTCGGTGATGTGCGGCGTTTTACGGCCGGGTTTGTAGCGCCACACCACGGCGCTCCCGATGGCGAGCACCGCGATGAGCAGGAAAAAGAACACCGTGAGCCCGAAGATGAACAAGTAGATGTTGTCCACCTTTCCGGCATAATCCGAGCCCGCGGGCCCGAGCAGCGTTGTACGAAGCCAGTTCATTTCGCCCTTACCAGATTCCCTTCGAGATACCCGCGCTCCCGTTCCCTGCGGAACAGCCGCACGAGAACAAAAGCCATGATGAACACGGTCAAGATTCCGCCGCCGCGCATGATATTGGTGGCAAACAGCGTGTAGCTGCGCGCTTGCGGATCGTAGTGATAACAGAACAGGAGAAGTTTTTCGATGGAGAACTTGCCCTTGCCCTCGGCCGCTTCGGTGAGCGCCAGGCGCACGTCGCGCGGCTTGAACTTCACGCCGTAGAGATAGCGGGCCAGTTTGCCCTCGGGCGTGAGCACCATGATGGCTGCGGCGTGGGCGTACTGCTCGATGCGCTCGTCGTAGCGGTAATGGAAGCCGATGGCCTCGGCGAGCTGCTTGGCGTGGTTGTCCTTATCGACCAGGAAGTGCCACGACGCGGAGGGCCGGCCGTACTGTTCGAGATACTGGCCGCGCTTCTTCTGCGCAAGGTCGAAGCCTTCGGTGGGGTCGATGCTGATGGTGACGATTTCGAAATCCTGCCCGGCGGTCCAGGCGACCTCTTTGAGCGCCTGCACCTGCGCGTTGAGCACCAGGTTGCACAGCATCGGGCACTTGTAGTAGACCAGATTCAGAATGACCGGCTTACCCGAGCTGAAGAACGTCTTGAGCGGAACCGGGTAGCCGTTTTCGCCGATGAACGTGGTCTCGAGATCGATTGCGCGGCCGACGCGCTCGTCGACCCCGACTCCCTCGAGCATGGGCGGCAGCGGCGTATCGGCGTGAATCGCCGCCGCCATCACCAGACCCAGGATGCACGTCTTCCAAGTCATCGGATAATTCCTACTTCTTCTCCGCAGCCTTCTTCTCCGCAGCCGGAGCAGCCGCCGCGGCAGGGGCGGGAACGGCCACCTCTTCTTTTTTGAGCACGGCGACGGTCGGGTACTTGGGCTTGCCGGCGGCGGCTTCTTCAAGCACAAGTTGCTTGGCGCGCTCGATGGGCAACTGCACGATTCCCTTTTCCCGGTTGATGTAGCCGTAGGTTTTGAGCTGTTCGTCCTCGCGGGCGCGGATGGCGGAAAGCTCCTCGGAGGGCTTTTCGGCCACCGCCGCGTCTTCCTGGTTTTCGCGCGCGTAGTTGTAGTAGACCGTCGTCGCGGCGATGATGAGCACGAGTGTGCCGACAAACAGCACGACGAACGCGGCAAGGCCGCCCGTATTGGGGTCGCCCGGATCGAATCCGGGGTTATCGGGGCCTACCGGGTGAAGTTCTTCGCTGGCGGAATGGTGGCTCATTCGATTTCCCTTAGGCGTTCTCGAAATTCAATCCTTGTTCAAAACGCAGGTCGCCGACCGGCGCGATGGCGGTCTTGCGCATACGCATCCAGAAAGCGAGCGCGAGGACGCTGACGACGCCGATGAGAGCGGCGAGGTCGGTCCAGGAGAAGCTGAACCCGGGCTTGGAAAAGTTCGGCATAATGAGCCAGTACTGATCCACCCAGTGCATGAAGATGATCCAGACGGCGAAGCCGCCGAGCAGTTTCAGATTGCGCTTGGCGGCGCGGCGGATCAGCACGATGAACGGAATAATGAAACGGCCGAACAGCAGCAAGGCGCTCATGGCGCGCCAGGATCCGGTGAGGCGCTCGCGGAAGAAGATGGTCTCTTCCGGAATGTTGGCGTACCAGATGAGCAGGTACTGCGAGAAGGCGATGTAGGTCCAGAAAACGGTGAGCGCAAACATCCACTTGCCGAGATCGTGGTAGTGCTCGTCAGTGATGGAGCGCGTCATGACGCCGGCTTTTTGCAGGCCGAGGCAGATCAGGACCATGATGCCGAAGAAGCACAGCGCTCCGCCGGCGATGTTGTAGATGCCGAAAATGGTGGAATACCACGCCGGGTCGAGCGACATGATCCAGTCGAAGCTGGCGAGTGTTCCGGTGAGCATCACGGCGAGCAGCCCGGGCGCCGAGAAGCGCGAGGCGGTGTGCATCTGCTGAATGGAGCGCGTGGTGTCCTGCTTGACGGAGGCGCGCCAGATGCCGACGGCGAAAAAGCTCCAGATGGCGAAGTAGACGATGGTGCGGACGACAAACGCCTGCTCGGTGAGATAGCCGGCCTTGGCGGCCACGGCGGGTTGTTTGAGCACTTCGGCGCGGGTCCAGGAATAGAGCGCCGGCACGTTGAGCGCAATGGGGACGAACAGCAGCAGCCCCACCGGCACCGTGACGGTGATGTTCTCCATGAAACGGCGGATGGTGACGCTCCAGGCCGAGCCCGTCAGGTACTGCACCATGACGAAGAACATTCCGCCGAAGATCACGGTCATGCCGAAGGTGAAGGCGACCAGGTAGCTCTGCAGGAAGCGCTCGCGGCTGGTGACGTATCCGAAGGCGCACAGCACGACGCCGACCAGCACGGCAAACAGCAGCAGATTGCGTCCCTTCTGCCAGAGCGGCTCTTCGAGGTAAAAGCTGTCCATTCCGGCTTTTGTGGTTTGCTCCATGTTATTTCACCGTTCCCGCGGGCATGCTCGGCGCTCCGGGGGCGACCGCCGGCGGAGCGGCGGGCGGAGGAGGCGGAGGCAGCAGCGCCTGCGATTTCGAATTGCCGAGCGAGGCTCGCATCTCGGCCGGGACATCTTCGACCGTGCCGCTCGACATGCGCTGAAGGGCGCGCAGGTAGGCGACGATGGCCCAGCGGTCCTCGACCGATGCGATCTGGTAGCGGTAAGCCGGCATAGCGCGCTTACCGTTGGTGATGACGTTGAACAGCTCTCCGTCGGAAGAATTTTTGATGCGGGCGTCGTGCAGGTTGGCCGGGAGGAAGGTGGGCGCCTTGAGGGCCACCGGGCCTTTTCCGGTTCCCGCCCGGTCGTGGCAGGGAGTGCAGTAGACGTTGTAGCGCGCTTCGCCGGTGGCCATGAGTTTCGCGTCGACGGTCACCGGGTTCCTGCCGGTATAGAGCGTGGGTGAGTCCATGCCGGTGTTCAGAGCGGTTTCGACGGGCATGGAGCCGCGCGCGACGGTGCCGGCCGGAGGACGGCGGCTGGCGCGGTGATCCTCGAACATCGAGGTCTCCTGCTGCGGCTTGAACTTCTCCTGACGGCGCATGTCGTCCCAGACCTCAAATTGCGGGCTGCGGGTCTTGGGCATGTTGCCGCAACCGGTGAGCGCGAGCGCGGCGATAATGATGACCGCGAGCGGCGCAAGGCAATAGCCGGCAATCCAGCGCAATTGATTCTTCATGCTTCGACCAGCTCCGTTTTCCGGGCGCCCAGGCTCTGCATCAGCTTCGCGCTCTGGTCGGGGTCGAACAGCGGGTCGGAAGCTTCGATGGCGAGCACGAAGGCGTCGTCGGTGATTTTCTCGTAGTTCGAGTAGTTGAAGATCGGGTGGTAATACTGCGGCAGCCGGTTGAGGGCGAACATACCGAGCACGGCGGCGAAGGCCGACAGCAACACGGTGCCTTCAAACATCGGCGGGATGGAGAACTCGACGGCGAAAAGCGGCTTGCCGCCGATCACCAGCGGATAAGAGACCGCGTTGGCCCAGTAAATGAGGCCCACGACGCCGCACAGCCCGAGCGTGCCGCCGGCTGCCACAATCCAGCCCAGCCGGGAGCGCGGAATGCCGATAGCGTCGTCGATGCCGTGCACCGGGAACGGCGTGTAGGCATCGAGCTTCGAATAACCGAACTCACGCGCGGCGCGGCCGGCGCGGACCAGCTTCGTGTCGTCGTCGAACTCGGCGATGAGTCCGTAGAACTTGGGTTTCACGTCTTTCGTTTCGGTGCTCAATGTGCCACCTCCGCGTGAGCGCCGCCGTGGGCGTGCTCAGCGTGCTTTTGTGAGGCGAGAACGCCTTTCACTTCGGAAATCGCGATCATCGGAACGAACCGGATGAACAGCAGGAACAGGGTAAGGAACAGGCCGAAGGTGCCGAAGAAAGTGAGGATGTCGACGATGCTCGGCCGGAAGTAGCCCCAACTCGACGGCAGGTAATCGCGGTGCAGGCTGGTGGCGATGATGACGAAGCGCTCAAACCACATGCCGATGTTGACGAAGATGGAGAGCACGAACATGAACGGCACGCTGGTGCGCAGTTTCTTGAACCAGAAGAACTGCGGCGAAAGCACGTTGCAGGAGATCATCGACCAGTAGGCCCAGGCGTACGGCCCGAAGGCGCGGTTGATGAAGGTAAAGCGCTCGTAGGGGTTGCCGCTGTACCAGGCAATGAAGAACTCGGTGGCGTAGGCGTAGCCGACCACGGTGCCGGTGGCGAGAATCACCTTGCACATGTTCTCGAGGTGTTTGATGGTGATCAGGTTTTCAAGGCCCAGCGCCCATCGCGAAATCACCATCAGCGTGATCACCATGGCGAATCCGGAGAAGATGGCGCCGGCGACAAAGTAGGGCGGGAAGATCGTGGTGTGCCAGCCGGGGAGCACCGAGGTGGCGAAGTCGAAGCTGACGACGGAGTGGACCGAAAGCACCAGCGGCGTCGAGAGTCCGGCGAGGATCAGGTAGGCGAGCTCATAGTGCCGCCAGGCGCGCGCCGAACCGCGCCAGCCGAGCGAGAGAAAGCCGTAGATGGTCTTGCGGACGCGGCTGACGGCGCGGTCGCGGATGGTGGCGAAATCAGGGACGAGGCCGACAAACCAGAACAGCGCCGAGACGGTGGCGTACGTCGACACCGCGAACACGTCCCAGATGAGCGGCGAACGGAAGTTCTGCCACATGGTGAGGTCGGTGTTGGGAATCGGGAACAGCCAGTAAATGGCGCGCCAAGGGCGACCGGTGTGGAATAGCGGATAAATTCCGGCGCAGGCGACCGCGAACAGTGTCATGGCTTCAGCGGCGCGGTTGATGGAGGTTCTCCACTTCTGGCGGAACAGGAACAGAATCGCCGAGATGAGCGTTCCGGCGTGGCCGATACCGATCCAGAAAACGAAGTTGGTGATGTCCCAGCCCCAGTAGACGGGCCGGTTGTTGCCCCACACGCCGATGCCGGTGGCCACCAGGTAGGCGAGCATCAGCTTGAGGATTCCGGCGATCGAAGCGGTGATGGCGATGGCGATCCACCACCGGACGGGCGTGCGGCCCTCGATGATTTCGCTCACCTGCTTGGTGATCGTGTGGTAAGTCGGTTGGCCGAGAATGAGCGGCGGATTGACTTCCAGGCGGTCCTGTTCCGAGATAGCCTTGCTGCTATCCATGGCTCACCTCCAGTTCCGGATTGGGGTTGCGCAGTTTGGCGAGATACGTGGTTCGCGGCTTCACGTTGAGTTCGGCGAGCATGGCGTAGTTGCGTTCCTGCCGCTTGAGTTTCGAAACCTTCGAATCGGGGTCGCCGATATTGCCGAAGGTGATGGCGTCAGCCGGGCAGGTTTGCTGGCAGGCGGTGAGAATCTCGCCGTCCTTGATGGGACGGCCCGCGCCGCCGGCATTGCGGCCCTCGGCCTTGGCCTTGATCTTGGTTTCCTGAATGCGCTGCACGCAGTAGGTGCATTTTTCCATGATGCCGCGCATGCGGACGCTGACGTCGGGGTTGGACGCCATCCGCTCAACTTCGGTCATGTTCTTGTGGAAGTTGAGGAAGTTGAAGCGGCGCACCTTGTACGGGCAGTTGTTGGCGCAGTAGCGCGTGCCCACGCAGCGGTTATACGCCATGTCGTTGAGGCCTTCGGGCGAGTGGACCGTAGCGGCCACGGGGCAGACGTTCTCGCAGGGCGCGTTTTCGCACTGCATGCAGGGGACGCCCTGGTAGACCACCTGCGGATCGTTCTCGTCGCCGGTGTAGTAACGGTCCATGCGGATCCAGGCCATTTCGCGGCCGCGCAGGACCTGCTCGACGCCGACCACCGGTATGTTGTTTTCGCTCTGGCAGGCCACCATGCAGGCGTTGCAGCCGATGCAGGTGGTGAGGTCGATCGCCATGCCCCACTGATAGCCTTTTGAGTAGTCCCAATCGCCGTAAATGGACTCGAGCTTGGGAACCTCGGCCATCTCTTCGATGATTTTCGGATCCTTCTTATACTCGGCAAGCGAGGCTTCGCGGGCCAGGTTGCGGCGGTTCCACTTCGAAAGGTCCCACCCTTCAACGGTCTGACCTTCGAGCGTGTGGTGGTGCTGTGTGGTGGCGATTTCGATGCGATTGCCGGTCTTGGCAATCGAAACGCCTTCGCCCACCTGAAACGCGTCGGTGGTGCGCAGAGCGTAGGCGTTATAGCCGACGCCCTTGCCGACGCGGCCGACCTTCTTGCGCCCGTAGCCGAGCGTCACCGAGACTGCGTTGTCGGCGTGGCCGGGTTGGCGCATGATGGCGAACTCGCCGGCGGCCGAGCCGCGCGAAATCTTCACGATGTCGCCGTCTTCAAGGCCGAGTTCGCGGGCCGTTTTCGGGCTCACCAGAGCCGCGTTGCCCCAGACCACCTTGGTCATGACGTCGGGCGTTTCCTGCATCCAGCCGTTGTTGGCGAAGCGGCCGTCGTACATCGAAGAACTCGGGTAGAAAGCGATTTCGAGTCCCTGTCCGGCGGGCTTGATCATCGGCGTGGCCGCGATGCGCTTCACGTCGACGGCGGCTTTCACCTCCGCATAGCGGGTGCCGGGGACGACGCCGCTGAGCAGCGCCTCGCGCCAGCCCTGCTCCTTGAGCGCGGGCAGCCAGGTGTTGCGAACCAGGTCGTACGCTTTGCCGAGCGTGGCCACTTCGGCCGCGGTCTTGCCGCCGTAGAGCGGCTCAATCATCGGCTGAACGATGGTGACGGTGCCGTCGGCCGAGCGCGCGTCGGACCAGCTTTCGAGGTAATGCGCTTCGGGGATCACCCACTTTGAAGCGACGGCGGTTTCGTTCTCGTCGAAGCCGAGGTAGACGGTGTTGGCGACCTTGGCGAGTTTGTCGGCGAAGGCGAGGTCGGCGGGCGCGGTGTAGGCCGGATTGCCGCCGAGAATCACCAGCGTGTCAACGGAGCCCGCGCCGATTTCGGCGGCGAGTTCCTTGAGCGCAGCCACCTGCGGAGTGTAGCTTTCGATTTTCGTGTAGACCACCGGCGCGCCGAGCTGCTGATTGATGAGCGCGGCGATGGCGTGAACCTCGGCGGACTGCCGGGGTCCGGCGACCACCAGCGCCTTGCCGTTGTTGGCCTTGAGGTCGGCGGCGACGGTAGCGATGAACTTGCCGCGGGCGTCGCTGTTGACGACGTTCAGCGCGGGCATGGCGCCGAGCGTGCCGGCAAGGTCGATGGCGAACTGTTTGATGTCGCCGGCTTTCAGGCGCAACCGGTGGTCGGCCATTGCGCCGGTGATGCTGTAGTTGGCTTCAACGGCGTAGAGGCGGTTCATCGAACCGGCCTCTTCCTGATCCTGGCGGCGTCCGGCGGTGAACTGCTTGATGGGCAGGACGGTGGTGGAATCGAGGCCGAGGAAATCGCTGTCGAGCGACAGGATGACGGCGGCTTTGTCGTACTGCGGGTGAGCGGCCAGCGCCTGTCCGAAGGCGAGCTGCGAACCGGCCACGGCGTTATCGGCGTTGACGGGTTCGTACTCCACCCACTTCGCCTTGGGCATCCGGGCGAGCGCGGCTTTGCGCGCGGCTTCGAGCGTCGGCGAGTTGACGGTCTCGCTCAGGAAGCGGACCTTTGCGCCGTCGCCGGCCGAGGCGAAGTGCGTGGCTGCCCATTTCCGGTACTCGTCCCAGGTGGACTTGTGGCCGCCGGAGTAAACGTCCTTCAGCCGGTCCGGGTCGTAGAGGTTGAGGATCGAGGCCTGCTGCCAGGCGTTGGCGGCGCCGAGCGACTGCGGGTGGTCGGGGTTGCCTTCAATCTTGGTGGGGCGCCCGTCGTGAGTCTCGACGAGCAGGCCCTGGGCCGAACCGCCGAAGGGCATGGCCGTTGTGTAGAAGTACGCCTGGCCGGGAACGTAATTCTCGACGCCCTTGGAGTTGGGCAGGATGCGTTCGACCGGGCGGCGGCAGGCGGTGAGTCCGGCGAGGCCGAAGGAGGCCGCCATCAATTTGAGAATGTTGCGGCGCGAGGAGCCGTCGAGCATTTCCGAAGCATGCTCGGGAAACTCGCGATGCACCCAGTCGCGGAATTCGGGCTTGCCGGCGAGCTGGTCGAGGCTGCGCCAGTATTTCTTGCCGGTCAGGCTGTCACCTTGAATCTGAATCAAGCTCATCGTTTAATCGCCTTTTAGCGGTGGCACCCGGAACAGTTGGTCGGCGGATGGATGTTTTTCTGCGCGATGATTTCGCGGCCGATCTCGGCCGGGTCGCGGTCAGGGGTCCAATCGAGCCGGGTCACGAGAGAAGCAGGCCGCAGGTTGGGCGCGGGGTTGCGGTGGCACTCGAGGCACCAGCCCATGTTGAGGGGCTGAACCTGCTTGACCTCCACCATCTGATCGATGCGCCCGTGGCAGGACACGCAACTGACGCCCGCTGTCACGTGGGCCTGATGGTTAAAATAAACGTAGTCCGGAAGGCGGTGGACTTTCACCCACTGAACCGGCATTCCCGTCGCGTAGCTGTCGCGGATGGGCGTCAGCTTGGCGCTCTGCGGCTTCACCTTGGTGTGGCAATTCATGCAGACTTCGCTGGCGGGGATGGCAGCGTAGGCAGCTTTGGTAACGGTGTAGTGGCAGTAGGTACAATCCATGCCGAGGTTACCGGCGTGGAGTTTGTGGCTGTAGGGGACGGGTTGAACGGGCGTGTAGCCGGGCTCGACGAACTTCGGATGCGAAAACACCGTGTAAGCGCCGATTCCACTTACCGCGCCCAGCGCCGCCACCGCACCCAGAATGCGAACATAGGTGTCGACTGACTTCGAAAAGAGCAAAGCCATCTTGCGTGGATTCTCCAGTAAAACCGCTTTCCCAGAACGGTCGCACTGCGGGCGCCGTAAGTTACACTACAAATTTGGTCGCCACAGGCTTATCTATTTCTACCATGACCGTATAAATTCCGCAACAGGAGTAATCGTTCTTGTCTAACGGCAAAAGCTCCGGCTTGCGGCGACTGGCGCCCGCGCGCTTACCGGCGCCCGTGTCACTGCAGACAGCGGCGCGGCCGACGGCAGCGCCGGGGCGTTTTGGGCGGCAATTCGGGGACCTGAAGATCCGCCCTAAGTTGATGGTCCTGCACAACATATTCTTTCTGGTGCTGGCCGGGGCGGCGTATTTTTCACTGATCCCGTTGTTCGAACGGCAGGTGGCGGATGCGCGAAATCGGGAGGTCGGGCTAATCCGGCAGATTTTCACCTCCAACCTGCCGCTCGCTCAATTGAAGGGGTTGGAAAGCTACGATTTTGCCGAAGGGACCGCCGAGCAACTCACTCTGAGAGCGGATATTCTCGCCTGGCTGAAGGACCACCCGGGCGAGGTGTGGTCCTCACCGGATTCGGCCTACATCTACCGTCTGGAGCCGCGGACCGGACTGTACCGGCGGCTGAAAGTGGCGCAAACCTTTTATAACGATGTCGTCGACCGGGCGCAGTTGACCTTATTTATTGTGCTGGGCGTGATCTACGTCGGAGCCGTGCTTCTGCTCGAAACGGCCATCATGCCGCTCTACGTTTATCGCCCCTTGCGGCTGATGCTGGATGCCGACCTCGCCACACAGCGCGGCGACCGCGAGCAGGAGATGATCCCCGCGGAACTGATTCCGGGCGACGAAATCGGGCAAATCATGCAGGCTCGCAATCAGGCGATTCTCGAACTGCGCGCGCACGAGGACAACCTGGCCGCGGCGCTGCATCGCCTGGAGGAACAGGACCGCCTGGCGAGCCTCGGGCTGCTGTCGGCGAGCGTGGCGCACGAGTTGAACACGCCTTTGACCGTGCTGCACGGGTCGATCGAGAAGTTGAAGGAAACCACCACCGACGCGGCGACGCTCGATCGTTTGTCGCGGATGGAGCGGGTGACCGAGCGGCTCCGCGCCATCAGCGAAACACTAATCGATTTCGCGCGGCGGCGGCAGCAGGTGATGGAGCCCGTGGCGCTTCGGCCGATCGTGGACGAGGCCTGGAGCCTGGTGGCCATCGACGAGCGCGCGGCCAAGGCAATATTCACCAACGACGTGGATGCGAATTACCGGGTGAACGGCAACTCGTCGCGGCTGGTTCAGGTGTTCGTGAACCTGCTGCGGAACGCGGCGCAGTTCACATCGACGACGGTCGCGGTACGGTCGCGCCCGGTGGTGCTCGGCGGCAGACCGGGCGTGGCGGTCGCGGTGGAGGACAATGGCCCGGGGATTCCGGCGGACGTGCTGCCTGATATTTTCGAAGCGTTCGTGACGACGAGACTGGATGCGAAAGGGACGGGGCTGGGCCTGGCGGTGACCGAAGGCATCGTTACACAGCACGGCGGAACCATATCGGCGTCGAACCGGGCTGAGGGCGGCGCTTCGATCGAAGTGCGGCTCCCGCTAGTCAAGGGCTGACCGGGGCGCGCACTTCCCCCGCGACGCGCGCAGAATCGCGCATTCGTCATTTTTCGTTTGAAACATCCACTCCACTCACTGTAGTATTCGGCTTCCGGCACCACCGCCATAGCCTTGGAGGAGAGGATACGGCGTAGTTCCAACAAGCACCCGATCTAAACAGGGCGCGATCGAATACAAAAGCAAACATTTATGTATCCGGCGGAAAAGGAGCAGTTCCTTGCCTCGCATGGCTCAAGTTTTACTCGCCGCAATTCTTCTATCAGCTTCTCTATTCGGACAAGCTGTGTCTATTAACACACCGCCTGATCTCGGCACCTGGAATTTAGGTCTGGTGGACCGGTGGCTCGGGCAATCAGGCGGAGACGGTGTCAACTACGTGTGGACATTGATCAGTGGCGCGCTGCCGCCCGGCATTGCTTTGCGCACCGATTTCATGCCGAGCGCCGGCCCACACACCGGCTCTGCCGCCTATTTGGGCGGCGTGGCGACGCAGCCGGGAACTTTCAACTTCACGCTGCAAGTCAGCAGCGGGGGTTCGACTGCTACCCGCGCATTCACGGTGATAGTGGCGAGTCTGACTTCGCTGGAATATGCGCTGCCGGACGCCTATGCCGGAATCCCCTACAGTTACCGACTCGCGGCTACGGGGAATATCGGCGCGCCCACCTTTGAGCTCGACACGATGCAGACGAACCCGAGTTGGGTGACTCTGATGCCGGACGGTACGCTGGGCGGAGTGCCGCCGACACCTGCAGGACTAACGTATGCGTATATTTATTACAAAATTCGCGATAGCGTGACCACCGTGCAGCGCTACGCTTACTTCCGTTTGTCGACGCTCCGCTTCCTGACGAATCCTGCGTTGCCAAACGCCGCGGAGGGTGCACCGTACAACGTTACTTTGAAAGCAGCGGGCGGCACACCTCCGTATACTTTCTCAGCAAGCAATTTGCCTTCCGGCATGACGCTGAGCGCCGACGGCGTGCTTTCCGCTTCCAGTGTCAATAGTTCGGGCTCGTACAACTCCTTTATCAGCGTTTCGGACTCCAGCGGGGCTTACTATTACCTGTACTTCCAGTTGAACGTCAAGAGCAGTTGGGTAAGCCCTCCCAGTCTATGTTGCGCGGATGTAGTGGATTGGGCCATCGGCTACGCGAACAGCTACACGTTCTCGCCGTACAGCGGCACAGCGCCGTACCGATTCAGCGCAACGGGTCTGCCCCCGGGCATCTTTGTGAGAACCGCCTCCTCCCTGAGGAACCAGGGATTTGAGGGGGCTTTGGAACTCTACGGCGCAGCGCTGGCTGCCGGCGAGTTTCCGGTGGTGCTGACGCTCACCGACAGTTCCACACCGCCCATAACCACGTCGCTCGCATTCACGCTGCGGGTGCCGCGCATTACCCTTCAGACGGACTATGCTCCGATGACGAGAGGCGCCTACTACACCGGCAGAGTTCGCGTGATGGGCGGAACTCCACCCTACGGACCGCTCACCGTTGTAGACGGAAAGCTGCCTTCGGGCATCGTGCTCGATCCCAATACCGGCCTAGTATCGGGCTTCCCCTATGAAGATGGCTACGTGAACGTCACGTACTCAGCGTCGGACAGCGCGAGCGTGCCGAATAGGACCCGCTGGGGGGTGGGATTCTCGATCAATAATCCGACGGGTCCGGCCCGCATCTATAACTACTACTCGCTTGGCGACTTCTCAATCGGATCGAGCCTGACGCGGCAGCTATCGCCGACCAATTTGATGTGGTCAGTCGAGGGCTATACGCCGCCGGGGAGTGCGTATAGCACGGGCATTCCCACCGGCATGACGCTTTCGAGTTCGGGGCGGGTTAGCGGGACTCCGAGCGTTCCCGGGCTGTACCGGTTTCTGGTTCGGGCGACCGACCCGGGCAATCCGTCGAGCTACAGCATCAAAGAACTGGAGATCAACGTAACGCCGCTGCGTTGGTATGGGAGCAACTCCTACTCGAGCATCAGCGGTGTTCCGCTCAATATCCCCTTGAACATCTCCGGCCCAATCGGGGTGGTGACGTGGGAACCGGCGTTCTACTACGGCCTTCCGCCCGGACTCAGTCTCAACGGACAATCGTTATCCGGAACGCCATCGAGCGCCGGGTATTACTACGTGCCGCTGGTAGCACGGGATTCGTTGGGGCGCAGCGCGAAAATATGGCTGTACCTGACGATCTACCCGGCAAACACGACGTTGCTTTGGAACTTCCGGATGGTCTCGGTTCAACCATCAAACGGAGCGTGGCCGTTTGTCACCTACCAGGCTGATGTATTCAGCACGACGCGCGCGTTCGACGCTCTGTACGCCACGCTCGCTACCAATGATCCAAACGCGATCCGCCCGGTTCCCGGCAAGGACACCCTTCGGTTCGCGCCGGTAGCGGCGGGGATGCAGATCAGTTCGACCAACCTGTTCACAGTGATGACGGACCCGAGTATGCCGCTCGACACCACCAAGCTGAGTTGGAACCTGACGACAACGCCGGCCAAGCCGGTGGCCAATGCCGGAGGGAACCAGACGGTGAGCGTCGGTGCGACGGTGAACCTGAACGGGGCACTGTCGGCGAACCCAAGCGGAATCGGGGCGCTCGACTACGCCTGGTCGTTCGCTTCGAGGCCCGTGGGCACGGGCACCCGTCTGTTCTATTCAACCGGGCCCACCACCACTTTCGTCGCCGATGTAGCCGGGACGTACGTGGTAACGCTGAAGGTCTCGAACGGCGTGGATACGGCATCCACGAACGTGACGATTACGGCCGTGCCCTAGGCGCTATTCCTCGCCGAAGCCGCCGCCCGAGCCTGCGTGCGCGGGGGCGCGGAACACGGCGTTCAGGAAGAGCACATTGAGGCCGTCCATGTAGGCGCGGAAATTGGGGTCGGCTGTAAAGCCGATCTCAAATCCGCGCCCGTCTCTTTGGAGCACCACAAACGGTTTGTAGGCAATCTGTTTCTTGTATTCGTCCCACAGGTAACCGCTGGCGATGACGTCTTCGGGGCCGGAGAACCAGGCGGCGTTGACGCCTTTGTCGGTCTTCATCGGCGCGTAGATGCTGCGTCCCTGCACCATGGCATACACGGACTCGGGCACGCCAACGGTCAGCCAGTGTTCCCGGTCGACCTTGGCTTTGGCGAGAAACCCGTGAGCGCTCGAGGGCGGCTCGGCGTCGGGCTGAGCGGCTTTGTCGAGGTCGGCGGCGGTGGCGAGATTCTTGCCGGCGACGCGGCCATCGGACGGCGCTCCAGCAGCGGGCGCTGCGGCGGGCGGCGCGGCGGGACGAGGCTGACCCGGCGCGGGGGTTTCCACGGTGGCGTTCTCCTGTGAAATCGCCAGCAGGTTGTTGGCGCCCATGTATTGGAGCGCGCCGCCGACGCCGATCAAGGTTCCGCCCGCGGTGACCCAATCCTTCAGACGGCGCGCCCCGTTTGCGCCGAGCGCGGCGCTGTAGCCCGGACCGAATCCCGAGTCGGGCAGGATGAGGACCTGGAATTTGCTGAGGTCGGCGGTGGCGAGTTGTTGCGTTCGAATCGCCGTGACCGGATAGCCGAACTGACGCTCGAGCACGAAGCGCATCTGACCGGCGGAGCCCGATCCGGTCGGCGTGTCCCAAGCGATGGCGATGTTGGGCCGCTTCATGTAGCTGACATGGCGGCTGCCGAAATTGGGACCGTCGTCCACCCAACCGGTGTCGGTCCCCACCACTTCCGCGCCGGTGGTTTTGGCGAGGCGTGCGAGCGTGTCGCCGGCCGAAGCGGGGTTTTCCCGGGCCTTGATGATCAGCGTTCCGGCGGGATAGCCGCGTCCGCCGAGCGTGAACTTGCGATCAGAAGAGTGGACGCGAAGATTTTCGCGGAGCGCGGCGGTAAGGAGGCGCGCGGCGGCAGTGGGACCCCAGGGCACGAGCCAGGCGACGTCGGCCTTTCCGGTGACGCTGCCCGAGGGCAAGGCGTCTTTCTTAAGCGGCTCAAGGGCGGCGGAGGACTTGCTCCTGGCGCCGGTCAACTCGACGCCGAACTGCAGCGGGAGACTCCAGGCGGTGACGTCGTAGATTTCGCTCGAGAGGCGGCGCTTGCGGCGATTTTCTTCTTCCTTCAGGAACGCATCGTCCATCGGGACGCTCGGGTCGAGCATGGTTCGAATCAGGCGCTTGGCGGGCTGCGCGAGCGGAATGACGTAGCTGCCCGCGGGAAAGTCCTTATTTTCGGCTTTGAAAGCGGCCTTGGCGCGGAAGACCTCCGCACCATGGTCGAGCATGAGGGCGGCGAGATGGTCGACCGCCGAGACGTTGCCGGTACGGGCGAGTATGTATTCCTTCACCGGTTCCTTGTCGGCTTCGGCAAGAGCGGTGACGTGGTACTGCCAGAAATTGGCGAGCAGTTTCTCCCGGTTGTTGGCGGCCGTTTCGCAGGTGGAGACGGAAGAGACGAAGTGACGGCGAACGGTCTCGCGGAAAGTGATCACGGTATCGTCGGAGCGGCGGACAATCAAGCCGCGCGTCGAGCCATTCTCGTACGTCATGGCAAGTCCGCCGTAGTAAGAAGGCCAACTCGCGCCGTAGCCGGGATAAAACGCGTCGTAAACCTCACGGGTGAAGTAGCTGAATCCGAACTGGTCGAAATATTTCGCGTTGTTCTTGCCGAACCAGTAGAGCGGCTCTTTCTGAAACTCGGGCACGAGGTGCGGGTTGAAGGGGACGGCTTCGGGCGCGAAGTAGTAGGTGGACTCGGTGCCCATCTCGTGCAGGTCGACGAAAACCAGCGGGTACCACTGTTGGAGCGTCCGGATGCGGCCGGCGGTTTCAGGCTGGGTGATGGCGAGCCAATCGCGATTGAGGTCGAAGTAGTAGTGATTGGTACGGCCGCCGGGCCAGGGTTCGTTGTGTTCGGCGGCGGCGGTATCGGCGTCGGGCAGGAGACCTTCAGCGACCTCGTAATTGTGGACAAAGCGGTCGCGCCCGTCGGGGTTTTGCGTGGGGTCGATGAGCACGACGACTTTCGACAGGACCTCGGAGACGAGTTTGTCGTTGCGCGCGGCGAGCAGGTGATAGGCGGTCATGAGGGCGGCGTCGGGCGAGGAGATTTCGTTGCCGTGGACGCCGTAGCCGAGCCAGATGACGGCCGGGAGGCTCGAAATGATCTTGCGCGCCTCCGGCTCGCTGGTTTTGCGGGGATCGTAGAGGCGCTTCATCGCCGCCTGAATTTCGGGCAGGCGCTTCAGGTTCTGCTCGGAGCCGACCGCCGCGTAGACGAGGCGCCGGCCTTCCCAGCTTTTGGCATACTCGAAAACCTTCATGCGCGCGGGAGCGGCGGCGGCGAGCGCGTCCATGTAGCGCATGAGATTGGCGTGGCTCGACACGCGGTCGCCGATGTCGTAGCCGAGCACGGAGCGGGCGGTTGGAATGGCCGGGTCGTATTGCGTGTTGGGCCAGTACTCGAACTTCGGTTGTGCGAAAGCGGCAGCGGCAACGAGGAGAGTCAGTAGGAGGCGCATAAACTGACTAGGATATCGAAACCGGGCGGCGGAGCGAACCCGCCGGTGCCGATTCTGCCGGGCGGAATGCGGTTCCGGGAGGGGTCAAACGGGAACATGGGGAAATTTTAACGTGCTGAAAGCATTCGGATTTCCCGATTTGGGTATTAGAATCTGAGCTAAGCCATTTCAATAATCGGACCGGCAGGTAAGGAGTGTATTTGCATCAAAACGGAACAGGCATGAGGCGGGCAACCCGGCTAATCTTGGCGGGTCTGACTGTCGGCCTGGGCTTCTGCCTGGCTGATCCGGTGCGCATTCCGATGCGCCTGAACACGCCGTTGACGAGCTACTCGACGCCGGCCGGGTCGCGGTTCAGCGGAACCGTGATTGCGCCGGTGGAGAACGGCGGGCGAGTGTTGCTTCCGGCAGGGACGGTGATTCACGGCACGGTTCGCCGGGCGGCGAAGGTCGGCGTGGGGCTGGTTCGCGACCGCGCGACGCTCGAGCTCGATTTCGACACTTACGAATTGCCCGAGGGAGGTCGATACCCGCTCCGGGCGCGGCTGCTGTCGGTGGACAACGCGCGCGAGACGGTTGCGCCGGACGGGCGAATACGCGGCGTTCTGGCAACGGCGGGCCCGCAGAACTTCGTACAGGGCGTCTGGTTCCGGCCGGGCGACGATTTTTTCACGAACACGCTGCTCGGGCTCACCGGGGCAAGCGGGAAAGTGGCGGCGGAATACTCGCTCGGACCGATTGGCGCCGCGGCGCTGATTGCTACGCGGCTGGCCCTCTTCCGAATGGCGGAACCGGAAATCCGGCTGCCGCGCGGCACCGAAATGCATCTGCTGCTGATGGGGATTCCGGATAACGCCCCGGTCGAAGAGGCGCAGGCTCCGGCCGCGGCGCCGGATACTTTGGCTGAGTGGGTGCGCAGCCAGCCGCTCGACATCCGCCGGCAAAATGGCGAAGCGGCGGAAGACATGGTGAACGTGATCTTTGCCGGCTCGCGCGAGCAGCTCGTGGCGGCGTTTGAAGCGGCGGGCTGGTCGCAGGCAGACCGGTTCGACCGGCAGAGCGTTCTGCGGGCTTACCAGGCCTACACGCGCCAGAGCGGATACGCGACGGCGCCGGTATCGAAGCTCTTTTATCGCGGGACTGAGCCGGAAATTGTTTTCCAGAAGTCCCTGAACACGATCTCGAAGCGTCACCACATCCGGCTGTGGCCGGCGGATTTCGAAGGCGAGCGGGTGTGGCTCGGTGCGGCGACACAGGATACCGGCATCACGCTCAACCGGCGAAAAATGACCTTCACGCACAGGATCGACCTCGAACTGGACGCTGAGCGCAAGAAGGTAGTGGACGACATCAGTTTCGCCGGCTGTTCGGCGTGGTCGGCGCTGGTCGACCGGGAGAACGGGATACGCGAGGGAAACCGGCCCAAAACGGTGTTGAGCGACGGCCGGGCAGCGTTTGTCGAACTGCGCGACTGTGCGTATTCCAACACGACGCTGGCCTGCCTGCCGCCTCCTCCGGGCAACCGGCTGGAACGCACGTTCCGGCGCGGGATGCTCGAGGCGCGGCATCACTTCATTCGGGCGAGCGCGTACTATTGGGGTTTTCGAGCGGTAACCTACCGGAAGCCCAAAGATCAGTCCTTCCCCGAGATGGTTTACTTCCGGCCGCCGCATGCCGCCCTTGAAGAAGTAGCCGCTCTCAATACGCCGCCCACTCAAGCCGGGCGTTCGGCGCGATGGCGCTTGCGCCGGAACGGGACTACTTCCGCAAGCGATTTGCGTTAGGGTTCCGCTTCGACGCCACCAACTCAGGCCCTGCCGAGATGAACGTGACCCCACCCTGGGCGGGAGGCGCCGTCATGGTGATTTGGACGTTGCCGGAGACGGGCGCGTACTCCATGGAGCCGCGGTCGAGCGCCTGGCGGTCCAGATTGATGGTGGATTGAATGCCGCCGTCGCGGATGGACACGGTCGCGTTCCGGGAATCTTTCAAAGCACCCTGGTCCCATCCGATGACGAGGTGCCCGGACTGGTAGCGCACCGATACCGCGAGGGGTTTCGTCGGGACGGGCATGCCCCGGTAGGCGCTCCAGAACTGGTAGGCGTTGGCGAGAATCAGGACAGCAAAGATCGCAGTCCAGAGTCTGGCGCGAGAGTGATTGGACTCGGCATCCTGGCGAGGGGTAGGCGGCTTCTGCGGCACTTCCATCGAAAGCCCGCTCTGCCGCCAATCCACCGATACGGGCAGTTGTGGCGCCGGGTAAAGTCGCGAAGATGCTGAAGCCATAGCCGGTTTTGCTTTCCTAGGGGCTGACGCTGTAGCGCTCAACTTGTTTCACCTGAAAATATATCGGCACGGAATCGAATTCAGATGAGTCCCCTATTCGGGGGGCGGGTGGTATCCCCTAATCCGGTCGGAGGGTATCGAGGATGGCCGAATCGAAAACGGGCCTGCGAGCATCCAAGCAAAATCGGGCGAACTTCGGGTGATCATTGATACAATTAGAGTTTTCCTCAGAGACCGTCAGGAGGGTGACCATGTCTGAGAGCACCGAACGGAAGATCATGCTGTTGCGGCCCCGCGGCTTTTGTGCGGGCGTGGTGCGCGCAATCGACGTGGTAAAGATCGTCATCAACCTGTACGGCGCACCCATTTATGTGCGGAAAGAGATCGTTCACAACCGGCACGTTGTCGACGAGTTGCGGGGGCTGGGGGCGATTTTCGTCGAGGAACTGAGCGAGGTGCCGGTGGGAGCGCGGGTGATTTTCAGCGCGCATGGAGTGTCGCCGGCTGTGCGCGCGGAAGCGCGGGAGCGCCAACTCGAGGTGATCGACGCGACCTGTCCGCTCGTGACCAAGGTTCACCTGGAGGCGGTGAAGTTCGCGCGCCAGAACTTCACGATTGTGCTGATCGGGCATAAGGACCACGACGAGGTAACGGGAACATTAGGCGAAGCGCCGGACTCGACGGTGCTGGTCGAGAACGTGGCGGACGTGGACAAGCTGGTGGTGAAGGATCCGGAGCGGGTTTCTTTTATCACGCAGACCACCTTGAGCCTGGACGAGACGCGGGACATTGTCGCGCGGCTGCGGGAGCGTTTTCCGGCGATTAAAGGTCCGGCGGCGCAGGACATCTGTTACGCCACGGAGAACCGGCAGCTGGCGGTGAAAGCGGTGGCTCCGATGTGCGGAGCGCTGCTGGTGGTGGGCTCGCAAAACAGCTCGAACTCGCGGCGGCTGGTGGAAGTTTGCCGGCAGGCAGGGGTTCCGGCGTACCTGGTGGACGATCACCGGGACGTGAATCCGGACTGGCTACGGGGTGTCGGGACTGTGGCGGTGACGGCGGGCGCGTCGGCGCCCGAGCATCTGGTGCAACAACTGATCGAGTACCTTCAGACCGAGCAGGGTTTCGGGCACATCGAAGAAGTGGAATTGAAGGAAGAAGACGTGCGCTTTTCACTGCCGTCGGGGCTGGAGCTGACGACGATCGCAGCGGCGCGCGTATGAGTCCATCGTTTCAAATCACCGATACGCTTTTGGCCCGGGCCGCGGAAGCGGCGCAGCGGGGCGCGACGGCGCTGCTCGGGATGCAGGACAAGTCCGGCTACTGGTGGGGCGATCTCAGCGCGGACACGACCCTCGAGAGCGACTACGTGCTGCTGCAACTCTGGCTTTATCCGCCGGAGGGTGGGGTATGGAACCCGCCGACGCGTCCCTTGGTCGACAAGGCGGTCGCATCGATTCTCGAACGGCAGAACGACGACGGCGGATTTTCGATTTACCCGAAAGGCCCGAGCGACATCAGCGCAACGGTGAAGGCGTACTTCGCGCTGAAACTGGCGGGACTCGGGGCGGAGGATCCGCGGCTCGCGAAAGCGCGCGACCGGATTCTGGCGCTTGGCGGCATTCAGGCGGCCAACAGCTACGTGAAGGTGAACCTGAGCCTGTTCGGGCTTTATCCGCGGGAGGGAACGCCCTCGATTCCCCCGGAACTGGTGCTGGCTTCGCGTCTGCTGTACGAAATGTCCTCCTGGACGCGGGCGATTGTCACGCCGCTGGCGATCGTACACTCGATGAACCCGCAACGTCCGGCTCCGGCCGGCTTCGACCTGAGCGAACTGTTCCTGCCGGGCGTTCCGGTGACGTTTACGGGGGACAAGAAATTTTTCTCGTGGCGCAACGTGTTCTTCGCGCTCGACCGCGGCTTGAAGCTGTGGGAGAGGCTGGGGCCGAAGTTCATCCGCCGCGCGGCCATCCGCCGCGCCGAGAAATGGATTCTCGAGCGCACGCGCTACACCGACGGCCTGGCGGCGATTTATCCGCCGATGCAATACGTGATCATGGCGCTCGATCTGCTCGGCTATGCCCCGGACCATCCGGACCGGGCGGAGGCGCAGCGGCAGTTCGACCGGTTGATGGTGGACGACGCTGAGCGCTTTTTCTTTCAGCCGTGCTTCTCGGTGGTGTGGGACACCGCCATTGCCGCTTACGCTCTAGGCGAGAGCGGCTATGCGCCAAACAGCGCGTTGCAGCGGGCGGGCGACTGGCTGCTCACCAAGGAAGTCCGCCGAAAAGGCGACTGGAGCGTGAAACGCCCGAAGCTCGAGCCCTCGGGCTGGTACTTCGAATTCGCCAACGAGTATTACCCGGATATCGACGATTCGGCCATGGTGCTGTTGTCGCTCGCCCACGCGCGCAGCGGCGATGAACCGGCGCAGAAAGCCTGCGAAAGGCGCGCCGTCGACTGGCTGCTCGGCATGCAATCCTCCGACGGCGGCTGGGCGGCTTTCGACGTCGACAACGACTGGCATTTTCTGGCGGACGTTCCGTTTGCCGACCACAACGCAATGCTCGACCCAACCTGCCCGGACATCACCGGGCGCGTGCTCGAAGCCTTATGCCGGCATCTGGCGCCATCCCACGGAGCTGTCCGGAGGGGTGTCGATTACCTGATCCGGACTCAGGAACAGGACGGCAGCTGGTACGGACGCTGGGGCGTGGATTACATCTACGGCACCTGTTTTGCGCTGCGCGGGCTGGCGGCGGCGGGCGAGAGCGACCGCGAGGCGCACATTCTGCGCGCGGGGGAGTGGCTGCGCTCGATTCAGAACGCCGACGGCGGCTGGGGCGAGAGCTGCGCGAGCTACGACAATCACGTTTTCACACCGGCGCCGAGCACGGCGTCACAAACCGCCTGGGCAATTCTGGGATTGATCGCGGGCGGCGATTCGGCGAGCGGGAGCGTTCAGCGGGGAATCGAGTACCTGATCGAGACGCAGCGCGCCGATGGCACCTGGCACGAGGACCTGGCGACGGGAACCGGGTTTCCGCGGGTGTTTTACCTTACGTACCATCTCTACCGGCAGTCGTTCCCGTTGCTCGCGCTGTCGGCGTTTCGGAACAGCAGAACTGGGGGGCAGTAGATGAGATTACCGCTGCAGATGGTGGCCGGCATGGCCGGCTACATCGCAAAGAACAAGTTGAGACCGCGGCCGGAGTGGCAGAAGACGGTGGCTCCGACGGCCGATGCGGCGAATCCGTTCAAGATTATTTACACGGCGAACACGGGGCCGAAGCCGGAACCGCACCCGCTCATCCGGAAACGGTTTCCGCTGGTGCTGATGCTCGAACCGCTGCATGCGTGCAACCTGACGTGCACGGGTTGCGGGCGCATCCGCGAGTACGAGAACGTGATTACGCAGCGGCTGACGCTCGAACAGTGCCTGAATGCCGATGCCGAATGCGGCGCGCCGACGGTTTCCATCTGCGGCGGCGAACCGATGCTCTATCCGGAGATCGGCGAATTGTCGAAGCGCCTGGTGGGCCGCGGGCGCAACGTGATTCTGTGCACCAACGGCATGTTCATCAAGAAGAAAATCGGCGAGTTTGCGCCGCACGACTGCTTCTTCTTCAACGTGCACCTGGACGGCATGGAGAAAAATCACGACATCGCGGTGGAGCGCGAGGGCGTCTTCAAACAGGCGATCGAAGGAATTCAGGTTGCCAAGGCGAACGGATTCAAGGTGATGTCGAACACGACGGTCTACAAAGAGACCGACATGGCCGAAATCTGGGAACTGTTCGAGTACCTGGAGAAGCTCGGCTGCGACGCGCACACCATTTCGCCGGCCTACGGTTATTCGGCGGTGAACGATCAGGAAATCTTCATGACGCGCGACGATATCCGCGAGAAGTTCAAGGATATCGACCGCATGCAGAAGCGTTTCCCCATCATCAACTCGCCGATGTACTCGGATTTTCTCAAAGGCGACCGGGAACTGCCCTGCACGGTATGGGGCAGCCCCACTTATAACGTCATGGGCTGGAAAGGCCCGTGCTACGTGATTACCGACGCGCACTACAAGACATTTGAGGAGTTCATGACCCACACGCAGTGGGAGAGCTACGGTCCGGGCAACGACCCGCGTTGCGAGCACTGCATGATGCACGTGGGCTTTGAGCCGTCGGCGGCGGTGGGAGTGAACGCGAAGATGACCGACGGATTCAAGTCTCTCACCTGGCTGTTGGGCTGATTCAGGACGCGACGCGACGAGTGAAACCGGTTCTGGTAACAGGAGCCAGCGGATTTCTGGGCTGGCATGTCGCGCGGCAACTGGCCGCGCAGGGCCGACGGGTGCGCGCGCTGGTTCGCCCGTCGAGCCGGTTGCGCGAGTTGGACGGTGTTGAGCGGGCGGACGGCGATCTTCGCGATGCGGGTTCGCTCGAGCGCGCGGTGGAGGGCTGCGATGTGGTGTATCACGTGGCGGCTGATTACCGGTTATGGGTGCGGGACGCGGGCGAGATGTACCGCTCAAACGTGGACGGCACGAGGAATCTGATGGAGGCGGCGAAGTCCGCCGGGGTGGAACGGTTCGTATATACGAGCACGGTGGGTTGCGTCGGCGTCCCTGAGGGCGGCTTGGGTGATGAAACGACGGCTGTCGGACTCGGGGATATGAAGGGCGCCTACAAGCGGTCGAAGTTCATGGCCGAGCAGGTGGCTCTGGAGTACGCGGGGAAAGGGTTTCCGGTGGTGATCGTGAATCCGACGGCGCCGGTGGGAGATCACGATTTCAAGCCGACGCCGACCGGTAAGATTGTTGTGGATTTCCTGAAGGGCGCGCTTCCGGCGTATGTAGACACGGGGTTGAATTTCGTGGATGCTTCGGAGGTGGCGACGGGTCATCTGCTCGCCTGCGAGCGGGGACGGGTGGGGGAGCGCTACATTCTGGGCAGCGAGAACCTGACGCTACGCGGAATTCTGGAGCGGCTGGCGGCGATTGCCGGTTGTCCGGCGCCGAAATTCCGGCTGCCCTACGCGGTGGCTTATGCGGCGGGGGCGGTAAGCACGGGTTTCGCATACGTGACGGGCAAGGAACCGCTGGCGCCGCTCGACGCGGTGAGAATGGCGCGGAAGAAGATGTGGGTTTCGGTGGAGAAGGCGCGGCGGGAACTCGGCTTTGCGCCCTCGCCGGCGGATGTGGGTTTGCAGCGGGCGGTGGAGTGGTTCCGCGCCAACGGGTACGCCTGAGTGGCGCGTTCGGTATTGCTGGTAGCGGCCGAGGAACGCGAGTTCGCCGGACTGCTGCGCCGGACGGGCGGAAGCAGGCTGCCGTTGAAGCTGGATTTTGCATGGGCAGCGGATTGGAAAGGCGAGAGGTGGTGGATGGTCGCCAACGGTCCGGGTCCTGAGCTGGCGGCGCAGGCTGTGGATGCGGCGCTCGAGGCGAACGCCATGGATGCGGTGGTGAGCACGGGGCTCTGCGGCGGGTTGTCGGCGGATTTGAAGGTGGGCGAGATTTTGATAGCGGATTGCGTCATCGACGAGGCGAACGGAATGAGACACACGGCCACGACGCCGGTAGTGGATCGCCGGTTCCGGACAGGGACGGTGATTTCGAGTGACCGCGTGGCGGTGACGGTCTCCGACAAGCGTCGTTTGGCCGGGAAAGGAGCGCAGGCAGTGGAGATGGAAGCAGCCGGGGTGGCCCGGCGGGCGTTGGAACGCGGGATCGCGTTTTTTTGTATAAGAAGCGTTTCGGATTCGGCCGAAGAGGCGTTAGTATTAGACTTCAATGCATTGCGCGACGACCAAGGACGGTTCAGCCGACCCCGCATCATCGGGGCGGCGCTACGCAGACCCTGGACGGCGATTCCGGCACTAATGCAGATCAATCGAAATTCGCGGGTAGCGGCCGAGAGTATGGGAGAGTTCCTTGCCGACTGCCGGTTCTAACGGGAACGGGACGATGCGCGCGGCCGTGTATACGGGCGCGAGCCGGGTGGAAGTGCGACCGGTGCCGGTGCCGGCAATCGGCGCAGGCGAGATCCTGGTGCGCGTGGAGGCCTGCGGAATCTGTCACACCGATCTCAAGAAAATTGAATATAACCTTCTGCCCGGGCCGCGCATCTACGGACATGAGACGGCAGGCGTGGTTGCCGCTGTCGGCGATGGTGTCACCCGGTTTCAAGAGGGTGACCACGTGATCGCGTTCCATCACATTCCGTGCCGGAACTGTTTTTACTGCGAGAAAAAGTTGTACGCACAGTGCGCGGGTTACAAACGGGTGGGAATCACAGCGGGGTACGAACCGGCGGGCGGCGGGTTTTCCCAGTACGTTCGCGTGATGGACTGGATTGTGCGCGACGGGGTCGAGAAGATGCCCAAAGAGGTTCCCTTTGAACGCGCCTGCCTGGTGGAGCCGCTGAACACCTGTTTGAAAGCGGTGGTGCAGGTGGACCCGCAGCCGGGAGAAACGGTGGCGATTCTGGGACAGGGGCCCATCGGGCTCATGTTCACGATGCTGGTGCACCGGTCGGGGGCGCGGATTCTGGCGACCGACGGTTTTGAGACAAGGCGGAACCTGGCTTTGCGTTTTGGCGCGGAGAGCGCGTGGGATCCGCGCGAGGAAAAGTTCGAGGCAGCGGTAAGGCAGGCGAGCGGGGGCCGGGGCGCAGACCTGGTGATCGTGGCGGTTTCGGCGCCCGGCATTGTGGAGCAGGCGATGCGCATTTCGCGGCCTGGGGCTCGCGTTTTGCTGTTCGCGCAGACGTCGCATCAGGAACGGGTTGAGGTTTCAGGGGCGGACATCTGTATGGGCGAAAGGGTGCTGTGCGGCGCTTACAGCGCTTCGGTGGACTTGCAGGCGGAGTCGGCGAGACTGGTGGCGAGCGGGGAAATTCCTTTAGATGAGCTGGTTTCGCACCACTTTGGGCTGGATGAGATTGTAGAAGGGATCGGCCTCGCGTTGCATCCGAGCGCGCAATCGTTGAAAATAGTGGTTCGGCCACAGAGGTCACAGTGAACAATCAGATGATGGCGGCCGTGCTCTACGGAAAAGAGCATCTGAAAGTCGAGCCGGTTGCCGTTCCCGACATTGAGAAAAGCGACGTACTGGTCCGGGTGAGGACAGCCCTCACCTGTGGGACCGACGTCAAGGTATTCCGGCGCGGCTATCACGCCCGCATGATCGTTCCACCGGCGCTGTTTGGCCATGAGTTAGCGGGCGATATCGTCGCAGTCGGAGAAAACGTAAAGAACTGGTACGTGGGCCAGCGGATTGTCGCGGCCAACTCGGCGCCCTGCCTGGAGTGTTTCTATTGCCGGCGGGGACTCGAGAATCTTTGCGACGACCTGCTGTTCAACAACGGCGCCTACGCCGAGTACATCCGTATTCCCTCGCGCATCGTGCAAGGGAACATGTACGAGATTCCGGACCACGTGGATTATCAGAGCGCCGCGCTCATTGAGCCGCTGGCGTGCGTGCTGCGGGGTTTGGAAGAGACGGGCGTTCGTCCGGGCGACAACGTGGCGGTGATGGGCCTGGGGCCGATCGGTTCGATGTTCGTGCGCCTGGCGAAGGTTTACGGCGCGCGGGTAATCGCCATCGGACGCCGCAAGAGCCAACTCGACCGCGCGCAGCGCATGGGAGCGTCGGAACTGCTGATTGCCGAAGACGGCGTGGACCTGGTGCCGCGCATTCGCGAAATCACGGGCGGACGCGGCGTGGATGTGGCGATTGAAGCAGTGGGACTGCCGGAAGCCTGGCAGTCGGCGGTACGCATGGTGCGCAAGGGCGGCACGGTAAACTTCTTCGGCGGCTGTCCGGCGGAGAGCAAGATCCACCTCGACACCAACCTGCTGCACTATTCGGAACTGACCTGCAAGGCGAGCTTCCACCACACGCCGAAGCATATCCGCAAGGCGCTCGACCTGGTGGCGGCGGGCGAGATTACCTCCAACGACTTCGTGAATCGCGTGGAACCGCTCACCAACCTGCTCGAGGTGATGCGGCACCTGATGAGCCACAACGGCCACATGAAGACGGCCATCATCCCCTGAGGCGAGCGCGCGGCGTGACGAATGGCGAGTTTCTGGCGCCGGTAGAGTTCCTGCGCAGCGCGGGGATGAAGCGGCGTTGGGAAACGGACGAAGCGCTGGCTTACACGCGCTGGCTGGCAACGCATCATTACGAAAATTTCCACGTGGTGAGTTTCCTGCTGCCCAAGCGGCTGCATCAGGATTTCTACAACGTTTACGCGTTCTGCCGCTGGTCGGACGACCTGGGCGACGAAATCGGGAACACGGCGGAGAGCCTGCGGCTGCTTTCCTGGTGGCGCGGCGAGTTGAACGCGATGTATGCCGGCGAGGCGAGCCATCCGGTATTTGTGGCGCTGGCGGGCACGGCGCGCGCGCACTCCCTCCCCATCACGCCGTTCGATGACCTGATCCGCGCATTCGAGCAGGATCAGACCGTGACGCGCTACCAGACCTGGGAAGAGGTGTTCGATTACTGCCGCTACTCGGCGAACCCGGTGGGGAGGCTGGTGCTGGGGCTGTGCGGCTACTCGGACCCGGAGCGCCACCGGTTGTCGGATGCGACGTGCACGGCGCTGCAACTGGCCAATTTCTGGCAGGACGTGGCGGTGGACCTCGAGAAGGACCGCGTCTATCTGCCGCTCGCGCTGTTCCGCAAGCACGGCTATACGGAAGAGCAACTGTTCCGGCGCGAGTTCACTCCGGCGTTCCGCGCGGTGATGATCGAAGCCTGCGAGGTGGCGCAAGGGCTGTTTGCAGAAGGACTGCCACTTGCCGGTCGCGTGAACCGGCGCCTGGCGGTGGATCTCGAGTTGTTCAGCCGGGGCGGCATGCACGTGCTCAAGAAAATCGCCCAACAGGACTACGACACGCTCAGCCGGCGTCCGGCGATCTCGAAACTGGAGCGGGTGCGGCTGTTGTTGGGCGCGGTTTTGCGGCGGGGGCTCGGCAGGGCTGCCGCATGACGGTGGAAGAAAGCTACGCCTACTGCGAACGGGTGGCCAAGAACCGGGCGCGCAATTTCTATTACTCGTTCGTGCTGCTCCCGCCGCCGCAGCGCAAGGCAATCTGCGCGATGTACGCGTTCATGCGCTACTGCGACGACCTGAGCGATGACGCGAGCGTGGCCAACCGGGCTGAGAGCATCCGGCAATGGAAACGCGATCTCGACGACGCTCTCGACGGGCGGCCGAGCGGGCACCCGGTGTGGCCGGCCTTTCACGACGCGGTGGAGCGCTATGGCATTCCGCGCCAGTACTTCTACGACATGATTGCCGGCGTAAGCTCCGATCTCGAACCGCGGCGGCTGCGAACGTTCGAGGAGCTTTACCAATACTGTTATCAGGTGGCGTCGGTGGTGGGGCTGACGATCATCCACATCTTCGGCTTTCAGGACCGGCGCGCGCTCGACCTGGCCGAAAAATGCGGCATTGCGTTTCAGCTGACCAATATCATCCGGGATGTTCGCGAGGACGCCGAGTCGAACCGGATCTACCTGCCCGCGGAGGACCTGGAGAGGTTCGGCGTGCCAGCGGAGAATTTGCGCAACGGCGAGGACTCACGTCCGCTGCGGACGTTGCTGGCATTTGAAGCGACGCGCGCCGAGAGCTACTATCAGGCGTCGATGCCGCTGGTGGGCATGGTGGACCGCAGGAGCCGCGCGAGTTTGTGGGCGCTGATCGAGATTTACCACCGCTTGCTCGGCCGAATTCAGCGCGCGGACTATCCGGTGATGATCCGGCGAGTGCGGGTGCCGGTTTGGGAGAAGGCGTGGATCGTGCTGCGGGGTAAATTCAGGCGGCCGCCGGCGGAGGGCGAGGCGCTTTGATCCCGTTCCTGCTCGTAGCGTCGCTGCTCGCGCAGGAGGGAGTGCCGAAAGCCGGGTTGCGGCGGCAACGCTACCCCGAGTTCGCCGCAATCGAGGAGGCCGCGGACAGCGTACCGCCGGGCTATGGCGCCTACGCCCTGCTGGGGATCGCGGACTCACCGAAGCTCAGCGACCGGGAGTGGCGCCGCGAACTGATCGAAAAAGCCTTTGACCGGGCGGCTGCGGCAGAGCCCGCCCTCCCGCACGAAGTCATGCCGGGCGTGATGCGAGGACGCGTATTGCGCCGGGCTCAGGGCGAGCGGTTGGGGCTCGACCGGCTGAGTCTGCAGGCCGCCGCTGTGCGCGCCATGGCGCGTCTCGACCGTAGGCACGCGCGCGAGTTGTTCGAGCGGATTCCGGCTCCAAGGGCGGCGCCGCTCGGGTGCGCGGACGCGGCTTGGGAAAAGACCTCGCCCTACTACGTAGCGGCGCAGGCGGTGCTCGACCCGAAGGATCACGAGCAATTCAACGAACTATTGGCGTTGGTGCAGCGGGTGCAATCGCCGCTCGAGATCGCGCCCGCGCTGAAACTGATCCGGGGATCGGGAGCCGGCGGGGAACAGCGCGTGATTCTGCTGCAGGCAATCGGCGCCATTCTGGAGACGCTCGCAGCCGACGACAGGTCGTTCATGAGCGCGCTGTATGACGCCGATGCGGAGGTGAAGCGACAGACGGAGTTGCGGGAACCTTGGATCCGATTCCTACGGCGGCAGTTCGGTGCCGGGTCGCGGTGCGGTGAAGCGGCGGATCCGAAGTACCACGACTTCTTCTACAACCTGGCCGCAGCTTACGGCTTGACCGAGGATGAGGTCACGCCCGAGAAAACAGAGGCTTCGGCGGATGTGGGAACGCCGACCCAAAACGAAGACTGGGTGCGCCTGGAGCGGGCGCTGGCGGCGGTGCGTCCTGAGACTCCGGAAGGGCTGATGGAATTCAGAAAACTGCTCAACGCGGTTGGGGACCTAAAGAGGGCCGAGGGACAGACGGAAACCGATCTTTTCGCGGCCAAGGCAGGTTTGCTGCAGCGGATGATTTGGCTGGCGCCGGAGGGAGAGGAACGGCAATCGGCGATGGCTCGTTATGTCGTGCTGCTTCGATTTTCACCGGCTCGCGACGAAGATTGGCGCGCGTGGCTCGGGTCAGTGGACGCGCTGACGAGCACGACGAGAATGACGCGACCCAAAGAGTTGGCCACGCTTCTGGCGGCGCTTGAAAGCTCTGGAGACGCGGTGCTCCAACTCTATGTCAGGCTGACACGCGCGAATATCAGCGGGGTTCACCGGGCTGGTTGGGATCGCGGCGAACCACGACGATCGTGAACTTTGACACGAGCGCGGAGATTGCGCCCAAGGCGGCGAGCAGCGGCGCCAGAACGACGCCGACGGCGGCGACGCTCACCGGGATTTCCAAAAACGTGTGGCCCTGATCGTCGCGGATGACAATGCGCTGAACATTGCCTTCGTGGATGAGTTCCTTCACCTTTTCGACAAGGTCGCGGCCGAGCACCTGGATTTCTTCAATGAAGTCCTGAAAAGCCATACACTCCCGATTACGAGCGCGGGCGGGAAAAAGTTCCCCCGCGCCGGATGTATACTGCTGGACGTGCGAACCCTGATCCTTTTGCCCGTTGCCCTGCTCGCGATATCGTGCGGGTCCGACCCCAAGCCGGCTGCTCCGGCGGAGGCGCCGAAGAAAGCCGAAACGCCGAAGCCGCGGGACGAAACACGGCGCTTTCCGATGACTAACCTGGTGGACACCAAGCTGGTGGAGAAAGAACTGATGGGCAAGCCGTTCATGCCGGGCGGGACGGTGGCGCACTACAAGAAGGGCGCTCAGGAGTGGGACCTGTTTCTGGCGCAGATGCCGAGCGGGACCGACGCCGCGCTGGCTTTGCCGGACTGGCGCAAGGCGCTCACCGATTCGAAGCTTGTGCCGTCGTTCGGCGGGTATTACGGGTTGGATAACGGCCGTCCGGTGTTCGTGTTTTCGAAGGGTTCGTGGATTGCCGGCGTGGCAGGACTGCCGGAAAAAGCGGCGGACCTGGAGGCGCGGACCCTGGCCGGACGCATCCAATAGCCTTAACCTTCTTAACCGAAGCATTCGAAATCCTTAACGGGGCGGGTGTAACATCGCCTGGCGCGGGAACGTTGGCTATATAGTGGAAAACGTGAAGCGGCATGCCTGGCTGTGGTGGACCTTTATCCTGGCGCTGGTCACGCTGTCGCTCGTGCTGGGTTTTCTCCAATACCGCTGGATCGGCGCGGTCAGCCGGGCGGAGCGGCAGAACCTGCGTGAAACGCTCGAAGCCGGCATCACGCGGGTAAGCCATCAGCTGAATTCCGAGCTTTCGGCGGCGGCGAGCGCTCTGCTTCCAGAGGAAGTGGAAGCCGACCGGCGCGAGCGGGAGCGTGACTACGCGGCAGCGTTCGCGCAGGTGAAAGCCGGGCTGTACGGGCCGCTGGTGAAGCGGGAGTTTCTGGCTGTTCCGGAACAGTCGACAATCCAACTGCGAGGGCTCGACGAAAAAGCCGGCGTTTTCCGGGCCGAGGCCTGGCCCGCGGGATGGGAGCACCTGCGCGCGATGCTCGAGAGCCGGGCGAAGGGCGAATTTCCGGATTTCGACGCGATTGCACAGTCCGGCGCAGACACGCCGGGCGTGGTGGAGATTCCGCGCTTCGGGCCGGGCGGACGGACGCGAGGGACCAAAGAGCTGGAGTGGATCATCGTTGAATTCGATACGGACCATATCTTCCGTTCCACTCTGCCCGCCTTGATGCAGACACATCTCGGCAAGAACGACGCGGCGAATTACGATCTCGAAGTCACGGCGGGACCCGAACACAAACTGTTGTTCCAATCGGCGGGCGCAATCGGGCGGGCGGACGCATCGGTGGCCACCTTCGACGCGCATGGCGGCCTGTTCCGGGGACGGCGGGGGCGTGGGAACGGGAGGCCTCCGATGGCGGGGCCGGAGCGCGGCGTGTGGACCCTGGCGGTCCGGCATCACGCGGGTTCGCTTGAAGCGTTTGTGGAGCAGGCGCGGGTGCGGAACCTCGCGGTGACGGGCGGAATCCTGGTGCTGATGATGTTCGCCGTGGCGGCGCTGGTGAGACTGACGCGACGGTCGCAGCGGCTCGCGGAGTTGCAGATTCAGTTCGTCGCCGGCGTATCGCACGAACTGCGCACGCCGTTGAGCGTGATGCGAACGGCGGGACACAATCTGCGAGGCGCGATGGCGGCGGATCCGGAAAAGGTGCGGAAGTACGGCGGGCTGATCGAGCAGCAGGCCGAATCGCTGGGCGCCATTGTCGAGCAGGTGCTGAGTTTCGCGCGCGGCAAATCAGGCAGCCCCATCGGAAGGCTGGAGCCGGCATCGGTGAAGTTTCTGATCGAAGAGGCGGTGAAGGCGGCGGGCTGCCCGACCGAACTCGAGATCGAGCCGAATCTCCCGCTGGTGCTGGCGGATGCGACCTCGCTGCGCCACGCGCTGCAGAATCTGCTGACCAACGCGGCGAAGTACGGGCGTCCGGGAGATCCGGTCCGCGTGGAGGCGGGGCTCAACCGGAACGGGTCGCCGGGATCGGTGGAAATCCGCGTCCGCGACCGCGGCGAGGGGATTCCGCGCCATGAACTGCGGCATATTTTCGATCCGTTCTATCGCGGGGCTTCAGCCGTGGCGAAGCAGATTCACGGTACCGGACTCGGGCTGACCATTACGCGGGGGATCATCCGTGCGCATCGCGGGACCATCGCGGTAAAGAGCGAACCCGGAAGCGGCACCGAGTTCACGATCCGCCTCGAGCCTGCTCCGGCGGGAGACGTGAAATGAGCGCCCGGATTCTGCTGGTGGAGGACGAACCAGGGCTGGTGATCACGCTCTCCGACCTGCTGGCGACCGAAGGTCACACCGTCGAGTGCGCCGAAGACGGCAACCGAGGGCTCGAGATGGCGCTCAGCCGGCGGTTCGATCTCGTTCTGCTGGACGTGATGCTGCCGGGCAAATCGGGGTTCGACGTGTGCCGCGAGGTGCGGGCGCACGGCGTGGATGTGCCGATTCTGATGCTCACGGCACGCTCGCAGGTGATCGACAAGGTAGTGGGGCTCAAACTGGGCGCCGACGACTACCTGGCCAAGCCTTTTGACCCGGCTGAGCTGCTGGCACGCGTCGAGGCGTTGCAGAGGCGGGTACACAAAGAGAATCTTTCGCCGGTGGAGCGGTTCCGGTTCGGCAATGTCGAGATCGACTTTGACCGGGGCGAGGCCTTAAAGGACGGCGCTGCGGTAGCCCTGGCGGGCAAGGAACTGCAGCTATTACGCTACCTGGTGGAGCGCCGCGGAAAAGTTGTGTCGCGGGAAGAACTGCTCCAGCACGTGTGGGAGTATCAGCCGTCGGTCTCATCCCGAACGATCGACGTTCACGTGGCGTGGCTGCGGCAGAAACTCGAGGACAACCCGCAGGTGCCGAGGCACTTCCACACGGTGCGGGGAGTCGGCTACCGGTTTGCGCCGTAAGCTGAGCCTGCGCGGCTAGGGGCGCTTCAGGAAGTCCTGGATAGGCCCGGAGATTTTGTCGAGCTCGCAGTCGTAAGCCTTGTGACCGCAGGGTCCGTTCAATTCGATGACCTCGGAGCCGAGGCGGCGGGCGAAGTCCTGGGGAGTGGAGGGGGACAAAGCCTGGTCCTGGGTGGCGATAACGGCCATGGTTCTGGCGGTAATCAGGCGGGCGGTGTCTTCCGGTGTCCTTCCTTTAAAAATATTGTGGCCGGTGATTGCGCCGAACTGGCGTATGGCATTAAACGGCTGCTTATATTTTGGGTACATGGCGGCCGCTTCGGCGACGATGCCGATCCATTTCTCGATCGAGCCTGGAGCAATCGCCGCGCTCTGGCCGAATTTGAAAAAATGACTCCATAACTCGACGTCTTTCTCGCTCATGCGCGGCGTACCGACGATGGTCACCCCTTTGTTCATGAAATCCGGATGAGAAACCATCCATTGGAACGTCTGCATCGCACCCATCGAGACGCCAAGCACGGCGTGAACGCGATGGATGCCGAGCACCTTGGTGAGCAGCAGGTATTGCGACTCGACCATGTCGCGGATCGTGATGAACGGGTATTGGGCGCCCTTCATCCCGGGCTGATTCGAAGGCGAACTCGAGACACCGTCGGCCAGAGCGTCGACCACGATGACGAAGTATCCGGCCGGGTCGACCAGCCCGGTGGAGGCGACGAACCTGGAGAAGTCCTCGGAGGTTCCGTTGAACCACGTGGGGATAAGGACAACGTTCGAGCGATCGGCATTCAGAGTGCCGAACTGCCGGTAGCTGAGGCGGCAATCCGGGATGGTTTTGCCGTTTTCGAGATGTAGGTCGCCGATGGAAGCGGTCAATAAGGCAGCAGCCGCCAGGAGCATGCTCAATTCTGGCGGGAGCCGGTCTCATTATGGTGAACGCGGCGTTACCGCTGTTTGAAACGCGGCGGCCGCGGGCTGAACCTGCGCTACAGGGCGGAGTAGCGGCCGGTATCCAACACGCGGGCGGCGATTTTGCGGCGCAGCGCGATGGCGTTCACCGGTTCGCATTTGGTGAAGCGCTTGAGCACGGCGAGGTTCATGCGCAGGGCGTCGCCTTCACTGGAAGCCGCAAGGACATTGCGGGCGGCGCTCTCGATGGTCTCCATGGCTTCGCGGGCGAACACGGCGGTCATGTCGGCGCCGAGGGCGAGATTGTGCTTCCGGGCGCGAAGCAGCGCGCTTTCGAGGGCGAAGGCGTTCATCGCGATATCGGTGATGGAGGCGAGCACTTCCTGCTGGTCCTCGAGGGCGGCGCCGAACTTTTGGAACGCGATGCCGAGCGAGAGCAGGGCGACCTTTTTGGCGTTGGCCACCATGGCCGATTCATCGAGCGCGGCGGTGGAAAGCGAGGGTCCCGCAAGCAGATCGCCCTGGAGCTTTTTGACGGCCTCGACGAGCGGCAACTGACCTTTCTGCGCGCGCTTGAGCAGCATTCCGGTGGCGAGCAGGCGGTTGATTTCGTTGGTGCCCTCGAAGATGCGGTTGATGCGCGAGTCGCGGTAGGCGCGCTCGACGGCGTAGTCCTGGCTGAAGCCGTAGCCGCCGTGAATCTGCACGCCCTCGTCGACCACGTAGTCGAGCACCTCGGAGGCGAACACCTTGATGTAGGAGCACTCGGCGGCGTACTCTTCCACCACCTTGAGCATGGTCATGCCGGCGCCGGGCGCATCCCACGAAAAGCCCTCGAGACCAGCCTGAATGAGGCCGACCACGCGGTAGCTCATCGACTCGGAGACGTAGGTCCGGATGGCCATTTCAGCGAGCTTGTGCTGAATCATGCCGAACTCAGAAATCGTCTTGCCGAATGCGCGGCGTTCCCTGGCGTAGCGCGCGCCGGCGGCGATGACATCCTTGCAGCCGCCGATGGCAAACGGACCGAGTTTCAGGCGGCCGAGGTTGAGGATATTGAAGGCGATGACATGGCCGCGGCCGACTTCGCCGAGCACGTTCTCAACCGGCACGCGAACGTTGTCGAGGTAGACGGCGGTGGTGGATGAGCCCTTGATGCCCATCTTCTTTTCTTCCGCGCCGGGATTGACGCCAGGAAAGGCGCGCTCGACGAGGAAAGCGGTGAACTTCTCGCCGCCGACCTTGGCGAAGATGGTGTAGAGGTCGGCATGGCCGCCGTTGGTGATCCACATCTTCTGGCCGTTGAGGACGTAGTGCGAGCCGTCTTCGGAGAGGTCGGCGCGGGTCTTGATGGCGAGGGCGTCGCTGCCGGCCTGCGGTTCGCTCAGGCAATAGGCGGCGATCATTTCGGCGCTAGCGAGTTTGGGCAGATACTTCCGCTTCTGTTCCTCGGTGCCGAACAGGAGCAGCGGAAGCGAGCCGATGCCGGTGTGGGCACCGTGCCAGGCGGAGTAGGACCCGTCGCGCGAGACGCCCTCGGCGACGATCATCATCGAGGTGAGGTCCATTTCCATGCCGCCGAATTTTTCGGGCAGCAGGACGGCGGTGAGGCCGAGTTCGGCGGATTTCCTGAGAATACCGGGAGCGACGCCGGGTTCATGATGCTGGATGGCATCGACGTGGGGCGCCACTTCCTTGTTCCAGAAGTCCTCGGTGGTGCGCGCAATGGCGCGGTGCTCGTCGGTGAAGTCCTCGGGTGTGAAGATGCTCCGGGGGTCTACCGTTTCGATGAGGAACGATCCGCCTTTCCCAGTGAGCGGCGCGACTGTCGTGGTTGCCATTTTGGTCTCCTCTTCGCGGGCTATATACGTTCGAAAATACCGGCGGCGCCCTGGCCGCCTCCGATGCACATTGTGACCATGCCGTAGCGGGCTTGCCGGCGGTCCATTTCGCGCAGGATGCTGGCGGTCAACTTCGCGCCTGTGCAGCCGAGCGGGTGACCGAGGGCGACGGCGCCGCCGTTCACGTTTACGCGATCCGGGTCGATGCCGCCCTGGCGGATGACGGCAAGGGCCTGAGCGGCAAAGGCCTCGTTCAGTTCGAACAGAGAAATATCGTGGAGCTTGATGCCGGCGAGCGCTAACGCCTTGGGAATGGCGACGACGGGACCGATACCCATGATTTCGGGGGGAACGCCGCCGACGGCGAAACTGGCGAAGCGCGCCTTGGCGGTAAGGCCAAGCGAGCGGGCCTTCTTTTCGGACATGACCAGGGCCATGGCCGCGCCATCGGAGGTTTGCGAGGAGTTGCCGGCGGTCACCGTGCCCTGGGCATGGAAAACAGGGCGCAGTTTCGCGAGCGCCTCCACCGACGTGTCGGCGCGCGGACCCTCGTCCCTGGCGAACGTCATCCGGCTGGTGTGCGGCTTGCCGTCGCCATTCAAAGCGGTGAACTCCACTTCGAGCGGGACGATTTCGTCGTCGAACTTGCCTTCGGCCTGGGCTTTGAGCGCCTTTTGATGGCTCTGGTAGGCGAACTGATCCGCATCCGGGCGCGAGATACCGTACTTGCGCACGACATTCTCGGCGGTGAGGCCCATCCCGATGTAGATCTCAGGCAGATGATCAACCATCCAGGGATTGGGCGCGAACTTCGAGCCGGTCATGGGGATCATGCTCATCGACTCGGCGCCGCCGGCCAGGATGATGTGCGCGGACCCGGCGCGGATTTTTTCGGCCGCCATCGCGATCGATTGCAGGCCGGAGGAGCAGAAACGGTTGATGGTGACGCCGGGCACGAGGTCGGGCAGCCCGGCGCGGAGCGCGGCAATGCGGGCCATATTCATGCCTTGCTCGCCCTCGGGCATGGCGCAGCCGAGGATGACGTCGTCAATTTCATCTTTGGGGAGCGCGGGGTAACGCGCGAGCAGCGCGCGGATGCAGGCGGCGGCCATATCGTCGGGCCGCGTATTGCGGAGAGTGCCTTTCGGCGCTTTGCCGACTGCGGTTCGCAGACAGTCGATGACAACAGCTTCTGGCATGATTTCGTTCCTCTAGTTGCGCAGGGGCTTGCCGGTTTTGAGCATGAACTGCATTCGCTCCTGAGTTTTGGGATTGCCGCAGAGGCTCAGGAAGGCTTCCCGCTCGAGGTCGAGCAGGTATTGTTCGCTCACGGTCTGGCTGCCGGTTAGACGCCCGCCGCAGAGTATGTGAGCGAGTTTTTCGGCGATGACGCTATCGTATTCGCTGATGAACCCGCCCTGACGGGCTGACCACGCGCCGATTTTGAGCATGGCGAGACCGTTCTCTCCGGCGACCGGGATGTCGGTTCGCGGGGTCCCGGGCGCATAGTCTTTGGCGAGCGAGAGAGCGAGTTGCTTGGCGTCTTCGATGAGCCGGTCGGTATTCATCGAAATCCGGTCGGTGCGATTGAGCAAACCGAGTTTACGGGCGTCTTCGGCGCTCGAAGAGACCTTGGCGTAGCCGATGAGTTCGAAGACCTTGCGGGGGTCTTTCAGGCGGACGAGCAGTTCCTTGCAACCGCCGCCGCCGGGAATGAGGCCCACGCCGACTTCGACCAGGCCGATGTAGGTTTCCGCCGCCGCCTGGCAGCGTGTGGCGTGGAGCGAGATTTCGCAGCCGCCGCCGAGGGTGCGGGAGAAGGGCGCGGCGACGACAGGCTTAGCGGCGTACTTGAGCGCCATGTTGACCTGCTGGAAGCGATGGATGGCGAGGTTCAACTCGTCCCACTCACCCTCGGTAGCGGCGAGCAGCACCATCATGAGATTCGCGCCGACGCTGAAGTTCTCGCCCTGGTTGGCGATGACGAGGGCCTCGTAATTTTTGGCCGCTTCCTCGAGCCCGGCGTACATCATGCCGATGTTGTCTTCGCCGAGGGAATTCATCTTGCTGTGGAACTCGCAGCAGAGGACGCCGTCGCCCAGGTCGATGAGCGAGGCGCCGGGATTCGTTTTGACCACGCCGCGGGCGCGCTTCAGGTCGGACAGGACAGTGACGCCGGGCTGAGGCTGCAGTTCGTTGTACTGCGTGCGGCCGAGGTCGAGATACTCGGTGCGAGGCCGTCCGTCGCGGTCGGCGTGGCGGTAGAGCGATTTGGCGCCGGCCAGACGGGCGCGCACGATGTTATCGGGCAGAATGCGCTGCTCCCGCTCCATGCGGTCGCAAACCGCTTCAAAGCCGAGCGCGTCCCAAAGTTCAAAGGGTCCGAGTTTGTGGGCGTAGCCCCAGCGCATCGCGCGATCGATCTCGACGATGCGGTCGGAGATTTCAGGAATCATCTCCGCCGAGTAGATGAAAGCGTCGCTGAAGACCTTCCAGAGGAAGTCGCCGGCGCGATCGGTTCCCGCCACCAAGGCGCGGAGGCGCGCGGGGAGGTCTTCGATCTGCTTAGCGGCTTCCGCCGCGGGGAATTTGACCTTCTGCGTGGGCTTGTATTCGAACGTTTGCAGGTCAACGACGTGAATCTCGCGGTTGTCGCCCTTGCCGATGCGCTTGTAAAAGCCCTGGCCGGATTTTTCACCGAGCCAGCCGCGGCGCATCATCTCCTTGTGAAACTCGGGCATCAGGAAGCGGTCGCGCCAGGGGTCGTGCGGGACGGCGTGGTAGAGATTTTCGCCGACGAAAGCCCAGACGTCGAGACCGACCAGGTCGAGCAGACGGAAGCTCGCCGTGGAAGGCAGTCCGATGAGCGGACCGGTGAGCGCGTCGATCTCCTCGATGGTGTAGCCGCCGTCCTGCATCACCTTCTGCACGGTTGCGCCGAAGAAGCTGCCGATGCGGTTGGCGATGAAGTTCGGCGTGTCCTTGCAGGGGACGATTCCCTTCCCCAGGCGGCGATCGGCGAAGTCGCTGACGAACTTCAGGAGTTCGGGGTCGGTGACGGGACCGGGAATCACCTCGAGCAAATGCAGGTAGCGCGGCGGGTTGAAGAAATGGGTCCCGAAGAAGTGGGAGCGGAAATCGTCCGAAAAGCCTTCAACGATCCGGTGAAGCGGGATGCCGCTGGTGTTGGTGGTGAGAATGGCGCCGGGCTGGCGGACTTTGTCGATGCGAGCCCATAGGTCGCGTTTGATGTCGAGGTTCTCGACCACCGCTTCGATAATCCAGTCGGCGGAGGCGAGCAGGTGGAGGTCGTCGTCGAAATTGCCGGGCCGGACCAACTTCATCGCATCGTCGGAAAAAAAGCCGGCGGGCTTTTGCCGGGCGGCACTTTCGATGCCCTTGAGCGCGGCCGCATTGCGGTTGGGCTGGTTGGGAACGACGATGTCGAGGAGTGTGGCCGGAATGCCGGCGTTCGCGAAGTGGGCGGCGATGCGGGCGCCCATGGTGCCGGCTCCGAGGACGGCGACTTGACGGAGAGTTCTCATGAGAAAAGACTGGTCCCGGTTGATGAGTGTAGCGGAAACGAAGGCGGAATGTCTTGTCCGCTTTACAGTGTTAAGCGGAGAACAAATCGGCCGGCAGTTCGGGAAGGGCGCCCCGGCGCGAGGCGACCCAGGCGCCCACGCGATTGGCGAGCGCAACGATGCGGGCCGGCGTCCATCCACAGACCAGGCCGACCGCCACCACCGCGGCGCAGGCATCGCCCGCGCCTACCGCGTCGGCGTCGGGCGCAGGCGCGAATCGGACCTTTTCGCCCCGCGTGACGCCGTCGCGGGTATAGAGCGTGGTTCCCCGTTCGCCTTCGGTGAGCACGACCGTGTGGAGGCCGAAACGGCCCAACAGGCCCGCGGGCGATTCCAGATGGAACAGGTCAGCCACGATGCGCATCTCATCGGCGTTTAGTTTGACCGCGTTGGCCAGGCGAAGGCTCTCTTCGATGACGGCGGAATCCCAAAAGTGCTGGCGCAGATTGATGTCGAACAGGCGGAGCGCGCGAGGGGGAACGGCGGCGACAAAGTCCTGGATACTGTGGCGCGAAACGGGAGAGCGCTGCGCCAGCGTGCCGAAACAGACGGCGTCGCAGGACAGGGGTTCATATTCGATGAAGTCCCATGCGACGCCGGTGGCGATTTCATAGCGGGGCTCGCCGCCGGAGATGGTGACTTCGACGCAGCCCGTGGGATGCGCGGGGTCGACTTGAATGGCGTGGCGGGGAGCGTCGACGGCGGCCAGAAAAWCCCGGCCGAGCGGGKCGTCGCCAACGCGGGKAACGGGCAAAGCGCGCCCGCCATAGCGCGACGCGACGCGGTGGGCCTGTACCGAAAAGTTGAACGGGGCGCCACCAGGAAGGCGGCGGCCATCGGGATAGCAATCGAACAGCGCCTCGCCGATACCAACGATCGTGAAGTCAGGCACAGTGAATTCCAAAGTGTTTCACATCTTGAAGCCGCGCAGGAAAAGGGCTATATCCGGGGCGATTTTCTCGTGCTTGGCGATGCAGATGTCGATGGACTCGAGCACTTGGGCCAGGCGCCGCGGACCGCCCGTATAGCTGCCGGCCTTGTCCTTGAAGAACGCCTCGATTTCCGCGCGCGAGGCGGCATCGCAGAACGCTTCGCCCACGCCGGGCAGAGCGGCGGCAAAGTCCTCGCCTACTTCGCGGGGCAAACGAGCCAGGAGCGCATCCAGGTTCTTTTGAACGAACTCGAACGGAGCGCGGCGGGTTTCGCGATTTTCGAGCGGACCGAACAGCAGCGGACGGAAAGCCTCACGGGCATCGTATTTGGGGGAGAGCAGCAGTTTCAGCGCCGCCTCGGCCAAGTCAGGATCGGGAAAGGAACCGAGCGCGTGAAAGATCGCCTGGCGGGCGAGGGGTTCCTTCTCGCGGTCGAGCGCGGAGACGAGGGCATCGAAGTAGGGGCGTCCGCCGGAGATGGCCGCGGTGGACAGCACGGGTTCGACGAGGGCGGGATCGACGGCGGCGTGGTCCTTCAGCCAGGCGGAGGCAAGGCGCTGAGCTTCGTCGATGAGGGTGAGCATATGCGATCCCCGGGCAACGAAGGGAACCAGGCGGATCCGCAGCAGGCGGTCGTCGTCGGATTCGCCTTTTTGGGGGATCCAGCCGAGTTCGGCGGCGCGCTCACCGAAAACGCTGAGGATGTACAGGCGGGCGTTGGCCGCGGCATCCTGCGGGGAGAACGGTTCACGGAGCATGGCGGCGATATCAACGGTGTTCTCCACAATCTCGCGCTGGCGCGATCCGGAATAGCGTTGAGCATAAGTGAGCGCGACGGCAGGAGCCAGATCGCCGCTCGAAACCAGTGGCGAGAGATCGCCGAGAGCGCTCAGGCGCTCGGACAGGCTCAGGCGTCCGGCGCCGTTGTTGGCGAGTTTCGAAAGCCATCCCTCGTCGTAGTTGGTCCGATAGTAGCCGGCACCCGAGGCGTTGGCCATGATCCAGGACGGACAGGCGGAGGCTTCCCGAAGGGGAACGGACTGCTTCGGCGCGGCAAGCAGGTCGCACTGGGCGCGGACGGCGCCTCCGGATTCGTAGCGCAGGCAGACGGGAATCTGCCAGGACTGCGATTCGGCGCCTGGAGATCCGAGCGGCAGATAACGGCTCTGTTCAAGTTCGACCGCCGGGGCCGCGTTTTCGCCGCACTTCACCGCGACCCGCAGCACGGGCACGCCGGGCTGATCGAGGAACGTGGAGAAGGGCGCCGCGACGTCGCGTTTCGCCGCCTGACTGACGGCTGAAAGGAACTGCGGCGCGGTGGCGCTCCGGTCGGCAAAGTCCTTGAGATACTGCTGCACGCCGCGGCGGAAGTTATCGGGACCCGCCCAGTTTTCGAACATGCGGATGACGGCGGAGCCCTTCAGATAGGTAATCGAGTCGAAGGCATTGCCGATATCGTCGTAGCTTTCGAWGGGCTGGCGAATGCGGCGCGCGCTGACCAGCGAATCGCTCTCCATGGCGGCAAGCGTGGTTTCAATCGCGTCCGCCTCGACGTGCCACTCCGGTTTCCACTGCGCGACGATTTTGGTTTCAAGCCAGGTGGCGAACGCTTCATTGAGCCAGATGTCGTTCCACCAGGCGGTGGTGACGAGGTCGCCGAACCATTGATGGGCCATTTCATGAGCAGCCACAACGGCGCAGCGCTTTTTGCGGGGAAGGCTGTCGCGGTCCGGGCGGGAAAGCAGGGTCTCTTCGGCGTAAGTGATGAGCCCGGCGTTTTCCATGGCGAAGTTGCCGATGGGCATCACAAGGCTGTCGAGTTTCGGATAAGGATACGGAATTCCGAAGTAATCTTCGAGTTTCGGCAGCAGCTGAGAAATGGCCTGGCCGGCATACTGCGCTTCCGCCTTCCTTCCGGCCGGGACGATGATCCGAAGAGGGACCGGTTTGCGGCCGGCGCGTCCGGCATCGACGATCTCAAACGGTCCCACGCCGAAAGCGATGAGGTACGCCGGCAACGGGCGCGTGGCGGCAAAGCGGACGAGTTTCATGCCGCCGCCTGCGTCGGACTCGGAAGCTTGCGGGTAATTCGAGACAGCGAGAAATTGCCGCGGCACGCGCAGCGAAATTTCCCAAGGCGTTTTGATGCCGGGCTCGTCGAAGCAGGGGAATGCGCGGCGGGCGTCGGTGGGTTCGAACTGCGTGAAGATGTAGGATCGCTTGTCCTCTTCAAGCTGAAAGATGCCCGCGCTGCTGGAGCGGCTGATCTTGCCCGAGTAGATCATGCGTAGAGTGGTTTTTCCAGGTTGAACCGGCGCAGCGGGAGCGACGCCGATCACCTGATCGTTGCCGGGGATCACCTGCGCTTTCTGACCGCCAAGCCGGGCCTCGGCGACGTTGAGCCCGATGGCMTTGAGCCAGATGACCGGCTGAGGCGCAGTGATCGTGAGGTCGATGTCGATGCGGCCGGAAAAGTCTTCCTTGCCGGGCGCCAGCGTCAGTTCCACCGAATACCGCGTGGGCCGCACGCTCTCGGGCAACCGCAGAGATGGGGCCTCGGCCGCGAACAGAGGCAGGAGGGAAAACAGAAATAGAGAACGGTACATCGGAAACCATCAGTGTAGCGTGATGAAATAGGACCGATGGAAATCAGCCGCCGCGACGTTCTCAAAGCGCCCGCGCTTGCCGCCGCTCAGAACCTCGGCTCGCGGCGGAAGCCGAACCTGCTGCTGCTCATGGCGGACCAGCATCGGGCCGATTGCCTGGGAGCAGCCGGCAACCGGGCCATCCACACTCCCAATCTCGACCGGTTGGCTGCCTCCGGAGTGCGGTTCACGTCGGCCTTTTCCTCGACGCCCACCTGCACGCCCGCGCGCGCCGCTCTTCTCACCGGCATGTCGCCGTGGGGTCACGGGATGCTCGGCTATTCGAAGGTGGCGGAGCGATACGCCGTGGAGATGCCGCGCCTGCTGCGCGAAGCCGGGTATTACACGACGGGCATCGGCAAGATGCACTACACCCCGCAGCGCAACCTGCACGGGTTTCACCAGACGATTCTCGACGAATCGGGGCGGGTGGAGTCCCCCGATTTTCGAAGCGACTACCGTTCGTGGTTGCACTCGGAGATGCCGATGGCGAACCCCGATGCGACGGGGCTCGATTGGAACGGCTACACGGCGGCTGAGTACGCCTTGCCGGAGCGAGTCCACCCGACCGCGTGGACCGGAGCGGCGGCGGTGAACTTTCTGCGCGCATACAACCGGAGCGAACCGTTTTTCCTGAAGGTCTCGTTCGCGCGGCCGCACAGTCCCTACGACGCTCCGAAGCGATTCTGGGACCTGTATGGCGATGCTTCCCTTCCGGCGGCGCGGGTGGCCAAGTGGGCGGACCGCTACCGGGCGCGCTCGAGCGACCGCGTGGATCTGTGGCACGGCGAGCTTTCGCCGGAACTCGTGCGCCGCGCGCGCACCGGCTATTACGGCAACGTCTCGTTCATCGACGAACAGATCGGGCGCGTGCTCGATACCCTCGGCGAACGCGGATGGGTTGAGAACACGGTCGTGCTCTATCTATCCGACCACGGCGACATGCTCGGCGATCACCACTTGTGGCGCAAGAGCTATGCGTACGCTGGTTCGGCGCGAATCCCGATGATCCTGCGGGCGCCCGGACTCAAGGCCGGGACGGACGATTCTCCGGTGGAAATTCGCGACGTGCTTCCTACACTTCTCGACGCCGCGGGCGCCGGCATTCCGCGCGCAGTGGAAGGGCGGAGCCTTCTAAGCGCAACCGCTCGCCGTCCCTGGATCGACCTCGAACACGACGTCTGCTACAGCCCGGACAACCACTGGAATGCGCTCGCCGACGGCCGCTCAACCTACATCTTTCACGCAAAGTCCGGCGAGGAGCAGTTGCTCGACTCCGAGGACAGCCCGGTCGACGACGGGGAACAACTGAGGACGTGGCGGGCGCGCATGGTCGAGCATCTGGCGCCGCGGGGCGAAGCGTGGGTGCGTGGCGGCCGGTTGGCGCTGCGTCCGAAATCGCAGTTGCACTCGCCGAATTATCCCTCGTGAGCGGCGATGATTCGCAGACGGGCGGAGATTCGCGGCGTGGTTCAGGGCGTGGGCTTCCGGCCATTCGTCTACTCGCTTGCGGCGCGCTTCGGTCTCGCCGGACACGTGCTGAACTCGGGCTTCGGAGTGGAGATCGAGGTAGAGGGTCCGGCCGGGAGCGTGGACCGGTTCTTCGAGGCGCTGGCCGCCGGGCCGCCGCCGCTGGCACGCATTGAGTCGACCACAATTGGCGAGTTGCCGCCCGTAAACGACCGCGAGTTCGAGATTCGGGAGAGCGCGGCGCGATCCGATGCCCTGGCTCTGGTCCCGCCCGACATCGCGGCATGCGAAGCGTGCGAGGCCGATTTCCGCGATGCCCGGAACCGCCGGCACGCCTATCCGTTCACGAATTGCACCAACTGCGGACCGCGCTACACCATCATCGAGGACGTCCCGTACGACCGCCCGCTCACCACCATGAGCGAGTTCGCGATGTGCGCCGATTGCGAGCGCGAGTACCACAATCCGGCGGACCGCCGCTTCCACGCTCAGCCGAATGCGTGTCCCGTGTGCGGCCCCTGGGTGGAGCTTTGGGATCACGGGCGATGTCTGGCTTCGCGCGGCGAGGCCATCGCGGCGACTCAGCGGCTGCTCCGGGAAGGCGCCATCTGCGGCATCAAGGGCCTGGGCGGGTTCCACCTGGCATGCGACGCGCTGAGCGAAACCGCGGTAGCGCGGCTGCGGGAACGCAAGCGCCGCAGCGCGAAACCGTTCGCCGTTATGGCCTCCGGTCTCTCGGTGGTGGAGCGCAGTTGTTTTCTGAGCGACCCCGAACGCGAGGCGCTGCTCAGCCCGCGTCGGCCCATTGTTATTCTCAGGCGCCGCCCCGAGTGCCGGATGGCAACGGAATGCGCTCCGGGCAACCACACGCTCGGCGTGCTGCTGCCGTATACGCCGCTGCATTCGCTGTTGACGGCAGGGTTCGAGGCGCTGGTGATGACGAGCGGCAATGTGAGCGAAGAGCCTATCGTCAGCCGCAACGACGAGCTACCCTCGCGGCTCCATCCGATCTGCGACTTTTTCCTGGTGCACAACCGGCGCATTCAGACGCGCGTCGACGATTCGGTGGTGCGGCTGTTTGAAGGAAGCGAGCGGCTGATCCGGAGGTCGCGCGGCTACGCGCCTCATCCGTTAGCTTTGCCCTTCGAGATGCGACCCGCACTTGCCGTGGGCGGCGAACTGAAGAGCACGTTCTGCCTCACCCGCGAGCGTTACGCCGTGATGAGCCAGCATATCGGCGATCTTGAGAATTATGAGACGCTCGTGTTCTTCCGGGAAACGCTGGAACACATGAAGCGCTTTTTCCGCATTCAACCGGAGATTGTCGCGCACGACCTTCATCCCGGCTATCTCTCGACGCGCCTGGCGCTCGAGATGACCGGCGTGGAACACATCGGCGTACAGCATCACCACGCACATGTTGCCGCCTGCGCGGCCGAGAACGGACTGGAGGGCGCGGTTTGCGGCGTGGCGTTCGACGGAACGGGCTATGGGACCGACGGGCAGATCTGGGGCGGCGAGTTTCTGGTCTGCGACGGCGCCCGCTTTGAGCGAGCGGGGCATTTCCGTCCAGTGGCGATGCCCGGCGGCGATCAGGCGGTGCGCGAACCCTGGCGCATGGCGGTGGCTTATCTGCGCGACGCGGGGCTCGACAGCGCGCATCCGCGGGCGAAACTGATCGGGCAGATGATCGAGAGCGGCATCCACACCGTCATGACGTCTTCCTGCGGGCGGCTGTTTGATGCGGTGGCGTCGATTGCGGGTTTGCGCGACGCGTCGAATTTCGAGGGACAAGCCGCGAGCGAACTGGAATCAGCCGCGGCCGGTGGCTATCACGATCCCTATCCCTATCGCATCAGCCCGGAGCGATCGGTTGATTTCCGGCCCATGATCGAGTCCGTCGCCACAGGCGGCGAGGCGGCGCCTGTGATCGCGGCGCGGTTTCACCGGACGCTGGCCGCGGCAACCGTGGAGATGTGCCGCCTGATCGGAGTGAAACGCGTGTGCCTCACCGGCGGATGTTTCCAGAACTGGCTCCTGCTCGAGCAAACGGCGGCTCGGTTGCGCTCGGCTGGATTTGAGGTGTTTCTGCATCGGCGCGTGCCGCCGAACGATGGTGGACTGGCGCTCGGGCAAGCGGCGATCGCCGCGCGGCTGCGGTAGCTACCTGGCGAGTCCGGGCGTGAGCATCCACTCGAGAGTGGCCGAACCGGGCGCTTCTTTGATATCGAGCACAACCCGGACAATCGCCCCTTTCTTGAACTCGACCTTCAGGCGCGGCGACCCGAGCAGATACGCGGTGAACTCACCGATGTGGGGCTGATGCCCGACGACGAGGACCTCCGCTTCGCCCGCGTGCTTGCGAAGTTCAGCCCAAGCCGAGTCCGGTTCGGCGTCCGGCGAGAGCGCCTTGACGTTCAAAACGGGGCGCGCGCAGCCGAGTTCCTGCGCGGCCATTTCGGCGGTCTGGACCGCGCGCAAAAGCGGACTGCAGAGAATGAGCGATGGCTCGACGCCGGCGCGCGCCGCCCGATGAAGAACGCGGCGGAGTTTATCGCGCCCTTCGGCCGTGAGGGCGCGCTGCGCATCGGCGAGTCCTGTCCGGCGCTCCTCGGCGATGCCATGCCGCAGGAGATCGAGCACCATACAACCGACCTTAGCACTTCGCCGGGCGCCTCAAAACGTAAAGCGCATCTGCAGTTCCAAACGGCGGTTGTTCGCACTTTCAGAGAACACGCCGTTGCCGCTGCCGGAGGGCTGATTGGCTTGTCCGAACAGAGGCGATGCGATGTTGCCGATGATGGGGCCGGGGTTGTTGTGATTCGTCAGGTTGCGAATCTGCATGGACAGGGTCAGGCTGTAGCGCCGGGCTGCTGCGGCGTCTCCGCCCCCGGCCGAACCGAGCGAGAACGGGCTTGCCGTAGCCCCGCGCGCGCCGCCCGCGGGAGCTCCGCTCGGGCTTGCCGGCGCGGGCGCGTGCTCGCCGCTCGACCCGAAAGTAAAGGTCCGCGCGACGCGAAGGTTCAGCATAATCTGCCCCGGTCCGCGGCCGTAGTTGCGCGGAACAAGGCGTGAGCCGGGCGGGGGGTTGGGATCGAAGAGCCCGTAGGACGTGCGGACCACGCCTGGTTTCAAAGGGTCGCTCGAGAACGCAGGCCGCGCGTTGAACAGCGTATCGCCGTAGATGTCGCGCCCCGCCGTGATGTCGAAAGGCGGACCGGTGTTGGCTGTGAGCAACGGGTTGAAGCGCAGGCCCCATTTTGCGGTGAGCGTTCCGCTGATGGAAACACGATTGCGCAGGTCGATGGCCGAGGGTCCGTATTCACCTTCCGCGCTGTAGGGATTAGCGGGAAACGTCTGCAGCCCGTCGGTGTTGCTCATGGCGCGGCCGTAGGCGTAGGAACCGGTGAGCGATAGTTTCTGATTGACGCGCGAGTTCAGATTGACGAGCAGCTGGTTTTGGTTGAAGACGCCCGTGGTCTCCATGAGCGCCACAAATCCCGGGCGGCCGAGCGGATAGCGGCCCGACTCGGGCAGCGGCGCATTGATGTCGCGAGAGCGCAGCAGGTGAAGTCCTCGCGAATTGGCATACGTAACCGCGAGCGTGGTGCCGAGCGGGAGCTGGCGCTCGTACCCTAGCGCCGATTGGACAAGATAGGGAGCGCGCGCGGAAGTGTCGATGCGCTGAATGCTGCTCGGTAGGGCTGTCCCGAGCGCGCCCGGCCCCGGCACGACCGGAAAGAAATCGGGGTTCGAAATGACGAACTGCTGCTGAACGATTCCGTTGTAGCGGCGTGCGGCGAGCAGGTTGGCGAGCGCAAAGCGATCGTAAAAAATTCCGAAGCCGGCTCGAATCACGCTCTTGGGCCGCGCTGATGAAACGGCATGAGGCGCCCAGGCCAGGCCCACGCGGGGCGCGAAGTCGGCGTGGTCGCCGAGATGGCTCTGCACTTCGTAACGGAGGCCGTAGCTGAGTGTGAGGTGCGGCTTCAGCTTCCAATCGTCGCCGGCAAACAAGCCGGCGTCGTACTGGGAGCCCGAAATCGCGGCGACGCCGGTGTTGATCGCGAATTGTGAAGCGCCGCCGCCCGAGTTGCGAATTTCGAGCGGCGAAAGACCCTGGGCGAGGCCGACCAGCGTTCGACGGTAGACCTCGATCGAACTGATGCCTGCACCGTCCTGAGTGACGCCGGCAAAGGTGAAGGTTCCGGCGAAGTTGCGGGGCGAATCGTCCGTCTCCGCCGTGTGCCGGAGACGCACGCCGAAACGGATGGCATGACTGCCGCGCAAGACCGACGTGTAGTTCTGAATCTCGACGTTGTCCTGCGTATTCACCGAGCGTCCGGCGGGATTCCCGCCGCCGTTGAAAGCGCCGAGCACCTGGATCGCGGGGGCCGCCTGATTGGCCTGAACGACGTTGGATGGCCGGAAATACTGCAAGCGGATCTCGTTCACGGCCGAGCCCAGCACGGCCGTTTCGGTCACCTGCACGGTGTGCGACAGCGCATCGTTGTGATAGCCGCGCGAGGCGAGATTCAGGCTTCCGGTGCCGGCGTTGCGGACGATGTCGCGATTGTAGGCGTAGCGGACGCTGAGCGTGTTGGTGGCGCCGAGTTGCCAGTCAACCCGCGGCGTCGCGCCGGTTCGCCGCAGCTCGGCCAACGGCGTATCGGTGAACGGCGTGATGGCGAGCGCGGGGTCGAGCACAAAACCGTTCACCACGTTCCCGTTGTCCACCCATTCGCGGACCATGTTGAGCGCGAAAGAGGCGCGCTTGTTCAGAGGGCCGCTCAAGGTTTCGCGAAGCTCATTCAAATGGAAGGGAGCTTTTTGCGCGGCGTAGGCATTGCGCGAGTTCCATTTGTCGGTGGCGAAGTTGTAGCCGAGGTCAGCGTGCCATTTCTCGGTGCCGGGTTTGGTGAAGATCTCGATCCGGCCGTAGCCGAGCTTGTCGTACTCCGGCGAAAACGGATTTTGATTGATGCGGATTTCGCGAATGGAATTCTTAGGCGGAAGCTGTCCGCCGCTGAACCCGTCGATGAAGAGGGCGCTGCCGTTGGGGCCGGCCGAGGGTCCGGCGAGCGCTTGAAGGTCGGCGGCGAGATCGTCGGGATTATCGGCGAGCGAGTCGAGGTCCGCGCCGCGCAGCACAACCGCGCTCGCGTTTGCCGACGCTTCGGTGCTCACGGCGGGCCGGCCGCTTTCTTCCACCGTTACCTCCTGCTTCGCGCCGGCAACGTTCAGCGCGAGGTCCAGTGAGTGAAGCGAGCCGCCCAGTGTGACGCGGACGGATTCGCGCAGAACCAATCCCGGGGCTGCGGCGTCCACCAGGTAATCCCCCGGCGGAAGGCCGGAAAAAGAGTAGGCGCCGTCGCCGGAGGTTCGCATCGATTTCGTGAGGCCGGCGCCGCGTACGGTCACCGTCGCCGAAGGGATCACCGCGCCGCTTTCGTCCGTCACGCGGCCTCGCAGTTCGACCGATTGAGCCAGCAGCCGGGCACAGGCAAGCACGATTACCAATGCCAATCGCATGAAACTTCAGTCTTTCACATCGACCGGGAGGATTGGTCCGGGCGTAGCGCTCGCCGGATGGAAAAAAAACGGGGCGGCCTGGTCGGGATCGCCGCCAGCTTCTATTCCCGGGCGGTCCCCGTCGGAGACGTAGACATTCTGAATGCCCCAAAACCGCAGCGGCCGGTGATAGATGCCGCTCCAGAAAAGATCGGGATCCACGCCGTGGAGCACGACCACGCGGTCCTTGTTTTCGCCCACCGCCGCGCGGACCTTCTCAACGGCGCGGCGGATTTTCGTGGCGCGGTCGTGGAACGATTGAGCGTTTATCCACGCAATGGGCACTCCGACGCCGAGCGCGGCGACGAGAACGATCGTAGCCGCGATTCGCTGCCCGGCTCCGGCGCGCCATCCGGCGATGAACGCCCACGCACCCCACATGGCCAGAGCAAAACGAGGGACCGCGAGATAGTACTCGCTGATGTGATTCCGAAGCGGCAGAAAAGGCGCTAACGCCGCCAGGAACCACAGGGCAAAAAGGGCGGCGGTTCGTCGCCCGCGCCACAGCTCCGAAATCAGAAATCCGAGGAGCCCGGCGGTGAGCAGCACCGTCAGCGCGCTGCGCCAGATGGAAGGATGAATCTGAAAATGGATGAGTTGATTCGGGCCCATGGCGAGTTTCCAGTAAGCCCAGAGCGTCGTGGCCATGCTCGTGTCCCAGTGGAGGCGGTACGGTTCAGCGGCGGACACGGGAGCGGCCCAGAGGTGAGCGGCCAGGTACAGCGCCGCGGCCACAAACATTGGCAACACGGTCCTGACCAGTTTGGGCGCCAAAGTCAGGGCATAGGCGAGAGCGAGCGCCGGATAGACGACGTTCTGCTCGGTGACGAGAAATCCTGCCAGAAACAGCAGCCACTGGGCGGCAAGATGGCGCGGAGCCCCGCTTTCCGAGTACCGGATCAACTGATCGAGCGCCGCGAGCATGGTGGCAGCCAGCAGCAGTTCGTGGAAAGGCGAAGCCCAGGCCATGACCACGCCGACAGCGCCGCTCGCCATCCACAGCATGGCGGCCCAGATCCCGGCGGCGGCGGAGCCGGTAATGCGCTCGGTGACGCGTTCGGTGAGAAGCACCACCGCGCAGAAGGTCAGGAACGAGAGAATGCGGAACGGCACCGGGTTCACGCCGAACCATGCGCGGAGCACGAGAAACGGAACACGCTCGCCCAATGTGCGGACGGTGCCTTGGGCCATCGGCTCAAAGAGCGCCTGAAGCAGCCCGTGCGGGGTGGCGGCCATGTCGAGCAGGCCAAGCCAGGCGAAGTCATCCTTTTGGAACCAGGCGGTTAAACCGGGCCAGAACAGGATCAATCCGGCAAAAAGCGGCAACAGGCGAATCAAGTCGCAAGTATGGCACGCATGCACGACTTTGATACGCTGTAAGGTCGAACCCAGTTAGTTCGAACCCTGATCGTGCCGCGGCGGATTCGACAGCGGCGCACCCCCGGAAGGACTCATTATGGAAATCGTCAAAGTAGCTGGCAGAGAAATACTGGACTCACGCGGCAATCCGACAGTGGAAGCCGACGTTGTGCTTGCCGATGGTTCACTCGGACGCGCAGCTGTTCCCTCAGGCGCATCGACGGGCGAGCACGAAGCGGTGGAACTTCGCGACGGAGACAAGGGCCGTTATCTCGGCAAGGGCACGCTGACCGCGGTCGCCAACATCAACAACGAAATCGCCAAAGCGATCGACGGAATGGACGCCGACGATCAGATCGCGCTCGACTATTGCATGATCGAGCTCGACGGTACGCCGAACAAGGGCCGTCTGGGCGCGAACGCGATTCTGGCGGTTTCGATGGCCGCCGCGCGCGCCTCGGCCGATTCTCACGGGATGGCGCTCTACCGGTACCTGGGCGGCGTGAATGCGAACCTGCTGCCGGTACCGATGATGAACATCCTGAACGGCGGCGCTCACGCGGACAATTCCGTCGATCCGCAGGAGTTCATGATCGCTCCTTACGGCGCATCGAAGTTCTCCGAGGCGCTGCGCATGGGCGCGGAGGTGTTCCACACGCTCAAGGGCGTGCTCAAAAAGCGCAATTACTCGACCGCGGTGGGCGACGAGGGCGGCTTTGCGCCGAACCTGAAGTCCAACGAAGAGGCGCTCGAGGTGGTGATGGAAGCCATTACGAAGGCCGGCTACAAACCGGGCGAGCAGATCGGCATCGCGCTCGATCCGGCTTCGAGCGAATTCTACGACGCGGCGAAGAAGAAGTACGTGTTCAAGAAATCGGACAAGAGCGAGCGCTCGAGCGAACAGATGGTCGAATTCTGGGCCGGCTGGGTGAAGCAATATCCGATCGTTTCGATCGAGGACGGCATGGCCGAAGACGATTGGAACGGCTGGAAAGCCATGACCGATGCGCTCGGCTCGAAGATTCAGCTGGTGGGCGACGATCTGTTCGTCACCAACTCCAAGCGCCTCGCCATGGGCATCGAAAAGAAGATCGCCAATTCGATCCTCGTGAAGGTGAATCAGATCGGGTCGCTCACCGAGACGCTCGAGGCGATGCGCATGGCGTTCAACGCCGGGTATACGGCCATGGTTTCGCACCGTTCGGGCGAGACCGAGGATTCCTTCATCGCCGACCTGGCGGTGGCCACCGGCGCCGGGCAGATCAAGACCGGCTCGGCGAGCCGCACCGACCGCATCGCGAAATACAACCAGTTGCTGCGCATCGAAGAAGAACTCGGCTCGGGCGCGCAGTTTGCCGGACGGAAGGCGTTTAAGCAGTGACCTTGCTCAAACCGAAGCAGCTCAAACCGCTCGTGCTCACCATTCTCGACGGCTGGGGATTTTCTCCGGCCGTCGAGGGCAACGCCATCCTGGCCGCGCGCAAGCCGTCTTATGACAGCCTGCTCGCCGAGTATCCGAACACGCTGGTCCACACCTCCGGCCCTTACGTCGGGCTGCCCGAGGGGCAGATGGGCAACAGCGAGGTGGGACACCTGAACATCGGCGCGGGCCGGGTGATTTACATGGACGTGACGCGGATCGACCTGATGATCGCTTCCGGCGAGTTCGGGCGTAATCCGGTGATCGTCGATCTGATGAAGCACGCGCGCACTCACCGCCTGCACCTGATGGGTTTGTGCAGCGACGGCGGTGTTCACTCGCTGCTCACGCATCTCTACGCGATTGTCCGCGCAGCGCGCGAGCAGGGTGTCGAACAGGTGTTCCTCCACTGCTTCATGGACGGCCGCGACACTCCGCCCGAAAGCGGCGCTGAGTTCGTCGAACAGATCCAGCGCGAGTTGCGGAACATCGGCCTGGGGAAGATCGCTTCCGTGTCGGGCCGCTACTACGCGATGGATCGCGACAAGCGCTGGGAACGCGTGGAACGGGCTTTCGGCGCCATGGTGCTCGGCAACGGCGAAAAGGCGACGGACCCCGTCGCTGCCGTCAAGCGCAGCTACGAAAAGGGCGTCACCGACGAGTTCATCGAGCCGGTCACCATCGTCGACTCGCGCAACGAGCCGGTGGGTTTGATTCGCGACGACGACGCCTGCATGTTTTTCAACTTCCGGGCGGACCGGGGGCGCGAGATGACCATGGCGCTCACCGATCCCGCGCTCGAACGTCCGTCGCGCTCGCTCGCGCCGAAGAACCTGAAATTCGTCACCATGACGCAGTACGACAAGACGTTTCAGGCGCCTTTCGTGCTGCCGCGCGAACATCCCGACAACATTCTGGCCAACGTCATGGCGCAGCTCAACTGGCGCAACATGCGCATCGCCGAGACGGAGAAATACGCGCACGTCACCTACTTCTTCAATGGCGGCGCGGAGAAGCCGTACGCCGGCGAAGACCGCGAAATGATCGCCTCTCCGAAGGTCGCCACCTACGATCTGAAACCGGAGATGAGTTCCGAGGGCGTTACGGATGCGGCGGTGAAAGCCATCGAGCAGGGCGGCTTCGACGTCATCGTGATGAACTACGCCAACGCCGACATGGTGGGGCACTCGGGCAAGATGGAGCCGACCGTGCGCGCGGTGGAAGCCGTGGACGCCGGCCTCGGGCGCATCTACCAGGCGCTTCGCAATCACGGCGGAAGCTGGATCATCACCGCCGATCACGGCAACGCCGAGACCATGATCGACCCGGTGACCAAGGGTCCGCACACTTACCACACGACGAATCCGGTGCCGTTCATCGTGGTCAACGAGGACCGGCATCCGCTTGCGCCGAACGGAGCGCTGCAGGATATCGCGCCGACGATTCTCGGCATTCTGGGAGTCGAGCAGCCCAAGGAAATGAAGGGCCGCGACCTGCGCCTTCCTCGCTAGTCGAGGCGGAACGCGGCCATCTCTTCGCCGTTTCTGACCAGCAGGACCGGACCGGCGAGCACGGGATGGTTCCACGTCTTTCCGTCGAGCGCCTTCATCCGGCCCAGCTCGCGGAAGCTTGCGGGCGATGCCTCAACCAGAGCGACATCGCCTTCCTCGGAGAGCACGAGCAGCAGGTCCTGATCGGCAACCAGCAACATCTGGCCGTGCCCGTAACGGCCGCCTTTCCAGGCTCGCGCGCCGGTCTGAAGATCGATGCAGGAAAGGATCGCGCCGTCGAAACCGAAGGCGTGATCCTTGTGCACGACCAGGTCGTTGAAAAATGGCTTCAGACCGGTAGAGGTCCACTTTTCGTCCACCGTCCACGCGTCGCCCGAGAGAGCCACCGCCAGCCGGCGGGTTCCGGCGCCTCCCGACGTGCTCCCGGTTGTGATCAGCATGCCGCCCGGCGCAAGCACCGGTTGGAGAATGGTTGCTCCGGGCCAGGAGTGTTTCCAGAGAACCTTGCCGTCGGCCGGCGCGATGCCGCTCGCGCCTTCATCGCTGAGCATCACGATTTGAGGGACGCCTTCGAACGTGAGCAGGTGGGGCGATGAATAGCTTCCCTTGCCGGTCGGCTGCTGCCAGCGTGGTTGGCCGTTGGCCGCATCATAAGCGGCGAGGCGGCTTGAAGCGGCGACAATCACAAGATCGCCGTGCACCAGCGGCGATGCCGAAAATCCCCACGCCGGAATCTTCGCCCCCGTTTCCCCGGCTACGTTGTGCGACCAGACCACCGCACCCGTGCGCGCATCGAGAGCGTTCAGAATCCCCGTTGCGCCGAAGCTGTAAACGAGCCCGCCGGAGAGCGTCGGCGTGGCACGCGGACCCGCTCCTCCTTCCGACTCCCAGAAACGCGCGGCGTCTTTGTGAGTCCAAACGGGCTCTCCGGACGACTGGCGGTAACAGGTGACCAGTTCCGAGTCGCCGCGCTGCTCCTGCGTATAAATCAGTCCGTCGTGAACGGCGAAGGAAGACCATGCCGGACCAACCTTGCGGCGCCAGATTTCCTTCGGCCCATGAGCGCGCCAGTCCGTACCAATGCGCACACCGCGCACCACACCATCGCGTAAGGGTCCGCGAAAACCGGGCCAGTCGGCGTGCGGCGACAAATCGGCAGCGGGCGGAATCGGAGTTGCTTTCGGAAGCTCGGCTTCCGGCTGTTTCGGCGCGGGAGCAGGCTCGGGCGCGGCCAGCGGCGGCGTAGGCACCGGCGCGTGTGCAATCAGCATCTGTTCGGCGCTGGCCGACCAGCGAAAAGCGAATTGCGAAAATCCATCGCCCGTCACGCCTTCCGTGCGCAGAACTACGAAGCTCGCGCAGGCGAGCAACACGACGGCGGCCAAGCCCGCGAGCCTCCAGCGGCCCGGTTGCGCGCGGGTTGCAACGGCCCAGACCACAAGCGCCATGCACATCACGGGAATCGCGTAGATGTAAAAGAGCATGCCCATGCCGGCCCTTTGCAGGGACTTGTCGAGGAGCGGCCGAAGGGCAGGCACAACGGCGGCCAACAGCACGGGAACGCCGATCCGCTCAAGCCATGACGCGCGGCTGAAGAACAGCCACCAGACCAGAATAGCGGCGGCGCCCGCGACTTCCGCCGCCATGCCGGCAATCATCCAATCGGCGTTGAGGCTCGGCAATCCGAACCGAAGCAGCCATTGCAGGACAACGGCGGCGATACCAGGCCAGAGGCGGAGTTGCTTGGCGCCAGGGTGCATGAGGGGAGATACGTTTAAAAGTTCCAACAAGTTCCGCGGTCAAGGGTTGCTTAATCTTCGCCGTCGCTTCGCCTGCGGGTCAGGAGGAAGCGTGTAACCGGCCGGCGGAGAAACCGGCTCATAGGCCAGAGGCGGATGGGGAGCCAGCGAAGCTTGCATGACGTGCTCCGGGCTGTCGTTTCTGAGCCGCCAGGTGATGACGCGCTGCACCTGCCGCAGGGTTTCCACCACCGTGTCGCCCGCAGCGTGCCGGTCCCAAAGACAGATGAATCCGTTACCCGGATGGACGTTGGGATGCAACACCGGGCGCTCCAGAAACGCTTCGAGCGGCACGGCGGGGTAATACTCGGGGAAATTCAGGCGAAGGTCGTGAACCCGCGCAATCAAGCCGCCCCCGAGATAAGCCGGCGTGTCCAGAAGCCGGACAAGCGCCGCGTCGCCGGACCACGCGAGCAGTTCGAGACGGCCGGGGTTGGCGGCGGCCAGTTGGTCGAGAAAGCGCCGTTCGGCGGCGATGCGGCGGGTGCGTAGATCGCTCATCGGCGGCTACTCGAGCGGCGCGTAGCGGGCGTCTCGCAAACGGTCCGCAATCCAACCTGCGCGCGGATGGCCGGATTGGGCCAGTGCGCGAATTTCGCGCTCGATATCGTACTCGACGCGGCGCACCCAGCAGTTTCCGTCATCGACGATCAGGTAAGAAGCCCGCGGGTCGCCGTCATATGGCAGGCCGACGCTGCCGGTGTTGGCAACCGTGAGATCGCCCATCGCGCGGACAAACGGCGCGTGAATGTGGCCGTAGACGACAACCGGCGTGCCGAGCCTCCCATACACGGAGCGAAACTCGCTGTCGGCCGCCCCGGCCAGCGGCGACTTCCAGAGGTCGTCCGGACTCGCATGAACCAGCCCGATCCCGTGTGCGGTGAGCGTCATGGGCAGCGTTTGCAGCCAGGCCAGACGCTCGGGACCCAGCGCCTCGGCCGTCGCGGGCGCACTTTCGTCGAAAACAAATCTCCAAAGCGATTCGAGCGCCGGCGTGCGCGCGATGAAGGCATCCTTGAGCTCCGGGCGCCAGAGCATCTCGTCGGTATTGCCCATTACGCCCCGCCACCCGCGGTCACGCACGGTGTCGACGGCTTGAGCCGCATGGCAACCGCTCGCGGCCAGGTCCCCGAGATGAATCACTTCGTCCGGCGCCTGATCGCGCAAATCGGCCAGCACAGCCTCGAGCGCCGAGAGGTTCCCGTGAATATCGCCCAGAACCGCGATGCGCATCGCGACTCAGCCGTTGGTTGCGATAGTGGACACGCGAAGCACGTCGTTGGGCTTCACGCCCTGCTGCGGCAGCCCGACCGAGAAATCGAGCGATTGCCCGTTCCACACCACCTGCGGCTCCCCGTCGCCCTGCAGCACGTCGCCGCGTTCGCGCAGGTCGTAGAGGATCTCGTTCAGGACATTATCGAGCACCTCCTGATCGTCGATGTCGACGTTGTACTTCGTCTCCCCGCGGACCGTATCGAAATAGATTTGGTATTTCGGCATAGACCCCTCGTCATGCAATGAATGTCTTGAGCGCGGCCGGCAATTCGGCGAGCCGCCAACCACAACGGGTACACTCGCCGTTCGCGTCGTCCCAGCAATCGCGGCACTGTGGACGCCCGCATTTCGGGCAATTGCGCAACTCCGCTTCCGGGCTGCCCGCCTGGCACAGGTTGCAGCGTCCGTGCGGAGTAGCCGGGCCGAACGTACGGTCCCACCAGCGTCCGTCGGGCGCAAGCACCGGCACGCGATTTTGAACACACAGCCGGCAACGAAGCTTGTTGAAGTCCCAGCACCGCTCCTCGCAGACCAGCAGACCGCAGCGCGGGCAGTTGAACGAAACCTCGCCCGCCAATCGCTTGGCGCACAGATTGCAGCGGGCGGTGCTCCGGTTGCGCCACCAGATCAGCGCGATCATCACCGCGCATGCGGCCAGCGGACAGAGTCCGAGAAGCGTGTCGTTGTGACGAGCCAGCACGGCCAGAGCGACGCCGATGACGCTCGCGCCGACGGTACCGCCGATCAGCCACCCGGAACTGACCTCCACTTCGAAGAACTTCAGGACGCCCAAGGCGGCGAAGGGCAGGGCGAGCGCCACGGCGAGAGCAATCCACGGGCCCCCGAAAATGCTGAAGAACTGCAGCAGCGTCATCACAAAGACGGCGGCGGCGACAGTGGTGAGAGCGCGCGAAGTCATTTCGAGGTCTTGACCTGAATTGTATAACGATGGTCCGGCGGCAAGCCGAGCGATTCGGGCCGCAGGGGTTGCGGCCCCGCTCGGTCGAGGGATTCGAGGGGCAGCGGCCGCCCGCCGCATTGCGGGCAGGATGCGCGCCTCAAGCGCGCCACTCTCACCATCGGCCGCCACTCGAATCCGCACGCCAGGCACCGCGCGCGAGTCGAGATGGGCCATTCCCATCGTGCTTCCTCGTTCGCGGAAAGCGCTCCGGCGAAGGTTTCGGGAATGGCGCCGAGGCGCCCGGCCTGATTCGCATGGAAGGGGCACGCGTCGCTTTTGGCAAGCGAAATCGGCTCGGACACCTCGCCGCCGCGCCACTCGCGGGAGACCGACCCGGCCAGCCTCGTTTGAGCAAGCGCCGTCATTAGTCCGGCGGTCGCTTCGGCCGTCCGCCTTAAACCGGCAAGCGTGCCCGTTGCCGGAATCGATTCATCAGCGGCGCCGCAGGGATGCGGCAGGCTCTGCCATTCGATCAGCAGTTCGCGCCGCCGCGCGGCGGAGAGACGGCATCCGAAGCAGGCCGCGTCGAACCCGGCAAACCAGGAAGCGCGCCCGATGTTCGTGCCGAGACCTCCGTCGCAGACCGGAATGTCGAGGCGAGTCCCGATCCGCGCCATCTCGAGGCGAGCCGAGTCGCGGTCGACGCAACCAAAGATTACCCGGCAGCGTTGCAGCGGGCCCCAACCGGCGTCGGCAATCTCGCAGCGCATCGCGGAAACACGGAGCCCGGGCGCGAGTTCGAGCGCCCGTTCGGCGGCTGCCTCCACCTTCGCGCGCCCAAGGTCCGAAGGCCGGTAAAAAGCGGAATGCCGCAGGTTGGATGACTCGAGCGTGTCGGGATCGATGAGCAGCAACTCCCGCGCTCCGCCCAGCGCAAGCGTGCGGAGAAGTTCGCTGCCCAGCGCGCCCAGGCCCACAATCGCGGCCGGCTCTGCGCCCCAATCCGTTTTTTCGCGGTTCTTTGTCAACGATGCTGCCCGATTCCGTATATCATTGTGAAACTAGTTGGCTGTTTGATTCACTCTTACTTTGGATCGTGAACCGAGGAGACAGGATGTTCCGCTCACCCATCGTCCGACAGCCTGCCGCGTGGCTCGGCATTGCCATGCTGCTTCAGATTTCAATTCTGGCGCAAAGCGGCGGGCTTACGATCAACATTCTGGAGGGGGATGACACGATCGTCAACGTCCGGCAGCGCGTGAGCCGCGAGGCCATCATTCAGGTGGAGGACGAGAATCACAAGCCCGTGGCCGGCGCCTTCGTCACTTTTAGCGCGCCGGGACGGGGGCCAAGCGTCAGTTTTGTGAACGGCAGCAATACCATCACCGCCACGACCGATGCTCAAGGCCGCGTGGCCATGCAGGGCATCACGCCGAACAAAGCGGCCGGAAAATTTGAGATCCGCATCAGCGCGTCGAAGGACGGCAAGACCGGCTCGCGCGTCCTCACCCAAACCAACGTGGCCGCGGCTGCCGGCGCCATTTCGGCCAAGACCCTGCTGATTCTGCTGGCGGTCGGCGGAGCGGCGGGAGGCATTGCAGCAGGGCTCTCCGGTCGCGGCAACGGCACTCCGGCGCCCGTCAACACGGGTGTAGTGCTGGTGCCGGGCAACCCCACCGTCGGACCTCCGCGTTAAATCGGTGCATCCATGAAGACGACTTTGCTGACGCTTTTTTCCCTTGCCGCCTGGGGCCAAAACGCCTCGGTTCCGATCGCTGGATATTTGATGGACGGCGCAGCGGTCCGCCCGATTGTCGGCGTGCCGGGCGCCTCTCATCAGGGCGCGCCGCTCACTCTGCCCGACGACCTGAGGATTCTGCGGCTCGGCCCCGCATCGGCGGTCGCGCTCGGCGTTTCGGCCGGCTCGGGCGCGGCTTTGCTGTACGACCTCGAATCCGGCTCCCGGACCATGCTCGACCGCGCGCGCCCGAATTCAACCGCGGGCGTCTTCAGTCCGCTTGGCACGGCGCTCGCGTTGAGTTTCGACGACGGGTGGACGCAGGTTTTCGCGCGCAGCGGCGATCAATGGAATCTCACCACCGAGTTTTCGACTTCCGCCACGGCCATCGCCGTCTCGGATGATGGTGGATCTGCGCTGCTGGCCGAGCCCGGCGGATTGACGCTCCGCAACGCAAGCGGCGTCGCCGTGGTCGCGCCGGCCGCGAAGGCCTTCACATTCCTGGCCGGGTCAAACACGCCCGCCTATGTGACGGGATCGCGGCTTCAAGCGGGCGAAGTCTCCTTCGATCTCGGTGAGGACAGCGTGTCGTACCTGCTCGCGAGCCCGCGCGCTTCCACCCTGTTGCTGGCGCGCGCCGACGGACGAGTGGCGACGTTCGACGACCACCTGCAGCAGTTGTTCACGGCGAGTTGCGATTGCCCTGTCAACGGGCTCGATTCCGCCGGACGGCCGGGTACCGTAAGATTGCTCGCCGACACCGGCGGCATTCTCTGGCTGGCGGATGCCGCCGCCGGCAACCCGCTCTACTTTGTTCCCGCACTGCGCGACGCGAGTGCTCAGTAACCGGAGGCCTGAAACGTGCGAATCGCGATCAAACTGACGGCAGCTTTGGTGGCTGTGGCCGCGTGGGCGCAGGTAACGCCCACCATCACGCCGGCTACCGCCAACCAGAACGCCTATATCGGCGTCCCGTTCACACTCACCTTCGGCTGCACCGGATGCGGAACCATCTCGAGCTGGGCGCTCAACACCGGCAACGTGCCGGGCCTTACTTTCAGCCCCAACGGCGTTCTGTCGGGCACTCCCACCACCGCCGGATTCTACGGGATCAACCTCGGGCCCAAGAACCCCGTCGGGAACTTCTACGCAACCCGGGATTACCTGATCATTGTCGACAATCAACTCGTCATCACCACCCCGGCGAACCTCGGCCCCTACACCGCCACCGCGCCCATCAACTTCACCGTCCAATCGAACGTGGGCACAATCACCGGGGTGTCGGGACTGCCCACCGGCTTGACAGCCACGGTCGGCACAGGAGGCACAATCGTTTCCGGTTCCGTCGCTACGCCGGGCACCTATAACTTCACCGCGACGGCGTTTTACAGCAGCCAGGCCGGCACCCAACAGGTGACCAAGCAATTCTCTTTGGTGGTCGTCCCGGTGCCGGTTGTCAGCGGCAATTTTCCGCAGGCTGAAGTCGGCGTTCCCTATTCGGGCGGACTCTCAGCCGTTCAGGGCATCACGCCTTACACGTTCTCCATCGGACAACTCGGCGCATTACCGGCGGGAACGCAACTGAACGCCGCCACCGGCGCGGTTACGGGAACACCAACCACTGCGGGAACCGCAAATTTCCAGGGCCGCGTCACCGATGCGCAAGGCGTAACCACGTCCTCGCCGTTCGCCATCAATGTCGCGCCGGCTTTCGCCATCACCACCACCGGTTTGAGTTTCGGAATCACCGGGCAATTCTACAGCGCGACCATCACCACCACGGGCGGCGTGGGCCCGCCCGTGTTCAGCTACACGTCCGGCCCCGGCTTCCTGAGCCTGAACAGCGCGACCGGCGTTCTTTCCGGAACACCGAATGCCGCCGGAATCTTCACCGTCACCGTCACGGCGCAGGATGCGCTGGGCGCGGTTCGCTCGGCTAGCTTCCCGCTCACCATCTACCCGGCGCCGGTGATTGCCGCCAACCTGCCGCAGGGAGAGGTGGGAGTGCCCTACGCCGGCAGCCTGAACGGCTCGCAGGGGCGTCCGCCGTTCCGTTATTCGGCCAGCAATCTGCCGCCGGGCCTGGCGCTTGATCAGAACACAGGTGCGATCACCGGCACGCCCACCGCGGCCGGAGCCTACACGGTTCGCGCCAGCGTCATGGATCAAAACGAGACCACCGCGACTCAAAGCTTCATCCTGAACATCGCGCCCCAGGTCTCGATCGCAACGGTCGACCTGCCGGACGGACAAGTGAACACCGGCTACAGTTCCGGACTCGCGGCCGCCGGTGGCGTTCCGCCCTACACTTGGGCCATCACTTCGGGCGCATTGCCGGCCGGACTTACGCTGTCCTCCACCGGTGCGATCAGCGGGACTCCAACCAGCCAGGCACCCTCGTTCTTCACCGTCCAGGTGACGGACAGTTTAGGAGCCACGGCGTCCCGTTCGTTCAGCATCGGAATCTCTTCGGCCATCGTAATTCTCACCAGTTCGCTGCCGAACGGAGTTACGGGCGTCGCCTACAGCGCTCCGCCCATCAGCGCCAGCGGTGGATCGTCGCCCTACGCATTCTCGGTTTCGCAAGGTTCCCTGCCCGCCGGGCTCACGCTTTCGACGGCAGGCCTCATCACCGGAACACCCACGGCCGCCGGGACGTCGAATTTCGTGATCACGGCGACGGACCTCAACCAGCGATCGGCAAGCCGGGCATTCAGCATCACCATCTCGTCTACGCTCACCATCACCACCACCAGCATTCCCGCGGCGGTTGTGGGCTCGCCGTACACGGTCACCTTCAGCGCGGCGGGTGGAACGCAGCCCTACTCGTGGTCGAGCGGAGGCACTCTGCCGCCCGGCTTCACCTTCTCCGGCGGAACGCTCAGCGGCGCCCCGCAGGCCCCCGGATCCTCGAGTTTCAGCGTATCCGTGACCGACGCGCGCGGCGCGAACGACACCCGCAATTTCACCCTGGTGGTCAATCCCGCTCTATCCATCACCACCAATTCGCTGGCGCGCGGCGCCGTCGGCACAGCCTACGCGGACGCCGTCTCGGCGAGCGGTGGAACGCCACCCTACACCTTCTCCGCAGCCTCGCTGCCGCCCGGGCTGAGCCTGACTCCGGACGGCAACATCACCGGCACGCCAACCACCGCGGGAACCAGCAACGTAAACTTCACGGTGAGCGACGGCGTGCGGACCGCCTCGAAGACGCTCGCCATTATCATCGGAGCGCCGCTTCAGTTCCCACCGGCAACGCTGCCGGTTGGCCAGCGCAACAATGTCTACAGCGCCACTCTCGGCGCGACCGGCGGCGTTACACCGTATTCGTTCTCGCTCGCGGGCGGATCACTGCCGCCCGGACTCTCTCTTGCCGCGGACGGTTCCATCACGGGAACGCCGACCACCATCGGTTCGAGCAATTTCACCGCTCGCGTCACGGACGCCGCCAAACAGTCGGCTACTCAAAGCTTCACCATTCGCGTTGTCGACGCGCCGGTGATCAACACGGCGAGCCTGCCGGACGGAACAGTGGGTGTCGATTACAGCGCGTCGCTCGATGGCTCAGGCAATGCGCCGCTTGCGTGGTCGGTTTCCGGAACGCTGCCGCCCGGGCTCTCGTTCTCCGGGTCCACCATTTCGGGCAAGCCCACCACCGCGGGCACCTACCCGATCACCGTATCGTTGAGCGACGCCAATCAGCAAACCGTGTCGAAGGCTCTCAGCATCCGCATCGGATTGCCGAACCTGCCGCCCGTCACCATTACCACCACGGCGTCCGGCACCCAGACCAACTTCGGCGTGACGCTCGGCCAGACTTTCCCGGTCGACCTCACCGGCACGGCAACGCTCAGCTTCCAGCCCGACAGCGGGCCCGGCGATCCCGATATCGTGTTTGCCAACGGCACGCGAACGGTGAATTTCCGCATTCCCGCGGGTCAATCCGCAGGCTCCGGCTCGGCCACCGATCCGCTCGCCTTCCAGACCGGCACTACCTCGGGCCGCATCACGATTACCGTCGTGCTCAACGCCGGCGGCCAACCGCTCAATCCGAATCCCGCCGCGACGCGTGTGATCACGATCGACCGCGCCGCCCCGGTGATCACCAGCGTGACCATCAACCGCTCGGCGTCCGGCTTCGACGTCGTGATAACCGGCTACTCGAACACCCGCGAAATCACCGGGTCGACGTTCCAGTTCACCGGCAGCAACCTCACAAATGCCAGTGTGCCGGTCACGGTCGGTCCGGTGTTCCAGTCCTGGTACGCGGGAACCGCTTCGTCGCCCTTCGGCACGCAGTTCAAACTCACCGTGCCGTTCTCGTTCTCACAAGGCGGCATCAGCTCCCTCACAAGCGTACAGGTCACGCTGACGAATTCAGTGGGTTCCTCGTCGCGATCGGCGAATTTCTAGGGAACAGTTTTCGGAATGGCGTGGGCATCCCGTGGATGCTCACGTCAACCCTCGGATTTGGCGCCGGCGTGCGCCCGCGACTACCAGTTGGTTCGCTCGACGAAAACCGGAGGCTCGTACGTGCGCCCCTCCGCCGCCCGGCGTTCCTCCCGCTTAACCGACCACAGCGCGACAGGACCGAGCAGTTCCGCCGACAAGCCCGACAACGGACCAAGCGCGCGATGAAAGTCCTCGCGTAGGTCGTTGATTCGGCGGCTGACCGCTGCGTTCGTACGCAGCAGTTTCTGTTCCATGGCCCAGAGCAGGCTCGCGTATACGAATCGCAGCGTCCGCGCTTCGGCTTCAAACCTCCGCCGGATGCGCGCGTCGGCGTGTTGACCGTAGCGCTTCCACCCTTCAAAAGTCGTGCGGCAGATGCGATAGAGGCTCGGGCCGTTCACCTCGAAATCGCGCCGGAAGGCGTAATCGAGGAAGCGCTTCGAATCCTCGCGCGAGATGGCCGGGTGCTCGAAGTTGAATTGATACTGGCCGTGAATGTCGGCCAGGTCGACGTCCACCAACTTGCCGTTGCGCCGCGTCTCTTCATAGAGCGGAGTGCCCGGCACGGGCGTGTACAGCATGAACTGATGGAAATCGGTGTTGTGCCGGACCGCGTAGTCGATCTCTTCCTGTATGTTGCCCGGCGTGTGATGCTCCAGGCCGACGATGGTCGAACCCAGCACGCGGATTCCGTTCTCTCGCAGCACGCGCGTCATGGCGATGGTGTCGACGCCGTTCAGTTTCGAATAGGTGGACTTCGGCGACTCGAGCCCCATCCAGATCCAGGTAATGCCGAGCTCGATCAGTTCTTCGGTGGTGTAGAGCCGGATCGCGTTCGCCGAAGAGAAGACGTTGAACTCCCAGCTCTTGTTCTCCTGCTTCATGCGCTTCAGCAGCGCCAGGGCGCGCGGGCGGTTGAGCAGGAAGTTCTCGTCCATCACAAAGAACGATCGCGTGCCGAGCGCCTTCTCGGCGTCGAGCATCACTTCAAACAGATCGTCGCCGTTCGTGATGAAGTCGATGTGCTTCCCTTTTCCGCCGAAGAACGACGAGGTGGTGCAGAAATTGCACCCCATCGGACATCCGACCGAGGGAATGATGGTCGCCGCCGTGGGAACGCTTTCCGGAATCGGAATGCCGAGCACGCGGCGCCCGAACGCCGACCGGATGTGGGGGTGCTTGAGCGGCGCGTTCGGATCTTCGCCCAGGTGCCGCCGCATCCACGAGATTCCCTCGCCGCGTACGAAATGATCGGCATCCACCATCTGCTCGATACCCGGAACGGCGGTGACGTGCCCGCCGATCACAATCTCGGAATGCGGCGAGAGTTCGCGCACCATGCGGCACATCTCGCGCACCTTGCCGATGTTCACGATGATCGACGAGATCCCCACCGTGTCGTAGCGGTGCGTCTTCAGTTCGCGCTCGAAATCCTCGCGCGAAGGAAAATCGAGCACCGTGCAGGGAGCCTGGATGTTGGCCTGAATCATCAGAATGCCCCAGGAACGGTGGAACATGCGCAGCGAAAATGCGCCCTGCTCGCGCGTCACCTGGTTGTGGTAAAGCTCCATCGGGTTGATGGATCGGCTTCCGAACGGATCGTCCTGTGCGTAGGGACCAAAGACGGAGCTCAGCAAGACACGTTTCGGCATATGGAGTACATCGGGTCCTTTTATCTTTAGAATAACGGCCGGAGGCGCCGGGGAATGTAATTTCTTTGTAATTACGTCCGCCAATCCGGGCACCGCCGTTCGGGGTGGTACGATTTTGGGAAATGCGCTTCGCCATTGCCGCCCTCGCCCTGTTGTGTTCCGCAACCGCCGCCGACTACGGAGCGCTCCGCTGGCGCATGATCGGCCCGTTCCGCGGCGGGCGCACCGTTGCCGCCGACGGAGTGCCTTCCCAACCCGGCACCTTCTACGTCGCCGTGAACAATGGCGGCGTGTGGCGCACCACCGACTACGGCCGCACCTGGAATCCGCTGTTCGACGACCAGCCCACCGGGTCCATCGGCGCGCTCGCCGTAGCGCCCTCGAACCCCGACATCATTTACGTCGGCAGCGGCGAAGGCCTGCAACGGCCGGATCTTTCCGTCGGCGACGGCATGTTCAAATCCACCGACGCCGGAGAAACCTGGCAGTTCCTCGGTCTCAAGGATGCCCAACAGATTTCCGCGCTCCTTGTCGATCCGCGCAATCCGGATCGTGTCTTCGCCGCAGTGCTCGGTCATCCCTACGGCCCCAACGCCGAGCGCGGCGTCTTTCGGACCACCGACGGCGGCGTCACCTGGAAAAAGGTCCTCTATAAGGACGAGAACACCGGCGCCGTCGATCTCGCCTTCGACCCGCGTGACGCCAACACCGTCTACGCCGTGCTGTGGCAGGCGCGCCAGGGCCCCTGGGAGAACGGTCAATTCTCCGGCCCCGGCAGCGGATTGTTCAAATCCACCGACGGCGGCGACACGTGGAAGCCGCTCACCCAGGGCCTGCCCTCCTTCGCCGCCGACCAGTTGGGCCGCATCGGAATCGGCATCGCGCCGTCCAAACCGGACCGCATATACGCCCTCGTCGAAGCGCGCACCTGCGGCGTCTTCCGTTCCGAAGATGCCGGCGCCACATGGGCTCGCATCAACAGCGAGCAGCGCGTGTGCGGCCGCGGCTCCGATTTCGCCAACATTCGCGTCGATCCCAAAAACCCCGACATCGTCTACAGCGCCAACACGTCCACCTATAAGTCCACCGACGGCGGCAAGACGTTCCACGCGTGGCGCGGCGCTCCCGGCGGCGACGATTACCACACCGTCTGGATCGACCCGAATAACTCCAAGGTGATCCTGATCGCCGCCGATCAAGGCGCTATCATTACCGTCAACGGAGGCGAGACCTTCAGTTCCTGGTACAACCAGCCGACCGCGCAGTTTTACCACGTCATCACCGACAACCGCTTCCCCTATTGGGTTTACGGCGGACAGCAGGAAAGCGGTTCAGCCGGCGTCGCCTCCCGCGGCGACAACGGCGCCATCACCTTCCGCGAGTGGCGCACCGTCGGCGTCGAAGAGTACGGCTACGTTGCGCCCGACCCGCTCAATCCCAATTTCATCTACGGCGGCAAACTGTCGCGCTACGACATGCGCACCGGCGACGTTCAGCAGGTGGGACCCTCGGGTCGAGGCGGACGGCGCGGCGGCGACTACCGCTTTCTGCGCACCGCTCCCGTCCTGTTCTCGCCCGTCGATCCTCACATCCTCTACCTGGCCGGGAACGTGCTGTTCAAGACCAGCAACGGCGGCGATACCTGGGACGTCATCTCGCCCGACCTGAGCCGCGAGAAATACGACCTTCCGCCGAGCATCGGCATTTACGCCGAGGAGGCCAAACGCCAGGCCACCCGCCGCGGCGTCATTTACACCATCGCGCCTTCCTACAAGGATGTGAACCTGATCTGGGCCGGAACCGACGATGGCCTCATTCACATCACGCGCAACGGCGGAAAGAACTGGACCAACGTTACGCCGCCTGAAATCACGCCGTGGAGCAAGATCTCCATCATGGACGCCGGCCACTTCGATACCGGCACCGCCTACGCCGCCGTCAACCGCATCCGCTGCGACGATCTCAAACCGCACATCTACCGGACCTATGACTTCGGCAAAACCTGGAAGGAAATCGTCAAAGGTCTGCCGGACGATCCCATCAACGTCGTGCGCGAGGATCCGGTCCGGCCCGGCTTGCTCTTTGCCGGTTCTGAGCGCGCCGTCTACTATTCGCAGGACGACGGCGAAACGTGGTCGTCGCTACGGCTCAACATGCCCGCAATCTCCATCCGCGACCTCGTCATCCACGAAGACGACCTCGTCGTCGGCACCCACGGGCGCGGCTTCTGGATTCTCGACGATATGTCGCCGATGCGCCAGCCGGCGCAGGGCCAGGTGGTGCTCTACAAGCCGCGCACCACCTATCGTGTCCGCCGCAATCAGAACACCGACACGCCGCTGCCCCAGGAAGAACCGGCCGCCAAAAACCCGCCCGACGGCGCCATCCTGTATTACTCCGTCCCTGTCTCTTATACACATCTAGATGTGTATAAGAGACAGCCGACACGCCGCTGCCCCAGGAAGAACCGGCCGCCAAAAACCCGCCCGACGGCGCCATCCTGTATTACTCCGTCCGGCCCGACGCGTCGACGCCGGCCGTCCTCGAGATCCTCGACTCCGCCGGCAAACTCGTCCGCAGGTACTCGAGTGACGACCGCCCGCCCGTCAGCATGGAGCAACTCGACCGCGAACTCGCCGTGCCGCTCTATTGGGTCCGTCCGTTCGAGAATCCGTCCGGCAAGGCGGGCATGCACCGCTTCATCTGGGACCTGCGCTACGCTCCGCCCGATGCGCTCCGCCACGACTATCCGATTTCGGCAATCTACCACGACACGCCGCGTTATCCGCTCGGTCCGCTCGTGCTGCCCGGTGAATACACGGTGCGGCTGAGCGTCAACGGCGCGACGCAATCGCAAAAGTTCACCGTGAAGATGGACCCGCGCGGGACCACATCCGCCGAGGGTCTTCAGCGGCAACATGCGCTCGCCACAAAACTCGCCGGGTTGATGACCGAGACGTACAAGGCCATCGAAGAGGTTCGCGCCGCGCGCGCCAGGGCCAAAGGCGACGCCGCGCTCGATCAGCGCCTTGCCGCGATCGAAGGTGCAAGCGGCGGCTTGGGTCCGCGACCCCGCGCTGCAGCGGGTCCGACGCTCGCGGGCGTCCACGGCGAGCTCGCCGCGGCTTACGATGTGATCGAAAGCTCCGATCAGGCGCCCACGGCCCACTCGGCCCAAGCCGTTGCACAACTCGAGAAATCAGCCGCAGCGGTGCTCGGCAGTTGGCGCGAGATGAAAGCGAAGCTTCCTTAGTTCGCAGGCCGGGCGCCGGCTTTTTTGAGAAACTCCACCGTCGGATCGGCCGTGTGCGCCTGCGCGAGCAGCAGTTCGCCGCGCCGCGCCGTATTCCACGCGTGCTCGAACGCTTTCAACCCGCCTTCCATTTCCTCGATCTCCTGCACACGGCTCCCCCGGGCGAGCCCCTCGCGCATCAGCGCGATGATCACACCGGGTTTGCGCTCATAACGATCGCTCGCGTCTTCATAAAGAATGACGCGATCGAAGGCATTGCCGAGCAATTCGCCCATCTCGCGAATGTCGGCGTCGCGCCGGTCGCCGGCGGATGAATAGAGCGCCGTCCGGCGCTGCTGCGGGAACGACGCGAGCGCTTCCACTACCGAGCGCAGCGCGTCGGGATTATGGCCGAAGTCCACCACCACCGTCGCGCCATCCTTCTCGAATACGTTGAACCGCGTCGGTGCTGCCGCCACGTCGCTCGCAAACGTCACCGCTCGTTCGGCGATCAGGCGCGGCTCGAGCCCCATACCCCAGGCCCCGGCGATGGTGGCCAGCGCGTTCTCGACTTGAAACGCAACCCGTCCGTTGAAGGTCAGCGGGATCTTCGCCGCTTCCACCACCGGCGTCTCGCGCGGGCCCTCGGCCAGCGTCACCATACCCTGGCGCACGAACACGGCGCGCCCGCCCGAGTTCCGATGCCGGACGATCGCTTCGTTCTCCGGATCGGCGGCAAAGTAGATCGTCCCGCCCTTCGAGTAACGAATGATCTCGGCCACCAGCGGATCCGCTGCGTTGAGCACAGCCCATCCTCCCGGCGGCACCACTTCAACAATGCCCCGCTTCACCTTGGCCAGCTGCTCCGGGGTGTTCACATCGTGAATGCCCAGGTGGTCGCCGCCCGCGATATTGGTGATGATCGCCACCTGACACTCGTTGAACGCAAGCCCCGCGCGCAGAATGCCGCCGCGCGCCGTCTCGCAAACCGCAAGCTCCACCGCCGGATTCATCAGCACATTGCGCGCGCTTTTGGGCCCGCTGCAGTCGCCCTTGGTCAACCGCCGCTCGTCCAGGTAAATTCCATCCGTGCACGACATCCCCACCCGCTTCCCGGTGCCGCGCAGTATGTGCGCCAGAAAACGCGTCACGGTCGTCTTCCCGTTGGTGCCCGTGATAGCCGCGATCGGAATCCGCCCGTTTTCCCCCGGCGGATAAAGCAGCCCCACCAGCAGATCGCCGATCTCCGCCGCACGCTCGGGCGAAGCCTCGCAGAACGCGTCGAGGGTCGGCGTCGCATGCACCTCCGCCACCACGCCGTCCTGCTGCTCGAGCGGCTTGCGAATATCGTCGGTGATCACATCGATGGCGGCGATGTCCATGCCCACTGCCTTCGCCGTGCGGACCGCGTGTTGGGCCGTGCCCGGATCGAGCAGCGTCGTTACGTCCACCATCGCGCCGCTATCGCGGTCGCGCGTGACCGCGGCCGCCACCCGGTCGCCGATCACGAGCAACTTGTACTCGTAACCCGCCACGTAAGCTTCCACCATGATCGAGCGTGCCTCGGCCCGCGCGGCCGCGTACGCCGCCTTCACGGCTTCTTCCGTCGAGAGGTTCCGGCTCACGCCCTTTCCGCCCGAATCGAATTGCGGGCGCACCGTCACCGGCAGCCCGATGTACCCGGCGGTGTCCCAGGCGTCGTCCGCATCGGTCACTGAATAGCCCGCCAGGCACGGCACGCCCGCCGCCTGCAACAGGCGCCGCGTGAGGTCGCGGTCCTCGGCGACGGATTGAGCGATGGCGCCCGCCTGGTCGGTCTGCGCCGACCGGATCCGCCTCTGCTTGTAGCCTTGCCCGAGTTGCACCAGTCCGGCTTTGTCGAGCAGTTCCGCCGGAATCTTGCGCGCCTTGGCCGCCGTCAGAATCGCGTCCACGCCGGGACCCGGCAAATTCTCCTTCGCCACCTGCCGCAGTCGCGCCACCACCGCCGCCGTGTCGAAGGGCTGGTCCTCTGCCGCGGCGAGAATCAGCTTTCGGGCTTCTTCAAGGCATGCCCGCGCCAGCGTTTCGTCCTTGTATTTGAAAACGACCTTGTAAACGCCTTCCTCGGAAGTTTCGCGCGCGCGGCCATAGCCCACCTGAACTCCCGCCAGATTCTGCAACTCCAGCGTGACGTGCTCGAGGATATGCGCGAAATACGTGCCGTCGCGCAGACGCGTGAAAAATCCGCCGCGTACCTCTTCGCTGCAGCGGTGCTCGATCATGGTCGGCAGCCAGGCCATCAGCCGGTCGTTGAACCCGGGAATCGAGTTCGAGGGCGAGTCCTTCCACTTACCCAAATCCACCCAGGCCTCGATAACGGGCGAGTACGCCCAGACGTTAGGGCCGCGAAGGGCCAGGACATTGCGAAATTCCATCTGAAAACCTTATTGTCGCCCACGGTCCCCGCCATTGTATTTCAGATACAACGGTGTTAAATTGCCTGCCGAAGGATTTCTATGACTACCGCCATCGAAATGAAGGACAAGCGCGCCGATCTCGCCGGACCCGGCGTCGGCGACTATGCCCAACTTGAAACGATTCTCCCGCGGGACTACCGCAGCCTGCTTTCGCCCAGAGACACTCAGCGCGCGCTGTTCGCCGCCAAAAACTTTATCGAGGAAAATCTCTGCCGTGAGTTAAATCTGTTGATGGTAACCGTGCCGCTCATCGTCGACCTCGACAGCGGCGTGAACGACTACCTCGACCGCGACGGCTCCCGCACGCCCATTCAGTTCCACATCCGCAACGACGGCACCCACGCGATCGACGCGCAGATCGTGCAAGCGGCCACCAAGTGGAAGCGGATGGCGCTGCGGCAGTTCGACTGCGCCCCCGGCGAGGGCATCTGCACCGACATGCGAGCCGTCCGCAAGGATTACTTCCTCGATCACGATCACAGCGCCTACGTCGACCAGTGGGATTGGGAGCGCGCCATCACGCCCGGCGACCGTCACCTTGGCCTGCTCAAAGACACCGTGCGCCGTATCTGGAAAGTGATCACCGGCGCCGAGCGTCACGTCCAGAATCTCTATCCGCAACTCGCCGACGCGCGTTATCCGAACCTGCCCGAGGAAATCGAGTTCTTCCACGCCGAAGACATTCTGGCCATGTACCCCGACCTGCCTCGTAAGCAACGCGAAACCGCGATTCTGCAGGACCACCCCGCTATTTTCATCATCGGCATCGGTTGGACTCTCGCCGACGGCTACCCGCACGAACTGCGCGCCGCCGACTACGACGATTGGGTGACGCCCACCCGCAACGCCGCCGGACAAGTCTGCCACGGCCTCAACGGCGACATTCTGGTGTGGAACCCCGTCACCCGCCGCCGCCACGAACTGTCGTCCATGGGCATTCGCGTCAATGCTGAAACGCTCCGCCAGCAACTCGAACTCACCGGACAACTCGACTTCCTGAAATTCCCGTATCACCAGGCGATCGTCAACAACGAAGTCCCGCTCAGCATCGGCGGCGGAATCGGACAGGCGCGCACGCTCATGCTGCTGCTGCGCAAAGCGCATCTCGGCGAGGTGAGCGTCACCGTCTGGCCCGCCGTCCTCAAGCGGATGTGCGCAGCCAGGAACATCCACGTGCTCGACTAGCCTGTTCGGCGGGGGGCTGATTCCACGCCCTCCGCCCGCGACATTTCTCCATCGCCAAAAGATAATATTCTGGTTTCGCAGCATGGAAGAGATTCGCTTGACCCCCATTGGGATCGTGCGCAACGGGGTGCGCGATGTCGTCGACGACGTGTTCGGCGGTTTGCGGAGCCGCATCGAGCTCGACCCGAATCAGTTCAGCAGCGCCGCTCTGTTGGGACTCGATGCCTTCTCACACGTGGAAGTGCTGTTCCACATGAATCGCGTTCCGCAAGACTCAGTCGAAACCGGCGCACGTCATCCACGCGGGCGCGGCGAATGGCCCCGCACCGGAATCTTCGCTCAGCGGGCGAAGTTCCGGCCCAACCGCATCGGCGCAACCGTTTGCCGCCTGCTTGCCGTGAACGGACTCTCCATTGAGGTCGAATCGCTCGACGCGCTCGACGGCACGCCTGTGCTCGACCTCAAGCCCTACTTCCGCGAGTTCGGTCCGCGCGGCGAGGTGCGCCAACCCGCCTGGGCCACCGAACTCATGTCAGGCTATTGGGGCGAACCATGAAAATCCGGCCCCTTTTGATAGCATGTTGTCTTCTGACAACACCATTGGCAACGGCGGCGGAGCCGTTTACTCCGCTGCTGCCCTCGGGCGCAGACCCGTGGGCTGTGTATCACAACGGCTGGTTTTACTACACCCACACCACCGGGCGGAACCTCGCGCTGTGGAAGACGCGTTCGCTGTCCGGCCTCGCCACGGCCGAAAAGAAGATCGTTTGGACGCCGCCCGCCGCCGGCCCATACTCCCGCAACATCTGGGCTCCCGAACTGCACCGCATTCGCGGCCGCTGGTATTTCTATTTCGCCGCCGACGACGGCCGCAATCGCAATCACCGCCTGTGGGTGCTTGAAAACCGCTCCGCCGATCCGTTCGAGGGCGCGTGGGAGATGAAGGGACAACTGCGCACTCCCGGGGACAAGTGGGCCATCGACGCCTCGGTCTTCGAGCATCGCGGCAGGCTTTACCTGCTGTGGTCCGGTTGGGAAGGCGACGAGAACGGCCGTCAGGACATTTACATCGCGCGCCTCGAAAATCCCTGGACCACCGCCGGCCCTCGCGTCCGCATCTCCACGCCCGAGTATGATTGGGAGCGCATCGGCGACATCCCGCGGCCCGGTCCTGACGACAAGCCGCACGTCGACGTAAACGAAGGACCCGAAGCGCTCATCCGCAACGGCCGCGTGTTCGTCGTCTATTCGGCCAGCGGCTGTTGGACCGACCACTACGCGCTCGGCATGCTGTGGGCCGGCGCCGGCGACGACCTGCTCAATCCCGCCGCGTGGCACAAGATGCGCGAACCCGTTTTTCGCGCCGGCCTCGATACGCCCGGCACCGTGTCGGCGGGCCACAATTCTTTCTTCCGCACACCATCCGGCGAAGATTGGATTCTCTACCACGCCAACGCGGAACCCGGCCAGGGCTGCGGCTCCCACCGCTCACCGCGCGCCCAGAAATTCGGATGGACGGAGGACGGCCTCCCCGATTTCGACCGGCCGCTCGCGGTCAGCCAGCCCGTCTTGACCACGACGCAGTTTCCGCTGCCGGCGCCGTCCTGCTCTACGGCTCAAACGGCCAGTTTGCCGTAGTGGTGTACCCGCCATCCACCGCGATGGTCTGACCGGTGATGTAGTCGGCGCCCGGCGAACTCAGAAACACAGCGAGCGGCGCGACATCTTCCGGCTTGCCGACGCTCGGATTCGACTGCGCGCCGCGCAGCCACGCCTTCATGTCCTCCCGCGTCCATACCACGCGGTTCAAATCCGTCAGGATGAAGCCCGGCGCGATGCAGTTCACCTGAATGTTGTAACGCCCCCACTCGGCGGCGAGCGTTCGCGTCAGCCCGGCGAGCGCGCTCTTCGACAACCCGTAAACAGAGAGATACGGCAGCCCCAGCAGCGACATCAGGCTGCCCGTGAAGATGATTTTGCCGCCCTTGCCCCGCTCGATCATTTTCGCGCCCACAACCTGCGTCAGTTGCACGACGCCGTGGAGGTTGGTCTCCATCAGCGAGTCGTACTCCGCCCGCGTGAAGTTCTCGAACCGCTTTCGCAGATTCGTACCCGAGACGTGAATCAAAACATCGATGTCGCCCGCCGCCTCCGCCGCCTCGTGGATGGATTCGGCCTTGGTGATGTCGAGGGCCAGCGCCGAGGCTGAGCATCCCGCTTCGCGAAGTGCCGCTGCTTCCCGGTTCAGCGCCTCCAACGATCGCGCCGCCATGATCACGTCGGCCCCGGCCTGCGCCACCGCTTTTGAAATGGCCAGCCCAATTCCGCGACTCGCGCCCGCCACCAGGGCGCGCTTCCCTGCTAAAGAGAACGGGTTGTTCATGAGCTTTCCATTTTATGATGAGAATTCTCCATGTCCACTTACAAAATCGCGGTGATCCCGGGCGACGGTGTCGGCAACGAGGTGATCCCCGCGGCACTCTCGGTCCTCGACGCCGTAAAAGAGAAATCCGGCGCGACGTTTGAATTCACGCACTACGATTGGGGAGCCGACTACTACCGCAAGCACGCGCGTATGATGCCTGCCGATGCCATCGACAGCCTTCGTCCGGCGGACGCAATCCTGCTCGGAGCCGTCGGCCATCCCGATATCGCCGACCACATCACGCTCAACGGACTGCTGCTGCCCATCCGCCGCGCGTTCGACCAGTTCGCCAACGTTCGCCCGGCGTATTTGTATCCGGGCGTCCAATCGCCGCTCGCCGGTTACGCCGGCGGCGAAATCGACATGGTCGTGGTTCGCGAGAACACCGAGGGCGAGTACGCTCCCGTTGGAGGCTTCGTCTACCACGAGCAGCCCGGCGAAGTCGCCATCCAAACCTCTGTCTTCACACGCCGCGGTGTCGAGCGCATTATCCATTTCGCCTTCGAACTCGCGCGGCAGCGGCGGCGGCGCGTCACCTCCATCACCAAGTCCAACGCGCAGGGCTACAGTCTGGTCCTGTGGGACCGCGTGTTTCAATCGGTATCCGCGTCATACCCCGATGTCGAAACCGAGTCGCTCCTGGTCGACGCCGCGGCTATGAACTTCGTCCGCCGCCCCAGGAGCTTCGATGTCGTCGTCGGATCCAACCTGTTCGCCGACATCCTGAGCGATCTGTCGGCCATCATCACCGGCAGCATCGGTCTTGCCGCGAGCGCCAACCTCGACCCCACCCGCCGCTATCCCTCCATGTTCGAGCCCGTTCACGGCTCCGCGCCCGACATCGCCGGCAAAGGCATCGTCAATCCCCTCGCCGCCATTCTCTCGGCCGCGATGATGCTCGACCACCTCGGACTCACTGCCGCCGCGCAATCCGTCCAACGTGCCGTCGCCGCCGTGCTCGCCGCGCGGGAAACGATGCCGCCCGACCTCGGCGGCAAGGCTTCCACCGCCGAAGTCACCGCCGCCGTCGTCGCTGCCCTGTAGCCGCTAAACAGACCCGAAGCTCCATCTTGCGTTGCCCCAGCCCTGTGATACGATAGCGGCTTATCGACGGGAGATTGTTATGGGGCCCAAAGAAGTTCTGGAGTACGCGAAACAGCAAAACGCGCGCCAATTCGACCTGCGTTTTACCGATCTGCCCGGCTTGCAGCAGCACGTCTCCTACCCGATTTCGCAGTTGTCGGAAGACTCCTTCACCGAAGGTTTCGGCATGGACGGTTCGAGCATCCGCGGTTGGGCAGCGATCAACGAGAGCGACATGCTGTTGATCCCCGACCCGGGCACCGCCTTCATCGACCCGTTCATGGACACTCGCACGCTCGTGATGACGTGCGATGTGAAAGACCCGATCACCGGTCAGCGCTACGACCGTGATCCCCGCTGGATCGCCAAAAAGGCCGAACTCTATCTCAAAAACTCCGGCATCGCCGATACCGCCTACTTCGGCGCCGAAGCCGAGTTCTTCATCTTCGACAACATCCGCTTCGACCAGAACCAGCACTCCGGCTACTACTTCATCGACGCCGAGGAAGGACGCTGGAACTCCGGCCGCGAAGAGAACAACCTCGGCTACCGCCCGCGCTACAAGGAAGGCTACTTCCCCGTTCCGCCGACCGACCACTATCAGGACCTGCGCGCCGAAATGGTCTCCACCATGATCGAATGCGGTCTCGAGATCGAGTGCCATCATCACGAGGTCGCCACCGGCGGGCAATGCGAAATCGACCAGAAGTTCGACACGCTCGTCAAAAGCGCCGACAACATGATGACGTACAAGTACTGCATCAAGAATGTCGCATGGCAGGCGGGCAAGAGCGTCACCTTCATGCCGAAACCGCTGTTCGGCGATAACGGCAGCGGCATGCACGTCCATCAGAGCCTCTGGAAGGAAAGCAAGCCGCTGTTTGCGGGCGACCTCTACGCCGGCTTGAGCCAGCTTGCGCTATGGTACATCGGCGGACTCCTCAAGCATGCGCGCGCCCTCGCCGCCATCATCGCGCCCACAACCAACAGTTATAAGCGCCTCGTGCCCGGCTACGAAGCGCCTGTCAACCTGGCCTACTCGCGCCGCAATCGCTCGGCTGCCGTCCGCATTCCGATGTACTCGGCGAGTCCCAAATCCAAGCGCGTCGAGTTCCGTCCGCCGGACCCGTCGGCCAATCCCTACTTGGCCTTCGCCGCCATGATGATGGCCGGTCTCGATGGCGTGATGAATCGCATCGACCCCGGCGATTCGCTCGACAAAGACATCTACGATCTGTCGCCCGAAGAGATGAAGAACGTTCCTTCCATGCCCGCCTCGCTCGAAGAGGCGCTCAATTGCCTGGAAGAAGACCACGCATTCCTGCTGAAGGGCGATGTGTTTACCGAGGAATTACTGGAGGCTTATACGGCTTACAAGCGCAAAGCGGAAGCGGATGCAGTGCGGCTTCGCCCCCATCCCTACGAGTTCGCGCTCTATTACGATATTTGACGGTTTCCCCCAAGTAGTACAGCCTTCGGCGAGCGCCTCACTGAGGTTGCTCGCCTCTTTTATTTTCGCCGTGGGTTTTTGCGCCCGGTCGACAGCTTCGCCCGTACCTCGCGAAGCACGCGCGCCGCCAGGTCCGCCTCGTGCTGCCCGATGAAGCGCTCAACAGCCGCCGGTTCGTGCTTGGCGAGTTCCCGCAGCGCCCACGAGAGCGCCTTCACCACCATATCGTCGCGGTCCGCCGTCAGTCGCGAACAGAGGTCGAGCGTCCGCGCGATGTCTCCCTTCCCGCCGCGAGCGCGCAGGTTCAGCGCGACGGTCGAAACCAGCGCCGCACGCCTCCACCACCGGTCCTTCGACCGCGCCCAACCGCGCACCGCCTGGTCGCCAATCCGCCCCCGCCGCCACGCCGGACCGGCAATAAACAACCCGAAGCAATCCACGTCCGCCCAACTCGCCATCCCGCGCCCCAGCGCCTCCACCTGCCGGCGTGTGATGCGCGCGCCCGCGTCGGCGTGGTGCAGCACGAGTTCGTAGCCCACCCATCGCGCGGTCGAGCCGAGCGATATCAGTTCGAGCGCGAGTTCGATCACCGCCTCGCCCGGCATCGCCTCGATCTCGCGCGTGATCCCCTTCCGAACCTCTCGCACGGGCTGCGTCGCCTGTGCGCCTGCCAGCGCAATCCGGCCCGTCACTTGCGCCGCGGTCATCATCGGCCGAGAAAAGGATTCCGCTCCTTTTCGCGCCCAATCGTCGTACTCGGACCGTGCCCCGCAATCACCACCGCATCTTCGGGCAGTGTCAGCAGGCGCGTGTGGATCGACCGCAGAATCTGCTCCGAATCGCCGCCCGGAAGATCCGTCCTGCCGATGCTGTCGCGAAACAGCGTATCGCCCGCCACCACCTTGTTCTCCGCGGGAATCCACAGCGAAATGCTTCCCTGCGTGTGACCCGGCGTGTGAATCACGTGGAACTCGGCGCTTCCCAACCGCAGCGTGTCGCCGTCCCGCGCCTGCGAGTCGATCTCCGTCTTTGCCGGAGTCCGCATGCCGAGCCATCCCGCCTGTATGTCGAGATGATCGTAGAGCGCCTGATCGTTCGCGTTCATGTATACCGGCGCTCCGGTCGCCGCCTTGAGTGACGCCGCACCGCCTATGTGATCGATATGCGCGTGCGTGATCACGATCGCAACCACCCGCAGTTGATGCCGGTCGAGCAGCGCCTGGATCCGAGTCAGGTCGTCGCCGTCGCCCGGGTCGACTACAATCGCCTCCCGCGTCTGCTCGTCTCCGAATATGGAGCAGTTACATTGCAACGCGCCGACGGCGAGAATCTCGTGAATCACTCTCCGAGTATAGTCCGGCAGTTATCATAGTGAGCATGGACCCGACTCTCGCCGCGGTGCTGGGCGTTGTGATGCGCTTCATCCACATTTTCACCGTCGTCCTGCTGATCGGCGGCGTGTTTTACGCGCGTGGGGCAGGCTCTCAGCTCTCCCCCTGGTTTGCCTCGAAAATCTGGCTCCTCGCCGGCGCCCTCGTCCTCTCCGGGCTCTACAACTTCCTGACCAAAGCGAGTTACCCGCCGCACTACCACATGATCTTCGGCATCAAGTTTCTGCTCGCGCTTCACGTTCTCTCGATGGCCGTTCTGCTCACGCGCCCAAACATTGACGACGCCAAACGGCGCCGCTGGATGTCGAGCATCCAGTACTCGGCCGGCGCGGTCATCCTGCTTTCGGCCGTTCTCCGCTGGCTCACCATGAACCCCGGCGCGACTCTATGAAGGGCTACCTGGCTTTGCGGGAAAGCGCCGCCTGGTGCGACGCAACCGGTCGCGGCATCATTCGCGCCTCGGGCGAGGATCGCGCGCGCCTGCTCCACGCCATGGTCACCAACGACGTCAAGTCCCTCCAGCCCGGGCAAGGCTGCTATGCATTTTTCCTGAACGCTCAGGGTCGCGTTCTGGCGGACTCGATTCTGTTGTGCCGCGAGGACGATTTTCTGCTCGTCACCGAGCACGAGACCCGCGCCAAAGTCTATGAGCACCTCGACAAGTTCATCATCGCCGACGATGTTACGGTGGAGGACCTGAGCGCTACCGTCTGCGTCCTTCAACTCGAAGGACCCGCTGCCGCGAGCAACCTCGCCGAGGCCGGCGCCCCCGTGCCCGAATTCCTGCTTGATCACGCCGCATGGCAATCCCGAACCGTGTTGCGGATCCGCGATACCGCGTTCATCCTCATTGCTCCGGCTGCCGACAAATCGGCCGTCATCGAAGCCCTGAAAGCCGAGGAGGCCGATGCCGAAGCGCTGCGGACCACGCGCCTCGAACGCGGCGAGCCCCGCTACGGCGAAGACATCAGCGACCGTTATCTCACCCAGGAAACCGGGCAGATGCACGCCGTTTCTTTCAACAAAGGCTGCTATCTCGGCCAGGAAATCGTCGAGCGTGTCCGCTCCCGCGCGCAGATCCACCGTCGCCTGCTCCCGCTGCACATCGACGCGCAAACCGCGCCTGAACCCGGCACGAAGTTCACATCGGACGGCCAGCCTGCCGCCGAATTGACCTCGGCGGCTTACTCGCCGGCGCTCGGCTCAGTCGTCGCTCTCGCCTACGTGCGCACGGGGATTCAGCCCGGCGCGACCCTCGAATCCGGAAGCCTCAAAGCGACCGTGCTCGAAGCGCCTCCAGCACCACCGACGGAATCTCGACCGTCCCGTTAGCCGCGAATCCCAGCCGCGCATTCGCCTTGTAAGAGCCGTGAAAATCTGAACCACCCGTAATGCCGAGCCCCATGCGCTGCGCCACGCCGCGATAGAACGCGATATCCTCCGCGTCATGATCGGTGTGGAACGCCTCGATGGCGTCCAACCCGCACTCCTTCATTCCGGCGATCAGTTTTTCTTCGCGCTCGGGATCGCGCGGGCTGAGCCGGATCGGATGCGCGAGCGAGGTCACGCCGCCCGATTCGTGAGCCAGCCGGATCGCCTCCTCAATCGTCGGTGAATCACGCTCCACAAAGGCCCGTCCTGTTTCGCCGATGTAGTCGCGAAATGCCGCGTCGCGGTCCGCCGCGTAGCCCTTCTCCACCAGCACGCGGGCAAAGTGCGGCCGCCCCGTCAGGCTCTTGCCGAGCGCTTCCACTTCCCCCAGCTCAATCGACACCCCGAGCGACCGCAGTTTCTCGACGAGCCTCAGGTTGCGCTCGCGCCGCCCTCGCTTCATCGCCTCGAGCCATGCGGCAAACCCGCTTGCCGGCGCGCCCCGAAAATACACGAGCAGGTGAATGGAGCGGTTCGCGAATCGCGTGTTGAGCTCGATGCCGCGGATCAGCCCGATCGCGGCGCGGCCCGCCACCGACTCGTAGCCCTCAAACGTGTCGTGGTCCGTAATGGCCAGCGTCGTAATCCCGGACGCCGCCGCCTTTTCAATCAATTCGTCAGGGGAGAGAGAACCGTCTGAACAGTCCGTGTGCGTGTGCAGGTCTACCAACTGTCATTGTACGCGCTGCTGGCTACTGATAAGATGCTCGTTCCCTCATGAATCAGGCCTGGACGCAAAACTACGACCCCCTGGGAAACGCCTGGCTTTCAACCCTGGTTGCCGCCGCTCCCGTTTTCCTGCTCTTCTACCTGCTCGCCGTCCGCCGCACCATCGCCTGGCGAGCCGCCGTCTACTCGTTCCTCTCGGCGGCGCTCATCGCGCTCGCCGTCTTCCGCATGCCCGCCCACATGCTCGCCGGTGCGGTAGCCAACGGATTCGTCTACGCCGCCATCATGATCGCCTGGACTCTCGTCGCCGCCGTCTTCGTCTACGAAGTCACCGTCGAGAGCGGCTACTTCAAAATCATCATGGAGTCCATCGGCGCCGTCACCGACGACCGCCGCCTGCAGGTGCTCCTCATCGCCTTCGCCTTCGGCGCCGTCCTGGAAGGCTCGGGCGGCGGCGGCGCACCGGTCGCCGTCTGCGGCGCCATGCTCATCGGGCTCGGTTTCCGCCCCTTCGATGCCGCCCTCATGTGCCTGCTCGCCAACACCGCGCCGGTCGCCTGGGGAGGCATGGGCAACCCCATCCGAACCCTCGTTGCCGTCACCGGATTGCCCGAAGCCGACGTGAGTTCCATGGTCGGAAGAATCCTGCCCTGGGTCTCCGCCATTCTTCCCTTCTGGCTCGTCCGCACCCAGTGCTCGTGGCGCGACACCTTCGCCGTATGGCCCGGTCTCGCCTTCTGCGGACTATCCTTCGCCGCCGTTCAGTTCTTCTGGTCGAACTATATCGACGCATCGCTCGTCGACATCATGGGCGGACTCGGCACCATCGTCCTCACCACCATCTTCCTCCGCGTCTGGAAACCGAAATCCGTCTGGCGCTATCCCGACGATCCGCCTCCCTCGGCCGCCAAACGCTACACTCCTGCTCAAATCGTGCACGCCTGGTCGCCGTTCCTCCTCATCGCCTTGCTCGTGGTGATTTGGGGATTGCCCGCCGTCAAATCGAAGCTCGACGCCACAACCGTCAAGATGCCCGTGCCCGGTCTGCACAAACTCGTGCTGCGAGTCCCGCCCGTAGTCGCTCACCCCGAGGCCGAATCCGCCACCTTCGAATTTGCGTCCGTCGGCGCGGTGGGAACCGCGACGTTTCTCGCCGGGCTAATTGCCGGCCCTCTGCAGGGTCTTTCTTTCGCCGCCACGCTTCAGATTTTCCTGAGGACCATCGTGCGCATGCGCACCAGCCTCGCCGCCATCGCCGCCATGCTCGGTCTCGGCTACATCACACGCTACTCAGGCATGGACGCCGTGATGGGACTTGCCCTCACCAAAACCGGCGCCATCTATCCGATCTTCGGCACCCTCATCGGTTGGCTCGGCGTGGCACTCACCGGCACCGACGCGGGCTCCAACGCGCTGTTCGGCAGCCTGCAGGTGATCACCGCCCGCAACCTCGGCCTCAGCCCTGTCTTAATGGCCGCCGCGAACACCGCCGGCGGCGTGATGGGCAAAATGATCGGCGCTCAATCGGTGATCGTCGGTTGCGCGGCTTGCGGCATTGAAGGACAGGAGGGCGATCTGTTCCGGAAAGTGATCAAGCACAGCATCCCGCTCGCCCTGCTCGTCGGCTTGATCGTTCTTCTGTACGCCTACGTTTTCAGCGGCGCGGTTCCAAACGGCCACCATTACTGGTAAGCCGCTACGGCGCAGCCTTCAGCCGCTTGGCGCCCGGCGGAATTTCGAACAGCTTGTCTTCGAGACCCGAGTTGATCTTCACTTCTTCGGAGTACATCTCGAATACTTTTTCGCCGTTGCGGATCCGCTGAACCGAGTACGGCCACTGCACGCCCCCGCCCACATCCCGGTACTTCGAAAACAGCGTGACCTCCTCGTCCCGCTCGCGCGTCTTCGGATCGCGCCGGAAGAAAACCTGCCGGACCGGCAACTTCGTCGACCGGTGGAAGTACACCGTGGTCACGCGATTCTCCGAATCGGCGATCTCGACAATCTCCACCGGCATATTGTCGATGACGTCCGAGCCCTGGCTCTCAAACGACATCCCCGGCTCCTTCAGCCTCGTGCGGAGAATGTAGAGGACGTTGTGCAGCGTCGTATCCCGATACCGCGCCAGGCGATCCTCCGCGAGCGGCCGGGCGCCGCGGAACGTGATCTCCACACCCGTTCCGTCCGTGTCGAACAGAATATGCTGATCCTCGTTCTTGCCGTAGGACTGCCTCTCGCGCACGGCAAGCTTCCCTGCCTCCGGAGCGGCGTAGCGCGTGGCGATCTTCAGGTGCGACATGCCGGATAGCTGCTCGCGGTAAAACGAGTAGCCGCGCCCCGATTCGGTCCGGTCCGTCATCGCCAGGTAGCGTTCTCCGCCCAGCGCCTCGAGCGCTTCCATCACCACCCGCTTGCCCCGCTCCGCCTTCGACTCCGCGCCCGCCAGCGTCAGCGCCACCACCGGCGCCACCATCCATCTGCAATTCAAAACGAAATGACTCCTCTGCTAAGGACGACCTCCGCCGCGTTACGGTTTCCCGCCGGCGGTTTTCTTCGGCTGTGGAATCGTGAGGTCGATCGGCTTCACCGGCAATTTCAACGTCTCGAGCCCCTTGCCGAACTCCCGCGGATTACCCACCGCCACAATCGTTAAATCTTCCGGCTTCAGATAAGCGCGCGCCACACGCAGCACGTCCGCCCGGGTCACCGCCTCCACCGCCTTCTGGTAGCGGAAAATGAAGTCCCGCGGATAGCCGAAGTAATCGTAGCTCACCAGCCGGTTCAGCGTCTTCGCCGGCGTGTCGAAGAAGAACACAAAGCTGTTCAACACCGCGTCCTTCGCCGTCTTCAACTCTTCCTCGCTCACCTCGCTCGCCCGCATCTTGGCGACCTCTTCGCGAATCACCGCGATCGTCTCCGCCGTCGTCGCCGACTTCGTGCTGCCCGAAATCTCGAACAGCCCCGGATGCTCGTAACCCGCACCCCATCCCGCGCCGATCGAGTAGGCATAGCCCAGTTCCGTGCGCACCCGCCGCATCAGCCGGCTCGTGAACCCGCTGCCCAGGATATCCGCCGCCACCTGCAGCGCCGGATAATCGGCATCGCGCAGCAAACCGCCCAGGTGCCCGATTTCGAAAAACGTCTGCGTTACGTCGCTCTTGTCCGCCACGAAAATCCCCGGAGCCGCCTTGCCGTGAAACTCGGGAAACTTCGGCACCGCGGCTTGCGAGTAGTTCCACCCGCCGAGCGTGCGCTCGATCAGCGCCCTCATCTCGCGCGCCGAAAAATCCCCGTAAACCGCCACCACGGTGTTCGCCGGAAAATAGTAGCGCCGGTAGAAATTCACCATGTCCTCGCGCCGGATATTGTCGATGTGCTCGTATTCGATGTTCCAGCCGAACGGCGTATCGCGCCCGTACACCACGCTCTGAAACTCGCGGTTCGCAATCGCCCCGGGATCGTCGTTACGCCGGGAAATCGCGCTGCGCACCTGCGTCTTGGCCAGGTCCACTTTGTCCTGCCGGAACTCCGCCGACGTCAGAAAGTCCCGGAAAATTCCGAGCACCTCGCCCGCATTCTCCTTCAGGCACGAGAACGACAACGACCCGCGATCCTCGCCGATGCTGCTCTCCACCGACGCCGCCATGTTCTCGAGCGCCTGGTCGATCTCGTCCCCCGTCCGCGCGCGCGTCCCGCCCGAGCGCAGCACGCTGCCCGTCAATTCCGCCAGCCCGCGCTTGTCCGCCGGGTCGAACAGGTTGCCTGTCCGAACCATCGCAAACCCGCTCACCACCGGCAATTCGTGATCTTCGAGCAGGTAAACCTTCAGCCCGTTTCCTAGCGTGAACTCCTCGGGCTTGGGAATCGTCACCTGCTTCAGCGGCGGAAACTTCAGGCTCTTGTATGAAGGCAGGCTCACCGGACCCCGCGGCGCCGTCTGCCCCATCGCCAGCCCCGCCATCGCCAGCCCCGCCCATACCCCGGCCCACCTCATTGCGCACCGTCCTTGCCGCTCGCTGCCGGCGCATAAGTCCACGCCACCGTCCTTCGCTCCGGAACGAAGGTCTGCCGCGCTACGCGCAAGACATCCTCGGCAGTGATCCTGTCGTACTCGCCGATCTGCGTGAACAGCTTCCGCCAGTCGCCATAAGCCACGTAGTTCGCCGTCAGCTCCGCCGCAATGCCGGAATTGTTGCCCAGCTTGCGGATGATGCCCGCCCGCAGCTTCGTCTTCACGCGATTCAGCGTCTCGGCGTCCACTTTCTCCGAGGTAATCCGCCGGATCACGTCCGACATCGCTTTCTCGTTCTCCTCCACGGTGTGACCGCTGTTCGGCACCGCATAGAGCAGGAACAGCCCCGGATACTTCCCGCCCGGCGACTCCGGATCCGCGCCGGCCGCGAGCGCCATCTGCCTGTCCCGCACCAGGTCCTTATAAATCCACCCCGTGCGGCCCCCGGCGAGAACATCGGCAATCACGTCGAGCACCGCATCGTCCGGCGAGTTCCGGTCCGGGCGCTTGTACGCCATTACCAGAAACGGCTGCGCCGGCGATTTCACCGCCACCCGCTTCTCACCTTCCTGCGGCGGCTCCACCGTCCGCACCCGCGGCGGCAGCGGACCCGCCGGGATCCGCCCGAAATACTTCTCCGCCAGCCGCCGCGCCAGCTTCGGATCCACGTCGCCCGCAATTCCCAGTGTGATATTTGCCGGCACATAGTAGGTCCTGTAAAACCGCACCGCCTCCTTCAGCCGGAAATTGTCGATATCGCTCGCCCACCCGCCCGGCATGTTCTTGTAAGGATGCGCCGCAAACGCCGTCGACAACAGCGCCTCGATCAGCAATCCCTGCGCGCTCGACTCCACCCGCATCCGCCGTTCCTCCCGCACCACATCGCGCTCTTTGTAGAACTCGCGGAACACCGGCGCATAGAATCGCTCGCTCTCGAGCAGGAACCACAGTTCCAGCCGGTTCGACGGAAACGAGTAGTAGTAGTTGGTTGAATCCTCGCCCGTGCCCGCGTTCAGCCCGACGCCGCCGTTCGCCTCCACAATCCGGTCGTATTCGTTCGGAATCACAAAGCTGTTGGCTTTCTCGATGGCCGCTTCCAATTCCCGCTGCAATGCCTCCAGCCGCTTCGGGTCCGGACGGGAGTGCCGCGCATCCGCCTCGCGCTCCAACTGCTCCAGCCGGTCGTAGACCGCCTCCGCGTGGTCGAGCGCCGCCTTTTCCGCCGCGAAATTCCGCGTCCCGATGCTCTCGGTCCCCTTGAACGCCATGTGCTCGAACATGTGCGCCATCCCGGTCTGCCCGGAAGGATCGTCCACCGACCCCGCGTTCACAAACGAGTGGAACGAAACCACCGGAGCGTCGTGCCGCTCCACCACGATGAAATGGAATCCGTTCGGAAGGTCGAACTCGGTGACCTTCTTTTCAAACTCCTTCAGGTTCTGCCCGCTTACGAGCGCGGCCAGCAGGAAAAGATTGAGCTTTGAATGCCCCGCCATGTCTACCTGTTAGACTACCAGCAACCTCGTTTGACACAACCCGCGCCGCGCTTGCTATACTGAGGATTCGAACTCAGTAGGAGTTCTGTCTCTAGGAGCGCGCCGGAGCGGTTTGCCTGCCCGGGCGAAATACACAAAATGCCAAAGCGTACATTTCAACCGAACAACCGCAAACGCGCCAAAACGCATGGATTCCGGGCTCGCATGAAGTCCAAGGACGGACAGGCTGTGCTGTCCCGCCGCCGTGCCAAGGGCCGTTGGAAACTCACGGTCAGCGACGAAAAACAGGTTCGCGAAGCCAAGGCGGTCAGCTAGCCTGCCGCCGCGCCATGCGGCCCCTCGCGTTTCCGAAATCCAGCCACCTGCTCAAGCGCGCTGACTTTGTCCGCGTTTACGACCACGGTCAGCGCTTCTCCTCCCGCCTCCTGAGCGCCTTCTTTCTCCTCAACGATTCGCCGGGCCGTCCCGCTCAACCTCGCATCGGCTTCACGGTCCCCAAGGCGCTCGGCAAGTCCGTCGTCCGTAACCTCATCCGCCGCCGCACCCGCGAAGCGGTCCGGTTGGAGTACGCCTCCATCGGCGAGCGTTGGGACATCGTCCTCCACCCCCGCCGTTCAATCATTGAAGCGCCCTTCGAGGAATTGCGCGATGACGTGCGGAGGTTGATCCAACGCGCCGGCGCCAAGCCAACACCTCACCGTTAGGGACTGGCTTCTCTGTCCCGAGGTATGAAGCAACCCGCACCGAGTGGACAGAGCGGCCTGTCCCGCGCCGACAACCCGGCCGTGCTTTTCCGCCCCGAGTGTGAAGCGGTGGCGCCGACACTCCACCCGCGCCGACACCTCACCGTTAGGGACTGGCTACTCTGTCCCGAGGTGTGAAGCACTCAACCCACCCCCACCAGCCCGCACCGAGTGGACAGAGCGGCCTGTCCCGCGC
>BFBZ01000004.1_pt37 | contig 136084 bp, 126 predicted proteins | sample 1888401 | NCBI WGS metagenome assembly BFBZ01 (sample SAMD00112614, study PRJDB3348) | symbiont metagenome | host: Chara braunii
TCTAAGAGGCGAGAAGAGCATGAAACTAGCCGAGGGACAGATGTTCCACATCCTCACGTTCGGCCAGAAGAAGATGCCGTCCTACGCCTCACAACTGACAGTAAACGACCGCTGGAGCGTCATCGCCTACGTGAAGTCGCTGCAAAACGAGGCTGCGATGCCAGCTCCCGTTCCGGAGCCTCCGAAATGAATCAACTCAAATTCACGTATCAACCCCCGCAGGCACTCGAACGGATGCTGCTGGCGCTCGCCGGAATCGGCGTTCTGGCCTGGGTGGCCGGGCTGGTCATCGCGCCGGAACGGGCGTGGGCGAGCTTGCTGATGGTCTCGTTCTGGCTGGCTGCGACAGGTCTCGCGGGTAGCTTCTTCGTGGGCCTCCAGTACGCCTGCGGAGCAGGGTGGGCGGTGGCGTTCCGGCGCGTTCCGGAAGCCATGACCGCCGCTCTGCCCGTGGGTGCGGCCGGACTCTTTCTCGTTTTCCTGGTCCACCCGGACCTTTATCCTTGGATGGTCCACCCGGGCGAGTCAACCGGCTTCCACGCGTTCTGGCTCAGCCGGCCTTTCTTCCTCGTTCGCGCCGTTGCGTACTTCGCGATCTGGCTTGCGTTTTCGGCCGTGCTGATCCGCAACTCGCGACGCCAGGATGAGGACGGCGACCTGCTGCACACGCGGCGAAACATCCGTGCCTCGGTCGTTTACATGTTCGTCTTCGCCCTGACTTTCTGGCTCGCCAGCGTGGATTGGATCATGTCTCTCGAGCCGGAATGGACGAGCACGATTTTTGGAATTTACAGCTTCTCCGGCATGTTCGTCGCCGGGCTGGCGACCATCATTCTGCTGGTACTCTGGCTGAAACGATCGGAGCCGCTACGCGACTTCGTGAATGACGAACACCTGCATGACCTTGGCAAACTGCTCTTCGCCTTCAGTACCTTCTGGATGTACATCTTCTTCAGCCAGTACATGTTGATCTGGTACGCCAACATAACCGAGGAGAGCGTGTATTACATCCTGCGGCAACAAGGCGTATTGGGCGTGCTATTTGTCGCCAACGTCGTACTGAACTGGGGAGTGCCATTTTTGATTCTGCTATCGAGCGCCGCCAAACGGACTCCCGCGGTTCTGGCGTCGATGGCGGTGCTGGTGTTGGTGGGCCGGTGGCTGGACCTCTACCTGATGGTGATGCCGCCTGTCATGCAAGGTAAGGTGGCTCTGCCTTGGTTGGAGTTTGGCATGATGCTGGGGGTCATGGCGTTGTTCGTTTTGGCATTCCTGGCGTGGTTCCGCCGGGTGCCACAGACGCCGCTACGAGATCCGTTACTCGCTCAGAGCCTCGGTTACCACAATTAAGGAGCTCGGCATGAAATTGCGCATTAAAGCAAATTCCTTGCGGCTGCGGCTTACCAGGTCGGAAGTCGCGCGCCTTGGCGTCGGGGAGCCGGTGGAGGAAGCCACGGAATTCTCCGCGAACCAGGTCCTGCGATACAGAATCCAGCCGGGAGAAGGGCCGGAGCAACTTCAGGCTTCGTTCGAATCGGGTCTGGCGTTGGTGGTGGTTTCAGCCGATCGGCTTCGCCACTGGGTCTCCGCGGGCGAAGTCGGCATCTACGGCGCCTCGGCGGCCCTGGAGATCGCGATTGAGAAAGACTTCCGTTGCCTCACTCGTCCGGAGGAGCGGTTCGATCCTGACGTTTATCCGCATCCCGACGCGGATCTGGAGGAGTGCCGCACTGACCGGGATCCGTAGCATCGTAGCCGGATTGTCGCCGGCCTATTTCGCCATGGTCATGGCCACGGGCATTGTCTCATTGTCCGCGCACATGCTCGGTGTGGGATGGCTCGCATGGCCGCTGTTCGTGCTGAACCTCGCGGCCTACACCATCATTTGGATGCTGTACCTGCTGCGCGTCCGCTGGTTCGGACGTGTGGTTCTCAGAGACCTGATGGACCATCAGCGCGGTCCCGGCTTCTTCACTACCGTGGCGGCGTCCGGCATCCTCGGAGCGCAATGCGTGTTGATCGCGGGCAGTTACCATGCCGCCGCGGCGCTCTGGGTGCTTGCGATCGTCTTGTGGGTGGCCCTGATCTACACAATCCTCACGGCGCTGACGATCAAGGAAGACAAGCCGGCTCTATCCGACGGTATCTCCGGCGCCTGGCTGCTGGCCGTGGTGGCGACGCAGTCGGTAGCGAGCCTGAGCGCTCTCGTCGCGCTGCATTGGAGTCAGCCCTACCGGCTCATGATCAACTTCTTCGCCCTCTCCATGTGGCTGTGGGGTGGGATGCTGTACATCTGGATGATCTCCCTGATCTTCTATCGCTACACGTTCTTTCGCTTTTCCCCCGGCGACCTCTCTCCGCCGTACTGGATCAATATGGGCGCGATGGCGATTTCGACGCTGGCAGGCGCCCGGCTGATCATGAACACCCCGGACGCGCCTTTTCTGCACTCCCTTCTCCCGTTCTTAAAGGGCTTCACGGTGTTCTATTGGGCGACGGGTACCTGGTGGATTCCCATGCTGGCGATTCTGGCCGCGTGGCGCTATGTCTACAAGCGCTTTCCTCTGGAATACGATCCGTTGTATTGGGGCGCGGTCTTTCCACTCGGCATGTATACCGCTTGCACGTTCCAGATGGCCAAGGCCATGGAACTCGATTTCCTGCTTGTGGTACCACGCACTTTCCTATACGTCGCTCTTGGGGCTTGGCTGGCCACCTTCTGGGGGCTTTGCCGGAAGTTAGGTGCCAGCCTGGTCCAAGTTCTTCGATCGAGATAAGAAGGTTCTCGTGCAAGCATTCACATCTCCCGATCCCGCCCAGATCCTGTGCGCGTCGCACCGTCAGATTGAGCGTGCGCTCGCGTCTTTGGCACGAATCGCCAGGGAGTCTTGTGGTGACTCGCTGAGCGACCCACGCGCGTTTTCTGCGGCGCTGCGGTTCGTCCGCCTGGTTGCTCCGGAGCACAGCGCGGCCGAAGAAGAAGCGGTGTTTCCGCGGCTGCACCGTTCGGTCCCATCCGGGAACAAAGACGTGCGGCGACTGATAGACAACCTCGAGGAAGAGCACGGCTGTGCGGACCGCGCCTACCAAGAAGTGAACCGGCTGGGAGAGTCATGGTTAGCGCACGGTACACTGTCCCCGGCGCACACGTCGCGGTTGATCTCGATGCTGGAGGGCCTCGCAGGTTTGTATGACCGTCATATCCAACTGGAGGAAACGGAGGTCTTCCCCCTACTGGCGGAGACGCTCGAATCCGCGGACCTCGCTTCTCTCGGCGAGGAACTGGAGCGGCGGCATCTGACCGTCGAGGAGAGCTTCGCGAAGTGAACCGGATCCACCATTGGATCTGCCGGTCCGCTTATTGGAGACGGAATATCGCGGACAAGCTGTTGCCATGGGCGCTCGGTGGCCTTGATCTAGGCCCGGTTGTCCTGGAGATCGGTCCCGGCTACGGCGCTGCCACCGAGATCGTCCGCGAACGCGTTGGCCGTCTGACATGTGCAGAATTGGACGGCGACCTGGCGCGCGCCCTAGCGCGCCGGACAGTGGGAACAAACGTTGAGGTGGTTCAGGCTGATGCCGTTCGCCTGCCATTCTCGGACCGGTGTTTCAGCGCTGCTGTCTGCTTCACGATGCTGCACCACGTCTCCACCAATGCACAGCAGAATCTGCTTCTGGCCGAAGTGGCGCGCGTTCTTCGCCCCGGAGGAACCCTTTTTGGGACTGACGAGCACCGAGGTTTCCTGTTCCGCTTGATCCACGTCGGAGATGCCTTTGCCCCGATTGACCCTGCCGGTTTGCCCCATCGGCTGCGGTCCGCAGGTTTCTCAGAAGTCACCGTAGACGTGCGAGGAGGAGCATTTCGCTTCCGCGCCCGCCGCGAGTAACTCAAACTAAGCACAGGCCACATTTGGCCGCCCTGCGCGCCTGGTCTATTCTCGCGGAATCTGCCCGCCACCTACGGACATCAGGGTCTGCGGTTGACGACGCCGGGCATCAAACAGGCGACCAGTACCTTTCACCGGCGCAGTGGACACAGAGGGTTCGGTGGTCGAGCAAACGTTCGCGGCCGTTGAGGATCTCCTCGCCGCAGGACTCGCAGTTCACTCGAATTCCGCGCTTGCCAACGAGCGCTTCGAGTGAGATCTGTAGCTTCACTTCGTCGGCGCGCAGCAATTCTCGGACCGGCATCACCTGGTAGGCTTCGAGTTGCGCCTGCCACCGGTTGCGCGCCTGGGGCGCGTACTGCCCGGCCAGGGACCGGGACTGTGGAGTGGGCCAGAGGCGCACGGCCCGGCCGGTTTTGGTGTCGGCCATTGTGACCGCGACTTTCCCCACGTCCACCAACCGCATGGTCCGGTGCCCGAGTGAGCACCCGGTCACCACCATGACTCCGTCGGCAAAGCATCCATCGGTCTCCACGAACGCAATCACGCGCTTGTCCGTCTGCGGAAAATCGATGCCGAGCAGTTCTCCCGCGAGCACACCCATGCGCACTCCGAGGATCTGGCGCGGACAAAGATGCTTGTGCAGAGCACCAGTCGCGGTGATGAGAGTCTGAAGATTAGGTGTTGTTGCCAGCATTTGACTCCACGCTTCGATCCGCTGCTGCTCCCATTAGTCGGTCGGTTCCTGCAATTCTCAAACTGTTAGCCGTGCCAGCAAAGCTCCGAGGTCCGGCATCTGCTCTAGCGCCCAGATCGATTGCAGAAGTCCATCGGTTCTTTGGCGCGGCCATCGCCGGGCGGTATTATCGCGGAACTTGCGCGCAATATCCGGCCTCTGCATCGGCTTACTCGCGAAGCCGGGAATGTCGTCAACCTCACGGCTGACGCGCCTTCCATCCAGCAGAGTCGCGGTAATGCGTGTCGGAGAGCTGCCGGCGCGCGCGGTGAACGTCGGATCTTCCACGACGGCGATCTTCCGCATGAAGGAGAGAATGCGCGTTTCCGTCAGCTTCTCCGATGTGTAGCTGTCGTTTGTGATGCCCCCGTCGAACATGGCGCGCGCCACCAGGTAGGGCATGGAATGATCGGCGGTGTCGCGCGTCTTGGGCGACCACTTCTCTCCGTCCGTGCCCGTTTGTGTCAGCCCACGCTGGGAGGTGGCAACTTCGACTGAGGTGATTCGTTCGAGCGCCGCCGTCTTGTCGGTCGTACCGTTGACGATCTCGTCGGCAATCGCCATGGCCGCGGCGATCGATGTCTGCGAGTAAACCACCGCTGGATAAGTCTTCATGCCGCATTGGTGGATTCGGAACTGGTTACCGTGGCCGCCGAATTTGCCCACTTCGACTTCGGCCTCGCCCGAAACCTGCCTAAAGAAGCCTTTCTTGCCTTCGAAGATCGGCGCCGGCCCAGTCAGGCCGCCACGCGCCAGCGTCGCGGCGAACACCGCGTTGCGCGAAGCTTCGCCATCAGCGAGCCCCTTCCAATCCGAGAGCACTTGCGTCCTCGTCTGCGCCATCGAGATATGGTCGTTGATCGCGATATTGACCGCCTCGGTCATCTTCGCCACGCTCAGCCCCATCAACTTGCCACAAGCGATGGCAACCGCTGGCAGGCTGTACACGGGTGTATCCCAGCCTCTGGAGAAGATGTCGAGGGCGTCCGCCAGGCGGCAATTGATCTCGTACGCGGTCACGATCGCGAGGATGAGGTCGCGTCCGTGGGCGCGTACGGCTTCGGCAACCGCGAAACAGGGGGCGATGTGGTCGCTCGGATGGGTGGTTATGGTGCCATTGTAGAAGTCGTTCAGATCGTAATACCGAAAGGCCGCGCCATTGGCAAAGGCAGCGAGATCGGCCGTAGTCTTGCGGGTGGTACCGATGATGGTGGCTTCGCCTCGCGCGGTGAGCGCGACCTCGCGGCACACACGCACGGGCGGCTCGTCGAAGGCGGCAAGCCCGCATCCTATCGTGTCGATGATGTGCGACTTGACGCGCTCGATCGTCGCCGCATCCAAGTCTTCATATCGAAGCGCCACAGCATACTCCGCCAGCCTCTCCGCCAATGGCCGCGTCTCGCCTGCGCTGGCTTCTCGGGAAGCACCGCACACGGCGAATGCTGCTACGCCAGCGAGGACGCCTCGGCGCGAAATCGTCAGGCTGCTGGTCGCCCCGGGAAGCGCTGCCCTCCTCATTTCCATCTCCGCGATGTTAGCATTTCAAGTTGGCAGGTGGCCTCATGAACGGCGAAATGGTACGGCGGCAATTCCTGCGAATGGCAGGATGCGGGCTGGTTCTGAGCCCTTCTCTTCGCGCCCAGGCAACGACTCCGAACTCCGCGGGCACGGAGTCTCCGAAACTCAAGGCGCCTGCCAACGCCTGCGATTGCCACATCCATATATACGACCCTGCCCGCTTTCCGCTGGCGCCGAGCCCGCGTGCGGTTCCTGCTGATGCCGCCGTTCCGGATTACCGGCTGCTTCAGAAGCGGCTCGGAAACACGCGCGTGGTGATTGTCACGCCTCGAAATTACGCCACCGACAACCGCGCCACCGTCGATGCCGTCGCACAGCTTGGGAAGACAGTTTCCCGGGGAGTCGCGGTTCTCAGTCCCGCCGTGACGGACGGCGAGCTTCGCCGGCTCGATGACGCGGGTGTTCGCGGAATCCGTTTCAGTTTGAATGATCCCGCAACTGCCGTGGTGACCCCAGACATGATCGAGCCGTTGTCGCAACGCGTCGCTGATCTCGGCTGGCACATACAGATCTTCGTGGATGGAGATCAAATCGTCGAGTTGGCCCCGCTGTTGCGTCGTCTGCCATCGCAAATCGTATTCGACCATCTTGCTCATCCCCCGCTCATGGCCGGCATCGGCCACGCCTCCCACGGCATTGTCCGGGATTTGATCGATAAAGGCAGAGCCTGGGTCAAGCTCTCCGGCGCGTATTTGAACAGCAAGATTGGTGCGCCGTCCTATCCTGAGGCCACTCGGATCGCACAGGCGTTTGTCCGCGCAGCGCCCGAACGGCTTGTCTGGGGCAGTGACTGGCCCCATCCCACCGCAGCACCTGACAATAAGCCGGACGACGCCGTCCTCTTCGACCTTTTGAGCGTTTGGGCGCCTGTCGAAGCCACACGCTACCGCATCCTGGTGGAAAACCCAGCATTCCTTTACGGGTTTGGACGATGAAGTGTCGAGACGCATGCCAGCGAGGCCGACGAGCAATCCGGATCTCGAAATGAAACGCTCCATCCGGCATTTCCAGGCTGCCGAGGCCCCGGTCCCCTTGGCGGTTCGTTTGCCGCCTACCAGCTCGCTTGAAAACCGGTGGTCGTCCTTCATCTCTTGTTGCCGGCGTCATCCCAGTCGGTCTGAGTAGCCGGCCGTTTTTTCGGCTTGTTCGTGGCGTCAGCTCTCGCCGGCCGGTTTTTCGCCGGATTACTGAAGACGAAGCGGCCGTAGAGGACGCACCCCTTCATGCCCGGGTCACAGGGGAGCTGATTCACCTTCTGACAGGTTCCGTTCGCCTCATGCGGGCAACCCCAACTGCTCATTCCCTCCCCCTGCGGCGCCTTTCCGGACGCCCGCGCAAAACCTCTGTCTCATCTTCGTGAACGCTCGAGTTCCATCGCCCGCGGGAAAAGAATGTTGTTCTCGAGGTGGATGTGCAGGTGCAGATCCTCCTCCAATTCCTGCAAGCCGCTCATCAGCGCCCGGTAGGTAACGCAGGCGTAGTCGGGGATCGCGAAGTTGCCGGTGATCTCGCGAATCCTCGCCAGTGCCTGTCCCGCGCTATCATGTTCTCCCTCCATCATGCCGATCGGGTTGGCCAGCGGGCCGAACGGCATCCTGGGAAGCGGCGTGCCGGCCGCCACTGCGGATTCGACACCCGCAATCGCCGGGAAGAGGATTCTCTCTTCCTTGAACATATGCATCTCCAACTCGGATCTGAGTCCGGCGTACACTTCAGGCAGACCCGTGAGGGTTGGCCCGTAGCGCTCGTTGTAGACGCGGTAGACCTTCTCCAATCGTTCGGCCAAGGGCCGAAACTCGCGCTTGAGGTACTCATGGTGCGTGTTTACGATGTGGTCAACCAGGTCCCGCAGCGGCGCGGTTGTCCAGTCACGATCCGTGGCCTCGCGGGTGCCCGCCGCGGCATCAAGTTCGTGACGGACGGCATCGGCATCCAGTCCTTTCTCCCGACAAACATCTTCCAGCGGGCGCTTGCCGCCGCAGCAGTAATCAATACCCAGGCGCTCAAAAACCCTCACGGCGGGCAGCGAGTTCGCTGCAATCTCAGCAACGGTGGCACCAGACTTGTCTTGCATTTTGGCTCCTCTAAGAGAATGCTATGCGGCGCCAGATCCTGACGCAGTGACTAAGGTCACGATTGATTCTTGTCCACGCCGCGCCTTGCCGCCATCTCGACGCCGATGGCGTCCCGCTGGGCCGCGCTGAGCAGGGCGGCGACCGGAAAGATCTCGCGCTCCTCGACCTGGATGTGGGTGCGGTAGTGCTCGGTCAAGGCGGTGAGGAGCTTGGAAAGCCGGGTGGCATCGGCCGGCGGCAGCGACCCCAACAGCAGCCATGCCTGGCCCAGGCGGTCCACCTCGGCATGGCTGATCTCGGCCTCGGAGTGGTCGTGTTCGAGGATATCCACCTGCGCGAGAACCTGTTTCATGGCCGGGCGGTTCAGTGCCCGGAGACGTGGGAACAGGGATTCCTCTTCGTCGGCCGTATGCTTGGGCGCAGCCTCCCGAAAGTAGCGCAGAGCCGTTTCCAGGGCCGTGCGCTGCTCGGCGGCTAAGGCCTCGCTTCGCGCCTGGGCAGCAACCTGCACGAGCAGAGACAGGAATCTCTCGACGCGGCGGTGGCAGTCGGTCAGCAGCCCGACCGGATCCTGGAAATTGCTATCCTTCTTCGCGCCGATCTGGATCATTTTCTGTCCCAGTACTCGATGAACGACATGACCTTTCCATCGGGCCCGATCATGTTGTTGTCCACCTTTAGCACCCTGCCGTCCAGCGAGATCTCGGATTTCGAATTGCCGATGTCTTTCCCCTGGAACCTCAAGATCGTCGAGGTGTGGCGGCTATCGACTTCCCGGATCGCCATCGTTTGCCCCGAAGGCTTCCCGTTGCTTATGACCGGAGCCTCTTTGCCGTCAAGCTGTGTTTCAAGCGCGTGGAAACCAGGACGGAGGAGCCGTCCGCCGCGACAACTCGATAGGTTAATCGCCGCCCTGCCCCCATTGCCGCTATAATCATGATGAGCCGTCCCGCGCTCGGATCGCCGCGCTTGACGTAGGTTCCGGGTGGCAGACTGTCTGCCTGGACTAGCACACCGCCCAGCAGCCCCAGGACCAACAGTGTCGTCGGTTTCATACGCTCCTCTTTCCCGATTGGTCGGTCGGGATGATTGATATCCTAGGCTCAAATTCTTCGCCAGTCGGTGACTTGTGTCACATCCTGGCGTCCTCGTTTTCCTGGAAGCCGTGACTGAGGTCACTGTGAGCCGGGGTCCTACCCATTAAGCTCCCTGTAGGGACAAATTCATGAGCGAACTCATCGACAACCGGGCGCACCGAATCCGGACCCTGAAAGAGATCATCAAGCGCCTGCACCACGGAGCATCGGCGGACGAAGTTCGAGGGAGCCTCAAGGAATTGGTTCGCCAGACCGACTACTCCGAGATTATGGCCATGGAACAGGAGTTGATCGCCGACGGGATGCCCGTGGAGGAGCTCCAGGGCATGTGCGACCTACATTCCCAGGTGACCCGGGACGTACTGGTCCAATTGGGCCCAGCGCCCGTCGCTCCGGGCCATCCGGCGGACACATTGCGGCGCGAGAACGAAGCGCTGCGGGGCTCCCTGGCACGCATGCAGCGCGCCATGACCCACGTCCTTGATGCACCGGCGAACGGTGACTCAGACGCGGCGGTACTTGAGTGGCGGCAGGCGCTGAACGAACTCCAGGACATCGACAAGCACTACCAGCGTAAAGAGCACCTGTTCTTTGCCTGCCTCGAGCGTCACGGCATCATGGGCCCATCAAAGGTCATGTGGGGGAAGGACGACGAGATCCGCTCACTGCTCAAGGATCTGGCGGCGGCCCTGCGGGAGCGGGAAACCACGGTTGCTGAATGGAAGTTGCTTGCGGCAACCACCGGCGCCGCGGCGGTGAATACCATTCAGGAGATGTTCTATAAGGAGGAGCAGATCCTGCTCCCCATCTGCCTGCAGCATTTCACGGAAGACGAATGGGGCGAGATTTGGGCTTCCTCGCCACGCTATGGCTGGTGCCTGGTGGAGCCGCTCGAGGGCTACCGTCCCGCGACCGCCGTGGCGGCAGGAGAGTCCCTGCCGGCCGGCGGAGTGGCTCTACCCACGGGAACGCTCTCGCTGGAGCAACTCACGGCTATCTTCTCCACCCTGCCCGTTGACCTGACCTTTGTGGATGCCGATGACCGCGTTGCCTTCTTTTCCGAAGGCCCCCACCGGGTGTTCGCGAGGAGCCGGGCGATCATTGGCCGCAAGGTTCAGAACTGCCATCCGCCGCGCAGCGTCGAGGTGGTGGAGCGGATCCTGAGTGACTTTCGCGAGGGGCGCCAGAGCGTGGCCGAATTCTGGATTGTGTTCATGGAACGGTTTGTGCACATCCGGTATTTCGCGGTGCGGGGCGAAAACGGCAGGTATCTCGGCACCCTGGAGGTGACCCAGGACGTGGATTCGATCCGGGCCCTGACGGGAGAACGGCGGCTCCTGCAATATGACGAACCGGCGGCGGAGGTGCACGCATGAGCCTTCACATCACCCCGGATACCAAGGTCGGAGCTTTGCTGGAGGCCTATCCTGCCTGCGAGAAAGTGCTCATTGCAATGGCCCCGGAGTTCGCAAAACTGCGAAACCCGGTGCTCCGGCGGACCGTGGCGAAGATTGCGACGCTGGAACAGGCGGCCAAGATCGGGGGCGTCAGCCTGCGCACGATGATTCGAGAGCTGCGGATTGCCGCCGGCCAGGAGAGCGGAAACGAGGAGCTTCTGGAGGAGCGATCCGCCGGTCCGGACGAAACCTGGGCGGCCAACGCGCCGGTGGTGGAAGAGTTGGATGCCGACGCGATCCTTGACCGAGGTGAGCATCCGCTCGGGAAGATCCGGCAGGCCATGACGAACCTCGAGCCGGGCCAGGCGTTGCTGCTTCGCAGTACCTTCCGGCCCGAACCGCTGATCGAGACAATGCGCAAAGCGGGGGCCGCAGTTCATTCGGAGAAAAAAGGGTCCACGTATTCAACCTATTTCGTGAAGCGGGGAGACGAGGCTGGTCCGTCTCCCCGCTCACCGCGTTAGTTCACTGCTGCGCGTACCTCTTCTTGAACTCCTCGGCTGCCTTCCTGCGTTGTTCGCGCTCTGCCGGCGTCATCCCGCCCTGGAACCAGCGGTGAAGATCTGATTTGAGAACCCTGTCCAATTCGGCTTGGGCCGCGCGGGCTGCCTGGACCTTCGACGGATCGCCGGATTCCAGGCCCTTCTTGAGGACGTCCCGGAGTTCCGGAACGAACTCGGTGTAGAATCGCTGCGCCACTTCGAAGTTCCCGTGCCACTGCGTGTAGTCCGGCCCCATCATGGCCGCACCGTGCCGCGCCCGCCGACCCTCATGGTGCCAGAGCAAGTAATAGGTGAATTCGAGCTTGTCGTCAAAATCGACATCGTTGCTGATGAGACCCGCCTTGCGCACCATCTGGTAGAGCTGGGTGGCGGGCCGGCCGAACTTGTCGTTGTAGAGCGCCACCTCGTTGTCGAACTGCTGGTACCAGTTCTCGACCCACCCCGAGGCATGACAGGAACCGCAGACCTGTTGCATATCCTCGCGCCTTTGCTGCCAGCTCTTCACTTTCCTGCCCGCCGCCATGTCAGCGGCGTCGATCTTCTCCGAAATAGGCGGCCGGAGGGTCCACGAGATTCGGGCGCCCACGTCATGAGTGGCCGGAAGTTCCTCTGTCGCGCCCATGTGACAAGCCGAACAAGTGGGCCCCTGCTCGAATTGCTTGCCGGGAATCCACTCCTTTTCCTTCATGAGCGGCTCGAAGCGGCTGCGGTTGGCCGCAAACGCGATCCCGTGCTTCGATTCTGTATAAACCTCCATCTGCGGATGGTCCGGGCCCAGGTGGCACCGCCCGCAATTCTCCGGCATCCGGGCCTGGGCCCGGCTGAAGCTGTGGCGCAGGTGGCAGGCTGAGCAACTTCCCTTGGAGCCGTCTGGATTGAGACGGCCAACGCCGGTGTTGGGCCAGGTAGCGGGATCGAGCTTGCCGTTCGCCAGTACTTTCACCTCGGATCCGTGGCATTGCCAGCAGCCGCTGACCGACGCCGGAGAGTCGGGCTTCATGTTGCCTTCCACGACCTCGGCCAGCGTGTTGTCAAGGCTGCCCAAAATCTTCGCCGCTTCGGAATGGTGGCTCGCTTCGAACTCGCGATATTCCTTGTCGTGGCATCTGGAGCAATCCTTGGGCGAAACGATGGTCGCGATCAGGAAGCCATTGTGCTCGAATCCGTCCCGGTCGCCTTTCTCTGCACGATGGCACTCGAAACAGCCCACGGCCGTCTTCCGGTGGCTGCTTTCCCTCCACTGGCCCACAATGCCGGGTGAGGTCGCCTCGTGACAACCGATACAAGCCTGGCTCTGTTCGCTGAGCCCCGTCCGGGGCTGCGCCGAAGCGGTGGCTGCACACAACGCCGGCAATAGGATCCAGTAGGCCCATGGGGTCCCGCGCGCCCTGAGGCTGTTCCGAGGCGAAATCTCGCAGGTCCGCGAACGGCCGGCGTGTTTGGTGATTGTTGCGTGCATGGCAGTTTCCTTTCATAGATATCGGTTAGGAGCGGCAACCGTCAGTGACTTAGGTCACGGAACTCGACCGGCCGACTCTCTATAGTGGAGTTTAGGGTATTTTATGCCTTTTGGGCTTCGGACCATACCGGCTCTGGCGTGCCTCACCAGCTCTCTGTGCTTCCTCTGCCGGGCCCAGGCTCCGGCGGGTGTCAAGGTTGGGGACGTGGCCGTTTCCGCTTCGCTGCGCACGCGGGTGGAAGCGTGGGATTGGTTTGCCGGCAACGCTCAAAACGACTACGTGTTTCCAGGTTCTATCCTGCGAGTGAGTCTTTCCCAGTCCCGGAAGTCTTTCGACTGGCAGTTTGAGGCGGCGGTGCCTTTCCTGCTGGGATTGCCGAGCGACGCCATTGCTCCCGGCGCGCAGGGGCAGCTTGGCTTGGGCGCCACCTACTACGCTGCTAATAACCGCAGCACGGGGGCGGCAATGCTTTTCCCCAAGCAGGGTTTCGTCCGTCTGCACAATCTGGGAGGAGTGGCCGGCCAGTCGCTCAAAATCGGGCGAATGGAATTCATCGACGGGGCGGAGGTGACGCCCAAGGACCCCACCCTGGCCGCGTTGAAGCGCGACCGGATTGCACACCGCCTCCTCGGCAACTTCGGCTTTTCGGATGTCGGCCGGAGTTTCGACGGCGTCCAGTATGAGCTGAACCGCGGCAGACTCGATCTCACGCTCCTCGCCGCCCGGCCCACGCGCGGCGTCTTCCAGGTGGACGGTTGGGGCGAACTAAACGCCAACGTCTACTACGGCGCCGTGACGGGCGAATCGCCCGGGACCAAGCGCAGGGTGGAGTGGCGCTTGTTCGGACTCGGCTACAGCGACTACCGGGACGGCGTGGTGAAGACCGATAATCGCCCGCTTGCCCTGCGCCAAGCCGACAAAACTCACGTCAACATCGGCACCTATGGCGGGCATTACCTCCTAGCCGTCTCGAGCGCGCAGGGGACGTTCGACTTTCTGTTTTGGGGGGCGCTCCAAACCGGTTCCTGGGGCAGGCAGGCGCAACGCTCGGCTGCATTGGCCGCCGAGGCCGGATGGCAGCCTCCCTTTCTTGCGATCGCGCATCCCTGGCTGCGGGGCGGCTACGATTTCTCAACCGGCGACGGCAACCCAAACGACAGCACCCACGGCACGTTTTTTCAGGTGCTGCCCACGCCGCGCATTTACGCCCGTTTCCCTTTCTACAACATGATGAATCTGCGCGACGCATTCGGAGAGCTGCTGGTGCGGCCGTCGAAAGCACTGACGATACGGACGGACATTCACGCGCTCACCCTCGCGGATCGCAACGACTTGTGGTACTCCGGCGGCGGTATGTTCCAGGCTTGGACTTTCGGCTACGTTGGGCGGCCGTCGAACGGGAATCGCGGGCTCGCGACGGTGTTTGACGCCAGCGCCGACTACAGCGTGAACCCCCACGTCTCGGTGGGCCTCTACTACGGCCACGCCGCGGGGAAATCTGTCATCCAGTCCATTTATCCCTCCGGCCGCAACGCGAACTTCGGCTATCTGGAACTCAATTTCCGGCTGTGAAATTCCCTTCGGTGACTTTGGTCACAGCATGCTGGGAGCACGTGGCCCTATTCTCGATCAGACAAGGAGCGGGCCGGGAGCGATGATCGACATTTGCTGTCTCCAACACGCACCATTTGAAGGACCTGGATTTATCGAGACGTGGGCCGCCGCGAGAGGCTATGACTTCAGGACCGTGAGGTCATATCAAGGCGAGCCTCTGCCTGATGTCGGTGATCTTGACCTTCTGGTTGTCATGGGCGGCCCGATGAGCGTCCATGACGATGCGGTGTACCCGTGGCTGATCCCGGAGAAGAAACTGATCAGGCGGTGTTTGGCCGGAGGTCAGTTCACGCTCGGCGTGTGCTTAGGTTCGCAACTGCTGGCCGAAGCCCTTGGCGCGCAGGTATACCGGAACCGATTCAAAGAGATCGGGTGGTTCCCGCTGGAGCGATGTGGCGATGAGAATACTCCTCACCTGTTCCGGACTCTGCCGCGCCGGTTTACTGCTTTTCACTGGCACGGTGAGACATATGACCTACCGCCAGGAACCATCCATCTGGCCAGGAGTGAGGGATGTGCCGTCCAGGCGTTTGAACATGTGTACGGCCTCGGCGTGCAGTTCCACCTGGAAATGACACCGAATGGGGCCGCTGATCTGATTCGCGAATGCTCCGCCGACATCGGCTCGGGCCCCTATGAACAGACGCCGGACCAGATCCTGGCCGGCAATAACAACTTCACGGCGAACTGGAATTTGCTTGCGGAAGTGCTGGATGGCATCGCGACGCGTGTCGACGCCTCCCACCGCATCGCGATTTAGATGACGACTTTCGGCACAGGTTGGGGATCATGGCTGGCTCGCGCGACCGGTGCCATCGTCTTCTTTGAACTGGTGTCCGGCCTGGCGATCACTTTCGGTCCATTTCACCCCGCGGTGGAGTGGGGCTTGCTGCTGCACACATTGATCGGCTTGCTTGCTGTTGCTCCGCTCGCCTGGTATTTCACGCGTCATTGGAGAAACTACTCCGGACAAGGGATGTCCGATGTGCTTTTGCTCGGATACGTCGGTCTGGCGGCGCTGGCAGTTTGCGTTGTGTCCGGGCTCGCGATCACTTGGCAAGGTCTGCTCGCAACGCGGACCACGCCTTGGCTACGTTATCTCCACCTCATCTCCACCTTGCTGGCACTTGCCGCGTCGGTTCCCCACCTCGTCATCTCCTGGCTTCGCCGTCGAGGCTCCGAAGTCGCACGGCCCGCTGCCGGATGGCTCGCGTTCACATTGCTAGGTGCGATGGCCGGCGTGGGTTCGACTGCGGTGCTGACGCGGGCCTACTCAGGTACCCAGTACAGGAACCAGTTTCCGGCAGACTACAATTTCCTCTACGGCAGAAACCGGCCGTTTGCGCCGAGTCTCGCCCGAACGTCCACCAACGGCGCCTTCGACGCCCGGTCGCTGGCCGGTTCTGCCACCTGTGGATCGAGCGGTTGCCACACACAAATCTACGATGAATGGAAGCCCAGCGCGCACCGCTATGCCGCCATGGATCCGATTTTCCAGGGTATCCAGAACGTCATGGCCAAGCAGAACGGCGCGGAGTCCACGCGGTACTGCGGCGGGTGTCACGATCCCATCTCCTTGTTCTCTGGCACAAAGAACATCTTCGTAGAAAAGCTGACTGGGCTCGATGGCTACAACGAGGGTATTTCCTGCGTCGCCTGCCACTCCATCCAGAAGACTGATATTCAGGGGAACGCGAACTACACCATCACGCAGCTCGGCGAGTACCTATGGCAGTGGAGCGGGCCGCACACCGCCGGCGCCCTGGCGCGCAACTTCTTGATCCGCACCTGGCCGGCACAGCACAACCGGCTAAGCAAACGCATGTACAAGAAGCCGGAGTACTGCGCCGCATGCCACAAACAGTTCATCGACCAGGAAGTGAACCGCGTGGGCTGGGTCCAATTACAGAACCAGTACGACAACTGGGCCGCCAGCCACTGGAACAAGAAAGGCGACTCCCACACTACTGTCGAGTGCCGTGAGTGCCACATGCCGCTGGTAGACTCAACCGACCCGGCCTCCGGCGACTCCACTGACTATAACCGCAACCCGAGCGACCACAAGCACCGCAGCCACCGGTTCCTGGCCGCCAACAACTTCGTCCCCGGCCTGCTTCATCTGGAGGGGGCCGCAAAACACGTCGAGCTGACGGAACGGTGGCTGCACGGCGAGATCGACATCCCCGAGATCCGGAACAAGTGGGCTGAAGGTCCGGTGGTCAAGCTGCGGCTCGAAGCCCCGCGCACCGCAAGGCCCGGACAGAAGGTACCGGTGCGCGTGGTCCTGGTCTCCAACAAGGTCGGCCACGACTATCCCACCGGGCCGCTGGACATGATTCAAAGCTGGGTCGAACTGCGCGTGGAGGATGAGCAAGGCCGGATCGTCTTCGCGTCAGGCCAGCGCGACGACCGCAATTTCCTGGAACCGGGCACATTTCTTTTCAAAGCTGAGCCGGTGGATCAGTACGGCAATCTGATTGACCGCCACAACCTGTGGGAAATGGTCGGCGTCCGTTACCGGAGGTCTCTGTTTCCAGGGTACTCCGACACGGTCGAGTACAGCATCCTGTGCCCCTCGGGTGGACCGCGTGTTCCTGCCCGAACCAGCGGTGATGTTCGGGAGTTTTCGGTCCTCACGTTGAAGACGGGCACACTACGCATCACAGCGACGCTGCACTACCGCAAGATCGACCAATTCCTGCTGAACTACGTGATGGGCGAAAGCGCACATCTCACCTCGCCCGTAGTAGACATTGCCAGCGCCTCGGCGGAAGTCTCCGTCCTCGCGAAAGGTGAGTGATTCCGTGCAGGTGACCGCTCCCCCACCTCCACGCAGACCGATTTCGCGCCGTCACCGCAGAATCCTGTGGACCGCCTCAACCCTGATCACTCTCATGTTGATTGGCGGCCTGGTTGCTTGGCGCATTCACAAGGAGAACGAGCCGGAGCAATACACACCCGGGGAGGCTTCCTCCGACATCACCACCGCCGTCAGCGACAGAGCTGCCAGCAAGCCGGCCCCTGCTGAACCGGCGCGGATCGAAGTAGACTCGCGCACCGCCGATCCCTTGCTGAATCCCGGACGCAAATTGCCGCCCGGCGCGCCGGCGCCCCGCTTTACAGACGTGACGCAGACCGCCGGCCTCGGGGCGTTCCGCCAGTTTCAAGGGCCGCGTTCTTCGCAGTTACCGGAAGACATGGGCTCCGGAATCGCGTGGGGCGACTTCGACAACGACGGTTACGAGGACTTGTTCGTCGTCAGCGGCGGCGGCGCGCTCAACTTGCCCGATTCGCAACTCGCCCGTTCCGTGCTTTACCGAAACCTCGGCAACGGCCGTTTCGAGGAAGTGCGGGATTTTCCGGAGACGCGCATCCGAGGGATGGCTGCAGCGTGGGGCGACTACAACAACGACGGCTGGCTGGACCTGGTCGTCACCGGCTACGATACGATCCTGCTGTTCCGCAATGATCATGGGCGCCTGGTGCGGGACCGGCAGTTTCCTTCGCCGAAAGGCTTCTGGGCCGGTGCGTCGTGGGGCGATTACAACCGTGATGGCTTCCTTGACCTTTATGTCTGCGGCTACGTGAAATACGTGCGAGGCAAAGGCGATGCATCGAGCAGCACGCAGCAGTTTGGCAAGGAGGTCCCGTTCACTCTCAATCCCGCCTCCTACGAGCCGGAACGCAACCTGCTGTTCCGCAACAACGGTAACGGGACGTTTACAGAAGTGGCAGGGGAGTTGGGCGTAGCCAACCTGGAAGGCCGCAGTCTCAGCGCGTTGTGGCACGACTTCGACGGTGACGGCTGGCTGGATCTCTACGTCGCGAACGATATCTCCGAGAACAAGCTGTACTTGAATCGTAACGGCAAATTCGTCGACGCCGGACGAGGCGCTTGGGTTGAGGAGTATCGCGGGTCTATGGGTCTCGCCGCCGGGGACTTCGACCGCGACGGTGACGACGATCTGTTCATCTCGCACTGGATCGCCCAGCAGTACGCCCTTTATCTTTCCCTGCTGTCAGAGCAGAGACCGAAGGACGGCGCGAAGCCGGAGTTGCACTTCACCGACGTCGCCGAAATGATGGGCGTTGGGCAACCGTCAATGCAATCCATTGGCTGGGGAACGAGCTTCGTGGATGTCGATTCCGACGGCTGGCTGGACCTGGTGGTGGCCAATGGCAGCACCTTTGAAATGAAAGATACCCGGCCGCGGCGCCTCGCCCCGATGCCGTCGTTCTTGTTCTGGAATTCGCGCGGCCGGTTCTTTCACGATCTGGCGCCCTGGAACCGGGCGCTCGCGCAGCCGCATGTCAGCCGCGGCCTGGCCGTGGCGGATTTCGACGGGGACGGATCAATGGACATCGCCATTATCGACCACGGGGAAGGCGTGCGTCTGTTGCGCAACGACATGCCGCACGGCAACTGGGCGGAGTTCCGGCTGCACAGCCGGCTTCCGGGCAGCCGCGCCCCGATTGGCTTCGGCGACGGCGCCACCGTAATTGCCTGGGTGGGCGGCGTGCCGCTGCGCCGTACCGTCACCAGCGCTTCGTACCTGTCGCAGGACAGCCGCAGGATACACATCGGCCTGGGCGATGCGACCAAGATCGACCGGCTGGAAGTGCGCTGGTTGATCGGACATCCGGAAACCTGGACCGATGTCGCTGCGAATCGCATCTGGGACATCACCGAGGGGGAACGCGAGGCCCGTTTGTTCCTGCCTGGTTCGCAGCCGGACAAGACTCAGTTAGCCCGCTTCTGGGAGAAACAGCGCACGGCAATGGACGCCATGAAACGCGATCACGATCCGGCAAAGGCCGCCGCGCTCTTCCGCGAAGCGCTCGCCATCGATCCCAAGCACGAAGATTCACGCTACTATCTGGCCAATTGTCTCGCTGCCCGGGGAGACGCGGCTGGCGCCATTACCCAACTCGATCTGCTGGCGCAGATCAACCCGCAGAGCCACCGGGCGTTCCAACGCAAAGGAGAGTTGCTGGCGTCATCGGCTACGTCGCCCGGCCAGCTCGATGCAGCTTTGAAGCCTTTGGAAGCGGCGCTGCGCCTCAACCCCGAGGAGACGGGGACCTTGGTGCTGCTCGGCGAGGTCGCCTTGGCGCTAGGTGATCTGAAGACCGCAGAGCAACGGCTTTCCCATGCCTGCCAGGCGAATGCGCGCGCCGCCAACGCGTGGTTTCTCAGGAGCTACATCGCCTGGAGGCGGGGTGACACCCGGCGGGCCGCCGCCATGCTCGCTTCAGCAAGGAGCGCATTCGGACCGGACTGGAAGCCCAGTGGGGCTGTCCTCGAAGGTGACGTCAGCCGCCGGATGTACAACGAATCGGGATTCCTGAATGTCTTCGTCCAGGGGTGGGACGGAAGCCCTGCGCCCGAGCGTGCCTACAGTGCGCTGAATCAATACTTGCGCCGCTTCCGATGATCAGGGTATGAGGAATATCGACGCGATCAAAGAACATGAGGCAGCGCTCCAAAGCTGCCTGACCGTCTGGATCGTAACGGGGCTCCTGTTCATGCTTCTCCCCGGCACGTTCCTCGGGGCCTGGAATCTGATCTCGATCTCGGATCAGCACGGGACAGCCCATCTGGACCCGGCGTGGATTCAGGCCCACGGTCATGCACAGATCTTCGGTTGGATCGGCACCTTCATTTTGGGTATCGGCTTCTACTCGCTCTCCAAGATGCGTGGGCTGGCGCGCTTCGCAATCAGCCGGGCTTGGACGAGTTGGGCGCTATGGACCGCCGGCGTAGGGCTCCGGTGGGCCACGAACCTATGGCTCTGGCAGTGGCGCTGGACCTTGCCCCTTTCCGCCATTCTGGAGCTCGCCGCGTTCGTCCTGTTCTTCATCACGGTTCGCGGTCATCGTAGCGAGAACGATCCAGGCGAGACCGGCGTTCAGACTTCGCGAGGCTGGATCGGAATCGTCGTTGCCGGCACATTCGGCTTCCTGCTGAGCTTGCTGGCCAACTTCGCCACGGCACTCCAGGGAGCCTTTGTGGGCAGCGGCCCGGCTGTTTCAGCCGGGTTGGATCAGCGCCTGCTTCCTCTCTTTACATGGGCTTTCCCAGTGGTCAGCATCTGGGGCTTCAGCGCACGCTGGCTGCCGGTCTTTCTCGGTCTCGCCAACCCCAATGGCCGGTTTCTGCAAGTGGCACTCATCATCAACTCGGCTGCCGTCGCATGCGCTCTCGGCGCTTGGTGGATTCCAGCCACTGGGCTGTTTGCTCTCGCCGCCGCGGTCGCATCCGTTGCGCTGCATATCTTCACTCGCCCTGAACGGCCACCGAAGACCGTCGGTGTGCATCCGACGTTCCCTCTGTTCGTGCGCATTGCCTACGTCTGGCTCCTTGCATCCGCCTGCATTTCGTTAAGTGCAGCCGTCTGGGATCGTGCAGGCGGCCTGTGGGGAGCGTCCCGCCATGCGCTGACGGTCGGATTCATATCGACCATGGTTTTTGCCATTGGCCAGAGGGTCTTACCCGCGTTCTGCGGCATGCGCATGCTCTTCAGCCCTGCGCTGATGTTTTCGGCGCTGGCATGTCTGAACCTCGGCTGCCTGCTGCGTGTCGGGTCGGAGATCGGCGCTTACGAGGGCTACGCACCCGCTTTGTGGAAGGTGCTGCCGGTTTCGGCGGTCATCGAGATGACCGCGATGACGCTATTCGCTGCCAATCTTCTCATCACGTTCCGGCAAATCCCGCCGCACCTGCGGAACGTAGCGCGTGAGCAGCCGGTTTGAGGCTGACGCCCGCACTGCTGTTAGAGCGCCCAGTTTCTTCGCTCGACGAATGAGCGCGGTTCGTAAGTCATGCCGCTGTCAAGCCTCCTGCGTTCCCGGCGCGACGTCCACAACAGCACCGGTCCCAAGGCAATGGATGCCATCCTCGACAGTAGGCCGAATTCTCTGCCGATTTCTAGCCTTAGTTCACGCACCCGCTGGCTGATCGCCGCGTTCGAACGCTCCAATTGCTTCTCGATGGCCCAGAGCATTCCACCATATGCTGTTTTGAGGACAGAAGCCTCGCGCTCAAAACGGAGGCGGACGCGTTCGTTGGCGTGATTCCTGTAGCGCTTCCACCCTTCCAGGGTGGTTCTGCAAATGCGGTATAGACTTGGCCCATTCCGCTCGAAATCCCGCCAGAACGCCCGATCCAGGAACCGCTTGGAGTCATCCCGCGAAATCGCGGCGTGTTGGAAGTTGAATTGGAACTGCCCGTGAATATCGGCCAGATCGACCTCCAGCAGTTTGCCTTGCCGGTCCATCTCCTGGTAAAGGGGCGTACCGGGCACGGGCGTGTAGAGCATGAACTGGTGAAAGTCCGTCTCGTGTGAGATGGCGTGATCGATCTCTTCGTCGATGTTCGCCGGCGTGTGGTGCTCCAACCCGACGATCGTGGATCCCAGCAGCTTGATGCCGTGCCGGCGAAGCTCGCGCGTCAAATCCCGTGTATCAGTCCCTTGAAGTTTCGCGTACGCGGCGTTGGGCGATTCCAACCCCAGCCAAATCCACGAAACTCCCAGTGCGACCAGTTCCTCCATGGAAAACTTGCGGATCGCGTTCGCCGAGGAGAATACATACAGATCCCAACTTTTACCGCCTTTCTCCATGCAGTCGAGCAGTTGCATTGCGCGACGCCGGTGCAAAAGAAAGTTCTCGTCCATGATGAAGAACGAGTGCACCTTCAATCGCCGTTCGAAGTCCTCCATTAGCTCATAGAGGCGGTCGCCCGTCTCGTAGAAGTTGAGGAACTTTCCCTTCCCCCCGAAAAATGCCGAGGTGGTGCAGAAGTTGCACCCAAGCGGGCACCCGACTGACGGAATGATGGTGGCCGCCGGAGATATCAACTGGCCGGGCAAACGCAAACCCAGAGCGCGATGGCCGAAGGCGGAGCGAATGGCGGGGTGCGCGATCGGCGCCGCCTCGTCCTCGCCGAGGAAGCGGCGCATCCACGCGATCCCGTCTCCCCTTACGATATGGTCGGCGTCGATGATGTGCTCGATTCCCGGTATGGCCGTCACGTGCCCGCCCACCACGATCACCGATTGGGGAGAGATCTCCCGAACAGCGCGACACATCTCGCGAACCTTTCCAACGTTCACGATGATCGCCGAGATTCCGACAATGTCGTAGGAGTGCGTCCGGAGCTCCTGCTCAAACTGCTGACGGCTCGGAAAATCGAGCAGTGTTGATGGTGCGGATATGTTCTCCTGGATCATCATGATGCCCCAGGACCGATGAAACATTCTGAGCGAGAACTCACCTTGCACCCGGGTCACCTGGTTGTGGTAGAGTTCCATCGGATTAATCGAGCGGCTTCCAAACTCGTCATCTTGGGCGTAAGGGCCAAACACTGACGTGAGGAGCACGCGCGCTGCGACACCCTTGGGGTGGAGAGCAGCCGAAGATGGGGGATAATCCGTCATCCCGGGTACGTGCCTGAGATGTAGCTGCTCAATTGTTGGACCGTACCGGCCTGCCCCGAAATGATGGCTTTGGTCAGATCGCCGATGGAAATCACACCGCTGAGGCTGCGCTCGTCGATCACGGGCAGGTGGCGGATCCGGTGATCAGTCATCAGACGAAGGCAGTCTTCAAGCGTGTGTTGCGGGCTCACGCTGATGGCGGGGCTTGACATGATCTCACGCACCAGCGTCTCGTGAGACGATCGGCCCTTAAGGATGACCTTGCGGGCGTAGTCACGCTCCGAGATCACGCCCACCAGTGCGCCCTCCCCTACCACCATCAGGGCCCCGACGTGCTTCTCATCCATCAGCGCGATGGCCTGAAAGATCGTTGCCTCAGGTGATATCGACCAAACCTCGCTACCCTTCGCCTTCAGGATGGAACGGACGGTCTCCCTCCCGATCATCGCCCCAAGGTCCGAGAATTCCTCAACTAGCATCATTGACTTCCTTTCAAAGAGCTGACCAGGGACGTCAGACGCGCTGACGTTCGCGATGGTACTCCGAGAACTTAGTCCCCTGCCGGCGAACCTCCACCATCCTCGCTTCGAGCGCTTTCTGTTCCTCCGGAGAGAGCCGCCCCATCCAGAGGGTCAGGCCATCGCAACTAATCGGGTGTTCGTAGATCAGGTCCAGATTTGCTTGTGCCGACTTGCGATCGCTATCCGACCATGTGTTTTTAAATGCGAGTTCGGCGATCCGCCGCACGCTGCGGAAAACCCCGTCGTGCTCGTTCACCAGCCGTTTTACCTGACCCTCACCGATGAACTGCTCAAGGGCCGGATACGAGTAGAGTTCCTCGAACTTGAAGTGCGGACCGATCAGCCCTTCCGCCTGTTCCAAAATCGACCGCACACGGAGAGCATCATGAGCGGCGATTGCCTGACGCAACCCGAAAAGTGCAGCCACCACTTTCTGGTGGTCGGCGTGGAACTCCTGAGTGAGAATCATCTCGGCCTCCTTTCCAAACGCAGGCCCAGGCACTGCGGTTGTCGCATTGTACATGAACAACTCTATTATGAGCGGACGTGCGTGTCAATGGGCAGCGCGGATGGCGACGCTTTCACCTAGAGCGACCTGGGCTTGGGGCCGTGTTGCGCCCACGCTTCGCTCCGACATCTGAGCGGCGAGGCTTTGCAGCGGACGAGATCTCGGAGAGAGTCGTGGTTTCGAGGAAGTCGAAGTAGGCCGACTTCGCCGGCTTCCAGGCTTCGTGCGCGGTGCAGGGATCTTGGTCCGAGCAGTTACGTCTCAGGCCCAGCAGACAAGCAGGCTTGGATACATGGCGTTCAAAAAGCTCGACCACTCGGACGAGCGGGATCTCCTCGGGCGCCGCGGCCAGGCGGTAGCCGCCCGCGTTCCCCCGCACCGCTTCGATCAGTCCCGCATTCCCCAGCGTGAGCAGGATCTTGGAGAGGTAGTTCTTCGGGATTCCAGTCTGTTGCGACAACTCCTCACCCCCTACCATAGAGCCTGAGGGATGCGCAGCGAGGCAGGCCAGCGCACGAAGCGCGTATTGACAAGTCGTAGAGAGCATGATCTCCACCACAATCGCACCAGATTGCTCATCGTCTTGTCAACAATGGGCGTGGCAGGGACATCGCGAAGCTCTGGGCCTGCTTGTGACGCGGAAGAGGCGGCGGAGCGACAGGAACGCAGAACCGATGTTCGCGTGAACGGAGCCCACAGGTCTTCGAGCACGGGTTTGAAATCAGCGTCCAGTGATCCGAGGCGACCCAGCTTCCGCATAACTCGGCCTGCAAGAAGCCTAAAGCGGTTTCGCACCGGAGTCGGTGACTAACGCTACAACCTTCTACGAACGATCATTCGTGAACCTCAGATCCACCAATGCGCGTCACATCTGACAACACATCTTTGATCCAGGTCAACGCAGCCTGCGCAGTAGGCCAGCCTAAAGTGGTAATGGCAAGCACGGCAGCGTGCTGTATCTCCTCGGGCGACACGCCGGAATCGACCGCCAGCCGGGTTGCGGAATGAACGGCTCCCTCACGTTCACTTCCAATCGCGATCCCCAACTTCACCAGACGCCGCGTACGTTCATCAAGGGGGCCGCCATGCTCGTGACACTCCCTTGCGAGATCACTGAAGGCGCGCCAAACCCCAGGATACTGATCGGCAAACTTCATAACGGATTTCGGTAAAGGCTTTTCCACCTTTGGATTCTAACCCCATTTGGGATGGGATTGTGGTTACTCAGAGCATACAGGCATCGCTACGCACGCAAGTGATTGCCACCGCTCATCAGTGCGCTCTGCGGGAAATCTCCGTAGTTGCACCGCGGATTTCTCGCTTCACACTAAAACATTCCGCATCGATCCAGTTCACGGCAACGCCGCGTATCTGGGCCGACGCCAGGTCGCCCACGGACAAGCTGGTTGTGACGCCAAAACCGCCCAGGCCCGAAACGTGAAACAGACCGGAGATCTCCGGGTCCCATCCGATGATCGGGAGTCGGTCGGGCGCGAAGGTTCTCAGGCACGCCCAGCAGCGGCGCAAGGCAACATCCGCTAATCCGGGTGCGTGCGACAGCAACTTGTCGGCGAGGAGATCTGCCGCAGCGGGATCGACAGGCGGAATGCCAGGCGCGTGTTCGGTTTCATCACAAGGGCAGAGAAGGAGGCCGGCTCCCTCGGGTCTCACGTAATAACCGATGTTCAAATCCCACACAAAAGGAGCGTCGCGAGGTAGCAGTCCGGAGCCCTCGCTAACGAACAGATGCCGACGAAGGGGCTTTAACGGGAGAGGGGAAGCTACCCGGCCAAGATGCCCAGCCCAAGCACCTGTGGCGTCGACGACGATGTGAGCCCGAACTTCGCCATGTCGTGTTTGGACACGACGCACCGCGGGACCCTCAAGGACCAGGGATTCCACAGCGCAGTCGGTGACAATCTCAAAGCCGCCACACGTGGCTTCGGCCAGCAGACCGCTGAGCAGGGCGTGGATGTCAACCACCCCTTCAGTGGGGCAGAAAATCGCTTGGTCAAAACCAAAACGGGTCAGATGCGGAAACCGTCGGCGAGCGTCTTCGGCCTGCATGAGCTCGGCGGGCACGCGCTGTGCGTGCAGTTGGTGGAGGGGCTCCGCGGCCCATGCGCTGTCACCGTGCAGAAGATACAAGCCCCCAGTTCGGGTGAGTACAGGACGTCCGTCGACTTTTCTCATCCCCAGTAGGCGAGTACCCTGAACCGCGAGCCGCACGAGTTGCGAATCACTTTCCAACTGGCGCGCGATCGCCGCATTGCGGCCGGAAGCGTGCGTGCCGGCCAGAAGCTCTCGTTCGAGGATCAACCCGCGCGTGACGCCAGCCCGCGCCAGCGCCGCGGAGGTTGATGCTCCAGCGAATCCGGCGCCAATCACGACTACTTCGACCTCCGATGGAATGCGTCTCAGCGCCCTCATGGATAGATTTTGACGCGACATTGGGGAGCGACGCCACTACGTAAAGTCTGCGTGGATGCTTCATGCTTGTTTGTGCTCGTGGCCGAGGGGCTGGCGGTGGGCCTTGGCCGCAATGCGATCCGCGACCTTCTCGAATTTGTCCCGCGGGAATTTTCCCTGCGGCGGTCCAGTTCGGCATAGACGGTAGTCTTGCAAGCCGCGTGGAGAGGTCATTTCCGTTACCCCCGGGCGCACGCATTCCAGTGGATGGAGTCGTGACCTCGGGCTTTTCGTTCGTTTATGAATCGCGGATTACGGGTGAGCCGATGCCGATCGAATAAGGGCGCGGATAGCCGTGTTTTCGCGGGCTCGATCACTCAGTCGGGTGTTCGTGAAGTTCGCACCGAACGCGTAGGAAGGGATACAAGCTACTGCAAGATTGTCGAGGCGGTTGAACATGCTGGCCTCGTGCGCGCCGGTACGGAGACTGGCCGAACAAATAGCCTGCCACGTTGTCTACCTTTACGCTTGGAGCCGCCGCTTTCGCCTACATCGCATCTCGCGACATTTTTTCAACATTGTCCTTCATTCATCATCGTGGCCGGTGCCCGAGTCAAAGCAGCCGGTACATCACTTCCAATCCTGGGTGCCGTGTGCCGCTACGCGCGGCTTGGTAGTCCCGCCGTATTTGGGGGGGCCTGACCGAGACCGGTAGCGGCCGGGCCTGATTCAATTCGCGGATGACCGGCCGTGACTTCTGTCACTGGCAACCAGTGCTATATTTCTTATCATTGATTTAGAGGGGCTAAGCCATGACATCTCCCGTCCAGACTCCGCAAGTCACAGAAAAGATTATCGTTCCGCATCCGGTGACGATGGATCTGTACCGCAAGATGCTGACCGTCTTCTATATCGAAGAACGGATGAAGGCGTTTGTACGGCAGGGCAAGTGCGGATTCCAGGCCTCGACTCGCGGTCACGAAAAGCTCCAGATCGGCATGACATTGCTGCTGAAGCCGGGGCACGACTGGTTCTTCCCCTACTACCGTTCCAAAGCGCTTGCGGTCGGCCTTGGAATGCCCATCAAGGATATATTCCTTGGCATGCTGGGCCGGGAAGGGGACCCGAACTCCAACGGCCGCAACATGCCCGAGCAGTGGTCCTCGCGCAAGCTCCGGCTGGTGGCGCAGACGGCAGTGACAGGCACGCAGTACCTGAATGCGGTAGGGATGGCGCGCGCCGTGAAAATGAATGGCGGAGACGAAATCGTGCATGTGGCTTCAGGCGAGGGCGCTACCAGCGAAGGCGAGTTTTTCGAAGCGCTGAATTGGGCATCTCGCGAGAAGTTGCCTGTGCTGTTCAATGTGCAGAACAACGGATACGCAATCAGCGTACCGCAGGCCAGTCAGACCAGCTCGGAAATCCACCGGATCGCCCGTGGCTTCGGCATGCCTACGTTTCAGCTTGACGGGACCTGGTTCGAGCACCTCTACGAGACGCTGCCGCCCGTAATCGAGGCTATGCGGCACGGCAGCGGGCCGGCGCTGGTCGAGGCCAAGGTCGTGCGCCTTGACCCCCACTCCTCTTCCGACGACCATCGCAAATACCGCACGGAGAGCGACCTGCAGGTCATCGCCGAGCGTGATCCGGTTCTCCAAACCGAGCGATACCTGCTGCGGAATTCAGTTCTCACCGAGGCCGAGATTGCTTCGCTACGCGCGGAAATCAAAGCCGATGTAGACCGCGCCGCCGACGAGGCAGACAGCTATCCCGCTCCGGATGAAACCACCCTGCTGGCCCACATCTACGCAGGAAGCCACAATTCCCCCAGTGAAGCCGTCGTGAGTCCCAATTATCTGGCGGGCGATCCGGTCACGATGATCGATGCGATCAACCACGGTTTGCGTGAAGAAATGGAGCGCAATCCGAAAATCGTCATGTGGGGTGAGGACATCGCCGATCCGAAGGGGGGCGTATTTGGCGTCACGCGGGGGCTGAGCACCGCGTTCCCCGGACGCGTGGACAATTCGCCCCTGGCGGAAGCCAGCATTGCGGGCATCGCCGCCGGCATGGCGATTGCCGGCTACAAGCCGATCGTCGAAATGCAGTTCGGCGATTATCTCTGGCCCGCGGCGCTGCAACTCCGCGACGAGATTCCGACCGTCCGATGGCGTAGCCAGGGACAATGGGAGTGCCCCGTGGTGGTCCGGATCGCCGTCGGCGGTTACATCAAAGGTGGCCCCTGGCACTCGGCGAACGTGGAATCGTTCTTCGCTCACATCCCGGGCTGGTACGTCGTGTACCCCAGTTGCGCGGAAGACGCCAAGGGGTTGATCAAAGCTGCCGCGCGGTCCCACGACCCGGTCGTTTTTCTCGAACACAAGGGCCTGTATCGGCGCGTCCAGGCCAAGACGCCGGAACCCGATGCCAGCTACGTCGTGCCTTTCGGGAGTGCGGCCATCCGGTGTGAGGGCAAGGACCTGACCTTGATCACCTGGGGCAGCACGGTCTACATGGCGCTCGACTTGGCGCGCCAGATGGCCAAGGAGGGCGTGCTCATCGAGGTCATCGATCTGCGCTCCATCGTGCCATTGGACGAGGAACTCATTTACCGGAGCGTGCGTAAGACCAACCGGGTCGTGGTCGCACACGAAGACACGCTCACGGCCGGCTTTGGCGCCGAAGTGGCGGCGCGCATAGCCGAGAATTGTATCGGTTCTTTGGATGGTCCCGTGGTGCGCGTGGCGGCCAAGGATACCTTTGTGCCATCCGCCCCGAACCTCGAGCTTGCCGTTCTCCCCTCGATCGCCAGCCTCCGATCCGGAGTACAAAAGGCCCTGACGTTCTGAGGCTGCCGGCAATTCCCCGAGCAGGAGAGAACTCGTTGTCGAGTCACAAAGGAGGTTGATTGAACCATGACGAAAATCGAAGGGGTGTGCCGAGAAGTAATCGACAAGACGGAGTGGATTGCAATCGCCACGGCCGGACTGGAGGGCCCTCATATTGTAGCCACTTGGGGCGACTACGTCCGTGCGGTGGGCGTCGAGGATGACACGCTCACAATTCCCGTGGGCGGCATGCACAGAACGGAGGCGAATCTGGCGCGTGACAATCGTGTCGAGTTGCTCTGTGGCACGCGTCAGGTGCTAGGCTCTCAGGGGAAGCCGGGGCGAGGTTGCTGCATTGCGGGCGACGCCGAGCTTCAAACATCGGGGCCGCATTTTGACGCCGTCAGAGCGATATTCCCGTGGGCGCGTGCGGCATTGGTTGTTCAAGTGAAAGAGACGAGGCTTCAACTCTGACGTGATGGACTCAGACAGTCCGCCGGGAGGGCGTTTTCAGCGCGCGCTGATGGAAAGGGTCGAAGCTTGGGCCGAAGTGCATCATCAGTGAGGAGGCGAAATGACGGAAAAGACGCCGACTGACATCCTGGAAGAGACGTTGGGGAGCGACGCCACTACGTGACACCACCACATTGACAACAGCCTGGGGCGTATTTCATGCCTTGCCATGCGGACTCCCAGCCGAAGGCCCTGGGAGGAACGGGAGCGCTTGCCCTCCGCGATCCTGCTGACATTCGTCCCCTGGGGTGAGGCTGCGATCTTTTGGTCAGCCGCAAGCATAGTATAGCGGGCTATACTATGCTCAATGGCCCACACTATTCGCGACAAAACCAAGCTCATCGCCCGCGTTCGGCGCATTCGTGGCCAGGTCCAGGCGGTGGAGCGTGCGCTGGAAGCCGAATCCGGATGCGCCGAGGTGCTTCGGCTGATTGCCTCCGTTCGCGGCGCTGTGAGCGGCCTGATGGCCGAAGTTGTGGAAGGCCACATCCGTGTGCACGTCGTTGAGCCGGCGGCTGCAGCCCAGCGGGAGAAAGCTGCTGAGGAACTCGTGGAAGTAGTGAAGGCTTACCTGAAGTGAGGGAAACTGTGGCTGCAAGCGTGCATGAGCATGTGCCGGATCACGCGCACGACCACGACCACGCCTTCGAATGGCCGGATGCTGCCCGGATTCTTCTCGTCGCGGCTGCTGCTGCGGCGGTCTGGTTCAGAGTCTGGGAACCATTTCAGCGAGTTAGTGTCATCGGTGTTCTCGGGCTCGTGGTCGGCGGCTGGCCGATTTGGAAGGAGGCTTTCGACAACGTCGGCGAGCGGCGCATGACGATGGAACTGTCTATGACGATTGCCATCGCTGCGGCGGCGGCCATAGGACAGCTTTTCACGGCTCTGGTCATCACTTGTTTTGTGCTCGCGGCCGAACTGTTGGAAGGGCTGACAGTGGGCCGCGGGCGCAAGGCGATTCGTGATCTTCTCGAATTCCTGCCGCGTGAAGTGTCCGTCCGGCGGTCAGGTTCGGTGCAGATCGTTACCTCACAGGAACTGCGCATCGGAGAGGTCATTCTCGTTACTCCCGGCGCACGCATTCCGGTGGATGGGGTCGTGACCTCGGGCCATTCGTTCGTTGATGAATCGCAGATTACGGGTGAGTCGATGCCGGTCGAAAAGGGCGCTGACGGCCGCGTTTTCGCGGGTTCCATCAATCAGTCGGGCGTTCTCGAAGTTCGAACGGAACGCGTAGGCAGGGATACGAGCTACGGCAAGATCATCGAAGCCGTTGAACATGCTGAGCACTTGCGCGCGCCTGTGCAGAGACTTGCCGACCGAATGGCCCGCTATCTTGTCTACTTCGCGCTTGGCGCCGCCGCCCTCACCTACATCATTGGCCGCGACATCGTTTCGACGATCTCGGTCATTATTGTGGCCGGCGCCTGCGGCATTGCAGCCGGAACCCCGCTTGCCATCCTGGGTGGCATCGGTCGCTGCGCGCGGCTTGGAGCGATCATCAAAGGCGGGGTTTATCTTGAGACGCTGGGACGAGTCGACACGATTGTGCTTGACAAAACCGGAACGCTGACCTTAGGCCGACCTGAAGTTCAGCGCGTGACTCCAGCGCCAGGAGTGAGCGTCGAGAGCCTCCTGGAGGCGGCGGCCGCCGCCGAACTCCATTCCGAACACCCGCTCGGCAAAGCAATTGTCGCCTATGCGCGGGAGAATGGCCGTCTAGCAAAGGACCCGAAGCATTTTCATTACACTCCGGGCCGTGGCATTGCCGCCGATGTCGATGGCACGGCCTTTTTTGTCGGCAACTCAGCTTGGATGCAGGATCAAGGCTTGTCGGTGGCGGAGATTCGCTGCCATGGAGTCGAGGCCGTCTCAGACGTGTTTGTCGCGTGGGGGAAACAGGTTCGGGGTGTCATCGCAATCGCCGACACGGTCCGTCCCGAAGCCAGGAAGGCGATTGACAACCTGGTTGGAATGGGTCTGCGCGCCATCCTCGTGACCGGCGATTCCAAAGCAGTGGCCGCGGATGTTGCGCGGCAGCTTGGAATCGTAGAAGTTGCGGCCGAAGTTCTGCCCGAAGAGAAGCTCGCGCGTGTCACCTCCTTGGTGAAAGATGAAAGACGAACGGTCGCCGTGGTGGGCGACGGCGTCAACGACGCTCCGGCGTTGGTGGCGGCCAGCGTCGGTGTCGCGATGGGTTCGGGTACGGATGTGGCGAGGGAGAGCGCCGATATAGTGCTGCTAGGCAACGACCTTCTCCGGTTTGCCGAGACAGTTTGCATCGCACGGCGGGTGCGCCGCGTGATCTGGCAGAACTTCGCCGGGACGCTCGCCGTAGACGCTGCAGGCATGGTCCTGGCGGGATTCGGTCTGCTCAACCCCCTGATGGCCGCCTTCATCCACGTCGCATCCGAGATGACGTTCATCCTGAACTCGGCGCGGCTGCTGCCTCGGCGACACAACACGTACACGTAAACCGCTCTTCGGGGGGATACCCAGCCGGGTGCGCCGAGAAGGAGATGAGCACCGAGCGTGGGACGGTTGGATGTCCACCCGGAGCCGATTTGCAACTGAGTTGCAGAAATCCATTGACACCGAATCACGCAATCCGGCATAATTCGGACTAGAGACTCCCATAGCTGCGAATGATTCGCAGCTAGTTTTTGGGCTTCTAGATGCGACTTAGTCGCAACAAGCACATGCAACAGACTGCTCCCGACCGGCGATCGCTACTCGAAGAGCTCACATCGAAAGGTGTCCGCATGACCACACAACGGCGAGTGTTGATCGAGACCATGCAGGAAGCGAAGGAACATCTGGACGTTTCGTCGCTGCTCGCGCTGGCTCGAAAGCGAGAGCCAGGCATCGATCGGGCCACCGTCTACAGGACCATAGAAAAGCTGAAGAAGTTCGGCCTTGTCGATGAGCTCGATCTGATGCACATGAACGGCGAAAAGCACTACTACGAGGTCAAACCCAAACGGGATCACGTGCATCTGGCTTGCCTCCAGTGCGGTCAGGTCGAGGAATTCAGCAGCCCCTTGTTTGAGCAGCTCAAGAGGGAAATTACCGAGCAAACCGGGTTTGAAATCCTCGTGACCAGGCTCGAGGTGGGCGGCCGGTGCAGCGTCTGCCGCAACAGCAACAAAAGATAGGAGAGCGCGTAGAAGGGAGACAGAGGCCGCACTGGCGGCTCTAATAAGGAGGAAGAGAAATCGAAGCAGGTCCCCGCGGCAGACTTTTGGCGAAGCACCACAGGGACCTGGGAATCGACAACCCGGAGGCTGGCGACCTCTCTCATTGTAGGTCTGCCGGCCAGGGCTTTCAAGGGAAAGGAACATGGCTGGAAACCGAGCTTCAAACCCATCAAAACGTGCAGCGCTGATGCTGCCAATCCTCCTGTGCGCATCCCTCAGCGCCCAGGTAGCGACCCCATCTCATCCCCCTGTGGACGGCGGGAGAGTGGAAGGTCACGTCAGTGACGCCAGCGGCCTGGCGGTGCCGCGGGCTTCTGTGTCTCTTCGAAATTCGTTCACTGGATTCTCTCGCACGCAAGTGTCCAGCGATTCCGGCGACTTCGCGTTTACAGATCTTCCCGAGGGCCGCTACTTGTTGTCGATCTCGGCGTCCGGTCTGGCAAATGAAACCCGGATCGTCGAGCTTCGAATGTCGCAGCAGGTGAAGGTGCCCGAGATCCAGCTTGGAGTGGCGCGCGTGAGCCAGGAAATAACGGTCGTCTCGGGCTCCCGAGTTGAAGAACTCCAGGTCGACTCTCCGGTCAAGGTGGAGGCCGTCACGCGCGAGCAGATGCGTGACACAGGCTACGAGCGCGTGAGCGACGTGCTGGCAGAGATCCCCGGCGTCCTGGTCCGCAGTGGTTCCTCGGGGACCGTCGGCGGGGAGCAGATCCAGGGCATCGACTCGCGGCAGGTGCTGGTGTTGCAGGACGGCCTGCCGGTCGTGGGAGCCCGCGGAATCAAGAGTGGAAACGTGAACCTGAACCGGCAAAACGTCGGCAAGCTGGAACAAGTTGAAGTCGCCAAAGGGGCCGCTTCGGCGCTTTATGGCTCCGATGCGATTGGTGGCGTCATCAACATGATCACCAAGGAGCCAACCGAACCGCTCAGTCTCGGTGCGGTTGTTTCCGGCGGATCCCTCGGCGCTGTGGACGGTCGCATCGATCTCGGTGCTCGGTGGAAGAAGCTCACTTTCTTCACGGACCTGGAAAGCCATCGCCAAGACTCCTACGGCCTGCTGCCCGGCAATCCCAGTACGGTCGGGCCCGACTTCACGCGGAACGACATCCTGACCAAGCTTCGATACAGCTTCAGCGAGCGGGCCGCAATCGGCATGAGCGCAACGGCCTATCACAATCACCAGACAGGCCTCACGAATTCGAGCGTGGGGTTGACGCTCGGAACCAGCAATGACAGCAACCAGATGTACGCAGTCACCGGTGACTTCCTGTTGACTCCGGCCACTACGCTCCAGACCCGTGCCTACACTGCCCGCTACGATGAAAACTCCAAGACCGACCTGGTTGGAACAAATACACCCAGCTATGGTTTTGCGAACCTCAATGAGCGGTATCACCGCCTGGACGCGACCCTTTCCCACCAGTTTGGTGCGCGCCAACTTCTTCAGGGCGGAGTCGAGTGGGCACAGGACCTCTATCGCGGGGCCAATCGTCTCGTCGGCGACAACGCGGGGCAGCAGGCGACCACAAATGACATCTGGCTTCAAGACCGTCTCCAGCCGTTTCGCAAACTGACGGTCACATTGGGTGGGCGCTACCAGCACCACTCTCTCTACGGTGACCATCTGGTCCCTAAGATAGGAGTCGTTTATCGCCTGACGGACCATTGGGTCGCACGAGGATCGTTCGGCAAGGGCTTCCGCGCGCCGGACATCGGCCAACTCTACTACCGGTTCGCGAATCCCTCGAGTTTCTATCAGGTGATCGGCAACCCGACGCTGCGCCCTGAGAACAGCGAGAGCATCTCTGCCGGCGTCGGCTATCAACAGCGCCGTTGGCAATTTGGGTTGAATCTATACCGGAACACGCTCAACAACTTGATTGACACCTATTCGGTGGGCACTCCCCAGACTGCGGATCAACTGGCCGCAATGCTGGCGCCCTACGGGGTCCCGCTCAGCTTCAACCCTCTGCTGAACCGCGTGACCTACATCTACCTGAATCTGAATCGTGCTCGCACACAGGGCGTCGAGGTGAACGGGAAGGTGGCGGTGACCCGGCACGTTGCACTGTGGGGGGCGTACACGTTTCTCGATGCCGAGGATCGCGCAACAGGCCTTCCACTGCCGCAGCGCCACCGCCACCAGGGCTATATCAAAGCGGACTACAACTACCCCCGCTGGGGTCTGCTAGCCAACGTGCGTGAAACGTTCTTCAGTCGCTGGCCGCTCAATCCGGCACAGGGGACGTATGGCTATGGCTACCAGATCTGGGATGCGTACGCTTCGAAGAAACTTCCGCGCGGCCTGCAAGCATTCCTTGCCATCGACAACATCGCAGACAGCCGCGATCAGAAACTCACGCTGGCCACGCCCGCGTTCGATCGTGCGGACTACGGACGAACCTGGCGGTTGGGATTGCGCTGGCGTTTTCGAGGGGAGTGACCAATGGGAACGCGGAGCACAATTCGAAGAGCTTGGCTGGAGACGCCGGGACGAATGCTGGATGAGGACTCCAGTACAAAGATGGCGGCGCTGGCAGCATCCCCACAATCGCTCGACTGTCCTGGCTGGCTAATGCGGACCATTTGTTTTGTCGCACGGCTTTTCATCCGTACGGCGCTCCGGCTAACAACCGTCGAACTCCGGGCATCTCTTGACGGAGGACGCCGTGGCTTTCGGCGCGTCATGGCGGCAGCCAGCCTGTCTGGGGTGAACGTGTGCGCGGCTGCCGCTGGCGTCGCCATGGGATGGCTCACCAGGGCCGTACTCTTCGCCCGGAGGCAGGACCTGCGGCAGCGGCGGTATTGGAGGCGAGAACAGCCTCGAAGGGCGACGGTGGTAGCGCCGGGAGTTCTTGCAGTTCGATTGCATGACTGAAGGAGGGAATGGACCATGGGAGAATCTATCACTGCACCTCGGCTGGCAAGCGGGCATGACATCGCCACAGACCGCCAGCCGGGCCACTGGCTGCTGGCCAGCCTGGGCAAGCGAGTGCTGCGTCCCGGCGGGTTGGAACTGACCCGCTGGATGCTTTCCGCGCTGGATGTCGGCGTAAAGGATGAGATTGTGGAATTCGCGCCGGGCCTCGGCCTCACGGCCCGGATGGCGCTGGCGGCGTCACCGCGCAGCTATACCGCAATCGAAAGGGATCACGTGGCAGCCATGAGCGTGCGGCGGCGACTGAATGGCCCGAACTGCAGGTGCCTCGAAGGAAGCGCCGAGAGTACGGGGCTGCCGCCGGAATCCGCGACCGTGGTGTACGGCGAGGCCATGCTCAGCATGCAGACGCCCGAACAAAAGGCCCGCATCGCCAGAGAGGCCTTCCGAATCCTGCGGCCAAATGGGCGCTATGGCATCCACGAGCTGTGTCTGACGCCGGATGATATCGACCCGGAAATTCGCCAGGCGATACAACGCGAACTCTCCCTGGCGATCCATGTTGGGGTGCAGCCTATCACCGGGGCAGAGTGGCGGCGGTTGCTGGAAGGCGCGGGATTTGAGGTTCGCGAGGAACGGCGGGCGCCGATGCATCTGCTCGAACCCATGCGCGTTCTTCAGGATGAAGGCTTGCTGGGCGCGATGCGAATCGCCCTCAACGTGGCGCGCAAACCGGTCGCGCGTGCCCGCGTGATCCGCATGCGAAGTCTGTTCCGGCGCTATGAGGACCAATTGGCGGCCATCTCGCTGATCGTGGTCAAGCCGTCGGCAAGGTAACTACAGAATTCCGAAAGCGAGGATATGAACGAAATGAGAGTGAGAAGGATTTTTGCCACAGCGGCTGCGGTGGCGTTCTGCGGTTTGGCGTGCTTGCCCACAGGCGCGCAAACACCGGGCGATGAGGCACTCCTAGTGGTTGCCCACGGCGCGCGGGCCGAAGGATGGAACGAGCGAGTCATCCAGATGATGGACAAGATAGATTGGGCGGGCCCCAAGGGCGTTGCCTTTCTGACCCCTCGGACACCTGACCAGGAATTGACCAAGGTAGCCGAGCGGCTAGACAAGGCAGGCGCGAGGCGAATCGTGATCGTACCCCTGCTGGTCTCCTCTTTCAGCGACCACTATGAGGAGATCCGCTACTACGGGCGAGACCGCAGAGACGCACCAGAGCACTACACGCATGAGCCGCTGAAGACCCGGGCGGAACTCCTCGTCACGCCCGCGATGGACAGCGACCGCCTGCTCGGCAGAGTCCTCGCGGATCAAGTACGGTCTGCCTCGAAAGACCCGAAAAACGAGTCCGTGATCCTGGTGGCGCACGGTCCAAACGATGATGCCGACAACGACAAGTGGCTGGCCTGCTTAAAGGTGCAAGCCGCCTACCTGCAATGGGCCCTCGGGTTCCGCCGCGTGGATGCAGCCACGATTCGCGACGATGCTCCCAAACCCATCAAGGACGCCGCCGTGGCCCTTCTCCGCGACCGCGTCAAAAGCTACGGCGCGGACACCAAGGTGCTCATCCAGCCCGTGCTGATCTCCACCGGGCACGTACAAGCAGAAATCGCCACACTGCTCAAGGGACTAAACTTCACTATGAGCACCAGCGGCGTTGCGACACACCCGCTAGCTCCCGAGTGGGTTCGTCAGCAGGCCGTGACGGCTTTGCGAACGCGCGCGATTGCGCAGTCCCTTCTGAAATGAGCATGCTGCCAGTTGACGCCCTTCGCGGTGTGGAATACAGCAGGACATAGCCGAGGGTGATCCCTGCCTGGGTTTTCACCTTGATCACGCCGGCCAAGCCGGAGGGATTGTTGGCGGCTCCAAGGTCGCGAACCGGTAACAGTTGCCGGAGCCGCCAGCGAGGATGAGTTCGCCGGGAGAGCTAATTCGAGGAGGGTACTGTCGCCGAGGTTGGGACCGGGCCCGTGGGTCTTCAGGGTGAGGTGGCATTGTTCGGGCGCGAAATGGCGCGCCTCAACAAGGTGTCCACCAGCGCCTGGCGGCACGCGCCGTGGCCCTGAGAATCTCTAGCCCGAGCTGGTGCGTACCTTTTTCGAACTGAGCTTCCGCCGAGTGATCGACACCGTTGGTGACGTGGGCGACGACGCCGCATGGGACGCCGCGCGCGGCGCCAAAGGAGAACAACGAAGCTGCCTGCATCTCCACCGCAAGGATGCCAGCTCTCGCGTGCCGTTCCAATTGCTGAGCGGTCTCCCGGTACGGCGCGTCTGTCGTCCAGACGGGACCAGTAACAACCGGCAAACCGAGTCCGCCAAGCTCCGCCTGCAGAGCGAGTGCGAAGCCCGCATCGCCGTTAACGCTCTCCGCGGCCGGCAGGTAGTGGTACGAGGTGCCTTCATCCCGGATGGCAGTCGTGGGTATCACAAGACTTGGAATCTTCAATCCGGGGGACACTTGTCCAGCCGATGTCAGTCCGAGAATGACGCGTACTCCGGAGGCCGCGAGCTGTTCAGCAACGAGGACCGCGTATGGGCCGCCGATTGTACGAGCGATCACCCCGACGCGTTCGCCGTCCACTTCCACGGTCTCCATGGAAGTATGGAAGCATGCCCACGGGTGCCACCTCGTGGCGAGGCCCGTCCCAACGAGCCAGTCGGTCAAGTCCCCATCGAATTCCAGGACGCAAACTTCGGGCACCGGATCCCGCGGAAGGTCTCGCTCGGTTCGCACTGCTTCGAGCAGGTTTTCTGGAGTGAACGCGCTCGGCGCGTCCAGGGCATGTTGGAGCAGCGGAAGGCTCTTCTGATCGTTGGACATTCGGGATATCACGAGTAATACTCTCAGATTTCAATAACTTGCATCAAGGCCGGACAAGACTCTTGACGTTGGATCAGTACTTCAGTAGATTTTAAAGTACTGAAGCAACCATGGCAAGCCGGAATCGACGTTTCAAAACCGCCATCTACGAGCAGTTTGCTCGAATCGGTAAGGCCATCTCGAACCCCAGTCGGCTGGAACTTCTGGACCTGCTTTGCCAGGGTCCTCGAACCGTGGAAGCCCTGGCCAAGGAGGCGGGCTTGGGCCTGGCCAATACTTCGCAACACCTGAAGGCGCTCCGCGAGGCCCGGTTGCTGGAGGCGGAAAAGGCCGGTCTGTACGTGACCTACCGGCTAGCCGATGAGCAGGTCTGCCAATTCTACCGGTCCCTCCGATCCTTGGCCGAAGCGCGGTTGGCTGAAGTCGGAGAGATCACGCGCCGGTTCCTGGAAGCCCGGCAGGGGTTGGTGCCGGTGGACCGCGAACAACTCCTGGCCAAGGTACGGGACGGCGCTGTCACCGTGCTGGACGTGCGGCCGCCCGAGGAGTACGCCGCCGGCCATTTGCCCGGTGCCTTGTCAGTGCCGCTGAAGGAACTGGAACGCCGCCTGGCCGAACTGCCGCACGATCGTGAGATTGTGGCCTACTGTCGCGGCCCCTATTGCGTGCTTGCCGTCGAGGCGGTGGAGATGCTGAGGGGCCGCGGCTATGTTGCGTTCCGGCTGGAAGACGGCGTCGCCGACTGGCAGGCGCGAGGGCTGCCGGTGGTGGCCGGCGAAGTGCATTAGCCGATCGACAGCGGGATCACACGCGACTGTGATTGTCAGGAGAAGAGATTGACCAAGCATCCGATTTACCTGGACTACAACGCCACCACCCCGCATGCCCCCGAGGTGATCGAGGCCATGCGCCCCTATCTTGAGGAGCACTTCGGCAACCCGTCCAGTTCCCATTGGTACGGCCGGAAGACCCGCGAGGCCGTCGAGACGGCGAGATCCCAGGTGGCCGCCCTGTTGAACTGCACGCCGGCTGAGATCCTCTTCACCAGCGGCGGCACTGAATCCAACAACCATGCCATCCGGGGTATCGCGCTCGCCCGGCGGGGCCATGGCAAGCACATCATCACGAGCCAGATTGAGCATCCCGCCGTCACCGGAGTCTGCGAGAGGCTCAAGCAGGACGGATTCGAGATCACCTATCTGCCCGTCGACGGGCACGGCATGGTGAGCGCCGGCGATGTCGAAATGGCGATTCGCCCGGAGACGATCCTAATCACGCTAATGCACGCGAACAATGAGGTGGGCACGATTCAGCCCATCGAGGAGGTTGCGGAGCTGGCGAAGGCGCGGGGCACTGTCTCTCACACGGACGCGGCTCAGTCCGCCGGCAAGATTCCGACCGATGTTCGTGCGTTGGGAGTGGACTTGGTGTCGATCGCCGGCCATAAGCTGTACGCGCCGAAAGGCGTGGGGGCGCTTTACATCCGCAAAGGAACGGCTCTGGAACGATTCATGGAGGGCGCTGGGCAGGAGGGCGGCAGAAGGCCAGGCACGGAGAATGTTCTGGAAGTTGTAGGTCTGGGGAAAGCGTGCGAGGTGGCGCATCGGGATCTCGCGGCCAACCGTGAGCATATGCGCCGCATGCGGGACAGGCTGGAGGCCGGGCTCCTTGAGCGGGTGGCGTATCTCAGCGTCAACGGTCATCTTGACAACCGGCTTCCGAACACGCTGAGCGCCAGCGTGGAGGGCTTGGATGCAGGCGCTCTGCTCGCCGCCATCGAGGACAAGGTAGCCGCTTCCGCGGGAGCAGCGTGCCACTCCGGTCACGTCACTGTCTCGCACGTGCTTCAGGCGATGCGTATCCCGGAGGAATGGGCGAGGGGGACAATCCGATTTTCCACGGGACGCATGACCAGCGAGGAAGACATCGACACCGCGATTGCCGCCGTCGCTGACGCGGCGGAACGTCTTCGGGCCGGACGCTCGTAAAGATGGAGAGGGAAAGATGACATCAACGATCTTGGTGCTCGGCGGTGGTATAGGCGGCATGGTGGCCGCAAACGAAATTCGGCGGCAACTACCTTCCGCCCATCGTGTCGTGCTGGTGGAAAAGAGTGCGCAACACGCATTTGCTCCGTCATTCCTCTGGCTCATGACGGGAGATCGTGAGCCGCACCAGATCCGCAGGCCGCTGGCAGGTCTTCTGCGCAGGGGCGTCGATCTGGTCCAGGCGGAAGTTTTGGGCATCGACCCCGTCCAGCGGAAGGTGAGGACCAGCGCCGCAGAGATCGCGTACGATCACCTGATCGTGGCTCTGGGCGCCGATCTGGCTCCCGGGGCCATCCCGGGCTTGGCTGATGCGTCGCAGACGTTCTTCACATTCGAGGGCGCCACACGCCTGCGGGACACACTCAAGAGTTTTTCGGGCAGACGGATTGCCGTCGTTGTCTCAGCCATGCCGTACAAGTGCCCTGGTGCGCCTCACGAGGGGGCCATGCTGATCGCGGACTATTTCCGCCGGCGTGGCTTGTCTTCGAAGGTGGAGATCCACTTGTTTACACCGGAGTCGCAGCCGATGCCGGTGGCAGGCCCGCAGCTTGGTGAAGCCGTTCGAGGAATGCTCCACGCAAAGGGGATCGAGTTCCACCCGCTGCATAAGCTCACCTCCGTGGACCCGGGCGCGAGACAGATCAGCTTCGACAATGGGACGCGCGTCGGATACGACCTGCTGGTCGCGGTGCCTCCTCACCGCGCGCCAAGAGCCGTCGTGGACGCTGGGCTCACCAACCAGGCTGGATGGGTTCCAGCGGATCCGCAGACATTGCGGACGAGTCAGGACGGTGTCTATGCGATCGGAGACGTGACAGCGATTCCAATTCCGGGGCGGTGGAAGCCGGATGTGCCGCTGATGTTACCCAAAGCCGGCGTGTTTGCTCACGCCCAGGCCGAAGTGGTAGCGCAACGGATCGTCGCTGAGGTAACCGGACGTTCGTGCGAAGCGGCATTTTGCGGTGACGGGTACTGCATGCTGGAGGCCGGCGAGGACCTGGCTGGGTTCGCGTTTGGCAACTTCTTCGCAGAACCCGCGCCAAACGTGCAACTGAGGCAGATCGGAAAGGCCTGGCACCTGGGCAAGGTGCTTTTCGAAAAATGGTGGCTGGCTCCGGTCGGTTTCCGGCGGTCACTGATCGGCTCGGTAGTGAAAGCCGGCGGAAGGCTCTACGGCATACCGATCACGCTGTAGGTTCTCATTTCTCAAAGGAACGGCAATGAACTATCTCATCATCTTGAATGATCCCCCGTACGGAACCGAACGCAGCTACAACGGCCTTCGCCTGGCAAACTCCCTCGTGAAGGACGAAAAGACGAGCGTGTCGGTGTTCTTGATGGGTGATGCCGCTTCGTGTGCCGTCGCCGGCCAGACGACGCCGAACGGCTACTACAACATCGAACGAATGCTCAAGATCGTCTCGTCGAAAGGCGGCAAAATCGGTGTCTGTGGTTCCTGCATGGATGCGCGCGGCCTCAAGCCAGAGTCTCTTGCGCCGGGCACACATCGAAGCTCGATGGACGAATTGACCTGCTGGACGAATAATGCGGACAAGGTTTTGGTGTTCTGATACTCGAGCCGCAAATCCGCTGTGATGAATCGGGATCTCACGGATTCGAGTAAAGAAGAATGTAGCCAAGGGTGGTCCCAGCCGGGGTTTTCACCTTGAGCACGCCGGACCAGCCGGATCGGTTGTTGGCGATGCCGCGCTCGGAAAAGCGATAGCTGTTACCGGAGCCGCCGGCGAGGATGAGTTTGCCGTTGGCGGTGAGTTCCAGGAGGGTGCTGTCGTCGAGCTTGGAACTGGCGGCGCGGATCTTAAGGGGCGAGGTGGTCGAGTCCGGTGCGGCGTCTGGGATGCCCACGTCCGGGTGTAGGCGATTTGCGGATCGTCACCCTGTTGGAGGCAGGCGCCCTAGAGATGGATGTCGCCCGTGGTCCAGTCGTCGCCGTTTCCGACAAACTGGCGGACGACGATCCAGAGGCCGGTCTGGCCGCTCGCCAGCGTGCCAGTGATCTTGAATCGCTGCCACGAGGTCGTCAGCGTTACCTGCGAGGGCCCGGCCAAGTAGTCGGCGTAAGCGTTGTTGACGATAGCCAGCGAGACCTTCTGTGTCCCGGATGGGACACAGCCCAGATGTAGAGGGTGTAGGTCGATTTGAACCTGCCCCCTCGACTGAGACAAACAGATAAGACACAGTTTGCCGTCCGCTGAAAATTCATTGTACGGCGGTTCCGTTCGACTCCAAAATTGCGGTCATGGACCGCGGTTTGTTTCTCACTTTGCAGGCTATTCGCAGGCAACTCGCCGCCATGCCCTGCGAACTGTACCTGATTCGATTGATTCACCAGCAGACGCGGAAGGCGTTTCCTGGCGAGCGGCTGTGGACCGCGCAACAGTTGAGTAGCGCGGCCACTGTCCGGTTTTTGCGCGCCCGCAATCGCGAGGGATGCGACGTCTACGTACAACCCTTCGCCGGCGACCGAAACGCAGGCTACGTTCTCGTCGATCTGGATTGTGCCGGGCCGGCGGTGATCGCCATCATGCGCGCGCATGGGCATGATCCGTGTGTGGTGGTGCAGACCAGCCCGGGCCGTCTGCAAGCCTGGATTCGCTTCAGCCACGCACCCCTGGAACCGGCGGTGGCGGCCGCTGCCAGCAAGCTGCTGGCGATAGCCTACGGCGGGGACCGAGCCAGCACCGGTTGGTGTCACCTGGGAAGACTCGCAGGCTTCACCAATCAGAAACCCGCGCGGCGCACACTCGCCGGCTACGCCCCTTGGGTCAAAGTCGTGGAGACCAAAGCCGGTGTGGCGCCAAGCGCCCAGGCTCTGCTGCGCTCGGCCCGAGAGTGTGCCTCGCTGCCTCCGCTCCCGCACGCGACCCTCCAGGATTCTGCTCCCGCCGCCATGGCTGCCTCGGTGGCGCTGGAAATCTATCAGGACTGTATGGAACGCTGGCACATACGCGAACGCTTCCCTCACCCCGACTGGAGCATCGTCGACTTGTGGGTCGCCAGGCGCTTGCTCTCGCAGCATTGGACTCCCGCCCAGGTGCATGAGATCCTCCGGCTCGCCAGCCCACAGTTTCCCCGCCGCCACGGTGACCCAGACGGTTACTTGCGCCGCACCGTTGCCCGCGCTGCTTTTCCCCATCCTCGCCGCCCTGTGTGTGTTGCTCATGCGCGAGCCTCCAGCTGGCGGGAGGATGCCACCACTTGCTCGAACTCCACCGGCGGCCGGTATCCCAACGCTGAATGCAACCGCTTCTGGTTGTAGACGTCGTCGATGAACTGCGCGATAGAAGTCCGCACTTCAGCCAGATCGCGATACTCTTGCCGGTACACCTCCTCGGCCTTTAGCGTTTTCATCCACGATTCACATCCGGCATTTTCCCAAGGACTCGCCTTGTGGCTCATACTGATTTGGCAGCCGTGGGCTTTCAGCAGGTCAGTATAATCGCCGGAGGCATACTGGCTGCCGCGATCGGAATGATGCACCAGACCGGGCGCTGGCCGCCGCCGTTCCAGCGCCATGCGCAGAGCCGCCAGAGGGAGGTCGTCTTCCACCGTGACGTCCAGCGCCCAGCCAATCACACGGCGCGAAAAAGCATCAATCGCCACCGCCAAGTACACGAACTCGCTTGCCAGCCGAATGTAGGTGATATCGGCCACCCACAACTGGTCGATGCCGGTCAGTACCATCTCCCCGGCCAGGTTCGGGTACACTCTGCGGTCGTGGTTCGAGTCCGTCGTCACCATGAACTTCCGCTTCCGCACACACAGTAGGTTGTCTTCGCGCATCCACCGGTAAACCCGCTTGGGGTTCACCACCCAGCCCTGCCGCCGCAACTCAGCCGTAATTCGCGGACGGCCGTAGCTGGGCCACTCCAGCGCGACCCGCTGGGTCGCATCGCGCAAATCCATGTCGCGATTCGGGAGTGCCACACAGCCGCCGCCATAGCGGTAAAAGCTGGCGCGGCTCACGCCGCCCAGCTCCACCATGCGCCCGATCGTCAGTCCCCGGTTGGCCTTCATTTCTTCTTGGACCTTCTGGTAGACCGCGGACTTCCAGTCAGTGCCTGCAGCATCCGCTGCTCCTCGATGCGCTGCAAGCACCCCTTCAAAAAATCGATCTCCAGCGTCTGCTGGCCGACCTTCCGCTCCAACTCCGCGATCCGGCCTTCGGACCAGCGCTGCTTCCCCTGACCCGGAAACACATTGCCCGGCCCCTGGCGGAACTCCCGCCGCCACCGGTGCAAGACTGTTAGCGCCGGTTTAAAAGAGCAGCAATTTCGCCGGTTTTCACGTCGTGATGACCGCCGGGAACGACGCCGAGGCACACGACTACAATTTCGTGCGGCGATTGAGGCGCCGCGCGGCGCGTGTTCAGTTAGCCGACGTCGGGTTACTCGATAGACGACCCTCCTGCGCCGTCAACGTGGGCAGGAGCATTGGAACATCGAGCGTGTTTGGTGTCCGGCCGGACCGATTCGATCACCAGGTAGAGCCTATCGGCGCTGTTGACTTTGCCCGCTATGCAGTAGGCCTTATCAGGCGATATGAGCAGGGCTTTGGTGAAGTCGTAAAGACGATAGGTGCGCTGAGTATCGCGGTCCTGCATCAAGAACACCGCACACGAACGGTATTCCGTCCGCGAGAGCAGGAACAGGTGATTGGCGCTGAAGTTGAACATCGATGAGGGATGTGAGTTTCCGAAAGCGGGAACTCTAAAGCTCCCGCTCCCAGTGGCAGCGCCGTTGAGGGGTTAGCCCGGCGGACTTCTCCGTAACGGGTATCGCACAGTGCGGCGCTTGCTCGGAGCCGACCGCAGCTACTCGGCCGGCGGGTTCGGATTCTTCGATTTGCGGAGGCTGTCGCCGCCCAGCAAGAAGATCTCGGAATTTTCAACGAGCCGGTCGGCAATAGCGGTGGCGATGGTCGTGTTAAAGAGGATGTTGCCCCAGTCAGAGAAGGCTGTATTCGTGGTTATAATTGTGGACCGTTTCTGGCTATGCCGCGTGGAGATGACCTGATAAAACAGATTCGATGTCTGCTGATCCAGGGCGAGGTACCCTAGCTCATCGACAACGAGCGCCGTGGGCTCGGTGTAAGTCTTGAGCTTGCGGACCAACGAGTGATCGACTTGCGAGGCGAGCAGATGATTCAGCATATCCATGGCCGTGGTGAACAAGATCCGCTGATTGGCCTGGCAGATGCGCCATCCGATAATTTTCGATAGGAATGTTTTGCCGACCCCAGGATTCCCGATGAACACAAGGTTGGTTCCCTTGTGTAGAAACTCGAGGTCGAGCAGACGCAGGATGCGGTTCTTGTTTTGAAGCCGGGACTTGTGATGCTGAAAGTGGAAGCCGTCAATACTGGGCTGCGCCTGCAAGCGTGAGCATTTGAAGCGGCGTTCGATCGCGCGGTGATTCCGGGCGTCCAGTTCCATGTCCGCAAGCCATTCCAATGTTGCGGCGACGCTGAGGTTTTTGGCGGCGGCTTCAGAGATCGTCGTCTCCAGTTGGCGGCTCATTGTCGATAGGCTCAGTTGATCCAGTTTCTCGGTCAGAGTCATCGGATTCCTTTCCGGATTCAAGGATGAATGCATCGTAGGCCAGCAGCGACAATGGATCGGTCGCCAGTTCGTTCAATCGCGGGTCGCGCAGACGAAGGGGCGGCTGCGTCCGGCGGGGCGATTGCTGTTGGCAAAGGATGTTGGCGATGTAGTCGGCGCCGAACGCACCAGCGGCATATGCTTTAGCGAGGGCACCGGCCACTGCATCCGGCCCATACTGCCGGATCAGCTCCAACAGTTCGTTCAGTTGGCGCGACAGCACACGGTCGCTATCGGCCACACCACGCAGATATCCCTCGGCCACGTCATAGGCGCAGAGGCCGTCCATGAAATCGAGGAAGCGCTGCTGCGCCTGTGAGCGGCGGGCCGCCGGCCGCTCTTCGGCCAGTTCCCGTTCGAAGCGTTCGGCACCAAAGGTCTGGCCTCGCCGCCAACTGCGCGCGTAGGAGACGATTTCCTCGTAGCGATGGTAGATGGTAACGGAACTGGAATCGGCTTTCACCGTCAGCCGACGTCCGACAAAACGATGCGGGACGCAGTAGCGATTGCCATCGAACTGCAAGCGGAGATCTTTGTGGACCAAGGCCTCTGCCCTGTCCCGGTAATCGTAAGGGATCACCGGCAGCGGGCGTAGGGCATCGGCCCGGAAGCGATCGATGGGTCGTTGTCGGGTCTCATGATGGAGACGTTGGTTGGCAACCTGGGTCAACCACTCTCGCGCCTGGCGGTTCACATCGTGCAGATCGGTGAAATCGCGCAAAGGCCAGAAATTTTGGCGCACGTATCCGATGCCGCCGCGCTCGACCTTCCCCTTTTCCCACCCGCTGGCCGGATTGCAGGCCCGTGGGACGAAGTTGTATTCACGGGCGAATGCCAGGAACCGCGGATGGAAGCGCACCAGGCGGCCATCGTGTTCGGCGACGGCCGTAGCCAGGTTGTCATAGAAAACTTCCCGACTCACACCATTGAAAGCGGTGAAGGCGTGAACGTGACAACGCACGAAGGTCTCAAAACATTGGCTGTGGGTGAACTCCAGGTAGGACATTCGGCTGTGTCCGTCAACCAAGGCGAAGGCATACAGTTTACGCTGATCGCCTTCGTAGCTGAGACTGCCAAAGTGGCCCCAATCCACCTCGAAGCGTTCGCCGGCTTCGGGCTCCATGCGCACGAAGGCCCGCTTCGGCTGCGCCTGCGGGCGCACCTTATGGATGTATTCGCGCAGGATGGAGTGGCCGCCGTCATAGCCAAGCGGCCGCAGTCGCTGCTCGATGACGGCAGCGCTGGCGCGGGCGTCCTTGTCCAGCAGTTCGGCGATAGTCGGTTTGAAGGGATCCAGTTTGCTGAGGCGGGACCGCGCCGCCGGCGACTGTGCCGGCGCTTTCAAATACTTCTTGATCGTTCGCCAGCTCATGTGCAGATGCTGTTCGATCTTGCGAATGGCCCAGTGCTCGACCCAATACAGGTGATGCAAGTCGTTGATCTGGTCGGCGGTGAGCATGGTTCGGTTCCCTTTATGGGGCAAAAGGCGACTGGTTGACCAGAGGGCTGTTGTTGGCAAGAAACAGGTGATGGTTTAGATTCAATAGCTTGCGCGGTATCTGGGCTGTTGTTGGCAAGATTCGAAGCTGAGTTGTTGTTGGCAAGACGGCGTTGACGGCGTTGCTGGTCCCGGTGTCGCTGGCGTTGCCTGTTCCGTTCCGCCCGTGCAGGATTCTGTTCAAGCAACTGTGTCCAGTAGCCCGGATGCTCGGCGCGCCATTGTTGAGCGCTGTCCAGGCATCCCTGCCGATACACCGGATCGGTTGCGACTTTCCGTCGATGGTAATCGCCACGGCGTTGCCGCTGGCACGCTGGATCACTGCAGGTGGTCTGAGCAGGCTGAAACTTGGAGGGATGAAATGAATTCTGGCAATAGCGGCAGACCCGTTCTCCCATGAGCCCGTTGTCGCACGCCATGGCGGCGCGACCGCCATCGCGCTTCGCTCTAGGGGCAGCCGATTTAGAAACTTATGTAAAGTGCATACCGCGTCCCCGCCACTGGGGCCTTTTCCCCGACTACGAAACCGGCGGAAATGCTGTCATTTTATTCCGGCGCTGACACAAGACGTTGGGGTTTACCTCCAACGCCCGCGCCGCCTCGGCGATCGACACCCCTTGTTCCAGCCGCCGCACGGCGGCCAGTTTGAACTCTTTGGTGAACTGCCTACGAGACAATCCCATGACTCAAATTTTCTCCATTCGATGAAATTTGAGTCTTAACCGTTTGTCTCAGTTTTGGGGGCAAGTCCAATTAGAAATTCAACATCGGAAAGCAGAGCGCCCTGCGAACTTCGCTTGCGGGCCGAGGCGCTCCTCGATGCGCAGAAACTGGTTGAATTTCGCGACCCGCTCGCTTCGGCAGCCGGATCCAGTCTTGATATGGCCTGCTCGCGTCGCCACGGTCAGATCCGCGATAAAGGTGTCCTCGGTTTCTCCTGGCCGGTGTGAAACGAAGCAGCGATAGTTGTTCCGTGTCGCGAGGTCGATCGTGTCCAGCGTTTCGGTCACGGAGCCGATCTGGTTGGTAGCCTGTGGTCGTGTGGGAAGGCTTGACAGACGTTGACCCCGGCCCGCAGTTTCCCAATGTGTTGCGGAGGGTTCCCGATCTATAAGGAATTGGAGTCGGTCGGTACCCGGGATAGAGGGTTGGCGCGGGATGGAAGACAGTAGATGGTTCTGCGGAAGAGTCGTCAGAGTTATATCGATCGTCACCAGACTTGAAGCCGCGATGCGCCGTCGGCCCAGTTCACGACCGCGTTAAGAAGTTCGCCACAATGAGCCCAGCCCCGTCCTGGTGCGCGCGACAGCTTCGCATAATCGCCTTGTTTCAAGCCGGGCTGCGGCGGCCTGTGCCAAGCGAAGACCGCAAAAAGGCGAGATCACAGTTGCGGCGGGGGTGCGGGGGGAATGCCGCATCGAGGGCCAAAAGTTTATGTCGAAAGGCGGTGCTCCCGTGTCGTGGGCAGGCCTGGAGAATATCTAATGGAGACGACCGAGTAGCCGTAGCACAAGTCTCTGGCTCCGTTGCTGGACATGGGTAAGGGCAACGTTTCTGAGCGCCTGAACGTGTTCGCGGTCATTCTCCCAATCCTGCCTCTCTTCCTGCACCTGTCGCCTTAAAGAAGCTCACGAAGGCGGGGGCGTTTACGCTTAACCTCTCGAGCACGTATTCGACAGGCTTGTTGATCGATGCGGCCTGGCGCAGGAGCGTGCTCGCAATGACCCCGGGATCGAGATCATACAGGTTGCGCAGGAAAGTGCTCGGCCCCATGACGGTTATCGAGTACGGCTCCAGCGATGTTCTTGGGAAATCCTTCACGTTTTGGGTGACGATGACTTCCGCATTGCACCGGACGGCCGCAGCCAAGATATGCCGATCCTTAGGGTGGTTTGTCATAGCGGACACGAGATCCTCGTAGCCTTCCACCCACGCTTCTGGGAAGTGGCGCCGGATCTCACTCTCTCTGTAGGCGACTTGTTCATCGGTCAGGCCGAAGTTCTCCACGAGGTTGCGATTCACTTCGGTCATGATTTGATCCGTCCACTTTGGCAGGTACAGGCGTCGGCCACTGGCAAGCCGCAGCAAGGTGTCGGCCAAAGGCATTGGAATTAGAATGCAGGCATCCAGGACAACTTTGAAGTCTGCTCTCACCCGACTCTCTCACTCATCGCCGCCACCCTCCGGCATCACGTTGCGGTCGTACAACCCAGCTTCAAAAGCTTGACGGGAGAGACGGTCGAGAGCAGCCTCACGTTCTTCATCGCGTCTGCGAGCGAATTCAAGGACGTCGCGTAGATACACACGACGCTGATTTCCAACACGGTGGTGCGCCATGGCGCCTGTCTCGAGCAGCTTGATGAAGAACGGCCGGGACATGCCGAGCAAATCGGCAGCTCGCTGTGTGGTGACAACTTGATTGTCAGGCACCAAGGTCACTGACTTTCCCTCAGCCATGAGTTCTACGATTTTTCTGAGAACGTCATACACGGTTGGCGGGACGACCAGCCGTTCTCCTGAGGCGCTGACCAGTGCTGGAGCGCCAAGGTCGAGCATCCGTTCAAATTCGCGAACCTGCTCCCGCTCAGTTGCTGGTAAGGTGATCGGTTCTCGGGTTGCCACGCTCATGACGTCCGCAGGATATCAGATTCTCGAAACTCGCGCAATAGTCGCAATACTCGAACCTTGCAAAGACTCGCCTTCCATTCCAAAAAGCTACCTTCTCGCCCGGGCCGCTCTGGTCCTGGTATGAATCCGCGGTGCGCGATTGTCGAGACGGACATTTCCGATAGGATGTCACCCCGCGCATCAGGAGCTATGCCCAATACTATGCCCACCCCACGCATAGACGCGCTGTTACCTGTATCGACGATGGAGGGCGTGATCAGATTCAAGTTATTGAGCCGTAACAGCCTGTCGAAATCCATCTCAATGCCTACGCCCACAGCTAAGTTATTGATTTTCCTCGTCATCCTGGTTCGGGACCAGGAGGTCGGTGGTTCGAATCCACTCGCCCCGACCAAACTTTTCAAACACTTACAGACATTTTGACCTAAGCAGAAGAGTCCATTTGGGACCTATTCGCATTGCCGCCGTGTTTTGATCAACTTGCTGTCCGACGACTACGACGACCTCTTGGGCTCGTACCAGGAGGTCCGGATTAGCCATTTCTGAAGTCATTTTCGGCCCAGGTCCGCTACTCCGGCCCATAGACGTCCAGTCCCAACGTGATTCCCCGTTGCCCAAGAGAGAGTAGCGACTTTGGCGAGATAGACAATCCCTCGTTCCCTCCGCTCATGAACAGTCCGCAGAAGAGGTCCACGCGGAACCTGGCGACGAGTGTCTGCCATGTTTCGATATTCCCGGTTAGCTTGCCCAGGATCTCTGCGACTTGCCCGTCCAAGTCTTCGGGCTCCTTTTCATCACTCCGAAGAGACCACATACCAGTTCGTACGGTGCGCTGATGACCGGCCTTGCCGACGATCACGTCACCCTTCGTCTGCGCCGTGGTCGGGGTGCAGTTCAGGATTCGTGATACTTCTGCGGGAACAAGATCGTCGCCTATGATCCGCAGCGTCGCAACAGACTTGTGCATCTGGGCCATTGACTTAACGTTTAGCACCGCTGAAGACAAGGAACAATGACCCTCGCCGAAAGACACCGATACTCGGGGGGAGTCCTCGCTGCTTGGAAAAAGGGGCCTGCTTAAATGCGGTGGAAACTGCGGAGGATTTCGCGGGTGGTGTAGCGGAGGGCGATCGGGCGGCCGTGGGGGCAGCTCATCGGGTACTCGGTTTTGGCCAGCGCACTCAGCAGCCATTCCATCTTGGCCGGCTCGAGGCGCATGTTCACCTTGATCGCGGCGCGGCAGGCGATGGAGGCGGCTATGCCGCGGCGCAGGTCCTCCACCGAGACCTTGCGCAACTCGTGCTCGGAGTTCTCGAGGATTTCAAACAGCACCTTCTCGATGTCGGAAGCGCCGATGCCGGCGGGAGCCGCTTTGACGGCGATGGTGCGATTGCCGAACGGCTCGGTCTCGAATCCGGAGGCGTTCAACTCATCGGCGATGCGGGCGTACTCGATCTGCTGCGCGGGTGTGAGTTCGAGCACCACCGGCATGAGCAGTTGCTGCATTTCCACCTTGCCCGCGCTCCGCTGGCGCAGCACTTGTTCAAAGAGAATGCGCTCGTGGGCCACGTGCTGGTCGATGATCCACAGGCCGTCGCGTCCGGCGGCGATGATGAAGCTGTCGTGAATCTGCCCGAGCGGGCGCAGGTCGGAGAGCGCGGCGAGGCTTGCGGCTTCCGGCTGCCAGGCGCCGTCGGGGAGCGCGCCATGCGAGTCCGGCGGGCGCAGCGGCGATGACGGCTCGGGGTCGGGCGCGGGCTCGAACTGAAAGCGCGGCGCGGGACCGGGTTCGCGGTGCAGCGTGAACACGGGAAGATCGTCGAGTCCGACGCCTTGCGGCAACTCCGATGGCGGACCGGCAAACGCCGCCTCCTGCATGCGCGCCGTGAAATCGGAATAGGGGAGCGTGGCGGCGGGCTGCGGCGTAGTGCGCGGCGGCAGAGAACTGACGGGACGGCGCTCGGTCAGCGTCTCGCGTAGCGCGTCGCGCACAAAGTCGTGCACAATGCCCGAGTGACGGAACCGCACCTCGGTTTTCGAAGGATGAACGTTCACATCCACCTCTTCGCAGTCGCAGTCGAGAAACAGCAGCGCGAACGGATAGGAGCCGGGCGGAATCAGATTGTGGAACGCCGAGGAGATGGCGTGCATGAGGAGCTTGTCGCGAATCAGCCGCCCGTTGACGAACAGGAAGATGGAATTGCGGTTGAGTTTTTGCACCTGCGGTCCGGAGACGAATCCGCGGAGGGCAAACGCGCGCGTTGAGCCTTCCTGTTCGGCTTCGGCGAGAGCCTCCATTTGCGCGCCGGCTGAAGCCGAGGGCGGCAGGTAGGGAGGAGGCAACTGGATTTCGCGCTCGTGGTAGCCGATGTCGACAAGGTCGCGCGTGGTCTGGCTGCCGAACACCTGGTAGACGCGGTCGCGCAGGTCGGTCACGGGGCTGACATTGAGCAGTTCGGAAGCGCCGTGGCGCAGCTCGAAACTCTTGGACGGATGGGCGAGGCTGTAGTGGGTGACGAGCGAGGCGATGTGCGCGAGTTCAGTCTGCTCGGAGCGCAGGAATTTTTTTCGCGCGGGGACGTTGTAGAACAGGTCGCGCACGGAGATCGTGGTGCCCGCGGGCAGGCCGGACTCTTCGCACTTGAGGATACGCCCGCCGGCTATTTCGATGCGTGTGCCGGTGGTCTCTTCATTGGAACGCGTCTCGAGTTCGAGGCGGGAGACGCTGGCAATCGAAGGCAGGGCTTCACCGCGGAACCCGAGCGTGGCGATGGAGAGCAGGTCCTTTACGTCGGAAAGTTTGCTGGTGGCGTGACGCTCGAAGGCGAGCAACGCGTCGTCGCGCAGCATCCCGCAGCCGTCGTCGGCGACGCGGATCAACTTGCGCCCGCCGGCTTCGACCGCCACGCGAAGATCCGATGCTCCGGCGTCGAGCGAATTTTCAAGCAGTTCCTTGACGACGCTTGCCGGGCGCTCGACCACTTCTCCGGCAGCGATCTTGTTGGCGACGTTGTCGGAAAGAACGCGAATCTTGCCCACTAAGCGTTACTGTACCGTAATGCCCCGTTCTTCCAGCAGGCCGCCGGTGCGCTGCAGAAGATTGATGATATTGCGGCGGTAATTGATGGATTCGCGGACCAGGTTCGATTCGGCGGTGGTGAAATCCTGCTGCGCGGCGAGCAGGAAGAAGATGGTGGTGACGCCGAGATCGTAGCGTTTCTGCTCGGCGTCGACGCGCTTCTGTGCGAGGTCGCGCGCCACGGTGGCAAGGTCGACGCTGGCTTTGCTGTTCTCCACCTGGCTGACGGCTTGCAGCACCTGCAGGCGGGTGTTGAGCGCCGCCTGCTTGTAGCGGAACGCATCGAGTTTCTTGGTGACGAGCGCGTCGGCGAGGTTGGCGGAAGTGGCGCGGTCCTTGATCGGCAGGCGCAGTGTGAGACCGAAACCGTAGGTCGGGTAGCTGAAGCCGAACAACTGGCTGAGCGAATCGCCAACGCCGCCCGGGATCACGCTGACGACCTGCGATGTCGTGCCGTCGCCGAGAAACACGTTTTGCTTGGAGTAGAACGTGCCGCCTTGTCCGAAGGAGCCGTATTGCGCGGTGAGCGAAAGGTCGGGCAGGAGCGCATTGTTCACCTGCGCGATGGAAAGGTCGTCGCCGGCAATGGTCTCGGTAATCGACTTGAGGTCGGGGCGCTGCGCGATCGCTTTCTCGACCAGCTTCTCTTTGTCGAACGCCGCGGCGGAACCGGGAGGCGCAACGGCTTCGGTGAGCACGATGGCCATGTCGCGGAACCTCGGATCCTGGTCGGCGCCCATCTGACGGCGCAGAGCGTCTTCGGTCTGCTGCAAGCGGTAGCGCGCCTGGGTCACCTGAATCTGGGCGCTCGCGTAGTTGGCTTCGGGCTGGAAGATTTCGAGCGACGAAATGGCGCCGAGCTGGAACTCCTTCTTCGAGCGCTGCAGCGATGTGTCGGCGAGTTCGAGCGCCTTTTCGGCCACTCGGAGGTTCTCGCGGGCTTCAATCACGGCCCAATAGGCGAGTTCAGCCTGCGAGATGATCGTGTTCAGCTGATCTTCGAAACCGAACCGGCTGGAGCGCAGTTTGCTTCGCGCGATGGTGATGGGCAGCCGCGCAAAATAACCGCCGCGCCCGCGCAGCAACGGCTGCGTGATGTTGAAATTCAGATTCGACGAATGCCCGGGATTGTAGGTGGCGAACGAGCTGTTGGTGGAGAGCTTGGTGTTCGAGAAGCCGACGTTATACGAGGTTCCGGTGGGAAGCAGTTGCGTGTAACTGAGGCTGAGCGGCTGCGAAAGCTGGTTGAGGTTCGAGGCGCCGGTGAGCGCGTTGCTCGCAGGCGACTGGGTGCGCGTCGAGTTGAAACGCGCGAGCAGGTTGGGATCGAATGCGCCGAAGGCCCGCAGAATCGCATTCTCCTGATACTCGACGCTCAGCTTCTGCACCGAGATGTCGGGGTTGTTGGCCACCACCAGGTCAAGATAATTCTTGAGCGAAAGTTCAAGTTTGTCGGCTACGGCGAAATCGGCCAGCCGCGCCGGAGGCTCCAGTTCCACTTTGTTGGGAACGGTCTGGAAATGCCGCTTGAAGTAGGATGGCTTCGGAAAATACGGCTCGTTTTGAGCCTGTCCGAAGGCGGCGACTAAGAGAAGAACGAAAATAGCCCGTCGATACATATAAAATTACTCGTAACGAATCGCTTCAATGGGGTCGAGCTTAGCCGCCTGAACGGCGGGATAAATCCCGAACAGCAGCCCGATGCCGACCGAGACGCCGAAGGCGACGCCGATGCTGGTGGCGGTGACCACGGTCGACCAACCGGCCGCCCGGGCAATCACCTGCGACAAGGTGAACCCGAACAGGATCCCGATGAGCCCGCCGAGAATCGAGATGAGCACGGCCTCGGTAAGAAATTGCCGGACGATGTCGGCCTGGCGCGCGCCGATGGCGCGGCGGATGCCGATTTCACGCGTGCGTTCGAGCACCGTGGCCAGCATGATGTTCATGATGCCGATGCCGCCGACAAGCAGCGAAATGCCCGCGATACAGATCATGACGACCTTGAAGGTGAACTGAGTGCGGCGTTTCTGCTCGAGCAGTCCTGCCGGAACGACGACGTTGAAATCGCCCGCGTCCTTGTGCGTGCTGTTCAGGATGGCCTTGACGACGCTCGAGGTTTCGATGGAGTCGGTCTGCGGCGCCACCTTGATATAGATGCCGTCGATCTCGTCTTTCAAGTAGCTGTTGTTGTCTTCAAAGCGGCGCATGACGGTGTTGAGCGGCGCGATCACGAGGTTGTTGCGATCCACCACTTCGAGGCCCTCGACATCGCTGTCGGCGGTCGCCTGTTGCGCGAGCACGCCCACTACCTGCAGCCACTGATCGTTGATCTTTACGAACTTGCCGACCGCGGGTTCATAGCCGAGCAGGTTCACCTTGGCCGATTCACCGAGCACGCAAACGGGCGCCGAACCCGCGTTGTCCTCGCCGCTGAAAAACCGGCCCTCGACGATGCGAAGGCTGTTGATCTCGAGAAAGTCCGGTTCGACGCCGATGAGTTGCGGCGGCTCCTGCGACGGCTTGGGCACCACTTTGAGCGGCTTAAAACGCTTGCGCGGCGTGAGCGCCTGGAGTCCGGGGACGTTCTCCGAAATCGCGCGGAAATCGCGGAACGAGAGTCCCGGCGACTTGCTGCGGCGCTCCTGCAGTTCGTTGCGGTCGGCCGCTTCCTTGGCTTCGATGATGATGTTGTTGACGCCGAGCAGGTCGATGTAGCTCATCATCTCTTTCTGCGCGCCGGCGGTAATGGCGAGCATCGCCACCACCGCGCCGACGCCGAAGATCATGCCGAGCATGGTGAGCAGGCTGCGCAGTTTGTGCACGAAGAGGCTCGACAGCCCCATCTGCAATTCAGGGATCATTCCGGCGAGGTTGGCCATTACTTCGAACCTCCTCCCGGCAGTGCGCTCATGGCGCCGCCGCTTTTTTCGCCCTTACCCTTTTTGTCCGTCTTCTTGGCGGTGGGATCGGCGAGCGCGATCACCTCGTCGACGTTCACACCTTCTGAAATCACCATGGCTGATTCGCTGCGCTTGAGCGGCTTGATCGTGCGCGGCTCCCATTGCGACCCTTTTCGCACGTACACCACCGGCTTTCCGTCGCGCTCAAAGACGGCCTGCATCGGCACGTAGAGCGCGTTCGGCACTTTTTCGATGATGATCTCGACATCGGAAAGCAGCCCGGGGCGCAGCAGCACATCGAACTGCGTGTTCTCCTCGGGCGGCGGCGGAAGTTTCGCGTTGGCGAGGTCGGCGGCGCTGAACTGCCCGGCGCCGGCGAGACCCATCGGCATGCCGTTCGGTCCGCGCGGGATGAGGTTGAGGTTGGGCGCGGCGCCCGGAGCGCCGGGACCGGCGGCGGCCTTGGTTTCAGCGGCGGGACGGCGTTGGTCCGACTCGGCGGGACGCCGCTGGCCCGATTCGGCGGGACGCGCTTGTTGCCGCGGCGCGGAATCGCCGCCCGGGGGCGTCATCGCCATTTCGGCTCCGGGTTGCTGCCCGAAGGTGAACGGCGTGGCCGCGGCGGGTTTCCGGCGGTTCGCTTCGGCGGTGGCGAGGATGCGCTGAATCTGATCCGGCTTGGCGCCGAGCGCCGACAGCAGCTCCTTCATTTCGATGCCGAACACGACGTCGAACTTCTTGGCCGGGTCGAAGGAGAACGCGTTGGATGCGGCCGTGCCGCTCATGGTTTTGATGCTCGCGTGCAGTTTCTTGTCGGGCAGCGCGTCGAGCGTGACGGTGGCTTCCTGGCCTTCGCGAAGGTTCGCGCGGTCCAACTCGCCGACCTTGGCGACGAGTTCCATTTCGGAGAGATCGAGGATGTCGGCCACCGGAATGCCGGGCTGAATCTGATCGCCTTCGCGGATGTCGGGAATCTGCATCCCGGGGAAGAAAAACCCGGTGCGGTTCTGCCGCACGGCGACCAGGCCGCTGATGGGCGCCAATAGTTTCACCTGGTTCAGGCGCGCCTTTTCGCGGGTCTGCTCGAGCAGCCCTTTATTCTTGCGTTCGCGCAGGACGGCGATTTCGGCTTCGGCCTGTTCCTGCCGGCTCTTGATGTCGCTCTCGAGTTGCTTCAACCGGCGCTTGGCTTCCTCGAGATTCAAAGCGTTCTTTTTGGCGTCGATGGCCGACAGCAGTTCCTGGCGCTGCACTTCGAGTTCGGCGCGGCGCACGGCAAAACGCGCGCTCAACAGGTCCACCTGGTCCTGATTGCTGCGCATGGTCAGGTCGGCCTGCGCCTTGTTGATCTGCTCGTCGATCTGTTCAAGCTCGAGTTGTTTTTCCTCGAGGCGGGAGTTCACCTCGGAGTCGTCGAATTCGACCACGAGGTCCTTCTCGCGAGCAAAGGCGCCGAGCGGCGCAAGGCGCGTCACCTGCACGGTTCCGAACAGATTGGGCGCCATCAGCGTGCTCGACCGCACGGCGCGCAATTCGCCGCGCGTGAAGCTACGCACGACCACGTCGCCACGCCGGACCTTGGCCGTGGCGATGGTCTCCTGCCGCTGCGGGAGGTTCTTGAAATAGCTGTATCCGTACCATGCGCCACCCGCGATGAGCGCCAGCAATACGACACGAAAAACGATCTTCTTCACAGCTTCTTCGCTTTCTTGGCGGCTTCCAGCGGATTTTCGAGGGCCACGGTTTCGCCCGCCTTGAGACCGCTGGTGACGATAATGTCGACGTCGTTCCGCTTGCCCACCGTGATCGGCCGGATGACAAAATCGTCGCCCTTCTGCACGTAGACGGCGGGTTTTCCGTTATTGAGAAAACTGGCGCGCGCCGGAATGAGCACCTGGTTGGGCTGGCTTTCAATGACGATTTCGGCCGACCCGCTCATGCCGGGGCGCAACCGCGGGTCGAGGTTCTTGAGCGTGGCGCGGGCGGGGAAAGTCTTCTCGGGCATGCCGCCGCCGCGGAAATTCATCGCCGCAATCGGGCTGATCCAATCCAACTCGGCGGTGAACTCGCGGTCGGGAATCGCGTCGACGCGCACCTTGGCGACCTGGTCGAGTTGCAGGCGCCCGCGGTCCACTTCGTCGAGCTTGAGTTCGATGCGCATGGCGCTGAGGTCGGGAATCTCGGCGATGGCGGCGCCGGTCCAGGCGCGGTCACCTTCCTTGAACGGGGGCGGCGAGGAGCCGAACGAGCCCGAACTGCGGAAGTTCGGCAGCAGGTTGACGATGCCGTCGATGGGTGCGCGGATCACCATCTTGCTGAGATAACTTTTTGCCCGGTCGGTGTCGCGCACGGTCTTGTCTTTCTTTTGTTCAAGCCGCTCGAGGTCCGCCTGCTGCGCGACTTTGTGCGAAGCCATGGTGGTTTTCACCTGGGTGAGGTCGCCCTCGGAGACGCCGACATCGATGCGGTTTTTCGCGCCTTCAATTTCTGAAATCACCTCAGCTTTGCTGGCCTCGAGCTTGGCCCGTTCGACGTTGTACTCCGACGTCATCAGGCTCATGCTGTCGCTTTCGTTGGTCATGCGGTGCGAGGCTTTGGTCTGCACAATTTCGCTGTTGACGGTGCGGACGCTGGTGTTGCGTTCAAGATACGTCTGCTCCTGCTGAGCCGCGTCGAACTCCACCACCACGTCGCCCTTGTGGATGGGGTGGCCGTTTTCGGCGAGGCGGACGATGCGCGGGTCGGGCACCTGGGGCGCGGTGAGCAACTCCGAGCGCACGCTGCGGATTTCGCCGCGCGTGCGGACACTGATCACAAACTCGCCGGTGCGCGCCTTAGCGACGGGCACTTCCACTTTCGTGACGTTGTTGGTGCGGTAGAAGGCGTATCCGCCGCCCGCGCAGCCCAATCCGAGCAGCGTCCACACGATGATGCGCCGCCGGCGCGCAGCCGGGGTCTGTCCGATTCTCTGCTTGGGTTTTAAATCCTTCGACATCTTGCTAAGGAGCCTCCGCGCGCGCCGCGGCGTTTTCAGCCGGCGGTTCGAGCGCTACTACTTCATTTCGATTCAGCCCGGAGCGCACGGCCACTTCGACATGATTGGACAAGCCAAGTTCGACGTTGCGCCTGGTCCAGCCTTCGCCCGCGCGCACGAACACATACGCCGGCGTTCCCGGCTGATCGCGCTGAATGGCGCCGACGGGCACCACGGCGGTCTCGGACGCCTCGGAAGCGAGCACCACGTCGGCGCTCACCGTGAGGTCGGGAATCACGCGCGCGTCGGTTCCATCGAGCTTCAGCCGCACCGGAATTTCCTTGACGTAACTGGCGCGCTGACCGCCGGGCTTGGCGATGCCGCCCACAGAGTAGACATGCGCCGGAAGTTCGAGTCCTGGATAAGCGTCAAAGCGGACGGTCGCTTTCGCGCCGATGCGCAGCTTTTCGACGTCCGCCTGGTTCACCGACGAGTTGATGATCATCGAGCGGGTGTCGACCACCGACATAAACAGCATGCCCGGATAAAGCTGGTCGCCTTCCTTGATCTGCCGCAGGTCGCCCGCGACGGGCACGGTGGCCATGACGGTCATGCCGTCGATGGGCGAGCGCAGCAGCATGCGGTCGGCGTTGGTTTCGGCGCGGCGCAATTCGATGTTGGTCTGGGCGAGGTTGATCTCGGCGTTCCGGATTTGCGAGTTGAGCGAAGTTTCAACCAGCTTGGTTTCGCTCACAGCTTCGTTGTAGCGGGCCTGGTAGAGTTCCACGGCAAGCTTGGCGCGCTCCGAGTCGATGGCCGAGAGCACGGGGAGCGTTTTCAAATCGAGCTTCGCCTTTTCAAGATCGGCCTTGGCTTTTTGGAGCGCCTGCCCGCGGGCGTGGCGAACCACGGTGAGGTCGGCCTTGAGCTTGAGCAGCGCGGCCTGGGTCTGCACCACCGATGCGCGGTAGTCGTCGAGGCGCATCAGCATGTACTGGCGGTCGAGTTCGGCGATGACTTCGCCCTTGCGGACGCGGCTGCCTGGATTGACGAGTTTCTGCAGGTTGATGGAGAAATCCATACCGCCGCCGCCACCGCCTCCGCCCTGGAGCGAGTCGGCCGTGGAACCGAGGCCGGTGGAGCCCATCGCGGCCGAGGACGCACTCGCACTGCTCGAGCTGGAACTCTTCGAAGTGGAAGCGGTGCTTCCGCCGACGCGGCTCGTGGAGGCGCGCAAAGCAGACGAGAGGTTGCCTCCGCCGCCGCTGCCTTGGGGACCGATGTTCGAGGGCGCGGGTGAAAGGCTGGGCGGAGTGGATGCGGACTGCGAGCCGCCGCCGCGTCCGTAATCGCCGCGGCTTCCGCGCATCTGCGGCACGATGATCGAAGCCGAATTCTCAGCTGCCGTGGTGCCGGTGAGCCGGACGGTTTTGGTCACGACGCCGCCGGCGACCGTGGCGGTCCTCACGGCGCGCGCTACCGCGGCCTGGCCCTCGGCAGCCGACTGCTTACGCCAGTATGCGTAGCCGGCAATCGCCCCCGCGACGACAATGAGCGCAATCCACAACGGCGCGCGGCTGGGAGGCTTAACGACGGGCGCCTTCCGCACCACGGCCGGCGCGGGCGCCCCCGCTGGCGGCGGCGCGGCCGGGATTGCACTACTGGACTGAGGTTGCATGACTCCGCCTTGCACAAACGAGGCTTCGGATAACCGGAACCTTTATTGTATTAACGTCTAGACGAAAATGCTGAATCGGAAGTTAGCGGTGAAGGACGGGAAAACGCCATGTCCGCGCGCCGGTTCATACACGATTGACGGAGCAGGGCGCCGAAACGAACCCAAACTGTTCGAAAAATAATGCGAACCGCCCGCGCGAAACTGCGGGCGGTTCGGAGACGGAAGTAGTCGGGCGGGTCTAGCCGCTCATCGCGGCGAGGAACTCGGCGTTGTTGCGCGTGCGGTTGATTTTGTCGAGCAGCAGCTCCATGCTCTCCACCGGCGACAGCGGGTTGAGCACTTTGCGCAGCACCCACACGCGGTTGAGCTCTTCTTTGGGCAGCAGCAGTTCTTCCTTGCGGGTGCCGCTCTTGGTGATGTCGATGGCCGGGAACACGCGCTTGTCCATCAGCTTGCGGTCGAGATGGACTTCCATGTTGCCGGTGCCCTTGAACTCTTCGAAAATAACGTCGTCCATGCGGCTGCCGGTGTCGATCAACGCGCTGGCGACGATGTCCCAAAGAGTAGGCATCAACGTGCATAACAGGTAGTTGTGCTCGACTCGAGCCGCTGTTATCGTTTATTGGTAACCATCTATGAGACTAGGCCGTGTTATGTGGCTCTGTGCCGCTGCCATGACTTTCCATGCGGGCTGCGCACATCGCTCCAGGCTAGAGCACGTCGTCGCGCCAGTGCATATTGATCCGAACACCAAGGAATCCGGCGCTCGTAGAGCTCGCGATTGGTGGCACCAGCAGAGAGCCTTCCCAAATGATCAGGTTCCTGTCGACGCCCGCTCTCGGGCAATTGAACAACTGGAGGCCATGAAGGCTGCCGTCAGCACCGCATTTCCCGCCGGACCGTCAGGCCCCAATCCACTCAATTGGGTGCCAATTGGCCCCAAACCAATTGCGTCGGGAGGTTACGTCGTTAGCGGCTTGATCCTCTCTCTTGCCGTGGATCCGCGGGATTCCGCAGTCGTGTATGGGGCAGCACACAGTGGCGGGGTCTGGAAGACCATAGATTCAGGTCGGAATTGGGCCCCGCAAGGCGATTTCTGGCCGAGTGTCCACGTCGGTGTCGTGCGCCTGGATCCCCAGAACCCTGATATCGTCTACGCAGCCACCGGACTGGATTTCTGCCGTGAGGGCGCCGGTTTGATGAAATCCACCGATGCCGGGCGCACGTGGACCAACCTGCGCGGGACACTCCTTGGAGGCAATACCGGCAATGAACTGGCGGGCAGCGCAATCGGAGCGCTCGCTGTCCATCCGCGCGACTCCGGGGTCCTGATCGCCGGTGTGGATGGATGTGGTGTGATCCCTTCCGGTTACTACCGTTCTTCGGACGGAGGCGCCAGTTGGCGATTCGTTCTAGGCGGCGGCTTTGGTGGGTCCGTAGTATTCAATCCGGTAAATCCGCTGACGGTCTACGCCGCTGTCGGCTATGACGCCGGCGTCGGAGTCTACAGATCGGACGACGGCGGACTTACGTGGTCATCAGCGAATGGAGTCGGCTCTTCTGCCATCGCTTTGTCGAACGCTGGCCTAGTTATTCTCGCCATGGCCACGTCGAGCCCCAGCATTCTATATGCCAGCATCGCGAACAAGACCGACGGCACACTGCTGGCGATGTACAAGTCCATTGACGGCGGAACATCCTGGTCCAAGCTGAACGCGCCGAACTTCTGCGGGACACAATGCTGGGCGTTTCCTGCGCTCGCGGTCCATCCCGCCAATCCCGATCTGATCTTCGCCAGCGGCCTCAATTTTTATCGTTCACTGGATGGCGGAAAGACATGGGCTCAAGCTGATATCGGCGGGCAAGTGCAGGTCCATGTCGATCACCATGCCATCGAGTTCTCCCGCGATGCGTCCAGTCTCTACATAAGTTGCGACGGCGGCGTTTGGAGCGCCTCAGCCCTCTCGTCGGCGTCATTGCAGTGGACCGCGCTCAGCACTGGCCTCGCCGTCACGGAGTTCTATCACGGATTCTCCGTGCATCCTACCGATTCGAAATTCGCGATCGGCGGCACACAGGACAATTCGACTGTGGTTTACAACGGTGACCTTTCCTGGAGCTTCGCGGGAGTTTGCGGGGACGGAGGTGAAACGGCGCTCGACCCGAGCACCGTACCTGCAACCGTCTATGCTGCATGCGTCGGATCTCCATGGATTACCCGTTCCGATTCAGGCGGAAAGCCCGGGACTTTTCGCCAGCCCCTCATCACGGGCATCAACCGTTCAGACCGGACCGCATGGCTGCCGCCTCTCACGATGGACCTAACCAATCCACGCCGCCTTTACTTCGGCACCTACCGCGTCTATCAAACCAACGATAAAGCCGAAACCTGGGCTCCCATCTCAGGCGATTTGACAGCGGGACAACAATGGAACAATCTCACCGCAATCGGCGTTAGCTCGAATCCGGACATCGTTTACGCCGGTTCCGACACTGGTAAGGTGAGCGTAACCATGAACGCCAACTCATTTGCAAATGCAACCTGGGCCGACCGTTCCGCCGGCCTGCCGAATCGCTATATCAGCAGCATCACCACCGATCCCAACCTTCCACTCTCGGCTTACGTCACCGTTAGCGGCTTCGGCGCGGGGCACATTTTTCGAACTCTCGATGCGGGTCAGACCTGGACCGATATCAGTGGGGATCTGCCCGATATCCCGGTAAACGATCTCCTCGTGGACCCGGATATCTCCGGCACTCTCTATGCCGGAACCGACATTGGCGTGTTTCGGTCGTCGAACGGCAGCCGGTCTTGGTGGCCGCTCGGCGATGGCCTGCCCTACACCATCGTTACCGGCGTGAAGATACAGAAGAGCACCCGTACGCTTCGCGCAGCGACTCACGGTCGTGGCATGTGGGACCTCAGCGTTCCCGTGACCGCGCCACGCCTTGTTTCTTTCACGGTCGATACCGGAACTGCACAGACCGGGATGACACTGACTCTTTCTGGCTTGAACTTCTCGTCGGAATCGGTCGTCCTCTGGAACGGTGCGGCTCGGCCGGTGCGGTTTGTGGACTCAACTCGCTTGGCACTTACCTTGCCTCCCGCGGATTTCTCAGGCGTGAAGGGACTACTCGCTGTCATGAATCAGGGGCCGGCGGGCGGCGTTTCCGATCCCCTCGCACTCGTTTTCGGTCCGACGATTTCCAAGGGCGGAATCGGCAGCGCGGTTCCGGGAGTCGCGCCTGGCGTGCTTGCTCCGGGCGGGATCGCCACTATATTCGGCGAGATGCTCGCCACAAAGACTGAATCGGCAGCCTCAGGCGCCGCCAACGAGGTGGCAGGTACGCGAATTGAGATCGATGGCCTAGCCGCACCGTTGTTTTTTGTCTCGCCAAGCCAGATTAACTTTCAGGTGCCGTGGGAATTGGCCGGGAAACCGTCGGCGAAGTTGTCCGTTGCAGCGGGGAAAGCTACGAGCGACTCCCAGACCGTGCGAATAGCCGCCGTCGCGCCAGCAATTTTCACGCTAGGCGAAACTCAAGGAGCCATCATATGCACGTCTGACGGTGCCATCGCTGCACCCCGAGGTGCTTTCCCCAACTCTCGACCGGCGAAACGCGGCGAGTACATCACGGTCTTCATGACCGGCCTAGGGCCTGTCACTAATCCTCCGGCAACCGGAGTGCCTTCTTTCGCAAATCCTCTCTCACGATTGGTTGAGCCTTCCTACGGGCTCGGAGTTGAGTGCCCCAATTATGCCTCGAACCCGGTGTTTTGCACCATGCCAACATCGTTCGCGGGACTGGCGCCAGGATTTGTCGGCTTGTACCAGGTTAATGCGTTGGTCCCACTTTATGCGCCGGTCGGCGATAGAGTTCACCTACGCTTCGGGATGACCGATAAAGCCACTGCGACATTCCAGAGTTCGAATATCGCCACGATGGCGATTGAATAGCCTGGCACAGGCTAGCCGCTCATCGCGGCGAGGAACTCGGCATTGTTGCGCGTGCGGTTGATTTTGTCGAGCAACAGCTCCATGCTCTCCACCGGCGACAGCGGGTTGAGCACTTTGCGCAGCACCCACACGCGGTTGAGCTCTTCTTTGGGAAGCAGCAGTTCTTCCTTGCGGGTGCCGCTCTTGGTGATGTCGATGGCCGGGAACACGCGCTTGTCCATCAGCTTGCGGTCGAGATGGACTTCCATGTTGCCGGTGCCCTTGAACTCTTCGAAAATAACGTCGTCCATGCGGCTGCCGGTGTCGATCAACGCGCTGGCGACGATGGTCAGCGAGCCGCCTTCCTCGATGTTGCGCGCGGCGCCGAAGAAACGCTTCGGACGCTGGAGGGCGTTGGAATCGACGCCGCCCGAGAGCACTTTGCCGGAGGGCGGAACCACGGTGTTATAGGCGCGCGCCAGACGCGTGATGGAATCGAGCAGAATCACCACGTCGCGTTTGTGTTCGACCAGGCGCTTGGCCTTCTCGATCACCATTTCGGCTACCTGCACGTGGCGCGAGGCGGGTTCGTCGAACGTCGAGCTGATCACTTCGCCCTTCACCGAGCGCTGCATGTCGGTGACTTCTTCGGGGCGCTCGTCGATCAGCAGAACGATGAGCGACACCTCGGGATGGTTAGTGGTGATGGAATTGGCGATGCTCTGGAGCAGCATCGTTTTGCCGGTGCGCGGAGCGGCGACGATCAAACCGCGCTGCCCTTTGCCGATGGGCGTGAGCAGGTCCATCACTCGGCCCGAGTAGTTGTCCTTGGCGGTTTCCAGGCGAAAACGCGACGACGGGTAGAGCGGCGTGAGGTTGTCGAAGAAAATCTTGTTGCGCGATTCCTCCGGCGGCTCGAAGTTGATCGCGTCCACCTTGATGAGCGCGAAGTAGCGCTCGCCTTCCTTGGGCGGGCGGATCTGGCCCGAGATGGTGTCGCCGGTCCGCAGGTCGAAGCGGCGGATTTGTGAGGGCGAAACGTAGACGTCGTCCGGACCCGGCAGGTAGTTGTACTCGGGCGCTCGGAGGAAGCCGAAGCCGTCGGGCAGGCACTCGAGCACGCCTTCAGAGAAGATGAGGCCGCTTTTTTCGGCCTGGCTCTGGAGGATCTTGAAAATCAACTCCTGTTTGCGCAAGCCCGCCGTGCCGGTAACGCCCATGTCCTTGGCGATCTGGTTGAGGTTCTGGATGCTCATGTCTTTGAGCTCCACCAGATCGAGGGTTGGGGTGCCGTTCTTGACGTCGCGGCGCTGCTCGCCGCCGGGTCCGGTGGTGCGGCGCAGCGGCTTTTCGGCCGGAGCCTCGGTGGCCGGAGCGGGCGCCTGGGCGGCGGCCGGTTTCTCGGCCGGGGGCGCGGCTTTCTCTACAGCGGCCGGTTTCTCGGCAGGGGGCGCGGCTTTCTCTACAGCGGGCGCGGCCTTTTCTACAGCTGGCGCTTTGTCGGCCGGAGGCGCAGCTTTTTCCGCCTTGTCGCTGGCGGGCGGCTTCTCCCTGGACTCCTTCGGCTCCCTGGCCTCCTTAGGCTCCTTGGGTTCCTTCGGCTCCTTGGGTTCCCGGGCGGGCTTGCCTTCCGCCTTCACCGGAGCCTCAGTCCGGTTGCCGTCAACAGCCGGCTTGCCGTCTTTGGGCTCGGCTGGCTTTTCCGCGTTTACCGCGGAGTCTTGGTTTTCGAAATCACTTGCCAAATTTCCCTCACTCCCCGGCCTGTAACGGCCGAGAACGGAAGCGGTTCAGCCTCGCCGCTCAACTCGCGACGAATAGCCTCCAACCCGCGCCGTTCTTCATTCTTGGTCAACTTGTCGATCTTTGTCGCGACCACCTGATAGGGCCGCCCGTGGTGTTCCAACCACTGCTTCAACTCCAGGTCCTTCTCCATCCATCCCCGGCGTGCGTCGAGTAAAATCACGCAGAGTCTCAATTGGCGCCGCTCACCGAGATAGCGCTCGATGAGCCGCTTCCACTCCCTCTTTATGTCCGGGGGAACTTTCGCGTATCCATAGCCAGGCAGGTCGGCAAACATCAGATCCGATCCGACCGTGAAGAAGTTGATGAACTGTGTGCAGCCCGGCCGGGCGCTCGTAAACGCCAAGCCGTTCTGGCCGGTCAGGGTATTCAGCAGGCTCGACTTGCCGACGTTGCTTCTTCCCAGGAAGGCAACCTCGGCCAGATCCCGTCCTCCGACCCCTTCCGGAAACTGCTCAGGTCTGGCTGCACTTATTATAAACCGAGCTTCCATCAATATGGAGGCTGCTTTCAGCGCCGGAGCGGGCGGGCAGAACCCGCCGCCCGGCTAATGAGTAATCTTCTCTTCTGAACCGCGCCCGGCGCCTTCGCCTGCCCCGGTGAGCGGCGCGGGCATCGGCAGCGGGTGTAATTCGCGCTCCAGCGCGATCTTCAGAACTTCGTCCATCGATTCGACGAAATTCAGCTTCATTTCTTTACGGATATTTTCGGGGATGTCGGGCAGGTCCTTCTCGTTGTCCTTGGGAAGAACCGCTTCGAAGATGCCCTGACGGTGAGCGGCGAGCAGCTTTTCCTTCAAGCCGCCGATGGGCAGCACGCGCCCGCGAACGGTGATTTCGCCGGTCATGGCGATGTCGCAGCGCACCGGGATTCCGGTGAGCGCGCTGCAGATCGAGGTGGCAATAGTGATGCCGGCCGAAGGACCGTCCTTCGGGATGGCGCCTTCGGGCACATGAACGTGGATGTCGAGATGGCGGTAGAAATCCCGCGCCAGGCCGAGCGTGTGAGCGCGGCTGCGGATGTAGCTCATGGCCGCGTGCGCCGATTCCTGCATCACGTCGCCGAGCTTGCCGGTGGTGGTGAGCTTGCCGCGGCCCTCCATGATGGTCGCTTCGGTGGTCAGAATCGAGCCGCCGACCTCGGTCCAGGCGAGCCCCACGGTGGCGCCGACCTCGTTCGACTTCTCGGCGCGCAGGTCGCGGAACTTCTGAGGCCCCAGGTAGCCGATGACGGTGGCATCCTGAATCACCACCTTCTCGGGCTTGCCCTTTTTCCCGTTACCCGACTCGCGGTTGACAACCTGCCGCGCGACTTTGCGGCAGACGTTGCCGATTTCGCGTTCGAGGTTCCGGACGCCGGCTTCGCGCGTGTAGAACTGAATCAGCGACTGCAACCCCTGTTCGGTGAACTCGATGTTGTCGCCGGTGACGCCCGTGCCTTCAAGCTGCTTCTTGACCAGGAACCGCTTGGCGATCTCGAGCTTCTCAAGCTCGGTGTAGCCGGAAAGCCGGATCACTTCCATGCGGTCCTGCAGCGCCGGCGGAATGGTGTGGAGCACGTTCGCCGTGGCGATGAAGAAGACGTTGCTCAGGTCGTACTCGACGTCGAGGTAGTGGTCGACGAACATATAGTTCTGTTCGGGGTCGAGCACTTCGAGCAGCGCGGCCGACGGGTCGCCGCGGAAATCCATCGACATCTTGTCGATTTCGTCGAGCATGAAGACCGGGTTGCGCGTGCCCGCTTTCTTCATCATCTGGATCACCTGGCCGGGCAGCGCGCCGATATAGGTGCGCCGGTGGCCGCGAATCTCAGCCTCGTCGCGCACGCCGCCGAGCGACATGCGGACGAATTTGCGGCCCGTGGCTTTGGCGATCGACATTCCAAGCGAAGTCTTACCGACGCCCGGAGGTCCGACAAACAGCAGAATGGAACCGCGCGGGTTCTTGACAAGGCGCCGTACGGCGAGAAACTCGAGAATGCGTTCCTTGATCTTCTCAAGACCGTAATGGTCGCTCTCGAGCACTTCCTGGGCGAACTTGAGATCCCGGATTTCCTTCGACCGCTTCTTCCACGGCACAGCCAGCAGCCAGTCGAGGTAGTTGCGCGAAACCGTAGATTCGGCCGACATGGGCGGCATGTTCTCGAGGCGCCGCAACTCGGCGATGGCCTTGTCCTCGGCGTCCTTGGTCATGCCGGCGGCTTCGATCTTCTTCTTGAGCTCGTCGACCTCGCTCTTTTCGCCGCGCCCGAGTTCCTTCTGGATGGCCTTGATCTTCTCGTTGAGGTAGTACTCTTTTTGCGCCTTTTCCATCTGCCGCTTGACGCGGCCCTGTATGGTACGGTCGACGTTGAGCTTCTCGATCTCGATGTCGAGCATCTCGGCCACGCGGGTCAGCCGGTCGATGGGATCGAAGATTTCAAGCAGTTCCTGCTTTTCTTCGATGGTGAGCTGCAGATTGGCGCCGACGGTGTCGGCGAGTTTGCCCGGATCGTCCACGCGGATGGCGGCGATCATGGTCTCGTAGTTGAGATTCTGGCTCAACTTGACGTACTGCTCAAACAGCCCGGTGACGCGCGTGGTGAGCGCCTCGAGCTGCGCGCCCGCTTCCACGCGGTAGGTCGAAGTTTTCACGACCGCCCGGAAAAAGCCTTCTTCCTCGGAAACCGAAACGATCTTGCCGCGCTCGGTGCCTTCAACCAGCACTTTGATGTTGCCGTCGGGCAGGCGCAGGCTTTGCACGATGTTCGCCACCGTGCCCACGGCGAAGATTTCATCCGGACGGGGTTCGTCGATCGAAGCGTCGTGCTGCGTGGCGAGGAAAATCTTCTTGTCCCCGGCGAGCGCCTCTTCGAGCGCGCGAACACTTGATTCGCGGCCGACTACAAACGGCGTCATCATGTACGGAAAAATGACGACGTCCCGGATGGGCATCATCGGAAGGCGTCGGGTATCGGATTTTTCTTTGGAAGTCAGCATCGGGGAGTTTCGAACCAGCCGGCATGCCGGCCGCCTCAGCGCGGCCGCCGCCCCTCTCTAGATTGGACGCGCAGCCCGGATTCCGGATTCCGGTGTTTAACCGGCCTTCTCGAGCAGCGCCATGTTGATCTTTTGCGTGAGCACCATCTCCTTGGTGACCAAAAATTCCCTAACCTTTTTATATGAGGGGAGATAGTACATCAGGTCCAGCATCAGATCCTCGAGGATCATCCGCAGGCCACGCGCCCCGACCTTACGCTCCATGGCAAGGGCGGCAATCGCCTCCAGGGCCTCGTCGCTGAATTTCAGTCTAACATTTTCGAATTCGAACAGCTTCTGGTACTGCCGGACAATGGCGTTCTTGGGCTTGGTGAGGATCTGCATCAGCGCGTCGCGGCTGAGATCCTCGAGCACCGCCACCACCGGCATGCGCCCGATGAACTCCGGGATGAAGCCGAAGCGGATCATGTCCATCGGCTGCACCTGCTCGAGCATGGCGGTATCGCGCCGGGCGCTGTAAATCTTGCGGCTATCCTCGTCGTCCGGCGTGAAGCCGATGGTCCGCGTGCCCACGCGCCGCGCGATCACCTTTTCGAGACCCACGAACGCCCCGCCGCAAATGAACAGGATGTTGGTGGTGTCGACCGGCGTGAACTCCTGGTGCGGATGCTTGCGCCCGCCCTGCGGCGGAACATTGGCCACCGTTCCTTCGAGAATCTTCAACAGCGCCTGCTGTACGCCTTCGCCCGAGACATCGCGCGTGATCGACGGATTCTCGTCCTTACGGCCGATCTTGTCGATTTCGTCGATGTAGATGATGCCCTGCTGAGCACGCTGCACATCCCAATCGGCGTTCTGGAGCAGGCGCAGGATGATGTTCTCGACATCCTCGCCGACATAACCCGCTTCGGTGAGCGTGGTGGCGTCGACAATGGCGAACGGCACATCAAGGATGCGGGCCAGGGTCTGGGCGAGCAGAGTCTTGCCCGTTCCGGTCGGCCCGATGAGAAGAATGTTCGACTTCGACAGTTCCACCTCGGTGCCGCGCTGCTTGTTCATCTGAATCCGCTTGTAGTGGTTGTACACCGCCACCGCAAGCTTCTTCTTGGTCGCATCCTGCCCGATCACGTACTGGTCTAAGTATTCTTTTAGTTCCAGCGGTTTGGGTAGCTTGTGGGGAGCGCCGCCGCCCTGATCGTGCCGGTCGTCCTCGAGAATCGAGTTACAAACGGCAATGCACTCGTCACAGATATAAGCTCGTGGATAGTCGCTGGGGGAGGAGATCAGTTTGCCGACAACATCCTGGCTCTTATGACAGAAAGAACAACGTAAAGAATCGTCTTGCCCAGCGCGTTTCACACGGATTCTCCGGGACTCGGATAGTCACCCTGCATGCGGACTCGAAGAGTGTCAATCCGATTATAACAGCACGTCTCCAAACCGGCACCTGTCTTTTTGGCTAGCTCCATGCCTTGCCGAGTACGGGGGGACCCGCGTCCGGCTCGCCCGGGCCGACGCGCCTGCGCTAGCATTTCAAAAGGAGGAAGTTCTATCTTCATGAACCTGGCCCGCATCGCCGCCTGTGCCGCGGCATTCGTTTTCGGCGCGACCCTTGCATCCGCCGCCGAACCCATGAAACCCTCGTCGGTGATCCACATCATCACCCTGAAGTGGAAAGACGGCGTTACCGACGCTCAAAAGCAGTCCGTGATGGACGGCATCTCGAAGATGGCAGCCGACCCCAAAATGGGCATCACCCATGTTTGGCTCAAGACCCTCAAGGTACAGGGCGATGGCTACGGCAACGTGTTCGTGATGGAGTTCAAGGACCAGAAGGCGTTCGACGCATACGCCGGCGCCCCGGCGCACCGCGAATGGGAAAAGATTTATCTCCCCCTGCGCGGCCAAAGCACCACGCACGACGCCACCAACTGATTCAACCTCCGGCGAGCCGGACCTTCGTTGAGCGGCGCTAAAGCATCTGTTTGAATCTTCCGGTTTGACAATTCTTTGACGGACCCGTATATTTCGGATAGATTCATCTGCTTCGCAGTTTAGGGGGTTCGGCACGCCATGAAGTTTCGTGCGATTCTTTCCGCTTTTTCTTTCCTGATCCTGACCAGCGTCTACTCGCCTGCCCAGGAAACCCGCGGCTCCATCGTCGGCATCGTAACCGATACAACCGGGGCCGTTATTCCCAACGTATCCGTTGAAGTGCTCAACGTCGCCATGGGCACGCGCACCGCGTTGCGCACGAACGAAGCCGGCTTATATCAGGCCAACCTGCTGATTCCCGGCATGTACCGCATCTCGGCTGAGATTCAGGGTTTCAAAAAACTGGTTCGCGACAGCGTCGAAGTCCGGGTGAACGACCGCATCGAGGTCAACCTGCAGATGGAAATCGGCGCCTCGGAGCAGAGCATTACGGTGGTTGAAGCGGCGCCGCTCATGAACACCGAAACCGCGTCGGTCGGCGCGGTGGTCACAAGCAAGCAGATTATGGACCTGCCGCTTTCCTACGGCAATCCGTTCGCCCTGATCGCGGTTTCCACCGGCACCGGGTTTATGGGCAGCCCGCGGCTCGACCGCCCGTTTGAGCCCACCCACATCGCCAACTACACGATGAACGGCACCACCGGCGACCGCAGCGACATCACGCTTGACGGCGCGCCCGCCACCTCCCGCGCCAACCCCGGGCAGGTGACCGCTTCCTACGTGCCGCCCACCGACATCCTCGCCGAGTTCAAAGTTCAGACCGCCATTTTCGACGCCGCCGTGGGCAATACCGAAGGCGGCGTCACTAACTTCGGCATCAAGAGCGGCTCGAACAACTACCACGGCACGGCTTACTACAATTGGACGCGCAAGGATTACTGGGCCAACGACTGGTTCAACAACCGCCTCGGCAAAGACCGCCCCGATTTCAGCTTCAACCGCTTCGGCGGTTCGCTCGGCGGCCCGCTGTCGATCCCCAAACTCTACGACGCCAAGAACCGGACGTTCTTCATGTTCGGTTATGAAAACATTTCGGACTCGCGCCCGCGCTACGATGCTTCCACGCCGCAGGTGCCGACGCCGGCGATGAAGAACGGCGACTTTTCCGCCCTGCTCAACGTGCCGGGCAGCAACTCCTGCAATACGACGGCGAGCCCCTATAACTGCTACCAGATCTTCAACCCGTTCTCGCGCCGCGCAGTGGCGGGCGGCCGTTACCAGGAAGATCCTTTTGCCGGCAACATCATCCCGTCGAGCCTGTTCAACCCGGTGGGCAAAACGATCCTCGACAAATACTATCCGGCCCCGACTTCGCCGGCCAACCCCGACGGCACCAGCAACCTGCTTCAGCCCGACCTCGCCGAAAAGGCCGACTACTACAACCTCACCACCCGCATCGACCACAACATCAGCGACCGCCAGCGCATGTTCGGCCGCTTCTCGATGTACCGCCGCAGCAGCACCTACAACGACTACTTCCACACGCCCGCCACGGGCATCGTCTTCCTGTTCGACTCCTACAACGGCGTGCTCGACCACACCTTCGTGCTGAATCCCACCACCATCCTCGACGTGCGCTATGGCTATAACCGCTTTATCCGCGGCAGCGACGGCAATGCGGCCGCAGCCGGCTTCGACCTCACGCAGCTCGGCTTTCCGGCTTCCTACAACAGCCTGATTCCGGCCACCATCCGCCGCTTCCCGCGCATCGACCTGACGGGCTACATCGGCACCGGGTTTACCGGCGAGTACCGCCCCACCGATACGCACAACATCGCCGGTTCGCTCACCAAGACGATTTCGACCCACTCGCTGCGCGCGGGCATGGACTGGCGCAGCTACCGGCAGTTGGACGGCTTCTTCTCGAACGATCAGACGGGCCGGTTCAACTTCGATTCAAGCTACACGCGCGGTCCGCTCGACAATTCGCCCGCTTCGCCCAACAGCCTCGGCCAATCCGTGGCCGCGCTGCTGCTCGGCCTGCCGGCGAGTTCGAGCGTGGTGAGCCGCACCGCCGATTACGCCGAACAGTCGATGACCTACGGCGTCTACTTCCAGGACGATTGGAAGCTCAACCAGAAGCTCACGCTCAACCTCGGCGTGCGCTGGGAAATGGAAACGCCGCTCACCGAGCGTTACAACAAGAGCGTCCAGACGTTCGATCCCACCATCGTGCAGCCTTTCGCCGCGGCGGTGGTGGCGAACCTTGCCAAAAATCCGGTGGCCGGCGTCAACGCCATCAACCCCAATGGCGGCCTGATTTTCTCAAACGGCGGCGCGCTCTACAACACGCCCAAGACGAACTTCATGCCGCGCGTCGGCCTCGCCTATCAGATCAACAAGAACACGGTGCTCCGCACGGGGGTCGGCTCGTTTAACGGGTTCCTCGGGCAGCGCCGCGGCGACGTGATTCAAACCGGCTTCAGCCGCTCGACCACGTTCAACGCCTTCGCTCCGGACAACGTGACCGTCGTGCGGACGCTTTCCAATCCCTGGCCGGATGGGATTCTCGAACCCGTCGGCGCGGCGCAGGGCGCGCAGACCAACATCGGCCAGGCCATCTCCTTCTTCAACCAGAACCCGAAGGTGCCGGTGAACTACCGCTGGCAGGCCGGGTTGCAGCACCAGTTCCGCGGCAACCTGCTGCTTGAAGCCAACTATGTCGGCAACAAGGGCTACCGCATCGAGATCACGCGCAACATCAATGGGCTGCCGAACCAGTATCTGAGCACGCTGCTGGTGCGCGACAACGCGCAGAACTCGTACCTGACGGCCTCCGGACCGAACCCGTTTGCCGGGGTCGCCATGCCGGCCGGAACGCCTTCGACGCTGACCGCTTCGAACATCTCGCGCCAGTCGCTGCTGCTGCCGTTCCCGCAGTTCGGCTCGATCACCACCACAACCAACGAAGGTTATTCGTGGTATCACGGCCTGCAACTGCGCGCCGAGAAGCGCTTTGCCGGCGGCCTGATGACTGTGTTCAATTACACGTACTCGAAGTTCATGATCGCAACCGAACTGCTCAACGCGGGCGACGCGCGCCCCACGCGCATGATCTCCGATCAGGACCTGCCGCACCGCGTCACCGCCACCGGCATCTACCAGCTGCCCTTCGGCAAGGGCAAGAAGTGGGCCTCGAGCGTGAACCCGATTGTCGAGCGCTTCATCGGCGGTTGGGAAGCGACCGGCATCTGGGCTTTCCAGAGCGGATTGCCGCTCGCCTTCGGCAGCTATTCGACGACCTCGTCCACCAACAACGGCGATTTCTTCTTCTTCGGCGATCCCGCCGCCGCCACGCTGCCCGTCAGCCAGCGGAACGTGGATCACTTCTTCAATACCGCCGCTTTCGTCACCGCCTCGGCGGCTCAGCCGGTTTCGCACCTGCGCGTGAACCCCTACCGCTACACGCAGCTTCGCGGACCCCGCCAAAACAACGTCGACCTGTCGGTGATCAAAGACACGCGCATTTCAGAGACCGTGCGCCTACGGTTCGGCGTGCAGGCGCTCAATGCCTTCAACCACGCCCTGTTCCCGGCTCCGAACCTCTCGCCGACCTCGGCGCAGTTCGGGCAGGTGGTGGCCTCGACGCAGAACAACTACCCGCGCCGCCTGCAGTTGGAACTGAAGCTGATCTTCTAAAGCGGACCTGCAGAGGGCGGGGTTTCGCTCCGCCCTCCGCTCATTTCGAATACGGACTCGAGTGCCGCAGGACGGCCTTCCATCCGTCCGTTCGACCCGGTAGAGCGCACTCGGCCATGCACGCTTGAGCGGCCTCAGAAACCTGCCCGAGCTTCATCGGTCAAATGGTCAAAGCAATGCGCCCGGCGACGAATAACCGGCTGCCGCTGACCAAACGGAACAATACTCCTTTCTACGCCCTTAACGCAATCGCCGTTCATTCCCGATCAATTTCAAAAAAAACATTGCTTTGACGCTGTGTTTAGAGCGAGAATGAACGGGAAAATGCCGGAGCAAACCGCGCTGGGCGATGCGTCCGACCGATCGAGCAGCGCCGGCGCCTGTGAACCGCTCGCGTTCAACGAGCTTTTCCCTGCCGTCTACAGCGAACTTCGCCGCATGGCCGCCCACGCACTGCGGGGGCAACGGCCCGGCCACACGCTACAGCCCACCGCCCTGCTGCACGAGGCCTACATCCGGCTGGCAACGCGCAACCGTCCGGAATGGAGGGACCGCTCTCATTTCATGGCCGTCGCGTCGATGGTGATGCGGCAGATTCTGGTGGACCAGGCCCGGCGCAAGCACGCGCTGAAGCGGTCCCGCTCGGTGACCTTTGCCCTGGCCTCGGGCGCTGCCCGCACTGGACCCATCACGGTGGACCTGATCGAACTCGACCGCGCTCTGCAGGCGCTCGAGGCCTTCGACCAGCGCAAGGCCAGGGTGCTCGACCTGCGCATCTTCGGTGGACTCGACCTCCAGGAAACCGCCGACGCGCTCGGAATCTCCATCCCCACCGTGACCCGCGAAGCGCGTCTGGCGCAAGCCTGGCTGATGCGGGAACTGGCCGCCGGCCCCGCGTGATCATCTTTCGGCCGTTTTCGCGTTTCTTTGCCATAGCGGAGCTTTTACCGCGACGCGCGGGTTCGAGCGCAACTTCAAACATTCAGGAGGCGGCCTGTGCTACTGAACGTCATCTTTGCCGTGAGCCTTTGCTTTCTGCTCTCCTGGGTGGCCAACGACGGCAGCATTCCCGCGTTGCTGATGGGCGAGGTTCTGCTCGGCTTCATTTGGGCGGCGCTCCACAACCATTCGCCGCTCGCCTTCCGGATTGTGATGGCCGCGCCCATCGTCTTCCTGGACTCGATTCTGTTTCTGATGGTGACCTTCGACCCGTATGCAGCCGGCGACAGTCCGCGAGGCTTCTGGCAGAAGGGCGGATGGCTGAATCCCGGGCGGGTGAAGTTGCTCCCGAACCCGTCTCACCCCTGGGCGATGCCGGTGAAGCTATTCTGGTCGGCGATCCTGCTGATTTGGATCGTGGCTTGGGATGAGTGGATCCGCAACGATCTCGGCCGCTGGCTCACTGGATAATCTACGGAAAGGCCGATCAGGAACGTCGTGACCGCCGAACGCTGGGCCCGCATTGAGAAAGCCTTTGAGGCCGTGGCCGACCTGTCTCCGGCCGAAGCCGCGGCGCGCCTGGACGAAGTGTGCGGAGGGGACGCGGAACTGCGTCGGGAGGTGGAGTCGCTTCTGGCCTTCGACGGACTCGGGGAGGGAGCGGCGCGGCAGGCGGTGCTCGAACAGGTGGGGAGCCTCGCCGGCGAACAGGACGATTCGTGGGTGGGCCGGCGTCTGGGCAATGACCGCGTCACGCGTGTGATCGGAGCGGGCGGCATGGGCACCGTGTTCGAAGCCACGCGCGACGATCAGGAGTTCGCCAAGCGCGTGGCCATCAAACTGATCCGGGCCGAACTCGCCGACGAAGGTTCGCGGCGCAGATTTCTCGAGGAGCGGCAGATTCTCGCCTCGCTCGAGCATCCGCACATCGCGCGGCTGCTCGACGGGGGCACGCACGGCCGGACCCCTTATTTGGTGATGGAGTACGTCGAAGGAGTGCCGGTCACCGCCTGGTGCGCCGCGCACGCGCCGCGCATCCGGCAGCGGCTCAGCATCTTTTTGGATCTGTGCGATGCCGTGCAGTACGCCCATCAGAAGCTGGTTGTGCATCGCGACCTCAAGCCCGCCAATACGCTGGTCTCCGAGGCGGGAAATTTGAAGCTGCTCGACTTCGGGGTCGCCAAGCTGATCGATCCGGAGGCGACGCACGGCGACACGGCCTTCCTGCCGTTCACGCCCGATTACGCAAGCCCGGAGCAGGTTCGCGGCGAGCGGACCGGCCCGGCAAGCGACGTGTACGCGCTCGGGGCGCTGCTCTACCAGCTGCTGACGGGCGCGAAGCCGCACCGGCTGAGCACGTACTCGACGGTCGAAATCGCGAAAGCCGTGTGCGACGAGGATCCGGCCCTGCCTTCCCAGGCGGCGCCCGAGCGGCGCCGCGAGCTCGAGGGCGATCTCGACTCGATCGTCACCCGGGCCATGCGCAAGAATCCCGAGGCGCGCTACGGCTCGGCGGAACAGCTGGCGGCCGATATCCGCCGCCACCTCGAAGGGCTACCGGTACAGGCTCGCAAGGGCACCTGGACGTACCGGGCGCAGCGGTTTGTCCGGCGCAACGCGCTGGTGATCGGGGCGGCGAGCCTTCTTTTCACGAGCCTGGCCGGCGGGCTGATCGCTTACCGGCAGGCGAGCCAGCGCGCTGAGCGGCGCTTCAACCAGGTGCGCACGCTGGCCAATGTCCTCATGTTCGACGTTCACGACAAACTGTTGCACGTCGAAGGCGCGACTGAAGCGCGCAAGCTGCTGGCTGAAACCAGTGAAAAATATCTCAACAGCCTGTCGGCCGATGTCGGCAACGATCCGAACCTGCGGCTGGAAGTCGCCATGGCGTATCTGCGGCTGGCGCTGGTGGAAGCGTCGTCGTTCAATTCGAGCTTCGGGCAGACCGGCAAAGCCATGGCCGACTACCGGAAGACGATCGAACTCGCCGAGCCGTTGATTCAGAACCCGGAGACCGCCCGCAAAGCCGGCCGGCTGGTGGGACAGACCTACCTGCGCCTGGGCGTCGAAGAGCGCGATCACAACGACCTCGACGCCGCGATGAGCCACATGGACCGGGCCATCAGGATCCTGAACGAGACCCGAGCCCGCTTTCCGGGCGACAATGCTTTCGCGCTCCAGTCCATCCTGGGGGCGCAGAACACACAAGGCGACATCTGGCGGGATCGCGGCGATCTGCTCAAGGCGCAGACCTATTTCGAGCAGGCACTGGCCACGGCTCGGGAATGCGCCCGCATCGCCGGTACGCCCGTCAACCGGATGAACATCGGCTTTCCCCTGGCGCGGCTGGCCGAAACGCTTCGCGATCAGGGGCTGCTCGACCAGGCGCGCCACAATCAGGAACAGGCGATCACGCAGCTCGCCGTCGCGCCCACCGCGGACTTGAGAGCGCGCTACGACGCGGTCCAGACGCTCAATCTGGCCCTGATCGGCGGCGGCCTCTGGAACCCCAGTTTCGGCGAGGACGTTTCTGCGCTGGTGAACAAGAGCTATCGGATTTTTGAGGGTTTGGCCAGACGCGATCCGGACGATGCCCGCGCGCGCCGCGAGCTTGCCGAAGCGGCGGTGGCGCGGGCCGAAATGGCCGAGCGCGACGTACACGCGGCCCGGGCGCTCGCCGAACAGGCGGCCAGGTCGATGAGCGCCGAATCGGACCCGGCGAGCGTGGCCCTCGGCGCGGACGCCGAGTCTCTCGGCGGTTGGCTCGCGGTGCGCGAAGGAGACGCGGCGGGTCTCGACCATATCAACGCCGCGCTCGGGAAACTGAAAGGCTTGAAGCCGGCGTCAAGCGAGCTCCGCCGGGCGCGCCTCCGGCTGGGCGATGCGCTGATGCTGCTGCACCGCGCCGCGCAAGCTCGCGCCGCCTGGTCTGAAGCCGCGGCCGAGGCGCAATCCGAGTTCGTCCGGTTGCCGTCGGCGTTGACGCTGCTGTGGGTGGATCTATGCGAATCCCGCCTGGCGGCAACCGAGGATCGAGCCTCGGCGCGCGCCCGCATGGCGGGGCTTGCCGGACGCTGGGACCGGCTGAACGTACCGGCGGGAGGCCGCGATTACGCGAAACGGAGAAGCGCGGCTGCTATGGCGCGATTCAACTAGAACGGCGCAGGTCCCGCGCGAGCCAGGCCTCGGCGAGACGGGTCTCGCGGACGATGGTGGGGACCGAGACCCCGAGCGCCTCGGCGGCTTCGGCCAGCTCGAGCCCGCCGAAGTAACGCAATTCAAGAATTCTCGCCTGCCTCGGCGCAACCTCGGCGAGACGGCTGAGCGCGGCGTCCACGTCGAGCACGTCGGGTGATTGCGCACCCGTCTGCGCCAGCCGGTCGTCCAGTTCGACGGGAATCAACTGATTCCGCTTCCGGGCCGATTTACGCCGTGCATGATCCACCAGAATCTGCCGCATCATTTTGCTGGCGAGCGAAAAGAAATGCGCACGGTCCTTGAGCGCGGGCGTTTCGCGGGCCATGAGCCGGAGGTACACTTCGTGAACCAGCGCGGTTGGCTGCAGCGTGTGGCCTTCCCGCTGCGAACGCATGGCCGCGGCCGCACGCCGGTGCAGTTCGTTGTAGAGCATGGGAAGAAAGTCCTGAACCGAGTGCTGGCCCTCGAGTTCTAAGTGTAAAAACTCCCCGCCAAAAGCCGCGTTCATGATCATTGGCTCCAGATTGCCGCGTTCTCAAAGGTGAACGACGCTAACGATACATCGGCAGCCGAGCCGCCATCTTTAGCGAAATAACCCAATAAGGACGACCCTACCCATGAAATGGACAAACCTGTTCTCCGCGACTCTGCTGATTTCCGCCGCCTTCGCCGGCAACAACTACACGCCCGCGCAAATCGCCATGCAGCATTGGTTCACCCCCAATCAGGGCATTGTTTATCCGAGCGTCTTCAGCCCCCGCGCTCTGGCCTTCGACGGATCTTCCGTCTGGGTGGCCGGAATGAACGTGGTGCAGAAGATCCAGCCGAGTTCCGGCGCCGTGCTGGCCACCGTTTCCCTTCCTGCCGCGCCGCAGGCCATGCTGTTTGACGGCCAGAGCCTGTGGCTGGCCAACTATACCGACAACTCGGTTACGCGCGTGCGCACCACCGATCTGAACGTCACGAAATTCCCGCTGCCCAACTGCCTGATCAACACAGCGCTCGCCTTTGACGGGACCAACGTCTACACCAACTGCGGCAATTCGCAGGCGATTATGCAGATTCCGATCGCCAATCCGCCGGCGGCGGTGCGCATCCCCGTGCCCGTGGTGCCCATTTCGCTCACCGCTGACGCCACCGGCATCTGGCTCGGCGGCGGCGACGATACGCTGACCCACTACACCAACGGTGTGCAAAACGCGCAGGTCCACCTGGCCGGCGCGCAGGGCGTGATGTCGCTCGCTTTCGACGGGACCAACGTGTTCGCGATGGCGCGCGGCACGGGCGCTCTCTACATGGTGACGCCGGGCGCGCAAGGCATGGTGAATCCGCTGATCACGATCGGCGGGATGTGCTGGGCCCTGGTCTACGACGGCAATGCCATCTGGGTAGCCAACGAACTGGCGCCCACCCTCTACCGCGTCACGCTGCCGAACGGCGCTCCGAGCGTGCAGGCGTTGACCACGCCCGGCAATCCGATGGCCCTGGTGTTCGACGGCGCCGATGTCTGGGCGGCGATCAGCGGGACCAATCAGCTTCAGAAGTTCTGATCCCGCCTAACCAAACGGGGCGGCGGTTCTCCCCCGCCCCGCTCTTCAGTTGTGTGACTGCGGCAGTTCTGACTTCGCCTTCCGGCTCAGTTCTCCCAGGTGCGCGCCCGTGATGGCCAGCGCGATGAACCCCACGATCAACAGCGGCAGCGTGACCACGGCCCACATCATCAGTGAGAAGCGCTTGGCGAAAAACAGGTCATAGCCGAAGACGCGGTTGAGCACCAGAACGGTGAGATATTGGAACGCGCCCACGTTGCCGGGCGCTTGCGGCACCGCCGCTCCGAGCCGCAGCACGAAGACCAGCACGGCGGCGACGCCCCACGAAGCGTCGGAAAATTCATAGGCGCGCATCAGCGCGTAAACCGGGACAATCTGCATCAGCAGATAGGGGACGGTGGCGAGTCCGGCCAGGTACAGATAGCGCGATTGCCCGATCATGTGCAGATCCTCGATCAGCACGCGGAGTTGGCGGTGGAGTTTGCTTTCCGAGCTCAGCACGGCGTGAGCCCGCTGTTTGTGGAACATCGCCAGCGCGACCAGCGCCGCGCCCGCCATCACCACCACGGTCAACAGCACGGCACCGTCCACAAGAAACCGAGGCAGCCCCGGCACCAGTTTCACCGACGCGAAAAAGCACAGCCCGAGCCAGATGCCGTCGAAGATCCGTTCGATCAGCGCGCTTGAAAGCGCGACGGAGAACGGAATGCTCGACCAGCGCGCCTGCAGGTAGCAGCGGATGATCTCGCCGGTGCGCAGCGGCAGGATCTCGTTGGCGAACAAGCCGACGTAGATCGCCCGGACGCTGCGCGGCACCGGAATGTGCTCGATGGGGTTGAGCAGCAGGCTCCAGCGCCAGCCCTGCACGAAGTAGACGCAGATATCGGCTACCGCCGCGACGCTCACCCACCACCAGTGGATGTTGCGCATCTCCGAGCCGAACTCTTTCCAGTCCAGGTCGTGCAGCACCCACCACAGGCAGGCGAACGAGAACAGGTTGGTGACGACCAGAACGATGCGCTCGCGCAGTTTTCCGCCTCCGCTCCGTGCCGTCTCCATCTCACCCAAGTTCAATCCTGACACAGGTTGTGGTTTGGAGGGCGCAACGCGGCTAGGCGTGGGCGGCGCGGCGCAACAAAGGGCGCACCTGCTCGACTCGCAGCGGCGCGCCGAACAGGTGCCCTTGCACCTTGTCACAGCCGATTTGCTTGAGCAATTCGAGCTGCTCCCGGGTTTCGACGCCTTCCACTACCACCGAGAGCCCGAGGCTGTGGGCGAGTTCCACGATGGTCTGCACCACCGGAAGGGTGCTTCGCGCGGAAAGAAGGTCCGCCGAGAAGCTGCGGTCCACCTTCAGCACGTCGGCGGGCAGGCTGTGCAGGTAGTTGAGGGACGAATAGCCCGTGCCGAAATCGTCGATGGTGATCAGGACTCCGATCTCGCGCAGGCTGCGCATCCGCGCCACCGCTTCCTCGGCGTCGCGCATGACGAGGCTTTCCGTCAACTCGAGTTCCAGGCATTGCGGCGGCACACCCGTCTCGCTCAGCACGCGCGCCACCGCGTCGACGAAATCGGCTCGCGCAAACTGCAGCGCCGATACGTTCACGGAGATGCGCGGCGGAACGAGACCCTCGCTGACCCAGCGCGTCTTCTGCAGGCAGGCCTGGCGCAGAACCCATTCGCCGATTTCAAAGATCATGCCGGTTTCCTCGGCGATCGGTATGAACTGCGCCGGACCCACGCGGCCGAATTTCGGATTGTCCCAGGAGAGCAGAACCTCGAGGCAGTCGAGCTGGCCGGAGATGCCGAAGATCGGCTGAAAACGCATTTCGAACTCTCCGTGCTCGAGCGCGCGCCAGAGTTGGGTCTCGAGTTCGAGCCGGTCGGCGGTGCGCGCCGCCATGTCGGGACTGAAAATTTCGTAACTGTTCTTACCGCTTGTTTTGGCCCGGAACATGGCCGCATCGGCGCGTTGCAGCAGTTCATCGAGAGCGGCGCTCTCGCCCGGCGATGAGACCGCGATGCCGATGCTCGCGGTGAGGAACAACTCGTAGCCGTTGACCGCGTACGGGGCGCGCAAACTGTCGAGCAGTTGCTTCATGCGCCGCCCCACCTGGCGAGCGTCGAATGGCTTGAGGGCCACCATGAACTCATCTCCGCCCAATCGCGCGGCGAGTTCGCCGGTTTCAATGCAACTCTCGAGGCGTCGCCCGAACTGGATCAGCAGTTCGTCGCCCGCGCCATGGCCGAGCGTGTCGTTGACCTGCTTAAACCGGTCGATATCGAGAAAGGCGAAGGCCAGCCCGTCGGGTTGCATTTCGGCCACGCGGTCCACTGCGGCCATGCGGTTCGGCAGCCCGGTGAGCCCGTCGCGCCGCAACTGATCGGCGAGATTGACGTTCAAATCGTCGCGCTCGCGCCGCAGTTCGTCCGCTTCGATGGCGTGAGCGATGGCCATGGCCATCAACTCGAGAATGTCGCCTTGGATTCCGCCCACATCGAATTGCGCCAGGGGGCCGGAAAAGGATAGCTTGCCGAGCGCTCGGCCGCCGGCGATCAGGGTAGCCGACACCAGGGGTTCCGATTCGCCGTTCCGGACTCCTTCGGGCCAGGTCTCGACGAGCGGACCGGCTTCGACGCACCCCCAGCAGGCGCCGAAGATCGAGCAGCCTCGCGAAAGATAGGCGCGGCACAGTTCGGCGAGCGACGTCGGGGCGGAACGCGAGAGGCGCTGTAACTCGCGCAGGCTGTCGCTGAGCCGCGCCAGTTCTGAGGTCCGCGCGTCGATGCAGGATTCGGACACGCGCCGAAGACCCGGGCGCAAGGCCTGCAGGCCGGCGGGGCGCCCCCGCTCAAAGAGCAACCGCGTGCGGAAGGTGAGAGTTTCGCGCCCGCCTTGCTTGGTCTCGAGCGGCACGTCCAACCCGCCGTTCGCGCCGCCCAACTGCTCGAGCAGGCGTTCCTCGAACTCCTTTCGCTTGCCGGACGGAACGAGATCGGACAAGTGCGCGCCCAACAGATTGTGATCGGCGTATCCGGCACTTTCGAGAGCGCCGTTCACCGAAGTGAACCGTCCCGCGAGGTCGAGGGTGAACCAGGCCTCTTCCTGTTCGAATATTTCCGATGAATTGCGCAGCAAATCGGCTACCACGGAGCGTAAATTGCCGAGTGTTTGAAGGCCCTGAGGCGCGAGTTTGCGGGAGCGGCGGTCGTAAATCAAAATCGCCGCGCGGACATCCGGATTCCAAACCGGAACCACCGTGCACACGGCACAGCCCGGCGCCGGGCGAAGCGAATCGAGAACAGGCTCGCTCACAATGTCGGGGGATTCGAGCGCCGGCCGGCAGCCCGGAAGCTCGCGATGGCGCCATACGGCGGAGAGTCCGGCGCAGAAATTGATCCAGCCGTCCTGACTCCGGACAGCTATCGCGGCGGCCGGAACGCGCATCAGGCGAGTCGCCAGCGCTGCAACCAATTCGAGCGCGCTTCCGGTCCGCGACTCAACCGTCGAGACCGTTGCGCCTGCCCGCGGGCTGCTCATCAGTACAGCCGAACTCCGCGGCGTCCGGGTTCCCGGTTCAAATGTACAGTATCCACAAATCGGGCTTTATTTGAGGATAACGTAAGCAATAACGAATGTGTGCGGTACCCGTCGCCGAAAAATCGGACGCCATTCAGCAGATCTCCGCCGGTAACTCCGCAGGCCGCGAATACAATCTCGCGGCCGGGAGCCAGGTCCCGCGCCGAGTAGATCCGGTTGGGATCGCCGATCCCCATGTTTTTCACGCGATTTTCCAGTTCGGGCGTATTCACAATCAGCCGGCCCACCATCTCACCGTGCAGACAGCGGATGGCCGCCGCCGTGATGACGCCTTCCGGAGCGCCGCCTGTTCCCATTACCGCGTGCACGCCCGTGCCGCGCACCGCCGCGGCGATTCCCGCCGAGAGATCGCCGTCGCCGATCAGCCGGATGCGCGCGCCGGCGGCGCGAATCTGGCCGATGAGTTCCTCGTGGCGCGGACGGTCGAGCACCATGATCACCAGGTCCTTCACCTCACGGTCGTAGCTGCGTGCGATCGCCTTCAGGTTGTATCGCACCGGAGCGTCGATGTCGAGCGCATCGCGGCACGCCGGACCGGCGATGATTTTTTCCATGTAGCAATCGGGAGCGTGCAGCAGTCCGCCCGGCTCGGAAGCGGCGAGAACGGCGATGGAATTGGCCGCGCCGGTCGCGCATAGGTTGGTTCCTTCAAGCGGATCGACGGCGATGTCGACTTCCGGCCACTCCGCTTCGGCGTTTTTGTGGCCGACGGGTTCGCCGATGTAGAGCATCGGCGCCTCGTCGCGCTCGCCTTCGCCGATGACGATGGTGCCGCGGATTTCCAGTTGCTCGAAGGCGCCCCGCATGGCCTGAACCGCGGCGCGGTCGGCGCCCTCGCGGTCGCCTTGTCCCATCGTGCGCGCGGAGGCAATGGCCGCTTCTTCCACGACGCGCACAAACTCGAATGCCAGCGCGTTCTCAATTCCGCCCGTATTCAGCACGCACACCGTCCTTTCCGGGTTACCGCATCCGGGCGACACGGCCCGCATCCTCAGTATCGTACAGTAGAGGTGGAAGAACGCCCGCTTTGCCGCACCCCGCATTCTCCGCCGTCATCGTCTTCCTGATCGCTCTTGCCGGAGTCGCCGCCGGAGTGCGCCTGTCGTCGCTGCCGCGGTTCGGGCGCAGGCTGGTGCCGTTCAGCGGCGGCGTCCTGCTCGGCATCGCGGCTTTCTGGATTATGCCCGAAATGGCGTCTTTCTTCGGCTGGACGGGCGTCGTGCTGTGGGTGCTCGCCGGATTCGCGGCGCTCGGCTTCATCGACAGGTTTGTTTATCCCGTCTGCCCGTCCTGCTCGCACACACACGACCACGATCATTGCGCCACCCGCCTGCATGGATTCGCCGCGCCGATGCTGGTGGCCGCCGGCCTGCACAGCTTGCTTGACGGTTGGATGCTGCCCGCCGCCGGACAGTCCTCAGACCTCGGCGCGGCCTTCATTCTCGGCATCGCGTTACACAAGATTCCCGAAGGTCTGGCGCTCGGCGTGATTCTGAAATCGGCTGTTGAATCGCGGCGTCAGGCGCTGCTCGGCGGCGCGGCAGCCGAGGCCCTCACCATTGCCGGCGCGGCGCTCGAAGTTGCCCTGGCGCCTTACCTGAGTCTGTACTGGCTGCACGGATTGCTCGCCGTCGCCGCGGGTAGCTTTTTCTATCTCGGCTATCACGCCATCCACGGCGAGTACCGACGCCGCGGCGTGATGCCGGCTTTCGTGCCCGCGCTCACCGGAGTGGCGGGTTCTTCGGTCATTCGCCTGCTGGCTCGCTAGATACCGTCGAACCCGCGATTTTGCTCGTTCGCAGCCGCCTGATCCCCGTCTAACCAGCCGTTTATTGTCGCGCTTCCGCCCAGTGTGTTATTACTGGGGTTAACCACCCGCACTCCACTGGATTTCGGAAACAAAGGACAACAAACATGGCTTACGTGATCGCGGAACCCTGCATTGGAACCAAGGACACCGCTTGTGTCGATGCCTGCCCGGTGGATTGCATTCATCCCAAAAAAGAAGACGCCAAATACGCTACTGAGGAACTACTCTACATCGACCCGGTGGAGTGCATCGATTGCGGCGCCTGCGTCCCGGTCTGCCCCGTGTCGGCGATTTTCGCGCTCGATGATCTTCCGGAGAAGTGGTCCGATTTCGCTCAGCGCAACGCCGCCTACTTCGGACGGTAGCCCGTCTTAATTCCCGCGACGCGATGTGACCGTAACGCGGTCGATGTAAGTCAGCGATTTACCTTCGAGTACCAGGTCCCCCAGCGCGCGCATCACCGATTGCGGATCGAATTCGCTCCGCCAGCCCTTGCGGAGCGCTTTGCCGCCGGCCGATTTCTCCACCAGGTCGCGGCTCACAAAGGCAACCAGCACGGTCTGCGTGTTATTCTGCACCACCGCGTTGTCGCGCAGCGCCAGAGTGTCGAGCGCCGCCATGTTGGGGATAGTCTTGTCCGGGAAGACCATCTCGAAGCCTTTTTCGAAGGGGTTGCTGAAGATGTCAACCGCGTGGGCGAATGCAGCCGAAGGAAGAAACGCAGTGGATGCCGCGAGCGCCGGACCCACCGCCTTAATCACATTGATGCTCGAATTCCGGATGCCGACCAGGTGTTCGCGCTCCAGGCTGTTGCGCACGACGCGATACGGGTCAGCCGGCACCGGGGCTGCCAGCCCAGCCTGCGGGGGCAATTGGAACAGAATCGACGACACCTGCAGGTCGTAGCCGCTGCTGTTGCCCACCACCGCCACCACCGCGTAGTAAAGCTTCGCCACACGCGAACCGAAGCTGTCCGCCGTGACCCTTCGCGGCAGCACCTTCCAGGCGATGTCCACATCCTGCGCGTTCCCCGCGCAAGCCAGCGCCGCGCAGGCAACCAGACCGGACCAGGCTCGCCGGTGAGCGTTCCACCAAGACATTCAGTTCGACTCCTGCTCGCATCCTAGCTCACGCCCTCCCGCGGCCTGCCCGGATGGTCCCAGCCGGCATTGAAAGCAAACGGATTATTTTTTCGGCGGCGAAAAACAGTGCGCTCGCCGTATATGCTTCAATTGAATCCATGAGCCTGAACCTTGCGCTCGCCCTGGCTGCCGTGCTTGCGGCGAATCCTGAGTGGCCCAACTTCCGAGGACCCGCGTCCAACCCCGCCGCCAACAACGCTCGCCTGCCGGAAAAATGGTCCACCAAGACCAATATTGAGTGGGCCGCGGACCTTCCCGGGCTCGGATGGTCGTCGCCCATCGTTGCCGGCAAACAGATTTTTCTCACCACCGTCACCACCGACGGCCAGGCCAAGAAGCCGCAGGTGGGCAGCGATTATTCAAACAACTACGCCGCTGAGCTTTCCAAGCAGGGCATCAAGGGCAAGGAACTGCTCGAGCGCCTCACCGCGCGCGACTTCGAACTGCCCAACGAAGTCACGATTCATTACTGGCTTTATTCCATCGACCTCGACTCTGGGAAGGTCAATTGGAAGCGCGAATTTTTCTCCGGACGCCCGCCCGGCGGACGCCATCGCAAGAACAGCTTCTCCTCGGAAACTCCGGTCACCGACGGCGAGCGCGTCTACGTTCACATCACCAACCTCGGCTTGTTTGTCTACGATTTGAGCGGGAATAAGGTGTGGAACACGCCTCTCGAGAGTTTCCCCACGATCCTCGACTTCGGAACCGGTTCTTCGCCCGTCTTGGCCGGCAACCTCGTCGTCATCGTCAACGACAACGAGAAACAGCAATTTATCGCCGCCTTTGACAAGAACACCGGCAAGCAGGTATGGCGAACCGACCGGTCCATCCACGTCCAAGGCTCCGACCGGCAGACCGGATGGTCGACGCCTTATGTATGGAAGCACGCCGCCCGCACGGAAATCGTGACCATCGGACCGGGCATCGCCATCAGCTACGACCTCGATGGCAAGGAATTGTGGCGTCTCGGGGGGATGTCGGCCATGCCCATTCCAAGCCCGTTCGCCTACGATGGGCTTTTATACCTGAACGGCGGGAGCGGGAAAGCGCTCGCCGCCATCAAGCCCGGAGCCACCGGCGACCTCACCACGCCCGACGGGGCGAAACTCAACGAATTCGTTGTGTGGCTCCAACCCAAAGCCGGCACGTATCTACCGACCGAACTCGCCTATGAAGGCGGCATCTACGTCCTCACGCATACCGGAATTCTCACCCGGTTCGACGCGAAAACGGGAGTTCAAACCTACAAAGCCCGCATCGGGACCGGCGGCGATTTCACCACCTCGCCTTGGGCGTATAACGGTAAGGTTTTCTGTCTCGACGAAGAAGGCAAGACCTACGTCATCCGCGCCGGCGACAAGTTCGAGCAACTCGACACCAACGAACTGGGCGACATGGCGCTCTCGACGCCCGCCATCGTCGACGACCGCCTGCTCTTGCGCACCGAGCACCACCTGTACTCGATCCGCAACCGCCGGCTGTAATAGGAATAGATGGCAAGATTTGGTAAGGTGTCGGGATATGCAAGATTCTCCGGAGTCCAGAAAAGCGGTCTTTCGAAAACTGGTGGACCTATATGCCGCCGGAGACGTTTCGGCGCTGGATCAAGTCATTGCGCCTAACTACGTCGGGCACCCGTCAGCCGGTGACCGCGATCTGGAGGGACTGCGTCAAAGCATCCTATACTTCCACAAACTCTTCATCTATACCAAGGACTCCTTTCGCATTGAGGATCAACTGGTTGATGGCGAGAAGGTCGTTACCCGTATGACCGCCAATGTCCAGATAAGAGAGACCGGAGAACCCGTTACGCTACTGGGTATCAACATCGCTCGCATTGTGGACGGCAAACTCGTGGAAGAGTGGAACACCTGGGAGCAAACGAAAACAACCGAAAAACTGAACCCAGCCGTACTGAGCGCCTAACGACAGCCTGAAAAAAGGGCCCGCAATGAGGGGCCCTATCCCATTACGATACTGCCGAACAAAAGGAAACAGATCGGCAGCAATCCCTGTTAGTCCTTCGTTTCCGTACCGTCGGCCTTTATCAGGACTTCATGCTTTTTGCCGGCCTTGGTGGTGTAGGCGGCTTCGTACATTGTTTCGCCGCCTCGCTTGAACAGTTCGACCATGCCGAGCTTTCCGTCGCCAACTTTCTTGAGGATGGCTGCCTTCGCAGCGCCTGGAATAGCGTCGATGGAAGTCTCTTCCTCGACCACGAGAACCTTCCCATTTGCATCGACGTTGAAATCGCGATGCTTGCCATTGAGAATTGTCTCGATTTCGTATTGGACTACGCCATGTTCTGTTTCCTTGCTGATATTCTTGATTTCCGCGCCTTTGGCTTCGGACTGCACAGCCGATTGAACCGCGGTGGGGAGGCTGGAGAGGGTGAGCTTTTTCTCTGCGATCGCCAAGCAAGCGCTGACGGCGATCATTGCCGAAACTGCAGTTAGTCTGTTCATGAAGTTGACCTGACCCCAGTATGGCGGTCCACTCTGATGAATCCCTGAACAACGCGGAGAATTTACGGAACGGGCAACATAACGCGAACGACCGTGCCGACATTCGGCTCGCTCTCGATTTCGATCTCACCGCCGTGCCTCTCGACAACAGAACGTGCGATTGCCAGGCCGAGGCCGGCCCCTCCATCTCTTCGGGACCGGTCCTTTGAAGCGCGGTAGAATCGTTCAAAAATGCGCGGCAAGTCCTCTTTCGGTATGCCGACGCCGTCGTCGCGGACTTCGAGACGGGCAAAGTCGCGATTGCCGCGGCGGCAGCGATCGAGAATGAGGCGGACCTCTCCCTCCGGCCTGGAGTACTTGATGGCGTTGTCCAGGAGGATGACAACCATCCTGCGAATCGCCTGACAGTCTCCCGACACTGTGAGTGGTTCCAGATGCGCAGGCGCAAGGCGGACACCTTTGGCTTCGGCCACCAGCATTGAGTCGGCACACGCGCTCCCCGCAACGTCAGCGAGGTCCAAGGGTTCGGATACCAGATCCTCGGCATTTGCGTCTGCGCGCGCGAGAGTCATCAGATCCTCAATCAGGGAGGTCGCTCTCTCGCTTTCTGCGAGTATGCGATCAAGCGCTGATTCGTACTCTGTCTCGCTTCGCCGCCGTTTGCGAATCACCTCGGCGGTCGTGCGGATCGCCGAAACCGGCGTACGGAGTTCGTGGGAGGCATCGGCGGTGAATTGCGTGATGTGACGAAACGCTGCTTCCAGGCGCGCCAGCATGCCGTTCAACGTGGTGGATAGGTGGTCCAGTTCGTCGCCCGAACCGCGTATGGGTAAGCGGCTCGAGAGACTCTGAGCCTCGATTTCGTCGGCCGCTCGGGCGATCTGCGCCACCGGAGCGAGGGCACGGCGGCTCATCCAGTAGCCTCCAAGGGAAGCCATCAGGAGGAGCAGCGGGCTGGCGAGGATAGCGGTCCAGGAAAACGCCTCCAGCATCTCAGTAAATTCATCAACCGGAACGCCAATCTGAATGACGCCAACTGGCACAGGAGCGGATAGCACGCGGATCGGTTTTCTATCGTTGTTCACTGTTTCGATGCGTCCGTTTGCTGGCAGCTGGGATGGATCGGTGAATCCTGCCTGCCAGGACTCCGTCCCGGGCGACTGAAACAGCCAGACTCCGTGCGCGTCGGCCAACCGAAATCGCGCTCCAGCTGGCAGGAGAGTAGCATCTTCAAGAAAGTCGTCGAGCGACTCGTGCGGTTCCCGCGTTTGCCGGTTCAATAGCGTGCGAATGGCGGTTAGGCGTGATCGCAGGTCTTTGTCGAGAGTCCTATCGATGCTGTCGCGCAAGGCGAGCCAGACGCCAATGCCCGCGACAGCGAACGTCGCGGCGAGGATCCCCGCATACCAAGCTGTCAGCCTGAAACGGATCGATGCTCGGTTCACAGCTCCTCCCGGAGAATGTAACCGTATCCCCGCACCGTATAGATCAATTTGCGTTCACGCCCGAGGTCGATCTTCTCGCGCAAGTGCCCAATGAACGCGTCCACCGTGTTCGCTTCAACATCTTCTTCGAATCCCCAAACGCCTTCGATTATGGCGGATCGCGAAAGCGCGTGGCCGGCGCGACGCATGAGGAACTCGAGAACGCGGAATTCAGTCGCGGTCAGGTTCAGCACCGTCCCGCCGCGGGTCACGGTCCGGGACGCGGGATCGAGGACCAAATCATCCACGGTCAAACTGGCGGTAGGGGGCTGACTAGACCGCCGCATCAGGGCGCGCAAACGGGCTAGCAGTACATCGAACGATAAAGGCTTTGTGAGGTAGTCATCAGCGCCCGCGTCGAGTCCGCGGACAACGTCCGCGGCCGCGTCCCGGGCCGTCACCATGAGGACCGGTGTCTTCCGGCGGGCTGACCGAAGCCGCCGGACGACTTCAATCCCATCCATTCCCGGCATCATTATGTCGAGCACGATGGCATCGAAATCGCAGGTTTCGGCCGCGTGAAGCCCCTGGAGTCCGTCGCTCGCGAGCACAACGGTGTGGTTCTCCTCTTCCAGCCCTTGGCGGATGGCCTCGCGCATCACAGCTTCGTCCTCAACCAACAAAATCCACACGAAAAGGTGCCTCAACCGTATGGTAGTGAAACATTCTGAATATATGGCGAACGAGCGACACCCGGCGCAAGGGCGCTATCGGACAATGCGAAAGCCAAACCAGCCGTCGTAGGAGAGGTTTGCCCGCATTCGAATGACTCGGCGCACAAGGGTGCGGTACAAGTGCTAACTTGAACGGAATGAATCGTGCCATCGACATCCGCCAGGACGATCTCACCGGCGAGCAGACCCAAACGCTGCTGCGCCTGCACCTTGCTGGGATGCATGTTAACTCCCCGCGAGGACACGTGTTCGCGCTCGACCTCTCCGGCCTTAAATCCCCCGGGGTAACGGTGTGGTCCGCATGGATCGAGGAAAAGATCGCGGGAATCGGCGCACTGAAGGATCTCGGCAATGGTGCAGGCGAGGTGAAGTCAATGCGTACGCATCCTGATTTTCTGCGCGTGGCGTCGGGGCCGCCCTGCTCGAACACATCATTGCCGAGGCACGCGCACGCTGCATGCATCTGTTGAGCCTGGAAACCGGCAGCGGACCAGCTTTCGAGGCTGCGTTGAATCTATATCGCAAGCGCGGCTTCATCGACGGCGACCCGTTTGCCCACTATGTACGTAGCGACTTCAACCAATTTCTGCACCTGGCACTCTGACAAAAAAGGGGCCTGCCTGAACGAGTACCTTTTCGGATTTAGGAAATGGTGCCCATGCTGAGTGTCCCCTTTTCCATTTCCACCGACTTCCTGGCTGGCCGGCATACGTCGCGCGCCGGATCCGCACCGTCTCGCACTCGTCCACCGGTGCCCGCCACAACTCCCGCCAGCCCTCGGTGACATGGTACGCGACCTCGGGCACCACGCGTCTCGGTTTTCGAGCCCTCGAATATATAGTCCGATTCCGCCCGGTTTCCTCTCACGGAAAATGGGGCCGGTAGCATATGCACCATTTTCGAAAACCGAAAAGGTGCACGTTCAGGCAGGCCCCTTTTTGCGGGGCGGCTGTCGGACCGCATTCGGCGAGATCAGGTACTCTATGATCGTGAAGCGCATGACGATCGTACGCTCCACGATTTTCCTGCTGTGGATAATCATGGATGCCGCGGCGTATGTCCAAGGCTACCTCCCCCTGACTGAACAGGAACTCTCGCTGCGGTTTCCCCAGCATGTCGTTCGCAAGCAGTTTCTGCCTCTGATGGGAAGCCCGGAGGTCGTGAAGATCGGATCAGCTACCGTACGCTTCCTCGCACCAGACACGAACACGATCCAGTTCTCCGGTAAGGACTCAGCGGGAAAGCCCTGGACGGTAGCGGCCAACGGCTGGATGGGCGGGGCGCTATACACGGCAGATCTGGATCATAACGGCATGACCGATATCATCTACGCGAGTTACACGGGCGGCAACGGCTGGGCGCCTCCTATGCACGTTCTGACGTTACTGTTCGAGACAAACGGACGGCCGACGGTATCAGAGATGGACGGATACTTCGAGACGGACGGGCGCGGGTTGAAAGACTTGTTGGATCTGGACGGAGATGGTAAAGCCGAATTGCTCCGGCAAAGCTTCGACAACGGTTATTGGATCACATCACTGTACGAAGCCCAGGATGCACACTGGCATATCGTCAGAGGTCAGCACGCCGCCCGGCGGTACCCGTTGTATACCCGATTCACAAATCGCCCCAACCGCGTGCCAACCACACCTGCGCCGGGCCGCCATCCGATTGAAGACGACCTCTCCAACGACATTGATAAGAACGGTCCGACGCTACGCCTGGAACGCCTGCAATGGGCGGACGTTCAGCAATCAGGGCAGCCTAAGCTCCACTTTTCCGATAGCCGCGATTGTGTGGAAATTGGATGGTACTCTACGGCGGCTGTAGTGCTCGACGCTCCTGAACGGCGAGTCGCCGCGACGCTGGGTGCCCCGGAACAAGCCAGACAGTTGCTCGATACCATTGTGCGAGATCGGATTCCCGTCAGCACCGCTGGAAGCCGGCGAGATCGCGCAGGAACAGCGAAGCCCGGCTGGTGTTCAGTCGAAATGATCTGGGCAAGCTCCCCCAAACCGCCGTAGGCCGAGCTGGCATAGCGGCTTTTCGGCCGCAGTCTGCACGCCAGAAGGAGGAAGGATTTGGCGGAACCCACCATCGTCCGGGGCCAAAAGGGGCTTGATCCCAATCATTGCAGCACGTCTGACGCTGGTGTCCCCGCGCCCTACTGGCTAGCCAAGTAGCCAAGTCACTCCCGAACGGCATGCGGACTTCCGAGCCACTGGGACGTAAAACGCCCATTCCGGCGGTTGGCGTCCGGTTCGGTAGCCACTCAATTGGCGGAACGACAACACGTCCGAGCGATTCTACGACTGCAGCCTCGTTCTGCTAGCACAGGCGGGTGGTGCGGTACAAGTGCTAATTTGAACGGAATGAATCGTGCCATCGACATCCGCCAGGACGATCTCACCGGCGAGCAGACCCAAACGCTGCTGCGCNGAATGAATCGTGCCATCGACATCCGCCAGGACGATCTCACCGGCGAGCAGACCCAAACGCTGCTGCGCCTGCACCTTGCTGGGATGCATGTTAACTCCCCGCGAGAACACGTGTTCGCGCTCGACCTCTCCGGCCTTAAATCTCCGGGGGTAACGGTGTGGTCCGCATGGGTGGATCAAAAGATCGCCGGAATCGGCGCACTGAAGGACCTTGGCAATGGTGCCGGCGAGGTGAAGTCAATGCGTACGCATCCTGATTTTCTGCGGCGTGGCGTCGGGGCCGCCCTGCTCGAACACATCATTGCCGAGGCACGCGCACGCTGCATGCATCTGTTGAGCCTGGAGACCGGCAGCGGACCAGCTTTCGAGGCTGCGTTGAATCTATATCGCAAGCGCGGCTTCATCGACGGCGAACCGTTTGCCCACTATGTGCGTAGCGACTTCAACCAATTTCTGCACCTCGCACTCTGACAAAAAAGTGGGCCTGAAAAGGGGCCCCAAAAGGGGCCTGCCTGAACGAGCACCTTTTCGGATTTAGGAAATGGTGCCCATGCTGAGTGTCCCCTTTTCCATTTCCACTGACTTCCTGGCTGGCCGGCCGCGACCTTTCCACTGGCGGCCGAACCGCTGCTCGAGTTCGGCCTGAAAATCGGCCGTCCCCAGTGGCTGACCTGCATACGTCGCGCGCCGGATCCGCACCGTCTCGCACTCGTCCACCGGTGCCCGCCACAACTCCCGCCAGCCCTCGGCGCCACCCCGCATTTCCCAATCGTTCCAATCCAGTAGCCGGATCCTCTCGGCCTGCGGACCCGCCAGATGCACCCGCGCGCTCGACCACGAGTAAGCTTCCGGAGCCTCCACCATCAGTGCCCGAACCGGGTTCCGCTCCACATAGCGCAGCACGATTTCCTCGCCCGCCCACTCCACCGGACAGGAGAAGAAGCGCCGCTCCCAAAGGTGCCCCGTGCGGCCACGCCGGGCGTTCAGGTACTGCGCATACCTACCCTGAACCCGGCGGAATAGGACGTGAAGCGAGTCCGGTTGCTCGGGTACGACCAACCAATGGACATGGTTGGTCATGAGGCACCAGGCCAGGATCCGCACCCGCGCATCTGGCAAGTGATCGGCGACCAGATTCAGGTAGGTCTCGCGATCCGCATGAGAATAGAAGACTTGGCAGCGATCAACACCGCGCACCGTGACATGGTGCGCGACCTCGGGCACCACGCATCTCGGTTTTCGAGCCATCGAACATATAGTCCGATTCCGGCCGGTTTCCTCTCACGGAAAATGGGGCCGGTAGCATATGCACCATTTTCGAAAACCGAAAAGGTGCACGTTCAGGCAGGCCCCTTTTTGGCCCCTTTTTTACTGGCCCCTTTTTTACTTGCCCGACGTCCACTTGTCCATCCAGCCCATGATGTGCTCCATCTTGGCGATGCGGTGGCTGGGGTGGGCGCCGCGGATTCCGTGGGGTTCGTCGGGGATGCGCACGAGCACCGCCGGCACTTTCATTGACTTCAGCGCGAAATACAGCTCTTCGCTTTCCGCGATCGGCGTGCGGAGGTCCGCTTCGCCTGTGAGCACCATGGTCGGCGTCTTGAAATTCTTGGCAAAGAAGATCGGCGAGTGGTCCATGTACTGTTTTGGATTCTCCCAGGGCAGGCTCTTCATCCACAGCGCACCGTGGGTGTAGCCGCCGTCGGCGGTGCCTGCCTGCGTGATCCAATTCGTCACCGGATATTGCGAGACCGCAGCGGCAAAACGGTCGGTGTGGCCGATGATCCACGCGGTCAGGAGTCCGCCACCGGAGCCGCCGGTGACGCACAACTTTTTAGGATCGATGTAGCCTTTGGCGATCATGGCGTCGACGCCTTTCATCAGGTCGGTGTAGTCGTCGCCCGGGTACTTGGTGTGGATGATGTTGCCGAACTCCTCGCCGTAGCCGGTAGAACCGCGGGGATTCGTGTAGAGCACGACATAGCCGTGCCCAGCGTGGATCTGCATCTCATGCTGAAACTCGACGCCGTACATCGCGTGCGGACCGCCGTGAATTTCGAGCAGCAGCGGGTATTTCTTCGACGGGTCGAAGTGCGGCGGCTTGACGATCCAGCCCTGAATCGGCTTGCCGTCGAAGGAATCGTAGGTGATCTCTTCGACCGCGCCGATTTCGCGGTCGGCGAGAAGCGAGTCGTTAGCGGCGGTCATGCGCAGCATGCGGTCCGGGCGGTTGACGTTGAACACGACGATGTCGGCGGAATCGGACGGAGTGGAGCGCGTGGTGGCAACGCTGAGACCATCGGACATGGTCATGGGGTCGACGCCGGCGTAGCCGCTGCCCAGGCGGTGCTGTCCGGAGGTGATCGCCTTGACGGGCGCTGAACCGTCAAACGGCACCGAATGAAGTTGCGCGCCGCCGCGGTCATCGGAGAGAAAGAAGATGGTCTTGCCGTCGTAGGACCACACGGGCGAACGCACGTCGCGGTCGAAAGCGCAGGTGAGGCACTTGGAGTTGCTGCCGTCGTTATCCATCACGTAGAGGTGATTGACGGTGTAGCTCTGGAATTTCCAGTCGTGGCCGAGATAAGCGATCTTGGTGCCGCCGGGCGAGGGTACCGGCCCCATGTCGGGACCTTTGCGATGCGTGAGTTGCTTGACCGAACCATCGGCTACCGAAAAGGCATAGATCTCGCCGCCGTCGAGTTCGTAATCGGCGTCGGGCGTGCGCTGGGCGGACACGTAGATGGTGGATCCGTCTTTACTCCAGGTAGCGCCGCCACCGCCCATTCCACCGCCGTGATCGTAATCGCCGGAGGTGATCTGACGCGGAGTGCCGCCGGTTGCGGGAACGACGAACACGTGGCGGTAGCCGGGAGGCGTGATGCCCGCGCCATCGGCACGCCAGCGCAATTTCGTCACGACCACGGGCGGCGGCGCCCACGTTGCGCCGGCGGGTTTCTCGGGCATCTTCACCGACCATTCGGGCTTGGAGGGAACGCGAGAGATGTAGGCGATCCACTTTCCGTCGGGCGACCATTCGATGCCGGAGGGCGCCTGCTCGAGGTCGGTGATCTGCGCTTCCTGACCCGAGTCGAGCCAGCGCACGCGAATCTGCGGGCGCCCGCTGCGGTTTGAGATGTAGGCGAGGCGGGTGTTGTCGGGCGAAAGGCGCGGCGAAGCGTCCCGGAAATTTCCGGTGGTGAGGGGGCGCTCGTCTTTTTTGGCGCCCTGCTCGATGGTGGCCACCCACAGATTGCTGTAGAAGGCGTCGGCCACACGGTCGGCCCAGCCGAGCGTGTAGATGACGCGGGTCCCGTCGCGGGTGATCTGCGGTTCTCCCACCGAGCGCATGTCGAAGACGGTGTCGGTGGTGAGCGGACGTTTGGCGACCGCCACGGAGGCGGCCAGAACAAGACAGGCGGCGAGACGCTGTTTCACTTCGTTTTCTCCCAGGCTTTATATTCCGCGGCCAGGTCAGTGCCGGCCGGGTGGATGATGACGCGATAACGGAACCGCGCGGGCTTGCCGGCGTCGAAGGTCATACCGCCTTCGGGCAGGCTCTTGTCGAAAGTTTTCGAGCCGAACGGATTGACGGAGAACAGCCCGTAGGCGCGCGAATGCCAGCGCGGGGGGTGTCCGGGATTGGCGGGATGGGAGAGGATGGCGAAGCCCACCTGCTCGCCGTCAAGCGTGCCCGAGTAGTCGTTCCAGTTGGACTTTTTGCCCCACACCTTGGGCTCGGTCTTGTCTCCTTCGGCGTTCATGATGACGCCGGAACCCTTCTGCTCCTGCAAGGGAGCGGCGACGCGCAGGGCGAAGAAGCCGTCCTTGTCGTCGCCGAAGAAAAGTTTTTCTGTGGGCGTCAACGTGGAATCGAAATCGACGACGCGCAGTCCGGGGCGCGCATGAAATGTCATCGTGCGGACTTCGGTGAGCATCACGTGACCGTCGGGGTGGTGCCAGGCGAAAGTGGCGGTGAGCGAACCAGAGGTCTTGCCGCTTTTGACGCTATTCACTTTCACGAGCGTTACCTTGCCGTATTTGCCGGTGGGCTTGTTCAGCGGATCGTTGCTCCAGAAATCGATGCCGTTGACATCGATGTGGCCGAACCAGAGTCCGCGATGATGGTTGTGGTCGCGGGGTTCGCCTTCGACGTTGGCCATGGGAAACTGGCGGGTGACGATCTTGCCCGAAGCGGAGCGAAGCGGATGAAAATAGGGCTTCCACGCTTCGCCAGGCAGAATCAGGTCGCCGAAAGGTTTGCCGTCGATCTCGACCGAGATGCGATCCGGCGCGGAAACGACCTTGACCTGAGCAACGGCGGCGGCGCAGAGTCCGGCTAAGATGATCAGTACGGAGAATCTCATTAGAAAAGAGTATATCCGCGAGGTGGTGTACCTGGGGCTTGGCGCCAATCTAGGCGACCGCGAGGCGCAGATCGCCACGGCGCTCGACAAGCTCGAGCGGGCAGGCGAAGTGGAGCGCGTCTCGCCGCTTTACGAGACGGCGCACATCGGCCTTGCCAGCGAACCCGCGCCGGCGCACCTGAACTGCGTGGCCGAAGTTCGCACCTCGCTCGAGCCGGAATTGTTTCTTGCTGAAATTCAGGAAATTGAGCGGGAAATCGGATTAAATCGCGCCGAAAAGCGGCGCTGGGGGTCGCGTGTGATCGACATCGATATCCTGCTTTTCGGCGAACGGCAGATGGCGAGCCCCCCGCTGACGATTCCCCATCCGGAGCTTTCGCGCCGCCGCTTTGTGCTCGAGCCGCTGGCCGACCTCGCGCCCGACCTCGTGATTCCGGGGCTCGGAAAGTCCGTCAGCCAGTTGCTCGGGGCAGTGGCGGACCAGGATGTCAGGCGTGTTGGCTGGAGCCTGCGGTAAGCCAATTGGCGAGCGGGAGCGCGCCGGCGTAGGGCAGATTCTCGCGCATCTCGGCTTCAAGCAGCCGGTTGTATTTCGCCAGCCGCTCGCTGCGCGTGATGGAGCCGACCTTGATTTGGCCTGCGCCCGATGCGATGGCGAGGTCGGCGAGAAAGGGGTCTTCGGTTTCGCCCGAGCGCGCCGAGACGACGGCCGTGAAACCGGCCTGGCGCGCGATGCGCAGCACATCGAAGGTCGCGCTCAGAGAGCCGATCTGGTTCATCTTCACCAGCACGGAATTGGCCGCCGATTCGCTGATGCCGCGGCGAAGGCGTTCGGGGTTGGTGCAGAACAGGTCGTCGCCGATGAGCTGGCAGCGGCGGCCGAGGGCGTCGGTGAGCCGGGTCCAACCGGCCCAATCGTCTTCGGCCAATGCGTCTTCGATGGAGATGACCGGATAGCGGTCCATCCACTCGCCGAATAGATCGCTCATGGCGGCAGCGTCGAGCGAACGCGCTTCGCTCCGCAGCGTATAAACGCCGGAATTGTGGAAATGCGAAGAAGCGGCGTCGATGGCAATGGAGACCTGCTCGCCGGGAACGTATCCGGCGCGCTCGATGGCTTTGGTTAGAATGTCGAGCGCGGCGGCGTTGGTCGAAAGGCGCGGTCCCCATCCGCCTTCATCGGCGACTCCGGTGAGCACGAAACCAGCGCCGGCGAGCAATTCGCGCGCGGCGTGGTGAATCCGCACCACGGCGTGCAGCGCCTCATGATAAGTGCGAAATCCATGAGGAACGGCCAGAAAATCCTGGAATTCGATCTGCCCTCCGGCGTGAAGCCCGCCCGACAGGACGTTGATCATGGGGAGCGGCAGCCGGGGCTCGGCGCTCGCAAATTCGTCGGCAAGCAGTCGCCAGAGCGGTTGCCGGCGGGAGAGGGCGAGTGCCCGCGCCACGGCGCAGGAAAGCGCGAGCGCGGCATTTGCGCCGATAGAACCGGCATCGAGCAGTTGTTCAAACGACGCGAGAGGCTGAACCGGCGCGTGAAGCGGAGCGGCGGCGGCAAGGCGCGCGGCGGTCTCGCGGACCCCGCGGCCGAAATACCATGCGGGGTCACCGTCGCGGCGCTCGCGGGCTTCGTGGGACCCGGTGGAGGCGCCGGAAGGAACGTGAGCCTCCGCTGCGGCGCCATCCGACAGTCGAACGGCGACAGCAAGCGTGGGATTGCCGCGCGAGTCGAGTATTTCCCACGCCGTCACCGACTGAAGCGTGAGCGTCATGCCGGGGATTCCCATTTTTGCGCGTGATCGCCGGTTACGGACCAACGCTCGCGCGGCGAGTCTAACTCGAAAGACGACCAGGGCCCTTCAATCCAGGGATACTTGTCGATAACCGCCTCATTCACTTCGACGCCAAGACCCGGCTTGGCGGGAACCAGAAGATCGCCGTGGTCGATGTCGAGCGGATCCTTGAGGATTTCGGCAGCGAGCGGGAACGGGTACATCCCTTCAGAGGCAGCGGTTGAGTAACACGGATATTCAAGCCATTCGACCAATGTATCGGGCCAACAGATTCCCAGATGCGCCGCGGTGATCACCTCGAGCGCCGTGCCCCAGGAATGAAACGCAAACCGCAACCCCCGCTTCTCGATTTCAGGCAGCATCCGGCGGAAAGTAGGGACACCACCCTGACAGGCGACGTCCATCTGCACGTAATCCACTCCGCCGCTGTCGATGAGTGCGAAGAAGCCGGCATCGTCGGGTTCGTGCTCGCCGGCGGCGAGGGGAACAAGGTCGCGCTCGCGAAGGCGGACATAGGCGTCGTGGTCGTGGGGCGGCAGGGGCTCTTCGAGCCAGGCGACGCGGAGGTCGGCGAACTGTTCGGCGACGGAGGCAATGAGGTCGGTCGAGTAGTTGCGGTCGCCCATGCGCCACCAGGTATGAGCGTCGACCATGAGGTCGAAGTCGGGACCGGCGGATTCCCGCATGCGCCGAACCGCTTCAACGTCCTGTTCGGGTCCCTGGCCAGGACGCATCTTGTAGGCGCGGAATCCGAGTTTAGCGACCGCTTCGGCTTCGTGAGCGTAGCCGTCGGGAGTCAGGTACATGCCGCCGCTGCCGTAGAGACGAATCCGGTCGCGGACGCGTCCGCCGGCTAATTCGGAGAATGGCACGCCCAGAGCCTTGCCGAGAATGTCGTAAAGTGCGATTTCGACAGCGGTGTAAATATTTGTAACATGCCTGTCGAGATGGCGAATATTTTGCGAAAATTGGATGCGAAGGGCGTCCGGGTCGGCTAAGAGGCGACCGGTTAGAAACGGACCAATGCGGTCCGTAATGAGGTCGCGGGCGGCGGGAGTTGCGGGTCCGGGAGCGTAGCCGACGAGTCCGGATTCGGTGGCGACGCGGATGAGTAAGGCGTCCCGCTTAAAGATCGTGCGCTCGCCTCCGTAGTACCTAAACTGCAATGGTACCGTCATTGGAAACGACAGCAGATGGGCGCTCACACTGGAGATGCGCATACGTTCCTAGGGTATTTTAGCGAAGAGTCCCCACAAATGTGGGAATTGAAAATAAACGGTTTAGAAACAAAAAGAGCCGGGCGTCGGTCAAACGCCCGGCTGAGGAGCACCCACAAACCGCTCGGAGGTTACGGCTTGTGGTAGTGGAGGAGCTTGTACGGTTAGCCGACTTGCGGCTCCACCTTCAGGCGAGCAGGCCGCCGTGCCCAAGGCTGGCAACCTCCCACCCGGAAACCCGGTAGCGCGCTAGAATCGGGGGCAGGATCAGGTCAACCACATTGGGTTTCGCCGACCGGAAGCAACCCGGCGCGCTGACGATAGGTACTTCGTCTTTGAAGGATAAGAGTAGCAGATTTCCAGGTTCAACGGGAGCTAAAAATCGTTCCAGGTGACAACCGATTCGCGCCATGGCGCGTCCGACGACGTCCTCGGGACCAGCGGGTGCGGTGGTGGACGCCACGAGGATGGTAGTGGGGCGGGAGCGGAGCAGGTGGTGCAGGCTGCGGGCGACGGCGCCTTCCTCCTCGACGGTGGAGAGCATGTAGGCCGAAGAGGTGCCGAACCGGTCGAGCCTTTGGCGCATGATGTTCTCGAACAACTGGCGCGCGCGGTCGCCGGAAACCGGGTCGGAATACAATACCCCCACTGAGGGGGTCCGGATGGGCCGGGCCTGGAGCAGCGGACCTCGCTCGCGAATGATCGAGATCACGGCCTCGAGTTGCGCCTGCGCGATGGCGAAGGGCGCGCTCTTGACGGTGGCGATGCGCTGACCTGCTTTGGCGAAAGAAAAATTCGGCGAGGTGGCAATGGCGATGCTGGCCGTGCAGTTGATCTGCTTGAGCAGTTCGTCATCGACGAGCACACAGCAGTCCTCCGTTGCGATCAGGTTTGCGCGACCGCCTGCTGCGAGCTTGATTTCGAGACTTCCGCAGCCCATTTCGCTGCCGATCTGCATTACCGCATCATCTTCGCCGACCTCGCCTTCCTCGAGTTCGGTGACCCAAACCTGCTCCATTCCTTCGGTTTCGAGCAACCGTATATCTTCTTCGCTGATCACATGTCCTTTTGCGAGCAGTTTCTTGCCGCCCTGGCGAAAGATTGTGCAGCATAGGATCCTGCCTGAGGACTCTCTTACACCGACTGTCTGCGCACGCATTTCCCTGTCTCCTGTTTTTGTTGAACTGTATTTCTGGACCGGAGTCGTTGTTGCATCCGGACTCGAGGAATAGTGGAAATTGCGAGAGAAATTTCTCACGTAGTGCGCGAATTTTTTAGGCGGATCCGACGGTACTAGAAGGACTAGCGTACTAAGGGAAGTGGAATGAAATCAGGCAAAACGCGGTGCTCGACGGAGACTGTATTCGGATTGTCAGCGGCGACCCGTTTGAGCATGGCAATCTCGTCGCAAGCCTGGAATTTGGGGCAGCGAAGGCAGTCTTTCCAGGCTTTCAACGGCAGTTCGCCGCGGTCGACTTCGGCGTAACCTAGCTTACGGAAAAATCCCGGGACATACGTGAAAGCGAACAGCGCATTGAGCCCCTGCTCGAGGGCTTCGCGTTCGAGTGCTTCGACAATGGCGCGCCCAATGCCGCTGGTTTTTCGTTCGGGCGCGACAGCGAGCGAGCGGACCTCAGCGCTTTGCGGCGTGTAGAAATGGAGCGCGCCGCAACCGATGAGTTGCCCGTCTTCGATGGCGACGACGAAATCACGAATGTTTTCGGCCATTTCGAATTCCGTGCGGGGCAGCATGATCTGCCGCGCGGCGTAGGCGTTGATGAGTTCGAGCAGCGAAGGGATGTCGCGCAGCGTGGCGCGCCGGATGTTCATTGCCGTTATCCTTCCTCGCCCCGATAGATTCGAGTTCCTACAGCAGCGCCGGACGAGAGCGCCTGCACGATTCCCGCCTGTTGGCCGGGCGCAATCACGATTTCCTTCACGCCGGCGGCAAGCGCCGACTTGGCGGCTTCGAGTTTCGCCTGCATGCCGCCGGTAGCGACGCCGGAAGCGATCAACTGGTCCACCTGTCGAGTGTCGAGGGAAGCGGCGGTGGATCCGGTGTGGTCGCGCACGCCGTCGACATCGGTGAGGAAATACAGGCTCTCGGCGCGAAAGCCCGCGGCCACGCCGACGGCCATCTGGTCGGCATTTACGTTGAAGATTTCGCCGTGTTCTCCGCTGCCGATACAGGCAATTACCGGTAAATAGCTATTCTTTACGAGTAAATCGAGCAGGGCTCCGTCGGAGCGCACGGGGCGGCCGACGGCGCCCAACTCGTCGCTGATTTTCTCAGCAATGGCGAGCGAAGCGTCGAGTCCGCTCAGTCCAACCGCGCGCGCGCCGGCGGCGGCGAAAGCGGCCACCAATTCGTGATTGACGGTTCCGGCGAGCACCTTGAGCACGGCGTCGATCACCTCGGGGGTGGACACGCGCAGGCCGTTGACGAAGCGGCTTTCGACACCACGGTCGGCGAGGAATCGCGTCATCTGTTTGCCGCCGCCATGGACGACCGCGACCTGCGCACCGGAAGCGGCGAGGGCCGCGATTTCGCCTGCCAGGCGATGGCGCGAATCGGCGGAATCGAGCAGCGTGCCGCCCAGTTTGACGAGGATTCTCACAGCAGCGCCTCCGTTTCGGCGAATCCGAGCAGCAGGTTCATATTCTGAATGGCTTGTCCGGCGGCGCCTTTGACGAGGTTGTCGATGGCGCTCACGACGACGCAGCGGCGCGTGGCGGCTTCGTACTTAAACCCGATGTCGCAGTAGTTGGTGCGCTGCACCAGGCGCAGGTCGGGCACCTGACCGGCTTTGTAGAGGCGGACGAACGGTTCGTGTTCGTAGCGTTGCCGGTAGCAATCGAGGATTCGTTCGGCCGAGGCGCCGTCGGCGGCGCGGAAGTAGATGGTCTCGAGGATGCCGCGGTCGAGCGGGAGCAGTTGAGCGGTGAAGCTCAACTCCTGGTCGTCGAGCCCGGAGTTCATGAGAATTTCCGGAACGTGGCGGTGGTCGAGGATGGAATAGGCCGAGAAATTCTCAGTGACTTCGCAGAAGGCGGTTTTGAGGCTCGGCTTGCGGCCTGCGCCGCTGACGCCGCTCTTGGCATCGCACACGATTCCGGCTGAACGGTCCACCAGCCCGGCATCGACGAGAGGACGCAGGGCGAGGTTCGCCGCGGTCGGGTAACAGCCGGGGTTCGAGATGAGAGCCGCGCCGGGAACGGACCGGCGATAAAACTCAGGAAGCCCGTAAACGGCCTGCTCGAGAAGCACGGGAGCGGTGTGGTCCTCTTTATACCAATGCCGGTAGTTCTCCGGAGTGCGTAGCCGGAATGCGCCGCTTAAGTCAACCACTTTGATGCCGAGGGCGACGAGTGCCGGCGCAAGTTCCATCGACACTTCGGGCGGCGTGGCGAGGAACACGCACTCGATTCCCGCCGCGGCGATGGCATCGGGCGCCGCGAAAACCCGCTCCGGACCGGAGTGATTGAGAGGCTCCGGACGGTGTTCGGCGTCCTGCCGGTGCTCGAGCAGGACGACCTTCACGGCGGGGTGGCGGTGGAGAATCCGAGCGAGTTCAGCGCCGGAGTAGCCGCGGAATCCCACAATCCCGACCTTATAAATATTCATCACTATGAATATTTATACCACAGTGCGCCGGGTGGACACAGCACACGTATGTCCAAAAGTTCGGCAGGTGCGGCTACTTTTCGTCCGGTCCGGCGACCCAATAGCCGGGCCGCGTGCGCACCTTGAGATTCGGGCGCCCGATGACATCCACCCGGATGTTATGGTAGCCGCCTTCCTTGTTTGACGGCGTGTAGCCTGTCTCTTATACACATCTAGATGTGTATAATTTGACGGCGTGTAGCTGAGCAGATACTGGCTGTGGATCTCTTCGCCCATGTCGCGCAGGGAGTGATCGAGCGAGCTTTGGTTGGCGAAGGTGTATTCGCGGCCCCCGGTGTATTTCGTCAGCAGCTCGCTGGGGTTATCGACAAAGATCCCCTTCACGGCCTTGAAAATCTCGACGAAAGCCGGGAGGGTGTTGCCCATTTGCATCTGGGTTTGCATGGTGGGCGTCATCACGCCGGCGGCGGCGGGGACATGGTGCGCCTCGGGCGGAATGGAATCGGGCCGTGGGACAGGGGGCGTGCGGGTCAGCGCCGCCACCCAATGCGAAATGTTGATGGTATAGACGAGCACGTCGCTGAATTGAGCCTGCAGAAGGACGTCGCGCGGGCGGGCGGCGCTCGATGAGTCGCGCGTCTCGCTGATGAGCAGCAGGATGCGGCGGCGGTCCTTCGGGCGGTTGCGAAGCATGTTCATGGCCTGCATGGCCGCGTCGTTCAGGCGGCTGTTGCTCGAACCGTAGACGCTGATTTTGCGAATGGCGGCGTCGATCTTGCCTTTTTCGGTCGTGAAGTCCTGTAGCAGTTGGACGCGATGGTCGAAGGCAATGACGGCGGCTTCTCCGGTCTCACCGAGAATGTTGGCGTCGATGGCGGAGCCGATTTTCTGGATCTTCGGGATCATCTTGTCCACCTGCGCATTCGCCTGAATGGCGATGACGAGCGAGATGGGCTGAAAGACGATGTCGGCTTGAATGCGCTGCTGCTTGTCGTTGTCGTAGAGCACGAAGTCGGCAACGGTGAGCCCGTTGACGATGTTGCCGTCGCGGTCGAAGACGGTGGTAGGGGCGAGGACGTTGGTAACGTTCTCGCGGATGATCAGGCGGTCGTCAGCGGGAGTGCGGGGTTGCTGCGCCCCGGCCGGGAAGGCGATCAACGCGAGTAGCGAAAGGGCGAGAGTGCGCATGCGAATCCTTTATTTTGACGCAGCCGGCTGGGCGCCCGTTTCCGCCGCCGGATGAGCGGTCTGTCCGTGAAGCAGATTCACGATGTGTGGAATCAGGTGCGCCACGGCATCGAGGGACTGCACGGCGCCCTTGGGCGAACCGGGCAGGTTGAGAATCAATGTTCCGCGCCGGACGCCGCAGACCGCGCGCGAGAGCACAGACATCGGCGTATGCTTCAGACCTTCGAAACGCATCAATTCGGAGACGCCCGGGATATCGAATTCGATGACGGCGCGAGTAGCTTCAGGCGTAACATCGCGGGGCGCGACACCGGTGCCGCCGGTGGTGAGAATCACGTCGCATTTCCGGTGGTCGGCGATGTCTTTGAGCAGTTCGGAAAGCTGTTCGGAATCGTCGGCGATGATGTCGCGGCGAAGGATGGCCCACTCCAATTGCTCGAGGCGTGCAGCCAGGGCAGGCCCGGAACGATCCTCGCGGGTTCCTGCGACGGCGGAATCACTAACGGTAATAATGGCGGCGTGGATCAAGTTCGGCGTCCTTTGGGCGGCTGGGAGCGCTGCCAGTTTCCGCTCTTACCGCCGGTCTTCTCAAGCAAGTATACGTCCTGAATCTCGATGCTCTTGTCGAGCGCCTTGGTCATATCGTAAACCGTCAGGGCGGCGACGGAAGCGGCGGGTCGAGCGCCTTGGCCATGTCGTAGAGCGTGAGCAGCGCGGTGGAGACGGCGGTGAGCGCTTCCATCTCGACTCCGGTTTGCGCCGTGGTGGTCGCGGTGGCGACGATGCGCACGCCTTTTGCCTCGAGGCGGGTTTCGACATCGGCGTGGGTGAGCAGGAGCGGATGGCACATCGGAATCAGTTCGGAGGTGCGTTTGGCCGCGCCGATTCCGGCGATGCGGGCGATCTCAAGCGGGTTGCCCTTGGGATTGTCGGGCAGTTGCTTGAGCACCGAAGGTTTGATGCGGACAAAGGCGTGGGCGCGCGCGGTGCGCCGCGTCTCGTTCTTGGCCGAGACGTCCACCATGCGGACCGCGCCGCGTTCGTCGTAGTGCGAGAGTTTCTTCATTTCATGAGTACCCGGATGGATTCGCCCGCCGCCCAGGATTCGCGGCTCTCGTCGGCGACCAGAAAAGCATTGGCGCGGGCAAGGGCGGGAATGTCGCTCGAACCCTTGGACGGAATGGGCGTCAGGCGGCCGTTTTCGAGTGTCGCCGGGAGAAAGCGCGTGAGCCCCGTGCGGTGGCGAAAAGGAGCGGCCAGCGGCGCTTCAGCCAACGGCAAGTGCGGGTTGGCGATACCGGCGATGCGCTCGAGAGCGGCTCGGGCGAACAACTCGAAAGTCACCATGGTGGAGCCGGGATTGCCGGGAAGGCCAAAGAAGAACTTCTCTCCGATGTGGCCGAAGACGAGCGGTTGCCCGGGCTGAATGCGCACGCGGTCAAAGAAAAACTCCGCGCCGGAATCGGCCAGCACGCGTTCAACGATGTCGTACTTGCCGGCTGAAACTCCGCCCGCGAGCAGAAGCAGGTCGGCGGTGAGTCCGCGCTCGATCAGAGCGCGCGTGGATGCGTACTCGTCTTTCGCCGTTGGCAGAATTTCGGGAACTCCGCCGGCGCGCGCGACTTGAGCGGCGATGGAGTAAGCGTTCGAATTGCGCACCTGGTGATCGAGCGGCGCTGCATCCACCGGCACCACTTCGTCGCCGGTCGGTATGATGCACACGCGGGGGCGGCGGTAGACCTGAAGCGTTGAGCGTCCGATGGTGGCGGCGAGCGCGATGCGCGCATAGTCGAGCCAGACTCCGTGCGGCAACAGCAAAGCGCCGCGCCGGGCTTCGGAACCTTGCGGGTTGATGAAGTCACCTGGGACGATGGGCCGTTCGGTCGAAATTCGGTCGCCGTCGCGGGTGACGTGCTCCACCATGATGATGGCGTCGGCGCCGGAGGGCACCGGCGCGCCGGTCATGATTTCGACGGCCTCGCCTTCGCCTACCTGCCCCTCAAAACGGTCGCCTGCGCGCACTTCACCGATCAGGCGGAAGCTACGGGCTTCGCCGGAGCAACGGACAGCGAAACCGTCGCGAACCGAGCGGGCGAGCGGGGGGAAGTCGCGGTCGGCTGCGAGATCCTCGGCAAGCACGCGGCCGGCCGCCTCGGTGAGCGGCACGGACTCGACAGGCGGCGCGGGGCGGACGCGTTCGAGGACGGCGCTCCGAGCCTCCTCAAATCCGAGTGTGGGCACAATTCATTGTAAGGTGGAGATCGATGCTCAATCACATGCCGCTCGTCGAGATGGCCGAACGTGTGCGCAGGCGCGAGGTGTCGCCGCTTGAACTCGTGGACGCTCACCTGCGGCAGATCGAAGCGCACAACGCGGCGGTCAACGCTTTTGTGGTGTTGCTCGCCGACGAGGCGCGCGCCGCGGCGCGAAAAGCCGAAGCGAGCGAGGCGCGAGGGCCGCTGCACGGAGTTCCGGTGACGGTGAAAGACAGCTTCGACATGCAGGGTCTTGAGACGCTCTGCGGCAGCCGCTTCTTTCAGGGCAGGCGCGCGGAGCGGGATTCGACATCGGCACGGCGCTTGCGCGAGGCGGGCGCGATCGTGCTCGGCAAAACGAATTGTCCCGAATTTCTCGCCAATTACGAGACCGATAATCACATCGCCGGGAGAACGAACAGCCCCTGGGACCTGGAGCGAACGCCGGGAGGTTCGAGCGGCGGCGAGAGCGCGGCCATTGCCGCCTATTTTTCCCCCGGAGGAATCGGCAGTGACGGCGGCGGTTCGATCCGCGTGCCGGCGCATTTCAGCGGCATCGCCGGATTGAAGCCGACTCCGGGGCGTGTGCCGGCAACGGGCCATGTGCCGGGCATCTGTCATCCGGGCGGCTTGTTGGGAGTGGGCGGTCCGATGGCGCGATCGGCGCGCGATGTGCAGGCGCTGTTTCGCGTGCTGGCGGGCGACGACGGGGAGGATCCGTTCTCCGTGCCGGTCCCGCTGCGCGACGTCGAATTGGCGGGCATCCGGGTGGGCGTGATGACGGGATTTCTCGATGTTCCGGTGCAGGCGCCGGTGAAAGAGGCGGTGCTCGACGCGGCGCGATCGCTCGGGTCGATCGGATTCACGGTGGACGGATTCCGGCCGGCGGGCATCGAGCAAGCGCCGAATCTGTGGTGGTTTTTCTTCGGCCAGCTTCCATCGCGTTCGACGGCGAAGCTCATTGCCGGGCGCGAATCGGAGGCGCATTTCACGGGCACCGAATTCCTGAACAGAGCCTTGACCGAGCCCGCGCCGACAGCGGAGAGCCTGCTCGACGCTCTCGCCGAGCGCGACGCGATGCGCGCGCGGATGCTGGCGCAAATGCCCGACGTGATCCTGATGCCGCCGTGCGGCGTGACCGCGTTCCGGCATCGCGAACGCCGCTGGGAGACTCCGGCCAAGAGCATCGGTTTGTTTGAAGCGATGATGCCGGTGACGCCGTGGAATCTGTTCGGTATGCCGGGCATGGTGATCCCTTGGTCGCGCAGCGCAGAGGGTTTGCCGGTGGGCGTGCAGTTGGTGGGCAAACCGTGGCAGGAGGAATTGCTCCTCGAACTGGCGATCCGGATGGAGCAGGCGCGGGGGCCGCTGGCGGGTCCGCCGGGATATTGAATGCAGCGGCGGAGCACGCTCGACCATTACCGCGTTCAGGTGGACCGTGCGATCGCGCATCTCGAGCGGCACCTGGACAACGAATGCACGCTCGACGAACTGGCGGCGGTGGCGGCGTTCTCACCATTCCACTTTCATCGCGTGTTTCGCGCCGTGACCGGCGAAGGCGTGGCGGAACACAGGCGGCGGCTGCGATTGGAGCGGGCAGCCCGCCAACTGCGCACGAGCGATCGCGCGGTGCTCGACATCGCGCTCGATGCGGGCTACGAGACGCACGAGTCGTTCACACGCGCGTTTGAAGCGGCGTTCGGCAGCGCGCCGAGCCGGTATCGTGTCGAGCACGGACTGCGTGCATCGATGCAGCCGGTGCGCGGAGAAATGCCCGTCACGGTGTCGACGCTCGGCCCGCTGTGGGTTGTCGAAACGCGGCATGTAGGGCCTTACAGCGAAGTGGGACGTGCGTTCGAGAAACTGGCGCGCTGGATGGGTCCGCGAGGGTTGTTCGGCCCGTGGACGCGCGCGGTGGGGATGAGCTTCGACGATCCGGAGATTACCGAACCCGCGCGGCTGCGATATTCGGCGGGGTTCGTGGTGGCGGAGAAGGTGGGAACGGAAGGCGACATTACATGTTTCGAGGTGCCGGCGGGTGAGTATCTTCGCGCCGTTCACCGCGGGCCATACGAAAAGCTTTCTGAAACCTACGCCGCGATGATCCGAGCGTGGGCTTCGTCGGAAACGGGCCGCGAACTGGCCGACGGGCCATCCCTCGAGTTCTACCGGAACACGCCGGAGAACACGCCGCCCGGCAAGCTCGAAACCGAGGTGTGCCTGAAAATCCGCGACCGCTATTGAACCGCGATGGTGACTTCAGAGCGGCTCGCGTTGTTTCCAACGACAATCTGAACCGGAACATTGCCCGGCAGAACGCCATCCGGGACCTGTGCGTTGATCTGCATGGCGCCGGCGATGAATCCGGGCGCCGCACCCGCATACTGGACGACCGCGGGCTGGCCGCCGATGCGAACCGCGACCGGCGCCTGGGGCTTGGGGTAAACCGCCACCGCTACCTGGCCGTCGATACCGGTTGGATTGGTGACGCCTTCGCCGGTGGCATAGAGCACGATGATCTCGCCGCGGTGAGCGGGATTCGCGGCCGAGTTCACCGATCCGTTCTGATTGAGGACGGCGGCATTGCCTTTGCCCGACAGGTTCGCGGTGAACAGCCCCGGCGCAGTGTCGGTAATGGACACGTTGACCGGCGCAGTGCGCTGTCCGTTGTAGCTCACGACAAGCGGAACCGAGTTCTGTCCGGCCATCGTATACGGGACAACGGCGCTCACCTGATTGGCGGAAGTGTAGACGATCGGCGCGGCGGTTCCATTGAATAGAACCTGCGTTCCGCCGAGCGACGTGGTGACCTTGTTGCCGCTCACCTGCAATCCGGTGAGTTGCGAAGGGCCGAGATTGCTGCCGTAGATGACGACGATTTCGCCGGGAGCGAAGGCGCCGGTGAGAGCCGTCGCGCCGCTCACGGCGGTAATGGCGGGCATGGCGGAGCCGTAGGAGGCGCCCACGAGTTTTTGACCATCGATGACCAGGGTGGCGGGGTTGGTTGCGCCGCCGAGATCGCCGGTCCAATTCAGAAGCACTTGCGTGCCGGGAGGACGCGCGGCGATCTGGAGGCTCGTGCCGACGTCGTAGAAATTGTCTGAAGACGACGGAGTCGCGCTGATCGAGGTCGACGTCAGAGTGAGCGGGTATTGGGTGGTGAACTTCGCCGTGTAGGTCTTGGAGTCGGCGCCCGCAGTGATGCTGTGGCTCTGCGCGCCGCCATCATCCCAACCTGTGAAGTTGTAGTGGATGAAGGCGGGCTGCGTGGTGTCGACGTCGAGGGTGCGCGATGTGCCCGGAGTCCACGCGAAGTTTACCGGGGTGGTGTAGTTGCCTCCGTCGATGATCATGGTGCGGCCGATGGGGTCGGAGGTGACCTTCGTGATCGGGCCGGCGGCGAAGGTGGCGGTAACGGCCGTGGGCGCGGCCACCAGATACAGCTTGGGATTGAGCGAGCGCGAGGGCGTGAGGTTCCAGGTCTGGAAACCGAAGCCGGAAGCCGCGCGCGCAGTGAGTTGGACAGCCGAGCGGTCGGCGTAAAAGCCGTCGGAGGGATTCGGAATCGCTTCGATGGTGCCGGCGCCGGCGGGGCTTGAGACAAACGTGAGATGGCGCTGTCGAATGAAGTTGGCGATGTAAACGGTGGTGGAGGCGCTGGCCGTGATGGTATGCGCTACGGTCCCACCGTCGCTCCAACTGCCGAACAGGAAGCGTGTGTTGGGGTCGCCCTGGAACGGGGCTTCGATGCGGTGAGCCGAGCCGGGCTGCCAATCGAAACTGGTTCCATCGTCGACCAGAACGCCGTCGACGAGCACCTTTAGTCCGCTGGGCGTAGTGGCGATGGTGGTGCGTGTGGGAGGCGGCCCGTACATGCGCTGCACCGTATCGAGGTCGCCGGGCGAGAGTCCGGTGCGCTGTCCGATGGGGATGCCGGCGGGCACCGTTTCCATTGCGGGCAGGAGTCCGTCGCGCGAAAAGTCGAAGGGCCCGTAGTGCATGATCGAGTTGAAATTGTAGGGGCCGTAGTCGCGGCCGGAAAGGCCCACCTGATCGTAGTTCGAAGCGTAGTTCTTGTCGATGTTCTCGTAAAGGATGGTGACGTACTGATTGCGGTCGGCCCGCTCCTGCTCGTGCCAAAAACCGACAGCGTGGCCCATCTCGTGGATGATCGGTCCGGTGCCGCAGCCATCCGGAAGCCGGATGAGTTGCGCTCCGCCGATCATGCCCACCGCCGAGGAACATGCGACGGTGCTGGTGGAAGTGGTAAAGCGCACGTAATTGGCATCGTTCGCACCGCGCGCGACGAACTTGATCAGCGTGTTGTTGTTCCAGTGGGCGATAGCGTCGTTGATGCGGCCCTGCAGGGCGGTTGAGAGCGTGGAATCCACGATGTAAGGAACTCGTCCGCTCGGCCACAAGCGCGCCGGCGAGGGAACGAACGAGCTTTCCCTGGCTTTGAGCGAACTGAGGCCAGCGGCGTCGGGGGCTTCGATGTCGGCGGTGTTGCCGAGAACGATGTCGCCCTCGAAAATGGCGAGCCCGTCCACGTTCTCAAACCGGACCATACGGCCGTTGTACACGCCGGTCCGGATATCGGCAGCGGACGACACCGCGGCCAAGGCGAGCAGAGCCCAGACAAAACGCATGGATGTTCTAATTATGTCTGAAAAATAGAAATACCCGCGATGCCGGCTGCCCCGGCCTGAACACAGGACCCGGCATTGGCCCGTGTGATTCCTCCGAGCGCGAACACTGGCATGGAGACGCTCTCTGCCACTCGGCGCAGTTGATCCAATCCTCGCGGCGGAGCGTGCTCCGCTTTTGAAAGCGGCGCAAAAACCGGGCCGAATACGGCGAAATCGGCGCCTTCACGCTCCGCCACGAGCGCTTCTTCCCTCTCATGGGTAGAGACGGCGATCAGGAAGTTTTTGGGTACAATCGCGCGAAGGCGAGCGGGCGAGACACTTGCCGACGGAAGGTGAACGCCGTGGGCGCCGCAGGCGAGCGCGATATCGGCGCGAGTGTTGACCAGAACCCGCGCGCCGTGCGGATTGGGCAGGCGCAGAACCTGAACAACCAGGGCTTCGAGCGCGCGAGCGGAAAGGTCCTTTTCGCGAATCTGCACGTAGTCGATTCCGGCGGCGAGATTATGCGCGATGACGTCGAGCAAGGCGGCGGGGTCCGGCAGTTGCAGCCGGTTGGTGATGTAGTAGCGCTGCATTACAGCACGCGGACTGATTCGGCCGGAATCTCGATGATCCAATCCTTGGCAGCGAGATCGTCGCGCGTGGGCTTGGCGGCGGTTTCGACGGTAAGGTCGTGATCGAACTCGAGGCGCACGGCACCCGGGACGTCGACGACGCGGCGCAGAGCCGCCTCCACCTGGTTCGGACCGGGCTTGTTCAGGCGGGGGTGAGCGCGGAGCGCGGATGGCACGAGATAAACCGTGACGTGATCACCGAGAAGATGCCCGGGAAAATACGGGCCGTTCAATTCGTAGCCGTCCAAACGGAGGCGGCTTTGATTGCGCCCGGGGTCGAGCGAGAGGATCTCGGCATCGAGCAGAACGTAGCGCCCGAACAGGCGCGCGACTTCGATGTTCGCCGGGCGCTCGAGCACCTGCGCGGGCGGTCCGGTCTGGACAACGCGCCCCTCGCGCATGACGATCATTTCGTCGCCGAGTTCGAAGCTTTCGTCAAGATCGTGAGTGACGAGAAGCACGGGCGTGGGAAAATCGCGGCGGACCTGGCGCAGCACCGAGTAGAACTCGGAGCGCAACGGAGCGTCAAGACCGCGGGCTGGTTCGTCGAGCAGCAGCATTCGCGGTTCGCCGATCAGAGCGCGAGCGATGGAGCACCGCTGCTTTTGTCCGCCGGAAACTTCGTGGGGCCGCCGCCCGGCGACATCATTCAGCCGGAAGGCGTCGAGCAGTTCGGCCACGCGGCGGTGACGTTCGAGGCGCGGGCGCGAGGCGACGGCGAACTCCAGGTTTTTTCGAATCGTCATGTGCGGAAACAGCGCGTAATTCTGGAAAACATAGCCGCAATTCCGCGACTGGGGCGCCAGGTGGACTCCCGCTGCGCCGTCGAACAGGATGTCGTCGTCGAGCATGATGCGTCCTTCGTCGGGGCGCACGAAGCCGGCGATGGCGTCGAGAGTCAGTGTTTTCCCGGAGCCGCTCGAGCCGAACAGGACGGTGACGCCGGAGTCCGCGCGAAACTCGACGTCGAGGCTGAAGCCGGCCGACTCACGCCCGGCGGCAAACTGCTTGCGGATACGAACCTGGATCATGTGTTGCGCGTCCCGAGCGGGTCCGGGTTAAGGCGATTGGCGAAGAAAAGCACCACCAGCGCCAGTCCGGAAATGGCGAGAACCAAGGTACGCGCGAGCGCGCCGTTGCCGGCTTCCACCGCATCGTAGATGGCGACGGCAACGGTCTGTGTGCGTCCGGGAATGTTGCCGGCGATCATGATGGTGATTCCGAAATCGCCAAGCGCGCGGGCAAAGGCAAGCGCTCCGGCGGCGGCGATCGTGCGGCTTGCCAGCGGCAGCGTGACGCGCCAGAACAGGCGCCACTCCGAGGCTCCGAGAGTGCGAGCGGCGCGTTCGTAGCTGTGATCGACCGATTCGAAAGCGGCGCGGGCGCTTTTGATCAGAAGCGGCGCCGAGTGAAGAACGGCTGCCACCACCGCGGCTTGCCAGGTGAAGACCAGAGGCGCGCCGAACACCCACTCGTAGAACCTGCCAAGCGGGCTCGCGCGACCGAGCAAAACAAGCAGGTAATAGCCGAGCACGGTTGGCGGCAGCACGAGCGGCAGCGTCACCGCGGCGTCGGCCAGGTCTTTTCCCCGAAAATTACGATTCGCGAGGAGGTAGGCGATCCAAATACCGAGCGTTGCCGCGACCAGAGTGGAAAGCGCGGCTACCCGCAGGCTTAGCCAGAGTGGGAACCAATCCATTTCTGCCAGAAAGCCAGTCTAGCAGGTTGGCGGGCGATTCCACGGTGCAGCAGGTTCACGCCGGCGCAGAAGACCCGCACGGCGGCAGGAGTGTGATCGTGGAACAACTCCTTCAGATTGCGCGTGACGCCGTCTTCGCAGATGTAATAGACGCGCTCCATCCAGCGTTCGTCGAGGATGTCGGAGATGCTCCGCAGCACACGCAGCTTGAACGGCTGTTCGTATTGCGAGGTGATCAGCAGATGGCTCTGGCGTTCACGGACTTCGGCGGCGAAGGCGGCGAAACTGCGGGCGTTCGTCAGGTTGAGCACGGTGTTGGCTTCGAGCGCATGACGGTCGCCGCCGGAAACCGCGGGCAGCCCTTCGGCTTGCGCGAGGTCGAGCACGGCGCGGTTTTCAGTCCAGGGGCGGAGACCGTTTATTTCAACGGCGTGAAGCCAGGGGCGGTAGCGATTGATGAAATCGAGCATCGCTGCCCGGTGCGCGGCGGCGCCGATCTGACTTTCGTCCCAGCAGGGATGATTGAAAACGATCAGCGTTGCGGGCAGCGAAGCGACGTAGTCGAGGATCTCGCGAATCGCGCCTTCGAGCGGACGGGCGGTAATCTCGGCGAAGCGGGCCATGAGCGCGCGGGCGCTCGACGGAGGCAGGTTGTGTACGCCGATGTGGAAAAACGTCTGGCCGTGGGGAACCGTCCACTCCACCGATACGGGAACGTCCCGGCATTCGCTCAGGGTATTGAGCGACATTCCGGCTTCGATGTCGTCGTGATCGGAAATGGAAACCAGCGCCTTCATGTCGCGCTGTTCGATGTGGTTCTTCTCGAGCAGCCAGGCGTCGTGCGGCGAAAGCGGCGGGGTCCACCATGCGCGCGAAAAGTCGAGCGAAGCGCCGTTGTGCCGTTCCTGATACTGACGTTCGCCGCGTTTCACGGCGGCTTTGAGAACCGGCACCTCCGCGGCATAGCGATAGATGAAAGAAAGGCTTTCTTTCGAGTGGTCGGTGTGGCTGTGCAGCGACACGCCCGTTGTGTACCGGCGTCGCGGACTTGGCGAGCTTTCAAACTGAATGGTCATCCATTCCCCCACAAACAGAATGCGCCCCCAATGTTTGAATCGTCATTTCGCTTCCATGTCATAACGGTAAAATAATCAGGGAAATGGTTAGACTTGCGTTACTACTGACGCTATCGGCAGGACTTACGTCCTATGGCGGGCCCTCAGCCACCCTCTTTCGCGACACCTGGGGGGTGCCCCACGTCCGCGCACATACCGACGCGGGCGCGGTTTACGGTTTGATGTATGCACAAGCCGAAGACAATTTCCGGCAGTTGGAAGACGATTACCTGGCCGCGCTCGGACGCTCGGCCGAGGTGCGCGGGCAGGCGGGACTGGCATCGGACATCGTGCGCCGCGCTTACGAAGTGCCGCGCCGGGCTCGCGAGCACTACGCCGCGCTCGACCCGAAGATGCGCGCGCTGTGCGATGCCGCGGCGGCGGGCGTCAACCGTTATCTCGCGACGCACCCGAACGTCAAGCCTCGCGCGCTGACGCATTGGGAGCCCTGGTTCGTGCTGGCGCTCGAACATGGCGGTGAAAATCCGGCATCGCAGGGCATCACCCGCGCCGAGATGCGTGCGGCCATCCCGGAGCTCGCGCCCGAAGCCGAACCTCAGGGAGAGGACGACGGGTCGAATATGTGGGCCATTGCCCCATCGAAGTCCGCCAACGGCCATGCGATGCTGCTCATCAATCCGCACGTCGGCTTTTTCGGCGGCGGCCAGCGCTACGAGGCTCACCTGCACAGCGACGAAGGGCTCGACATTTCCGGTTTTGCCATTCTCGGAACGCCTTACATCCGATCCGGTTTCAACCGGGACCTGGGCTGGAGCCACACCAACAACTATGCCGATACGGCGGATGTTTACCTGGATCCGCTGGACGGCGCAACGTCGTGGACCGAAACCTTGCGGGTAAAAACAGAAACGGTCCAAATTGTTTTACGCAAAACGCGGCACGGACCGGTGTTCGGTATCCGCGACGGCAAGGCGCTCGCCGTACGGTCGCGGGCCGTGGAAGGCGGCGCGTTCGAGCAGCGCTGGGCGATGGCGAAATCACGCAATCTGTCCGAGTTCAAGCGTGCGCTCTCGCGTATGGGACTTACGGGCTCAAACACCATCTATGCCGACCGCGCCGGCAACATCTATTACGTGCATGGCAACGCGATCCCCCGCCGGTCCGCGAAATTCGACTGGACCAGGCCGGTGGATGGAACCGATCCGGAGACCGAGTGGCAAGGCGTCCACCGGCTCGACGAACTGCCGCAGGTGGAGAATCCGCCGAGCGGGTGGGTGCAAAACTGCAACTCGACTCCCTTTCTGACCACCGCCGGCGCGGGCAACCCCGAACGCGGCAGGTATCCGGCCTACATGGTTCCGGAGAACGACACACCGCGATCGGCACGTTCGCGCGCCATCCTCGAGACCACGGCTCGATTCAGTTTCGAGCGTTGGGCCGAAGCGGCGCTCGACACCAGGGTGGGCGTCGCCGAAAAGCGCGTGCCTGAAATCCTGGCTGCTTATGAACGGCTGAAACAGCCGGACCCGGCGCGGGCTGCGGCGCTTGCGCCGATCATCGACGAGTTGCGCGCGTGGGATCAGGTGGCGCGGACCAACTCGGTCGCCACCACCCTGTTCGTGCGCGGATTCCTGCGCGACAGCCGCGATCTGCTCGCCGGTCTCGATCAGGCGCGAGATGCGCTGACTGCCGAGTGGGGAACGTGGCGCGTGCCGTGGGGCGAGGTGAACCGGTTACAGCGTGTTCACACAAGCGGAGTGGAAGAGCCTTTCAGCGACGGCGGCGCGAGCGTAGCCGTGGCCGGGGCGCCGAGCGCGACCGGCACGGTCTTCACGTTTGGCGCCCGCCCCGCTCCAGGACAGAAGCGCTGGTACGGCACGGTGGGCAACACGTATGTCGCCGTGGTCGAGTTCGGTCCCAAGGTGCGGGCCCGCTCGCTGCTCGTCTTCGGTGAAAGCGCCGATCCGAAGTCGCCGCACTTTTTCGACCAGGCCGGGTTGTACGGCGGACAGCGCTTCAAGGAAGCGTGGACGGACGCGCGAGATATCCGGAAGCACGTGGAGCGGCGGTACAAGCCTTAGGTCAAACCGCGCGCGGCGCGAAGATCGTCCACCAGGCGCTCGTACTCGGCGTGGCGCTCGCCGGCGTCGCTGATGCGGAGAATGGCCGAGGGATGGATGGTGCCGACTATCCGCGCGCCGGATGCGTGGGCGCGAACAATGCCGCGATCGCGCGTGATCCGAAACTCCGCCCCGAGTAACGCCTGAGCCGCCGTAGCGCCGAGGCAGACGATGACTTCCGGCGCCAGGGCTTCGATCTCACTGTCGAGCCACGGGCGGCAGGACTCTACCTCGCTGAGGCGCGGCTTTTTGTGCAGCCGCCGTTTGCCGCGCTCTTCGAACTTAAAGTGCTTCACCACGTTGGTGACATACACCTCGGCGCGATGGATGGCGGCATCGGCAAGAGCGCGGTCGAGCAGGCGTCCGGCGGGTCCGACGAAGGGCTCGCCGCGCAGGTCCTCTTCGTTGCCGGGTTGCTCGCCCACCATGAGAACGCGCGCATGCGAAGGTCCCGCGCCGAAAACGGTTTGCGTTGCGTGCCGGTATAAGTCGCAGCCCCGGCATCCCCGCGCGGCCCCGGCAAGCGAAGCCAGGCTTCGATCCGCCGGAAGAAAATCGGCGGCGCTCGGCCGCGTACGGCTCATGGCGTTGAGCGTGCAAGCCAGCAGCCGGGAGAAACACATGGAAACACCGATGTCACCAGCGTCGAGCTCTGAAACCGTCGGCTTGCTCGACGAGCTGATTGAAGCCACTTCTCGCGACTCCGGATCGCAGCGCTCCATCGTCCAGGAACACCTTGAAAGCGCTCGCATCTACCTCACCAGCGCCATGCCGCTCGAATATCAGCTGAGCATGAGCCAGCTAAACCAGGGCCTGGACAATATTGAAAATCCGGCGCTCCGCTCCAGGCTCCAGCGCTTTGTACAAAGCCAGATGACCTCAGCATAACGCGCGGCCCCGGGCAAATTTTTCCGGCCTGCGCGGGCAAACTTTTCCGGCCGTCAGCGCGAAATGTGGAAGGGACTGAACTGCGTCGAGTAGTCGAACGTATCCACGCCTTCCTTGCGCTTGAGCCAGTTCACCACCAGGTAGGTGAGCGGCGTCATCAGCACTTCGTAGATCACTTTGGCGCTGTAGCCGCTGATGATCAGGCGCCCGATGGTGCCCCATTCAGCCGTTCCGCCGAAGCCGAGAACCATGATGATCACCGTATCGACGCCCTGTCCCACCACGGTGGATCCCACTGTGCGCGTCCACAGGTGCTTGCCCTTGGTGAATATCTTCATCTTGGCGAGCGTATAGGAGTTGGCGAATTCACCCGCCCAATACGCGATGAGGCTCGCCACCACCAGCCGCGGCACGGTGTAGAACACGGTGGCGAAAGCCTGCTGATTGGGCCAATCCGGCGCGGGCGGCAGCAGCACGGTAATGATCCCCATCACCGCCATCAGCGCGGCTGCGAAAAAGCCGAGCCAGATCGCGCGGCGCGATGCGCCGTAGCCGTACACCTCGGTGAACACGTCGCCGAAAATGTAGGTGATCGGGAAAAGCAACTGCGCACCGGCTACGCGGAACCAGCCGAAAGCGCAGATCTTTTGACCGACCAAGTTCGATACGACGAGCACCACGATGAAGATGCTCAGCAGAATGTCGAAATACCGGAACGAGCGCAGGTCACGCGGCGCAACGTCGCGGGGCATGTGGGCTTCGGTTGAAGGAATCATGTTTTAGCGATCTCTCCACAATAGCTCAGCATCGCTGCGCCGCACATAATTGGCGTCGATGCCGGCAGGATTCAGGGCGCGTCCGGCCAGGAATTCGCGCTCGGCAATCACAGCCACGGCTCCGGCAAGAGCGCGCGGAGCGGCGGTGGCTTTGACTGCTGGAAACAGGGACGGATCGGCGGTGATGCACTCGGCGCCGGGCGGCAGGCTGGCCGCCCATTCGGAGAACTTCATCACGCGCTCCCCGGCCACGGCGTCGAGCGAAGCGTTGTAGAGCCCTCCGTAGATCTCCCCCCGCCGTGCGTCGACAAACGGGGCGCGCAGCTCAGACGACCCGAACCAGGCGAGCGCGCGCAGATTTGAAACCGCCACCATCGGACGGCCGCAGGCTTCGGCCAGTCCCTTGGCCGCCGAGAGCCCGATGCGCACTCCGGTAAACGAGCCCGGACCGCAGGCCGCAGCCAGGCAGTCCACCTCGTCGATGCGCATCCTGTGACGCTCGAGCAGGCGCTCCAACGCTTCAAACAGAATGGCTGCGAAACCGTCGGGGGCATGCAGCACGACTTCGTCAGCTTGCGCGCCGCCGCGCAACGCAAGGCTGCCGAATTCGCCGGTGGTGTCGATAGCCAGTATGCGCGGGGTCACGGAGCGATCTTGAGCACCTTGTCGATGAGATAGATCTTCCCGTTGGCGTTCATTGCGGCGACGCGCAGGCTGAGGACGTTGGGCATCGTCTTAACGATCTCTTTCGGCACGGTCAGCGTGCCCGCAGGGCCGGTGGCGAGCACCCGCGGCCCCTGCGCGTCGTTGACGATTTCGCCGGTCCACAGGTACGACATGCTGCGCGTGGCGCGAGTCTCGCGTTTTAACTTCACGGCAAAAGGAACGGGCTTGCCGACCGGAATGGAATCACCCGTGGGCGCGCTCGCGTCGAACGGGACTTTCGACACCGACTGCTCGGGCTCCTGCATTTGCAGCGGATACTCGCGCGAGTCGAACTTGTAAGAGTTGAGCATGCCTTCCTTCTTGCCTTCGCGCGAGATGTGGAGCACCCAATCGTGCGTGCGGTCCGGAGGCTCGCCGGCGAAGCGTTCGCCGCGGAACTTCTTGGCCGCGATAAACTCGCCGTTGGCCGGGTTGAACCAGCGCACGTCATAGCCGTGCTTTTCTACCGCCACTTCCACCGGTCCCGGCTTCTCGACATAGATCACATACTCCACCCCTTCGAGCGCCAGCGCGCGCCCGCCGTCGACATCGAAGTAAGGCTCGAGTTCCCAATGCCGGGTGTCGTCGAAGAAGTTGAACCAAGCGGTCATGGCGCGAGCGCCGGGCGAGTCGAGATATTTCACGTTGAACGGAATTTTTCGGCCGTCGTAGGTTCCGGTGTTGCCGAAGGTCGGGTACTGCCCGTCCATGGTGGAGTTCCAGAGCCGTTTGCGGAACGTGTCAAAGTCTACGTGCTGCGGGTGCGCCTTCCCTGCCCCGCTGTCTTCGTAAGCCGGACGCAGTTGGACGAACGGCGCGGGATACAGCTGATGCTCGATGGAGCCGAGTTGGTTGTCGGCGCTCTGGTAGGCGACGTATTGCATCCACTGGTCGCCGGCGAGCCCGGAGGAAGTAGTGAGCGAATCGCAGCTTCGTGGATGGCCGAACGGGTCGAGCTTCTTGAGCGCGAGCCCGATTTCCTTCATCAGCGCTTTACCGTCGGTGTAGGTCTCCCATTCGTGAACACCCTGCCAGGTGATATTGAGCGCGGCGTATCGCGCCACCAGGTAGCGAATGAAGCGCTCGCGGTCCTGCCAGGTAGGCAGTGCCTTGGTAAGCGCGTTGTTGGCGCCGGCGAGAACGAGGTCGGCGGCGATGCCCTTGGAGTTCATGTAGAGCAGGCGGGAGTCGAGTTCACGGAAGAACTCCGCATTCGGCTGGTCGGGCGCGGGCATCGTTTTCGACTGCTGCTCTTCCCATCCGAGCACCAGTCCGCGTACATGCGTGAACTTCTGCGCGGCGCGCGCATCCACCATCTGATTGAACGCCGCACGTTCGATGAAAGCGAACTGGTAACAGGTGTCGCCCATCCACAGGTGCGGCTTGCGCATGTTGACGTTTTCGGTGTTGAGCGTGGCCCAATGATGGATGTTGGCCGGACGCACAAAGCCGGGCGCCTGCGATTCGGGAGCGTCGAAGTTGCCGGTTTGCCCTTCAAAGCGCTGAATATTGCTGGTGACGCGGTAAGTCCACTGCCCTGGTTCGACGGGCGCGAAACGGATCACGAGCGTGCGTCCGCCGGCCCAGAAACCGGGCATCAAGTATGTCTTCTGACGCGGTGAACGAAACTCGGCCTGAAGTTGAACGCTCCGGTAGGGGTTGGGGTGCGCGGCAAATTCAGCGTCGTTCATCTCGAACGTAAAGTCGCACGGCGTGAAGTTGGGCGTGGAGGCACACGGCTGCTGCGCCATCGCGGCGACACCGAATACCCACGTTGCGAACGCCCCTGCAAAGACCCGCATGACCCAATTATGGCGCACAGCTTGCTGCTATTATGGATGCCCGGAGCATCTGGATGCTGAAAAAAATTCTGCTTGGCGTAGGCGGTGCAATCGCTGTGTTCGCGGTGGTGGTAGCGTTGCAGCCGTCGGATTACAAAGTCACCCGGTCGGCCTCGATTGCCGCCCCTCAGGAACGGGTGTTCTCGCTCGTGAACGATTTTCACTATTGGGAGTTATGGTCGCCGTGGGCCAAACTCGATCCCAACATGAAGACGGCATACGAAGGCCCCACCGCGCGCCCCGGGTCCGTTTACAAATGGAACGGCAACGACAAAGCCGGCGAGGGGCAAATGACGATTCTCGACAGCCGCCCTGACGAACTCATCCGGATCAAAATCGACTTTACCAGGCCATTCCCCTCGTCCAGTTCCATCGAATTCCGGTTCGCGCCCGTGCCGGCAGGCACCGAGGTGACATGGTCGATGAGCGGCGAGAATAATTTCATGGGCAAAGCGGCCATGCTGTTCATGGGCGGCTTTGACAAGGCGGTAGGGCCGGATTTCGAGCGCGGGCTCGCGCAGTTGAAAGCGGCCGTGGAAAAAGGCGGGGCTCGCTAGGTCAGGAGCCCCGCGGCTAATCCAAAATCCTAGAACGACAGCTTGAGCGCGAATTGCACGATTCGGCCGGACTCACCGGTCTGAATGATGCTTTGCGTACTCGGCGGAGCCACGGTAGCGCAGCAGGTCTGCCCGAAGACGGTGGACTGAATGCTCGGCGAACCGACGCTCGCGTTCTGCGGATTGTCGAAGTTCGGATGGTTGAGCGCGTTGAACGCCTCGGCGCGCAGTTGCATCTTGAGGCGTTCGGTGATGTTGAATTGCTTGGTCACGCCGAGGTCGAGGTTCCAGTAACCGGGACCGACGAACACGTTGCGCCCAATGCCGTCGCCGCCCGGAGCCGGGATGGCGAAGGCGCTCGCGTCGAGGAACTGCATCGGTCCGGCGACTCCGGCCTTCTCTTTGAGGTCGGTGGACGGTTTTGCGCCCACCAGGTCAGCGCGCGATTGATGCGAGAAGTTGGACGTGAGCACGCCGCTGCGGACGCTGAACGGTTCGCCGCTCCAGGCATTGAAGATCGCGTTGGCGTTCCAGCCTCCGATCACCGAATTCACAGCTCGCGGCGCATTCGAAAGCATCTTGCGGCCGCGGCCGAACGGCAGTTCGTAGACGGTGTTGATGGTGAGCGTGTGCGTGCGGTTGAAATCCGAGACAGCGCGCTCGTTGCGCCAGGTGCGCGTATCGGCGGGGGCGCGCGAAGCCGTGGAACTCAGTCCGCCGCCGCTCGAAGCGCCCACCGGATCCACCGACTGATCGTCGATGGATTTCGAGAACGTATACGCTAGGCCGAACAGGACACCCGCTTCAAAGCGCTTGCGCAGCGTCAATTGCAGGCCGTGATAATACGAGTTCCCGCCCGCATCGATGTAGGTGATGGTTGAGAACTGCTGGTTGGGCCGGAGCTTCAGCGCGAGCGTGTTCTGCTCGATGCGCCCGGCCATGTTGCCGGCGCCGTTCTGGGCGAGGTCGGTTTTGCTGGTGGACGAGTTGACGAAGGCGGCGGTCACGGCGCCCGAGGTGACGATGGGCACCGCCTGGCCCCCGGCGCAGCCTGTGCCGTCCGGCTGGCAGCCCTTGGCCACGTTCTGCTGCATGATCAGGAACGACGGCAGAATCGGATCGGCGTTGATCTGATTCAGGTCGTAGGCGCGCAGCAGGCGCAGCCCGCGCCGGCCGATATAGTTGGTCTCCATCACGAAACCCATGGGCAGTTCGCGTTGGATGCCGAAGTTCCACTGGTGCACCGTGGGCAGCTTCAGGTTCTGGTCAAACATGGTGAGCGCCGGCGAGTTCGAGAGCAACTGCAGGGGCGCGCTCAGCTGAGCGGAGGGCTGCGTCGTCGGCGCCGGCAGCGCGTTCGGGAAACCCTGGGCGATGCGGACGTCGGGCGGCGCCGTACAGCCGGGCGTGGTCGCTCCGCCCACCGTCGCCGAGCAATTGAACACCAGGCCCGGCACTTTGCCGGCCACAGCCGTCACCTGGAACGACGAAATCGGATCGAACGAGATGCCCCATCCGGTGCGGACCACCGTCTTGCCGTCCCGCCCGGGCATCCACGCGATGCCGAGCCGCGGCGCAAGAGCGCCAAGATTATTGTTCTGGAACCAGCGTTGCGCGTGCACGAAGGTCACCGGGTCGGGCCCGAGAATGGGCTTGTTCGGCACGTAGACGCGGCCGCCGGCTTCGGTCGGCGCGGTGTTGACCTCCCAACGCAGTCCATAAGTGATGGTGAGATTGCGGGAGACCTTCCACTCGTCCTGGCCGAAGAAGTTGTACTGTTTCAGGCGCTGTCCTTCGTCCCATAGCGTCACGACGTTGCCCGACAGGAACGGAAGGAAATTGTTGGCGCTGATGTCGCCCAGGAAGTTCTGCGACAACCGGGCCGGAATGCCCATGATGTCGTTGATGGTTCCGAGCAGCCGCGTGTTGTCGGAAGCGGCGATGCCGGCCGTTGAGGAGGTGGCCACCGAGGGCGTGTTGAAGCCGGACGGAGGACGCGTGCTCGCGCTGAAACTCAACGAAGGCGTCACGTTGGTGCCGCCCGGCTGTCCGCGCTGATCGTTGTGCTGGTAGAAGCGGAAGTTCAGACCGGTGCGGAAAATGTGCTTGCCGCGAATCACCGTGAGGTTGTCGATCAACTGCGGCGTGGTGACGGCGCGGAACGTGCGCGGCGTGTTGATGTAAGGCAGGCTCGCGTTGGCGAAGCTGTACGGCACGACATTCGGCCAGGTGGGGTTCGCCTCGCCCTGCGTGAACAGGAAAAGGAATCGCGACAGGCCCGCGGTGAACTCGTTTACAACGCGCGGAGAGATCACGCGGCGGTAGCTGGCGGCGAAATTGCGCGTGGTGCGGTACACCTCGCCGAGCGGCGTAAAGCCCGGAAACACCTGCGGGCGGCCATTGAGCGGGTCGCCCAGGAGCGTATTGTAATCGCCCCACAGCGCGCGGAAGAACACCGTGTTGTTCTCGTTGAACGTGTGGTCGAAGCGGGCCATGTAGTTCGGTCCGCGAACATTGGCCGGCGGATTCCAGGCATAGGTGGCGGTGTTGAGCCCGTCGCCCGAACGGTAGGAGTTCGGCTTCGGGTACGTGCCGAAAAGCTTGGCAATCGTGGAATCAACGCCGATCTTCCTCGGATCGTCCGCGGCAAAGTTGTAGCTCGCCACGCAGTTCATGTCGGCGGCGGAAAGGCAGTTGCGCACGCCCGGCAGCAGCGCTCCGGTGTTGGGGTCCACCAACGCGTTCGTGTTCTGTTTGATCTGCGTGCCGTTCAGCACGAAGGGCGTTTTCGGATCGGCCACCCAGTAGCGGTAGATGCCCTGCAAAGCCGACGGCGTGTACATCGTAATCGCGCCGAAGGTCTGGTCCACCGGCTGCGTCGTGTTGATCTTCTGGTCCGACCAGCTGAAGAAGAAGAACGACTTGTTGCGCTTGATGGGACCGCTCACCTCGGCGCCATACTGGTTCATTTTGATGTCGGGTTTCTGCCCGCCTTGCGCGTTCACGAAAAACTCGTTCGAGTTGAGCGCGGTGTTCCGCAAGAACCAGAACGCCGTGCCGTGCAGATCGTTCGAACCCTGGCGGGTCGCGATCGAAACCGAAGCGCCGCTGTTGCGCCCTTCTTCGGGCGTCGCGTTGCTGGTGGTGACCTTGAATTCCTGAATGTTGTCGGGCGTCAGCCGGTACAGGTTGCCGACCGGATTGGGCACGGTGGACTCGTTCGCCTCGATGCCGTCGATCGTGACGTTATAAGCGCGGTCGCGCGACCCGTTGACGTGTACGCCCGATCCGGCGCCCCCTGCCGAGCGCTGAATTACACCCGGTTCGAGCACCAGAAGGGTCAGGGGATTGCGCCCGTTGAGCGGCAGCTCGGTGGCGGCTTTCGAGGAGACCACGTTGCCGATGGTGGCGTTGGCGGTCTGCAATTGCTCAGCCGACGACTCGACGCTCACCACGTCCTTCAATTGACCCACCTCGAGCGTGACGTCGAGCGTGAGCGGCGTGTTCACCGCCACTTCGTTGCGAATCAACTGCGCGGTCTTAAAGCCCTGCATCTCGACCACCACGCTGTAGCTGCCCACCGGGACCGACGGAAAGCTGTACAGCCCGGCCGGCGTGGTCTGCTGGCGATAGGTGATTCCGGTACTTTCGTTCTTCAGTGTCACCGCGGCGCCCGGAACCACGGCGCCTGTGTTGTCGCGCACCGTGCCCGAGATTTGAGAGGTGGAAGTTTGAGCGTAGACGAAAATACCAGCCAAAAACAGAAGCGCTAACAGTCTCTTCATGAGAACTCCCCTAAAAACAAAGATGAGGTTAGTATAGCGACACCAAGGGCCATCCTGCTATCCTCCTCAGTAGAATGCGCCTGCGGATCGCCCTGCTGGTGCTCGTCGCCGCCTCGTTGCTGGGACAGCGGCCGTTCCGTGTCTACCGGAGCCTGGAGCCCTACGACAACGTCGAACTGCCGTCGGACTGGCAGGAGCGTACCGAGTTTGTGTTCGCGCGCCTCATGTATCCGCCGCACCCCAATGCGCGGTTCGGTCGGTACCGCTGGGGTGCGCTCGACTGGCGCGAAGGCGGCACAAGCTGGAGCCAGGATTACCCCCGCGCCGACCGCCACTTCTCAGCCGCGCTTCGCCGCCTCACCCGCACTCACGTGCGCAGCGTCGAACAGCCCGTCAATCCCGACGACGGTGACGACATCTACAACTGGCCTTTTCTCGCCGCCGGCGAGATGGGTGACTGGAAGCTGACTCCGGAACAGGGAAAGAGGATCCGCGATTACCTGCTGCGGGGCGGATTCCTGCTGCTCGACGATTTCTGGGGAACCGAGGAGTGGGAGCGCTTTGAGGAGAGTATGCGGCTGATCTTCCCCGACCGGCCCATCGTCGAAATCGCCGACCCGGATCCGATCTTCCATACCGTCTATGATCTGAACGAGCGTTTTCAGATCCCCGGCGATTGGGCGCTGCGCCGCGGGGCGATGTACCGCAACGACGGTTCCGTGCCGCATTGGATGGGCATCTACGACGATAAAGGCCGGTTGATGGTGGCCATTTTCTTCAACTCGGACGTGGGCGACTCCTGGGAGTGGGCCGACGAGCCGAGTTACCCCGAGAAGTACTCATCGCTCGGCATCCGGCTGGGCGTCAACTACGCCGTGTACGCGCTCACCCACTAAGTCGCGTCACCGAAAGAAGGTGGTGAGGGCGTCGTACTGAGCCCGGAACTCTTCGACGATTTCCGGCAATGCGCCGCTCAGCCCGAGTTCGGTGAAGGGTTCCGCGGTGTTTTGTTCGGCCGCGCTGCGTTCCTTCTCAACCGAAATGCCCGCGGCGTTGACATAAAGATCGGCGCAGCGGACAACCGAGGCCAGCCGGAATGTGCCGAGCGGGACTTCGGCGTGATTCGGATTCGCATCGTGGTGGCTCATCACGGCGAGCCGTATGGCTTCCGGTAGCCGCCAGCGGGCGATCGCGCCTGCCGACAATTCAGCGTGCGTTACGCCGAGCACCTCGCGCTCGCAATCCACCCACGCCAGCTTGCCCTCCCCGTACCGAGCCAGCAGCGCCGGGTAATCGTCGGGCAAACCCACGACAATCAGCAACTTGCCGATATCGTGGAACAGGCCGGCGAGAAAAGCGCCCTCCGGGAACTCCACCGGCACGCGCTGCGCAAGCAGGTCGCTCATCAGCGCCGTCGCGACGGAATGCAGGTTGAAGCGGGCGGTTGACCATTCAGCCGGCGTTTTCACCTGGTTCCACAACCGGGTGAGCGACATGCCGAGAACCGCGTTGCGCAGCCGCCCGATACCGAGAAGGCTGGCCGCGTGAGCGATGCTGGTCACCACGCCGCGCCGACCATACATGGCCGAGTTCACCAGCTTCAAAACATTGCCCGCGATCACCGTATCCTTCTCGATGATCGCCGACACCGTCTGCAGCGAAACGTCCTCGCTCGACAAAGTAGCGAGTAACTTGTTCAGTACAGGAGAAAATGGCGGGAGGCTGGCCAGGGTCTTCAGTGCCCGTTCCCGGTTCGCCTCGGCAGGGATGGAAAGTGTTGCCACGAGACGCTTATCGGCCAACCCCGGGTCGATTTGAACGGACTCTGCGCCTTAGCTGTCGGCGCCCAGCAGGGTCGCCGGCCCCAGAGTGCCGCAGTGTTTTTCAAGTCTTGCCCGCAGTTCGGCGCGAGCCCTCAACAGCCGGCTTTTGGCCGCCGCCACCGAGATACCGAGTTTCTCAGCAACCTCGGGCATCGGCAAACGCTCCACATCGCGCAGCAGGAAGGCATGGCGGAGCAGCGGCGGAATCCTGGTCATCTCGTGCTGCAAAACGCGGGCAACTTCTTCGCGCCCAACCGCCGCCTCGGGTGATTCATCCTTGCCCGGCAACTCGAAAGTGAGCGTCTCGTCGTTGCCGTGCCCTTCATCTATATAAAGGAAGCGGGCCCGGCGCGTCTGCCGCAACCGCATCAGGCACTGGTTCAACACGATTCGGGACAGCCAGGTGGAGAATTTGGAATCGCCCTGGAAACGGCCAAGATGCTCCCAGGCTTTGAAAAAGGCGTTCTGAACCTCGTCCTCGGCGTCTTCGCGTTCGTGCAGGACCGAAATCGCCAGTTTCAGGCATCCCGGCTGGTGACGCCGGACAAGCTCCTCAAATGCTGAGCGGTCGCCGGATTGCGCCGCCGATACCAGCGCCGCGTCGTCCATCTGCGCCGGCGCTCGAAGGTCGACAGGAGAACCGGTCAACGTTTGACTCATTCAGAGACCTCTTCGGGGCGCCCTTTCCGGGCATCCCGATACCAGGGTACGGGGAATGAGCGAATTTATCTAGACTAAAATGAATTTCGATTTAGTGCAACAAGAACTCGACACTGGATGTTCAGTTATGCTAAAGTTAGATTGAAAATGGAAGAAAACAGCGACCAGACAATCCGCCGCGTTCTCTCCGCCTACGAAATCGGACGCAAGCTCAAGCAGCTCCGCATGCGCAAGAAAATCGGGCTGGTTGACCTGGGCAAGCACACCGGACTTTCGGCTTCCATGCTCTCCCAATTGGAAAACGGAAAACTGATCCCCACCCTCCCGACACTTGCCCGCATCGCCATGGTCTTCGACATCGGCGTGGATCATTTCTTTGCCGACCGCCGGAAAAGAAAACTGTTCGCGATCACCCGTGCCGGCGAGCGCATCCGCTTTCCGGAGCGGCCGGACCTGCCGGCGCCAAGCTTCTTCTTCGAATGCCTGGCTTATTCGGCGCAGGACAAGAGCCTGCAGGCCTACCAGGCTGAATTTCCGCATCGGGAAGCCGGCACCGCCACCGAACACTTTCACGACGGCGCCGAGTTCCTGTTTGTCATGGAGGGATCGCTCGCCATTCGCATGGATGAGGAAACGCACGAACTTCATCCCGGCGATTGCGTTTACTTCGACTCCTCGGAACCGCACGCTTACTACGGCCTCTCGGAAACGACAGCCCGCGCGCTGGTAATCACCACTCCGCCGCGAGTCTGATTCAGGCAGCGGCGGGCGCCGCGAGTTCAAGGCCGACCTGCGCCAGCAACGCCGACAGATCATCGCCGTGGGCCGGAAGCGCGGAAAGAAGGCGCGAACCGCGCTCGACAATCCACGGATCGGTGCCGCGCGTGCCGTGCACCTGCACGTTGATGCCGAGCAGTTTCCGCCATTCGGCGGTCCAGCGCGCGTTGTACGCCTCGAATTCGGCCGGCTTTGAACCATGCCGTATCGCCCCGGCCATGATTTCGGCGAGTTCCGACGCTTCGGTGAGTCCGATATTCATGCTCTGCACTCCCGCCGGACCGGTCAGGTGCGCCGCGTCACCCGCCAGCCACATGCGTCCGGCGCCGAAACTGGATGCCAGCCGCCGCTCGAACCGCACCACGTTGCGCCAGGCAATCTCGCCCACTCTGCCGGCAAACCAGGGCGCGCGCTCGGTGATGAACGAGTACAGGCTTTCGCGAGTCAATTCGGGATACTCGCCGGCGGCGCCGGCCCCAAACAGCCGGTCTTTGTTCCTTTCGGCGAAGGCGTGGTAGTCGGGCATTTCGAAACTCCACCGGCACGCCCCGCCCGGCAACGGCCACAGCACGTCGGTGGTTTCGCCGCCGAGAACCAGCCGCACTTCATCGCCGAGCATCGCGTCCGTCTCAAACTCGAACACGGCGTAGTGCTGCGCCGGCGCCACTTCGGGATAATCCTGGCGAAGCGCCCGCCGCACCCGCGACCGGTGCCCGTCCGCCCCAAGCACAAATCCGGCTTCGAGGTCGTAGGATTTGGCCAGCACCCACTCGGTGCGCGCCACCGCGTATCCTACGCTATCCTTTTCAAACTTGTCCACCCGCGCCGCCACCATCGTGTCCCGCGGCTCGAGGAGAAACACTTCGTGGCTCCAGGCAACGCCGATGCCGGCTTTGCGTAACGCCTCCTCGAGCAGATTTTCGAACTGATCCTGCCGCAGAACAGCGAGGCACGACCAGGAACCGGGAAAATCATCGATATTCACCACAGCCCGGCGTCCCGACTCGTCATACAGCCCGATGTGCCGGACAGGAAACGCCATTTGCATCACCTGCTCCAGCAATCCGGCTTCGTGCAGCAGCCCGAGCGACTGCGGATGGAGCGCTAATGCGTAGCTGTGCGTTCCGGCACGAAAACTCTTGTCGGTAATCTCTACAGTGATTCCCTTGCGCGCCAGTGAAAGTGCGGCGAAAAGCCCCACCGGCCCTGCTCCTGAAATCAGCACTTCTGGGTTCTTCTTCAACATGGTGTTCTCCGGAACAACGGTTCTGAATTCAGCCAGTCTCATTTTAAGACTATTTCATCCGATTCGTAACCATGAATTGCGGTTAACGTGAATTTCTTCTAACGTCGGAGTCCCGGGAAAGTTCGGGTTCGTCTACTCAAACGGACACGCGGGTCTTGATCTAATTCCCGTGATAGGAGATCATCGAAAGCATATGAAAATCATCGCTACTTCTCTCATGCTGGTCGCCGGCCTTCTGGTCGGCACCCAACTCAGTTCGGCGAAGCCCGAGTATTCGAAGAAAGAGGGCGGAGCCAAGTGCACGGTTTGCCACACCGCCATGGGGAAGAAGGACCTGAACGACGTCGGCAAGTGTTATCACGACAAGAAAGACCTGAAGGCCTGCTCGACGAAGTAGTTCAGCCCCCCATATATAAATAGAAGGACCGCGCCGAACCCGGAGCGGTCCTTTTATTTTTCGATGACCCCTATTTTTCGATGAAGCCTTGTTGGCGTGCGGCCCTGAGCAGTTCGTTCATGGCGCCCGCCGAGGGGTCCTCGCGCTCAAAGGCGCTGTAGCTCTCGGCGAGCAACTGCGCCGCGCGGGCGGCGTGCAGGCGGTCGCCACGGTCGAGGAAATCGCGCCCGAGCATGGTGAAAATGAAGAGCCGGTTGGTGTCGCCCGATTCGAGGCGCGTGGCGGCATTCAGCGCCTCGACCGCCGCAATCCCTTTCTCAGCCTCGGTTAAATCGTCGCGCCTTGAAATCCGGACCAGCGCTCCCACGCGATGGACGGGATTTGAGAGCTGACGCGCCGCCTGAAGCGAATCGGTGAACGACCCGCTGCCGGCGTCGAAATCCAGGTCGTCGAAAATCTTGGCGCCACCCGACATCACACTTCCTTGTACCGCGCCCCGCGCCCGGACGCAAGGTTCAATTGCCGAACAATCCTTTCTTCTTGAGCCCGAGCATTTTCCGCAGCTTCAGGATCTCGAGACGCGCGGAAAGGGAAATGTTTCGGATGCCCAGATCGTCGGGGGAAATCTCCTCTTCTTCCAGGTACTCGGCGAAATCGTCCACCATTTCCGCGCAATCTTCGCGGCCCTCGAGCGAGTCGCACGCCGCCGTCTCGCAGCGGCAGATGGCGGCGAAGGATTGCGCCAGAAGCGCAGCCGCCCGCCCGGCCCGTAGGTGGTCTCCACGCTTCGAGAAATCGCGCCCCAGCATGCTGAACAGGAACAGGCGGTTTGCGTCGGTCACTTCGAGCGCCGAGCCAGCCTCCATCGCCTCTACCGCCGTCATAGACTGTTCGTTCCCGTCGAGATCCGCCCTTCTCGAGACCTGGAGCAGCGCGCTCGACCGCTGAATGGGCGATTCCAACTTCCGCGCCGCTCCCAGCGCGTCGGCGAAAGAGCCTTCCTCCGGTTTGAACGGCAACGAATCGAAAATGTTGGGCGGTTCTTTCTGGTCCGGTTTGGGCGGCCGTTCGCGCTCAATCTGGGCTCGCCGGCGTTGGTAGAGTTCGGGATAGCGCCGGCGCATCTCGTCCGCCACGCGGCGCTCCGGCACCCAGTGGTCGCGAAGTGCACGGTCTAAACCCTCGAGCGCCAGGCTCTCTACTCTTTCGAGCATGCGCCAGGACACAGTGCCAAGAAACTCGGCATCCTGTTCGGAAGGCCGGCTTGGATAAGCGGCCAGCAGTTGGGCGAACACGCCGATTGACTCCGGACCGCCATTCTGGATCCGCGCTCGCGCCGTTTCAAGCCGGAACGCCCCCGCGCCGAACGCTTGCTCCATCGCCAGGCGACTCTCCGCGCCGCCGCGCCGGATAATGGCGTCCCAAGCCTCCGCTTTGGCATCCGCCGGAACGATGCGCCGCGCCAGGCGCTCGGCTTCGGCCAGGTCGAGCGGCGCCATCTGATTGACGATGATCACCAGAAATTTCGCCCGGCTGGCCTCACCGTGAATACCTGCGAGCGTCGCGGCGGCGCTCATCAAAATGCGGCGCGCCCGGACGGGTAACCGCGGCTCCACCGCCTCGGCCAGCTTCAATTGCGTGGCCACGCCCAGCACGGGCGGCTCCGCAGCGGCTAGTGCTTCTACGATCCGGATCTGCTGCTCAACCGGATCCACTTTTGCCGGTTGCAAGGCCAACTGCGCCACCCACAGCACGCCGGCGCAGATCACAACACGTCCGCAAAACCGCGCTTCAAGTAGCGGAAAAACAGTCCTCCGGCCACGAAGACGGTCAGCGCGTAGGCCGCGAGCACCGCAAGCTCACCCAAATTCGGCCACGCCGCCGAAAGCAGCCGTTCCCGGTAAGCCTTCACGGCGTAGGAGAGCGGATTGGCGCGCAAGAGGAACCGCAGGTTCGCCGGAACGTACTCCTCGCTGATCATAATTGGCGTAATCCAGAACCAGAGCGTCATCACCACCAGAAGCACCTGCGCCGTGTCGCGCAGGTACACGTTCAGGCTCGCCACCACCCAGCCAAGCCCCACTGCGATCATGCCGACCAGCAGCGTGTACACCGGCAGAAACACAAGCATCGGGCTCACGTGACCCACCACCCACAGCACCGCCGCCACCGCCAGCGCCAGCGCGATGCAATGGTGGATCAGCGAGGACAGGAAGATCGAAACCGGCACCACTTCGGCCGGAAACACGGTTTTGGTGATCAGGTTCGACTGTTCCACCAGCGAACTGGCCGAGCGTGTCACCGTATCCTGAAACAGCAGCCACGGCAGCATGCCGCAGAACAGGAAAATCGTGTAGTTGGTGGTGAGCCCGTTCCGCGGCAACGGCATGCGGAGACAGATCTCGAAGACGAACGTCCAACTGAGCAGCAGCACCAGCGGATGAATCACGCCCCACAGCCATCCGGCCGCCGAGCCGACAAACCGCTGCCGGAAATCGCGCCGCACCAGTTGCAGCACCAGCGCCCGGCGCTCCACCAAATTGCGCATAAAATAGCGTCCGGGAAGATGGCTCATGGACGCTTTCAGGCTATCATGCGACTGCAATGGTTAGAATGAGGATACATGCTGGGTATTGAACTTCCCCGGCGGCTCACGGCGGCCCTGGCGGCCTGCTGTCTCCTTTCGCAAGCCGTTCTGACAGGCCAGAGCCTCCCGGTCCCGCCGGGCGGCAATGAGACCTTGCATTACACCGTCGAATGGCGGCTGATCAACGCGGGAACCGCGAAAATCGAGCGGTCCGGCAATGATCTCAAGCTCCGTCTCGAATCGGCGGGTTTGGTGTCGAAGCTCTACCGGATCGACGACACCTACCTGGTGAACTTTCAGGACAACCTCTGCGCGGTCGCGCTCCACCTCGACGCGCAGGAAGGACGCCGCCATCGCGATACCCGCGTCACCTTCGACCGCACTCGCAACCGCGCCGACTACCTCGAGCGCGATCTCGTCAAAAACGCCGTGGTGAAACAGACGCAGATCGACGTTCCGCATTGTGTTCACGACGTCGCCGGCGGACTTGCCGCGTTGCGCAATTTACGCCTCGAGCCCGGCAAGTCCGCCGAGCTTCCCATCACCGACGGCAAGAAGTACGCATCCGTGCGAGTGGAGGCTCAGGAGCGCGAGGACATCAAGGTCAACAACAGGATTTTCAAAACCATTCGCTGCGAAGCGTTTCTGTTCAACGGCGCCATCTATGCGCGGAAAGCCCGGCTGATTTTGTGGCTCACCGAGGATAACGGCCGTCTGCCCGTCAAAATGGAGGTCCGCATGGGATTTCCGATCGGCACGGTAACGCTGACGCTCGACAAGGAACCCTCATGAGATTCGCCGTAATTCTTCTTGCC
>BFBZ01000004.1_pt5 | contig 135807 bp, 108 predicted proteins | sample 1888401 | NCBI WGS metagenome assembly BFBZ01 (sample SAMD00112614, study PRJDB3348) | symbiont metagenome | host: Chara braunii
ATCGCTCGGAGACCGAACTGCTGCGCTACATGCGCAAGCTGTCGGACCGCGACCTGGCGCTCGACCGGGCGATGATTCCGCTCGGGTCGTGCACGATGAAGCTGAACGCGACGGCGGAGATGATTCCGGTGACCTGGCCGGAGTTCGGGATGCTGCACCCGATGGCGCCGGCGGACCAGGCGCAAGGCTACAAACGGATGTTCGACGAACTGAGCCGCGCGCTGTGCGAGATTACCGGCTACGACGCGATTTCGCTGCAGCCGAACTCGGGCGCGCAGGGCGAGTACGCGGGGCTGCTGGCGATTCGCGGCTATCATCAGAGCCGGGGCGAATCGCACCGCAACGTGTGCCTGATCCCGACCAGCGCGCACGGCACCAATCCGGCGTCGGCGCACATGGCGGGCATGGAAGTGGTGGTGGTGGGGTGCGATGCGAGCGGGAACGTGGACCTCGCCGACCTCGAGAAGAAAGCCGCCGCGCACTCGGCGAACCTGGCGGCGATGATGATCACCTATCCGTCGACGCACGGGGTGTTCGAAGAGAATATACGCGAGGCGTGCGCGATTGTGCACGGCTACGGCGGGCAGGTTTACCTGGACGGCGCGAACCTGAACGCGCAAGTGGGCCTGGCGCGCCCGGGCGATTACGGCTCGGACGTTTCGCACCTGAACCTGCACAAGACGTTCTGCATTCCGCACGGCGGCGGCGGACCGGGAATGGGTCCGATCGGCGTGAAGCAGCACCTGGCGCCGTTCTTGCCGGGGTCGGCGACGGTGGGACCGGTGTCGGCGGCGCCGTACGGGTCGGCGTCGATTCTGCCCATCAGCTACGTCTACATTTTGATGATGGGCGGGGCGGGGCTGACGCACGCCACCGAGGCAGCGATTCTCAACGCCAACTACATCGCCGCGCGGCTGAAGGATCACTTCCCGGTGCTGTACAAGAACGCGCGGGGACGGGTGGCGCACGAGTGCATCGTGGATCCGCGCCCGCTCAAGGATGCGTGCGGCGTGACGGTGGACGATATCGCCAAGCGGCTGATCGATTACGGATTCCACGCGCCGACGATGAGTTTTCCGGTGCCCGGAACGCTTATGATCGAGCCGACGGAATCGGAGTCGAAGGCTGAGCTCGACCGGTTCTGCGACGCGATGATCGCGATTCGCGAAGAGATTGCGGCGGTGGAGCAGGGGCGGTGGGCGATCGCGGATTCGCCGCTCCGGCATGCTCCGCACACGGTTCACGACCTGGCGGACGACAACTGGAACCGGAAGTACACGCGCACCGAAGGCGTGTTTCCGAAAGGCGTGTCGCGGACGGACAAGTACTGGGCGCCGGTGGGGCGGATCGACAATGTATATGGCCTGTCTCTTATACACATCTAGATGTGTATAAGAGACAGGTTCTGCGACGCGATGATCGCGATTCGCGAAGAGATTGCGGCGGTGGAGCAGGGGCGGTGGGCGATCGCGGATTCGCCGCTCCGGCATGCTCCGCACACGGTTCACGACCTGGCGGACGACAACTGGAACCGGAAGTACACGCGCACCGAAGGCGTGTTTCCGAAAGGCGTGTCGCGGACGGACAAGTACTGGGCGCCGGTGGGGCGGATCGACAATGTATATGGCGATCGCAACCTGGTGTGTGCGTGTCCGCCGGTGTCGAGCTACGAATAAAGAATTATCGGCAATCTTCGCGCGGGATATGATGACCGCGTATGCCATGGATTTTCGACCGCCGTTCCGGGGCTCTCTATGCTCCTTCGGGTGCCCGGGTGGGCTGCGGGGTGAGCGGAGATCTCCTGCACGCGAATGACTCGCCGGCGGAGAGACTGCCGTCTGGCGGGCCTCTCCCGGCGGGAATGTACAAGATCGGCCGCTCGTACCGTCACCTGCGGCTGGGACCGATGACCATGAATCTCACGCCGGTGGGACACCTGGCTCACGGCCGAACTAACTTTCGAATTCACGGGACGGGTGGGAAGCATTGGGCATCTACGGGCTGTCTGATTCTTGGACCCGAGGTTCGTTTCAGAATTGCGCTGTCGAGCGATCGCCTCTTGTGGGTGCGGTAGTCGCAAAAAATTTGAAATGAAATGCCGCCGGAGCCGTCCATCAACGGGTGCGTGCCTCCGATGAGACCCACGACGGTGCCGTCCGTTTTCTTGCGGGCGGCGGCGAGATGGGTGCGCTCATGCGGTCGCACGACTGGAGCGCGACGCCGCTCGGGGATCCGGCGGACTGGTCGGCGGCGGTGAAGACCGCGGTCAGCATCTGTTTGAACTCACGCTTTCCGATGGTGCTGTGGCTGGGGCCGGAACTCGCCATGGTGTACAACGACGCGTGGCGGCCGGTGGCTGGGGCGACGAAGCATCCGCAATTTCTGGGGCATCCGGGGCGCGAGGTCTGGCCGGAGATCTGGGACATCATCGGCCCGCAGTTCGAGAGCGTTGTGGAGAGCGGGCAGGCGACGTGGTCCGACGATCTGCTATTGCTGCTCGACCGCTTCCACTACACCGAAGAAGCCTACTTCACCTACTCCTACAGCCCGATTCACGACGAGGAGGGCGGGGTGTGCGGGGTGTTTTCGGCGGTCAGCGAAACCACCATGCGGGTGATCGGGGAGCGGCGGCTGAAGACGCTGAGCGAACTGGGCGCCCTGATCAAAGCGCAGACCACCGAGGAAGCCACGCGGCTGAGCGCGGAGGTGCTGCGGCGCAACGACGGGGACGTTCCGTTTGCGCTCATTTACCTGCTCGATGAAGACGGCGAGCAGTTTGAACTGGCGGAAGCGATTCGAGTGGAACGGGGCTCGGCGGCGGCGCGGCCGCGGGTCGGGCTGGCGGAGGAGGGGGGCTGGAGGTTCGGCGAGGTAGCGAGGAAGTCGAGCACCGTGCTGGTGCGATGCGAGGAGAGCGGCTTCGGGACGCTTCCGGGCGGGCGGTGGCCGGCTGAGCCTGAAATCGCGGTGGTGGTTCCGTTGCGCGCGCCGGGGCGTGATCAACTGGCGGGCATTCTGGTGGGCGGAGTGAGCCCGTACCGGCGGCTGGACGACGATTACCTGCGGTTCTACGAACTGGTGGCCGGGCACATCGCGACGTCGATTGCGAATGCGCGGGCCTACCACGAGGCGCAGCGGCGGGCCGAGATGCTGGCGGAACTCGACCGGGCGAAGACCACGTTCTTTTCAAACGTCAGCCACGAGTTTCGTACGCCGCTGACGCTGCTGCTGGGTCCGGCCGAGGAGATGTTGTCGGTCCCGGAGAGCACGCCGGTGAGCGATGTGCGCGACCTGCTCGAAGTGGTTCATCGCAACGGACTGCGGCTGCAGCGGCTGGTGAACACGCTGCTCGATTTCTCGCGCATCGAGGCGGGGCGGGTGCAGGCGAGCTATACGGCGACGGACCTGCCGGCGTTCACCTCTGAGCTGGCTTCGAGTTTCCGGTCGGCGATGGAACGGGCGGGGCTCGAGTACGAGGTGAAGACGCCGGCACTCCCCGAGCCTGTTTTCGTGGACCGGGAGATGTGGGAGAAGGTGGTTCTCAACCTGATCTCGAACGGGTTCAAGTACACGCTGGTGGGGTCGGTGACGGTGGCGATTGAGCACCGGGGGGATCATGCGGCGCTGGTGGTGTCGGACACGGGAGTGGGGATTCCGGAGAAGGAGTTGCCGCGGATTTTCGACCGGTTCCACCGCGTGGAAGGGGTGACCGGGCGGACGCACGAAGGAACGGGAATCGGCCTTGCGCTGGTGCAGGAGCTGGTGCGCTCGCATGGGGGCTCGATTTCGGTGGAAAGCGCGGAGGGCAAGGGCACGACGTTCACGGTGGAGATTCCCTACGGGTCGGCACATCTTCCCGAAGAGCGCATCAACGCGGCGCGGACGGCGGTGTCGACGGCCCTGCATGCCGGCACCTTTGTCGAGGAAGCGCTGCGCTGGCTGGGGTCCGATGAGGGCGCCCGCGGGGCAGCCGACGACCCTCCGCCGGCGGCGCACGCCGTCGGGCGGCAGCGGGTTCTGGTGGCCGACGACAATGCCGACATGCGCGATTATGTGCGGCGGCTGCTCGCGCCGCGCTACGACGTGCGGGTGGTTTCAAACGGCGCGGAAGCGCTCGAGGCGGCCCTGCTCGAATTGCCCGACCTGGTTTTGTCGGACGTGATGATGCCGGTGCTCGACGGTTTCGAGCTGCTGGCGGCGCTACGGGCGAACGAGCGGACAAAGACGCTGCCCATCCTGCTGCTTTCGGCGAGGGCGGGCGAGGAAAGCCGGGTGGAGGGCCTGGGCGCGGGCGCGGACGATTACATTGTCAAGCCGTTCAGCGCGCGCGAACTTCTGGCTCGGGTGGATGCTCATATTTCGCTGGCGCGGATGCGGCGCGCGGCCGACGAAGCGCGGCGGATGAGCGAACTGCGGCTGGGGCTGGCGCTGCAGGCGGCCAGGATGGCGGCATGGGAATGGGACCCGGTTGAAGCTCGCGTGCTCGCGCCGGCGGATCTCCGGCGAATTCTGGGGACCGCGGTGCAGAGTCTCGAAGAGTGGCTTTCGCTGGTCCACCCGGATGACCGTCCGGCGCACCGGGAGGCGGTGGCGCGGCTCGAGCGCGAGGGCGGTTCGTATGTGCGGGAATTCCGGATGCAGCGCGCCGACACCGGAGCGACCATCTGGGCGGAGGAGCGGGCCACGGCCATTGCCGATAGCGTGACCGGGCGCGTGCGGCGGGTAGTGGGCGTGATTGCCGACATCACCGAGCGAAAAGCGGTGGAAGAGGAGATCCGGCGCCGGAACCAAGAACTGGAACGGGCCAACAACGAACTCGAGGAGTTCGCCTATGCCGCGAGCCACGATCTACAGGAGCCGCTGCGGACGGTGAACATCTACACGGAACTGCTGTTCCGGCGGCTCAACCTCGCCGACGATACGCAGGCGCACGAGTTTGCCGGATTCGTTCACCAGGGAGTCCGGAGGATGGAGGCGCTGATTCGCGACCTGCTGTCGTATGCGCGCGTGGTGCACCGGGAGCAGGAGGCGGCAGTGGAGCTGTGTGTCGCCGAAGCCGTTGAGGACGCGATGAACAACCTGCGGGGACTCATTCATGAAAGCGGCGCTTCGGTAACCGTTGAAACCGCGGACGCGCGGGTCATAGCGGACTGTTCGCAACTGTCCCAGGTATTCCAGAACCTGCTGTCGAACTCGCTCAAGTACCGGCAACAGAGCACGGCGCCGGTAGTTCGCATCGCAGCCGAGCTACAGGGGCGCGAATGGTTGATCTCGGTGGCCGATAACGGGATTGGCTTTCTCCCCATCCACGCGGAGCGGATTTTCGGGCTGTTCAAACGGCTGCATCGCGAAGATTATCCGGGAACCGGGTTGGGCCTGGCGATCTCAAAACGCATCGTGGAGCGCTACGGCGGGCGAATGTGGGCCTCAAGCGCAGGCGACGGCGAAGGGGCTACGTTCTACTTCACGCTGCGCGCGGCCTGAGTGGAAAGACACGAAAGGCCGGAGCGGGGGCTCCGGCCTGACTGGAATCGGCTTCGATTAAAACTAGCGGGCGGCGAGCAGCGCGCGAAGGTGGCGCGCCCGTTCCGGGGAACGCAGCTGGCGCAGGGCCTTGGCTTCGATCTGGCGGATGCGCTCGCGGGTGACGTCGAACTCCTGGCCGATTTCCTCGAGCGTGTGCTCGCGCTCGCAGCCGATGCCGAAGCGCAGGCGGATCACCTTTTCCTCTTTGGGGGAAAGGGTCTTGAGGATGTTGGCCGTTTCGTCGCGGACGTTGGAGTCGATGACGGCGTCGACGGGCGAGCCGACCCAACGGTCTTCGATGAGGTCCCCGAGCGCGGATTCGCCGTCGCGGCCGACGGGCGTTTCAAGCGAGACGGGGTCGCGGGAGATGGTCTTGAGCTTCTGGACCTTCTCGACCGGGATATCCATGCGGCGGCTGATTTCTTCGTTGGTGGGAGCGCGGCCAAGTTCCTTTTCGAGCTCGCGGGTGGCGCGCAGGAACTTGTTCATGCTCTCGTTCATGTGGACCGGGATGCGGATGGTCCGCGACTGGTCGGCGATGGCGCGCGTGATGGCCTGGCGGATCCACCAGGTGGCGTAGGTGGAGAACTTATAGCCGCGGCGGTACTCGAACTTGTCGGCGGCGCGCATGAGGCCGATGTTGCCTTCCTGAATCAGGTCGAGCAGGTGCAGGCCGCGATTGACGTACTTTTTGGCGACCGAAACGACCAGGCGGAGGTTGGCTTCCACGAGGTCTTTCTTGGCGCGCTCGGCTTCGATTTCGCCGTGGCGGATGACCGAGAGGCTGTGCTTGATATCGCTGAGCGAGGCTCCGGCGATCTGCTCGCCTTTGCGGATTTCGCGGCGCAGTTCACGAATGCGGGGCTGGTTGGCGGCGCCGCCGCGCTCTTCGACGCGCTTGAGTTCGGAGCTCAGGTGGCTCAGCTGTTCGGCGGTGCGCTCGATTTCCTTGGTGAAAACCTTCCAGCGGTACAGCTGCCAGGGCATGGCGCGCATGAGCCGCGAGATTTCGACTTTCGAGCGCATGAGCTTGCCGGCCCACTTGCGGCGCAGCTTTTTGTTGCTGGCGGGGACTTCCTCCACCTTTTCGGTCAGCTGTGCGAGTTTTTTGTGCAGCGCGGTGAAGTCGGCGAACTGCTTGAGCACTTCGGCGCGCTTCTTGTTGTCGGCCGGGCTGCCCTCCTCGACGTCGCCGAGGTCGACGAAGGAGTCGACGTCTTCGGCTCCCTTTTTGATCTGTTCGGCAATTTCGAGAACCAGTAATTGAACCATCGCCGACCGGCTGATGGCTTTCTGCATCCGTAGTTTGCCGCGTTCCATGCGGCGGGCCAAGTCGACTTCGCCTTCGCGGGTCAGAAGCGGGACGGCGCCCATTTCGCGCAGGTAAACGCGAACCGGGTCGTCGGTGTAGATGGACTCTTCCTGGGGCTGGGCGCCCTGGAATTCGTCGCCCTCGTGCACTTCCTCGGGGTGGAAAAACGCAGCTTCCTCGTCGAACGGGAGCCCTAAAGGCTCGTGACTCTCCCCTAGAAATTGGTCTTCGAATTGATCCACGTTGTTTAAGCTCACCTTCCCCAATCGAGCGCACGCCTCGGCACGGGCATACTACCCCGTTGGGGTCTTCCTATCTGTTCTTGTTGCTGAATGGCTGCTCGCCTATTTTGCCGCCGCAACCTCGCGGCCGCTGTTCCGCAAGGCGCAAATATCGAACTTACAAGAATGGTCGATTATAGCACCCCCCGCTTTGAAAGTTAAGTCCCTATTTAAAAGATGTTTCGGTAGGGGTTTGGTTACAAAAACTTAGCTGGCTGCGGTTGAGATTAGTACCCTGAAGTTCATGGTACTAAGGTTGTTTCGGCAACTTCTGGAGCATGAGCACTTTGAGTTCATCGAGGAAAGCCTGTACGTCCTGAAAATCCCGGTAGACGGAGGCGAAGCGGACGTAGGCGATTTTGTCGAGAGCTTTGAGTCCGTCCATGAGCATTTCTCCTATAGCTGTAGTAGATAACTCCCGGTCAGGGGTATCGGAAAGCCGGGTTTCGACGGCATCGACAATTTCGGCAAGCCGCGCCATGCCTACCGGGCGCTTTTCGCAGGCGCGGAGGAGGCCGGCGAGGACCTTCTGGCGGTCGAACTTCTCGCGCCGGCCATCTTTTTTGATGACCATGAAGGGGATTTCGTCGCTTCTTTCGTAGGTGGTAAAGCGGCGGGCGCAGGCGATACATTCACGGCGGCGGCGGATGACATCGCCTTCCTTACTCTCTCTGGAATCAATGACTTTGTCTTCGCGGTGGCCACAGAATGGACAGGTCATGCGGAGCCCTCCTCGGTAGAGATGCGGCTGAGACTGCGCCAATTGAGGCCTTCGCGGAAGGCCAAAACGACGCCGATGGGAACGATGATGACGAAGGTAATTCCCCACATGACGAGCGCGAGTCCGGTGGCGGATTCGAAGGGGATACCAAAAAATTCGGTAAACACAAGAATAGAAGCGACTTGCACGCCGCCCCCAACGCCCGGTATCTGCACGGCGGCTCCGAACGAGACGAAGCCCATGAAGATTACTACATCGGTAAGAGTCCAGGCGCTGGTAGACGGGAACGATTTCAGAATAAAGACGTAGCAGGCGACGATCAAGGTCCACTCGACGATGGACCAGAGCAGGAGCCCGAGCAGCTGGCGGTTGCTGCGGGTGGCTTCCATGCCGGTGGCGAAGGAGGCGATGAGGCTGTCGATTTTGAGGCGGTAGGCGTCGGGGAGGAAGGATATGGATTCGATGATGCGGGCGCGGGCGCGGTCGCCGAAGAAGCGGAATCCGAGCAGGAGGGCGAGGCAGGCGGCGCCGGCGAGTCCGACGATGGAGCCGCCGGTTTCAAGCAGGACGCGGAGGCGGGGACCGGGGGAGATGCCGCTTTTGGAGATTTGAAAGAGGGCGAAGCCGAACAGGAGCAGGACCATGATGAGGTCGAGGATGCGTTCGAGCAGCCAGGCGGCGGCCTGGGAGGAGAAGTTCAGTTTTTCCTTGCCGGCGATGAGGTAGGGGCGGACCAGTTCGCCGGCGCGGCCGAAGAAGACGATGGCGGTGAATCCGATGGCGGTGGCGACAAAGATATTCCAGAAAGATGAGGCCGGGCGTGCGGGGCGGATCATGGTTTGCCAGCGCACGGCGCGGACGGCGTAGGCGGCGAGGATGAGGGGAACGGAGCCGGAGAGCCACCACCAGTCGACGCCGGTGAAGGTGCGGGCGAAGGTTAGCCAGTCGAAGCCGTTGGAGCGCCAGCGATAAAGGATAAGGGCCAGGAGGGCGGCGAGTAGGATGCCGGCCAGAACAAGAGTGCGGCGTTTCGACTTTTCTTCGTTCCGGACTATGGGCAATGCTCCTACGAAGGGCTAGAATGTTAGTCTACACGCGGCGGAGCGTCAGTTGCCAGCCGTTCGCCAGAAAGAACGAACTTCCGGGCACGAGTTTTCGTTTCGATTACTGGAAGGTAATAAAGATGGCGACGGCGTCGATGGCGCTTCATGATAGGGTGGGTTCGATTCCGACGTGGCGACCGTCCGCCGCCGCGAATCCAGGAAGCCGATTGGACGCCGACTCCCAAATCGTTGAACGGTGCCTGCGGGGCGAAGACGCCGCGTGGGAAGACCTGGTGAAGGTACACACGAGGCGGGTGTATGCTATCTGCTATCGGTTTACGGGAAACGATATCGAAGCGCAGGACCTGACGCAGGAAGTGTTCCTGCGGGTGTTCAAGACGCTGAGGAGTTTCCGGGCGGGCGAAGGTTCCTTTCTGGTCTGGCTGAGCCGCGTTGCTCGCAACCTTCTCATCGATCATTACCGGCGCACGCGCATGGACCGGGCATCGGATTCGCTGGACGATCAATTGCCGATGCTCGAGGAGAAGACGGCGATGTCGGCGCGGGCCGACGGGATGCTGGCGGGGCGGGAGGCAAGCGAAGTTTTGCAGGCGGCGCTGCAGAAGCTGTCGCCGGAGTTGAGGGAAACGGTGATCCTGCGGGATCTGGAAGAGATGGAATACCGCGAGATCGCCCGGATTTTAAACGTGCCGGAGGGGACGGTGAAGAGCCGTCTGAACCGGGGGCGGGCGGAACTGGCCCGGGTGCTCCGGCGGCAGCACGTAACGGTTTGAGAACCGGTTGGTGAGTGACATGAACTGCGCGGACTTCGAAATTCTGCTCTGCGACTACGTGGACGGCACGCTCCACGGGGAGCAGAAGTCCGCTTTTGAGGCGCACCTCAATCAATGCGCGGGCTGCGCGGAGCTGGCGCGGGACGCGGCGGGCGCGGTGGCGTTCATGGAGCGGGCGGCGGTGGTGGAGCCCCCGGCCGAACTGCTGACGCGGATCATGTTCGAGATTCCGGGGGCGCAGAAGCAGCATGCGGGAGCGCGTTCACGGTGGGCGCGGTTCAAGGCGTCGTGGATCGATCCGGTGCTGCAGCCGCGGTTCGCGATGGGCATGGCGATGACGATCCTTTCGTTCGCGATGCTGGGGCGTTTTGCGGGGATCGAAGTGCGGCAGTTGCGGCCGGCGGATTTGAGTCCGGTGGCGGTGTGGGTGGCCATCGAGGACAAGGCGATGCGGGTTTGGGAGCGGGGCGTAAAGTATTACGACAGCCTGCGCGTGGTTTATGAAATACAGACGCGCCTGAGCGAATACAACGATCAGGCGGAGCCGGCGGACCGGAGCTCGAACAGCTCCGGCAAGAACGGGGGCTCGACGAGCCCGAACGATACAGGAGTCAGCAAGGAGCAAGGAAAATGAACTGCGCTAATCATCCGGAACAATCGGCGGTGGCGTACTGCCGCTCGTGCGGGAAGGCTCTCTGCGCGGGTTGCCAGCGAACCGCCCAAGGCACGGTCTTCTGCGAGGAACACGCGCCCATACCTGTATCGGCGCCGGAGCCGCCTCCGGCACAAGCCGCGTATTCGCCATACACGGCTCCCCCGTCGGCCTTGCCGCCGCAACCTGGCTACGTGAACCTGAACGTGTCGCCGGGGCTGGCTTTTCTGCTCGGGATGATACCGGGCGTGGGGGCCATCTACAACGGGCAGTATGCCAAGGGGCTGATTCACGTGATCGTGTTCGGCGTGCTCATCAGCATACAGTCGAGCGGCGGGGCGGCGGGCTTTGAGCCGCTGTTCGGCATCCTGACGTTCGCCTGGTGGTGCTACATGGCATTCGAGGCCTACCACACGGCGCGGCGGCGTCAACTGGGGCAGCCGGTTGACGAATTCTCGAGCATTATTCCGCTGCGCGGTTCGGGTCGTTTTCCGGTGGGGCCGATTGTGCTGATTGCGCTGGGCATCCTGTTTCTGCTGATGAATTTCGACCTGGTGCGCATGCGCGACATCGTGCGCTACTGGCCGGTGTTCCTGATCGTGATGGGAGTGTATCTGCTCTACGGACGGCTGGCGGGAACTCCGGGACCGGCAATCGGCACGGAGGTGACGCATGATCAGCGGTAACATTTTCTGCGCGATTCGCGGGCCGATTCTGCTGATTACGATCGGCGTGTTGTTTGTGCTGGACCACAACGGCGTGTTCAGCTTTGACCGGACGTGGCCGTTGCTGATCGTGGTGTTCGGCCTGTTGAAGCTTGCGGAGCGGTTGGGCGGGGGCGCGATGACGGAACCGCCGTATCCTCAATATCCGCCGCCACCGCCGCCTCCGCCGTCCTACACGGGGCCGGTATCGGGAGGAGGGACACAGTCATGAGGCGCGGATCGATTGTCGGACCGCTGATTCTGATCGGTATCGGCGGGCTGTTTCTGGCGAAGAATCTGTATCCCGAGTTGCCGCTGCTCGACTTTCTGGCGCGCTACTGGCCGTACATCCTGATCGGCTGGGGGCTGCTGCGGCTGGTGGAAGTCGCGTTCTGGCACATCAACGCATCGCAGGAAGGGCGTCCGGTGGCGCAGCGCGGGATGAACGGCGGCGAATGGGTGCTGGTGGTGTTGCTGGTGATTTTCGGCTCGACGATCTGGAGCGGGCGGCAGCATGGATGGCTGCGCGGCAACCGGATCAATATCACGGGTCTCGAGATGTTCGGCGAGGGCTTCGATTTTCCGGTGAAGGGCGAGAAGTTGAAGGTAGGCAAGACGCCGCAGATCGTGATCGAGAGCTTCCGCGGGAACGCGCGGATTGCCGGCGCGGACACCGAAGACGTGAAGGTGACGGGGCGCAAGACGGTGCGCGCGTTGAACCAGCAGGACGCCGACCGGGCGGACAAAGAGACGCCGTTTGAAGTGGTGCAGAACGGGTCGCAGATCATCATTCGCACGAATCAGGACCGGGTGTCGGGCGGGCTGCGGGTAGGCGCGGACCTGGAGATCACGGTGCCCAAGGGCGCGTCGTTCAGCGGCATGGGCCGGTACGGGGATTTCGACATCAACGACATCGCGGGTCCGGTGGAGATCACGAGCGACAACGCGGGAGCGCGGCTGCAGAATATCGGCGGCAACGTGCGGATCGACACGCGGAAGTCGGACATCATCCGCGCGGTGAATATCAAAGGCTCGGTGGAGTTGAAGGGCCGGGGCACGGATCTCGAGCTGCAGTCGGTGGAGGGTCCGGTGACGGTGTCGGCGAGCTACACGGGGATGGTGCAGTTTCGCGGGCTGTCGAAGACGGTGCGCTATGAAGCGCAGAATTCGGACTTCAGCGCGGAGCGCGTGCCGGGGCAGGTGCGGATGACGCTTTCCGACATCAACGGGAACGACGTGGTGGGTCCGATCCGGATTCACGCGCGGTCGCGGGATGTGCAGTTGGCGAACTTCACGCAGAACGTCGAGATTTCGCTCGACCGCGGCGATGTGGATTTGCGGCCGGGCGTGGCGCCGCTCGGGAAGTTCGACGTGCATACGCGGTCGGGCGACATTGAGTTCTCGATTCCGGAGAAGGCGAAGCTGGAGCTTTCGGCGAGCACGGAGCGCGGCGAGATCTCGAACGATTTCGGCGGCAACGCGTTTTCGGCGGACAACTCGGGCCGCGGCGCGTCGCTGAAGGGCGCGGTCGGCGGAGACGGGCCCAAGGTGGTGTTGTACACCAACCGGGGCGGGATCACGATCCGGAAATCGACGGGCGTGGAGAAGGCGGCCGAGCCGAACGAGCCTCGCATGCCGGCGATTCCGAAGGGGCCGCCGAAGGCTCCGGAAGCGCCGTTGAAGGCGGTAGAGCAGTAGGCGCGGGTTCCGGACCGGCGATCGCGCTGGCGCTGCTCGCCGCCGGGGCCAACTGTCCGCTCCATGCCGCAAGCTCGCTCGATGGTGTCTGGAAGAGCCTCGGCTACGGCGATGTTTTCGAGATCCGCGGGCGATCGCTCACGGCGTACCAGATCACGACACGGACCTGCGTTCAGGCATTCACGGGCAGGCTGACCGGCACCTCGAAAGCAGGGGACGAGCGAGTGTTCCATGCGCGGCGAAAGACGTCGGTCACGATCAGCGCCGGCAGCGGGCCGGACGAACGGGTGCTCGACCACAGCATCGAACTGCGCCGCGTGCCGCGCTTACCCGAAGTCTGCACGCCGGTGACCGCGAATACGGCCGCGGGCAATTTCGAGGTGTTCAGCCAGACTTTCAAGGAACACTACATTTCCTTCGCGGCGCGCGGCGTCGATTGGGACAGCGTGGTGGAATCGAACCGGCAGCGGCTGGCGCGGCGGCCGAGCGGGCGTGAGCTGTTCGAGCTTCTGGATTCGATGATCAAGCCGCTGGGCGATCTGCACGCGGGCGTGGAGGCTCCGGCGCTGAAGCTCGAATCGAAGGAGCCTTTTCGCGCCGGTACGGATCGCGTGGTCAAAGGTGGATTGGAAAGGTTCGAGCGGGCCGGGCGGCGGGAGCTGTTTTCGATTACCGACGCGAGTTGGGAGCACGGGCCCATCCGCAGCTTCTGCCGGGGTCAGCTTCAGTTCACGCTGGGCAGCCATGGCGTTGGGTACCTGAGAATTTTCGGGTTCGGCGGGTATGCGCGCCAGGGCGGCGATGCGAGAGCGCTCGAATCCGCCCTGGACAGGATTTTCTCCGAACCGGGGCTGAAATCGCTCATCATCGACGTGAGGCTCGCGTTCGGCGGGAATGACGGGCTCGGGCGGTTGATCGCGGCGCGGCTGACGGATCGAAAGTATTTGGCCTACGCGATTCAGGCGCGGTCCGATCCCGCCGATCCCGAGAAATGGACGGCGGCCCGACCCGTCTTCATTGAGCCGAGCAGCCGGCCGGGTTTTCGCGGAACGGTGGTGGAACTGATCGGGCCCATCACGATGAGTGCGGCGGAGACGTTTTCCGAGGCGCTGATGGGGCGCAGTCCGCACGTGGTCACGGTGGGCGAGAGCACGCAGGGGCTGTTTTGCGATCCACTCGACCGGCGCCTGCCGAACGGCTGGATTTTCGGGTTGCCCAACGCGGTTTATCGAACAGCCGAGGGCCGGGCTTTCGATGTTGACGGAATTCCGCCGGAGATTCCGGCAGCGGTGTTCGCGGATGCGGACGTCGCCGCGCGGCGCGATCCGGCATTGGCCGTCGCAATCGGTTTGGTTGCCCGTTGAGCTAGGGGCGGGCCCACTCGAGATTGGCGCAGGCGCGAAACTCGGGGATGGGGTTGCCGTTGCGTTGACGCCAGAGCCACCAATCAATCTTGAGGTCGGCGAACAGATTTGCCGCCGGGGTTGGATTGCGGCGCGTGTCGAGCGTGAAATGGTGAGCGAGTTCGTGGGCGAGCGTGCCGTCGGAGGCTTCGCGCAGGCCGATGAAAGTTTTGTAGAAGCGGTTTTCGGACGTCTGCGGAGCGCGGCCGTGGGGACCGATGGAGGCGCCGCCGGTGCGGTTGCGGTCGACATCGTAGGCGAGGCTGCTGCTCACGAAGATGTTGATGGTGGCGGGCGTGAGAAAGCGCTCGGGAATTTCGGAATAGCCTTGCGTGCGCAGGAACGCGCCTTCGACGTAATTTTCGCGGAGCAGCAGGGAGCTGACGGCATACTCGGCGCGGGCGCGCTTGAGCAGTTGTTCGAAGCGCTGGCGCTCGACGCCCGAAAGTCCGGTGTTGTTGTGCGCGGCTGCGTCGTAGAGGATGCTGAGTCGGACGAGGATGGGCGGGAGGGGTTGAGGCCTCGAGAACGGCCAGGCGGCGAGCGTGGCCAGGTCCCTGCGGCGAATGTGTGCCGGAGCGCGCACCTGCCCTATTCTAGAACTAGTGGATCCCCAGCCCGCGTACCGCATCGCCATCAGTGCGACCTTCACCGCCGAGCCGGTGGAGAGTGTCGTCGCATTTTGGGGCCGCCGACTGTCCGCCCGGTTTGAGACGCAGTTTGCGCCCTACAATCAGCCGCTGCAGACGCTGCTCGACCCAACCAGCGTGTTCGCCGCGAACCGGCACGGCATGAACGTTCTGCTGCTGCGGATGAGCGACCTGGGCGGCGAACAGCTGGAAGCGAACCTAAAGCAGACGGCCTCGGCGATTCGCGAGTGTGCGGCGCATTCGGGCGTACCGCTGCTGGTGGTGGTTTGTCCTTCGCTCGAAGGGCGCGGGGAAGGCGAACTGGAATTGGCCGGAATGCTCGAGGGCGCGACGGGCGTGCAGGTGATGGGCGCGGGGGAGATGGCGCGGCTGTACCCGGTTGCGAATCCGCACAGCGAGGAAGGGGAGCGGCTGGGGCGGATTCCTTACACCGAGCTGTACTTCGCGGCGCTCGGCACGGCGATTGTGCGGCGCGCGCACGCGCTGGCCTCGCGGCCCTACAAAGTGATCGCGCTCGATTGCGACAACACGCTGTGGAGCGGCATTTGCGGCGAGGATGGTCCGGGCGGGGTAACGCTCGACGAGCCGCGGCGGGCGCTGCAGCAGTTCATGGCCGAGCAGCGGGAGCAGGGCATGCTGCTGACGCTGGCGAGCAAGAACAACGAAGCCGACGTTGTGGAGACGTTCGAGCAGCACGCCGGGATGCCGCTTCAGCTGCGGCATTTCGCAGGGCGGCGTTTGAACTGGGATTCCAAGGCGTCGAGCCTTCGGGGGCTCGCCGAAGAGTTGTCGCTGGGGCTCGATTCCTTCATCTTCGTGGACGACAATCCGAAGGAATGCGCGGAGGTTGAGGATAATCTGCCGGAGGTGCTGGCGCTGGCGCTTCCCGAGAACGCGGACGGGATTCAGCATTTCCTCGAGCACGTATGGGCGTTTGACCATCCGCTGGTCACCGAAGAGGATCGCAACCGGAGCGCCTACTACACGCAGTCGCAGGAGTTCGGGCGCGAGCTGCGGCGCGCGGAGAGCCTGGAGCATTTCATCGAGACGCTCGAACTGCGGGTGGACATCCGGCCGCTCGCGGCGGAGAGCGCGGCGCGGGCGGCGCAATTGACGCAGCGCACCAATCAGTTCAACTTCACGACCATCCGGCGGACGGAGGCGGAGATAGCGAAAGCGGGCGAGTGCTTCACCGTTCACGCGCGCGACCGGTTTGGCGACTATGGGCTGGTGGGCGTCATCGTGCTCAACGCGGCGGGAGGCGTGCTCGACCTGGACACGTTTCTGCTGAGCTGCCGGGCCCTGGGGCGAGGCGTGGAGCACCGGATGCTCGCCTGGGTGGGCGGCGAGGCGGCACGGCGCGGGGCAGAGGCGGTGCGTATTCGCTGCGCCCGGACGGCGAAGAATCAACCGGCGCGGGAATTTTTGGACGAGATCGGCGTGGAACCCGATGAGCTGGCCGCGCCGGCGCGGCTGACGGAAGTTCGCTGGAAAGCGCCGAAAGCCGCGGGGCGCGCGGGCGGAGAAGCCAAGGCGGACGCGACGGCGGGGAGCGGGCGGCGGCAGGTGGATTACTCACGCATCGCGACGGCGCTGTCGAGTGCCGAGCAGATTCTCGAAGCGATGCGGGCGGAAACGGCCGCGCACGCCGATGCGGGGCTCACGGAAACGGAGCGTCAACTGGCGGGCATCTGGTCCGGGCTGCTGAACCAGCCGGCGATTCGGGCGACGGACAATTTCTTCGACCTGGGCGGGCACTCGCTGCTGGCGGTGCTGCTGGCAATGCGGGTACGCGAGACGTTCGGCATCGAACTGCCGGTGGCGGACGTTTACTCGGCGTCGCTCACGCTGGCCGGGCTGGCGAGCCGCATCGATGCATATCGCGCGGGCGAGACGAGCCCTTCGGACTACGACGCGCTGCTGGCGGAGATCGAGGGCATGCCGGAGGAGGAAGTGCGGCGGCTGCTGGCGGAAGAAGATCCGGGGACGGTCCTGAGCTGATGCGGGTGCTGCTGGCGTCGAACGCATCGTACGATCCACCGCGGGGCGGGTCGACACGCAGCAACCTGGCGTGGCTGCGGGGGCTGGCGGCGAGCGGGCACAGGTGCCGGGTGATTTCGGCGTCGGTCGGGGGCGATGCGGAGAGCGAGCGCGACGGCATCTCGATTCGGGCAGTGCGCAATTTTGTGCAGAACGCGGCGGCGCTCGCCGGGGAGATTCGCTCGTTCGATCCGGACTGGGTGCTGGTGTCGAGCGAGGACCTCACGCACGTACTGCTCGAGCAGGCGGGGCGGGCCGCGCCGCACCGGCTGGTCTACCTGGCGCACACGCCGCAGTGGTTTCCGTTTGGTCCGGAGAGCTGGAACCGGAACTCGCGGGCGGCGGGGGTGGTGCGCGAGGCGAGGGCGGTGGTGACGATCGGCGAGCACATGGCGGGCTACGTCGAGCGGCATCTCGGCGCGCGGGCGCGGGTGATTCATCCTCCGATTTACGGCGACGGAACTCCGGAGTTGTGCGGCGGGTTTGAGGCGCGGAGCGTGCTGATGATCAATCCGTGCGCGGTGAAGGGGATCGGAATTTTCCTGGAATTGGCGCGGCGGTTTCCGAAGCTTGAATTCGCGGGGCTGGCGGGATGGGGGACGACGGCGGCGGACCGGGCGGCGATGTCGGCGCTGCCGAACGTGCGCATCCTCGAGACGGTTCCGCGGATCGAGGACGCGCTGTCGGAGGCACGGATTCTCCTGATGCCGTCGTTGTGGTACGAGGGCTTCGGGCTGATTGCGATGGAGGCGATGCTGCGCGGCTTGCCGGTGGTGGCGAGCGATTCGGGCGGGCTGCTTGAAGCCAAGCGCGGGACGAATTACGTGATTCGAGTGAAGCCGGTGGAGCGGTACCTGCCGGAGTTCGACGACGTGCTGATGCCGAAGCCGGTGGTGCCGGAGCAGGATCTCGAGCCGTGGGCGGCGGCGTTGAGCGAATTGACGGAAAGCGAAGGGGCGTGGCGCGCCGAATCGGCGCGTTCACGCGAGGCGGGGCTGGCCTTCACGGCCAGGCTCGATGCCGGGGCGTTCGGGGCGATGCTCGGCGAACTCGAGCCGGCGCGCGATGAACTCACGCCGGCGCAGCGCGCCCTGCTGCTCGAACGGCTGATGCGCCGGAAAGCGCCGTAGAAATGCGCATTCTGCTGGCGCATAATTCGCTCTATGCGGGCTCTTTCGGCGGCGGCGACAAATCGAACCGGCTGCTGATGGAGGCGCTCGCGCGGCGCGGGCACAGCACGCGCGTGGTGGCTCGCATCGAGCACTTCACCGAACAGGAGGCGCGGAAACTGGCGCCGGAGGGCGCGATTCCGCCGGTGCTCGAACGCGTGTTGAACGGGGTGGAGGTTCACACGCTGCTGCTCGAGCCGCGGGTGCGGGCGTACTTCACCGCGCAGATCGAGAGCTTCGATCCGGACGTGATTCTGACGTCCACCGACGATCCGGCGCACCTGATGTTTGAAGCGGCCATCGGGGCGCGGCGGGCGCGGGTGGTGCACCTGGTGAGGGCGACCATCGCGGTGCCGTTCGGTCCGGACGCCTCGACGCGCAGCGCGGCGCGGTGGGACCAGCTGCGGCGGGCGGACCGCATCGTGGGCGTGAGCGAGTACGTGGCGCGGTATGTTCGCGAGCACGGGCAGATGGACGCGGTGCACGTGCCGATTTCGCTGCTGGAGCCGCGCGACTGGCCCGATGTGGGGCGGTTCGAGAATCGCTATGTGACGCTCGCGAATCCGTGCGCGGTGAAGGGCATCGACATTTTCCTCGACCTGGCGTCGCGCATGCCGCGGGTGGCGTTCGCGGCGGTTCCGACCTGGGGGACGAACGCGCGGGACCGGGCGCGGCTCGAGAGCCTGTCCAACGTCCGGATTCTGGCGCCGATGGAGGTGGACGCGCTGCTCGGGCTGTCGCGGGTGGTGGTGGTGCCGTCGCTGTGGGCCGAGGCGCGGTCGCGTATGGTGCTCGAGGCGATGCTGGGCGGGGTGCCGGTGGTGGCGAGCGACATCGGCGGAATTCCGGAAGCGAAGCTCGGCGTGCCGTACCTGATTCCGGTGAACCCGATTGCGGGGTACAAGGCGGAGGTGGACGAGCACATGGTGCCGGTGGCGATTGTGCCGCCGCAGAACGTGGACCCGTGGCAGGAGGCGCTGGAGCGGCTGACCACGGACGCCGCGCACTGGAGCGAGATTGCGCGGGCTTCCCGCCAGGCGGCGCTCGGCTATGCGCGGGGTTTATCGGTGGAGCCGTTTGAACGGGTGCTGCTCGATGCGGTGGCGGGTCCGCGGAAGGCGGCTCGGCCGGCGGCGTTATCGGCGGAAAAGCAGCGCCTGCTGGCTTTGCGGCTGCAGCAGAGAGCCTGGTTCCCGTCGGCGGAGGCGGCAGCGCCGGGGCAGGCGCGGCTGTTCTGTTTTCCGCATGCCGGGGCGGGCGCGCTCATCTACCGGGGCTGGCAGGAGGGATTGGGAAGCGGGGTGGCGGTTTGCGCGGCGCTGCTGCCGGGAAGAGAATCGCGGCTGCACGAAGCCCCGGTCGAGGACATGGACGCACTGGTGGCGGCGCTGGTTCGCGCGATCCGGCCCTGGCTGAACGCGCCGTTCGCGTTTTTCGGACACAGCATGGGCGCGGGCATCGCGTTTGAACTGGCGCGGGCGCTGCGGCGGGCGGGGCTGCCGCAGCCGCGGGCTTTGTACCTGTCGAGCGCGAAGGCGGCGCAATTGAGAACCGCGCCGCTGGCGCCTCCGGTGGAGGCGGAGACCCCGGCATTACTGGCGGATTCGCGGCTTTACAGCCGGTACGTGTACCGGCCGGAGGCTCCGCTCGAAGCGCCGCTGTTTGTGTACGGCGGCGCCGAAGACGAGCGTTTGCGGGGCGCGGACCTCGAGGCGTGGCGCGCCGAGACTCGCGGCGCTTTCAAGCGGCGGGAGTTCCCGGGCGGACATTTCTACCTCCACGAAGCGCCTGAAGTTTTTCTCGAGGCGCTCCGGGCCGATCTCGGGCCGCTTTACGCGGACCAGAGTTCGTTGATGGGGCCGTAGAGATCTTCCTTGGCGTGGGGCACGTACTCGAAGCCGCGGCCGAAGGGATCGTCGTAGCGGATGGTGGTCCAATTGATGCCGAGCGCCGAGTAGATGGTGGCCTCGATATCCTCGGGCTTCACGTCGCGCTGCTGGTCGCGGGCGCGGGAGAAGCCGGAGTCGACGGTGACGGCGCCGGCGGCATCGGTGGAGCCGATGGCGCGGCCGCCCTGCACGCCCGCTCCGGCAAATACGGCGAACTGCTGCGGGAAGTGATCGCGGCCGTTCTGCGCGGTGATGGGGCCGACGGTGCGCCCGAATTCACCGGCCATGACGATGAGCGTCGAGTCGAACAGGCCGTTGGCCTTGAGGTCGGAGATCAGCGTGGCGACGCCGTTGTCGAACTGCTTGCCAAGCGTGAAGATGTTGTTGCCGGCGGCCGGATTGCCGTTTGCGCCGTAGATGTTGGTGTGCATGTCCCAACCACCGACGGTGATCTGAATGAAGCGCGTTCCCTGGTTGGCGGCGAGCACCTGGCTGGCGACGAGGCAGGCATTGCCGAAACCGGTGGAGCCGTAGCGCGCGCTGTCGGCGGGGGCGAACTTGAAGGCCTTGTCGACGGTGGGGTTGTACATCAAGCCCTTGGCGGCGCGGTAGAAGTCGTCCATGTCCTCAAGCGGACGGCCGTAAGGGGAGCTGACGCGCAGCGTGTCGTCGAGCGAGTGCATCAGGTCGAACTTCATGTTCAGGCGCGCTTCGCCGTCCGGGTTGGTGGTGTCGGGCAGGCCGGTGGCGGCGGCGCTGGTCTTGAACGGCGCGTACTTCGAGTTGAAGTAGCCGGGGCCGGCGGTGGAATCGTTGTTGAGCGCGAGGAAACTCGGGAACACGTGGCTCGGCAGGCGCTCGGGCGTTTTTTCGAGCGCGACCACGGTGCCCATGTTGGGGGCGATGTCGCCGAGGGCGGCAGCCGGGTTGCGGCCGATTTGCGTCCAGGTCTGGGCGAGATTGTGGGCGACGGCCCAGGCGCGGAGCGAGCGGACGACGGCGAGATCCTTATTGGCGAAGGCCTGGCCGAGTTTGGGCAGCGTGCCGGTGGGCCACAGGACGCCGTTGATGGTGTCGGGCTTCACGGTCGCGACGGGCGTTGTGCCGTTGACCACCTTCAGGTCGAACGTATCGGTGTGGCTGGGTGCGCCGGCCATCAGGATGAAGATGACGTTCCTCGCCTTGTTGAGGGTGGTGACGGGCGCCTGCCAGAGCAGGTCGGCCGCGCGGGCCTGTCCTGCCAGGTAGGAGCCGGCGACACCGGCGCCCGCGAGCTGGAAGAACTGGCGGCGCGAAAGATGAGGCCGGAACTGGCCGATGTTGCGCCCCGTATGCGGGAAGCGCTGAATAAATTGGTGATATTTCCCGAACATGACGGAGCCTCCTCAGTAGTTGTACAGAAAATCGACTTTGTTGTAGAGCGCCCAGACGAGATCTTCGATCTTCTGCTGGCGCGTGCCGGTGCCGAGATAGGCGAGAGCCGTTTTCTTTTCGTCATCGGTGGCGGGGCGCGAGAGCACCGTCAGGTAGAGGGTGTCGACGAGGTCGGACGGCTGCAGCAGTAACAATTTGGCGGCGAGGCTCGCCGCCGCGCCCGAACCGGTTGCTCGAGTTCGGTTCATGATGATGGGGTCGTTCATCATGGAGAGGCCCTGTTGGACGGCTCCGTCGGACTTGCGCTCCTGATCGTCGCGGTTGCCGGGCAGGAACGACGCGAGCACCACGTTCTGAATGGCGCGGGGCTCGGGCGACTGCATGGCCCAGTTGAACTTGTTGCCGCTCACGGTGTAGGTGGTGGGCAGGTTGCTCGTCTGGGCCACGCCGTCCATGACTTCCTCGCCCCACAGGCGGCGGACGTAATGACGGGCGAACAGCGGCTCATAGGACGGGTCCCAGGTTCCGTTGTAGCGGGCCGACATCTGGTAGGCCTCGGAGGTGGTGATCACCTTCATCAGGTAGCGGATGTCGTAGCCGTGGTCGATGAAATCCTGCGCGAGCGCCTTGAGCAGCGCGGGATTCGACGGCTGCAGGGTCCACGGGTCGGGCGGCGGATTGGCGGGGTCGAGGCGCGCGAGGTCGAACTGGTTGCTCGGCGTGACGATGCCGCGGTTGAAGAACTGTTCCCACAGGTAGTTCACCGTGGCGCGGGCGAACTGGAAGTCGCCCGTGACCATGCGGGCGAGCGCGTCGCGGTAGTTCTCGCCGGACTTGGGCGCGTCGCCGGTGAAGAAGTAAACCGGCGCCATGGCCCGGTTGTTGCCCACGGGTTGGCGCGCCGGGCGGTTGCCGGTGGTGGTGTTGAGAGCGTAGTCGGTGTTGTAGGGCCGGACGTCGTCAACGATCGACCAGTAGCGGTTCCCGTTGGGGACCATGGGGTCGACGGGGGTCGCCATTTCATTCGAGTGGGACAGGAAAGCCGAAATCTGCCAGGCCTGCTGCCGGGCGGTCTGGCTGCCCCAGAGATTGATGGTGTCGAGATGGCCGCGGCCGTTGTGGCAGAGGATGCAGTTCACGTTGGCGAGGCCGAGGAAAGTCTCGGAGATGTTGGCCGCCTGCTGATCCCAGATATCCTGCTGCGGGCCGTTCACCACCCGGCCGCCGACGAGCCAGTTGATGGCGCCCTGGGCGTTGTCGTAGCTGTTATCGCCCTTGGCCGAGATGATCTCCTTGACCATCTGGTTGTACGGCTTGTGGCTGGTCAGCGAATCCTTGATCCAGTTGTAGAAGGCGTCGCGGCCGGGGTCGTACATGCGGACAAAGGTTTTGTTGGAGGCGTTCTTGAACTTGTCGCCGTAGTACATGGTCCACTTGTCGATCCACTCGGGTTTGCCGAGCAGTTCGTCGACCAGGGCGGAACGCTTGTTGACGCGGGTGTCGGCGACGAAGGCCTGCACGCGGTCGGGCGTGGGGATGCGGCCGGTGAGGTCGAGCGAGACGCGGCGGATGAACTCGTAATCGGTGGTGCGGGGGGCGCCTTGAACGCCGGCGCTCTGGAGCGCGCCGAAGATGTAGCCGTCGATGAGGTTGCCGGAATTGGCGCGGTCGTCCGACCCGGACGGCGCGGCGGCCGCTCCGTCGGCGCGCACCGACATGGTTCCGATTTGCCGCATCACGTGTTCGGTGAGGCGGGTGGCGCGTCCGCGTTCGACGGTGGGGGCGGCGAATTTCTCGCGCTCCGGCCCGAAGAACGAGCATTCGCTATGGTTGACTGCGAATTCGTCGGCTTTCGCCGCTCCGAAGAAGCCGGCCCCGATCAAAACCGGCAACAAAAGTACACGCTTCATAGAGGCTCCCGTAGTGGTGAGTATCCCAGCCCGTTACATCTATTCTGCCAGTATGAACCCGTTCCCCCAACGAGAGTTTCTGTGAGGAACGATCCTTAATTTAACCTTAGCCCCCAAAGGGTCAACGGGTAGGAGAGCAAATGGCGAAACCTAGCGCGGGAACCGCCTTCGTGCTGAAATAGGAGAGACCACCCCCAGCCTGGAGGATCCACCACATTGCCAATCGTAGTCGATGCCCCGAAGGAGGCGAACGCCATTGCCACGCCGTAACGACCTGCACCGGATTCTGATCGTCGGGTCCGGGCCGATTGTGATCGGCCAGGCCTGCGAATTCGACTATTCGGGAGCCCAAGCCTGCAAAGCGCTGCGTGCGGACGGCTACAAGGTGATCCTGATCAACTCCAATCCGGCGACCATCATGACGGACCCGGAACTGGCGGACAAAACCTATATCGAGCCGCTCTCAGTGGACTTTGCCGCCGAAGTGATCCGGCGCGAGCGTCCGGACGCGCTGCTGTCGACCGTCGGCGGACAGACGGGGCTGAACCTGGCGGTGGACCTGGCTGAAGCCGGGGTGCTCGAGCAATATGGCGTAGAGTTGATCGGCGCGAAGGTGGAGTCGATCAAGAAAGCCGAGGACCGCCTGCTGTTCAAGGACGCGATGCGGAAAATCGGCCTGTCGACGCCGAAGTCGCGGCTGGTGAAGACGGTGGAAGAGGGCGTGGCGTTCTCGAAGGTGATCGGTTTTCCGATGATCCTGAGACCGTCGTTCACGCTGGGCGGAACGGGCGGGGGAATCGCGTACAATCTCGAGGACCTTTACGAAATTCTGGAACGCGGCATCGACCTGTCGCCGGTTCACGAGGTGCTGATCGAGCAGAGCGTGCTCGGCTGGAAAGAGTACGAGCTCGAGGTGATGCGCGACCTGGCCGATAACGCGATCATCGTGTGTTCGATCGAGAACTTCGATCCGATGGGCGTTCACACGGGCGACTCGATCACGATTGCTCCGGCGCAGACGCTATCGGACCGCGAATACCAGATGATGCGCGACGCGGCGCTCGCCTGCCTGCGGGAGATCGGCGTGGACACGGGCGGGTCGAACGTGCAGTTTGCCATCAATCCGGAAAACGGCGAGATGGTGATTGTCGAGATGAACCCGCGCGTGTCGCGGTCCTCGGCGCTGGCGTCGAAGGCGACGGGGTTCCCGATTGCGAAGATCGCGGCGAAACTGGCGGTCGGCTACCGGCTGGACGAAATCAAGAACGACATCACGCGCAAGACGCCGGCGTGCTTTGAGCCCACGATCGACTATGTGGTGGTAAAGATTCCGCGCTGGCAATTCGAGAAATTCCCGGGCGCGGAGCCGGTGCTCGGCACGCAGATGAAGTCGGTGGGCGAGGTGATGGCGATCGGGCGCACGTTCAAGCAGGCGCTCGGCAAGGGGATCCGCTCGCTTGAAACGGGCAAGAGCGAAAGCGCGACGCGCTATGACGAATCGCTGATTCAGGCGCGGCTGATCACGCCGAATCCGGAGCGGCTCGGCTATATCCGGTTTGCGCTCGAGCGGGGCTACACGGTGGAGCAGGTGCGCGAGATCACTTCGATCGACCCGTGGTTCCTGACGCAACTCAAGGAAGTGATCGACTTTGAGAAGGAACTGGGCGCGATGACGCTCGACGCGGCAACGGCGGAGGTGCTTCGCAAAGCCAAGCGCGACGGCATTGCCGATGCGACGCTGGCGCGGTTGTGGAACACGAGACCGCAGACGGTCCGCGACAAGCGCAAGAGCCTCGGCGTCAAGGCCGTGTTCAACCGGGTGGACACGTGCGCGGCGGAGTTTGAGAGCTTCACGCCCTACCTGTACAGCTCGTATGAGAGCGAGTGCGAGGCGGAGCCGACCTCGAAGAAGAAGGTGATGATTCTCGGCAGCGGTCCGAGCCGCATCGGGCAGGGCATTGAGTTTGATTACTGCTGCTGCCACGCGGCGTTCGCGCTCGATGAATTCGGCGTCGAATCCATCATGGTGAATTGCAACCCGGAGACCGTGTCGACCGATTACGACACAAGCGACCGGCTGTACTTCGAGCCGCTGACTTTCGAAGAAGTCATGAACATCTACGACACCGAAAAGCCGGACGGTGTCATCGTGCAGTTCGGGGGGCAGACGCCGCTGAATCTCGCGCTGCCGCTGCAGAGGGCGGGAGTGCCGATTATCGGCACGGACCCGCGCAACATCGACCTGGCGGAGGATCGCAAGCTTTTCGGCAAGCTGCTCGACGACCTGAACATTCCGGCTCCACCCAACAGCACGGCGACGAGCGTGGAGGCGGCGTGCGAGGCGGCGCGCAGGCTCGGCTACCCGGTGCTGCTGCGGCCCTCCTACGTGCTGGGCGGACGGGCGATGGTGATCGCCTACGACGAAGACATGGTGCGGCGCTACATGCACGAGGCGATGACGTTTTCGCAGGAGCGTCCGGTGCTGATCGACCGGTTCCTCGAAGATGCGACCGAGGTGGACGTGGACGCTTTGTGCGACGGCGAGGACGTGCTGATCGCGGGCATCATGGAACACATCGAGGAAGCGGGCGTGCACTCGGGCGACAGCTCGTGCGTGCTGCCGGCTACGTCTCTTTCCGAAGCGACGCTCAAGACCATCGAGGATTACACGGTGAAGCTGGCCCGCGCGCTGAACGTGATCGGATTGATGAACGTGCAGTACGCGGTGAAAAGCGGCGTGGTGTACGTGCTCGAAGTAAATCCGCGAGCCTCGCGCACGACGCCGTACGTGAGCAAGGCGACGGGCGTGCCGCTGCCGAAGGTGGCGGTGGCGCTGATGCTCGGCAAGAAGCTGAAAGAGGTTCCGGAGCTGACGGGCGGCCGGACTTCGGGCGTGTTGAACGTGACGCAGTACTTTGTGAAATCGCCCGTGTTCGTATTCAACAAGTTTCCGGGCGTGGACCCGGCGCTCGGACCGGAGATGCGGTCGACGGGCGAAGTGATGGGCGTGGGCAAGAACTTCGGCGAGGCTTTTGCGAAGGCGCAGTTGAGCGCGGGGACGCCGCTGCCCGCGTCGGGGTCGATCTTCGTCAGCGTGAACGACAGCGATAAGCCGGCGGCGGTGGAGATCGCGCGCAAGTTCGCCGGGCTCGGGTTTCAGATTACGGCGACGCGGGGCACGGCGCACGCGATTCAGGCGGCGGGCGTAAAGTGCAAGGTGGTTTTCAAGGTGAACGAGGGGCGTCCGAACGCGGTGGACCTGATCAAGGCGGGTTCGGTGCAACTGGTGATCTACACGGGCACGAGCGGGGCGCATTCGTTCAGCGACGAAAAGGCCATCCGGCGCACGGCTGTGGGCTGGCGCGTGCCGTGCATCACGACCATCAGCGGGGCTCGGGCGGCGGCGGAGGCGGCGATTTCGAAGAGCCGGGATCCGATCCGCGTGTGGAGTTTGCAGGAAATTCACGGCATGGTGAACGCCTGAACGGCAAAAAGTTTTAGGGCTTCGATCCAGTACAAAAGGACCTTTGTCCAGTACCGATGGGGGAGGGACTTTCGATCCACTGCGGTTAAGAATTGCATGGTCAAGGAGCATCCATGCAATTCAGCAAGTTGTTGGCATTTGCCGTTTTAGCGCCCTTTTGTGTGGCGGATACGATCGTGAACACGCCCGGCTCCGGTTCGACGGGCACGTTCCAGGCCTTTCCGTCCAACTTCGGCGTGAACGGCGAAAGCGGAACACCCTACTGGGCCAATCCGTCCATAGACGGACCTTTGCGCAATATCGGCTACTTTCTGACCAACACCGGCAACACCTTTCCGGCGCCCACGCCGGGGCTGACTTCGCCGAAGTGGTTCGGCAACAATGACGGAACCGCGGCGCCGAGTTTCTACTTCACGAGCACGACGGCGTCGGCGATTTCGGTGTCGCTCATTTATACGGGCGACCAACTGGAATTCGGCTGGTACGACATCACGAATCCCGCCAACCTGCATGCGCTATTTACGACATCGGCACCTGCCGGGTCGATGTCGAGTTTCGCGCCGGGCGTGGGAACGAATTACGGGTTCTACATGCGGTACCTGTCGACGAGTCCGGGGACGCCGTTCGACGTTTTCTACACGCAGGATCCGTTGAACTCGTCAGGAGTCGGGTCGGAGCGCGCGGCAATCGGCGCGCCGCACCAGCACTTTGCCGTTTTCTCGTCGGATTCGGCCGGGGCACAGCCTTATTACATCGGCGCTGAAGGCGGATGGGGCATCAGCGGTCTGGAGCGGCAGGGCGATTACCAGGATTTCGTGGTGAAACTGGCGACGGTGCCGGAACCTCGGGGTATGGGCCTCGCGGGGCTCGCTCTGCTCACGCTGGGCGGGGGATTGAAGCGGCTGCGGCGCGGGCGATAACGCGCCCGGCGAGTTGGTACGGGGCGGCATGGGAGCGTTACAATCGAGACTTCCATGCCGCTCCGAATCGTTTGCATTACCGTTCTTCTTGCGAGTTTGCTGCCTGCGCAGGAGGCGCGGTGGAAACAGCGCGCGGCGGCGGTAACGATTGTCCGCGACGATTGGGGCATCGCGCACGTGTATGGCAAGACGGACGCCGATACGGTGTTCGGCGCCATTTACGCGCAGGCCGAGGACGACTTCAACCGGATCGAGACCAACTATCTGGTGAGCCTGGGCCGGCTTGCCGAGGCGGAGGGCGAGGGCGCGATCTGGCAGGACCTGCGCCAGCGGCTGTTCGTCGATCCGGAAGCGTTGAAGGCGGACTATGCTGCGAGCCCGGCCTGGCTGCGCAAGCTGATGCAGGCCTGGGCGGACGGGCTCAACTACTATCTTTCGCGCCATCCCGAAGTGAAGCCGCGCGTGTTGCGGCATTTTGAGCCGTGGATGGCGATGAGTTTCACCGAAGGCAGCATCGGCGGAGACATCGAGCGGATTGGACTTGATCGGCTGCGCGAGTTCTACACCGGGGCGAAGGCGGCGGTGGCGGCGCGGGTGGAATGGCGCTTTCCGCCGGAGCCGGCGGGGTCGAATGGAATTGCGATCGCGCCGTCGAACACCGCCGCCGGCAAGGCGCTGCTGCTCATCAATCCGCACACGACGTTCTTCTTCCGGTCAGAACTGCAGATGGTGAGCGAGGAGGGGTTGAACGCCTACGGCGCGGCGACGTGGGGCCAGTTCTTTCTCTACCAGGGATTCAACAACCGTGTGGGCTGGATGCATACGTCGAGCAACGTGGATGCGTTCGACGAATACCTCGAGACGGTGCGGCAAGCCAAGAACGGCTGGGTGTACCGCTATGGCGCGGAGGAGCGGGCGGTGGAGCAGAGGACGGTGACGCTGTCCTACCGCACGCCGGCGGGAGCGATGGCGGAGCGGAGGTTCACGGTGTTTCGCACCAAGCATGGTCCGGTGGTGCGGAAGAGCGCGGATGGGCGGTGGGTGGCGGTGAGCCTGATGGTTAAGCCGGTGGAGGCGCTTCAGGAGTCGTACCTGCGCACCAAGGCTCGCAGCTACAGCGAGTATCTGGCGACGATGCAGTTGAAGGCGAATTCGTCGAACAACACGATTTATGCCGATGCGGACGGCAATATCGCGTATTTCCACGGGAATTTCATCCCCAAGCGCGATGTGTCGTTCGATTTTACAAAGCCGGTGGATGGGTCGAATCCGGCGACGGATTGGAAGGGGCTGCACGAGGTGGACGAAACTCCGCACCTGCTGAATCCGGCGAGCGGGTGGCTGTACAACACGAATAACTGGCCGTGGTCGGCGGCGGGGGCGAGCAGTCCGAAGCAGTCCGATTACCCCGCATATGTCGAGCAGGGGCGGGAGAATTCGCGCGGGTTGCACGCCATTCGCGTGCTCGAGAACCGGAAGGATTTCACGCTCGAATCGCTGATTGCGGCGGCCTACGACAGCTACATGCCGTGGTTCGAGCAGCCGGTGAGGGAAGCGGTGGCGGCGTGGGACGCTTTGCCGCAGGCAGACCCGCAGCGGGCCGTTTTGAAGGACGCGATTGGGGCGCTGCGGGGATGGGATTTGCGCTGGGGGCTCGACTCGGTGCCGACCTCGGTGGGGATGTACTGGGCGGCGGAACTGCGCGCATCGCGGTCCGGCGCATATTCGGCGCGTCCACCGGCGGAGTTGCTGAAGGCGCTCGAAAAGGCGCTGGGACGCCTGACGGCGGACTTCGGCGCCTGGCGCACGCCGTGGGGCGAGATCAACCGCTTCCAGCGGCTGACGGGCGAATTGAAGCAGCCGTTCAACGACAGCCGTCCGAGCATCCCGGTGGCGTTTACATCGGGGCTGGTGGGGAGCCTGGCGAGTTTTGCTGCGCAGCAGTGGCCGGGGACGAAGAAATGGTACGGCACGAGCGGGAACAGCTTTGTGGCGGTCGTGGAGTTCGGCAAGGACCGGGTTCGGGCGCGCGCCGTAACGGCAGGCGGGGAAAGCGGCCATCCCGAATCAAAGCACTTCAACGATCAGGCGGAACGCTACGCGACGGGCGCGCTGCGGGAGGTGTACTTCTACCGCGAGCAACTGAAGGGGCACACCGAGCGGGAGTATCATCCGTAGGCGCGCCCCGTTTCGATTGTCCGGTTACAGCTTGTATTCCCAGCCTTTCCGCAGAAACGGCTTCAAATAGCGGTTGGCGTCGGCGGAGTTGGTGAAGCGCATGGCGGCGCCGTCCCAATTGAGTTTACCGGGCACTCGGAGGGCGATGGAGCCGAGCGCGAGCCACTCGATGTAGCGCGCGGCAACGGGGAACTGCGAGACTCCGGGAGCGCCGCCCTTGCAGGCGCGAACCCAATCCTGTTGATGATTGATGCCGCGCTGCAGCAACTGCGGCGGCAGCTTGTATTCAGCCCAACGCGAGGCAGGCAGCAGCCAAACGCCTTCGCCGCGCGTGCAGGTGGCCATGTATCCTTTGGAACCGACGAAGACGGCGCCGTTGCCGGGGGCGCGGAGTTTGGGGTCGGAGGGTTGAGGCGGCCCGCCGGCGCCGGGACGCGGACCGAATCCACCGCCGCCGGGGCGCTGCGGCATGGGCGTGACGCCGGGAGCGAAGACGCCGGGCGCGGGTTTGCCGTCGATGCCGAGACGGTCGCCCACCATCAGGGTTCCATCACCGGTGCTGATGAAGGGGCGTCCTTTTTCGGCGAGGTTGTTCATGGACGGGAAGAGACGCTCGTTTTCGGCCATTCCGGGAGGATTCTGGAAGTCGCCGCGCATGTTCTGGTAGGCGTGGATGGTGACCGGGGGCATGTTGGCACGGGCCGGAAATTCAAAGACGATGTGGGAGCGCAGCGGCCAAACCCACTCGCTTTTGCCCTCGACGTAGACGCACTCGACGCTGGTGGGCGAGGCTTTGTCGAGCTGGAGAGCGAGGTGCGCGGGGCCGAGATTGTGGACGAGCCAATCGCCGAGCGAGCCTCCGGTTGAGAAGTCGAGGAAGGCGCGCCACTGATTGGTCATCAGCGGATTGAAGTCGCGCATTTGAGCGGGACCGAGCCACAGATCCCAATCGAGCGTGCCGGGGACGGGAGTTTTCTCGGGACCCGAAGCGGGGAGGTTGGGCTGCCCGCCGTAGATGCCGCCGGTCCAGGCGTGGAGTTCGCGCACTTCGCCGATGTCGCCGGACCAGAGAATCTCGCAGGCGGTTTTGGTGGCTTCGTGGTTGAAGCCCTGATTGCCCATCTGCGTGGCCACTTTGTACTTGAGCGCGGCATCGGCAAGCAGGCGAGCCTCGCCGGGGGTGCGGGTGAGGGGTTTTTCGCAGTAGACGTGCTTGCCGTGCTGCATGGCGGCGAGGGCGATGGGGGTGTGGAGATGGTCGGGGGTGGCGATCATCACCGCGTCGACCGTTTTTTCGGTCTCGAGCAGCTTGCGGTAGTCCTTGTACTTCGCGGCTTTGTCGTAGGTCTTGAAGGCGCGGGCGGCGCGCACTTCGTCGACGTCGCAAAGCGCGACGATGTTTTCGGTGGGGTTGACGCCGGCGAGGATTTCGGGACCACGCGTTCCCACACCGATGGCGGCGATGTTCAGCTTCTCGTTGGGTGATTTATAGCCGGCAGCCGTGAGCGAGGGCACGCTGCCGAAGCCGGCTGAAGGGACTGCTCCGGCGAGGAGCGATCCATAGAAGAAATGGCGCCGGGAGAAAGGGTTATTGCTCATTGTGGACACTATCGTATGGCAATTCTTGGATCGTTTCAAGCCGGGGACCACGGCCCGCCCTAGCGCCGCTGCGTCCGAAAGAGCGCGCGGGGATCTGACTAGTAGACGCCCTCGACAACCGAGGTTGCAAAGCCGCGGAACGGGCGAACGTTGCGGACGCCGTCCCACGGGTAGGTGGGGCAGGGAGGTTCGCGTTCGGCTTCGTCGCGTTCGAGGAAGCGCGGAACGAAGAACTCCCTGGTGAGCGTTGTCAGGCGCACGCGTCCGGTCTCGCCGTAGCCCACCACCTTGTTATGGTCGTTGAAATCGACCACTTCGATCATGGCGCGGGGCACGGGCGGGTAATAAATGATGGCGTGATTGTCGGCCGGGTCGAAGGGCTTGTGAACGGCGAGGCCCATGAGCGTGTTGCCGTAGGTGGGGGCGAAGTAGATGCCCTGGAGCAGTTCTTCGCGGGCGAAGCGGTTGAACTGCGGGGTCATTTCCGTGCCGCCGCAGAAGATGCCGGTGATGCCCATCTTGCGGAGCGAAACCTTTTCGCAGATGGCCTCGAGCAGTTTGGGGGTGGTGAACATGCACTGGATGTCGTGGGCGCGCATCAAGGTGAGGGCCTGATCGACGACGTGCTGTTTGTAAAGCTCAGCCTGGCGAATTTCGCCCATTTTGATGAGCTTGATGACCCATCGCGGATCGAGGTCGACCAGGAAGCAGATGCCGCCGCGGTACTGGCAGAGATGCTCGACGGCGAGGCGCAGGCGGCGGGGACCGGTGGGTCCGACGGAAATCCAATTTGCGCCCTTGGGGAAGTACTCGTCGGGCAGGGTGGCGGAGAAAGCCTCGTAGTCGACCCGGAAATCGTTGATGCTGATGCGCGACTTGGGCACTCCCGTGCTGCCGCCGGTTTCAAAGACCGAGATGGGCTGATCGGCGTAGGCCTTGGGCACCCAACGCCGGACGGGACCGCCGCGCAGCCACTCGTCCTGGAAAGGTCCGAGTTTGTCGAGATCGTCGTAGGAATGGATTTCGCGGCGCGGGTCCCAACCGAGTTTGGCTGCGTAATCGAGCCAGAACGGCGAGCCGGTGGCGGGGTCGAAGTGCCAGGCAACGATTTCACGGGTCCAGGCGTCGAGCTGCTGTTTGACTGAGGCTGCAACAGGGGTCACATTTGCTAGGGTAGCAAGGCCTCAGGTGAGGTAGAACAGGCTGAGGCGGGGGAGGTTGGCGCGCTCGAAAAGGCGGCGGTCGAGGTACTGTTTTTCGAGCATGGCGAGCTGTTCGGCGGTGAGTTTGCCGCGATAGGGGCGGAGGGAGGCGTCGAGTTCGCGGCGGGCTTCAAACAATTCATCCTCGGATTGTTTGGAGCGGAGCAGGGCGAGCAGTTTGTCCTCGAGCGCGGTGAGGCGCTGTTCGAGTTCCTCGAGGTTGGAAGGGTCGAGCTTCTCGAGCGAGGCGGCGAGTTCGTCGAAGCCGGCGTTGCGGAGCGCCCGGGCGTTGGCTGCGAGGTAGCCGGCGACCTCGGACTCGCCGAACGGGGCGGCTTGAGGAGCCTTGGGCGCCACGCCTTCGGCCATGGCTTTGGCTTCCTGGGCTACGGCCTGGGCGCAGTAGGCGAGCGAATTCACCTTGTTCTGGCGCGGCCTGGCGCGCCATTTCTCAAAGGCCACGTCGATGCCGCGCAGGACGGCTGCGAGTGGAATTCCGGCGTTTTTCCAGCTTTCGAGCAGCGCCCAATCGAGCGGCGACATCAAGAACAGGCTTGTTCCGCGGGCGCGCTGAAAATGCTCCTCGACTTCAGTGAAGTAGTTGAAGTAGTTCCGGAACTCGTCCTGAACCTCGGAGTTCACTTCTGATTGCGCTCCCAGATGAGGCGCAGGCCTTCGAGCGTGAGGTCCTCGTCGACGTACTTCACGGTGCGCGACCCGCGGGCGACAAGCGCGCCCTGTCCGCCGGTGGCGATGGCCTTGGTGTCGGCGCCGAACTCGGCGGTGATGCGGTCGACGACGCCATCGATGAGGGCGATGAAGCCGTGATAGAGGCCGGATTGAATGCTGCCGACGGTATTGGTTCCGATCAACTTTTCGGGTTCGCGGAAATCGACCATGGGCAGGCGGGCGGTTTTGGCGAACAGTCCGCTGATGGACATGCCGACGCCGGGCGCGATGAGGCCGCCGCAAAAATCGCCCTGGCGGTCGATGCAATCGAAGTTGATGGTGGTGCCGAGGTCGATGACCACGGCGGGACCACCGTACTTGGCGCCGGCGGCGACGGCGTTGACGATGCGGTCCGCGCCGACTTCACGCGGGCTGTCGTACTTGACCGAAATGCCGAGATAGGTGGAGTAGTTGACGAAGATCGGCGCGGTGTGGAAGTAGCGATGGGCCATGGCGGCGAGCGGCTGGTCAACGGCCGGAACGACGGAGGAGATGATAAGGCCGTCGACATCGCTCAGCCTGAGTTCAGAGAGCGAGAACAGGTTGCGCATGAGGATGCCCCACTCGTCGGCGGTCTGCTCGCGAATGGTGCGCAAGCGCCAGCGGTTGACGAGGGTGGGGCCGTCGAAAGCGCCGATGGTGATGTTGGTGTTTCCGGCGTCGAGGGCTAGGAGCATGGGCGGACGCCTCCGGCCAGGATGACCTGTTCCGCGCCGTTTTCGCGGCGGAGTTTCAGAAAGCCTTCAGGGGTGAGGCCGGCGGTGGTGCCGCGGAGATGGTCGTCGACGATGACGCGGCGGCCGGCGACATAGGTGGACGCGTGAGTAAACATGTCGAGAATAGGCGATGGCCCTTGCGTGGATAGGATCTCACAATGCTTGTCGATTTCGGCGAGCAAGGCGGCAAGCAGATCCTCGCGGCTGTGCGTTCGGCCGCTCGCCTGGCGCAGGCTGGTGGCGATAGCGGCGATTTCGGGCGGGAATTCGGCCTGATTGACATTGATGCCGATACCGGCGAGCACGGCGCCGTTGTGGAGTTGAACGAGAATGCCGGCGGTCTTGCGGCCGCCAATCAGGACGTCATTCGGCCAACGGAGGTCGGCGGCGACGCCGGCGGCCTGTTCGATGGCTTTAGCGGCGGCGAGGCCGAGCGTGAGTGTGATGACCGGAGGCGTCTTGGGCAGGCGGAGAATGACGGTCTGGTAGAGGCCGGACTCGGATTCAGAATGCCAGCGGCGCTCATAGCGGCCCTGGCCGGCGGTCTGTTCGTCGGCGCCGGTGACGGTTCCGTGGGGAGCGCCTTCATCGGCGAGGCGCGCGGCTTCGGGCATGGTGGAAGGCAGCGTCGCGTGCCAGTAAATGGCGCGGCCGGGGAAGCGGGCGCGGACGCTTTCAAGATCAAGCGGCATGGACGCGGAGGTTGATGTCGACGGCGGGAGCGGAGTGAGTGATTGCGCCGGCGGAGATGAAATCGGGCCTTGCGGCGGCGTAGGCGGCGACGTTCGAGAGGCTCACGCCGCCGGAAATTTCGATGGAGGCGCGGCCGGCGATATGAGCAATTTCGGCCGCGGCCTGGGCGGGCGTCATATTGTCGAGCAGCAGGCGCGAGACGCCGAGCGAGAGGGCTTCGTCGATTTCGGCGCGGCTGCGGACTTCGATTTCGATGGGGAGTCCGGTTTGCCCGGCACCGCGAATCGCGCTGGTAATGCCGCCGGCGAGGGCGATGTGGTTGTTCTTGATGAGGACGGCGTCGAACAGGCCGAGGCGGTGGTTGACGGCGCCGCCGGCAGCCGCGGCGCTTTTTTCAAGGCGGCGAAGGCCGGGCGTGGTCTTGCGCGTGTCGAGGATTCTGTCTCTGGTTCCAGCCACGGCATCGACGTAGGCGCGGGCCATGGTGGCGACTCCAGACAGGCGCTGGAGAAAGTTGAGCGAGACGCGTTCCCTGGTGAGGAGGGCGCGCGCGGAGGCGTTGACCTCGGCCAGGATGTCGCCGGGGGCGGCGTTGTCGCCGGAACGTTTGAGCAGCTTTACGTTTTCAAACAGGAGGTAGAGAAGTTCGGTGCCGGCCACGACCATGTTCTGTTTGGCGGTAAAAAAGCCCGTGGCTGCGAGGTCGTCGGGGATGGTGGAATCGGTGGTGACGTCGCCTTCGCCGATGTCCTCGTAGAGGGCGCGGTGGACGGCGTCAATCACTTCCGGATGGTCGATGTTGAACATGGTTAGAGCTCGGAAAGCTGCTGGACGGATTTTTGCAGTTCGGCGTCGTAGTGGGCGCGCTTGGACTTGAGGTCGTCGAGCACTTTGGGCGGCGCCTTCGACAGGAAGGATTCATTGGCAAGCTGGCGGTCGATATTGGCGATCAGCTTTTCGAACTGCTGCTGATCCTTTTCAAGACGCTGGCGGAGAGCCGCGCGGTTGCCTTCGGGCACTTCGAGTTTGATGGTGAAGCGGCCGGCGACCTGCTCTTTGCGGAGGTCGAGGGTTACGTTGGCCAGTTTCTCGATGGCTTCAGCGTAGACGGGTTCGGCGGTGGTGAGCACGGCGTTGACGCGAGCCTTGGGGTCGAGTTTGTTGCCGGCGCGGGCCTGGCGGGCGGCGATGACGATTTCCTGGAGCAGCGCCATTTCGCTTTCGGCGGCATCGTCGCGAGGTCCGGCCTGGGGGAACGGGGCGAGCGCGATGGACTTGCCCGACGGATTCAGACGCTGCCAGAGTTCTTCGGTGATGAACGGCATCATCGGGTGGAGCAGGCGGAGCGCCTTCTCGAAAACGGTGAGCACCACGTCCGAATTCATGCGGATTTTGGTGAGTTCGACGTACCAATCGCAGAAGTCGTCCCACAGGAAGTGGTACATCGTATCGGCGGCTTCGTGATAGCGATGAAGCTGAATGGCGCGGCTGACGGTGGCGGCTGCGTGGTTGAGGCGGCTGACAATCCAGCGGTCCTCGAGCGTTTGGGCGCCGCAGGAGGCGGGAATGTAGGGCTGCTCGATTTTGCCGAGCAGGAAGCGCGCCGCATTCCAGATTTTGTTAGCGAAGGCGCGGGAAGCTTCGAGGCGCTCGGGAGTGAACGAGATGTCCATGCCGGAAGCCGCGCCGCTGACCAGGGCGAAGCGAACCGCGTCGGTGCCGTACTGGTCGTTCACCGTCAGGGGGTCGATGACGTTGCCCTTGGTTTTGGACATTTTCTGGCCGTAGGGGTCGCGCACGAGACCGTGGAGGTGGACCTGGCGGAAGGGCACCTGGCCGGTCATCTCAATGCCGAGCATCGCCATGCGGGCCACCCAGAAGAACAGAATGTCGAAGCCGGTGACCATGAGGGTGGTCGGATAGAAGGCTTGGAGATCGGGGGTTTGATCGGGCCAGCCGAGGGTGGAAAAAGGCCAGAGCCCGGAGGAGAACCAGGTGTCGAGGACGTCGGTTTCCTGGCGGAGACTGGCGCTGCCGCAAGCGGCGCACCGGGCGGGGTCGTTGCGGTCCACGGTGGTGTGACCGTTTTCGCAGTACCACGCGGGGATGCGATGACCCCACCAGAGCTGGCGCGAAATGCACCAATCGCGGATGTTGTGCATCCACTGATTCCAGGTGTTGATCCAGTTGGAAGGGATGAATTCGATTTCGCCCGAGTCGACCTTGGCGATGGCGGCGTCGGCGAGCGGCCGGGTTTTGACGAACCACTGCGTGGAGGCGAGCGGCTCGATGATGGTGCGGCAGCGGTCGCACTTGGAGACGGACAGGGCGTAGGGCTCGACTTTGACGAGCAGTTTCTGTTCGTCGAGCGCGGCGAGCACGGCTTTGCGGGCTTCGAAGCGGTCGAGTCCGGCGAAGCGGCCGGCGGCAGCGGTCATCGCAGCATTTTCGTCGATCACTTTGACGAAGGGAAGGCTGTGACGTTTGCCCATGTCGAAGTCGTTGGGGTCGTGGGCGGGCGTGACCTTGACGACGCCGGTGCCGAATTTGGGGTCGGCGAGCGAGTCGAATATCACGGGGATGTCGCGGTCCATGAGGGGAAGGCGAACGGTTGCGCCGCGCAGGTCTGCGTAGCGGGCATCCTCGGGGTTGACGGCAACGGCGGTATCGCCGAGCATCGTCTCGGGGCGCGTGGTGGCGACGGTGAGAAAGCGCCCGGGCTGTCCGTTGACCGGATACTGGATGTGCCAGAGGTTGCCTTGAGTATCTTCGTGGGCCGTTTCGAGATCGCTGATGGCGGTATGGCAGCGGGGGCACCAGTTCACCATGTACTCGCCGCGATAGATGAGGCCCTTTTCGAACAGGCGCACGAAGGCTTCGCGGACGGCGCGGGAGAGTCCTTCATCGAGGGTGAAGCGCTCGCGCGACCAGTCGCAGGAGGAACCGAGCCGCTTCATCTGTTCGGAGATGCGGCCGTGTGAGATTTCCTTCCAGGCCCAGACGCGCTTCTCGAATTCCTCGCGTCCGAGCGACTGGCGGGTTTCGCCTTTTTCGGCGAGCTGGCGCTCGACCACCATTTGCGTGGCGATGCCGGCATGGTCGGTGCCGGGGACCCAGAGCGTGCGGTCGCCGCGCATGCGGTGCCACCGAACCGCGATGTCGATGAGAGTGTGGTCGAGCATGTGGCCCATGTGGAGCGAGCCGGTGACGTTGGGCGGCGGAATGACCAGGGAGAAATACGGCTCGCCGGGCTGCGCCTCCACCTGGAAGATGCCGGAATCAATCCACCACTGTGCCCAGTGCGGTTCGAAGCGCTGGGGCTCGTACACTTTGTCGAGTTGCATGAATAGACTTGAGGCCCGCCGGAAGCCGGGCCGAGCCGGATAGGAGGGACTCATTTGATTGTAGCGTGGGGTGAGCGAGCGCCCCGCTCACGAGGGTTCGGAGACGGGCGCTTCGGGCTGAGGTTCAGATTGATAGAAGAGTTTGACGCGCCGCGCGGCGGCTCTTCCGACGATGGCGGCCAACTGGTCCTCGCTCGCGGCCCGGACCTGCCCGGAACTGCCGAGCGTGCGCAACAGTTTTTCGACGGTCTTCTTGCCGACCCCGGGCACTTCGGCGAGTTCTGAAGTAAGGCGGGCGGCGTTGCGGCGTGTGCGATGGAAGGTGACGGCGAAGCGGTGGGCCTCGTCGCGGATGGTCTGGACGAGGTGGAGTACGGGGTTAAAACGGTCGAGCACCACCGGCTCGTCCTCCTGCCCGTAGACGTAGATGATCTCCTCGCGCTTGGCGATGGAGGCGAGAGGCAGGTCGGTGATGCCGATGCTCTCGAGCGCTTCTGCGGCGGCGTGCAACTGGCCGAGTCCGCCGTCGATGAGGACCAGGCCGGGCATGGAGCGGTTCTCTTCCTTGAGCCGCGAATAGCGCCGCGTGACGACCTCGCGCATGCTGGCGAAATCGTCGTTGCCGATGACGGTGCGGATGATGAATTTGCGGTAGTCGGATTTCTTCATCCGCCCGTCCTCCCACACCACCATGCTGGCCACTTTGTCGGTGCCCTGAATATGCGAAATGTCGAAGCACTCGATGCGCTCGGGGGCATCGGCGAGGTTCAACTGGTCGCGGAGCGCTTCTTTAATGGCCGTGGAGGAAGGCTTCATCACACGGAAGCGCGAATCGAAGCTGTTTTTGGCATTGGTCTCGATCAGGCGCAGCATCGCCTTCTTTTCGCCGCGCTGGGGCGTGTGGATCTCGACCTTGCGGCCGCGGCGCTCGCTCAGCAATTCCTCGAGCGGTTCGCGGTCTTCGAATTCGACTGGGACGTTGATGACGCGCGGCACGTACTGCTGCTCGAGGTAGATCTGCTTGAGGAGCGAGGAGAACAGTTCGGCGGCGTCGAACTCGATTTGATCTTCCCAGAAGAACTCGCGGCGGTCGACCACGTGGCCGTTGCGGAGGTGGAACAGGTTGACGGAGACCAGCGGCGGTTCGGCGTAAAAGGCGAAGATGTCTTCGTCCTTGCCTTCGGCGGCGGCCATCTTCTGCTTCTGCTCCATTTCTTCGACGGTGACGAGCAGATTGCGCAACCCGGCGGCTTCTTCAAAGCGCGTGTCCTCTGAGGCTTGCTCCATGCGGGCGCGGAGGTCGTCGGCGAGGTCGCGATGGCGCCCCTCGAGAAAAAGGCGGACGTTACGCACGGCGGCGGCATATTGCTCGTCGCTCACGAGTCCGGCGACGCACGGACCGTGGCAGCGGTGAATGTGGAATTGAAGGCAGGGATGGGTGTGGTTGCGGGAGAAATCGATGCGGCACGAAGGCACTTTGAAGTAGCGATGGATGAAGTGGACCAGGCGATGGGCGAGGTTGCCGGGGAAGTAGGGACCGTAGTATGTGGAGCCGTCTTTCCGCAGACGGCGCGTCACGTAGACGCGCGGGAAGCGCTCGCCGGTGAGCTTGATGTAGGGGTAAGTCTTGTCGTCGCGCAGCAGAATATTGAAGCGCGGCTTGTACTGCTTGATCAGGTTGTTTTCAAGGGCGAGGGCTTCCTTGTTGTTGTCGACCTGGATGTAGTCGATGTCGCGAGCCTCGTGGATGAGGGTGCCGGTTTTGGAATCGGCGAGGCGGTCCTCGAGGAAATAGCTGCGGACGCGGGCGCGGAGATTCTTGGCTTTGCCGACGTAAATGACGGCGCCGTGAGCGTCTTTATAGAGGTAGACGCCGGGTGAAGTGGGGAGTTGCGCGGCTATTTCGCGGAGGTCCATCGCGAGGGGACTATACTGAAATTGTGACACGGACGGCGGTTTTCTGGGCGATTTTGGGCGGTTTCGGGGCGTGGGCGCAGGAACCTCCGAAGCAGCGGCCTCCGGTGCAACAGCAGGAGCAGGAGCCGCCCGAAGAAGACGCTTCAGCCAAGCCGAAGGAGTACGTGTTCAATCCGCTGCAGGCGCAGAACGAAATGCGAGTGGGCGCCTATTACTTCCACAAGGGCAGCTACAAGGCGGCGGCCATCCGTTTTCGCGAGGCTACGCGCTGGAACCCGACCCTGGCGGACGCATGGTTCCGGCTGGGCGAGACGGAAGAAAAACTGCACGATAAGAAAGCGGCTCGCGACGCATTCGCCAAGTATCTGGAACTGGCGCCGGATGGCAAGGAAGCGGGCGCGGCGAAGAAGAAGATCGCAGCCCGGTAGAGAATGGCCTACGTCGAGCGCGCCGTGCCCGGGTCGCTGTGCTGGGCGGAATTAGGAACCAACAATCAGCGGGGCGCCAAAGCGTTCTACGCCAAGTTGCTGGGTTGGCAGTTCGAAGACTATCCGATCGGCGCCGATAGCTTCTACACGATGTTCCGCGCCGGGGGCCGGAACGCGGCGGCCGCATACACGATCCAAACGCATCACGGTCCGCTGCCGCCGCACTGGTTACTGTACATCGCGGTAAGCGATGCGGATACGGCGACGGGGCTGGCGCGCGGCCATGGGGCGAGCGTGCGCGATGGTCCATTTGACGTGATGGAGGAAGGCCGGATCTCGATTCTGTCGGACCCGGGCGGCGCGGTTTTCGCGCTCTGGCAATCCAAGCGTCATCACGGAATTGGTATCGAGGGAGTGCCGGGGGCGGTGTGCGGGGCGGAGTTGAGCACTCGGGACACGGAGCGGTGCCGGCGATTCTACAGGGCGGTGTTTGGTTGGGAGTTCGCGGGCTCGCGGATTCGGAACGGGGAGAGGGAGATTGCGGGACTCGCCGCGCTCGACGAAGGCCGCTCGAGGTGGTTGCCGTACTTCGGGGTGGATGATGTAGATGCCGCGGTTGCTCAATGCGCGGCGCTGGGTGGACGGGAGTTGGCGGGGACAGGATCCGGGGAAAGAGGGAGCCGCGTGGCGGTGCTCGGGGATCCGCAGGGGGCGGCATTCGGGGTGGTCGAGGTGTCGGAAAAATCCTAGATTGCAATCGGGGTCGATTCGCTTATGCTGGTAGCGGGACCGCATGAAGCAGGGCGGCCCCGCTTGCGGCCATTATCTTCTGGTGAAGAAGACAATAGCCGTGAGCCGTCCGACCAGAGTCAGAACGGCGTCAATCAGCACGAAGAGCTTCATAACGTCGCTCCCCTTTCTGCTTCAATCTGGGAGGCCCGGGCCGTTTACCCGGGCTTTCCCGATATAGAAGCTCAGGTGCTTCGCACGGGAACCGCTCCACTCGCCAGTTGAAAACAGGAAGATCCAAGTGCACGAGTTCCAAGTGCCCGAGTTCCAAGTGAATGAGTGGGGATTCGTGTCCCAAAATCTCCAGGATTCTGCATGGGGTCGGAAAAATCCTAGATTGCGATCGGGGTCGATTCGTTTATGCTGGTAGCGGGACCGCTTGAAGCAGGGCGATCCCGCCTTCGACCTTTATCTTCTGGTAAAGAAGACGAAGGCCGTGAGCCGACCGACGAACGTCAGTGCGACATCAAACCATGCTAGGAAACGCATGTTGCCGTTCCCCCTTTCTGCTTCAATCTGGGAGGCCCGGGCCGCTTACCCGGGCTTTCCCGATATAGAAGCTCAGGTGCTTCGCACGGGAACCGCTCCACTCGCCAGTTGAAAAACAGGAAGATCGTTGCCAAATGAACAAGTGGCAACGGCGGGGGAAAACTCTCAGATTTTGTGCTTGTCGCGGCACTCGGCCGAGCAATAGTGAACCACTTGCCCGCCCACGCTGCGTTTCACGGAGGTCGCCGCGGAAACGTAGGTCCCGCAGACGGGATCGCGCTTGAGCTCTCCGGAAAGGGGGATGTCCGGGCGCTTTGCGGGCGGCTGTCCGGAGGGACTGAAAAGATCCGCGGCGGCCTTCATTACGATGCCGGCGATGCCGCGCAGCAGCGTGATGGCGAAAACGGTGGCGAGCAGGATGAGGACGAAGCGGATCACTGGGTTTCCAAAAAACGGGTTTCCAAAAAAATAAAGACGGGCAGCCAAAGACCGCCCGTCTTGATTTTAGACCTCCCGACCAGTGGCCGGATTATTTCTTTTTGGCAGCGCCCTTCTTAGCCGGAGCCGAAGGATTGCTGTAGCTGGTGGCAACGGAACCGGTGATGGTCTGGATCATGTCCTTGGCGGCCTGGGAGAACGGGCCGTCGGGCTTGAGTTCGAGATATTTCTGGAAAGCCTCAACGGTTCCGGGCGGCGGCGTCACTTTGCCGTCGGCGCTCACCTGCGCTTTCGAAATCAGATAAACGCCGTATTGATACTGCGCGTCGGCGTAGTTGGGGTCGAGGTCGATGGCCTTTTTGAAAGCGGCGCCGGCGCCTTCCAACTGGTTGGTATTGACGAGCACCGCGCCGAGGTTGTAGTAGAACTTGCCGGCCTGGGTGGGATCGAGTTCGGCGGCCTTGGTGAGTTCGGCCTGGGCTTCGGGGATCTTCTTCGCGCGGGCTAGCATCAGCGCGTAGTTGTTGTGGTACGCGGCGTCGTCGGCTTTGAGCGCGATAGCCTTTTGCCAGGCTTCGAGACCCTTGGTGTAGGCGTCAGCCTGTTCCTGGCCGGTCTTCTCGGCGGCCTTGCCGGCGTAGGCGTCGGCGAGCTGGGCGAACACGACGTGCTGCGTGGCATCGAGCTCGGAAGCCTTATTGAGTTGCTCGATGGCCGGGTCCCATTGCTTGTTGTTCATGGCCTCGCGACCGGCGTTGAAGGCGTCGCTGAGGGCTTTGTTTTTGGCCAACGCGGCGGCGCGCTCCTTCATCTGCTTTTCGATAGCGGCGCGCTGCTCGGGAGACATGTCGCGCGCCTGTTCCTTGGTGAGAGTGCCGCTGGCGGCTGCCTGCGCCACGGCTTCCTGTTTGGCGCGCTGTGCCTTCAGGTCGAAGTTGACGGGAACGGGGTCGCCGAGTTTGGTGCGCACGCCGTTGACGGTGTCGACATCCTTGCCCTCGATTTCAACCGTAACGTTATAGTTGCCAAGGGGCAGACCGGCGTGGAAGTAGTGGCCCTTCTTGTCGGTCTTGACTTTGTAGTTGCCTTTGATGTCCGTGCGCGTGATTTTTACCAGCGCACCTTGAACACCTTTGCCGTTCTCGTCTTTTACGTCACCCTCAAGGGCGGACGTTTGAGCAAGCGCCGTGGCGCATAGGAAAACTCCTAGAGTGGAAAGAAAAGCTATCTTGCGGATGACGTTGTCCATAAAACGGACCTCCGGATCTGAATTGATCTTCCTAAACAGGATACTACACCGACTAGGCGTTCGGCGAGGTCTGCGGGTTTCCGCAACAGAGCGGTTTTCAACGTTAAGTTACCTACACGCCGCAACCGGCGGCAGACGGATTGCATCACACCGACCGAGGTCCTCTTGCGTCGTACTCAATCACTTCTGTTTCTAATGATTTGCGCCTTTGCGGGGGATACGGCGGCAAAGGCTGCTGTGTCACCCGGACTCACTGTCGTATCCGGCAACGGCCAGGTGGTTTGGGAATATTTCCGAACGACCGTTCCGATGGTGGTCCAGGCAATCGACGCCAACGGCAAACCGGTTCCGAACCTTCCTGTGTCGTGGAGCATCACGCAGGGTCAAGGGACGCTGGCCGGACCGCCCGATACGAAGACCGATTCGAACGGTCTTGCGACCAGTTATTTCGTGGCTACTGCCGTGACGGCGGGCTACTCGTTCCAAGGGCAGACGGTGACGGTGTCGAGCGCGCTCGGTTCGGCCAGTTTCTACGTGACCACAGTGCTCGGGAGGTTGCCGAACGGCGGCGCGGGGCCGATGCCGCTGGTTCAGGTGCTGTCACCACCTTATGAAAACCGCAACTTCACCGGTAAGGCTGGAGCGACCATTGCCGGGGCGATTCAGATTATCGTTGCGGCTCAAGCGGGTCCGCAGCAGGGGGCTCCGATCCCCAACGTCGCGATGAAGATTGTGGATGCGACGAATCCCACCGGGCCGTCGCCGGCGGCCTGCAACGGGACGCCGTTGACCGATGCGAGCGGGAAAGCCACCTGCGATCTGGTTCTGACGGGAACCCCAGGCACCTATCTGATTGCGGCTTCGGTGGGCGACTTCAATATCACTTACAGCTCGTACCTGACGATCACGCCGGGCGACAATTGCTCGTTCACGCTCAGTCCGGCCACGGCGAACTTCACGGCGCCGGGCGGCAACGGTACGGTGACGGTGACGAGCGGCGCAGCCTGCGGGTGGACCGCCAACAGCAACGTCAATTGGATCTCGATTGTCTCCGGGGCCGCCGGTACGGGAACCGGACCGGTGAGCTATTCGGTATCGCCGAACGCGGGCATCACGCGGACCGGGACTCTGACGATCGGAGGGCAGACGTTTACCGTTACCCAGACGGCTCCGGGATCGGGCGGCGGGCTGACGATTACGAGTGGGACCGCGCTGCCGGCAGCTATCGCGAACACAGCGTACTCGTTTACGATCGGCGTCAGCGGCGGCACGGCGCCATACTCTTTCACCGCGCTGAGCGGATTGCCGGGCGGCTTGTCCTTGAACCCTTCGACCGGCGCCATCACCGGCATTGCGGCGGCCACCGGCACTTACACGCTGACCATCCGCGTTTCGGATGCGAACGGGCAGAGCCAGACGCAGAACTTCACGCTGAACGTGGTAACGGCTACCGGCGGCGCCAATCCGAGCATTCTCAATTCATCGTTCCCGAACGGCGCGATCGGAGCCGCTTACTCCCAGACTCTGAACGCCACAGGAGGCTGCCTGAGCCCGTTTTCGGCTCCGGCCGTGTATTCGATTTCGGCCGGCAGCCTGCCGCCCGGTTTGAACCTGGTTGCGAGCGCGAACGGGACGACTGCGATCACCGGGACGCCGACGACCAACGGCAGCTACAGTTTCACGCTCAAGGTAACCGACAGTTGCGGGCGCTCGGGAACGTCGAACTTCGTGTTGACGATCGGCACGGGCGGAGGCGGAGGAGGGGGAAACGGCAATGTCGTTCTGCAGCCCTCGCCGTCCTCGGTGCAGATCGCGATCCCGGTGGGCTTCACGTCGGTAGCGGGGCAGACGATCACGCTGACCTCGAACATTCCGGCTTTGTACACCGCGCAGGCGCAGATGATCACGGCTGCCTCGGCGGGATGGCTGGGCGTAGCGCCAACCTCGGGCGCGACACCGGCGACGCTGACGGTGACGGTCGGAGCCGGGAACCTGCCGCCGGGGACCTATCTCGGAAACATCATTCTGCTTCCGGCGGGCGGAGCGACGGGAACGCCGGTAACCATTCCGGTCTCGATGCGGGTGGATCCGCCGCCGACCCTCGCCGTGCTGCCGGCCAGCCTGTTCTATCTGTACTCGCCGGGCGCGGCATTCGCGGGATCGCAGACGCTGAACATCAGCAGCACGGGATCGCAGTTTGGTTTCAACGTGACGGCCAGCACCCAATCGGGGGGATCGTGGCTGATCGCCACGCCTTCGTCGAGCGCGACGCCGGGCAACATCACGATCTCGGCGAATCCGATCGGGCTTGGGCCGGGCACTTACCAGGGGACGGTGGTGATCACGCCGGTTCAGGCGAGCGTCGCTCCGCTCACCATTCCGGTGACGCTGTCGATTCCGCAAGGGGCGCCGGCGGTGACGGCCATCGTCAATGCCGCGAGCTTCCTGCCGGGTCCGATTTCGCCGGGCGAGATGGTGACGATCTACGGCACGGGCATGGGACCGGCGAATCTGACCTCAGGGCGGAAAACAGCCGCGGGGCTGCTGGACACGACGGCGGGCGAAACCCGCGTGCTGTTTGACGGAGCGCCGGGGCCGGTGGTTTACACGTCGGCGACGCAGGTGGCGGCCATCGTGCCGTACTCGGTAAGCGGGCGTGCATCGACGCGGCTGACGGTGGAGTACAAGGGACTGCCGTCGCCGGGCATCGACCAGCGCGTGGTGGACTCCGTGCCGGGCATCTTTACCAGCAGTTCGGCTGGTCAGGCGGCGGCCGTAAATCAGGACGGTTCGGTGAACTCGAGTCAAACGGGCGCGGACCCGGGCTCGGTTATCGCCGTTTACATGACCGGCGAGGGTCAGACCGATCCTCAGGGCGTGGACGGCCGCTTTATGGGCGACCTGTTGGCCAAGCCGCTGCTCGGCGTAACGGCGCAGGTGGGCGGGAAAGACGCAGCCGTGCTGTACGCCGGTTCGGCGCCGGGACTGCCGGCGGGCATCATGCAGGTGAATGTCCGGCTTCCGGACGACCTGCCGCACGGCACCGCGGTTCCAGTGGTCATCACAGTGGGTCGCGCGGCGAGCCAACCCGGCGTGACGGCATTCGTGCGCTAGAAACGAGACCAAGCGCGCGGGCATCGCCTTGTCAGGGGTGATGCATGAGACGAAGCCTTCTGCTGCCGCTCGCATTGACTTTGGCCGGATGCTGGGGCGGCTATTATTATGCGGATGTTCCACCGCCTCCGCCGCGTGTGGAAGTGTACGGAATCGCGCCCGGGCCGGGTTATATCTGGACAGACGGCTATTGGGGCTGGCGTGGCGGAAGCCACTACTGGGTGCCGGGCCGTTGGCAGCGTCCGCCGCGGACGGGCGCGCGATGGGAGGCTCCGCGGTGGCGGCAGGACGGGCACCGGTATCGTTTCCAACAGGGGCGCTGGCGGCGTTAGCCGCTGGATTCGATGGCGGCGTTAGCCGCTGGATTCGATGACGGCGCGGCCAATTTCGGCCAACATTTCCGCGCGTTTTGATTCCGGGCCAAAGCACTGAGTGATGTAGGCCGCAACGACCAACGGCGAGCGGCCGGGAGGCCACAGCACGGCGACGTCGTTGCTCGTGTGCTCGCCGTTCGATCCGGTCTTGTCCGCCGCGGACCAACCGGCAGGCAGGTGAGCGCGGAGCCGGTCGCGGCCGGTTTCATTCGCCTGCATCCAATCCGTCAGTTGCCGCCGCGAAGGGGCTGCCAGAGCACTGCCCAACAGGAGCTTTTCGAGATCGTGAGCGATGGCGCGCGGCGAGGTGGTGTCGCGCGGGTCGCCGGCGCGCGACTCGTTGAGGGCCAGTTCGACGCGATCGAGGCGCGTCACACGGTCTCCGAGGGATCGCGCAAACCGGGTGAGTCCGGCGGGACCGCCCAACGCATCGAGCAGCAGATTGGCGGCCGTATTATCGCTGCGGATCAGCGCGGCGCGGCACAGGGCGGCCATGGTCATCGCGCCGCCGGCGTTGGGCCCGGTGAGCGGCGAGTTTGACAGAAGCGGTTGCGGCGGAATACGCAATTCGCGGTCGAGTGTCTCGGCGCCCCGGTCGACGCGGGCGAGGATTGCCGCGGCTGCCAGAAACTTGAAAGTGCTGCACATGGGGAAGCGCTCGCCGGCGCGATACCCGGAAGCGGCGCGGCTTCCGGTATCGAGCACGAACACGCCGAGCCTTCCGCCGTTTTTCTTTTCAAGCGAACGGAACGCCGCCGGGAGCCGCTGATTTCGAGCCGGCAGCGGGGCGGAAAACAGCAGCGCCCCGAATTGCCGGCGGTTGATCGGAACGTTCATCAAGGCTTCGGCGCGGCGGCGTCGAGAGCGATGTAACGGTCGCGTGCCTCGGGTTCGGCTTTGGAGGTCACGTCGATGCGCATCACCGAGTGGTTGCTCAAGGGGCCGTAGGCGGGCCACTCGGGAAGTCCGCGGCCGTTCGGATTGCCGGTCTTGATGAAATTGACGAAGTAGGCCTGCATCACTTTCGACACTTCGTAGTCGGCGGGCTCCCAGGTGTAGCGCTTGTCGAGATCGAGGTTGCCCATCGCGTACTGAATCTCCGCCGAGTGGGCGGCGCCGCGCGGACCGCGCATCTGCTGGCCGGATTGCGCGGGCGGAGGCGTTTGGCCGGGCATGCCGAGATAGGCGGGGCGGGGGCGCGCGTACAGATAACGGTAAACCGGATGTCCGCCGGTTTTGGATTGCAATTCGGTCCACTTCCAGGTGCTGTGCGAAATAAAGCGGGCGCTCGCCAGGTGCATGGCGGCTTCCCACACTTCGTTTTCGTTGGAAGCCGAGTAGGCTTTGAGCACAACATCGGCGCGGTCGCCGTACATCTTTCGGATGGCGGCGGCGAGCGAGTCAGGCGTGGGTTCGGCATCGCCGAGCACGAAGCGGGCGGGCATTTCCTGGGTGTTCGAACCTGCCAGCAGCGGGACGCGGGCCTGTTCTCCGGCCTCGAAAATCTCAATCAGCGGCTTGGGAATGAAGTAGCCGTCGAGTGTCGCGCCGAAACGGACGCCTTGTGTTTTGGTGGAGATTTCCTGAATCTGCTCGGCGCTGATGGCGCGCAAGGCGGCCAGCGAAGGGGCTCCGGCAGCGGCGGCGAACTTCGCGCCGTTCTGTTCCGCGGATTGAAGCGACTGGGGCGGGAGACTCGAGATCATGGCTCCGCTTTCGCCGATGGCGCCGGCGATCAGGTTGCGCGACAGCGGTGATGCCATGAGCGCGCTCACCGCAATGGAACCGGCCGATTCGCCGGCGATGGTGATGCGATTCGGATCACCGCCGAAGGCCGCGATGTTCTGTTTCACCCAGCGAAGGGCGGCTACCTGGTCAAGCAGTCCCCAATTTCCGGCTCCATGGTACGGCGTTTCGCGGGCCGACTCGGGATGAACAAAAAAGCCGAAAATGTTTGTGCGGTAATTCACCGATATGGCCACCATGCCCTGGCGCGCCATGTTCTCGCCGTCGTAGCGCGGTTCGCTGCCGTCGCCGTTTTGAAAGCCGCCGCCGAAGATGTAGACCAGCACGGGCAGTTTTTCCTTGCCGGATTTGGCGGGCGTCCACACGTTCAGATAGAGGCAGTCTTCGCTCATGCCGTTGCTGCGAAACCAGTAGTCGGCATTCGGGGTGGTGCGCTGCATGCAGCGCGGGCCGAACTGATCGGCGTTGCGCGCGCCTTTCCAGTTTTTCACCGGCTGGGGTTCGCGCCAGCGCAGGTCGCCCACGGGCGGCTGTCCGAAGGGGATGCCTTTGAAGGCACGAACGCCGTCCTTGGCCGGCGTCGTTGTTTCGAGCACGCCGTTGGCGGTTTTGACGCGGTCGGCGGCCATGAGGGCGAGGGTCGCGACGGCGGTACAGACGAGCAATCGTAGGTGCGGCATAGTCGACTAGGATCGTATCATTGGCGCGGGGAGCGCTGTGTTAGCCTGAAGCTTAGCCCCCGTTTCGAGGATCGTCACTACACGTGTGCGGCATCGCCGGATTCACTCATCTCAATGACCGTCCCGACCCTGCGCGCATCCGGCGCGCGACGGCGAGCATCCATCATCGCGGTCCTGACCAGTCGGGCGTATGGGAGTCGGCGACGGTCAGCCTGGGCGCGGTCCGGCTGAAGATCATCGACCTCGAGCACGGTTCGCAGCCTTTAGAAGCAGGCGGCGCGGTTATCGTCTTCAACGGCGAGATTTACAATCATGCCGAAATCCGCGAAGAGCTGAAGACTCTCGGCCATTCGTTCGAATCGCACTGCGACACCGAAGTTGCGCTGCGAGCCTTTCTCGAGTGGGATACGGGATCGTTTGAAAAGCTGCGCGGGATGTTTGCTTTCGCCATCTGGCGCGAGCAGGACCGGCGGCTCGTTCTGGTTCGCGACCGCATGGGCATCAAGCCGCTCTACGTGCACCATCGCGGGCGCGACCTGTACTTCGGCTCTGAATTGAAAACGATTCTGGAGCACCCCGAAATCGAGCGGCGCATCGACCGCGAGGGGCTTCATCATTACCTGAGCCTGAACTACGTACCGTTCCCGCATACGCTGATCGACGGCATCGGAAAAGTTCGACCCGGCACGTTTGTGGAATGGCGCAACGGGGAGACGCGCGAAGGGACGTACTGGCAACTGCGGTTCGCTCCGGATGAGCGGATTACGCTCGACGCCGCCCGGCAGGAGCTTGATGCGTTGATGCGCGCGAGCGTACGGGAGCACCTGGTGTCCGACGTTCCGCTCGGCGTGTGGTCGAGCGGCGGACTCGACTCATCGGCGGTGCTGCATTACGCGGCAGAGGCGGCGCCAAAGTTAAAGACGTTTTCGGTTTCGTTTTCGGGCCGCGTGTTCGACGAGAGCCCTTATTTTCGCGAAACAGCGAAGAAATACGGCACCGACCACAACGAATTCGACCTTCAGCCCGGGCCATTCATCGCCGACGCCATCGAGCGCATGGCGTACTACTCCGACGAACCGAGCGCGGACGCGGGCGCCGTGCCGGTGTGGTTTCTCTCGGAGATGTGCCGCAAACAGGTGACGGTTGCGCTGAGCGGCGAAGGCGCCGACGAACTGTTCGGCGGCTATCTCACCTATCAAGCCGACGCGTATGCGCGCGCCGCCCGGATGATTCCCGCGACGGCGCGCAAAGCTGCCGCGGGACTTGCGGGCATGCTGCCGGTTTCGGACGACAAGATCAGCCTGGAGTACAAGGTCAGACGGTTTCTGCGGGGTTCGCTGCTGAGCGGGAGCGAGGCTCATGCGTTCTGGAACGGCACGTTCACCGAAGACGAAAAGCGCGACCTGCTCGAGACGCCGGGCTCGACGCCAACGCGCGAGGTGCTGGAGGCGATGGCCGCCGGTTGCGGGGACCGGAGCGTCAACCGCTACCTGTTCCTTGATCAGCTCTGTTACCTTCCCGAAGATATCCTCTATAAGTGCGACCGCATGAGCATGGCTCACTCCCTCGAGGTTCGTCCGCCGTTTCTCGACCATCGCATCGTGGAATTTGCGGCGCGGCTTCCGCTGCGGCTCAAGGTGAACGGCGGAAATCTGAAGTTTGTGCTGCGTGAGCTGATGCGCGATAAACTGCCCGAAGCCGTTGTAAAGCGCAAAAAAGAAGGGTTCGACATTCCGGCGCATCACTGGCTGCGGACGCTGCTGAAACCGCTGCTGCTCGACACGGTGAACCGGCGAACGGTGGAGGAATGCGGGCTGTTTCGCTGGTCCGCGGTGGAGAAGGTGCTCGAGGCGCACTTCAATCGCCGCGCCAACCTGGGCTATCACATATGGGGTCTGCTGGTTCTGTTCCTTTGGATGAAACAATGGCGAGTACAGCCCGCTTCGAGGCGAGCAAGCAACCTGGAAACCTGCGCGGCGAACTGATCGCGCTGGCGGCGGCGGTGCTTGTTTTCGCGGGCTGCGCGATCAGCCCGCCGTCGCTCATGGACGACGTGGACGCCGTGCAGGCGCAGATTGCCCGCAACATGCTCGACTCGGGCGATTGGGTGACCGCGCGACTCGACGGCGTGAAATACCTCGAAAAATCGCCGTTGATCTATTGGGCGATGGCAGCGAGCTTCCGGCTGTTCGGCGTACACGACTGGTCGGCGCGCATTCCGATCGTTCTCTCGGGCGTGCTGCTCGCCTGGCTGGTGTTTCGCATCGGGCGCTGGGCGTTCAACGAGCGCGCGGCGCTCTATGCGTCGCTGGCCACTTCATGCTCCATCGGAATTTTCCTGTTTACCCGCATTTTGATTCCAGACATTACGCTGGTGCTCGCCATCACGCTCGCCATGTGGTCGCTCCTGCGGGCGCTCGACGAGGCTGAGCCGCGGGCGGGGTTGTGGGCGGCCGTGCTCGCGGCTGCGATTGGAACGGGGACGTTACTGAAGGGCCTGATCGCCGTGGTGTTTCCGGTGGGAGCGGGACTTTTGTATCTGCTGGTGACGCGGCAACTGCTCGAACGCCGAACGTGGCAGCGCCTGCGTCCTTTTCGCGGCGCACTGATCGCGCTCGCCATCGCGGCGCCCTGGCACGTTGCGGCGACGATCAACAATCCTCCGTTCGCCTATTTCGCCCTGCACGCCGGACCGGGGCAGTATCACGGGTTCTTCTGGTTTTATATCTTCAACGAACACATTCTGCGTTTTCTGAATACGCGCTATCCGCGCGATTACAACACGGTTCCGCGCGCGCTGTTCTGGGGCTTTCACCTGCTGTGGCTGTTTCCCTGGAGCGTCTGGTTTCCGGCGGCCTTCCGGAAAATCCGAGGCTCCCGCCTGCACCAACTCGCGCTCTGCTGGATCGGGTTTGTGATGGTGTTCTTTACGTTTTCGACGACACAGGAATACTATTCGCTGCCGATTTATCCGGCGCTCGCGCTGCTGATCGGCTATGCGCTCGATCATGAGGACCGATGGGTAAAGGCGGGCCGCCGCGTGCTCGCCGGGCTCGCCACCCTCGCCGCCATCGCGATTGCGGGGATTTTGTTTGCCGTGCGCGGCGTCGCACTCCGGGGTGACATCTCGGTCGCGCTCCAGCAAAACCCCGAGCTGTACACGCTTTCGCTCGGCCACATGGGCGACCTTACTCTGAATTCATTCGCCTACCTGCGGCTGCCGCTGGTGCTGGCGGGAGCGGCGTTTTTGATCGGCGCCGCAGCCAACTGGTTCTGGAACGGGTTGCGCGCCAACCTCGCCACGGCGGCGATGATGATTGTCTTTTTGCAGGCGGCTCGGGTGGCGATGGTCGCATTCGATCCGTACCTGTCGTCGCGGCCACTGGCGGAAGTGCTGCTCAAGTCGCCGCCGGGCAAGCTGATTTTAGACGACCAGTACTACACGTTTTCGAGCGTTATCTTCTACACCAATCAGCGGGCGCTGCTGCTGAACGGGCGGGTGAATAATCTCGAGTACGGTTCGAACGATCCGGAAGCGCCGCGGGATGTTTTCATCACGGACGCCGACCTGCCCGCGGTGTGGGCGCGCCCGGAACGCTACTACCTGCTGGTTGAAGTTCCTTCGGCGCCGCGGCTGAAGGCTCTGATTCCCTCCGCCCGCACGGTTGCGGAAGTTGGGGGCAAGCTGCTGTTGACCAATCGGTAGCTTGCTGGGCAAGTGAAATCGCCGCGCCCGGTACCGCGGCGGGTGCGGCGCGCCAACTCGTTTAGCTTGGCTTCTGTTTCCGGCGTCAGGCGCAGTTCCATGCTGCCTTCCAGTGTAGCGAGAAGGGACCGGATTTGAACGCTGCGGCCTTCGGGGTTGGGATAAACTAGTGGTTTGCAGCTGAACCGAATCCAATTGCTGGTGGCTTTGGCCTGGTTTGCCGCGCCGCTCGTGCCTGCCTGGGGTGTGACCAAAGCTCCGGCAAAAGCGCCGGCCCAGGCCGCGCCTAAGAAGGCCGCGCCCGCGCCGGCCGCCAAGGGCCGGACTCCGGCCCCGGCAGCCCGAGCGAAGGCGGCTCCGGCGAAGAACGTCCGCTACGCACGCCGCACCGTGCCTGCGCGTCCTCGCCCGCAGAGCGTGCCGACCCCGGAGCGCTACCGCGAAATTCAAGAGGCGCTTGCATCGCAGGGACATTTCAAGGGCGAGGCAAACGGCACGTGGGGCCCGGATTCGGTGGACGCGCTCAAACGATTTCAGCAGGAAAAGAACCTGGCGCCGAGCGGGAAAATCGATTCACTCACGCTCATTGCGCTCGGACTGGGGCCCAAGCGGAACCCCGCTGCGGCACCCGGTCCCGATCTGAATACTCAACCGAGGCCTCAAGATGATCATCGGCGTTCCGAAGGAAGTGAAAGACCATGAGTCCCGTGTGGGGCTCGTCCCAAGCGGTGTTACCGGGCTTGTAGAAGCCGGACACCAGGTTTACGTGCAGGCGGGAGCGGGCATCGCCAGTTCCTTGCCCGACCAGGAGTACATCGATGCCGGCGCAAAGATTCTGCCTACCGCGGCAGAGGTCTGGGGCAAAGCCGACCTCGTTGTAAAAGTAAAAGAACCGCAGCCGAGCGAGTATCCGTTTTTCCGCCCGGGCCTGCTGCTGTTCACGTATCTGCATCTGGCTCCGCTGCCGGAACTGACCGACCGCCTTTGCGCGGACCGCGTCAACTCGGTAGCCTACGAGACCATCCGCGAGCGCGACGGTTCGCTGCCGCTGCTCACGCCGATGAGCGAGGTCGCCGGGCGCATGGCGGTGCAGGYGGGCGCGCAATATCTCGAAGCGCCGAATGGCGGCCGGGGCATTTTGCTCGGCGGAGTGCCGGGCGTGGCTCCCGCCAACGTGGTGATTCTCGGCGGCGGCATCGTGGGGCACAACTCAGCCAAGATGGCGGTGGGGCTGGGCGCTCATGTCACTATCATCGACAGGAACCTGAACCGGCTGCGCGAGCTCGACGATATCTATAACAGCCAGATCGTGACCCTCGCGTCGAACGTTCATACGGTGCGTGAGGCGCTGCGCCACGCGGACCTCGTCATCGGCGCGGTGCTGATTCCCGGAGCCTCCGCACCTCGTCTGGTGCGGCGCGAAATGATCTCCATCATGAAGAAAGGCGCGGTGGTGGTGGACGTCGCAATCGACCAGGGTGGCTGCCTCGAAACCTCGCATGCCACCACGCATACCGATCCGGTGTACTTCGTCGACGGCGTGCTGCACTACTGCGTTTCGAACATGCCGGCGGCCGTGCCGCACACCTCAACCTTCGGGTTGAACAACGCGACCTTTCCATATCTGCTCGAGCTTGCCAATAAGGGGCTCGGGGAGGCGTGCAAGAATCCGGCAATTGCCGAGGGCGTGAACACCTACCAGGGTTCCATCACGTATCCGGCCGTCGCGGAATCGCAAGGCAAGCAGTGGAAGGCGCTGAGCGCCGCGATGTAGCTCCATTCACGGTAGGGGCCGGACTTGCCCGGCCCTCTTCGAACCGGTCGTCCAGGCCGGCATGCGAAGCGTCATCATGGCCGGCTGAAGCCGCGTTGCACGCTGAAAGCGTGCTCCCCGACAAAGCCCGCCCTACTTCACGAGCACTTCGGCGAGCGCCGGGTTGTAGAACACTCCGAAGACGATTGGGAGCGGTGCGTCCGCGGTGTATACTCAGCCGTATCGGAGTGCTCCGGTTAGCGATCCCAGACAGGATGTCGAGCGTCGGGATTCTGGTCCGGGCAACCACACATGGAGGTCTGGGATGAAAAAGACGCTCGTACTGCTGATCTGGAGCGCATGGGCACTGTTTGCCCAGGCGCAGCGCGCGGACCTGGTTCCGTTCCTGGTGTTCCTGCAGCCCTCGAACGAGGTACCCGCGATCAGCGACACTTCAAGCGCGACCGGGATTATCTGGTTGCACCTCATCGACGACGGCAAGAATATCCTCGGGCTCGATCGACTTTGATTTGAACACCAAGTTTTCAGGCGCGGTGACGGTGACCGGACTGCACATTCATTCGGGAGCGGCCGGAACCTCGGGTCCGATCCTCATTCCCACCGACATCAGCGCAAGTAACAGCGTCGCCGTGGATTCCACCGGCCGAACGGCGATTTTCAAGCAGGTGCAGTTTCCGCAGAGCACGCCGGCGCTCGCCGCCTCGACGCTCGCCGACCTGATCACCAACCCGCAAAACTACTACGTCAACATCCATACCCCCGACCATCCCAGCGGGGCGATGCGCGGTCAACTGCTGCCGGCCGACATGACGGCGGTTATGGGATTGCTCAGCCCGAAGAACGAGGTGCCGCCGACCAGCGTCGCCGGGTCGGCGGTGGGCACTGTCCTGCTGCTGCGAGGCCGGGACGCTGCCGGGAACGTGGCCGCCGCCACCGCCATCTTCAATCTGCAGTACACGGGGTTCGAACCCAACACGACGTTTACCGGTTTCCACATTCACAACGGGACGGCCGGCACCAATGGACCGGTGATCATCAACACGGGGATCAGCGGCGCGAGTCCGGTGACGGTCGACTCAACGGGCGCGGGGAACCTGAATTACCGGGTGGCGATGACGCCGCTCGACGCCAGCTTCGCGAGCGAAGTCGCCACCGTGAACGGGCTGTTCAGCACCCCCAACAACCACTACATCAACCTGCACACGACGGTTAACCCGGGCGGCGCGATCCGGGACCAGATGCGGTCCACCGAGCAGCAGTCGCTGCTGGCGAACCTGCAGCCGGCCAACGAAACGCCGCCGGTGACCGGCCTGGCGGCCAGCGCGCAGGCCGAGATTCCCGTGGTGTTGATCCGGAATCCGGATGGAAGCGTGGCGGCAGGTACGGTCATCTTCGATGTCAACTACCGCGGATTCCCGGCCGGCACGACATTCACCGGGCTGCACATCCATCAAGGGACGGCAGGCGACGCCGGAAGCGTGACGGTATCGAGCGGCCTGGGCAACAACACCGCCAGCGTGGCGTCCGACACCGGAAACGGCAACATTTTCCGCCTGATCACCGTGGCCGACGCCAGCGGCTTGAGGGCTCTGAACGGGATCGTGCAAAATCCGTCGAATTATTACGTCAACCTGCACACGACGGTGAACCCGAGCGGGGCTATCCGCGACCAACTGGGCGCGCCGCTGGGGAAACCCGCGATTGGCGGCATCGGCGCCACAGCCTCGGTGGTGACGTCGGGAGCGCCGGGGTCCATTCTGTCGATCTACGGAACCAACCTGGCGGGTTACACTTCGGATCTGAGCGGCTTCTATCAGGCGCCGGCTCTGACCACCACGATGAACGGGGTGACGGCGACCATCGGCGGCTTGAACGCGCCCTTGTACTATGTGAGCCCGGCGCAACTGAATGTGCAGGTGCCCTTCGAGGCGCCGGCGGGCGCGCAACCGGTGGTGGTGACGACTCCGGCGGGGGCCAGCCCCTCGATGACGGTGACGATCGCCGCTACCGCGCCGAGCATTTTCATCGTCGGACCGGGCAGCCTGGGAGCGGTCACCAAGAACACCGATTTCTCCCTGGTCACGCCCGCCAATCCGGGAAAGCCGGGAACATCATCGTGATCTTCTCGACCGGTCTCGCGCAGACGACACCGCCGTTGCAGACCGGAGTCCGGGCCGTGCCGCCCAACGGCGGCTTCAACAATACCGGCGCGGTGACGGCGACGATCGGCGGCGTGTCCGCCAGCGTCCTCTACTCAATTGCATCGCCGGGCTTCGCGGGCCTTTATCAAACCGCGGTGACCGTGCCGGCGGGAGTTCCCGCCGGGAACGCGTCACTGGTGTTGAGTTCCGGCGGCGCGTTATCGAACGCCGTGAACCTGGCGGTCGCACAATAACGGTCCCGGCGCTCAGGTCTGGTTACTTCAACGGATCGAGCTTCTTCGCCGCCAGCTTTTCATTGAGGGGCGCCAGTTCGCGCCCGGTGAGCGTGTTCCATTCGCGGATCACGTCGTCGAGGTCCCGCCCGAGCGCTTCGGCGCGGGCCACCTGTGAATCGGTCGGACGCCCGTCGTAGCGGTTCACGTCGCCGTAGAGGCCGGTGAGGTACTCGCGCAGACGCTCCTCGCCGGTGATGGCGCCGCCTTCTTTTGTCGCGACGATTCTGGTGCGGAGTTTGTCGGCCGCCGCCGCGAGTCCGGTGAGCTGAGCTTTGAGCGGATCGGACGAATCCACCCGCGCCGCGCGGGCATTGGCGGCGTCGCGCACGCGCAGGATGGACGTCACGGTCTCGCTCATGCGGTTGAGCATTCCGGCGATTTTCTGAGCGAGATCGAATTGCGCCCGGCGGTCGTCGAGCGTGTAGCGGGCGCGCGGGTCCATCGCGATTTCGAGGGGCGCGGTGTAAACCTTTTCGCCCCTGGTCAGGCGCACGGAGTAGCGGCCCGGCACGACGCGGGGACCGGTGGCTGCTTCGAATGCAGCCGTGGCAGCGGCCGGAACGTTCGGCGGCGGCAGATGCATGGACCAGGTGGCGCGATTGAGCCCGCGCCGCTTCGACCCGGCGACGGTGTCGATCACCTTTCCTTGCGCGTCGAGAATCTCGATCTTCAAATCGCCGAACAGGTGGCGGCCGCGCTGGTAATAGACGATGACAGCCTGGTTGGTCCGGCTGGGACCGGTGAAGGCAGCGTCACCTTCGGACCAGCCGCCGAAGGTGTCCATCAATTGCGTGACCGGCCCGACGTTGAGCAGGGCTGCTTCCTGATTCATCAGGTCGGGAGTCAAGGCGCGCCAGGGCGAGATGTTGTCGAGAATCCAAATGCCACGGCCGTGGGTGGCGAGCACCAGATCGCTGGTGCGCGGATGAACGACCAGGTCGCGCACGGCGACCGCGGGGAAGTTGCTGCCCTTGTACTGCGCCCACCGCTCGCCGCCATCGATGCTCACCCACAAGCCGAATTCGGTGCCGAGCAGGAGGAGCTTGGGATTGACGGGATCTTCCTTGATGACGTGAGCGTAGCCGCGGACGCCATCGAGAGGGAGCGCGGTCCAGGAGCGGCCGAGGTCGGTGGTGCGGTAGAGGTACGGTTTCATGTCGCCGTACGTGTGGCGGTCGAGGGTGACGAAGGCGGTCTGCGCGGCATGGCGGCTGGCTTCCACCCAGGAGATCCACGGCGCGCCGGCGCCGCCGGGGATATTGGGCGCGACGTTGCGCCAGTTAGCGCCGCCATCGGAGGTGACCTGAACGTTGCCGTCGTCGGTGCCCACCCAGATGATGCGCCCGTTCTTTGGAGATTCCGAGATGGAGTAAATGGTGGTGTGCATCTCGGCGGCGGAGTTGTCGATGGTGACGCCGCCGGATTCTTCCTGCTTTTGTTTCTCGGGATCGTTGGTGGTGAGGTCAGGGGAAATGCGCTGCCAGGTCTGCCCGTGGTTGCGCGACCGGTAGAGATACTGCGCGCCGATGTAGATGGTGCCTTTCTCGTTGGGGCTCATCTGGACCGGCGTGTTCCAGTTGAACCGGAGTTTCGGTTCGCCGTAGGCTGCGTAAGGCTTGATGCTCCGCGTTTCGTGGGTGACGCGATGGACGCGCGCGAGTTCGCCGCCCTGCGCTTCGGCGTAGATGTAATTCGGATCGGCCGGGTCTTCCCACATCCAGAAGCCGTCGCCGCCGTACATGTTCTCCCAGCGGGAATTCGACACGCCGCCGGGATAGGACGAATCGGCGACCCACGAGCTGTTATCCTGCAAACCGCCGTAGACGCGATACGGGTCGGCGTTGTCGACGCTGACATGGTAGAACTGCGAAACCGGGAGGTTCAGCATGTGCTCCCAGCGTGAGCCCCCGTCGAGACTCCGCCACAATCCGCCGTCGTCGCCGGCGAGGATGGAATTGGAATTCGAAGGGTCGATCCACACGTCGTGGAAGTCGCCATGCGCGCCACCCGATACGACGCTGAAGCTCTTTCCGCCGTTGACGCTCAGCAGCAGCGTGTAGTCAACCTTGAAGACGCGGTTCTCGTCCTTGGGGTCGACGATCATGTTGCCGAAGTAAAACGGCCGCCACACCATGTACTGGCTCGCGTCGAGTTTGGTCCAGGTCTGGCCGCCGTCGTTTGACCGGAACAAAGCGCTCGCGGCCGATTCGATCATGGCGTACACGACTTCGGGCCTGGAAGGCGCAGCGGCGACGATGATGCGGCCATAAGGCTTGTCCGGCAGGCCTTTGGCGCTGGCGGGCGTGAGTTCGGTCCAGTGCTCGCCGCCGTCGGTGGATTTGTAGAGCGCACTGCCGGGTCCGCCGGAACGAAAGGTCCAGCCCTGGCGGCGGAAGTCCCACATGCCGGCAAACAGGGTATCGGGAGCCTTGGGGCTCATGGCGAGCATGCCGCATCCGGTGGAGAGATTGGCGCCGGCGAGCACCTTGCGCCAGGTCTTGCCGCCGTCGGTGGTTTTGAAGACGCCGCGTTCGGCGTGATCGTCCCAGAGGTGTCCGGTGGCGCAGACGTAGACGTTGCTGCCGTTGCGCGGGTCGATCAGGATTTTCGAAATGCGCTCTGAGTCCTTGAGGCCGACGTTGGTCCAGTTTTCGCCGTTGTCGGTGGACTTATAGACGCCGTCGCCGATGGAGACGCTGTTGCGCACCCAACTCTCGCCGCTGCCGGCCCAAACGATCTTGGGATTGGAGCGGTCGATGGCGACTGCCCCGATGGATTGGGTGGACGCGCTGTCGAATACAGGCTTGAACGTGGTGCCGCCGTTCACCGATTTCCAAACGCCGCCGCTTGCCGAACCCACAAACACCGTGACGCGGCCATTGTCGTTGACGGCGTCGAGCGCGGCGATTCGGCCGCTCATGACGGCTGAACCGATGTTTCGGGCCGGGATTCCGGAGATGGTGGCGGAGTCAAACCGGGGCGCCGTTTGAGCGGAAGCGAATGCACACAGGATGAGGAGTAACGGAAAGGTCTTCATCGCGGATTTCCTTATTGCGCCTTCTTCTTCGGGGTGGCGGGCATCTGGAACAGGCTGTCTTCGACCGGGGCGTTCGCCTCCATGCGGTCCACCGTGATGCTGGCGCGGAAGTTGGAATTCTTCGCGCCGACCTCCATCGAAAAGGGGAAATAGACGCCGGCGACCTTCTTGTAGGAACCGTACTCGGTCACGGACTCCCGGATGGACCCGCGAATGAACTGGGTCTTTTCGGACTTGATCTCGAGGTAGGTGTCGGGATCGAGGTAATAGTAGATGATGTCGCCGTTCTTGAGCGTGACGCGGATGCGGTAAGCGTCGTCGCCGTCCACGGTGTCGTGGCCAAGGTAGGCGACGGTGCTGCCTTTCTTTTCGTAGTCGACCAGCGGACCGTAGAAGTCGGCCTCTTCGACCAGACCGCGCATCTCGTCATCGCCCACCAGTTCAGGGTCGCGGCGCCCCTGGAAAGGATTAATTTGCCAGCCGCTCGAGCCGTCGTACGCCGTCACCTGGGTCATGCCCTGGATGACAGCTTCCTGCCGGAGCTTGTCGGGCACCTTGGCGATCATGTTGAGCTTCAGGGAAAAGCTGCCCTGCTGAAGGGTCGCGTAGGTGCGGAGCGTTTGAATGGCGCGGATTTTTTCGATGCCGCCCTTGGCCTGCAGGTTTTTCGCAATGAGGTCTTCGGCTGTTTGAGCATAGAGCGCAGACAGCGCGCAGAGGAGTCCGGTCAGATACCGCATACGTACCTAACGTAGCGCAGTGCGGGGAAGTTCGGGCTGGATACGAGGAGGGCTGCCCGTTCAGCGGAAACCGCGCGGGCTAATCTTCTTTACAAATCTTTACCTCCGGCGGGGAAGTTTCGCTTAACACTGTTAAGGTAAGGATTCTTAGGCGCGCTGAAGCTGCGCATTTTAGGGTCCGCTGGGAACTGATTGGGCCACCCGTTCGTATGGTTGAGGGTAAGTGTCCTAAGAGGAGGATGCGATGCGAGTTGCGATACTGATTGGTCTGTCTGCACTGCCTGTACTGTTTGGAGCCAGCACTTCGGCTACGACACCTACCTTCTATAAAGAAGTTCTGCCGGTTCTTCAGAAGAACTGCCAGAACTGTCATCGTCCGGGTGAAGCGGGTCCGATGTCGTTCATGACATACGAATCGACGCGCCCCTGGGCCAAAGCCATCAAACAAGCGGTAACAACCCGGCAGATGCCGCCATGGTATGCCGACTCACACTACGGAAAGTTCGCGAACGACCGCACGATGGCGGCTGGGGACGTGAAGACGCTGGTTGACTGGGTGGACGGCGGGGCTAAACCGGGCGATGCCAAAGCCGCGCCCGCGCCGGTGGCATGGGTGGAAGGCTGGTCAATCGGCAAGCCGGACGTGGTGCTCGAGATGCCGCAATCGTTCGAGATTCCGGCTTCGGGCACGATCGACTACCAATACATCATGATCCCGACGAACTTTACGGAGGACCGTTACGTGCAGTTTGCCGAAGCGCGTCCGGGCGACCGGCAACGGGTCCACCACATCATCGCTTTCATTGTCGACGCCGATAATCCGATGTTGAAGCAGATGAAGCCGGGCATTCCGTTTGTTCCGGCGATGGCTCAGCGCGAAGCCGAACAGCGCGCGCGCGAGGCGGCGGCCAGCGGCGCGCCGGGTCAGCAGCGCAGGCGGCAGGGCGGTGGCGACGGCGAGGGCGGGGTCGGCATCGGGGATTTCCTGGTGGGTTACGCGCCGGGCGCTCCGCCGCAGGTCCTGAAGCCGGGACAGGCCAAGGTGGTGAAGGCGGGCAGCGCCATCGTGCTGCAGATGCACTATACGGCCAACGGCAAGCCGGGCGTTGATAAATCCCGGATCGGGATTACGTTTGCCAAGGAGAAGCCGTCCGAGCGGGTGTTGACGCTGGCTTCGGCGAACAACCAATTCGCGATTCCGCCGGGCGACCCGAACTACCGGGTCGAGTCGAGCGTCACGCTGCAGGAACCGGTTACGCTCACGGGTTTGCTGCCGCACATGCACCTGCGCGGCAAGGACTTTGAAATGCGCGCGGTATATCCGAGCGGTGAGACGGAAATCCTGCTGCGGGTGCCGAAGTACGATTTCAACTGGCAACTCTGGTACGTGCTCGACAAGCCGAAGGTGCTTCCGGCCGGCACCAGAGTGGATTGCACGGCGCATTTCGACAATTCGCCCAACAACCCGGCGAACCCCGACCCCTCGAAGACCATCCGGTTTGGCGAGCAGAGCTGGGACGAAATGATGATCGGGTTTTTCGACGTCGCGGTGAGTCTGGACACGACGCCGATGGATTTAATGCGGCCGAAGAAAAAGGCTGCGGACGATTAGTTTTCGAGTTTCGATGCAGGAGAAGAATCAGCCATGACGCTGCGCAGTATCTCGCTCGCCTCATTATTCGGAGCGGCGGTGATCGCCGCTCCCGTTCCGTCCACACCCACGTTCAGCAAGGATGTGCTGCCGATTCTGCAGCGCAACTGCCAGGGATGCCACCGCCCCGGTGAAGCGGCGCCGATGCCGTTCATGAGCTACAAGGAAGTGCGTCCGTGGGCCAAGGCCATCAAAGGCGCGGTGCTGACGAAGAAAATGCCGCCATGGCTCGCCGATCCGCATTACGGGCAGTTTTCAAACGAGCGGAAACTGACGCCGGTGGAGGTGGAGACCATTACTGCGTGGGCTGACGGCGGAGCGCCCGAGGGCAATCCGAAACAGGCGCCGAAGCCGGTGTCATGGGTGGAAGGCTGGAACATCGGCACTCCCGACAAGGTCTTCGAAATGCCGAAGGCGTTCAACGTTCCGGCGGAAGGCACGGTGGAGTACCACTACGTGATCATTCCGACCGGCTTCACGAAAGACACCTGGGTGCAGGCGGCGGAAGTACGTCCGGGCAATCGCGGCGTGGTTCATCACGTGATTGCATTCATCCGTCCCCCGGGGTCGAAATGGCTGAAAGATGCGCCTGTCAATGAGGCGTTCATCCCGAAGAGGGCGGCGCGCAACCGGCAGAACGCGGAACAGGCGGCGGGCGAGGAAGCGCAGTCGATGCTCGGGACGGAACTGCTGGTCGGCTACGCGCCGGGGCTGCAGGAGCAGAAGTTCGTGCCGGGTCAGGCGCGGCTGGTTCCGGCGGGCGCCGACATCGTGTTCCAACTCCACTACACGGCGAACGGAAAGACGGCCACCGATCAGACGAAGGTAGGTCTCGTTCTGGCCAAGGAGGAGCCGAAGCAGCGGGTGGTAACGCTGACGGCGACCGAGGGGCGGTTTGCGATCCCGGCGGGAGATCCGGCCTACGAGGTGAAGTCAGCCTTCACCTTGCAGGACGACTCGGCGCTGGTCTGGCTGATGCCGCACATGCATCTCCGCGGCAAGGATTTCATCTACACGGCTGTCTATCCGACCGGCGAGAGGCAGGTCCTGCTGAACGTTCCGAAGTACGACTTCAACTGGCAGCTTGCCTACGAAACGGCCAAGCCTGTCGTGCTGCCGAAGGGAACGCGGATCGAGTGCGTGGCGCACTTCGATAACTCGCCGAACAACAAGTACAACCCCGACCCGACCAAAGTTGTCCGCTGGGGCGATCAGAGTTGGGAAGAAATGATGATCGGCTGGTTCGGTGTGGCCATCGATGCCAAGGCGGATCCGATGAAGCTGTACTTCGGGGACAAGCCTCGGAAGCCTGCGCAAAAGACGGGCGATTAAAGAAGTCTCTGCGGTTCGACAATTATCTATGCTGAAAAACACATTACTGGGCGTGTGTCTATCGGGGGCCGTGTTCGCGGCTGCGCCGACCTTTTCAAAAGATGTCCTGCCGATTGTGCAGGAAAAGTGCCAGAACTGCCACCGCGCGGGGGAAATCGGGCCGATGGCGTTCACCGACTATGCTTCGGTGCGCCCATGGGCCAAGGCGATCAAGGCAGCCGTGATTGCGCGGAAGATGCCGCCGTGGTTCGCCGACCCGCACTATGGCAAGTTCGCCAACGACCGTTCGCTCACCGCGCGCGAGATTCAGACCATCACGGCGTGGGTGGACGCGGGCGCGCCGCAGGGAAGTCCGAAGGACGCCCCGAATCCCGTGAAGTGGGTGGAAGGCTGGAACATTCCCAAGCCCGACCTGGTCGTGGAACTGCCCGTCGAAATGAAGATCCCGGCCAAGGGCGAAGTTGACTATCAGTACATTCTGGCCGACCCGGGATTCAAAGAAGACGTGTGGGTGCAGATGGTGGAGGTCCGCCCGCAGTCGCCTTCGGTGGTTCATCACGCGGTGGTGTTCATTCGCGAGCCCGAATCGAAGTGGCTCCGCGGGGAGATCGAGCCGGGCAAGCCATGGGTAGCGCCGCCCAAGCGGCGGGCTCAGGAGACGTTCGGCGGCAACAGCGAGATTCTCACCACCTACACGCCGGGGATGGTGCCGGACGTGTGGAAGCCCGGTGTGGCGAAGAAGATTCGCGCCGGCAGCGAACTGATTTTCCAGATGCACTACACGGCGAACGGAAAAGAAGCGATTGATCGCACGAAGATCGGCCTGATTTTCTCGAAGGAGCCGCCGCAGGAGCGCGTCATCACCACTGCCGCGGTAAACACGATGTTCGCGATTCCGCCGGGCGATCCGAATTTCAAGGTGGACGCGCGCGCGCCGCACATCAATCCGGGCATGCTGATCAGCTTCTTCCCACACATGCATTTGCGCGGAAAAGCGTTCGAATACCGCCTGGTGCAGCCGAGCGGCGAGACCGAGACGCTGCTCAGCGTGCCGCGTTACGACTTCAACTGGCAGCTTTCCTACAAGCTCGAAAAGCCGGTCCCGCTGCTGCCGGGTTCGCGCATCGAGGCGACGGCGTGGTTTGATAATTCGCCGAACAATCCCGCGAATCCCGACCCGAAGGCGACCGTGAAGTGGGGCGAGCAGAGTTGGGAAGAGATGATGATCGGCTTCTACGATATTGCCGTGGATGCGAAGTTCGACCGGCGGACGTATTATCAGAAGCGTAGCGACTGATGCGCTTTCGAACGGCATTGTTTCTGGCCGTGAGCCTGGGCGGCATGATCCAGGCTCACGACGTCATCACGACCAAAATCACCTGGGCGCGCGAGGTGTCGCGCATCGTTTACAAAAACTGCCTGTCCTGCCATCGCGATGGCGGCAAAGCGTTTTCGCTCGCCACCTACGAAGAAGCGCGCCCGTGGGCCAAGGCGATCAAGGATGAAGTGCTCGCGCGCAGAATGCCGCCATGGAACGCCGTGAAGGGCTTCGGCGAGTTTGCAAACGATCGCGGATTGACGCAGGAACAGATCGAAGTGCTGGCCGAGTGGGTGGAAGGCGGCGCTCCGGAAGGGAACCCGGCGTACTTGCCAAAAACACCGCGCCTCGACGGCGAGAAGCCCGCCGCGGTGAAAGCATCGAAAGTCCTGGTGAAGGGCTCGAAAACGCTGGCGGCGCCGTTGACGGTGGCGGGGGTTGAGGCGGACGCCATTCCCCCTGGCGGCGCGGTGCAAGTCACCGCCCGGCGTCCGGATGGCACGGTGGAGCCGCTGTTGTGGGTTCAAGCGTTTCAACCGGGGTTCAACCAGCCTTATTGGTTCAAATCGCCGATGAAGTTTCCGCGCGGCACCGTGATTGAGACATCGCCCCCGGGAGCGACAGCTTCGCTGCTTGCGAAGTAAAGCTCAACGCAGGGCGTCCACAACGCGACGTTTCGCCTGCTCATCGACATCGAGCGCGACGGCGTAGCGGCGTCCGGCGAGCGCTCCGGTCTGGCGGGCGTGAGCCGTGTAGTAATCGAAGTAGGCGAACTTCGAGACGCCGCCGCGGACCATCTGGTATTCGCGAATCGCTTCCGTCCACAGGTCGTAGGCTTCGGTGACATCGACGAGCAGATAGGGCCGGAATCCCTCGGCGTCCTCCCAATTGTCGGCATAGTAGACCGCGCGAACGCCGCGCCACGGCTGTTGAGCGGATTCGAGCGTGGCGACGGAAGCCAGCAGTACGGCATCCTGCACGAGCGCGGACGCGACGCGATGGTCCTTGTGGATGCTGTTTTTCCAGTGGGTGATGACGATAGCGGGCTGAACTTCACGAATCACGCCGGCGACGTAGCGGCGCGAGGCCTCGTCGTCGGGCAGCAGTCCGTCGGCGTAGGGGCCGAAGCGGACTTCGGCGCCCAACTTAGCGGCGGCAGCAAGGGCTTCTTTCTTCTTCTGGGCTCCATAATCGGCGGGTGTCCGTTGGGGATTGCCGCCTTCGCCGGCGGTGAGGTGGAGCAACACGACGCGGTCGCCGAGCTGGTGCTGGCGGGCGAGCAGGGCTCCGGCCGAGAGTTCCATGTCGGCGGCGTGCGCGCCGACCGCCAGAATGGTGCGCGGTTGCGCGGCGGCGAGCGCCGCAAACGTCAACGCGGCGAAAGCTGAACGACCCATACGTCCTCCGCTCCGATCTTTCCTTTCAAACGTACACCGCCGGAAATGTTCTCGAGTTCGGCGGCGCCGGCCAGCGTGCGGGCGGAATAGACAGCGCCGGGGAGCCGCAGCGTCACAGCCGGTTCGGCGGGCTGTTTAGCGTGGTTCAGAACGAAGACCAGCCGGTCGCGCCCGCGTTCGAGAGTGCGGACTTCAAGCGTCGCGCCGTCCACGCGGATGGGAGCCTCGACACCGGCCCATTGGAGCAGCGCGCGGTAAAAGCGCTCGGCGGCCGCGTCACGCCGGGTTTCGTAAGCGGAGCCAATGGACGTTCCGAGCATTAGGGTTTTGCCGCGTCCGAAAGTGGAAACTACCGCTGCCGCTGCGCCGCTGGGGAACGTAGCGGCCACGCGCGCCTGAGGGCCGAGCGGTTCGAGCGTCTCTTCAAACCAGCGGCCGGGGACCGGTTCAGCGGTGAACTCCCCGGGCTTCCATTCCAGGGAGGTTCGGCCCGCGGCACCGGTTTGGACGGCTGTTTCGCGGCACCCCATCACTTCGCTGAGGCCGAGCCCCGGGATGACGGGCGACGCGGTCCCGCGCTCGTCGTTCCAACCAAGCCGGGCTTCTGAAACCAGCGCGCCCCCGTTGCGAACGTACTCGCGAAGCGCCGCTGCGGCAGACTGGGGAATCATCAGCGGGTAAGGCAGAAGTACGAGTTTGTAGGGGCCCAGCGATTGGGCGGTGATTTCCCGGATATGGACGAAGTCGAGCGGGACGTTGGACGGGTAGAGCGCGCGGTAAATGCCCATCATGGCGTCGCGTTCGATGCCGTTGACCTCGCCCTGCGGACCTCCGTAGGCAGCCTGCCGCTGCCTTCCTCCGATGAAGTACGACAGCGGGTTGTAGACCACGGCGACTTCGGCTTGAGGCGGCCTGGCGTCCAGAAACAGGCGCTGGTTCTGATCGACCACGCGGGCAATGCTTCCCGCCTCGCGGCTGCGCATCGTGAGCGTGCCGTCGAGCTCGATCATCCCAAAGCCGCCCGATTCATAGCCGGTGCTCATCGGGTACCAGGCGTAGTAGTTGACGGCCTTGGCGCCGCGCGCAAGAGCGCTCCACGACCAGATGCGAAGATCCTGCGGCGTGACCGACGGCGAGACGTTCATGGCGATGGTGCCGAAGCCGGATTGCAGTTCGCCGATCCAGAATCCGCGCCCGCCGGCGTTGAAGCCGAACGAGCGCGTGAAGTCGAGCAGGGCGGCGCGAAATGCGGGTTCGCGGTCGACGAAGGAGGAGTGCTTCGGATAGAACGAGGTGCCGTAATAGTCGACCTGGGCGGTCATGGTCCAATCGTCGGACTGGCCTTCCCACCAGAGCGGAGAACTGAACAGTCCGATGCCGGCCGCGTGCGAGGTAGCGACGGCTTTGGGGGCTTCCCGTTTCACGGCAACGAAGCGATCGTGCAGGTCCGCGCCGAGTTTGTCGGCGATGAACTGTTTCCAGTCGATGAAGTCGGAGTAGGAAAGAATGGTGCTCAGACGGTTCGGCTCCACTTCGTTCCAGTTTTCGTATTGCCGGTACCAGGCGCGGTTGAGCGACTCGAGCGTGCCGTAGCGGTTCCTGAGCCAGGTGCGAAAACGGGCCACCGTGTGGCGGCAGAAGCAGAACTCGGGGCGCTCGATGTAGGTGGGTGTGGCCCAGTTGATGACGTGCGGTTCGCTCCACAGATCCCAGCCGAGGAGCGCCGGGCTTTCCGAAGCGCGGCGGGCGAGTGCGGAAAAGAACTTGAGCTCAGCGGCGCGCACTCCGGCGTGGTCGCGGCAATAGCCGGGCGAGGATTCGGGCTCGATGATCATCCCGTTCGACGAAACAAAGCGCGAGTCGGGGAACCTGCGGCCCACCCAGGCAGGCGCGGAATCCATGTAGACCTGTACGATGACGCGCAAGCCTTCCTGTTCGGCAAGGCGGAGCAGCGTGGTGATGGTGTCGAACCGGTAGCGGCCTTCGGACGGTTCGCCGCTGGCCCAATCGATCCAGCAACGGACGGTGTTGAACCCCAGCGACCGGATTTGCCGGAGGTCGGCGCGCCAGGACTCGGCGTTGGCGAGCGGATCCCGTTCCAGCATGGGAGCGCGGGCTTTGCCTCCGCCGTACCAGACGGCCATCGGGAAGAAATTTTCGGGTGCGGGCGATTGGGCAAATAGAATCGAGGAGACCAGCAGGGCAGCGGCGGAGAGCCGTCTATACAAAGTCCACCTCGGCTTGGAGTCGAATTACCGAGTGCTTCTGAAACTGCCTGGAATGCTCGGGAAAATCGGTGCGATAGTGGCCGCCCCGGCTTTCGCGGCGAGCGAGCGCGGCGCGCGCGATGAGCGCGGCGACGGCGTGCATATTGCGCAATTCGAATTCGGCGCGCGATGGCCGGTGGCGCGAATCGCACGCCACCGCGGTGAGTTGCCGGATGGCGTCTTCGAGCCCCGCGGCGTCGCGCAGGATGCCGCAGGTGCGCCAGGCGAGAGCGCGAAGATCGAGTTCCGCGATGGAAGGAAACAGGCGTTCGGGAGGGGACCCGCCGGCGCGGGACTGCGCTTCGGCGGCCATGGCGCGTCCGGCGCGCGCGCCGAACACGAGACCTTCGAGCAATGAGTTGCTGGCCAGCCGGTTCGCTCCGTGAACGCCTGTGCAGGCCGCTTCTCCCGCGGCGAAGAGTCCGGGAATCGTGGTGCGTCCGTCGAGATCGGTGGTGATGCCGCCCATTGCGTAATGGGCGGCCGGATGCACGGGGATGGGTTCGCGAGTGATATCGACACCGTACTCGAGGCAAGTGGAATAGATGCGCGGAAAGCGTTCGCGCACATGCTCCGGCTGGAGATGGGTGAGATCGAGGAAAACGTGGGGCGAAGCTGTGCGCCGCATCTCGGCGACGATGGAACGGGCGACGATGTCGCGCGGCGCCAGTTCGGCGCGGGGATCGTAGCGTTCCATGAAACGCTCACCCCCGGCGTTGCGCAGCGTTGCGCCTTCGCCGCGCAGCGCCTCGGACAGAAGGAAGCGGGGCGCTCCGGCCTTGTGCAAGGCGGTCGGGTGAAACTGAACGAACTCGATGTCGCGAATTTCAGCGCCTGCGCGCCAGGCGATGGCCACGCCGTCGCCGGTGGCGACATCGGGATTGGTGGTGTCGAGATACACGCGCCCAAATCCGCCGGTAGCCAGCAGCACGGCGCCGGCCTCGATGGACGCCGTTTCGCCGCTCGCGCCGTCGAACACCACAACGCCGGATGCGCCGGCGGGGGCGAGAAGCAGGTCGGTGACGCAGCCGTAGCTGCGGAACTCGACGTTTGAGAGCGAAGCGGCTTTGACGTAAAGCGTACGCGCGATTTCGCGTCCGGTGGAATCGCCGTGGGCGTGCAGCACGCGGCTGCGGCTGTGGGCGCCCTCGCGCGCGAACATGAGCTTGCTTCCTTCGCGGTCGAACTCGGCGCCCCAATCGATCAGATCGTAGATGGCGGGCGGCGCTTCTTCAACGAGCACGCGCACGGCCGCGGCATCGCACAGTCCATCGCCGGCGATGAGCGTGTCGTGCTCGTGCAGTTCGATATCGTCGTCATCGCTCAAGGCGGCGGCGATTCCGCCCTGAGCGTAAGCCGAGGAGGACTCGCCGAGGCTGTCCTTGGCAATCACCAGAACGCGGCCATGCGGAGCCAGCTCGATGGCGGCCCTCAAGCCGGCCACGCCTGCGCCCACTACCAGAAAGTCGGGATTCATTCGTAAAAGAGCGAGGAAGAGTAACCTTTTGCTCCCATGGTACAACGGCTGTATGCCTACATTTTGCGTCGAAACGCCGCAGCGGAACTACAGTGCCGTGATCGAACGCGGCATTCTGGCGCGCGCGTCGGAATACATTCCGCCGAAAGTGGGCAAGCTGTTTGTCGTCACAACGAGCGACGTATGGAGCCTGCACGGCGCTGAGCTGGAACGTGGGCTGAACGGCCGCGCCTTTTCGACGCTCTTTTTTGGGGGCGGCGAGGAACGGAAGCGGATCGCCGAGGTGGAAGCCCTGGCCGAGCAGATGGTGGCGCTCGGCGCGGACCGCTCGAGCGTCGTCATCGCGTTCGGCGGCGGCATCGTGAACGACCTGGGCGGATTTCTCGCCGCGATTTTCATGCGCGGAGTTCCCGTGCTGCAGATTCCAACCACTCTGCTCGCACAGGTGGATGCCGCCATTGGCGGCAAGACCGGCGCGAACCTGGTGAGCGGCAAGAATCTGGTCGGCGCGTTTCATCAGCCGCTCGCCGTGCTCATCGATCCTTCGGTTCTGGCCACGCTGCCCGAGCGCGAATACCGGGCCGGGCTCTACGAAATCATCAAAGGCGGTGTCATTCGCGACGGCAGGCTGTTTGAGACCTTCGAACGCGAGCGCGCGGCGGTGATGGCCCGCGATGCCGCCGTGGTGGATGAAATCATCGCGGCCAAGGTTCGCCTGAAAGCCGAAGTGGTGACCAACGATGAGCGCGAAGGCGACGTGCGCCGTATTCTGAATTTCGGCCACACCATCGGTCATACGCTCGAAGCGGAGACGCAGTATAAGCGCTTTTTGCACGGCGAGGCAGTGGCGTTCGGGATGATCGCCGCGACCCGCCTCGCGGTGAGCACGGTGGGTCTTGCGCCCTCCACGGCGGAGCGAATCATCAAGCTGATTGAAAGCTACGGCCCCATTCCCTCGACGGCGGGAATCGAAGCGCGGCGGCTTCTGGCGAGGCTGGTGAACGACAAGAAGACGCTCGGCGGCAAAGTGCATTTTGTGCTGCCGCAGGAAGTCGGCGCGGTCAAAATCGTCAGCGGAGTTCCGGAGGATCGCATTCTGGCGGCGATTGAGGATACGCTGCAGGTCGCCGTTTAGATGGGCACGACGCCACAGGGCACTCGCGACGAGCGGCAGGCGGCCGAGTACATCCGCGGGATGTTCGGGCGCATCGCCGGCCGCTACGACCTGCTCAATCACCTGCTCAGCTTCAATCTCGACCGCTATTGGCGCCGCTTCACAGTGGACCGAATTTGCGAACTGAAGCCCGACCCCGCCGCGCGCGTCCTCGACCTGTGCTGCGGCACCGGCGACCTGATGCTCGCGCTCGAACGGCGGCGCAAAGGCGCGGTGCTTGGGGCGGATTTCTGCCATCCCATGCTGGTTGAGGCGCAGCGCAAAACACAATCCGAACACTTGCGGTCGATCGTTTTTGAGGCGGACGGGCTGACGATGCCCGTCGCGTCGAACTCGCTCGACGCAATTACCGTGGCGTTCGGATTTCGGAATTTTGCCAATTACGGGCGCGGGCTCGAGGAAATGCTGCGGGTGCTCAAGCCGGGCGGAGTGGCGGCGATTCTCGAATTCTCACAGCCGCGGAATCGGGTGTTTGGCGCGATTTACGGCTGGTTCTCAACGGAGTTGCTTCCGCGGGTAGGCGGGCTGGTTTCGGGGTCGCCGCAGGCTTACCGGTACCTGCCGGAGTCGATCCGGAAATTCCCCAATGCCGAGGGACTCAGTTCGATGATGCGCGAAGCCGGGTTCTCTCGAGTGGAATTTCACGCCCTGACCTTCGGCGCCGTGGCGTTGCACATCGGCACAAAGTAGCGCGTTGTGTGGGGCTGTTGTGCTATCCCTAGTAAAGATTGAAGCCTGTACCGCTTGAAATTGCACATCGCGAAATTGCGCCGTCGGTAGCGTTGCTGACGCTGTCCGGGCGTCTGATGTTAGGTCCCGAGGGGCAGAGGCTCGAACGGACCGTGGAAGAATTGCTCGAGCGCGGCTACCGCAGCTTTATTTTCGACCTCGCCGGAATTACGCACATCGACTCGACCGGAATCGGCCGCTGCATTTCGAGTCTCAACCTGATTCTGGCGGCCGGCGGAAAGTTGCATATGGCGGGCGCCGCCAAGCAGGTTCGCGATGGTTTTCACGTCACGCGCCTCGACCGGATATTCCGCTTCTTCGACGACGTCGCCGCGGCACAGGCGGCGCTGTAGCTTACGCGCGAACGTCGTAGCACATCAGCATCGATTGGTTGCGGATGTACAGCCGGCCGGCGCAGACCACCGGGTGAGCCCAACTCGGCAAGCCGGTATCGGGGATGCTGAAGCGGCCAAGCTCGCGATAGTCTTCCGGCGTGGCTTTCGCGAGGCCGGCGACGTTGCTTTCGCCGAGCAGGAAGAGTTTGCCGTCGGCGTACGTGATCGAGCCTTTGCCGACGCTGCGGTTGCGCCACATGACTTTGCCGGTGGCAAACTCCATGCAGGTCAGAATCGCGTTCGAGAATCCGTAGACGTAGCCGTTCACGAGCACGACGCCGCCGTGATGGTTCATCATGTCGCGGTTGAAATACGCTTCATCGGCGCGCAGTTCGCCGTTCGAAGCCTTCAAATCGAGCAAAGCGCAGCCGGTCCCGTAGGCGCTAGAGTAGTAAACTTTGCCGTCGGCGAAAACCGGCGTTGTGCAGTTGGCGGTTCGATTCGCCACGCGCTCGTAGCGCCACAGCAGTTTGCCGTCGCTCGCGCGCACGCCGGCAGCGGAGCGCGCTGTGAGCGTCGTGTAGGCGCGCACCCCGCCCACGTTGACGGCGATCAAAGAAGCGTAACCGGCCGGGTCGCTGAACTCCTTGGCGATCCAGATATCGCGCCCGTTGCTCTTATCCACGGCGACAATACCGGCGCCGCGGCCTCCGGGAGTGAATACGAGCTTGTTTTCGTCCACCAACGGCGACTCACTGATGAGCCAATTCGGATTGTCGCCGTGGAAATCCTCGAGAATCTGCTTGCGCCAAACGGCCGATCCGTTTGAGAGATGCAGGCAGCGCAGATCGCCGTTTTCACTGAGAGCGTACATCACGTCGCCGTCAACGGTGGGTGTGCCGCGGGGTCCCGGGCCGCGGTCCTGATCGAGGCGGCGCCCGAGGGGCACGGACCAGATTTGCTTGCCGTCAGCGCGATTGAGCGCGAACACAACGCTGTCGCGCGCCTTCGTGCCCTGAACATAAATCCGGTCGCCCGAGATGGCGACGGTGCCGTAGCCTTCCCCAAGTCCGTCGGCGCGCCAGAGAAGTTTCGGGCCGCCGGAAGGATACTCGCCGATCAGGCCCGTGTCCGCCGACAGGCCGTTGCGTTCCGGACCGCGCCACTGCGGCCAGTCCGCCTGCGTTGCGGCCTCGGCCTTCCAAGCTGCGAAAGCCGGAGCGAAGACCATGGGGAAGAACTCGCGCCGATTCATCGCTTCATTCTACCGCTCTGGTCTTCCGTAAAACGGTAGCTCGCGTGGCAGTCGTAGTCGATCCGATGTTTTCGCTTCAATCCGTCAATGAACCGGAGCGTCGATCTGGTGTGCGGTCCGACACCCTCGTTGGTGTGCAGAATCATTTCCTCGAGACACTCGCCGAGAGTCATTCGTTTATGGCGCGCCAGGTCTTTCAATAAGGCGGCAAGGCGTTTTTCGAGCCGAAGCTTCAATTCGACGCGCTTCACTTTTAGCGGCGGCCCGGCGTTGTGCAGGCGGTGCCCGAAAACCAGGAAATAACCGTAAAGATCACGCACGGCATAGTCGCGGATGCCGTACTCCCGGTCGCCGATTTCCTGAGCGATCTCGACTCCATTGCTTCGGTGATATTGGTACAGCAGGTCGGCATCATCCACCATGAAATAGGCATTGGCTGAGGTTTTGGACGGCGCAGGAGGGCCCTGGCTCAGAAAGATCTGAGCCTGGCCCAGGTTCACTCCAGCGAACGATGGCGGGTCGCCCCATGTGAAAGCCGTGACGAAACCGAGTTTGGAAGTGTAGAACTCAAGCGCCCGCCCCAGGTTTTTCATGGCCAGTCCGGCGTGGACCTGATCGCATTCGATGACCGGAGGAGTTGCAAAACTGCTCATAACGGCCTCACTTTCTGAATCCTGCGTTATTTGCGCGAATATAGAAGATAGTGATCCGACTGGACCGCGTCAGCAAGCATTTTACAGGCAAGCGAGAAGTAGTCGCCCTGGAGAACGTTTCTCTGCATGTTGAAAGAGGCGACATGGCTTCGATCATCGGACCGTCGGGCTCGGGCAAATCGACGCTCCTGAACCTGATCGGCGGACTCGATCGCGCCAGCACGGGCGAAATTACGATCGACGGCGAGGCAATCAGCGGATTGGGCGACGACGCGCTCACGCGCATCCGGCGGGACAAGATCGGCTTCATCTTCCAGTTCTTCAACCTGCTGCCGACGCTGTCCTGTCTCGAGAACGTCGCCATACCCCTGCACCTTCGCGGCTGGAAGCGCAAACAGATCGTGGACCGGGCAACGGAACTGCTCGAACTCGTCGGACTGAGCGGCCGAATGGAGCATCTGCCCGAGGAACTTTCGGGCGGCGAAAGGCAACGCGTTGCCATCGCGCGAGCGTTGTCCATCTACCCGCCGATTCTGCTCGCCGACGAGCCCACGGGCAACCTCGATACGCACACCGGCGCCGACATTCTGAAACTGATTCACGACCTGCACGACCGGCTCGGCGCCACCGTGCTCATGGTCACCCACGACCGCGCCGTAGCCGAGAGCTGTCCTCGCACCATCGCACTGCGCGACGGCGAAGTCGTCGAGGATACGCGCCGGTGATTCTGCTTAGACTCATCAGCTGGCAGTACGTGCGCAAGCACCTGCTGCGTTCGGCGCTCACGCTGGCCGGCATCGTGCTCGGCGTGGCCGTTTTTGTCGGCATGCACACGGCGAACCAGGCCGTGGTGTTCGCTTTCCAGAAAACGATTGACCGCATCGCCGGCACCACGCAGTTGCAGGTCTCTTCGGGCGAGACCGGTTTTGATGAAGGCGTGCTCGAGAAGGTGCAAGCCGTGCCGGGAGTGCGCGTCGCCGTTCCGGTGATCGAAACGGTTTTGAGGACGGGCATGGAAGGGCAGGGCAACCTGCTCATTCTCGGGGTCGACATGCTGGGGGACCGCAGCCTGCGCGACTACGATCTCGAGTCGAACGACAACGAAGCGGTGGAGGATCCGCTGGTGTTTCTCGCGCAACCGGATTCGCTGATCGTTTCGCGCCAATTTGCCGCGGCGAATTCTCTCACGACCGGTAGCCGGCTGAAGCTGTCGACGATGGAAGGCGAAAAGCAGTTCACCGTTCGCGGCATCATGAAGACCTCCGGGTTGGCAAGCGCCTTCGGCGGCAAACTGGCGGTGATGGACATCTATGCCGCGCAAAAGATGTTCGGGCGCGGCCGGAGGTTCGACCGAATCGATTTGGCGGTGAACGAGGGCGAGCGGGTTGAGGATGTTCAACAACGCGTGGAAGCCGCCATCGGGCCGGGTTTCGACGTGCGGACTCCCAGTTCTCGCGGGCGGGAGTTTGAATCCATTTCGGGCATCTACCGCATGTCGGCGAACATTTCGAGCGTCTTCGCGCTGTTCATTGGGATGTTCATCATCTACAACACTTTCGCCATTGCGGTCACGCAGAGGCGGAGCGAGATCGGTATATTGCGCGCCCTCGGAGCGACGCAACGGCAGATTCGCGTTCTGTTCCTGGCCGAGAGCGCCGTTGCCGGCATAATCGCTTCGGTGCTCGGCGTTTTGTGCGGCATCCTGCTTGCGCGTGGAATGGCGGGATACATCGGCGGACTGCTCGGCGAAGTCTACGGCATCGCCGAGCGGGCGGAAGAAGTGAGCGCCAACCCGGCTGTGATCGGCGTTGCGCTGCTCATCGGGGTTGTGACCAGCGTCATCGGCGGATTCATTCCAGCACGCAACGCTGCCCGGATCGATCCGGTTCAGGCTCTGCAAAAAGGCCGCTACCAGGTGCTGAGCGCGGGGGAGAATCGGAAACGCCGTCTTGGTGCCTTGCTTTGCGCCCTGTTCGCGGCGGGCTGTTTTGCCGCGGGCGGGCACGGCATTCTGCTGTACGCGGGCTTTCTCGCATGTGTATTCGGCGCGTTGCTGTTGGTTCCGGCACTGAGCTTCTGGCTTTCGGAACTGATTCGCCCCGTGCTGAAGAGGCTGCTGCCGGTGGAAGGCACGCTCGCCGCCGACAGCCTGATTCAAGCGCCGCGCCACACCTCGGGCGTGGTGTCGGCGCTGATGCTCTCGATTGCGCTCATCGTCAGTCTCGGCGGAGTTGCGCGGTCGAGCTACAACAACATTGTTCAGTGGTTGAACGTGGCGCTGAATCCCGACCTGTTTGTTTCAGCGTCAGAGTCGTTCGTCGAGCACAACTACCGCTTTCCTCCCGCGCTCGGTGACAGGATTCGGGCGGTGGAGGGCGTCGAACAGGTACAGCCCGTGCGAGCCGCGCGGATCAATTTTCGGGGCACGCCGATTCTTCTCGTCGCATCGGACATCGCCGGGCTGAGCGGGCGCGCGCGCCAGACCGCGATCGCAGGCGATACGGACCGCATGTACGAAATGGCGGCTCAGGGCAGAGGCGTCATTATCTCGGAAAATCTCGCGCTTTTGCGAGGGCTGCATTCCGGCGAAGTGATCGAAATTCCGACGCCGCAAGGCTTATTGCGGATTCCCATCGCGGGCGTAACGATCGACTTCTCTGACCAGCAGGGTTCAATCCTGATGGACCGCAGCCTCTATATCCGGTACTGGAACGACGATTCGGTGAACATCTTCCGCGTCTATCTGAAGCCGGGCGCAAGCGAACCCGCGGTGCGGCAAGCGCTGCTGAATCAGATCGGGTCCACGATGCGGATTTTCGTTTTTACCAACGCCGAAATTCGCGCCTACATTCTCCGCATTACGGATCAATGGTTCGGGCTGACCTACGTCCAGATTGCGGTGGCGGTGATGGTGGCTGTGCTCGGAATCGTCAATACGCTCACGGTTTCGATCACCGACCGCAGACGGGAACTCGGCGTGTTGCAAGCAGTGGGAGCGGTGCGGCGGCAGGTGCGGCGAACGGTATGGATTGAATCGCTGGCCATCGGCTTTGTCGGACTCGCCCTGGGGCTCGCGCTCGGCGCGCTGCAACTCTACTACACGCTCGAGATCACCCGGCGCGACATCTCGGGCATTCGCCTTGAATACACTTACCCCTGGGCGGTGAGCGCCGTGCTGATCCCCATCATCCTGGGGGCGGCGCTGTTTTCCGCGCTCGGACCGGCGGAATCCGCCGTGCGAGGATCGTTAGTGGAAGCGCTCGAATATGAGTAAAGCCCTTGTCATTTTCGCCGCTGCGTGCTCGCTCGCGGCGCAGGATGCGCGCCAGATTGTGGCGGAGTCGCAGAACCGCTCGCGTTCCAATTCCCAGCGCTACGAAGGCACGCTCGAAGTGGTGGACGCGCGCAGCAAGGTTTCGACCAAACGTTGGGAGTTTCTGCGGCTCGGTTCCTTCGGCGACAGCAAGTCGCTGCTGCGCTTCACAGAGCCGCCCGAAGTGAAAGGCGTCGCCCTGCTGATCCACAACCATCCGGACCGTTCGTCGGACCAGTGGATGTGGCGCCCCGAAATCGGCCGCGATCAGCGAATTGCCCTGCAGGATCGCTCCACCCGCTTTTTCGGAACGGACTTCAGTTTCGAGGACCTCGAAGAGCGCGACGTGAATCAGTTCGACTACCAACTCGCCGGTGAGGACAACGTGGACGGTGCGGCATGCTGGAAAGTCGAGAGCCGCCCGAAGCAGAGCAAAAGCTCGCAGTACGTGCGCTCCATGGTTTTCGTTCGCAAAGACAATTACTCGGTGGCGAGAATCGAAGCCTACAACAAGACGGGGCTCGCCCGCCGTATCGATTACAGGCAGATCCAGAAGGTGCAGAACATCTGGACAGCGCGGACCATCGAAGTTTTTGACGCGAACAAGAAGAGCCGCACCGTGCTCAAGCTCGAAAAACTCGAGTACAACGTGCCCCTCAAGGAAACGGAATTCACTCAGCAGGCGCTGCGGCGCGGCGCATGAGGCTGGCCCTGGCGATGATGGCCGTCTCCGCGGCCGCGCAAACCACGCAGCGCGGCTTCATGGAAAGTCTGTCCACGTTCTATCCGCAATCGGCGCCAAACGACAGCGCGCATGCTGTCGATGAAGTTCTGTTCCGGTATGAGGGCGCCTGGCAGGCGCTGTCGTGGCTCAAGCTCAATGGCGCATTCGACGCCCGCGCCGATACGCACCGGCAAGTGGCGCGCGAAGCACGCATCGACTGGGACGACCGCTCGCTCGCTCGTCCCGCGCTCGCTTTGCGCCGCTACAGTGCATTGATCAACAAGGGCGGTTGGACCCTCGAAGCGGGGCGCCAGTTTATCCGCTGGGGCAAAGCCGACATTCTCAACCCCACTGACCGGTTTGCGCCCAAGGACTACCTGAACGTGGTCTCCACCGATTTCCTCGGCATCGTCGCGGCGCGGGCTACTTATGAGCACGCCAACGACACGGTCGACTTTGTCTGGCAGCCCTGGTTTACCCCGAGCCGCACGCCGCTCATCAACCAACGCTGGACCGTGCTGCCGGAGATCCCGGCCGGGCTGCGCCTTGCCGATCTCGGAGCCCGCTACCCGGGGCGCTCGCAGTTCGGCGCGCGCTGGAATCACGTCGCCTCGGGATTTGAGTACTCGCTATCGTGCTTCGACGGATTCAATCATCTTCCGCAGTTCGACGCGGCTCTTGCTCCTCCGTTCATCGAGTTCAAACGCTACTACCCGCGGCTGCGGCTCTACGGCGCCGACGCAGCGATTCCCAATCGCTACTTCACGCTGAAGACCGAGGCTGCCTACTACACAGCGCCGCAGCATAATTCGGATGAATATCTTCTTTATGTTGTCCAACTCGAGCGCACGTGGCGGGAATGGATTTTCGTAGCCGGATACTCCGGAGAAGTGGTCACGACATCCGCACAAAGCCCGTTGCAGTTTTCGCCCGAGCGCGGATGGGCGCGCTCTATTCTGGGCCGCGCAGCGTATACGATCAGCCCGAACCGGAGCCTCGCCATCACCGGGACGACGCGCCAAAACGGTGCCGGGACCTGGCTGCGCTTTGAGTATTCGCAATCCTACGGACGGCACTGGCGCGCGACGGCAAGCCTCAACTGGATCCGCGGCGAACCAGGCGACTTCCTCGGGCAATATCATCGCAATAGCTTCGGCGGGCTCGCGGTCCGTTACAGCTTCTGATATGCGCCTTCGCGTCTCGCTGATCTTTCTGGTTCACGGCTTGATCGTCTCGACGTGGGCGTCGCGCATCCCGGCCATACAATCGGGGCTCCATCTTGCGCCCGGCGCTCTCGGGCTCACGCTGCTTGCGGCTGCGCTCGGCGCCATCTGCTCCATGCCGCTCACCGGTTGGATCATCGACCGCGAAGGCAGCGGCCCACTCACCACGCAATCGACGCTCGCCTTCTGCGCCGTCCTGCCACTGCTCGCGCTCGCCTCCAGCCCGGCGATGCTCGCCGGGGCGCTGTTCCTGTTCGGCTTCGCTGCCGGAGCGATGGATGTTGGAATGAACGCGCAGGCCGTGGCCGTCGAAGAGCGACAGGGCCGGTCGATGATGGCCAGTTTCCACGCGCTGTTTTCAACCGGCGGCATGGCGGGAGCGGCGCTTGGCGGCGCTGTAGCCTCATTGAACGTTTCTCCGCTCGTTCATTTTGCGTGTGCGGCTCTGGCGCTTGCCATTCTCGGAATGATTTCCGCGCGCAACCTGCTGCCGGACCATCACCATCCCGCGAGCCCGCCTTCGTTCGCCGGGCATGTCCCCAAAGCTGTAGTCGGCCTGGCCGCCATTGCATTCACGTTTTTCATGGCTGAAGGCGCCATCGCCGACTGGAGCGCCATCTACCTGCGCGAATTCCAGTCCGCCGGGCCTGGCCGTGCGGCCATGGGCTACGCTGCCTTTTCTGTGACCATGGCCATCGGCCGATTTCTGGGCGACCGCGTGATCGATCGATTAGGACGCCGCCGCACGCTCGAGGTTTTCAGTCTCATCGCCGCCGCGGGTCTCGCGCTGGCGCTGGCCGCTCCGCGCTTCTCGATCGCTCTCGCCGGATTCGCGATGGTCGGCGCGGGTTGCTGCGTCATCGTGCCGGTGGCCTTCGCCGCCGCCGGACGCGTGCCGGGACTTTCAAAAGGCGCCGCCATGGCAGCCGTCACCGGATTAGGTTATGCGGGACTTGTGCTCGGTCCTCCGCTGATCGGCTTTCTCGCGGAGGCCTTCACGCTCCGCTATGCGCTGATCCTCGTCGTCCTGCTGTGTGCTTCCGGCTTCTTGCTGGCGCGAACGGAGCCGGACCGCTAACGCGGCCGCGCTTGCGCGACCTGCGGCAGTGTTGTCGTGCCCAGATGAGTGAGAAAATCGCGGTAGGCGGCCCGTGCCATATCGAGTCGCCCTGATTTCTCCGCCACGACTCCGGAATAAAATCGCGCCAGGTCGAAGCGGAACGAGCTGTACTGCTCGTACAGCCCGATGGTGCTGGTCTGGGGGCGGATCGTGTTCCATAGAAAATCGAATTCGCGGCGCGCCGGTTCGAGGCGTCCGGCGGCAAGATACGCCCGGCCCAGCGGGAGCGCATAAAGAGGATGCAACTGGCCGGGACATTTCGCCGCCAGTTCGATCACCGCGGCAGGGTCGCCCGTGCGCGAAGCGGCTTCGAGGCGAAAGAACTGTTCCCAGCCGGAAGCGAGATGGGCGCCGAGCAGCGGCTCGATGGTTGCGTGGAGGTTCTGAAAATCGGCCTCCGCGGCGGCGGGTTGATTCAGGACGCGGTTGGCCACCGCCCGAAGCCCGGGTGCCCATGGATTATCGTGAACGCCGGCCAGGGCCAGCACCCGGTCCGCGCGGCCCGACTCGAATTCGATCTCGGCCGCTTTATGCAATTGATAGAACGCGAAAAGCTGATTGTTCGTATACGCACTCGCCGAATCTTCGAATTGCCGCACCGCCTCGTCCAGCGCCCCAAGTTCGACCGCGAGATTCCCTTTCAGGAAGGAAAAAACCGGTGAGCGGGAATCGGGACGGGGGGCCAGTTGCCGGCCGAGTGCTGCGTCTCCCGGAGCCCCGCGCGCCAGCAGCACCAGAATCTGTTTGTCGTTGCGCTGGATTTTCCGAAACTCGGCGAGCGCTTCATCATAACGGCCTTCACGCGTGTAGACGTCGCCGGAAAAATCCTGGCAGTTCCAGTCTCCGCTCTCGATCAGCCCGCAGTAGCGGCTCACTTCCTGGTGCGCCTCGCTCCAGCGCTCGAGCCCCATCAACGCGACGGCGCGCGCGCCGGACGCCGTGGCATCTTTCGGATCGAGTTGGATGGCCTTCTCGCTGCGTTCGAGCAGGTCACGCCAGTCCGGCCAGGCCTGGAGTGTCGCGAGGGGGAGCAGCAGCGGCTCCGGTTCGCGAGGATGGTCGCGCGTCAGGCCATCGGCTGCCAGTCGAAGCTCGGCCTCGCGACCTTCAATCAGCAAAATGCGAGCTTCCAATAGTCGTTGTTGCAGATCGGGCAGCGGGTTGGCTTGGGCAAGCTGCTCGGCGAGTTTGTATGCGCGGCGCCCGGCCACCGGGTTCCAACTCGAAAACGTGTCGGCGCGGGCAACGTAAGGTTGAACAAAGCGCGGATCCAACTCGATGGCCCGATCAAACGCCTTGCGTGCATCGGACAGTTGAAAACGGTCGCTCAGCCGGCGTCCTTCGAGATACGCCTCCAGCGCTCGCAGATTCGATGTCATGTAGGCGGTTCGAACCGGCGCGCTTCGCTTGGAAAGCTTCTCGCGAATGGCCGCTGCGGCTTGTTCCGCCAGGGAAAAGACGCTATTCGGTGATTCGCCGTCGAACGCCCCGGCGTAGAGAATGCGGCCGGAGGCGGTCTGTTGCAGGCGAACGTTGATCCGGATGCCGCCATCCTTCCGCACGATCGAGCCGGCCACAAAAGCATCCGCGTTGGATTGCTCGGCCGCTTTGGTGGCCAACTCGGCGGGCACGTGCGAGTTCCTGGACAGCCTTCCCACCACGCCCCTCACCCGCTCGTTCGAGATCACTTCGATCGACGGGCTCTGCGCCAGCCCCGTGCTTACCAGTTCGGCGAATCCCGCTCCCAGCCAGTCGAGCGCCGGATCGCCCGATAAATTCTCAAACCAGATCACGGCTATTGAACCTGGCGCGGGCCGTTTCCCCGCAAATCGCCAGGTCAGGCCGGCGACCACTAACAGGAGCGCCGCCGCAAGCAAGCCCCAGCGGATCCAGGAGAATCCCGAGTCCGCCTTGCCCACTTCATCCGATAATTGCCGGACGGACGAGAACCGCCTTGCCGGATCGGCCGCCGTGGCCTTCTCGATAGCTGCCCGAAGCTTGGGAGGAGCGGCGAGGTCGCCGGTCATCTGGCGCAGCACCACGCCGAGCGAATAAACGTCGGAGAGCGCGGTCACCGCAGCACCGGGAGTCAGTTGCTCCGGGCTCGCAAACTGGGGGCTCGCCATGCGAACGGTGGCCGTCGCTCCCGGCGCCGTCTCCGGTTCAAGGCTCTTGGCGATTCCGAAATCAAGCAGCTTGGGAATCCCCTCCCCATTGACCAGAATGTTGCCCGGCTTGATATCGCGGTGAATCACCTGGTGGCGATGTGCATAATCCACCGCATCGCAGACACTCTGAAACAGTCGCAGACGCTCGCGCAGCGGCAACTTCCGCGAACGGCACCACGCGTCGATCGGTTCCCCATCGATCAGTTCCATCACCAGGTACGGCAACCCGTCGTCGGTAGCGCCTCCGTCCAGCAGGCGCGCGATGTTGGGATGTTCGAGTTTGGCCAGGATCTGTCGTTCGCGGCGGAAACGTTCAAGGAGAAAATCGTTTTCAAACCCGCGCCGGATGATCTTCACCGCGGCCCGCTGCTCAAAGTCCTCGCCGATTCGTTCCGCTTCGAACACGGTTCCCATTCCACCCTGTCCGATCTGGCGTACCAGGCGAAACCGTCCGACTGTCGTTCCGGATCGCGGATGAGCGGTGGTTTCGGAAAATACGGCCAGAGCCGGACGCTCGAGGAAACCGGGACGATCGCTCTCATGCGCCTCGTGCGCGGCCAGCAAGTCACGCAGCGTGGCCAACAGTTCCGGATCGTCGATGCGAGTGAGTTCCCGTTCGCGTTCTTCGGCTGAAAGCAGGCCGAGCCGTTCGAACTCGCCAGTGACGCGCTCCCAGCGGACCGGGTCCATGCTAAAGGCTCCCCTCACGGGCGGACAATTGTTGATAGAGGAACGCTCGGGCGACGGCCCAGTCCCGCTTCACCGTGTTCGGCGAGATCTTGAGAACCTCTGCTGTCTCTTCCACCGATAACCCGCCGAAAAAGCGCAGCTCCACCACCCGGCTTTGGCGCGGGCTCAGCGCTTCGAGGGAGCGCAGCGCGTCGTCGAGAGCGATCAGATCGAGATCGCGCGTTCCGGCGTAGTTGAGAGCATCGTCGATGGAAAGCCGCACCGCCCCGGCGCCCCGCTTCTCCGCAAGCCGCGCTCGCGCGTGATCCACCAGAATGTGCCGGACTACCGACGAAGCTACGGCGAAAAATTGAGCCCGGTTCTGCCAGTCGATGCCCCCATAGGAAGCCAGACGCAGATACGCCTCGTTCACCAGCGCCGTCGCCTGCAAGGTGGGCGCGTTGGATTCGTCGGCCAGCGCGCGGCGTGCGATGGCGTGCAACTCCTTATGAACGGCGGCCACAATCCGCTTCAGCGCCGACTCATCGCCGGCCCGCCATGCCGCAAGCCATACCGTGATGTCGGCGGGCGGACCCATAGCGCTATTGTCTCCAAAATTTTTTTCTTGGCGATGGTCCCTTTTCCGAATCGGTTCCGCCCAATCAGGTGAAGGCGGAAATGGAGTGCCGTTCCGCCGCCCGGTAACCAAAAAGGAGATCCCATGAACTTCCATTTCAAGATTCACTCTTTCTTCGCCGCTGCGCTGTTCCTCGCCGGCGGCGCGACCATCGTTGAAGCCTGCCAGATTCCGGCTCCCGCCGCGCTCAACCGGAGCCTTTACGTCAAAATCGCCAAGCGCCGGATTCCATTAGATGCGTTCCTTTCGGGAACCGGCCCCGCCAGGCCGGCTGAGCCCGGCGATGCCAATCCACCCGTTGAGCCATCCATCAACGGGCTTTGGAGCACCGGTGCGCTCAACGACGATGGCTCTGTCGAGGACATCGGCTTCGAACTGTTCGGCGCCGGAGGCACTCATGTGCTCAACGATCCATCCCCCATCCTGGAGGGCAATGTCTGCCTGGGCGCATACACGCAGGTGGCGCCATATACCTACCTGATCAACCATCCGTCCTACACTTACGACGACAAGGGCGAGCAAGTGACCGGGATGGCGAACATTTATGAAAAGGTCGTGCTCGACCCGAGCGGCAACACGTTTAAGGAGTACGTAAAGGTTGTCGTGACGGATGTGACCGGCAAAGTATTGGCCACGTTTGAATCAAAGGCGGTCGGCAAGCGCGTCAAAGGCGATGACAACCCGCTCAAGTAGCGCTCAGAAATCGAAGCGGTCGATATTCTCCCTCGTAAACAGGAACGGCTCGCCGAGCATCACGTGGTCTCCGCGGATCTCGCGGGCTCCGAGCCGTCCTGCTCTGAAACCGTTCCCCAGAGGTCCTCGCGCCACCGCCGCCGAGGCGTAGACGGTGAGATAGCCAAGATCGTAAGTGTTCCACAGGACCACCGAACGGATGATCCCGGCGTGCACGTAGGGACGGCACAGGCTCGGCAGCGAGAGCCCGGTAACCTGCACATCGCTTCGCCCGGACTGCTTCACCGCCTCCGCCGCGCCCGGCACCGTCGGCGCCGCAATGCCGGCGATCGCCCGCACGTTCGGATGCACCTTCAGCACGGTTTGCGTTTCGGCGAACGCCCGGTCCCGATCACTATCGCTCGGTTGAACGGCCACCAGCTTCACGCCGGGGTGCTTCCCGGCGACCCGCGCTTTGATCCACTTGATCCATTCAATCTGATTCGCCGCGGTCAGCGATCCCGTGATAATGGCGAACTCGCCCTGGTCGCCGAGAATCTGTGCAACCTGGTCGGCAATGGCGGTCCCGATGCCCTGCGCGGTGGCCTGATCGATGAGATAGTCTCGCGCATCCGGCTCAGCGTCGGCGTCCCAGGTAATCACTTTGATGCCCTTAGAACGCGCTTTGCGCAGCACGGTGGAAATGCTGGCCTGACTTTCCACGCTCACCGCGATCACATCGACGCCGCGCGTGATCCAGGCTTCCACCACTTCGTTCTGCTTGGCCGGATCGAGGTCGGTGGGTCCGTCCCAGATCAGATCCACGCCAAGTTCCTTCGCCGCCTCTTCAGCCCCTTTGCGGCAACTGATGAAGTAGGGATCACCCTTGGTCTTGGGCATTAAGCCGATTTGAATGCGCCGGCTCTCGGTCGAATGCCGGCCCGCGAAGAGCGCTGCCGCGGCGATGGCGGCGAGTCCGGTAGCCGCAATCAGCAGGCGCCGTCGCGAGGCTGACGTTCTTTGCCCCGCGCTCCGCTCCATGGCGATACTGGCCACCAGCAGAACGCCGGTGAGGATACCGGCCAGTTCGGCGGGCATGGCCGAAAGCCGCAGACCGTTCTGCAGAACCACAATTGCGGCGAGGCCGATGAGCGTTCCGCCGATTGTCCCAACGCCGCCAAAGATCGAAGTGCCGCCGAGCACGGCCGCGGTGATCGCCATTAACTCAAATCCGGTTCCCGCGTCGGATTTAGCTTGTCCGAGATGCGCGACGTAAATCGCCGCGGCGACGCCGGATGTAAGGCCGGAGAGCAGGTAAACCAGCCTGAGCCGCTTCTCGACAGGAATTCCGGCGTATCGCGCGGCCGGCTCCGAGTGTCCGATGGCGTACAGCCCCCGCCCGGTCACCGAACGCTCAAGCAACGCCCAAAATCCGAAGATGGCCGGGATAAACACCAACGCCTGCATCGGGATGATGCCGCCCAGGTACCCTTGCCCGAGCGCCAGATAATGCGGCGGAAAGCCCGTGTAGCTCTTCACCGCGCCAGTCAGGCCTTCCGCGAGCCCCCGGAAGAGGCTGAAACTCGCGAGTGTCACCAGCAGCGGCAATTGTTTGAAACGTGTGATCACTTCCGCGTTCAGCAGGCCGCCGAGCGCGCCCACCGCAACTGCGCCCAGCGCGGCCGCCCAAATCGGCCAGCCAGCCTCGCGCCACAGCATCCCGCTGACGACAGCGCACAGGCTCATCAGCGCGCCAACCGAAAGATCAATTCCGCCGCTGACGATGACCGGCGTCATCGCGAGCGCGAGCAGTCCCAGTTCCACGCCCAGTCGAACGATCTCGCCCGCGTTCGCCCATGAGAAGAAATTCCGCCCCGTGAGGCTGAACAACAGAACCTCAGCCAGCAGCAGCGCGAGAATCACGCGCTCCGTTCTACGCGGCATGGGCCTCCGCGACGGAACCTCGCGAACCGGCGTACTCGGATACAGCCGCTGCGAGAATGATGATGCCTTGAACGGCCTTTTCCCAATAAGGGTTGATGCCGAGATAGGCCAGCGCCGTGCCGATGGTCCCGAGCAGCAGGACGCCGATCAAGGTGCCGGCGATGGTGGCGCGCCCCCCGGTGATCGACGCGCCGCCCACCACTGCCGCCGCGATGGCTTTCAGTTCGAGACCGGCGCCGGGGTTCCCCGGCACTTCACTGAACCGCACCGCGTTCAACACGGCGGCGATTCCCGTGAACACACCCATGACGATGAAGACACTCGCGATCACGCGGTCCGTCGAAATGCCGGCCAGCCGCGCCGCCTCCGGCTGTGAACCGGTGGCGAACAGTTCTCTTCCGGCGCGCAGGTTGCGCAGCGCCCACGCAAGCCATGCCGTCATCGCCGCGGTGATCGCGAGGATGAACGCGCTTCCTGCCGTTTGCCCGATTCCGAACCACTGGAAACCGGGCGGCAGGCCGTGGATCCACGCGCCTTCTGTATACCAGCGCTGTGCGTCCCGAAGCGCAATCATCGTGGCCAGCGTCACGACAATCGAAGGCGCGCGAAGTCCCGTCACCAACGCTCCGTTCAAAGCGCCCATCGCAGCGCCCGCCGCGACCGCGAGGAGCGCCGCCACGGCCACCGGAGCTCCCGCACGCGCGCTGACGCCCGCAACGACGCTTGCGATGGCGAACTGCGAGGCAATTGAGATGTCGATGTGCCCGGCAATCAACACGAGCGTGATGCCGAGCGCGGCCACCATGGTTCCCGTGTTATTCAATAGCAGATCGCGAAGGTTCGCGGCCGTGAAGAACGACGGTGCGGCCAGCGCGAGCACAATCAGCAGTGCAGCCAGCACGCCGGCGGCGGCGAATTCGCGGGTGTATTTTCGGATCAGGACAGTCCTCCCGGTAAGGCCAGCGCCAGAATCTTTTCCTGCGTCGCCTCCGCGCGAGAAAATTCGCCCGTGATCCGGCCGCCGCTCATCACTAGAACGCGGTCGCTCATTCCGAGTATTTCGGCCATCTCCGACGAGATCATCAGGATGGCCATGCCGTTCGCCGCCATCTCCGTCATCAGCCGGTGGACCTCGGCCTTGGCGCCAACGTCCACGCCTTGTGTCGGTTCATCGAGGATCAGGACAACCGGCGCGGTAGCCAACCACCGGCTGAGCACCACCTTCTGCTGATTTCCGCCGGAGAGCGTTCGCGCCTGCACATCGGGGCTCGCGGCCTTGGTTTCGAGTTTGGATGCAAACGAAGCGGCCAGCTCGCGTTCCCGCGTGAAGTCAATCCATCCATGCTTCGAAACGGCGGCGAGATTAGCCAGCGTCGTATTCTCAGCGACCGTCATCGATTCCACCAGGCCGTGCCGGCGGCGGTCCTCCGGCACATAGCCGATGCCCGCCGCGATCGCATCGGCCGGCGAGTGGATGGTTTTCAGCGTGCCTCGCACTCGAATCGAGCCCGAACGCGCCGGCGTCAACCCGAAGACGGTCCGCGCCAGTTCCGTGCGCCCAGCCCCTACCAGACCAGCGAGGCCGACGATCTCACCGGCCCGCACCTGAAGACTCACGCCATTCACTTCACCCAGTTCAAGCACGACGTCGCCGACAGGAACTTCCCGCTTCGGAAAAACGGCTGAAACTTCGCGGCCAACCATCAGGCGGATGAGGGCCGGCTTGTCGAGGTTCGTCATGTTCTCCGTCGCAATTGTCTCGCCGTCACGCAGAACCGTTACGCGGTCGGCGATCCGCGGCAGTTCGTCGAGCCGGTGCGAGATATAGATGACGCCCGCGCCGCGCGTCTTCAACTCGTGAATGGCTGCGAACAGGCGGTCTACTTCGCGGCTGGAGAGTGAAGCGGTCGGCTCGTCCATGATGACGATGCGCGCCTTTGCGCCAAGTGCCTTGGCGATCTCCACCAACTGCTGCTCGGGCAGGGAAAGCGTTCCGGCAGCCCGGTCGGCGTCGATATCGGCGCCGATTTGCGCGAGTAACTCGCGGGTTCGCGCGCGCCGCCCCCTCCAGTCAACGCGCGAGAGCGCACCGCCCGACTCCAGAGCGAGGCCGATGTTTTCGGCCACGCTCAATTGTGGAAACAGGGCGGGCTGTTGATAAATCGCGGCAATGCCGAGCGACCGCGCGAGCGCGGGGCTCATTCCGTCCACCGTGCCGCCGCCGATGCGCAGCAGGCCTGAATCCGCTTCCACCGCGCCCGTAAAAATCTTGATCAGCGTCGACTTCCCCGCGCCGTTCTCGCCCACCAGCGCATGCACTTCGCCCGCCTGCAACTCAAAGGACGCCGATCGCAGCGCGTGAACGCCGCCGTAATCCTTGCCCACGCCTCGCGCTTCGAGCAGCATCATCGCGCCAGCGCCCGCAAGAGCTCAGCCGAAAGAAGTGTGGGGCACCAATATTTCTCGATGTGCTCGATCACCAGTTGCGTGCCCTGATCATGGGAAACTCGCGGGCGATCCGCGGGATTGTACATCGCGTCGGTCAGGTCGCGCAGCAGAATGCAGCGCACGCCCCAACGAGTCATTTGCTTGATGGCGAATGTCCGGTTGAGAATGCACATGTTGGTGTGGACGCCGGCGACGAGCAGGTGCTTGATATCGCGGTTGCGGAGCGCGCTGTAGATCTCAGTTCCCTTGTCTGAAATCAGGTCGCCCGGTTCGATTGCTATCGCCGCGTGCTGCCGCGACCACGCCTTGTACATCTTGTCGCCGGTGTCGCATCCGCCGCCCGAATCGTCGATCGGCAGCGGCGGATCCGAAAGTTCCATCGGCTCAGGCGGCTTGACCTGCGCGATGGCGAGCATGGCTTGACGCTGCGGCGAGTCCCTGTAAAAATCCATGGTCTCCGACGGCGCATGAATGATGAGAACGCCCGCCTTGCGCGCCCGCGCGACGACGTTGTTCAGCTTCGGCGCCAGTTGGTTGACCCGCTCACTCGCGCCGCGGCACCAGTGCTTGTCCCACATGTCGCAGATGACGATGGCGGTCCGGTGAGGGTCCAACTCTTCGGAAAAATCCCGGGCTGCCCAGGTCCCGTTTTTCCAGGGCTGCCAGCGCCCGCGGATTGCGACCTGCGACCCCCACAACATCGACGCGAACAGAGCGGCGAAACCGGCCCACCGGAACCAGAACATGGAGCGAGTGTATCGAACTCGCGGCAAGTTTTCCTGAGAACTTTCCCCCCAAAATCCCACTACCTCCACGAAAGGCTAAGGACTACCATGTGGCCGCTTGCGTTTCTCCTCTTGTTCGCCGATCCGTACCAGGCGGTCAAGGCGCGGCAGTACGATGTCGCCATCGCCGAGTTCGAAAAGGCCATCGCGGCGGCTCCTGCCAATGCCGCGCTGCGGAAAGACCTCGCCTACACGCTCCTTAAGATCGGCGAGAACGAAGCAGCGCGCGATCAGTTCGGCGAAGCCATGCGGCTTTCCCCGTCCGACGAACAGGCGGCCATGGAGTACGCATTCCTTTGCTATGAAACCAGGCGGCAGGCCGAAGCCCGGCGCGTTTTCGCGAAGCTCGACAATCCGACCGCCCGCCAGGCGTATGAGAACATCGATCGCCCTCTCCGCGAGCAGATCGAGCGTTGGAAGAAAGCGGTGGACCTTGCGCCCGGCAATTTCAGCGCCCACGAGGAACTCGCGCGTCTCGCCGACCAGCGGGACGAATGGCCCCTGGCCGCCGAGCATTACCAACGGGCGTGGGAGCTGAAACCTTCCGAGCGATCGTTGCTGCTTGATCTCGGGCGCGTTTGGAAACTGCTCGGCCGCGCCGAGGACGCAAACGCCGCGCTGCTCGCGGCATCGCGCGGCGCCGAGCCGTATGTCGCCGAGCGCGCCCGCGAGATCAGCCCGCAGCGTTATCCCTACGTCTACGAGTTTCGAAAAGCGCTCGAACTCGATTCCGCCAATCTCGACCTGAGGCGCGAACTCGCCTATCTGCTGCTCGAAATGAACGATCGCCCGGCGGCCGAAGCGGAATTTCTCGCCATCGCGCGATCCGCGCCCGACGATCTGCTCTCCGTCGCGCAACTTGGATTTCTCCTGCTGCAGCGGAAAGACATGGCGGGCGCCGCTCCGCTTCTCGATCGCGTGCTCAAGAGCGGTAACGAAGAACTGGCCGACCGCGTTCGAGAGGCGCTCAAAATGCCGCGCACCTTCCGGCAGCGTACAGAGGCCACGCCGCAGCGCCTGTCGCGCGAAGCCAGCGCCATGGCCGAGAAGAGCCTCGATGCCGGTTACCTGAAAGACGCGCTCAAGTATCTCACCGCCGCGCACGAATCCGATCCCGTCGACTTCAGGATCATGTTGAAACTCGGCTGGACTTACAACATTCTTAAGAACGACGCCGAGGCCGTGAAGTGGTTCAACCTGGCGCGCAAGAGCCCCGACACGGCAATCTCGGGCGAAGCCGACCGCGCCTGGCACGCTCTCGCTCCGCCGCTGCAGCGGTTCAGGACCACAGCCTGGGCCTTTCCCATGTTCTCCACCCGCTGGCATGACGCGTTCGCCTACGGGCAGGTGAAGACCGATCTCCGGCTGAGCCGCGTCCCCTTGCGTCCATATCTGTCGACGCGCTTCGTCGGCGACACTCGCGGCGCCATCGGTTCGGGACAGCCCGGCGTCGCGCCTCAGTACCTGTCGGAAAGCGCGGTGATTCTCGCCGTGGGAATCGCTACGAATGCCTGGCGCGGCGCGATGGGCTGGTTTGAAGCGGGCGAGTCGGCGCGCTATCGCGGCGCGCCATCGGGCCGGCTTACGCCTGACTACCGGGGCGGCGTGTCGTTCGCGCGCGGGTTCGGCCACCTGCTGCGTCCGTCCTCTCGCGGCCTCTTCGCCGAGACCAACGCAGACGGCGTTTACGTATCGCGCTTCGACCATGATCTGCTGCTGTATTCGCAGAATCGCGCCGGTTACACGATGCGCCCCCTTGAGTCGGGAGGATTCCAGGCTCAGTTTCTGTGGAACTTCAACATCACCGCGGACGCCAAGGGTCAATACTGGGCGAATTTCGTCGAAACGGGGCCGGGTCTGCGTTTCCGTGTGGCCGCGTTGTCGCCTTCCATCATTTTCCAGGTCAACGCCCTTCGAGGCCGGTACCTGGTTCAAGAGGGCAATCCGCGTGGTCCCGTGTTCTACGATTTGCGTGCGGGGTTCTGGTATGCGTTCACTCGTTAGTCTCTTTGCCGCGCTGCCGGTTGCCGCGGCAACCTTCTCCTACCATGTCATCGGCGACGATCCCGGAGCCTGGCCGCGTATATTGTCCACCGTCGGCTTGCAGGAAACGCCCACCGGAGTGGCCAGCATATTTGTGCTGCGGGGAGACTCGCCGCTGAGCGCCGAACAATGGCTCGAGCGTGTGCGCGAGGGCGCATTTCTGGTCGTCGAAGGAGATTCGTTGACCGCCGCTGCGCTCGGTTTCAAGCCGGAAACGAAGCGGATCTCAGTCCGGAGCGTCGTGGACGCTCGGGCGCCGAAACTGCCGATCGTCTGGGAAAGACCGCTCGAACTCGCGACGCACGAAGTCCCCGCCAGGGCCATCGTGTTTGCCCGCGAGCGGTGGCAGAACGCGCCGCTCATGGCTGGCTTCCGGCATGGCGCCGGGGGAGTTTTGTGGATGGCCGCATCGCCGGGTGCGCAAGGCTACGAGCGCTTCCCCTACACGCTGCAGGCTCTCGCCGACCTCGGGTTTGAACCGCCGTTCCGCTCGGCTCGTCTATGGGCCTTCTATGATGGCGCCTACCGCTCGCGCGCCGACCTTGAGTACTTCGCCGAGCGCTGGCGCAAAGTCGGCATCAGCGCGCTCCACGTCGCCGCATGGCATCACTATGACGCAGACCCGGAACGCGACGCCGCGCTCCGCCCTGCCCTCTTCGATCGCCCTGGCCAGGCGCTGTCTCTTATACACATCTAGATGTGTATAAGAGACAGATCCCGAGTGGCGTGAGAAGACGGCCCTCCTCCAGGATGCGCAACTCGACTGGCGGAAACTCGTCAATCTGACCAACCGCGACGCGTTCGCCGCGGCGTCACGAGGCGTCCGCGCCCTGGTGGACCGCTTTGATTGGGATGGCGTGAACCTCGCCGAGTTGTACTTCGAGTCGCTCGAAGGCTACCTGAATCCCGCCCGCTTCACGCCCATGAACGACGACGTGCGCAGAGAGTTCCGCTCGCTGGAAGGGTACGATCCGCTTGAACTGTTCAACCCCGCTTCGCCCCGCCATCATCTAAAGGACGCGGCCGGCATGCGCGCCCTGCTCGAATTCCGCGCCGGGTTAGCGAAGCGGCAGCAGACCGAGTGGATTGCCGAGATCGAAAAGGTACGGCGGGCGAAGCCGCACCTCGACCTCGCGCTAACGCACGTCGACGACCGCTTCGATACGCGCATGCGCGACCTTCTCGGCGCAGATGCCGGCGCCGTGCTGCCGCTGCTTGATCAACACGATTTCACGTTCCTCATCGAGGATCCGGCTACCATCTGGCATCTCGGACCGCAACGCTACCCTCAAATCGCCCGCCGTTATGAACCGCTTACCGAGGCGCGCGACCGGCTGGCCATCGACATCAACATCGTGGAACGTTATCAGAACGTTTATCCCACCAAACAACAAACCGGTACCGAATTGTTTCAACTGGTGCAGCTCGCCTCCCACGCCTTCCCTCGCGTCGCGCTGTACTTTGAAAACTCGATCCTCAAGCAGGATCTCGCCCTGCTGCCCGCCTCTGGTGCGGCGGTGACCAAAGTGGAACAGTCGGGCGGGCGCCTGGCCGTCACCTCGCGTCACGGAGTCGGCGTGAGATGGAACGGTCCGGCCATGGTGAACGGCAAGCTATGGCCGGTGAGAACCGACGCTGTGCTGTGGCTTCCCCCGGGCGCCCAATCGGTGGAACCGGCGCGGCAGGATGCGACGTACCGGCTGCTCGACTTAAACGGCGAGTTGCGGTCGGCCAGCGCCGTGCCGAGGGGGATCGAGTTCTCCTACCGCGCCGGCAGCCGCGCCCTGGCCCGGTTCAGCGAGACACCGTCCCGCCTCGAAGTGGATGGAGAGCAGATCGAAGTTCAATGCCGCCAGGGCGTCTGCTTTCTCCCTCGCGGCCAGCACCTGGTGCGCGTATCGTTTTAAGCGCGGGCGACTCTAAACTAAGGTGGGTCTCGGGGCGTTAACAGGTGTTTTCCGCAACCCGTTAGCGATTACTGAACGTCGGCGAGAGCAGCCCCGGTGCCGATATGTTGTTTGGCGTCGAAGCAGGGGACGGCCGTCCAGTGACAAAAAAGCTTGACAAATCAGCGGTTTCTGGCCATAATCCGGGAGTTGGAACCAGGGAGGGACAGACTCGGCTGAAGGGCCGGTCTTCCACCGTTCCGGAACCTTCCTCCCATCGACCGGACATGAAGACTGAATCCACGGCCCGAACTTCCCGGTGTGCAATCACCGGCGATGACCCAGATCACCCGCAATCGAACGAGGCGCGGGCGATCTTCACGTTCCTGGCGCGCCACCCTGACCAGGTTTTTACCCCCGAGCAGATCAGTCAGAACACCAGCGTTTGCGCCACTCAGGTTCGAACGATTCTCGACCAATATCGAAATCGTTGCCGGCAGACCGTGGCTTACGGTTGGGCGCCGGTAGAGACCGATTCTGCTTGCTGTACGGTTTTCGAAGTCGATCGCCGCAACCGGGCGGCCAAATGCCGGTCTGAAGATGGCAGGCTCTTTCGCTTCGAGTTCCGCCAACTCCAAGGGCTTGACTCGCCCGGCGATCTCGTCTTGCGGAAGGGATCCCGGGTGATCTGCAAAATCGCCAATCAGTTCGTTGAATCGGTGGAATTGGAAGCGCCGGTCGGATAGGGGCGCCTCCAGAATTGGCTCAACATTTCCTGGATCCGAGAAACCCGGAAAAGCACCGGTGCGGCTCCATAACGGCGAAAGAACTCGGGTTGCCCGGCAGCCACGAAGAGCGGATCCGGAATTTCGGCTGGTACCCGAACCCGCACGATTGGGAAATCGGCGATCTTGTCCTGTTCGCTCGAACTCCGGAGGCGGAAGCGCGCCACGGGGGAAAAAATATCGAGGACATTCAGGCGCGCCAGTTCTCGAAGGATGACGCCCGCTGGACCCACGCCGCCATCTGGTGCGGGGATTTCCTGTGCGAAGCGAACAAGCGTAAGTGGAGCGTCTCGAAAAGCGGCGTCCAGATCCGTTATCTCCACGAGTACGTCGGCGAAACGGTGATGATCCGGGTCCGCCGGGTTCATCTCGATTCCGATCAGCCGCTTCGGCGTGCGCGGATCGCCATTCACGCGTTGCGAAGGCTGGGAGAAAGGTACTCCGTATCGAAGGCGCTGTCGGTCAAGGAGAGATCCGTTCGCAACCAACTCGCGCGCCGGTTGAGCAACTCTGATTCGGCGCCGCTCGCGCATGCGCCAGGACTCCCCCATATCCGATTGAAGCGGGAAGATGCGGTGATTTGCTCCGAACTGTACGTTCTGGCTGCCGAGGACGCGCTCCAGACAGTGCTGATGGAGAAGCCGCACGAGACGACACCTGCGCATTTGAGCGAACTCACCTCGCTGCGCGATGTGGAGGTGAAATGGCTCAAGGTCACCGGTTAACGCGCGCCTGAAGTCTCCACGACAATCTGATTGTCCACGCTCTTCACGCCCTTTACCTTGTGCGCGACGTGAGTGGCCTTTTCCTTCTGCCGTTCGCGGAGCACTTTGCCCTTGAGCGTCACCGCACCATCTTTGACGATCACCTCGATGCCGCCGCCGTTGACGTCGGCGCTTTCGGCCAGCTTCATTCGCACCTGGTCGTAGATTTTGTCGTCTTTAGGATTTCCCTGACCCAGGAGAAAACCGACGCTAACCACCGCCGCGAGCATCAAACGAAGCATAATGCCTAGCAGTCTATCTCAGGTAGCCGGCGAATAGGGCGTCGCGCGCCACAGGGAAATGCGCATCCGCTGCGAAATCTGGCCGCCCTTGTCGATCGATGCCTGGCGCACCTTCTGCCACTCCGGGTCCGCGCCAAACGCCGCCCACGCTTTCTCGCGCGCATCCAGGCTGTCAAACGGGATCAGGTAGGTGAGGTTGGGCAGATCCGGTCCGATCATCGTGCTTGCGTAGAGAACCGGGTGAATGCCCGTGCGATGGAAGATCTTGATCTCGGGACCGGCAAAACGCTCGTGAAGCTGGCGCAGTTGATCGAACGTCGGCGAGTGGTAAAAACGCCATTCGAAGAACCGCGGCGCCTTTCGCTCATCGCTCGTCAGTTCGGGCGAGTACGGCGTCGCCTGCACGATCATGCTGCTGAGCGATTGAAAAGCCGGCTCAGGCCCTTTTTCCACCGCCGCGAACTGCTGGTTCAGGTCGGTGTCGGTGTTGATCTTGCCGCTCACTTGCGACATCTGCTCGAGCGACTCGTAGCCGGTGAAAAACGCGAGTTGCGGCATGTGCGGCGCCACCACAGCCTCGAGCACCAGCATCGGCCCGGAATGGATTTTGCGCATGGCAGGAATGCGATGCTTGCTGAAATATTCGTTCAGGCGCGCGGCTTGGGTGCCGTTTACGAGCTCGTAAGTCTCGACAGCGTAGTAACGGGTTTTCATGGCGGGAGTAGCGGAAAATGAAACGCCGGCTCCGCCGAGCGCGGCGAGAAACGATCGTCGTTCCATAACGCGATTGTACTCGCGCTTTTACCGGAACGTCAGGGATACCGTGTTCGTTACCGACCCTCCGTTGCGCACGAACACCGGAGTCAGGCCGCTGCCCGCGAGCGTGCGAGGCAGTTCGACGTTCACCTGGTCGAGGCCCGGATACTGGCCTTGCGGACCCGCGTAGAGCGGCGTCAACTCGAGGTCGCCCACGCGCACGGTCCCCTCGCCCGGGCGCACTCCGGTGAGATACAGCAACAGGAACAGGCGCTCGTTGGCGTCGCCGAATTGGATCGGCGTCGTTGTGAATTCGTAGGATTGCGTCCCATCCGCCTTGAGGCGGACAATCTGCGCGGCAGCCGGACCGAAGCCGGCGGAGTTCGCCGTGAAAATTGCCGGAGCGGCTGGAGCGACGGTGATGGAGCCCCAGGCTGCCGGATTCCCGTCGCGCAGCACCGTCAACCGGGCGCGCCCCGAAGCGAGCAGCGGCGGGAGCCTCAGATTAATCTGAGTGGCCGAGTTGTAGAGCAGCCCTGCCTGATATATCGCTCCCGAAGCGTCGCGAACTTCAACCGCCGGATTGCCGGGGAAATTCCTGCCGTACAACGTAACGAACGCCCCGGCGGTTGCCCGCTGAACACTGAGCGACGCCGACGAAACCGCCAGCGTATAACCGCCCGGGGCGTGCGCGAGAAGGGTCCTCATTTGCGGCCGCGCGGTGGTGAAGTTGTTCGTCGGCTGCACGGAAAGCGGGTAGTTGCCCCACCATTCTCCAGCCGCCCAATACAAACCTTCCATCTGCGCGTCGTCGAGCGCGGCGAAGAAATTCTCGAGCACAACGTACCAGCGGTCGTCGTTGTCGGGGATTCCGTACTCACCCACCATGCCGCGAACGCCATTGGACCGGCACCAGTCGATGAAGTGCGCCACGCGTGTCCGCCCGACGTTGGCCAGGTCGGCGTTGGAGCGAAGTTCGGTGTCGTAGTTCTGGGCGTAGGTGCCGCTTTCGTCCCGGTCGAAGTACTGGTGAGCCTCGTAGATGAAGTTGTCGGAGGGGTCCTGAATCCAGGCGTTCGGCCCGTGCGTGGTCACCCATCGATTGCCGCTTGACCATGAGTCTCCCGGAATCAGCACAACCTTGTCATCCTGGTTGGCCCGGATGGCGCTCAGGACGGTCTGCGAAATCGCCTTCCAGTTTCCGCGCGCCATATCGTGCGGTTCGTTCATCAGGCCGTAGGCCCACACGCCTGGCTCGAATTTGAACTCGTTGGACAGCCGGACCCAGACATCGGCGAGATCCACGGCTCGCACGCGCACAACGCCCGACGAATCCGGATTGTCGATGATGTCGCTTTGCCGGGCGTCGCCTTTTGACGAGTACCGGCCGAAGTTGTGCAGTTCGAGAATCAGCTCCCCGCCGTGAACGCGCGCCCAGGCAATGTCGCGCTTTATATTGGCGAGGTAGGCATCGTTCAACGGGCCCGAAAGGACCGGTTGCAGGCGCTCCCATTGCAGCGGAACGCGCATCAGCCCAAGTCCCTGCTCAGAGAAATAGCGGAATGTGTTCTCGCTGTTGAATGTATACTGCGTGCCCAACACGCCCGGCAGCACTGTGTTTCCGAACTCCGCGCCTGCGACGTTTACGCCTCGGCGATACTGCCCGAAGCAGACCTGGAAGAGCAGCGCGGCGGCGAAAAGGGATCGCGACATTCCCTGCATCTTATCGCGCGGCCAAACTGGAGACGCGAATTGTTTATAATCAGAGCGTGCAGTCGCTGGGCGAGCCTGGCCTGACCGCACCCAAGAAACAGAAGCATGGATCACCGCATCCGAGTGCTCGTGGCCAAACCCGGTCTGGACGGTCATGACCGCGGCGCCAAAGTCATCGCGCGCGCTTTGCGCGATGCCGGCATGGAGGTTATCTACACGGGCCTCCGGCAGACGCCGGAGATGATTGTCAGCGCGGCTTTACAGGAAGACGTTCAAGTAATTGGATTGTCGATTCTGTCGGGTGCGCACAATGCGATCGTTCCTCGCGTGCTCGAGCTTTTGCGCGAGAAACAAATGACCGACGTGCTCGTTGTCGCCGGAGGCACAATTCCCGGCGAAGACGCAGCCAGGTTGAAGGCCTTGGGCGTCGCGGCTGTTTTTCAGCCCGGAGCGCCGCTTGAAGATATCATCGCCTTCATTCGGTCGTCAGTGAAACAGCCGGCTTGAGCGCCGGCCGAAAGAGAAGAATTATAGATGCAGGAAAAATTGAACATCGCGGTGTTTGTCGATTACGACAACATCGAAATCGGCGTGAAATCCACGCTACGGCGGGATTTTGACGTCTCCCTTCCGCTTGAAGCGTTGAAGGAACGCGGCGACATCGTCGCCAAGTTCGCCTACGCCAACTGGGGGCGGCAGGAGTACGCAACTCGCGAGATGGCAGAAAACGCGGTGCAGATGGTGCAGCGCATCCCCTCGCCGCGCGGCGACAAGAACGGCGCCGACATCAACCTTGCGCTCGACGCGCTCGAGATGGCCTTTACCCACTCCCACGTCAACGCGTTCGCCATCATCAGCGGCGACAGCGACTTTATTCCGCTCGTCAATAAGCTGAAGGAATATGGCAAAACCGTGTTTGTCGTCGGCGGCAAGGCGTTTACTTCCACCATCCTCCAGCAGAACTGTCACGAGTTCATCAGCTACGAATCGCTGCTGATGGTGTCCGGCGGCGACAAAGGTCCTGAAAAGCCTCAGCACAAAGAGTTTCGCAAGGAGTTCAAGGATAAGCCCCCCGCCGCCGGCGCGCCGGATTTCCAAAAGGAGAAGCGTCAACGTCCGGCGCCGCTTCCGCTCGAACAGGCCATGCCGCTTGTCGAGCGCGCGCTCACTGTGCTCGAACGCCGTGGCGTACAGCCGCAACTCGGCCTTTTGAAGTCCACCATGCTGCAACTCGATTCCGCGTTCAGCGAACGCGCGTTCGGCTGCGGCAGCTTCTCGGAATTTGTCGACCGCCTCAAGAAGAGCGAACTCGTCAACGTCAGCGGCCACGGCGGCCGCGTGCTCATCGAACGCAAGGGCCCGATGCCCGGCGAGCGCCCGATTCCCAAACCGGAAGAGGCGTTGCCGCTGCTGCGCGACGTGCTCGAAACGCACCGCCTCGAACTCGAGGAAGGCGCTTCGGCCGACGAACTGGCCACGTGGGTCTCGGAAGAACAGCCGAACCTCGATTGGAAACAGTACGGGTTCCAGGAGTTCGCGCACTTCCTCAATTACGCGCAGGATAAGCTGGTGGTCCGCACTGAACCCGACGAAGAGCGCGGTCTGGTGGTTCACCTCGGCGCCGAATTCTATCCGCCTGCTCCGCCGCCCGCGCCGCCCGAACCCGAGCAGGAGTTCGAAGAGGATGAGCCGCAGCCGTTCGTCGAGGGCCAGCCGACCATCTTCGAGCCCAATCCTCCGCAGCCTCCGCCCAAGCCGGTGAAAAAGCCGCGTGCGCCTCGCGCCAAGAAAGCGGCGTCGGGTGACGGCGGCGCTGCTCCGCGCCGTTCGCGCCGCAAGAAGACCGACTGACGAGCCCGCTTAGCGAAGCCCGGGTCCCTACGGCGCCACCCACGCCGGCATGCTCGCCCGGCGCTCGGCGTCCCAGCCGCAGGTGAGGGTCGGTGTGATCGCCGGTATTGCCGGCACCCGTATGTTCACCTGATAAAAGCCGCGAAGTCCGGGTGCGAGTCCGGCGTAGAGAACCGGTGCCTCCAAAGCATCCATACGGCACCCAAACCCCGGCGCGACCATGCCCGTCGCGTCCACGGGGCCCAAGCCGGTCATGTAGGCGACCACGATTTCGCCTGGACGTGCGGGGCTGTTCTGCGACACCAGTCGCGTGAAGTCACCGTGAATCAGACTCCCAGGCACCGTCGGGAACTGCGGATCGTATAACCGCACTTCCAGGTCGATTCCATGCTCAAACGGAGTCGTCGAGGACACAATTACCGGACAAACGCCTTCCGGCGTTTCCCAAGGCACCAGAAAGTCAATCCAGTTCTGCGCCAAAGACGACACGGGCTTGCCGCAAAAACTGATGCTTTGAATCGACGTCGCTGCCGAAGTCGTCAGGACCATCCGCGAGCCCACCGGAGCAATCGAGGTAGGCGGCGGAAAAACGCGCGCGGCTGAGGTGATGAACGGTGTTCGGCCAACCAGCGTGGTCACTCCTCCCGAAACCGTGTCAATTCGTACCAGCCGGGAATCGCCCGTGGCGGCGTAGATCGTTTTGCCTGCGCCGGTAGTCATGTCAGAGATGCTCGAATCCAGGCGAGTGATGGTGCGATGGTTTGAACCATCAACGCCGATGGCAGCAAGAACGGTTCCTTTTCCGTCCCGATTCTCCTCAAAGAACGAAGTCGTGCCATCGGACGAAAGAATTGCTGAGGAAACATAGAAACCGGTCAGGAGTTCCGTCTCGCGGCCCGTCGTCACGTCGATCGCGGCGAGACGAGCGCTGTTTCCAGGCCCGAAATGCGTGTTGTAAACGATGGTGCGTCCGTCCGGGTCGATCGCCGCATCGTCTACCTTCGATTGTGTCGGCAGCGCGCGAGTCGCGCCGCTGCGGCTGGTCAGAATCAGGGCAAAAGGCTCCAGCGTGAGAATCGTGCCGTCATTAGTCACGTGCCGTCGCGAGCCGTCGAATGCGCCCGCAACCAGCGTCTGCTGAGACGTCGTCAGGTCGGTTACGTAGTGATAGCCGCTGGACGTGGCCTGCGCTGTGGAGGTAATCGCAAACCGCCCGTTCGGGGAAAGAGTGAGCGTGCCTGCGAGCCTGAGTGCGCCCGTGCGGGTTTGGACAACGCCCTGGTCCGGTTCTACCGCCTGACAGTATCGGCTCGCCTCCGCGCGCCGCGTCGCGGTGTAGGTCAGCGCCGATCCGTCAAGGCTCACCTCCGGACGCGCAAGCTGATAATAGTTGGCGCTCACGCATCCGTCGAACTCGCCCGCGCTTGCTACTTCCGCAACGAGCTCAACGCCCGATCCGCTCGCCCGGTAAATTTTCGAATAGAACGGGCTGAGTGATCCCTTCAGCCGCACTGGCGATGAGAAGTATACGACCGACTCGTCGTTGGGAGTGGAGAGGTTCAGAAAGGCTTGGCCCGCGGCGTTCACCGCGAAAACGAGGAACAGCACTCGTACCACGACTTTATTCTACGACCGTCAGCTTCTCCACCCTCCCTTCCTGTTTCCAAGGGCTCGCCGGCCCTACTGCGCTACAATGAGGGCAATTTCGTCCATGAAAGTGATCGTCCTTTGCGGAGGGCTCGGCACGCGCATGCGGGAGGAAACCGAGTTCCGTCCCAAGCCTCTGGTGGAGGTCGGCGGCCGGCCGATTCTCTGGCACATCATGAAGCGCTATGCGCACTTCGGGTTCAATGACTTCATCCTGTGCCTCGGCTACCGGGGCAACATGATCAAGGAATATTTCCTCAACTACGAGGCGATGAACAACGATTTCACGATCTCGCTCGGCAGCACGTCGCGCATCGAGTTCAATGACCGCCATCGCGAACAGGACTTCCGTGTCACCCTCGCCGATACGGGTCAGGAGACCATGACCGGCGGCCGCCTCAAACGCGTTCGCCGCTACGTGCCCGACGAGACCTTTATGCTGACTTACGGCGACGGTCTGGCGGATGTCGATATCCCGAACCTGCTCGAGTTCCACAAGAGCCACGGCAAGCTGGCCACGGTCACCACCTTCCGCCCCGCCTCGCGCTTCGGCATTCTCGACATCGGCGCAACCAACCAGGTGAAGAATTTCATCGAAAAACCCAAGTCGGATGCCTGGGCCTCGGCCGGGTTTTTCGTCTTCGAACCGCGCGTTTTCGACTATCTCGGCGGAGACGAGTGCATCCTTGAAAAAGAGCCGCTCGAGCGCCTCGCCGAGCAGGGCGAGCTGATGGCTTATCATCATCACGGATTTTTCTACGCCATGGACACGTTCCGCGAATATCAGGTGCTCAACGACCTGTGGAAGAGCGGCGAGGCACCCTGGAAAATATGGGATTGAATCCGGCATTCTGGCGCGACCGCCCCGTACTGGTGACCGGCGCTACCGGCCTGGTGGGAAGCTGGCTTGCCCGCAACCTCGCCGAATGCGGCGCCAATGTCGTCTGCCTGGTGCGCGACTGGGTGCCTCAAAGCGAACTGGTCCGCAGCGGCACGCTCGAGCGCGTTACCGTCGTCCGCGGCGATATCTGCGACCGCGAACTCATCGAGCGCACGCTCGGCGAGTATGAGATCGACACGGCGTTCCATCTGGCCGCCCAAACCATCGTCGGCATCGCCAATCGCAACCCGCTGTCTACCTTCGAGTCCAACGTCGCCGGAACCTGGAACGTGCTCGAATCCTGCCGGCGCTCTCCGTCCGTCAAAGCCGTGGTGCTGGCATCCTCGGATAAAGCCTATGGCGATCAGGAAAAGCTCCCCTACGACGAGTCAACGCCGCTGGAAGGCCGGCATCCCTACGACGTGAGCAAGAGCTGCGCCGACCTGATTGCGCAAGCCTACGGCAAGACGTATTCGCTGCCCGTCGCGGTCACACGGTGCGGCAATTTCTACGGCGGCGGCGACCTGAACTGGAATCGTATCGTCCCCGGAACCATCCGCTCCGTGCTGCGCGGCGAGCGTCCCGTCATTCGCTCCGACGGCCAATACGTCCGCGACTACTTCTACGTGGAGGATGGAGCCGCCACGTATATGCTGCTGGCTGAAAAGCTCCATGGCAACCCTTCGCTCAACGGAATGGCGTTCAATTTTTCGAACGAGATTCAGATCACCGTGCTCGATCTGGTTCGCCTGATTCTCGCCAAACTGGAATCCAGCCTCGAGCCCGATGTGCGGGACGAAGCTTCCAACGAGATCCGGCATCAATATCTCAGCGCCGCGCGCGCGCGCCGCCATCTGGGATGGGCTCCTCTTTACACGCTCGACCAGGGTTTGCAGCGGACCGTCGATTGGTATCGGAATTATCTGAAATGAGTCCCTCCGCCGCCGCCCTGCGGCAACACATTCTGGAACTCACCGCGCAGTTTCACGCCGAGGCGCACGCAACCCGTCCGTTCACGCCCGGCGAGACTCCCGTGCCCGTCGCCGGACGCGTGTGCGACTCCGAGGACCTCTGCTCGCTGGTCGATTCGTCGCTCGACCTCTGGCTCACCACCGGTCGCTTCGCCGCGCAGTTCGAGCGTTCTTTCGCGCGGTTCTTCGGCGTGCGCAATGCAACGCTCGTCAATTCGGGGTCGTCGGCGAATCTGGCCGCTTTGAGCGCGCTTACTTCGCCCAAGCTCGGCGAGCGCAGGCTCCAACCCGGCGACGAGGTCATCACCGTGGCGGCGGGCTTTCCCACCACCGTCAACCCCATCATCCAGAACGGTTGCGTGCCCGTCTTTGTCGACGTCACCGTCCCCGGGTACAACATCGATGCAGCCCGCCTCGAAGAAGCGCTCTCCAGTCGAACGCGCGCCGTGATGCTCGCGCATACGCTCGGCAATCCCTTCAACCTCGACGCGGTCGCCGCGTTCGTCAAGCGCCACTCGCTCTGGCTCGTCGAAGACTGCTGCGATGCGGTGGGCTCTGAATACGGCGGGCGCAAGGTGGGCACTTTCGGTGATCTTGCCACAACCAGCTTCTACCCGGCTCATCACATCACGATGGGTGAGGGCGGCGCCGTGTTGAGCGACAAGCCGCTGCTCAAGACCATCGTCGAAAGCTTCCGCGATTGGGGACGGGATTGCTGGTGCGAGCCGGGTAAAGATAATACCTGCGGAAAACGTTTCGACTGGCAGTTGGGCGACCTTCCGTGCGGCTACGATCACAAGTACACCTACTCGCACATCGGCTACAACCTCAAGCTCACGGATATGCAGGCCGCCATCGGCGTATCGCAACTGAAAAAGCTGCCCGCCTTCATCGAACAGCGCCGCGCCAACTTCAACGCTTTGCGCGCAGCCCTTGCCGGTCTCGAGGAGTTCTTCCTGCTGCCCGAACCCACGCCCGGCTCCCTTCCAAGCTGGTTCGGTTTTCCGATCGCCGTCCGCCCCGGCGCGCCCTTCACGCGAAACGACGTCGTGGCCCATCTCGAGGCGCGCAAGATCGGCACGCGGCTGCTGTTCGGCGGCAACCTCGCCCGTCAGCCCGCGTACCGCGACGTGCGGTTCCGCGTAGCCGGACCGCTCGACAACACCGACTTCGTCATGGAGCGCGTATTCTGGATCGGGGTCTACCCCGGCATCACGCCCGCCATGCGCGATTGGGTCGTCGAGAGCTTCCACGCGCTCCGCCCATGATCGCCAACCCTCGAATTTTTCTGACCGGAGGCACCGGCTTTTTCGGCCGCTGGATGCTGCGCACGCTTCCTCCAGGAGCCCGCGCGACCGTCCTGACACGCCATCCCGGCGCCTTCCGCAGCGCCGAGCCAGAACTCGTCGCCCACACTGCACTCGTTGAAGGCGACGTGCGGACCTTCGAGTTTCCCCCAGGCGATTTCGATTACGTCCTGCATCTGGCCGCCGACACCGACTCCCGCCTCTACCAGGAAGCGCCGCTTGAGATGTTCGACACCATCGTTGCGGGCACCCGCCGCACGCTCGAGTTTGCGAAACGGTGCGGTGCGCGCGCCGTGCTGCTCGCCAGTTCCGGCGCCGTGTACGGACGGCAACCTCCACAACTCACCCACGTCCCCGAAGAGCATGCCGGTGCGCCGGACCCGCTTCACCCGGCTTCTGTCTACGGCGAGGCCAAGCGCGCCGCCGAACTGATCGCCGGTCTCTTAGGCGCGCCCGTAACCATCGCCCGTTGTTTTGCCTTCGTCGGTCCCGGATTGCCCCTCGACCGTCATTTCGCCATCGGAAATTTTCTGGGCGATGCGCTCGCCGGCCGCCCCATTACAGTCCGCGGCGACGGTACGGCGCTCCGCTCCTACCTCTACGCCGAAGATCTCGCTCACTGGCTCTGGACTATCCTGGAACATGGCGCTCCGGGACGGGCGTACAATGTCGGGTCGCCCGAGGCGATCACGATTTCGGACCTCGCGCATACCGTTGCGCGGTGCGTCAACCCGTCCTGCGAGGTTCGTGTGCTCGGTGTTCCCACAGCGGACCGCCCGGCCGAGCGATACGTCCCCTCGGTGGAGCGTGCGGAAAATGAACTCGGGCTGCGCGTTCGCGTCGGGTTGGAAGATGCCATCCGCCGCACAGCAGCCTGGCACAGATCTCGAACATGAAACTCTCCGACTATGTCATGAGCCGCCTGGCCGATTGGGGCGTGCGGCACGTTTTCCTCGTCACCGGCGGGGGCGCCATGCATCTCAACGATTCGGTCGGCAAAGAGGCCCGCATCCAGTTCGTCTGCAACCACCACGAACAGGCTGCCGCCATCGCGGCCGAAGGCTACGCCCGCATCACCGGCACTCCCGGCGTCCTCAACGTCACCACCGGCCCCGGCGGCATCAATGCCCTTAACGGCGTGTTCGGCGCCTGGACCGACTCAGTTCCGATGCTCGTCGTCTCCGGCCAGGTGAAGCGCGAAACCTGCATGGCCTCGCGCGGCATCACCGGTCTCCGGCAGTTGGGTGATCAGGAAGTGGACATTGTGCGCATGGCCGCCGGCCTCACCAAGTACGCCGTGCTGGTGAATGATCCTTCCTCCATCCGCTACCATCTCGAACGCGCGTGGAATCTGGCGACTACCGGTCGCCCAGGTCCCTGCTGGATCGACATACCGGTCGATGTGCAGTCGGCGCAGATCGATCCCGGCACGCTTGCCGCCTATGATCCGGCCGAGGATCGCCCCGCATGGCTCGACAGCGGCTGGCAGGCTCAATTACACGAAATCGTAGGGAAGTTGCGCGCCGCCAAACGTCCCGTGGTGTTCGCCGGCAGCGGCGTGCGCGCCGCCGGAGCCCTCGATGCGTTTCTTGGCGTACTAAGAAAGCTCGGCCTTCCTGTCGTCACCGCGTGGACTCACGACCTGATCGGTTCTGATGATCCTCTGTTCTGCGGCCGCCCCGGCACCATCGGCGAGCGCGCCGGCAACTTCACGGTCCAGAACGCGGATGTCCTGCTCATTCTCGGATCGCGGCTCAATATCCGGCAAGTCAGCTACAGCTGGAATCTGTTTGCGCGGGAGGCCTTCAAAATCCAGGTGGACGTCGATCGCGCCGAAATGGAGAAGCCGCTCGTACGTCCGGACCTGGCCGTTCATTGCGACCTTGCCGCGTTTCTACCCGCGCTTGAAAAGGAAATCGCTGACTGGCAGCCTGCTGCGGCCCATCAGGACTGGCTCGCCTGGGCCAAAGAGCGTGTCGAACGCTACCCGGTCGTGCTGCCCAAGCACCGGCAATCCGAGTCCCCGGTGAATGCTTACCATTTCATCGAGAAATTGTTCGAAACACTTCATTCCGAGGATGTCGTCGTGTGCGGCAACGCCACCGCCTGCATCGTCCCCTATCAGGCGGCGAAGCTCAAGTTCGGCCAGCGGCTCATCTCTAACTCGGGTTCCGCATCCATGGGCTACGATCTCCCGGCCGCCATCGGCGCGGCTGTCGCCCGCGGCGGCAAACGCGTGATTTGCCTTGCCGGCGATGGCAGCCTCATGCTGAACATCCAGGAACTCCAGACCCTCGCACAATGCGGCCTGCCTGTGAAAATTGTCGTGCTGAACAACAACGGCTACCTCTCGATTCGCCTCACACAATCCAATTTCTTCGGCCGCCTCGTGGGCGAGAGTCCCGCCAGCGGCGTCTCGTTCCCCGATTTCGCGCGCGTCGCCGCTGCGTTCGGGCTCGCTTCCGGGCGCGTCGAAAGCGTGAGCGAACTGCCGAAACTCTGGTCGCTGCTTGACGCGCCCGGACCCGCTGTGTGCGAAATTATGCTCGATCCCAAACAGGAATTCGAGCCGCGCCTCAAGAGCCGCCAGCTGCCCGACGGCACCATCGTGACGCCCGCTCTTGAAGACATGTATCCGTTCCTCGAGCCCGGCGAACTGAGAGAAAATCTCTTCGTCAAGCCCCTTTCCTGAATGCCCCCCGCTTGCATTTGCTTCGACCTGGACGGCACGCTCGTCGACTCGCTGCCCGGCATCGCCTTCTCGATCGATGCCGCGCTCTCCGAGTGCGGCAACCCGCCGCGAACCACTGCTCTGCGCGCCCTCGTTGGACCGCCGATCCGCTCCATGCTCGCTTCCGTTACCGGCGAATCCGATCCCGCGCGCCTCGACGCGCTTGTCGCGGCGTTTCGCCGTTCATACGATTCCCACGGCTGGCTCAAAACCGTTCTCTACCCCGGCGCCATCGACGTGCTGGCATCGCTCGCTCCGCGCCGCCTGTGCCTGGTTACGAATAAGCCGAAACTGGCCACGGAAAAAATCACCGGCCACTTCGGAATCGGCCGGTTCTTCGAGCGTTCAATCTCGCGCGACTCGACGAACCCGCCCTTCGCTTCAAAAGCGCGGATGCTCGAAGCGGCGCTGGACGGTCAATCCGGCATACTCGTAGGCGACACCCCCGAGGATCTGGAGGCAGGCGCGCAGGCCGGCATCCCTGTCATAATTGTTGAGCACGGGTATGGCGACTTTACTCGATGCGACCGCGGCGCGCCCCTAGCCCGTATCCAGACTCTGAAAGACTTGACCTCAATCCTCAACTCGCTATGATCGACCGCGATATTTTCGAAGATCTGTTCGTGCTGGAAATTGCCAATAATCACTGGGGCAGCCTGGAGCGCGGGCAGCGCATCATCAGCACGTTCGCTCAGGTGGTCCGGTTCAACAATATTCGCGCCGCCATGAAACTGCAGTTCCGCGACGTCGAAGCGTTCATTCACTCCGATTTCCGCAACCGCAAGGACATCCGCTATGTCGCCAAAACGGTGGAAACCGCCATGAGCGACGAGCAGTACGCCATCCTCACGCAGGCCATCCGCAAGGCCGGCTGCGTTGCCATGGCCACGCCCTTTGACGAGCGCAGCGTCGATCTGTGCTGCGAGTTGAATGTGCCGATCCTCAAGATCGCCAGCTCCGATCTCAACGACTGGATGCTGCTCGAAAAGATCGCCAAAACACGCAAGCCGGTGATTGTTTCAACCGGCGGGTCCTCGCTCAAGGACCTCGACGATCTCGTAACGTTCTTCCAGAACCGCAACATCCCCCTCGCCATCAACCATTGCGTTTCCATCTATCCGTCCGAGGACCGGCAACTCGAGATGAATCAGATCGACTTCCTGCGCGACCGCTACCCCCACCACACCATCGGCTTTTCCACCCACGAGTACCACGACTGGGAATCGTCGATGATGATCGCCTACGCCAAGGGAGCCCGCACCTTCGAGCGTCACATCGATATCCCTTACGACCAGTCGATCGCGCTCGAGCACGGCAAGAAAATCTCGCCCTACTGCTCCACGCCCGAACAGGCCGACCGCTGGTTCAAGGCGTTTCACCGGGCTAAGGAAATGTGCGGCGCGCCGGGCACGCAGAAGCGAATTCCGCCCCAGGAAGAGATCCAGTACCTCGATTCGCTCGTGCGCGGCGTTTATGCGAGCCGCGATCTTCCCGCCGGTCACGCGCTGGAAGACGACGACGTGTACCTCGCCATCCCGCTTCAGCAGGGCCAGATCTCGTGCCGCGAGCTGATGCGCGGCGAAGTGCTCACCGAGCCGGTCACAAAAGATCAGCCCGTTATGATCGACATCATCGACAGCCCGTATGCCAGCATCCCGAGCCTCCGGCAGTTGATTTACCGCCGCGGACTCCCCAAAGCCGATCACGCATGAGCACAGCCGCTGAGCTGGACCTTTTACTGAGCGAGAGTCCCGAGGCCGCCAACACCCGCGCGCAGTCCGCCTTAGACGTTGCGCGCCAGGGCCTCGGCGACCGCATCGTCATTTACGGCGCGGGCAACCTCGGCCGGCGCGTGCTGGCGATGGCTCGCAACTCAGGTCTCGAAGTCGTCGCCTTCGCTGACGCCAACTCCGCCCGATGGGGTGAGTTGTGCGAGGGCGTGCCGCTGCTTTCGCCTGAGCAGGCAGCCCGGCGCTACGCGAGCGAAGCCCTGTTCGTGGTCGCCGTCTGGCACCCGGCGCTTACCGGCGGAATGCGCGACATTCTCTCGATGCTCCACGGCCTCGGCTGCAGGACCGCGCCGTTCGTGTTTCTGTTTTGGAAAAACTCGGTTTCCCATCTTTTATTCGATCTGCCCGGCAAACTGCTCGCGCAAAGCGATGCCGTGCGCCGCGCCTTTCAACTACTCGATGAAGACGCCGGGTTTGTGCGCCAGGTGAAGTTTCGCCTGTATGCCGATTTCGATGCGCAGGCCGCGCCGGCAAACGAACCGCAGTACTTCCCGGACCGCCTTTTCTCCCACGATCCGGATGAATGCTTCGTCGATTGCGGCGCTTTCGATGGCGACTCGCTCTCCGACTTCTATCAATGGAGCGAAGGCCGGTTCCGTTCCGCGATTGCTTTCGAGGCCGAGCCCGTCAACTTTAGCCGCCTGCAACAATTTGCCGCCTCCGGCCCGCATCCTGCGAAAACACGCTTGATCCAGGCCGCGGTCAGCGATAGCATCGGCAAACTCCGCTTTTCCGGTTCGGGACTCGCGAGCGCGGCAGCATCGGCCGACGGGGAGATCGAAGTCGATTGCGTGACCATGGATCACGCTCTCGAGAGCGACCGCCCCACCTTCATCAAAATGGATATCGAAGGCGCCGAGATCGCCGCGCTTCAGGGCGCCGCCGGCATCATCTCCCGTCACCAGCCGGTTCTGGCCATTTGCGTCTACCATCAGATCGACCATCTTTGGAACGTTCCGCTTCTGGCCGGCCGCCTGCTCGGTCCCGCGAAACTCATCCTCCGCCCATACCGGGTCGATGGCTTTGACACCGTCTGCTACGCCATCCCTGCCCATCGGAGTGTCCGGTGAAAGTCATCTCCGTGGTCACGCCCTGCTTCAACGAGGAGGCCAACGTCGACGAGTTGTACGAGCGCATACGCGCCGTGATGTGCAAAATCGGCCGTTACCGATACGAGCACCTCTTCATCGACAACGCGTCCACCGACGGCACCGTCGAAGCCATCAAACGCATCGCAGCCCGCGACCACAACGTCAAGCTGATCGTCAACGCCCGCAATTTCGGCCATATTCGCTCGCCCATGCACGCCGTCTGCGTGGCTACCGGCGACGCCGTCATCGGAATGGCGTCCGACCTTCAGGACCCACCGGAACTCATCGAGCAACTCGTCGAGCGTTGGGAACAGGGCTACGCCATGGTGCTCTGCATCAAGGAAGCGAGCCAGGAAAACCGCTTGATGTACTGGATTCGCTCGCGCTACTACCAGACCATCAACGCCTTGTCATCGGTCCAGACGTTCGAGAACTTCACCGGATTCGGACTTTACGATCGGCGCGTGGTCGATATCGTCAAATCCCTCAACGATCCCTACCCGTATTTCCGCGGCATAATCGCCGAAATCGGATTGCCGCATTCCGAGATCCCGTTCACGCAGCCGCGCCGTATCCGCGGCATCACGAAGAACAATTTCTACACGCTGTGGGACATGGCGATGCTCGCCGTGGTCAATCTGTCGCGCGTCCCCTTGCGCATTGTCACATTCGCCGGTTTCGTTACCGCGGCCGTCAGTGTGCTGATCGGGTTCTCCTATCTGATTTACAAGCTCCTGTTCTGGTATCAGGTCACCATCGGTATCGCCCCGCTCGTTATCGGCCTGTTCTTCCTCGGCTCCGTGCAGTTGATCTCGCTCGGCATTCTCGGCGAGTACATCGGCGCGATTCACACGCAAATCCAGAAGCGCCCCTACGTGGTCGAACGCGAGCGAGTGAACTTCGAGTACGAGCCCGGGGAGCCGTCTCAGGGTCGATGAAAAAGTCGGCGTACTGGCTGCTGGCATTCTCGGTCGCGGGCGTGCTCCTGTATTTCTCCATGCGCGGCATCGAATGGCGCGAGTTCCGCGCTTCCCTCGCTCGCGCCCAGGTAGGAACCCTTCTGCTTGCCTGCCTGATTTCGTTTCTCTCCTACGTGCTCCGCTCCATTCGATGGCGAATCCTGCTCACCGTGAATCGCTCGATTTCGCTTTTGGATGTGTTTTGTTCCAACATGGCCGGATATCTCGGAAACAATTTCCTCCCGGCGCGTGCTGGCGAAGTTGTACGCTCCACGATGGTTAGTTCGGTTAGCGGCGCGCCTGTTGCCGAGGTGCTGACGACAGCGCTTGCCGAGCGCCTCGTCGATGTCATCGCGCTCCTGTCCTGGACGCCTTTCGTCCTGCTTACGATCCCCAACCCGCCGTCCTGGATCGCCGCTTCGGCCAAGCCCGCCGCGGCCGTAGCTTTGGTAGCGGTCGCCGGTCTCGTTTCCACGCCGTTTTTCGGCCCGTGGTTTGAGCGGCTGATTCTAAAACTGCCTTTGCGCGAGTCCCTGAAACTCAGGCTTGTCTCGCTCATGGAACACGTCCTCACGGGCGTGCGAACCTTCCATGATCCCGGCCGCGTCGCCCGGTTCGTCCTGCTCACCGCCGCCATCTGGAGCTTCGATGCGGTCACTTTCATGCTGGTCGCGCGCTCGATGGGGCTCAATCTCGGCTTGGCGCCAACCCTGTTGCTCATTACCGGACTCGGGCTCGGCAGTTCTTTGCCGTCCACGCCCGGTTATGTCGGCATTTTCCAGTTCGTCGCCGTCAACGTGCTTCCGCCGTTCGGAATCTCCCGGAATTCGGCGCTCGCTTACATCATCCTCGCGCAGGTGGCCGGATATCTGGTCGTGCTTGTCTTGGGCCTATTTGGACTGTGGATGTTCCGCCGGCGCCGCTCCGCCCGAATTGATGGACAGCTTCCGTAACTGGAACGAGAGAATCCGGCTGTCCGAACTCGAACTGATCTCCGACGGCTGAAAACTGGCGGGCGTTGAGAGCACCACCGTGGTCTGAGCCTCCAGGCTCTTGGCCAACTCCGGCGGCACCTGTGCTCTCAGGTGAAAATCGCCCGCCACCTGAATCATCTGCGTGCCCAACGAAACCGGGCCCGCCATCAATTCCACCGGAATCGGGAATTTGTAGGGCTTGATTCCGGGAATGAACCCGTCGACCTCCACCCACGCCGGGTCGCGCGGAATGCCCATCGTGATTTCCGCGCGCCGGCTCACCCATCGATCCGGAAAAATCCCGTTCACCGGCACCGGCCAATCTCCGTCTCCGCTCGTGAAATCCACCGATGCCGGCAAGGATCCGGAACCTCCGGGGCTCGACGCATTCACGAGCTCAAACCGGGTAATCGCCACGTTCAGGCGGCGCGCGTCGGAAGGCACCCACGAGTTCCACAGCGCAACCTGCCGCCGCATCGGCACTGCGGTCTCATGGATGAACAGTTCCATCTGGCTCACCGGCCCGGGTATCGCGAACGGCGCCGATAGAATTTCGCGCGACGCGGTCAGATGAAAGGTCTCGAGCAGTTTGCCATTCAGAAGAATATCTACCGTTCGCGCGCCTTCGGTCGCGCCGAAACCGGTCACCACGCCTAACCGCAGGCGCTTCGGCTCGGCGCTCGGATTGAGCACGAACACCTCGCCCCGCTTGCGCAGCCAGCGAAACGGCCGCCGTTGCCACGCCACCGGGGATACCGCGATGCGCTCCGGCCGGTACCATCCGCGCACCGGCAAAACCGTGTCCGGCGGCACGCCGCGCGTCAGGACGAAGAGGCTCGAAGACCATGCCCCCTGCGCCGAAATGCCCGTGATGTCGTGCCCGGGTTTCAAGCCGAGAAACCATGGAGCCCGCAGTTCGCCGCATCGGATGTGCTCCCGATTGAGCGCCGCAAGCTGCTCCGGGCTGTCGCAGTCAGGCAGAAACGGCATCGGCGTGCTGTCCTCCACCAGGTAGTCCAGAAACCCTGCGTCGACGAAATGAGAGTTGTTGATGCTGTTGTTCGGCGCCGGTTCCTGTGCTCCGTAGTAAGGGCGCGACCATAATCGCAGAACCAGGTCCGGCAGACCAACCAGGGCTTCGCCGGCGGTCGGCATTCCCTCGAGCGCGCGGAAATCCGTCAGCCGGTACCCTGGCGTGCTGCTCAACAGCGCGCCGTCGAGTCCCGCGGCATAACGGCCTAGTTCGATGCTGTGAGCGCCGTTGATCACGCCGAGCAACAGCAGCCCCATTCCCCCCGCGGCGGCCAACCTCCGCGAACCGCTATCCCAGGCCATGAACACGCCGGCGGCGGTGATCGACAACAGCAGCAGGCTGCTCCACGCAATCAGCTTGAAAACCCCGTAGCCGACATTGATTCCGTAATAGAAGCCCAGTAGAATCCCGGCGCAGACGGCCGTCCCCCGCAGGCTCCGGCTGAGACCCGACGACGGATGGAAAATCAGGTACGCCAGGAACAGAAACAGCATCGCCGAAAGCGAGTAGAGAACCAGCTGAGCCGGATAAAGCGACCCGAACCATCGCGGCACGGGAAGAAAAGGATTGTTGAGGCCCCAGAAATACGGCAGCACCCGTTCGGTCAGCATCAGCGCGAAGGCTGTCTGAATTTCATTCGACGCGGAGTTCAAGCTCGACTGCGAGCTCAGCGATCGCGCGACCTGCACCACCGTGCCCGCATAGCGCAAATTCGGAATCGACATCGCAGCCGCTACCACCGCTCCGGATGCCGCCGCGAATCCGAGCGGCAGTTCGCCCCGCAACAGAGGCGCGGCGAACGCGCCGAACGTCACCAGGGCCATCAGCGAGAACGCCGGACCGTAATTGTAAAAAGCAGCCGATAAAAGCAGCGCCAGCAACACCACCGCGCGTTTCTGCCGCGTTCGAATCGCCGTCAGTGCCGCCCCCAGCGTCAGCGGAGCCCACACTGCGGCCGTCAGGGTTCCCAGCGAATCCAGGAAATACGCGTACGCTACCTGCGAACTCACCCCGGCCAAACACGCGGCGGCCAGCGATCGCCCGCGCGGCCAATCGAGCCCCATCCGGAACAGCAGGTAAACCGAAAGCGGGCCGAGGAACAGAAAGGCCGCGCCTGTTACCGTGAAGAGTTCGTCGACGGCCACACCGGTGGCCGCGGTTAGCTGGTAAATCAGGCTGAAGACGCCCAGCCAGGCGCCGCTGTCGAACCCCCGGTAAAAACGAGGATCCGGCAGTGAAAACGAGTGGCCGGAAAAATATCGAAGCCGGGTGATGAACGCGCTCATGTCCGGATTGCCGAATCCGAGAAAGTCACGCGCACCGATGGTGAACAGAGGCCACCCGATCAACAACAGCGCGCCGCAGGCCGGCCACAAAGCCCCTTTGGCTTCACTCCAGTCGGCGCTCCAGTCCATCCGCCGCCTCATGCCCGCGACGGCCAGCACGGCGGCGAGCGCAATCTGCACCCGCCCCACTTCAATTCCATTCAGGTTGAGCGGAAGAAGGACGAAAAACGAGAGCACCGAAAACGCAATCCCGGCAAACGGCGCGAGCAGAATCCGCGGCGCAGGACGCGGCGAGGGGAAAAGGATCCACACGATGCCGGCGCCGGACAGCCAGGCAAGACCCAGTAGGGCAAACACGAGCAGGAAGGTCATTCGGAAAAGGGCGGCGAACCGTGAAGTTCGATTATAGCCGTGTTCCCGGCCCCAGGCTCCAAATCGGTCAGGACGTCAGAACGCTCGCCGACTGTCTCAACGCGGCCGCTTTGTTGGTTTCGCAATCCACCCGGTCGAGAAGATAGCAGCGCGAGCTGTTGGCCAGAAATCCCATCCGCGCCAGCGCCGTCACTTCAATGGTGTGCGGACCTTCGTCGCCCGGCGGCACCGGAACCCGTACCACAAACGGTCCCTCGGGCAGCGTCACCCGGCCGTACAGGTCTCCTTTGTGATTCCGCAGTTCGAGATGATCGACCCCTCCGGATTGCGGATTCATTCCGCGCAGCACCAGCGCCGACGCCGAAGCCGGAGCCATCAGCCGCAGCGTCCGGCTTGCCCATCCGTCGCGCGACCAGCCCTGTGCATTGAAAATCTGCAAACCGATCAACTGCAGGCAAACGCGGTTCAGCGTCCACTGCGCCGCTCGAGACGGCCACTTCAACCATCGCGGCGTGCGCGATTCAACGGCGGCGCACCAGATGCGCCGGTAGGCGTCCAGCCCGTAGACCACGTAGCCCGGGCTCACCCGCCGGCCCGTGTGGCGCCGCATCAACTCGCCAATTTCGGCCACGCGCCCAGCCCCGCCTGCGAACGATTTCGCCTCCGGATACTCACGCAAGCTGCCCATGTACTCGGGAATGTAGCCGAGCGGATAGCGCATTCCGATCCGGATCAGAATGTCCCAATCCATCACGTAATGCAAATCCTCGTCGAGAAAACCGACCTCTTCGAGCACGGCCCGCCGGAAGAACACCGTCTGCTGCAGAATGTAGTCCGACAGATGCACCAGCTTCCACAGGTTGAACGGCTCGGTTACGGCGAAGCGCTGGAGAATCCTCCCCTGCCGGTCAATCTGGTAGCCTTCTCCATACACCGCGCCGCATTCCGGGCGGCTCTCGAGCGCTGCAGCGGCGTGTGCTATCGCGCCCGGCAAAAACACGTCGTCCGAGTTCAGCCAGGCCACAATCTCTCCGCGCGCCATGCGGAAACCCTTGTTGATGGCGTGCGATTGGCCGCGGTCCTTTTCCGAGATGAAGGTCAGCCGGCTCGCATATTCGCCCGCTATCGAGGCGGTCTCGTCCGTCGAGCCGCCGTCCATGATGATGTACTCGATGTTGGGGCTGTCTCTTATACACATCTAGATGTGTATAAGAGACAGGTGTCGTCCGTCGAGCCGCCGTCCATGATGATGTACTCGATGTTGGGGTAGTTCTGGCTTAGAACGCTTTCAATCGTCGCCCGTATGAAGGGGCCCTGATTATACGAGGGCGTTACCACTGTTACGAGCGGAGGGGCCATTATGCGTCCAGTCCTCCAGTTTACTAGAGGGGCTTGTTATCGATTTAACTTCCCCGGTTAGATGCGGCGGGCGGTTCAATGTTTCGCGGATAATTTTTGAAGCGTAGCCGTTAATTCGGCAATCCTGCGATCCCGCTCGTCGAGCGCGGCCTTGAGCTCGTTGATCACTCTCAGGCGTTTGTCGGCTTCGGTGCGGAGCATCTCGCGATCCTGAACGGCGGCCGTGAGTTCGTTGATCACCGCCAGCCGCTTCTCGGCCTCTGCCGTTACGCTCAGCAACTGTTCCCGAACCCGTTCCGCCTCGCCGTGCGACCGCTCGAGAACCACCAACCTTTGCTGCGCGGCCTCTTCGAGCACATTGATTCGCTTGTTCAGTTCGTTGAACTGCATCACCCAGGTCTGTTTTTCCGCCTCCTCCCGCTCGCGCCTCAGGTGAAGAAGGGAAACCGATTCGCGCGCCATCCCCGCCAGGTCCGGCAGCGGCCTCGAACCCAGGATCGAGGGAGCCTCGGCCGGCGCTGGTTGCGCCAGTTCGATTCCGGTTTCCTGGCTGAGGAAAAGCGATGCAACTGAGTAGGGCGCGTGCTCGGCCGCATAAAGATTCCCCGGCACCGGGTCTTCGAGGGCGTTCCCGATCGCCCTCAGTCCGCTGCGCGCGTACCGGCTGACGGCTTCCGCCGCATTCGACGGCGGTTCGTGCGGCGGCGGCAGGTAAATGCTCGGATTCGTCGATCCCGGGCCGTAGTCGAAGACCAGCCCGGCCACCCCTTTCGGCTTCAGAACCCGCGCGATTTGTGACATCACGGCGGCCTGATCCCCTGCCGTCATATGCTCGAGCACCGAGCAGGCGATTGCGATATCGAAGCTTTCCGCTTGGATGCCGCTCAGGTCGGTGAGTTCGCCGTGAACCGCGCGCACGTTGTCCAGACCCATGGCCGCCGCTGTCCGCCGGCAGAGGTCCACGCGTCGCGCGTCAGGGTCGACGCTGAGCACTTCGTTCCCGGCCATCGCGGCGAGAAACGTCAGGTGCGACGCTGCTCCGCCGGCGTTCAGCACGCGCAATCCGCCACCCCGCAAACCGAGAACCTTGAACAGCCACACATATTCCCACAACCGCACTTCGCGCGCCGCAAGCGATCCCGGAGGCTCGCCGGGGCCGGAGCTCAGCCCGAGATTCGAATAGCTTGAAATGGCATCGAGCAGAATGAAGTCCCGCAGGTCCGCATCCCCGGCGAACTCCGCGCTGAAAGCCGCCAGGCGCTTGCGGTTCAGCACGACGTTGACCCCCGCCGAAACCACGGGCTGCGTGCGGTCGCTCTGCCGGTAGAGTGTTCCGCCGGTCCAGTCCGGCATCCTTTGGGCGGCATCCTTCACGGGCAGATTCGACCTCAATTCCTCCAGAGTAGCTCGCTTATAGTCCCACCAGTCCAGATTACGCTCCTGCAGCGAAGCGAAGTGCCAGTTGTAGAGGTTCATCCACCGGCGCCCCGGGTAGAGGTCAAACAGCGCCCGGAAGAAGCGGTAAAACATCAGGCGCGCACTCGAGCAGGAGGGTGGATCGTCCAGTGCGCCCCCGAGGTCGAAATGCCGGTAGAGAAACCGGTAGAACGGCGCCACGCGCCCGTCGAGCGGCCCGTAGCGGCGGATAATCCGGTAGCCCTCTTCCACGTGGTCGTGCCCGGCCACGCTTGACTTGTTACGCCCCGAAAAGTAGTAGCGCGCGAGCGCGCGATCGGTAACGTGAAGCGCCGCGCCGGCTTCTCTCATCCGGCACCAGAAATCCCAGTCAAACGCCAGGCGGAAACTTGTATCTAATTCGCCGGTCTTCTGGTGCAGCGAGGTCCGCCAGAAAACCGCCGGCTGATCGAATCCGTTCATCGCGCCGATATTGTCCCAGGCGCCCGGCGGAACCGGAACGAAATTTCGAAAGTGGCCCTCAAACACCCGCTCGGTTGCCCCGGCCACCAGGTCCACTTCCGGATGCCCGGCAAAGATCTCCGCCACGTGATGCAGCGCGCCCGGCAGCAGTTCGTCGTCCGAACACAGCCATCCGCGAATGTCGCCTTGAGCGCCCGAAAAAGCGTGATTCAAAGCGTCGGCCTGCCCGTTGTCGCGCCGCCGGATCAGCCGCGCGATCGAATCCCCGTAGTTTTCGAGGACGCGATGCGATCCGTCATCGCTCTCCGCGTCAGCGACAATCAGTTCGAGCGCCGGATAGTCCTGCTCGACAATGGAACGGAGCGCACGGTCGAGCGTGGCCCCACCGTTGTAGTTGGGCACAACCAGGGTGAACCGCGGTTGGCCGGCCGCGGCCCGGTCTAACGCCGCGCTTCGCTGAAGTAGCCCAGGTCCCAGAACCACTCAATCGTCCCCTTGCCGAATCCGTCTCTCTTTACCCTGCGGCTGTAGCCCGTGACGAGCGCGAACAGAACCCCCGCCGCCGTCGGGCGCGGGATCGGTTCCCCCTTGAGCGCCTGCAATACGACGTGCGACCGGCCGTGCCCCGCCATGATCCTCGCCATCGGCCTAAGCTCCAGGCGGGACGCCTTGATCCAGTGCGAAAGCTTCAACGCCGGCTGGTAGGAGCACGCGTAGTTCAGATGATAGGCCGCGTGCGCCAGCAGCGTGTCGTCCCCGCTCATCAGCCCTGTGCCCGAGCGTCCCAGGCGCCCGACATCGGGAATCGTACGGAACCAGCGTATGAATTGCTCGGCCACATCCCGGCGGCACACCATCCCGGCGCCGATCGGTTCCCATTCGCCCCACACCCGCCGCGTCGAAGTAATCGGGTTCGGACCGTAATCCCGAACACCGAAATAGCCGAGCAGCCGGCTCTTCCATGCCGGTATCTTCGTCTCGAGCACCCCGCGCGCTTTTCCGCCGAAGCATCCGATCCACGGATTTTCAGCCTCGATCCTGAGCGCTTCGGCCAGATAATCCGGGTCCAGGTAGTTGTCGTCGTCGACAAACACGATCACCGGCGCGCAGGTGGTCTCGATTCCGGTCACCCGAGCCTGCGTCAGCCCGGGCCTGTTCTCCCGCACCACCCGCATCGGCAGGTTACGCCCTGCATTTAACGCGGCCGGATCCAGTGGAGGCTCCGAGCGGTTGTCGATCACGATCAGTTCGAACTCGGATTTCGGCAATGTCTGCCGCTCCAGGGATGTGAGCACCCAGGAAATCAGGTCGCTGCGAGGATTGAAAGTGCACAGAATGACGGAAACTCGCGGTTGGGCCGAAGCCATTTTCAGTGGGTTTTCTCCGCTCGATCTGTCGCTGTCGTTCAACCTAAGTGACTGACTCCAAAGTATACACTCTGCCGCACACGATTGCCAACGACCATCCTTCACGCTACCCTGAGGTCTGGAAGATGCTCATCGGAGGACGCATTTTCGTCGCTGGACACCGCGGCCTTGCCGGAGGAGCCATTCTGCGCCGCCTCAAAGCCGCCGGCTGCTCCCATCTCATCCTCCGCACTCGCGACGAACTCGACCTTGCCGATGCGCGAGCCGTCGACCGTTTCTTCGCCGCTGAACGCCCGGAATACGTTTTCCTTGCCGCTGCCCGCGTCGGCGGCATCCTCGCAAACTCTCAATTTCCCGCCGAATTCATCCGTGAAAATCTGGCCATTCAGACCAACGTCATCCATTCGGCCTGGAAACACGGCGTCCGCAAACTGCTCTTTCTCGGCTCGTCCTGCATCTACCCGAAACTCGCCCCTCAGCCCATTCGCGAGGAAAGTTTTCTCGGCGGACCGCTCGAGCCCACCAACGAAGCCTACGCGGTCGCGAAAATTGCCGGTATCGCCATGGCTCAGGCTTATCGCCGGCAGTACGGGTTCAATGCCATCAGCCTGATGCCCACCAACCTGTACGGTCCCGGTGACAACTTCCATCCCGAGTCGTCGCACGTGCTTCCCGCCCTGCTTCGCCGCTTCCACGAGGCTCGCCAATCCGGTGCGTCTCAGATCACGATTTGGGGCACCGGCACCCCAAGGCGCGAGTTTCTCCATGTCGACGACCTGGCGGATGCTGCGGTATTCCTCATGGAACGCTACGACCACGGAGAAATAATCAACGTGGGCACGGGAACCGATGTTTCCATCCGGGAACTCGCCGAGTTGATTGCCAGAGTGACCGGTTTTCAGGGCGAATTGGTATTCGATCCCACGAAGCCCGACGGAACACCTCGAAAGTTGCTCGATGTCTCGCGTCTTACGGCCCTTGGCTGGAAGGCCCAAATACCCATCGAAATTGGGGTAATCAACACCTACTCCTGGTTTTTACAAGAAGTGACAACGCATTTGGGGGTCTCATGAACCCCCCTATTAAAGATCCTTTGTAGTTGTACCAGTACTGAGTTAGGATAGGTTCTACCGGAGAACGCGCATTTGGAACGGTTTTCGTTCGATTCCGATTATGTTCGGCGGCTCAAGACCGGCGATGCTCGTACCCAGCATCATTTCGTGCGCTACTTCAGTGATGTGTTATCCATCAAGTTACGCACACGTTTGAGATCGCCTGAACTTGTGGAGGAAGCGAGGCAGGAGACATTCCTGCGCGTCCTCGCCATCCTCCAGCGCGACGGGCTCGATCAGCCCGAACGGCTTGGCGCTTTCGTAAACTCGGTCTGTAACAACGTGCTCTTTGAGTCGTACCGAGCTGAAAGCCGCACGCCTAATTTGCCCGAAGACGCGTCCGAACCGCTCGATGAACGGCCGGGTCCGGACATCCTCTTCGTCAACAGCCAGCGTAAAAACCTTGTCAGCCGCGCCTTGGATCAACTGCCGGAGAAAGATCGCAAATTGATTCGCCAGGTCTTTCTCGAGGAGCGCGACAAGGACGAAGTATGCCGCGATTTCCAGGTCGACCGCGAGTACTTGAGGGTGCTGCTGCACCGCGCCAAGGCACGCTTCCGCGTCGTCCTCGAAGAACAGCACGCGCACCCGGTGTTGTAATCTGACTTTCACCGATGGCTCGCGCGGTTGAAACGAGACCGCGTGAACTGTCACTATGTCTTGGGAAGGCAATGGACCACGAGACTGCAGTCAGTACACATGCAGCGGAGCGCTACACCCTGCGCGAGATGAACGAAGGAGAGCTGTCTGCCTTCGAGGAACATTTTTTCTCTTGCGAACTGTGCGCCGAAGACGTCCGGAACCTGGCAATATTCGTCGAGAACGCAAAAGCCGTTTTTCGGGAATCTCCCGAGGCAATCCCGTTGCGAACCGTCCCCGCGCCCGGTCCCAAAACAGTGGCGAACCGGATGCCCTGGTTCCGCCTGCCAGTAGCGGTTGCTGCCGGACTGGCGGCGGTCTTCGGTGTGTTGTATACAACCGAGGCGAGCAAAGCTCACCGCTTGTCGGTTCCGCAACTCGGACCCGCGGCAGTCCTCCACGGACAGACCCGTGGCGGCGCCCCGCGGTTTGAAGCCGGCAAGCCCATCAACCTCTACATCGCTCTCGAGCAGGCGGTCCGCTCGCCGAACGTATCGGCGGAGGTTCGCCGCGGCGACGGCTCGATCGTCAACCAGATCACCGCCACCGTTCCTCCCGGGGCCAACGGAATCACCCTCTATCTGCCGGACCCCCAACTGCAGCCCGGCCCCTATTCCATCGTCGTTGAAGGCACGAAGTACCCATTCGAAATCTACTAGGAGATCATCATGCTGACGAAGAGGTACATCTTCAAAGCCAGCGCCGTCGGTGCTGCCGCGCGAGTTCCCAATCCGGCCAAACCCGGCTGCGACGAACACATCCCGGCGCTCGCGGCGAGTACCCTGCCGGTGATCGGCGGTCACTCGGAAGGCAAGGCCGAGCGTTACTGTTTCGAACGCACCCACCCCGAAAAAACACCGATCCTCAGCGTGCGCCACGCTTACAGCTTCACCCACGGGGCGATTGAGAACGGCGTGCCGAAGAGCGTCGCCTGCGCCGAAGCCGAAGGCTGGAGCTTCATGGGCAAGGTCCACGTCGAGCGCCTCGTGGCGCGCCTGGAAACCCAGCACCGGCCTAATGAGCTGCATCCCCGCATCAAGCCGCGCAAGAACGAGATCGTCGGCCTGGATGTCGAAGGCTACGCTCTCCGCGTCAAGCTCGATGAATCCCGCCTGGCCAAACTCGATTCCTTCGACGCGCTCCAAAAGTCGTACGGCGCGGCCAAAATCCCGCTCACCAGTCACGGCTACATCACCACCACCATCGTCGATTCCATCGAATGGGTGGACAAACCTCACCCGCGTGTAAAAATTGAAGGTTACACGCTCCAATGGAAGGGATTCGGAACAATCTACATCGGCGAGCTTCTGGTGGGCCATGGTTACCGGAGGCTGACCGCGATTCGAGTGGAGATGGACGAGCCTCTTCGGGAGCGGGCCGCGCGCAAGCTGAAGACGGCGGCGAACGGCACGGGCGGCGGTGGTGGCAGCAGCGCGGCCGGGGGCGACGTGGGCGTCAATGGTGGTGGCGGCAACTAGCCGCGCTCCTCGTCCTGCTCGCTGCATGCTCGCGCTCCGGTCCGGAGAAAGTCTATTCCGAAGCCTGGACCCGCTTCGTCCACGCCGAGTTGGAGAGCGCGCGCCAAATCGCCGCTGCTGAAAAACAAAAGCATCCGGAAAACTCAGAATGGCATTGGCGCTTCCGCCTGCTCGAGGCGGAAGCCCTGTTGCCGCTGATGCGCGTCGCCGACGCCAAAGCGCTCATCACCGTTCCCGCCGCGCTCCCGTTTCCCGATCTCGAAGCGCGCCGCTTGATCGACCTTTCAGACATCGCGCTTCGCTTTCGCGACCGCCAGGGCTCGCAGCAACTGCTCGATCGCGCCCGCTCGCTTAGCCGCGACAACGCTCTTGTCCTCCGCGCCGCCAACCTGCAGGGACAGTTGTTGCGCGCCGCCGGACGCTGTGACGAAGCGCTCGAGGGACTCACCCGCAACATCGCCCTCGCCCGCGAGAAAAACGAGCCGTATCACGAGGCTTTCGCGCAGCTCAATGCCTCCATCTGCGAACAGGACCTCTCCCACTACGACGAAGAACTGAAATACACCCAGGCAGCCATCGATGCCGCGTCGAGAATCGGAGCGCGCCGGCAGATCGGCTGGGCCCATACCAACATGGGCATCGCGCTCCATCGCCTCGGCGAAACCGCCCGCGCGCGAGAACACGAACAGAAGGCCGCGGAAGTCTTTGTCGCCATTGGCGACCGGGTCGGCCAGATCAGCGCCCAGGGTGAGATCGGCAATACGTTTTTCCTCGAGGGCAACGTCGACGAGGGCATCAAAGCTTACGAACGCGCCTATGATCTCGCGCGCCAGTTCGGGTTCGACGACGGCCAGGTGCTGTGGAGCAGCAATCTGGCCAACGCCCACGTGGATGCGTCCCACTGGGACGAAGCCGGGCGCTGGAACCGCATTGCAGAAGAGATCGCCACACGCGGCAAATACGAAACGCGGTTGCTTCGCGTGGCGGCGAACAACGCCGCGATTGCCGAGGGCCACGGCGACACCGAGGCCGCCATCCGGCTGTACACGGAACTGCTGCCGCGCGTGGGTTCGGACACCAACCTCGCCTGGAGCACCCATTCTTCGCTCGGCCAGGCCTACGCGCGCACCCGCCGGTACGCCCGCGCCAACCGCGAGTTTGAGACCGCGCTCCAGATCATCGAAAAGGCCCGCTCGCTTCCCGCCACCGAACTGCGAATGTCGCTCATGGCGCGGCTCATCCGCTTTTATCAGCAGTACGTCGACGTGCTCGTCGAACAAGGCAACGAAAACCGCGCCCTGCAGGTTGCCGAGTCGAGCCGCGCCCGCGTGCTGGCCGAGCGCCTGGGCCGTCCGTCGGACGAGTCCACAATCGACCCCCGGCGTTTGCAGGCCCTGGCCCGCAAGGTGTCGGCCACGCTGCTTTCTTACTGGATCGCTCCCGCCCGATCCTATCTTTGGATCATTCGCCCGGATTCCGTGCGGCGCGTCCCGATTCAGCCGGGCGGCGATATCGAGCGCCTCGTCTCCGCTTATCAGCGGCAGGTCGAGGGCGACCCGCTCGCTCCCAAGGACGATTCGGGAACCCGGCTCTGGACGGCATTGCTCGCCGAGGCCGTTTCTGCCATTCCGCCCGCCGGCCGTGTCGTCGTCGTGCCCGACGGTCCGCTGCACCGCTTGAATCTGGAAACGCTGCGTTCGCCCCAGGGCCGTTACTGGCTGGAGGATGCCGAGATCTCGATTGCTCCTTCGCTCGGCGTGCTTGAGCGCGAGCCGCCGCGCGGCTCACGATCGATGCTGCTCATCGGCGCGCCGGTTCAGGCGTCTTCCGAGTATCCATCCCTGGCCCACGCTTCTGACGAACTGGACGGAATCTCCGCCATCTTCCACGGCGCATCCACACTGCGCGGCTCCTCGGCCACTCCCGATGCTTACCGCGCCGCCCGCCCCGCTTCCTTCGATTTTATTCACTTCGCTGCTCACGCCGAAGCCAACCGCGAGAGCCCGCTCGACTCGGCCGTTATTCTCTCGCCCAAACAGGACCGCTACAAGCTCTACGCCCGCGATGTGATCGACATCCCCATTGACGCCGAACTCGTGACCATCTCGTCGTGCAAGAGCGCGGGCGTCCGCGCCTACGCCGGCGAAGGCTTGATCGGATTCGCCTGGGCCTTTCTCGGCGCCGGCGCGCGGAGTGTGATCGCCGGACTTTGGGATGTCAGCGACAGCCGCACCGAATCACTGATGAAGGAACTCTACGCCGGCATCGCCCGTGGACTTCCTCCGGCAGGCGCATTGCGCCAGGCGAAACTGGCCATGTTGCGCGGCGGCAATTCGAGCCCTTACTACTGGGCGCCATTTCAGATTTACGTAAAAGCGTTGTAACGTCCGGGCGGCAAACCGCACTAGTTTTCCGGCGCGCCTGAAGCCGCGGCCTGCTGAACGGAGGGAGGCCGCGCCGTGTCGGGTCGTTGTGCGATCATATCCGCACATGAACCGACGCACTTTGCTCCGGGCGCTGTCTGTCGTCGCGCCCCTGGCCGTGTCTGAGGGCTTAGTGGAGGCCCAGCAACAACGTCGCGGCCAGGGCGAAGCGGCTCCGTCCCGCATTTCAAAACAACAGCTGGAACAGGCTCTCGCTCTGCTCGGGCTCGATTTCCCTGAGGCGCAGCGCGACATGATGCTGCCGGTGGTGAACACCGCGCTCACCCGATATGAGGGTCTGCGCAAAATCGAAGTGCCCCTCGATACCGAACCGGCGTTCCACTTTCATCCGGCGCTGCCGGGCAAAAAACTTCCCTCCGGTCCTCCCCGTTTTCTCCCTTCGCGGCCGAAGCGCGCCCCGCGCCGTCCCGCTTCCATCGAGGACCTTGCCTTTGCCCCGGCAGCCGAACTCGGGCGCCTGCTGCGCGCTCGCCAGGTCACGTCCACTGAACTCACCAAAATGTATCTGGAGCGCATGAAGCGCCATTCGGAAAAGCTGCTCTGCGTGGTGACTCTAACCGATCAACTCGCGCTTGAGCAGGCGGCGCGCGCCGATGCCGAACTCAAGCGGGGCCGTGTCCGCGGTCCGCTGCATGGCGTTCCGTACGGCGCAAAAGACCTCTTCGCCACCAAAGGCATTCCCACCACCTGGGGCGCCGAGCCCTTTCAAAATCAGGTGTTCGACTACAACGCAACCGTCATCGAACGCATGGAGAAAGCCGGTGCTGTGCTGTTGGCCAAGCTGTCCATGGGCGCGCTCGCCCAGGGCGGACTGTGGTTCCGAGGCATGACCAAAACGCCCTGGAACCTCGAGCAGACCTCGAGCGGTTCGTCCGCGGGCTCAGCATCGGCCACCGCTGCCGGGCTGGTCGGATTTTCCCTGGGCACCGAAACGCTCGGCTCCATCGTCTCGCCGAGTACCCGTTGCGGGGTCGCCGGGCTCCGCCCCACCTACGGCCGCATCAGCCGCTACGGCGCAATGGGCCTTAGTTGGACCATGGACAAAGTCGGCCCCATATGCCGCACCATCGAAGATTGCGCGCTCGTCCTCCATGCCGCCTACGGTCCCGACGGCCGCGACGCCACCGTCGGCGACGCGCCGTTCCACTTCGATGCGGCGCTGCCGGTCTCGAAACTCAGAATCGGCTATACCAAAGCCGAGTTCGACCGGCAGGAAGGCGACCGCAAGAAAATGTACGACCAGGTACTCGCCGATCTCATTCGCACCGGAGCGAAACTCGAGCCCGTGGAACTGCCGGCTCTCGATACTCAGGCTCTCCTGATTCTGCTCACCGCCGAAGCCGCCACCGCCTTTGACGACATCACCCGCGACCGCCGTGTCGAGACTCTGCGCGGCCAGGCAGCCTCCGATTGGCCGAACACCTTCCGCTCCGCGCGGCTCATTCCCGCGGTCGAATACATTCGCGCCCAACGCGCCCGCACGCTGCTGATGCGGCAGATGGACGAGCTGATGTCGAAGTGGGATGTCATCGTCACGCCAACCTTCAGCGCGTCGCTGCGCATCAGCAATCTCACCGGCCATCCGCAGGCCGTGGTCCCCTGCGGTTTCATCGACAAGATGCCGCAGTCCGTGCTGTTCATGGGCCGGCTGTATGAAGAAGGTGCTCCGCTGCGCTTGGCCATGGCCTACGAGCAGGCCACCGATTGGCACACCATGCGCCCGCCGCTTGACTCAGGTGAAGCGGTAGTCCCCAGCCGAAGCTGAACGCGTTCGCAGCACGTAACGGCTCACCGACCCCGGCCAGATGGTCGGGTTCTCGCCGCGCTCGTCCTGATACCAACTGCGGCAGCCGCCCGACTGCCAGACGGTGCGCGCGAGGCGCGTGCGAATCTCCGCGGCGAATCGCGCCTGCGCGGCGCTGTCCACCTCCATCACCCGGCACCCGCGCCGTTCCATGAGCTTGAGGCAGCTGATTACGTAGCGAATCTGAGCCTCGATCATCAACACCACCGAGTTGTGCCCGAGCCCGGTGTTCGGCCCGAGCAACAGGAAGAAATTCGGGAACCCGGCCACCGTGATGCCGAGATACGCGCTCACCCGCTCGCGCCACGCATCGTGAATCTCGACGCCTCCGCGTCCCAACACGCGGGTGCCCCGAAACGGCTCCGCGACCAGGAAACCAGTGCCGAAAATGATCGCGTCCACCTCGCGCTCTTTGCCGTCGGCCGTGCGAATGCTCCGCGCGCCGACACTCTCAATCGCGCTCGTGACGAGTTCGGCGTTGGGCCGCGTCAGCGCGGGATAGAAGGTGTTCGACGCGAGCACCCGCTTGCAGCCAAGCTCGTAATCCGGAGTGAGCAACGCACGCAACTTCGCGTCAGCCACCTGGCTCGCGAGGTGTTTCTTTGCCTGCCGCTCGCCCCATCGCCGCATCGCCCGGTTGCCGAGAAATCCGAAAACCAGCATCTCGTGCTGCAGGAAAATGAGCTTGCGGAAAAGCCACATGAGCAGCGGCGCCCGATGAAACAAGCGCCGACACGCCTCCGGAATCGCGAAGTTCATGCGCGGCAGAATCCAGGCAGGCGTGCGCTGAAACAGGTAAAGTCGATCCACCACCGGCGCAATCTCGGGAACGAACTGAATCGCGCTCGCGCCCGTGCCGATCACCGCCACCCGCTTGCCCGCCAGCTCCGCGTCCGTCCGCCATTGCGCCGAATGAAACACAGGACCTTGAAACTGTTCTAAACCGGGCAGCCGCGGAATGTTCGGAATGTGAAGCGGACCCATTCCGGACACGACCACGCGAGCCTCAATCGTCGAGCCGTCGCTCAGCCTCGCCTCCCATCGCCCGGTGCTTTCCGACCACGCCGCTTCTGTGAGGCAGGTGTTGAAGCGGATCCGCGGCTCAATGCCGTAGCGCGCCGCGCAGCGCTTCAAGTAATCCTGAATTTCCTGCTGCCCGGACCACATCCGGCTCCAGCCGGGATTTAAATCAAAAGAGAAAGAGTAAAGATGCGATGGAATATCGCAGGCGCAGCCGGGATACCGGTTTTCATTCCACGTCCCGCCGATTTCGCTGCTTTTTTCGAGAATGAGAAATGAGTCGAAGCCTGCCTGCTTCAGCCGGATGCCCATACCGAGCCCCGAGAACCCGGCTCCGATGATCAGAATGTCGGTGCGAATCATCGGAAAAACGCTGCCGCTTCGTCGAGCGATTGCCGCGCCTCTGGAATGAACCACGGCGCCAGTTGCCAGGCGTGCGCCACTGCCGGCCAGATTTTCAACTCCACCCGCACGCCGGCGGCGCGCGCTTTCTCCGCAACCCGAATCGAATCGTCGCGCAGCGTTTCATCGGCGCCGACGTGAATCAGCAGCGGCGGCAGACCTTCGAACTTGCCGTAGAGCGGCGACGCGAGCGGGTCGCGCGGGTCGGCGCCGCCGAGATAGAAACTCGCCCCACGCCGGATCGAGGCTGCCGTGAACATGGCGCAGCGGGATTCGTTCTCCTCGATGGAGGCGCCGGTCGAGGCAAGGTCGGTCCAGGGCGAGAACAGCGCGCACGCTCCGGGCAGAGGTTCGCCGCGGTCACGCAGTGAGAGCATCAGCGCCAGCGCCAGTCCTCCGCCCGCTGAATCGCCCGCCAGGAAAATGGGCCGTGAGTCCTTTTCCTGAAGCCGCAGAAACGCCGCGCGGCAATCTTCGAGCGCCGCCGGAAAAACATGCTCGGGTGCAAGACGGTAATCGGGCGCGAACACCCGGAAGCCGGAGCGGGCGAATGCCGCCGTTATGGGACGGTAGACCAGCGGAGAGCAGGCGATGTATCCGCCGCCGTGCAGGTAGAGCAGCGTGCGCCCGGCTTTTGGTCCTTCCACCCACTCGCCCCCGAGGGCTTCGGTGATGGTGACCCCCGAGGGTCGCCGAACAGTGACTACGTTCATCGCTGCGCGCAGCGCTGCCACATCCGGCGCGGACTGAAAACGCGGCTTCAACCGGTGCCGCACGACCCACGCAGCCATCCTCGCCCGAATGCTCACAGGCGCATTCTATCGCGGCCTCCCGTGGTACGCTAAACGACGCTGTTCAACCACTCGAGGAGATTGTCATGACCACCATGGAAGTAGGCCAACAACTTGTTGAACTCTGCCGCAATGGCGAAATAATGAAAGCCGTCGAACTGCTATACTCTCCCGATATCGTGAGCATCGAGCCGCAGGCATCCCCGGGAGCTTCTCCCGAAACGCACGGCTTGGATGGAATCAAGAAGAAGAATCAATGGTGGACCGACAACCACATCATCCATTCCGCGATTTGTGAAGGACCCTATCCGCACGGCGACCGCTTTGTTGTGCGCTTCGACTATGAGGTAACCAACAAGTCGATGAACCAGCGCTTCAAAATGGCCGAAGCCGCGCTTTATACGGTGAAAGACGGAAAGATCGTGAAGGAAGAATTCTTCTACTCGATGGGCTAGAGAGTATGGGGGCTAGAGAGTACGCGGCTCTTTTTTGAGAGCCGCGTACTGCCCTCAGACTACGCGGCCGCGCCAGACGCTTTTTTCGCCGCCGCCAGCGCCGCGTCGAAGTCCGGCGAGTTGCCTACTTCTTTCACGTACTCGACGTATTGGAGCGTGTTGTCCGCGCCGACGACAAAAATCGCCCGGCACTCGATGCGCAGTTCCTTGATCAACGTTCCGTAGTGCTCGCCGAACGAGCCGGTGCGATGGTCGGAGAGCATCTTCACCTTGTCCACGCCGAAACTCGTGCACCATCGGCCTTGCGCGAACGGCAGGTCCATGCTCACCGTGTAGATCTGAACATCCCCAAGCTTTCCCGCCTCTTCATTGAAGCGCTTGGTTTGCATGTCGCAGACCGGAGTGTCGAGCGAGGGCACCACGCTGAAAATACGCACGCCGGATCCGGTGCCCGCGAGATCCACCTTTTGAAGCTTGTTGTCGACGGTTTCGAAATCGGGGGCTGCATCGCCCGCCTTCAATTCCGGACCAACGAGTGTAAGAGGATTGCCTTTGAGAGTTGTAGCGCCAGGACGTTCCATAACGGCCCTATTCTAGCAACTTGATCAGATCGTCCACGTTCGTCACCGGCAACTGGCAGGCGAAGTTCTCGCACACATGCGCCGAGACCGGCCCGCTTGGGTTTCGAGTCATCACCACCAAGTCCGGCAGGAACCGCTCGCGCACGGCGCGAATCAGCGGCGCAGCCTGTTCGAGCGGCCCTTCAAAGATCACCTGCCGAGGCGCAGTGAGGGAGAACTGAAAAGCCGCGAGCATCTGCGGCATCGTGGACGGAGCAGCCGTCATGCGCTGCGCGAACGCGCGCAGGGCATGTTCGGCGGACTGCTCAAACTCCTCGCGCCCCGTCATTCGCGCCAGCCGCAGCAGCACGAGCACCGCAATCGAATTGCCGGAAGGCTCCGCGCCGTCGTAGTCTTCCTTGATACGCAAAATCAACCGGCCGTCGTTCTCGGCCGTGCTGTAGAACGCGCCGCCTGCGTGATCCTCGAACAATTCGATCATGCGCGCGGCCAGTTGCGCGGCCAGCTCGAGGTAGTAACCTTCAAATGTTGTTTCGTAAAAGTCGAGCAGCGCCTGAATAAAGAAGGCGTAATCGTCGAGGAATCCGCCGATCGCCGATTCTCCTTCCCGGAACCGCCGCCGGAGGTCCGCCTTCCCGGGATCGAAGAGCCGTTTCAAGACGAACTGCACCGCCGCCCGCGCGGCCTGCTCGTAGCGCGGTTCGCCGAGAATCTGCGCGCCTTTTGAAAAAGCCGTGATCATCAGCGCGTTCCACGAGGTGAGCACCTTGTCGTCGAGATGCGGCCGTATGCGGCGCCCCCGCGCCTCGAATGCGATCCGCCTCGCTTCGGTGAGGTCCGAATCCACCGCCCGCGCTTCGTACAAAATGTTTTTGCCGCCGAACTCCCCGTGCGGATCGTCCCGCACGTTGCCGCCTTCCTCCACTCCGTAACGGCGGCAAAACGGTTCGAGCGAACCGGGCGGGAGAATCGCCGCGAGTTCCGCCCGGCTCCAGACGTAAAATGCTCCCTCGCCTTTCTCCTCCGGATGCGCCTGGTCGATCACGCTATCGGCGTCCTCGGCCGAGTAGAAGCCGCCCTCGGGATGCCGCATGTCGCGCAGCACGTATTCGAAAATGTCGCGCGCGGTCTCGGCGAAGCGCTCTTCGCGCGTGATCTGAAACGCTTCGAGATACGAGACGGCCAGCTGCGCCTGATCGTACAGCATTTTCTCGAAGTGAGGCACAAACCAGCGGTCGTCCACTGAATAGCGGTGAAACCCGCCGCCCAATTGATCGTTCATCCCGCCCCGGGCCATTTCGCGCAACGTCAGAGCGGCCATGTCGAGCGCTTCCTCGTTCTTCTGCCTCGCGTAATAGCGGAGCAGAAAATTCAGCACGCTCGGACGCGGAAACTTCGGCGCGCCTCCGAAGCCGCCAAGCCGGGTGTCGAAGCTTCGCCGGAATGCGAAGAACGCGCTGTCGAGCAAGCCGGGGTCGGCGCCGCCCGCATGCGCCGCGAAGGTCGAATACTGTTCGAGCGAATTGGTCACCTCGACGCTCGAGTCCTCGATTTTCGCCCGGTCCGACGCCCACGCGCGGGCCAGTTGCTCGAGAATCGACTTGAAGCCCGGACGCCCGTAGCGGTTGTCCGGCGGGAAGTATGTGCCTCCGAAAAACGGCTTCAGGTCCGGCGTCAGCCATACCGACATCGGCCATCCGCCCGACCCCGTGGTTGCCTGCACAAAAAGCATGTAGATGCGATCCACGTCGGGGCGCTCCTCGCGATCTACTTTCACCGGAACAAAATAATGGTTCAATGTTTCGGCCACCGCCGCGTTCTCGAAACTCTCCCGCTCCATCACGTGACACCAGTGACAGGTCGAGTATCCGACGGAAAGAAAAATCGGCTTGTTCTCCGAGCGCGCTTTCGCGAACGCTTCTTCGCCCCACGCATACCAGTCCACCGGGTTATTGGCGTGCTGGAGAAGATAGGGGCTCTTTTCGGCCGCAAGGCGGTTGGGCATATTTGGATTTCGCGGCGCTCGTTCGCGCCGGCCTCCTCAGAGTCTCAGGCGAGCATCTTTTCGGCCACTTCGCCGTGAACGTCGGTGAGGCGGAAGTAACGTCCCTGGAACTTGTACGTGAGCCGCGTATGATCGACGCCCAGGCAGTGCAGAATCGTTGCCTGCACATCATAGACGCTCACCGGATCGTTGACAATGTTGTAGCCGAGCTCGTCGGTTTCGCCGATCACGTTGCCGCGCTTCATTCCGCCGCCGGCAAACCACATGGTGAAGCAGCGCCCGTGATGATCCCGCCCGTAGTTTTCTTCCGTCAGCTTCCCCTGGCAGTAAACCGTGCGCCCGAATTCGCCGCCCCAGATCACGAGCGTATCGTCGAGCAAGCCGCGCTGCTTCAGGTCGGCGACGAGCGCCGCGGTGGGTTGGTCGGTGCCGCCGCATTGCAGGCGCAGGTCGCGCGGCAGGTCGTTGTGCTGATCCCACCCGCGATGGTAAAGCTGCACAAAACGCACGTTGCGCTCGGCCAGCCGCCGCGCGAGCAGGCAATTGGCGGCGTAAGTTCCCGGCTTGCGCGACTCCGGACCGTACATCTCGAAAACGCTGTCCGGCTCCTTTGAAAGGTCCATCAGGTCGGGCACCGAGCTCTGCATCCGGTACGCCATCTCGTATTGCCCGATTCGCGTCTCGATCTCCGGATCGCCGAACTCGACCGAGCGGATGCGGTTCAATGCGCCGATGGAATCGAGCATCCTTCGCCGCGAATCGCGCGAAATACCCGGCGGGTCCGAAAGGTACAGCACCGGATCCGCGCCCGAACGAAACCGCACGCCTTGGTACTTCGAGGGCAGAAATCCGCTGTTCCACAAGCGCGAAAACAGCGGCTGATCGGTATTGATGGCGTGCGCCTGCGAGAGCAGCACGACAAACGACGGCAGGTTGTCGTTCTCGCTGCCGAGGCCGTAGCTCACCCACGCGCCCATGCTCGGCCGTCCAGGCTGCTGGCTGCCCGTTTGAATGAAGGTGATCGCCGGATCGTGATTGATGGCGTCGGTATTCACCGTCCTTACGATCGTCAGTTCGTCGATGATCTTGGCCGTGTGCGGCACCAGTTCGCTCGCCCAGGTTCCGTTCGCTCCGTGTTGACCGAACCGGAAAATCGACCGCGCCACCGGCAGCGTGCTCTGCCCCGAGGTCATGCCCGTAATGCGCTGTCCCATGCGAACCGAGCCCGGCAGGTCGATGCCCTGATACTTCTGAAGCGCGGGCTTGTAGTCGAACATGTCGAGTTGCGAAGGTCCGCCGGATTGGTGGAGATAGATCACGCGCTTGGCCCGCGGCCTGAAATGCGGCAGTCCGGGCAGCGTCGCCGCGCCCGCGTCGCGGTCGAACAGCGCCGCGAGCGCCCCGATGCCGATGCCGGCCGAAGCCCGGCTGAAAAAGTGTCTGCGGGTGCAATCGAGGCTCACGGCTTCATTCCTTGGTGATCGTCTCGTCGAGATTCAGTACCGCGCTCGCCACCGTCGTCCAGGCAGCCAGTTCGGCGGGTTTGAGGGTTGCGTCAAGCGGTGATTCGCCTGCCTTCAGAACTTCGGAAGCCGACTTGGCGTCCCGCGTGTACGCGGCCAATTGCTTTTCAGCGAGCTTGGTCAGGATGGCCAATTCCCGCTTCTCGGGCGGCCGTTGAGTCGCGGCTTCAAAGATGAAACTCGCCCGGCGAGCCGCTTCCTTTCCGGCTTCTCGCATCGCCCGCGCGGCCAGAACGCGAGCCGCTTCGAGGTAAGTGGGATCGTTGAGCAGCACCAGCGCCTGCAGCGGCGTGTTGGTGGTCAGCCGGCGGACCGTGCATTTCTCGCGGTCCGGCGCGTCGAACACCAGCATCTGCGCCGGCGGCGCCGTACGCTTCCAGAACGTGTACATGCTCCGGCGGTAGAGGTCTTTGCCGTGGCTCTGCTCATAAGTCTGGCGCGAGAATCCATCGCCGAAAGCCAGTTCTTCCCAGATTCCGGCCGGTTGATAAGGGAGCACGCTTTCGCCCCCCACTTCGCCGTTCAGCAATCCGCTCACGGCGAGCGCACTGTCTCGCACCATTTCCGCCGGAAGCCGGAAGCGTGGCCCCCGCGCCAGCAGCCGGTTTTCCGGATCTTTCTCGAGTAACTCCGGCGTAACTCGCGACGATTGGCGGTAAGTCGCTGAGGTCAGAATCATTCGCTGGATGGCTTTCACGTTCCACTTGGATTCGCGAAATTCCACCGCCAGCCAGTCGAGCAGTTCCTGGTGCGACGGCGGTTCGCCTTGCGACCCGAAGTTCTCGGCCGTCTTCACGATGCCGTTGCCGAAAATCATCTGCCAGTAGCGATTCACGGCCACTCGCGCCGTGAGCGGGTGCGCCGGATCCATCAGCCATTCGGCGAGCGCCAGCCGGTTCGGTTTCGCCCCCGCGCGCAGCGGAGGCAGAATGGCCGGCACCGCGGGCGTCACCTTCTCCGTCTGATTGCGGTAATCCCCGCGGGCGAGCACGAAACTGTCGCGCGGCTTCTCCGCCTCGTCCATCACCATCGTGTTGAGAATCTGCTTCTCGAGCTGCTTCGATTGGGCGCGATATTCGGCTAATTCGGTGTATTGCCGCCGCAACTCCGTCGCAGCGACGTTGCGCAGGTAGTAATCGCGAAGCCGGTCTTCTTCGCCTTTGGTGAGCTTGCCGCCGATGCCCGACAGAATCGCCCGCACCGGATAGTGCACCGCCGTGTGTTCGATCTCCTCGGGTGGAAGAACGCGGCGGTAGAAGCGCAGGTCGTCGATCGATCCCGAGAACGTCCTGGCGCCCGGCTCTTTCGCGCCGATCAACAGTTCGCCCTCGTTCGCCGTGCTGCCGCTCAGCGAATCGCGCACAACGTCCGAATCGGCAGGCTTTCCGTTCACCCAGAGCTTCAATCCCGCAGCCCGGCTGGTGCCGTCATAAGTGATGACCAGGTGGTTCCACTCGCCCTGTGTGAACCGCTGCCGCGACCGGACCTCGATCGCCGAGGACGGATAGTCGGCCGACAGGCGCACCACCAGATGCGCGGCCCGCCGTTGAATGCCCACCAGCACCGGTTCGTCGAACCAGACCTCATATCCACGCCGCGTTCCCGGGTTGCCGATCTTCTCAAAAACC